>Ga0075163_10000004_pt1 | contig 398546 bp, 335 predicted proteins | sample JI1023141ADNA_FD_71478 | JGI IMG/M metagenome (GOLD analysis project Ga0075163, IMG submission 71478) | Wastewater effluent complex algal communities from Wisconsin, to seasonally profile nutrient transformation and Carbon sequestration -... | ecosystem: Engineered > WWTP > Effluent > Algae...
CCTTACAAGAATTCTTCGCCTTACAAGAATCTTTGGACTTGCACTTGTTTTTCTCACCCTCTCCTTTCTTTTTGGATTTTTCGCCAGCATGGCTCGAATCTGAATCTTTACTAGTCGAGTCCTGAGCTTGAGCTGCTCCAGCCAAAATGCCGGCTACGGAAGCCGCAGTAAGTAGAGCCGCAAGCCTTGCAGTAGTTGTTCTTTTAGATAACATCAATGGCTAACCTTTATCGTGGGGTACTTTTCGAAGAGACAACTCCAACGATCAAAACCTTACCTCCTTCAAGGTGAGAACAACTTAAGCTGCGCCTCAAATTGGAAAGCGACGGCAGCACGGCGGAGTGAGCAAGCATACTTAATCAAGCAAAGGGGTAAGAAGTTCTCTAGTCGCGCTGTCTATATTTAGCATCCGAAAGTTTGGAGCGCGTGGGCTTTACATTCATCAGGGCTTTTATAAGGTATGTCAAAACTTCGAGAGAGTTTTGATTGGGTGGCAAAACTAAACGGACCTGGTCAGAAGGAAGCAATTCACGAACTTTCGGCTCTTCTTCTGAAGTCCCTGGGCAATTTCAACTTGCCGGTGGAAGACAAGGAAGATATCGTGCAGGATTCGCTAACTAAAATACTAACTAGACTTAGTACCTTTGAAGGCAGAAGCAGCTTTGTTTCTTGGGCGGTTGCAATCGCCGTAAATGAAGCATTGAACAAAATACGAAGAATTCGTTGGAAGAACGTGTCTCTAGAAGAAGCGACTCAATTGGGCGTTGAATTCGAATCACAATCTTCAACTGAAATCCGTCCAGATTTGCAGGCAGAAAGAAGTTGGTCCTTACATCTCGTAGAGCAAATCATCATGAAAGACCTTACCCAAAAGCAGCGAGTAGCTTTGTTAGCCGAAATCAACGGTATGCCCTTGCAAGAAATTGCGACACGTATGAGTATCAGCAGAGGAGGAATCTACAAACTAACGTTCGACGCCAGGAAGCGCCTTGTAAGAGAATTGGCAAAGCATGGACTTTCTGCTGAAGACTTAATCAAATCGTAGGTTGAGACACAATGAATCTAAGTAGAGAAAATCTAAGGGTACTTTTTGTTGCACTTACCAAGACGCACGATGATGAGGTTGACTGTGATCATTGTGAGAGCTATCTTGCTGCGCTTGCGGAGAGCGAAATAGCTGGGGAGCCAATTTGCGAAGAACTTCTGCAAGTTGAAAAGCACATCGACCTCTGCGCCGACTGTTGTGAAGAGTTCAATCTACTTACAGAAAGTATCCTTCTCGCTATGAAAGCTGCGTGACCTGGACCACTGAGATGACTCGGATTTGGGTGCAACTAAAGAATTTACGAAGCTGACAATAAACGACTGTATTGACTGTCAACTTCTTGAAACTAATTTAGTAACCGGTCATCCGTTTGCCGTTGACTTTCTTTGGGTCACTCACATAAATATGTGCCTTTGGAAAGGGAAAGCCGTTCGCAGCAACCTTTAATTGAAATTCTCCGGCTTCATTTGGTGTAAAGCAAAACGCTTTCCCGTCAACGTTGATCTTTTTATCACCGTATCGGTCTTTGCCGCACCATACTTCTACTGGCATATTTGTTTTGATGATCTTGCCTGTAGGCGATACTAATTGGATTGAGTAATTCACCTTTTGTGAGTCGTTGAATTGCATCTTCACCTTTCTGTCGCTGACGCTGTCAGGCGGGTCTATCAAGATCTCGTGTTGTTCTTGTGGGTGCTCCACTACAAAAGTAAATGGTGACGAAAGCACTCTCAGCGAATCATCATCATTAGGTGCTTCCATTTGGATTATCGCTTCGGCCAGCGTATTGATTTTTTGATTGTTGACCTGTGCAAACATCATTCCTAATCCGACAACTACTAAGGCGATAGAGGTAAGTCCAGCGATGATACGTCGGCGCTTAAAAAACTCATATGCCATCAGGGATGGTATTGTGATCAACGCCAACGGTAGGTATTTTGCAATCAGGTCGGTCAAATCATTCATTGTCTTGCCGTGTCTATAGTTGGTGTTGTGCTTCCTGACTTGTTCGCCATGTTGTGTCAACAAAATTATAAGGCTGGATTGGGATAATTAAGTAGGCTGTCTGTTTCTTTTTGAGCCTTGACCTTTGGTGCCTCTGCTAAAATTGTGTTTCATCCACAATCCGCTGATTTATGGATGAGATTACCCGAGGAGCGGCATGATAACAATCCGCAGCGTCAACAAAGCAATTGTGCTAGCCATGGGCCTGCCCCTGGTGTTTTGCTTTGACCAGGCTGCGGCCAGGCGCGCTTACAGTACAGCTGAGGCTGAGATCGGTCGTTATGGCGGTGCAATGCCCGAGCCGCAGGCTCCAGTCAAGCGCCGTAAACATCTCAAAAAACGTGTAGTCAAAGTGCCCCAGGCGCGCCCTGCGGATGCTCCGCTGACTCTGCGCGAGGCGGCTGCGGCCCCTGTCACGTCTACAGCTGCATCGGCTGCTACGACTGTACCTGCTATCACTACGAGTCCAGCAACCCCTACGAGTCCAGCGACCCCTACGAGTCCAGCGACGACTGCAAGTCCTGCCCCAGCGACCACTTCTGCGCCTGTTATTGACACAGCTGCCATTAACCAGAGCAAGCCCGGGTTTTTTGCTGAGGCTGCTCGCCGAGATCCTAAGACCGCCGCTGCGGTTGCGGAGCTGGATAGACAAATCAAAGGTACCGCGACTAATAGTGAGCCTGGTCCTTTGTCTATTGCCGATGCCAGTAGTTTGAGTCAGGCTAAAAACCTTACAGACTCAGGCCAATACGCCGCTGCTCTCAAAATTTGTGATGAGCTATTAAAAAACAATCCTGCCTCTGCCAGTGTAATTTTGCAAAAGGCCGAGATATTTGTGCGTAGCAAAAACTACAGTCAAGCTCGACAGTTACTGTCAGAGGTCGCTCAGGACAAGCTCATAGCGGAGCGCTCCAGCTTAGACTTGAGTCAATTGGCCCTGGTCTACCACTTGATGGAAGAAAATGCGCAGGCTGCTTCCACTATTCAGGAAGCTTTGAAAATCGCCCCTCTAGACAATGCCATCATGGTGCGCGCAATCGATTATCTTGGCGCAAACGGTCAATACGAACAGGCTGTCCAGGTCACGCAAGAGATACTCAATCAGCGTAAAGACAGCGCACTGGCACATGCCCTGGCCTTGATGCAGGCGCGTACCGGGCACATCGGCGATGCACTGGCTACCATCGCTCGCCAGTTTGATAACTCCAATAGTGCCGAAATGCTCGAAGTGCAAGCCGAAGCGTATATAGCAGCTGGCGAATATGGCAAAGCTCTCGCCGTTTATACCGGACTAGCTAGAGAGCACCGTGAGGAAGTCTTTTATCCCAGTTCAAAAGCAGAAATGCTACGCAAGCTCGGCCGCTTTGATGAAGCTCTGGTTGAATGCAATGCCGCTCTGCAATTGACTTCGCAAGATCCCTGGCTTTTGTCTTGCAAGGTCAAAATATTGCAAGAGCTAAAACAATTTGACGCCGCTCACAAAACAGTCAAAGAGCTTATCGCCGTAAGCCCCAATGACCCGCTCAACTATATAGCCAGTGCCGCTGTCTACGAAGCTCAGAGAGACTTTGGCTCAGCGCTCATCGCCTGTGATGAGGGGCTGCGCAGGTTGGGACAAAGCGACGAATTAAAAGAGCAACGAATAAGAGAGTTGTGGAATTTGGGGCGCCTTGATGGTGCTGTCAGTGAGCTTGATAAATTGCTTGCTCAAGAGCCCGGCAACGACCAGTTTAAGCGCCTCAAGGTAAGGCTGGAGACATTTAGAGGTAACTACGAGCAGGCTCAAAAAATTGCCCAGTTGCTCACTGCCAGTAGTGGCAATACTGTTGCTACGGGGCTTTGTCTGGCTGAGCTTAGCTTTGCCAAAAAAGATTATAAACAAGCGCTTGCTTTGCTCGATAGTGCTCTCAATCAGACTGCCTTAAATGATGTGCAGCGCACTCCTGTGCAACTATTGGCGGTGGCGTCATGTATGCTCTCTGGTGATAGTAGTATCGCCCTGGAGCGGCTCGATGAGTACTATCAAGAGTCCAATAATAGTGTGGAAGGTGCCTGGCCCTGCCCGCTTTTGCAGGTGATGATGGGCAAGTTGTCTATGCCCGTGGTGATTAGCAAAACTAGTAACGTGGACCGCTTTGCTACGATTAGCTTTTTTGAAGCAATAAGGCTATTGGCTAAAGGCGACAATGTCCATGCCACCCGTATGTTTGCTCAAGCTGCTAAAGAGGAGCGCTCAGACTCTATGGAGGCTGTGGCCGGCTCTGCTCTGCAACAAAGTGGTCTGAGTAGCCAGATGATCAATATGCTACTGCTCGCGCTGGGCTCTGTCGGGGCATTGGCTTTGCTCACTGGTTTGATAGTACTGGTGAGAAGATCTGTCGCTAAAAGAGCGGCGCAACCAATAGGTGAGGCTGATCCTGAGGGCTTTTTGCAACAGGGCGATCAGACTAAAGTCTGGACGCCAAATGAAGTTGCCGGTGCTGCCGGTGCGCAAGAAGTGCAAAGCCACAGCGACCAAAATCGAGCGATTTATTCGCGTGTATCTAAGGCAAAAGTGGCTGCCCGCAAAGAATACAAAGCTCAAAAAGAGAAGGAAAAAGAAGAGCGTAAGAGGCTTGGTCAGGCTCTCAGTGGCGCTGTACCGGATGTGCAAGAAAACACTCGTGTATCCGCTATCAGTGAGCAACTGCCTGAAGCGAACGAACTTTCTCCTGATTCTTCTGGGGCTCGTCGCAAGTACTTTGCCTCATTTAGTAGCGATGCTCAGGTCGAAGACATCTGGAACAAACGCATATCAAATCTCGATGCCAGCGGCAATCCGCTTAAGCAAATGTATGAACTAAAAGACGATATGGACAGCTATGGTGCCAGTCTGCCGCCTATTATCCCTGGTGTCGCTGCCGCAGCTGCCGCCGAGACACCCGCCTGGAAGGGTCCAAAAGACGCTCCTTTGACCGAATCGCAACAGCATCTGATCCAGGGCAAGTTTAATGTGTCACCGGCAAGCGAAGCAGCCAGGCGCACCAATAATCGACTGGATGCGGCTGTAAATGTCAACGCGGAGCAGCAAGATTCCGCACCTCTGCAAGATTCGGCATCTCACGAACCGGGACAAGACGAGCCAAGCAAAAACTAGCCCAAGTGGTCCTGCCTCCATAAGCATTCCAATTTGACATTTGCGCCATAGCCGGGCTATTTCTGGCATTTGAAAATAAGATCTTTGGCTTATTTGGGAAATTAATCCAGATTTTTCTTTCATATTTTGGATTTTGAGCATATATATGTGTAGGAGCTTTCAAGAGCAGGAGACCGGTATGTCCTTTGATTCAGCCAAGGCGGGCAAGTCAGCCCAAGAAATCGATGCCGGGCGGCAGAGCGATGACTCCGTAAATCGTCCATCGCTTTTGGACATAGTCAAAGTCGGCTCCACGGATGCTCCGCGTCCAATTTTGATGGCAGACGCCACAAGTGCTCAGGTCCGTACTGATGTCGTGCCTGTACCCTCGGTAGATTTGCGTGTTTTTATACCGGCTTTGCGCGGCGAAGTAACTCCTGTCGAGCGGATGGAGCGATACAGCCCTGGCAATCTCTATGAGTCCACCGCCAGTCGCAACCAGGACAATTCGATTGTTTATACCGATGCTACCGGTCGGCCCCGGGGCATTGCCTATACCGATGGCAGCTTTAGCGGCATGGAGTATGACCGTCAGGGCAATTTATCTAGAGTATTTCGCGCTGACAAAGAGGGGCGCATTACTCTCAATGAGATCAGGCGCAATGACGGTCTCTGGTCGAGCTTCAAAGACGGCAAGTCGCAAGGTGTATTTGATGGGACTTACTCTGTGAGACCCAATGGTTGTGTTGAGTTTCTCAACAAAGACAGCACAGTCGATCGCTGGGACACCCATGGCGGCAAGCTCTACATGGACAGCCGCGGACGCCCACTCTCCATGACCGATCGCAACAATCTCAAGCGAGATTATGGTTATGATGCTAGTGGCGCTCTCAATGAAGTAAGGCAGACTTTTGCCAGTGGCGCATCTCAAATCTGGCGCCAGGAACAAGGTCAGTGGTACTCCTATGACAGTAGTGGCAATGCTACAGGCAACCGCTATGATGGACGCATCTCGGTAGATGCCGATGGTAGTATCCGCCAGCAAGACAGGCGCACTGGCGATACAAAAGTAGCCAGACCCGATGGCACCAGTCTTATTGTGCGTGCCCCCGTTGATTATCGACCCTGGGATGTGCGTCAACCCGAGGCTCTCCCTCCAGGCGTTGTGGGTGACGGTAGGGCGCGTGTAAATCCAGATACTTCGCGAGTATTGTATGAGGGCGATGGCTCCAGACCGACAACTGTTATTGCCAGAGATGGTACATATAGGCGCTATCAATACGACAATGCCGGTAATTTGGTTGGCAATGTCTCTTATGACGGTAACAACCAGGCGGTCTCCTCTCTCCGCCGCGAGGCCGGTGGTTGGGTGATGCGAGATGCGTCTGGCCAGCCAGTAAACATGCCTCCTATCTCTGATATTACCGTTGCCAATGACGGTGCCATGATCACGCGCTGGCAGGACGGCTATAGCACCATCAACAAAAACGATGGCTCAGTGGTGCAGTTTGATAACCGCAACAATCCGATAGGCATCCAGGATCCTACCGGCGAAAAGCGCCGTGTTACATGGGACAAAAGCAATAATCTAGTGATGGTCGAATACATGGCCACAAGCGGTGCTGACGTCGCCTTGCGGCGCTCAAGTAGTGGTTGGCAGACTTATGATCGCAACGGCATGCCAGTGAGTGAGCCACCTGTGCAAAACGTGCAAGTAGACCGTAACGGGACAATAGTTATAACCAGAGCCTCTGGACGGACCACGATGTATACAGATGGTCGTCGTGTCGTTGATAGGGGTGGCATACCGGCTATTGACCCGCGGGCATTGATACCTCAGCGCTTTAGATAAAGCGCTGCATACTTTCAAAGCGATTTATTCTCAGCTCTACAACTGACAAAAATCCGCAGACTCGTTAGCGCTGAGGATATTATGCCTGGCATAATTTGCCAGGGAACTTTTGCCTAGGCTCAGCTCCTTAAATTAAAGGTGCTGGTGGTAGATGCGGGCATTGGTGCGAGAAATAGCTGAGGTTTTTATGCGTATTGTTGAATTTCTGGGACAGGCTCTGCGCTCGGTGCGCTCAGATGAATCTAAATTGATTGAGGCAATGCCCGCCGTCGCATCGCATAGTAACACTATCTCGATTAAAAGCCCCGTTTTTGAGGACGGCGCTCCTATTCCTAAGACGTACACCGCCGATGGTGCAAGTGTCTTTCCGACTTTGAAATGGAAGGGTGTGCCTCGTGAGAGCAAAAGCCTTTTGCTGGTAGTAGAAGATCCTGATGCCCCCAAGCCGACGCCTTTTGTACATGGAATCTTTTACAACATGCCACCTCAGCTGGAGGAATTACCTGAAATTGCAGTAGATCCGGATGGCATCACAGAGCGTCTGGCCAAGGTGGGAGTGCATATGGGCACTAATTCAGTCTTTGAGCCCGCTTATATGGCGCCCACGCCTCCTCCTGGTCATGGACCGCATCATTATCATTTCCAATTGATTGCCCTGGATAAATTGCTGGAGTTTGACAAAGTGCCCAGTCTGGCTGATATCAAAGCCGCAATAGATGGTCATGTACTGGCTGCTGGTGAGCTTGTGGGCACTTACGAACGCTAGTTGAGTATCTGGTTTGAGTTTGCGCGTGGTGCGCTAAACTCGCACCTGCTCTGCAGGTTTTGTATGGGTGTTTATGCCATCTTTTGGTATAGCTTTTTTAGAGTGGCTAAATCACGGCTGGTGAGAGCAACACTTTTAGACTTCCAGTACATCAGATCAGGTCCAAATGGCGAGTGTCCATCTAGTCCAAACGCATGTCCGAGTTCGTGCAGGATCAGGCTATAAAATCTCGGTGGTGCCGAGTCTTGATAGTGGTATTGTCCGTTAAAGATTTGAATTTTTGCTTGAGAAATAATTGAGCAGTCCTGGTCCAGATATTTATATGTTGTTTGCCCACCAGCCGTTTGCAATGCTGTCGGAGGCAAAGCTCTCTCAATAACTATATCGGCATCCTCTAAGTATCCAGTTAACTGGTATTGCCATTGCAGGGGCTCAGTCCACTTCTCTATGGCGTGCTTGATTTGTGCTTTTACTTCGATAGCAAAGCCGGTCTCGTGAGTTTCGTTGATAAACACTGTAAGTGATGACTTTGGCCATCTAGCTTGGTGGAGACAATCAAGATAGGTGGTGGAGTCAGGGGCGATAGCTTCCCGGCCTCTTAAAAGCTCCTCAATACTCTTGACCAATGGTCTTAAATTGTCTAATACGGGATTTTGCGGATCATTTTTGCTCAGGATTGCAAAGGCATTTATGCAGTCTCTAAAGCAGCTGTTTGATTTTGCAAGTTGTCCGGCAAAGTCATAGTGCAGCCCCATGTCATAAAACAACGTCACATCCAGCTTTTGATGCAGCAGTCCCTGGGCTTTGACGTAGAGTTGATTGGCAATGTCATATTCACCTAGATCGCGCAGCTTATTGGCTTGCTCGTAGAGTGCAACGCCTTGCATAAACTTTTGATGATTGGAGTCAGGTAACATCATGCTCTCAAAAAGGGACCATCACTAAAAATGATCATCTGGATTATTTACTCTCTGGTATTCAGCCTGGGGATTGATTACCGCTAGTTTAGCTGATTTACCGCGTCGATAGCTTTGGGCCGGCGGGACAACTGCCAGGCGGGAGGTTACCTAAATGTGTCATACCCTGGGATGATATTGGCTGTAGATGCACTGGATATCATCGATACAGAGTACTTATTGAGACCAGAGCATATGACACAACAGCTTAAAAGTAACGTTCATCCCAAACTGCCTGGTTACGCTTATACCTGGGCTCCAGTGGTAGCTTATATAGGCATCGGCATTTACGCCGGTATGGATTTTTATAAGCGAGTCTATCTGGTCAATGCCCATGTCAGTCCGTATGAGCCTGTCGCCGCATTTTTCTGGGCTGGCTTTTTGGCATATCTGATGACTGTGTGCGCATTGTTGTTTGTCGATATTATGCTGCGCGATTGCTGGCACATGTTCCGCAAATAAACGCTTTTAGTTTTGGGTACCAAATAATGGATCTTTGGATGCCTCAAGCTTTTTGATGGTTTCATTTAGCTTGTCTTGAATTGCTTTATCGCCGTTCAAGTTATAAGCCAAACTGAATTCTGCGCAGGCACCTACTAGGTTGTTTTCTTTCAAGTATGATTCTGCTAGCTCTGTGTGCGAGGCAGCAATATCGGGATCTTTTCCCATGGCTTTGATTGCTTCGTGAATGTGTTTAGCAGCACTGCCGTTGGCATCTCGGGCACCGAGGTGGACATCCAGATAGTAGGCTTTGTGCAAGTCACTTAGCGCGGCATTGTAGTTTTTGTTTTGCATCAACTCCACCGCTCGTCCCTGCAAGGCAAGACTGAGATTCCATTGTGCTTTTGTGTAACTATGATCCCGCGCCAATGCCTCAGTAAGAGCTTCCACCGCTGCCTGCCAGTGTTTCTTATTTATGGCAATAACACCCTGGTTGTTTAATGCCACACATTCAGGGGCTGCGCACAGTGCTGGCGTCGCAGAGAGCAGTGCCATGGTCAGTAGCGATAAGGTCGTTCTGGCTAATATAGAGGCATTACTAGCAATCATTTAAGACCTTGATGCGGAATATTAAAAGCCATGTTCCCATATTTTTGACCTTTAAAATTTTGGACGCTCTCTTTGGCGTCAAGGTTTGAGCATGCCTTTGCATTAATTCAACCATTGTCATGCAGTTTTCACGTTGTTTCTCTTAGGATGCAATCCATCAGACCTCACCCCATTTTCTTAGCAGGACTTACTAACATGGAAAAAGATTCCGGCGATAATGCTGTTAAGGCGCCAGAGCAATCACAGGTTGGCGATAGCGGCATACAGTCGCAATTGCAGCAAAGTCAAACTGATGGCAGTATGGCTAACCTCAGTGCTCAGCGCAATTTGGATTCGGCTCAAGCCAGTCAGCAGATGGCAGATAAGGGTATAGTCAACAATCTGCAACTGACAGGTGATGCCAACGGCAGCAAAGGCCCTCAATCAAGTGAATCAAACGATAATGCAGCTAATTCAAATCGCGAAAGGTACTTCGAAAGCAATCCCTGGGTACCAAATAATGGAGGCGCTACTTCTGACACAAATGTACAGTCTGTTGGCTCCACCCAAGGAGATTACAATGATCGCAATCCTGAGTCTGCAAAAAATGGTCTAAAGTCTTTTGGAAGCGTTACCAGTGACACAAATGAACAGATTCATGGCTCTAACGAAAAGAGTTCCAACGACTTCAATCCTGAATCTAAGTCAAAAGACGGATCAAAATTTGAAAATCCTGGCCAATCCGAAAATAAAGGAAAGTCAAACCCAGAGAATCAAATTAATGGCAATGCCTCTTCTAAGGCTGAGCATAGCGAGCCGGTCAAGTCTGGCAATAATCCTCGTCAACACAATCACCAACCTGCACCTCGTCACCAGCCCGGTCCTGTGCAAAGACCCGCTCCTGTAGGCAGACCTACTTGGTAAGTTAGGCGCAAACATCGGATGGTCTAGGCGATTTTAAAGGGACAAAATAAATATGCGTGGCGAATTGAGTGAAAGTAACAATGCACCAGTAGAACAACAGTCTATTAGTCAGGGCGACTCAGGTGTGTCCCGGGGGCCATCTACCGGTTCTGCGGATGGAGTGAGCAATAATTGGGCTCAAGAGCGTAATGCCGAATTGTCTGCAGCTAGCAACAAGCTTGCTGAAAATGGAACTATCGGCAAACTAGAGATAGTAGATAATGCCAATCCAATGATGGGTACCAAAAGAGACAGCACCGAATCATTTGATCCTAAGTCATCGAGCCAAGATGGATCGGTTTTTAACCGGAATCAACCATATGATTTTAGAACCCCACCAGGAAGCTGGCAAAGCAAGACTCCAGATAATAGTAATAAATATGACTTGGACAAGTATCAATTTAAGGGAGATATTTTGCCCGATACCTCACCAGCTGTGAAGAATGGAAGGCGCAAATAGGCTTTTAGCTAAGCTCTTTGACCATAACAAAATGCGGACCGACACCGGGGATTTCAAACATATCTCCAGCAATTTGCCAACCTGCCTTTTGATAAAAGCCAGCTGCTGAGGCTCTGGCGTTGCACCAGATGGTACGTACTCCAAGGGCAGAGGCTTCTGTTTCCAGTGCGTCCAGCACTAGTTTGCCTGCCCCTGTGCCGCGACTTCGGTCGCTGACTGCCATTCCTCTCACTTGATAGGCATCTTTGTCAGCCGCAATCTCGCTATCTTTGCCAGTCCATGGCCGCTTGATCATTGTGCCTACACCCACAATTTCGTCATCTTTAAATGCAGCTACGTGATAGGCAGTGGGCTCATCATCGCCCTCAAAGATGGTCGTCTCAAAAGGTAGACCAGGTCTCAATACTGAGTGGCGCAATGGGCGTATGGCATCTACGGTGACAAAGTCTGTATGTAAATTGTGGGGCATCGATATAGCGCTAACCAGGAGTCGTTGACTCCACTGGGGGAGTTGACTCCATGTTAGCGCATTATTGTGTTACTTATGGCACCAATACAACTTTGCCACTGGTTACTGATTCAAGGAGTTTAGCAACGTGGCGGCCGCTTGTGGATACAGTTTGAACTTGATGCATTGATTTAAATCCGACCGCGCGCCTTTTAGGTCTTGCATCTTTAGTTTGGTGAGGGCGCGGAGATAGTAGCCCTCAGCCGTTACAGGGCTGCGTTTAATTGCTTGATTGGCGTCCATCAATGCTAGTTCAAATTGACCTGTTTTGTTGTGGACTCGATGGAGGTCCTTAAAAATGTAATGCATTTGAGGAGCTACCTTGTGTGCCTGATTGTAGTCTGCAATTGCTGAGCTAAAATCATTTTGGCATTCTCTGAGCCAGCCGCGATTGCGATAGCCGTAATAGTTGGATGGCTCGCGGGCAACTATGTAGTTAAAGTCGACTAACGCCTTGTCGTACTGTCCCGCATCCAAATAGTCAAGTCCGCGGCTGATTCGATTAGTCGAGTCGTCTGGTGCGATTGCGATGCAATGCGAATAAGCATCTGCGGCCTCCCTGTAAAAGCCGTGATTGCTATATGCGCATCCCAAGCACTCGTAAAGCCATAAGTCTTGGGGCGCAAGCCTCATTGCGTCTTTGATGGTTTCAATCTGACCATTGAAATCGCCAGCTAGACCTAGATAATAAGCTCTATCTTTATAGGCGCGGAGGTTCTTTGGATCAATGGCAATAATTACGGCGCAGGTTTGTGCCGCTGTTTTGTTCAAGCCTGTTGCGTATTCTCTCTTTTGTCTTTTGAACAGCTCCTCAATCTTGTTTAGTTGAGACTGAGCCTGTTGTTTTTGATATGACTGCAATGTCTGTGCGGATAGAGCGATGCTACTTAGAAGCAGTGCAATTAGCGCAAACTTGTTTGGTTTTATTACAGTTATGGCGCTGATGTTCATAGCTTTACACAGTTTTGAGATAACGCTCGCTTTGCTCTATGCATGCGCTGTTTAGTCAGGCTAGGATAGACTCACTCTGTTGTCAACATGGTCTGTATCGCAGCAACCATGACACTGTTACTTTGGCGTTACTTAATAGCACCTTAACCGCACCAGTGCTACAACTTTTAAAGCGCTGGTGCTCGCTTTTGCCAGTTAGCTGTTACTGCGATTTGTTACTAAGGTATCCCATGTTTAACAGTAATCATCAGTATGCTGCCAAAGACCGACTTAAAAACGGTACACCGGTTATCGTGAGAGCTATACGTGCCAGTGATAAAGAGCTGTTGCAACAGATAATGCAAGCTGTAAGTGCCGAGTCTCGCTATTTTAGATTTTTTGCTGCAAAAAAATTGTTGTCAGACTCCGAGCTGAAGTATTTTACTGAGATTGATTTTGACAAGCATATGGCGCTCATAGTCAGCCTCTGCGATGAGGCTCAAACACCAATTGCTGTTGGTCGCTACGTAAAAGTTAAAGCAGATGGCGCCACTTGTGATGCCACTGAGAGTGATATGGCAGAGCTTGCCCTTTTAGTGGGAGAAGATTATCAGCGCCAGGGCCTGGGACAAATTTTGCTCACTCATCTAGCTCATATTGCCGTGACCAGAGGTGTATCTGAGTTTGTTTGCTACATCATGCCTGAAAACAGCAAAATGCTCAGGCTTTTGAACAATTCACAATATCCAGTCAGTCGGTTGCCTGGTCCAGCTGCTATGGTCCAGCTCAGGGTGGGGCTTGAGCCGCGCACAGCGTAGCTATAAGATTCATCGCCGCAAAAATTTTTTGAAATTTGATGGTTTCACCACAACTCCGTCACAAATAAGTTTTATTATCCGGTTCTCATTTCCCCCGAGGACCTTTTATCATGCATGACCGCCACCACCATGACAGTGCACCTAACAAGCTGGAGCAAGACGAGCGCTCCGTGACCAAGTGGTTAAACACAATGGAAGCCAGTCTGGCTCGCCCCGATCATAAGTTTTCGATGGCTGAGTTTAAGCCTGCAGAGATAAGAGCTATTAACTCTTACATGGCAACACACGAGAGTTCTCTTGGTCGTTATGAGCAGTTTTTGCCACCAATCAAGATTCACGGACATTCTGATAAGAGCCATGGGCACGGCGATGTAGATCAAAAATTGGCTCATAAAAATAGCCCTGCCTCAGAAAGAGACCGCGTGGCAGCTGAAAGAACCGGTCCAGCGCAAGAAAGAAACCGTGTGGCATCAGAAAGAACCAGTCCAGCCCCAGAAAGAACCAATGTGCCTCAAGCTAGAAGAGGCAACGTGGAACAAGATGAGCGTGCTGTGACCAAGTGGTTAAACACAATGGAAGCCAGCCTGGCTAGCCCTGATCATAAGTTTTCGATGGATAAGTTTTCGAAGCAAGAAGTACAAGCAATCAACTCATACATAGCGACCCACCAAAAATCGCTGGGACGCTACGAGCAGTTTTTGCCACAGGGACAAGCAAACAAAAAGGCTGACAAAAACTTCTTTTCACAAAGTGAGAGACCCCATTGGGTCTAATGTGATTGATTTTTAGGGTTTGTGCCAAGTCAATGTGATGCTAGGATTTAGACCCTGCAATGGCGTCTTCAATTCCCTGGCGAGTAAATCACATTGGCTGCGATAAATCTTATTTACAGTGACTGGGTCCAGTTAACTAGAGCCGAGAAGGTCATTGTTTGCCGACAAATTGCTGCGCAGATGGCGGACATGCGGGTGCAGTTCCGTGAGATAGGCGTGCGCAGATTTTGCGGACGAGTAGAAGAAGTGGCTATTTTTGAGCAATCTGGCAAGCCGTTCGTGTTGATTCCCAGCTGCGAGGCAACTATTGGCTTTGATGTTGATAGTTTTGTGCCGACCGCTTTACAGCAAGCAAACTATGACAAGATTCGCGAAGAGTTGAACAAACCCTGGTCATTGCTCGAGTTTGTCAGGATGTTTACTACTCCAGTAAGGACAGTCAAAATCAAAACCATGTTAGTGGCATGTGCTGCTGATTTTGTCGGTCGGGTACCAGCTGATCCCAGTGATCCGGCAGTTAGAGATCTCATTGATAAAGGAGAGCCTGGCACTGGAGTATTAGCTGGGGACCTGGAAGCTGCGTTTTTTATGGACGGTAGCTACGAGATTTGGCGTCACCGCGATATAACCCACAAGCAGGTTGTCGCTGAATTTGCTGCGCAGGGCTGCCGCCTGCCCACATCAGATGAGTGGGAGTATCTCTGCGGCGCTGGGGCTACCACTTTGTACCGCTGGGGCAATGACAATCCCCCGGATAAGTATCCAACTGATAGCTATGAGAACATGGCTCGCAGTGGCATTGCGCGAGACTTAACAGAGTCAGAGTTTTTTTTGCACGATGAGCCTAACTGCTTTTTGCTGGAGATAGCACAAAATCCTTACGACTCCGAATTAGTATCTGAGCCCGGTGTTGTGCGTGGTGGCGATGGCGGTGGCTCGATTAGTGGTGGTCTGGGATATTTTGTTGGTTGGTTGCCACTTGCTACTGCCTATCTAGACGTTATCGATGGTGCCAATTATCTTGAGGGGTCTGTGCACGACTGTGTGGCGCGCCGGGTGATTGATGTCCCTTGAGAGTCTTGCTAGATATAAGTCTGGCGTCGGCAAAATAATAGCTTGCGTGTTTTTGCTTGGCTGTCTCTTTGCGTATTTGCGGTTGCCGTCCTATGCCGGTAAATTAGAGCCTTTGACTGATGCTCAAAGGCAACTGTCCAGCCGCTTACGTGGTCATGTATCGGAGCTATCCAGTGTAATTGGAGCGCGCAGTCTGACCAAGAGCCCAGGCGGGCTGGAGAGAGCTGCTAGCTATATCGAAGAAAAGTTTAGTGCTGCTGGTCTTAAACCAACCCGGCAGTCCTTTGCCGTAAGTGGCTATCTAAATGATGGCATATTTGGTGCCAGCCACGCTACTCAGAGTACTGCCAATATTGTGGCTGAAATTGCTGGTGCAAATGGCAAAGCGTCAGAGGTAGTAATTGTCGGTGCTCACTATGATGCTGTGCAAGACTGTCCAGGTGCCAATGACAATGGTACTGGTGTAGCTGCGCTGATTGAGATGGCAAAGTCCCTTGCGCATCAAAAATTCGCTCGCACTGTGCGCTTTGTCGCATTTACCAATGAGGAGCCACCGTTTTTTCGTAGTGATGATATGGGCAGTTACCGCTATGCCACATCCTGTAAGGAGCGCGGCGACAATATTGTGGCTATGTTTTCTCTAGAGACTCTAGGCTATTATAGCGATAAGCCTGATTCGCAAAAGTTTCCTCTGCCAGCTCTGGCTGCACTTTATCCAAAGACTGGTAACTTTGTCACTTTTGTCGGCAACATAGAGTCGCGCGATCTCATTAGCATCTGTGCTTCACGGTTTATTGCGCAGACAAAATTTCCGACTCAAACACTTGCTGCGCCAAAGGAATTGACTGGTGTGGATTTTTCGGATCAATTGAGTTTTTGGCGGCTGGGATATCCCGGTGTCATGGTGACAGACACAGCGCCTTACCGCTATCCGTTTTACCATACCAGCCAAGATACTGTGGATAAAATCGATTTTGACTCACTCGCCCGAGTCAGTGATGGTTTAAATGCAATGGTGCGAGAGCTGGCTAAATAAAAGGATCTAGCAAGCTTGCCAAACCGTCTTTGATGACACGATCAAAGGGCAGTGTATAGACATAACCCTGGATGCCGTGTTGTTTGCATTTGTCTGCTAGTGCCGAGATAAAGCGCGCGCCTTGAGTACTAAATCCTGTTTGGATAAAGACAATTCTCAACTTACGACCCTTATCAAACTTACTCATGTTTTCCATTAATACAGCGTCTATTTCATCACTCGATATGGACTGGCCATCGGTGACGATCAGCATCAAAAGCGGCTTTTGCAAATGCGCAAGCTCGTAGTCAAAGACGTCCCTGAGGGCGGGAGCCAGACAGGTATAATCTGTGGTGACTGCTTCTGCCAGTATTGCCTCGATTTTGCCGGCGCTCAAAGTTTTGTACATTTTGTTGGCGCTGTTAAACAAACTAAGATCAAAGTCAGAGCCAGCTCTCCGCTCTGCCTCGGTACAAAAGGTACCAAAGCTCTGCCTTACCCATTGCCAGACAGTCTTGTCAGAGTCATTGAGGAGTTTGCTCATTGAGCCGGAGTGGTCGATAAGCAGTGCTATTTTATAGTTTTTGAGTTTAGACCAGACATCGGCTTGGCTCTGGATTCGCTCGGGATTTTTTATGCGGGTCTCGTCGATTTTGGTGCGCAAGCGTACCTCGTACATTTGATCTTTGCGACTGACTCGCAGCACTAGTAAATTGTTTTGTACAGACGCTGCCATTATTTTGTCGCCAACTGCTAGTCCGCTGCTAAAAGCGGGTGTGCCAGCTTTGATTTTGAGGATAAAAGTTGGTAGCTGGGTGCTCTCTGGTGTAATGCCGCTCGACACACAGGCTATGCCAAAAGTGTTGACCTGTCCGTACAGCTTTGTGGCGGCGCTTTTGTCCGCAGTCCCAGGGGCTGCTACCGCGGCTGTGGCTTTGACTCCGGCACTTGGGATGACGTTGTTGTTGTTGTTGTTGTTGTTGTTGTTGTTGTTGTTGTTGTTGTGATTTGGAGCACCGTAGGCAATACCGCCAATGGCGCTGGCAATACAGCTCAGGGTGAGCGATAAGCTTATGACCTGACTTTTGTCCCTCACTTGGCTTTTGCTCCTGACTTTTTGCCAGTGCTTACTGGCATCTTGAGAGCGGTGGCACTGAGTGGGTTTTCGCTGGGCAGGACTACAGACTCGGCATCACTATCAAGGTGCTCGTAGTTACGTACTAGACCGCCCGCACCAGATGTAACAACTGTCTGGGCCGGTGTTCTATTTCTTCCACTGGTATCTCCCTTGCCATTTAGCTCAGTCAATTGGCTCGACAGCTTTGCATCTACCTCGCTCTGAGTGCGCATCATACGTTTGAGGGCTTCTTGTATACGCGCATCCTTGTCGGCTGCATTCAAGCTTTCTTGCTTATTGATACTGTTGACTTCGCCGTTAAATCTTGCCGTAGCCGATGTTTTTTCTCTTTCGGCAGCGTTAATTAAGCACTCTCTCTGGTTGGATAGACCGCTTTGATTTGCTGTTGTGGTGTTGGCATCTTTTGCTTTGTTGTCGCTGTTAGTTGTACTGGTAGCGGCGGTAACGGCAGGAGCAGTCTGGTGAGCCCTGGTCGCTGAGGTGGCTAGCGTCCTCAGTGACTGTATGGCGCGCATGGCATAAGGTCCATTTTTGTCCAGATCGACAACTTTGCGGTATTCCTTGTCGGCTTCTCGCATTTGTCCTAGTTGCTGGAGGGCAATTGCCATGTAGTAATGAGCGTAGACGTTTTTGGGATTTAGTGTGATTTGCTCGCGAGCTAGCTCGCTCAGGGCATAGTAGTCCTGGGCTTTGTAAACACGCTCAAGTAGCTGGCTGCCGCCTGCTGCTGGAGTCTGCGCCATGCCAGCCCAGAGAGGCATGAGGGCTAGTGCTGTCGGCAAAACCAAAGTAGGTACAATTTTTAAACTAGCAGCCATAGGGTTATTATCACGCACCACTTGAGGTTATTTACCCCTAGTATTTTATTCTAGTGCCATGATAGCTTATCTGTTAATAAACTTAAGAGCGCTGGCACAGGTATATGCACTTACAGATTAAGCATAATAATTGGCATCAACTGGCTCAGTTTGTTTGTGCAGCTATTGTGCTTGCTGCCCCTTGTGCTGCTGCCCAAGAGGCAAATCATCTCGCCAGAGCTAAGCAGCTTTACCAGAGCAAACAATACAAAGAAGCCGCTGGCGTCGTGCGCGCAGGCATGTACAAGGGCGTAAATAGCGCTGCAATGTGGCTTTTGCTAGCTGAGTGTTATCAAAAACAAGGACAAGCTGACGCTGCCAAACAGGCTGTTGACACTATAATCAAATACTTTCCTGGTACTACTGAGGCGGCTCAAGCTAAGTTGCTAATGGGTAGCGGTAGTGACATGCAGGCAACTGTTGCCGGGAGTGGCAAAAGTGACAAAGCTGGTGCAAGAGCTAAAGAAGCACCTCTCGATGAGAGAGTTAATATCGTTCCGCCAAAGTTTGGTCATCCTGAAGTAAGCAGTCATACGGTGACCTTAGTTAAATCGATGGTCAGATCGCTGCCAATCAATATCTACAAGATTATGAACCAAGCTCATGTCATGATCAATGTCACGCCCAACTTGATTGATAGATTTCCTGATGCTGTGCAGTTTAAGCACCCCACTCTTGGTCATTTTCTTTCAGAAGAATATGGTCGTACCTATGGCAAAGATATTTATATTTGTGAAAGGGCAGTCACCGACCCTGGTGGCACTGTATTGCAAAGTCCGCTAAGTGACGAGACCATTAAGTCCACGGTTTATACCCAGTTTTCGCATGCACTTGATTGCTGTCTTGAATTTCCCTCCAGGGATAGATTGTTTTTGACTATGTATAGACAGGACCTTGAGCAGGCAGATCGTTCTAATGCGGATTTGAGGGGCTATACTATCAACGAAGAACTGGGCACCAATGAGGTGTTTGGTGGTCTGGCTGCTGGCATGATGGGCAACAACACTCATATAACTCGTTTACTTGAGACTAACTTTCCACGTTGCAAAGCCTGGATAAAAGCAAGGATTGATGCCATCGCCAGATAGAAGTTGTCATCAAGTTTGTTGTAGAGTAATTTCTGTTTTTGCCCCTAAACTCAGTGTCCATCACCGTTTTATTAGTATAGGAAATTAGATAAATGTCTACTCGCTTATGGTTATCTGGTTGCAGCCTTGACGCCATTGACTCATGGATGGGCTCTAAAGATGAGGAGTGCTTGTCTCAGATATTGGCTTATGCTGAGCAGTACCTCGATGGCAAAAACGAGGAAGACATTGAATTGCTTGAGTCAGTCAAGCAGTTAATAACTGAATTGGTCTTTACCGATAGGGAGGAGTGTTGCCACGATCCCGAATGTGGCGAAGAGCACGATCATGATGAGCATAGTCACGGTGATGATGCTGAGGCTGATGACTCTGATGCGCCGGACGATGAGGCGCAAGAGGAAGAGGAGCAAGAGGATGAGGGCGAAGAAGCCGACGAAGACTCCGATGATGATTCCGATGAGGATTCTGATGAAGACTCTGATGAAGACGATGAGGAAGGCGATGAGGAACCAGGTGAAACTGAATCTCTCGCCGAGGTTACTGCCGCCTATATCCTGGCTCGTTGCGCCTCTTCAACATGTTGGCCCGAGGGTAATGATGAGCAAGAGTGGAGCTATGCAGAGATTGCCGATCTAGAGAGTCAGTTAGGTCCAAGATTTGGTGAGGACTTAATTTGGCTCCACCTTATTCTCGGTGGACGCAGTTTGTTTGACCTTGAGTTTGATCCACAGGTTGGGTTTTATTCGTTTTTTACCAATGAGCAAGTAGTGCTATTTAAGGAGGCGCTGTTAAGAGTGCGCTCTGAATGTGCTGAAATTGTTGATCAAGGTCGCCTTAACGAACAAGATTTTGATAGCGACATGGTAGACACCATGCAGTACCTGGCAGATGACCTGGCTGTCCTGGAAGAAGCAGGGCACGATTTGTTTATCTATGTGAGTTAAGGTAGCTGCGTTTGACCATATTTTAGTGAACGTTTAGTTCGTTGCATTGCCGTGGTTTAAATTCATAGACCAATCGACAATACTCGGGAGCGTAATTAGATGGCTGATGACCATAAATACCCCTTTTGCGTGACGGTGCGAATAGATGAATGCATCGGACCAATCGACCGCGGCGAGCGCTACGAGGACCCCCTTATGGAGGCTTTGCAAGGGCGCGGACTGGGTGAAGTCACAGGCGGTGGTACCCAGCTTGATGAAAACAATCAGATTGTATGTGCTGATATAGAAATGTACCTGCTTAATCTGGACGAGGCACTTAGCTTTGTCCGAGAGACCCTGCTTAAGCTGGGTGTGCCCTATGGGTCGCAGATTACGTTTGAACGCGATGGTGAGATAGTGAGCGAGCCCATTGGCGATGCTGAGTGTCTTGGTATCTATCTTGATGGCGTAGGACTGCCGGACGAGGTCTATGCGCAGCTAGATTTTGACGAGTTTTTTGCCAGTTTGGCTAATGATTTGAAAATAGTGGGTGAATTGCGCGGCATTCAACAATCAGATGAAGAGACTGGCTTGTTTGTCTTTGGCCCATCGGCTGATCAAATCTACGCAACTTTGCAGTCCATGCCGGTCAAAGCACCTATACTGCAAAACGCGCGAATAGCTTTTAAGCGCAAAGATGCGGAAAAGTTACCTAGGGAAGTCAGGCTGCCACGATCTGGTTGATTTTTAGCATCGCAGCGCTTAATAATCGATAGCACTTTTAGTGGCTGTAAGCACAAAAGGGATTGGCCAATTACGGCTTCAAATGCTTGATAAAAAACTGTCTGGCAAGCTCTATGTTGGCTCCCTTCTCAATGTCGTGGCCGGTGCCGGGCAAAATATATAACTCTGTGGATACGCCTGCCGCCTTGAGTTTATCGGCTAGCTCCTGACTTTGGCTGGTCGGTACTATTGTATCCATTGCTCCGTGTACGATTAAAAACGGTGGATTGTTAGCTGAGACATAGGTAGTAGGACTGGCTTGCAAAGCCAGCGCGCTTCGAGTGGTGGCTTGCCCACCCAGGAGCAGGCTGAGAGGTGCTGACGGAGATACTGTATCCCACTGTTGACCAGGCTGCATTTGGCTGCCTAGAGCGACCAGATCGCTTGGTCCGCAAAAATCACAAACTGCTTGCACATTTTTGCTGATGCTTTTGTTACCCAGACCTAGATCGAGAGCGGCATTGTTAGCCGATGTCCCCATTAGTGATACCAGATGTCCGCCTGCTGATGTGCCCCAGAGTCCGATGCGATTGGCGTCGATATTAAACTTACTGGCATTGGTTTTGACCCAGCGCAGGCAAGTATTTAAGTCCTCTATTTGAGCTGGAAATATGCCCTCTGAAGAAAGGCGATAGTGCACCACTGCCACCGCAAAACCATTTTTGACAAAGCTTGATACCCATGCTGGTGCGCTCTTGGGGCGGCTGAGCCAGCTGCCGCCGTGGACATAAATTATGAGCGGCGATTTGGCGCTATTAGCAGGGGGCGTGTAGATACTTATTTGATGAGCTGGGTCATTGAGACCTGGCCAGTAGCTCAGTTTTTCAAATTTATTGGTGCTGGCTGTACCAAGTTTGGTCCTGATACCAGCCGGTAGTTTGTCCATCAATTTGTCTGGTAAGACTTGATCGACAGCTTGTAGCAAACTTTCATTGCTAGTGGCAGCAGCGTTTGTCGCAGCTGTCGCATTTCTCTTGCTGCCTGTCAGTTTGTTGATCTCGCCTAAGACTTTTGTCTTTACGTCGGCCGGTACTTTGCCTTTGTATTTTTGCAATACTCTGGATGTGGCTTTGTCTATCAGTGCATCTAAGCCCGTGCCTGTAAGCGCATTACTCTGGCTTGTTGCGGCTGTGTCTTTGGCAGAGACAAAACCAGTGGAGAGGACGAGTAGCGTAGACAACAACAGTAATTCTAAACGCAAGATCTCGTCCTCAAAGGTTGATGTAATTGTGCGACAAATCTAGCTTTGGCTTATTTAGCTATGGCTACTTTTTTTTCTGCTACTTGAGTAAAGAAGTCCTCGCCCTTGTCGTTGGTGACGATAAAGGCTGGGAAGTCTTCGATTTCAATGCGGAACACTGCTTCCATGCCAAGCTCTGCGTAGTCAATTGTCTCGACTTTTTTGATCGAGTCTTGAGCCAGTCTTGCTGCCGCACCACCAATGGTGCCCAAGTAAAAGCCGCCATATTTAGCGCAGGCTTCTCTGACGTTTTTGCCGCGATTGCCTTTGGCTAGCATGATCAGGCTGGCGCCGCGCGACATTAGCATGTCGACATAGCTATCCATCCGTCCAGCTGTGGTTGGTCCAAATGAGCCAGAGGCATAGCCAGTCGGTGTTTTGGCTGGACCGGCATAGTAGATTGGATGATGTTTGGTGTATTCGGGCAGCTCTTCGCCGCGCTCGATAACTTCCTTCCATCTAGCGTGGGCTATGTCGCGAGCTACTAGCAGTGTTCCTGTGAGCATCAATCTTGTGCCCACTGGTTTGCCTGAGAGACTCTTGCGGATTTCGTCCATGGGCTTGCTCAGGTCGACTTTGATTGTTTCTGAGCCCAGATCTTCGTGAGTGACTTCGGGGAGATATTTGGCTGGGTCGGTCTCAAGCTGTTCAAGCCAGATACCGTCTTTGTCGATGCGTCCCATTATTTGTCTATCGGCGCTGCATGATACGCCGATACCGATAGGCAGGCTGGCTCCATGGCGGGGCAGTCTCACTACGCGCACATCGTGGCAAAAATATTTGCCGCCAAACTGAGCGCCAATGCCAAGATTGCGTGTGATTTCAAGCACTTCTTTTTCGAGAGCGAGATCTCTAAAGGCGCGACCGCTCTTGTCGCCTTCTGTTGGCAAGCTGTCGAGATAATGGCAACTGGCTAGCTTAACTGTTTTGAGGGTCATTTCGGCAGATAGACCGCCGATGACAACTGCCAGGTGATAGGGTGGACAAGCTGAGGTGCCAAGTCCGGCGATTTTTTCGGCAAGGAGTTTGCTCAATGACTCTGGATTGAGCACTGATTTGGTCTCTTGCAATAGATATGTCTTATTGGCTGAGCCGCCGCCTTTAGCGATAAACAAAAACTCGTAGCTATCGCCAGGATCGCTATAGATTTCGATTTGAGCGGGCAAGTTAGAGCCGGTATTGGCCTCTTTGTACATGTCGAGAGGCGCCATCTGACTGTAGCGCAGGTTGCATTCGTTGTAAGTCTTTTTGATGCCATCCGAGATAGCGGCGGCGTCATCAGCGGCGGTAAATACTTGCTCGCCTTTGTGGGCGACGACTATGGCTGTACCGGTGTCCTGGCACATGGGCAGGGTGCCGCCGGCGGCGATTGCCGCGTTGCGCAGTAGCTCGAGGGCGACAAAGTGGTCATTGGGAGAGGCATCTTTGTCGTCCAAGATGCTGCGGAGATTAGCCAGGTGGGTAGGACGCAAGAGGTGGGAGATGTCTTTAAAAGCCTCTTTGGCAAGCATAGTCAGAGCCTCGGGCTTGACCATGAGGATTTGTTTGCCCTCAAAGGTTGTCGTTGTGACATGCTCTTTGCTGAGCAGCCGGTACTGGGTCTTGTCCTCACCCAGGTGAAAGATGCTACTCGAACTGTGCGACATACCGTGACCTCTAAATATCTGCTACAGGTCACATTTTAGAGCATAGCTATATCAACCAATATTGATTTTGCCTTAAATTGACTTTGTCTCAAATGGACAACGCCTTAAGTTGACATGGACTGAGGCTGACATACTAGCCCTGTTGACCCCAGTTTTTGATCTTTTGATAGATCTCATCGGCTTCTTTGGTGCGATTTTGCTTGTAGAGGAGTTTGGCATAAAGATTGAGAAATTCTTTGTAATCATCATCTTTTTCGCTGGCGCCCTCTTTTAGTGTGATGCCTTCTTTGAGCAGGCTCTCGGCGTCGCTATAGTTGGCAATGCTGTATTCAAATTCGCCAAGAGTTAGGAGTGACTTTGTTAGCTCGCTTTTTGAGCGGGGTGAAGGGGCGCTCTCATTGGCTTTGCGGCTGATGGCAAGCCCCTGCTTGAGCTTCTCTTCGGCCTGTTTGTGTTCTTCGATGATTTTGTTTTGCACCGCATACTCTCGTAATAGTGGCGGTATAGCCAGGCTATCAGCGCCATTTGTTCTGGTTTCGGCAGCTATCGCTTCGTCCATTTCATACATTTTGATCAAAGCGTTTTCTTTGCGTAGATGAAATTGACGGTCTTTATCGGTGGTAGTGTCAGTTATTGTGGTTTTGACGCCACCACTAGTCGTATAGCTTTGATCTTTGCCGACTTTTTCGCCATTCCAGACGACGAAGTGGTCTTTGCCAGAGCTTTGATAGCCCAGGGTGTACTGGATTGTATATGGAGTTTTGACGCCTTCAGGTAGTGGGCCAAATGGGGCGGCACGCCTGACGGCAATCAGAGCCAATTTGTCGGCATTAGCATCACCAGAGGGTTTAAGTATTGACGATGAGGCCAGATTGCCGTCTTTGTCGAGTACGATGCGCAGCACCACCTGGTTAAAGAGCAGACGCTTTGGCACCCACCATGTCCCTTTTATTTTGGTGCCCATGGTGTTCATGTAAGGCTGAGTGTCGACGCCATTGCTAGATACTCCTGCTTTGCAGGGTAAACCAAAGCTGGCGTTGATGGATGGTACACCTTTAGGTAGTGGTCCAAAATTGCCTGCTTTTTTGACTGTCGCTATAGCCAGGGCGTCTATGGCTGGGTCTCCACTTGGTGCTTTGACCCCTACATTTGTTAGAGAGCCATTGGGCTGCACAGTAAATACCACTGTTACCGTGTCCACTTTGGCATTGGCCGGAGGGCTCCAGAGAGGACTGAGTTTGTCTGAGATCTTTTGCATGTAGGGATTGATATCGACTTTTTCGGCGCCTGCTGTCAGGTTGGCGCAGCCCGGTAGTAGTCCCACAGGGACTCGGGCGTGCACTGCCAGTGGTGTCAAGCTTAATTGTGAGGACAGAGCCAGGATGGCTGCAAACTTTGCGCAAGCCTTGGTCGATGGCATTGTTCTATTCCTTATTCTGGTTTGGTGGGTGCTGTTGAGATACTGAGAGTAATGGTGGTGCCTTCTCCTGGTATAGAGGATATATCGAGGCTGCCTGGATAAAAGCAGCGTATAAGCTCGATGCGTTCGCGCATGCCTTCCAGTCCAAAGGAGTGCGAGCCATCTGCTTCCATGCGCACAGATCTGGTATCAAAGCCCCGACCATTGTCGATGATTTTAAAGACGCTTTGCCCACTGCGAGCGGCTTTGATATCGACTGTGATGCGCGATGCGCTGGCGTGTTTTTCTATATTGTTGAGTGCTTCTTGGATAACTCTAAAGATATGGAGGCTGACCAAATCAGGAAATCTTGGCAGTTCACCGGCAAAAAACAATGCTGTCTCAATGCCGGTACGCCGCTCGATGCGGTCGAGCAAGTCTTCGACCCCTACTTTTAGTCCCCATTCTTGCAATTGTCTAGGTGAGTAATCGTTGACGATATCTCGCAGCTGCAAGATTGTTTCGTCGATGATTTCAATTGTTTCTTCGGTGGTGAGCTTGCGATCTCCTGACAGATAGCGCTTGAGCATCATCAGATCGGCAATGACACTATCGTGCAGGTCTCTAGCTAATTGATTTTTTAGTTCTTCTTGCTGATTGAGTAGTTTAAAGAGCAGATTGTTTTTTTCGAGCTCCAGTCTTTGCTCGCTAAAACCTCTGGCATCGACTGACATGTTGGACAGGGCGTTGCCTTGATTGTTGCCGCTTTTGACTATAGCTGTTTCGACTATCTCATCCATCAAGCGCTCGATAAACTCACAAGACGACTCTGCTGATAGGCGAGTTTTGTTGTTTGTCCAGACCAGTCCGCGCTCGCTTTGAGCTAGTACAAATCTGCCTCTAAAGCGAGAGCCAAATTCAGACATGGTGATATGTGGTACTTCTTTTTCTGGTACCACAAAAAATTCAAGTACGCCCACACCGGCTCTGGTGGTGAGTATGAGCGGCGCGCCCGTGACCTTCCATCTAAAATATGATGATGGTGGTTTGACTTTAGAGCGCTGCTCTTGTTTGACTACCCAGTCCACCGGCTCAGCGATGCGTGTCGCCTGACTAAAGCGCAAATGCAGCGGATTGGCTTGCATTTGAGGCACGAGTCTGGACTCAAAATAATTTTTGGCATGACTTAAAAGAGCGCGGGACAGCTCCTCGGCTTGTTTTGTTTTGTCCTCACCAGACTTTGGATCATTGTCTATCTTGATGTGGGCATGTGTGTCAAATTGCGATTGGATATCGGCGATAGTCGCTGTTTCCTCGTCTTTGTCGAGGTCCCTTGACGAGCGCGTGCGCATAAAGTGTTTGAGGAAGTCGCTCATTTAGGACTCGATATCGACGCTACCAAAGCCATTTTGTACAGCCCAGGCAATCAGTTGTTCGCGACTATTGAGGTTGAGTTTGAGTTGTAGAGTTTCGCATTGTTTGCGAGCAGTAGCTACCGATGTCAATCTCTGGTCAGCAATGTCTTGATACTTCATGCCTTTACCAAGCATGCTCAGTACTTCTAGCTCTGCTCTGGTAATTTTTTTGTATGTCTTAGTTACTTCATCTGAGATGATGCCTTCTTTGCCATTCATTACCTCGCGCACTGCTTCAGCTACTTTGGCGACACGCTCTGATTTGAGCAGATAAGCCGAGACTCCCATAGCTAGTACCGACTGGATAAAGGCCACTCTGGCTTCGGCGCTAAAGATTATCAATTTGGTTTTGTTTTCAGCCTGCTTTCTAAAAGCTTCTAGAGCTGCTTTTGGTCCGAGCGAGCCAGGCAAGTGCAAGTCCAGCACCACGACATCTGGCTGGGTCTCGCGCATCAGTCTCAGTCCGTCGTCTGATGTCGTAGCTGTGCCTACTACTGTAAAGCCCGGCTCATGGTTTAAGCCCATGGTTAAGCCGTCAAGAGTGGCGTGGTGGTCTTCGACGATGAGGATGCGTGTTGCCGTGGACATTGCTGCCGCTTCTCCCTGATACCCATAAATAGATCAAACAAGATGGATCTACTAGGATAGATCTACCACGTGGGAGACCCCTTACCTCTGAGTTATCAGTCGCTTGCTGGCAACTCATGCACAACTCAGGTGTACTTGTTGGCAAAGCGTTATTATTATCCGGTAAGAGATAGGGTGATAGATGGGACCTAAAGATGACCAAAAGTAGCAAGTTATTAGTTGTGGGTGTAACACTGGCAATTGCTAGCAACTCTTTGCTTAACCCTTCGTCTCTGGCTCAAAGCCCGGCCACATCCGCTAATGCTCAGACCGGCGCTAGCGCCCCGCTCGCTCCCATCGGGGCTCAGCCTCGAGGTGTGAGACGCAAGTTCACTTCAAAAACAGTGCTCATTCCCGGACTGCATTTGAGTAAAGAGATCCCGGTAAATTTTCCGGTGCCGACCTATCCCACCAATGTCAGCAAAAAAGATTTTGTCAATTCGACTCAGGGCTCACCCACAGCTGGTATGAGTCTTGTTACTGCCGATGATATAGCGACAGTCTTTAACTGGTATTTCTCGTATTTTACTAGAGAGAAGTGGGCGGTCAAAACTCCCAGCGCTGCCGCCATGGAAAAGCTGCATCCTAAGACCAAGCTGTATTTTTTAGAAGCTTCTCGCGAAAAAAATCTGGTCAATCTAGTCTGTACGCCCAATCCTACTGGCGGCACATTGATTACAGTTAACTGGTCTGCTATTCAAAAGTAGCTAGATTAGCAGCATCATTTATCTGATTTAGAGCGGATTGCAAGCGCCCCAGGACATGATCTCTGTCCAGCGTTTGACGCGCACTGTGCCCAGGCAGCTGTTGTAACCAGTGCCAGGTCTCCAGGCCACGTCTTTATGCCATGAGCCCCAGCCGACTTGCATAAAAGGTGTGCAAAAGGGATCAGGCACGACTATTGGTGTGCTAAACATGGGAGCTGGGCTCTCAGCATCATTAACGATTTTGGACTCAGTACCATCTGGGTCGTGCGAGATCTCGGTGGCTAGCCAAGGAGCCAGAGGAAAAGCCAGATAGTCTGGCAGGCATCTTATGGTTTTGCCATCAGTGCTAAAAACATAAAAGTCCTTTTCTCCCTTTCCTGCTGCAAGAAAAGGAATGATTTCAGGGGCGGAGAGTACATTGTGCATGTCGCTAGTGCTCATTGTCACGCCAGGTTCGCAGATCATTTCGTTCATGCGGTTGGTTAAGTAAGCTTCTATCTTTGACTCACCACCGCCAAAGCTTGTAGGGATGCTAAATATAATCTGGTTAAGCGTGCGACCAACTACGTCTGTGCCGACCAGTTGACTGGCCTGAGGGGTTACTGTGGCGCAGAGGATGCCACCAGCTGGCATCGGTGCACCACTGACGGTATCAGTAAGATAGCCATAGGATATGGCTGGACCAAACTCAATAGCTGGCAGGGGCGGGAAGTCAAAGGGGTAAAAATAAAAGTGAGCCTTCATATCATCAAGGTGGATTTTGACAAACGAATGAGGCATGCACATTTTAAATGGCTGACGTGGATTACTCAGTGCCCAGCTCATCGCTTTTTCGCCGTAGGCGCCAGCTTTGAGAGCCTGACCCTCGGCTGAGTAAGCATTGGGGATAGGTTTGTCCCAGGCTAAAGCCTTGTTTGCCACTTTGTCGCTATCAAAAATTGACTTTGATACCAGATGTGGTTTTTGATCATATTGAAATGGCACTTGCCAAAAATCGTGTCCGTTAGCCGATATGGGCTGGTAGCCTTTGAGGAAGAACCAGTTTTGGGCATTGGCAGGCACATTGGGGCGGGCGCATTTGGTGCTGGCTGCAGCGTTGAGAGTGAAGCCTGGCGGCAGGTTAAAGGGAGAGCTACCACTGAGGACGATATTACTCTCATCCTGTCTGTCCATCTCGGATGTCTGCCAATTGGCTCCAGGCAGAGATTTGACCTGCACTGTGGTACCGATCATGCGGACAGAGTTTTGCTGCGATAGCTCGTCAAAAAAACCGTGGAGATTGCCTTGATTGGTCAGCTTGTCTGCCAGTTTGTCGCTGATACTCTTGGCTGAGTTGTAGGCACTGGTAGCGTTATTTGTTCCGCTGCCGGCATTGCCATCATGTTGAGCAGCTTCAGCATTGATATTCATCAATAGCGCTTTAGCCCAGATACGATTGATGCGGCGCAGATTGGTCTCGGGCAAAAAGTTTGGTAGTTTGTCATAGTTTTTGTCTGTGCAAACATCAGCAAAACATTTTTCACTATCGTCAGTGACATTGAGCTTGATTGAGATCTGGTCCAGCGCTCGTTTGGCGGTGTTTAAGATACCAGCATCGGTGGCGTTTTTGGTCTCGTTTTGACCACCCATGTACATCATCAAAAAGACAAAGCTGACACCCAGTACAACCAGTACCAGCGCCAGTCCCGTGCCAAATACAAAGGCTGAGCCCCGGCGTTTTTTGTCTATCAGTGCATTGCGGATTTTCATGGATTTACTTTCTTTCCAACGATAGGTTCTATGTCCTTGGCGTCAAACTTGAGATTGGTATAGCCAGGAAAAGGCATGGGCAGATGGATATCTATAGTGGTTGTGCAGCTAACTGTATCAGCTCCGTAGGCAAGCTCTTTGATAGAGAGGCTGTTGATAATTGGCGAAGGCTTTTTGAATGGTGCAATGGCCTTTTCGGCAGCAAGAGCAGCGTTACCGCCGTCTTCCTGACTGGCTGCTGCCCGCGCTGCGTTTTTAGCAGCAGTGTCATTCATTGAGTTGGCAATGACTATGGTGATGCAATCAAGTAGTACCAGTGTTATAGGGATTAGCACAGTGGCAATACAAATTGCTTCTATAAAACTTGATCCGCGAGCGGCTCTCTTTCTCATTACTTTTCTCGTTGCCTTAGAAGGTCCTAGTATCACCCATTTTTGCAATATTTTAGGGTGCGTAATCAGGATTTTCCATGGGGCGCTCGGCGCTCACGGTAAAAGTCATGTTGCCATTTAGTCCCGGGACATTGACCACTGGCAGGGGAATGGGCAAAAAGGGTTGGCAAACTACGGTGGTGCGGACCATCACAATTTTGTCTTCGCTTTTGCTCTGGTCTGTTGTGCCGTCGCGATAAAAGACCTCTGTCTGAGGATAACTAGCCATTTTGACAAATTTACCCATGCCATCTAGCCAGGCATCGGGCACGCCTTTTTTGACCGCACCATTATTGGCGGCAGCTTGAGCTGATGGTAGCAGGGCAGCTTCGTGTGCCTGGTTGCTATTGAGCACTTGGACAAAGCCGTAGGCGATACCGAGGGCAAGCATATCCATCATCGGAAAGAAAAAACAAATCAGAAGTAGTCCGAGGGCTGGACCAAACTCAGCCATGGCGTTGCCAGCACGGTTGCGGCGTCTTGAAGGACTAAACTTTGTATTGCTCATTTGGGCAAACTGACTTATCTTTTTCACTGTGTCCTCTGTCGCCTTATGTGACGACTTCTTTTGTTCATTCAATATACGCACAGTAGGCATTAATTAGAGTGGAATGAGATATTAGAATTGTTATCTTTGTCCAAGACCACTGTTAGACGGCAGGCATCCCTTTTGAGTTTTTGCGCTTGAATTCCCATTTAGGTATGATGGGACCGAAAGCGAGTATTGTTTTAGCTCAGCAATTGGAAGTTTATGACAGATTTACCGGGTAACTCAGCCGACAACACAGCTCCTGATGCCGCTCCAAGCGCTGCGCCCGAATCTGGTCAGCCTGCCAAACCCGCTGAACCCACTAAGCCAACGCGCAAAGTTGCTAAGACCATGCTGGAGACCAGTAAGTTAGATTTGCCCGCCGCAGGTGATGCGGTCACCGAAGCTACTGATGATGGCAAGCTCAAGCGCAAAGTGGCAAAGACCTTGCTTTATCCTATTGGTAATTTGCATAGATTGGGCATCAGTCAGGAGCTAGAGCGTATGGCTGCCGCGTCAGCCAATCAAACAGAAGCTCAGCCACCTGCTGCAAGTGTTGCGCCTGATCCTGCCTCGGTCACTGCCGCCGCCAGTCAGGATGGCAAGAGCGAAAATACCGCTCCCGCTTCAGCCAATACTCCAGGGTCTGATAAAGCCGCGGCGATAGCGGCACAATCTATTACTGGTAGTTCTAAAATTTCGCCTGTCATGCCTCAGGTCTCTCCCATCATGCCTGGCAATGCCACTCCCGCCCATGGCATGCCTGCTGTCTCCACCGCACCAGAGCCTGTAATCTCGCCTCCTCCCGCCAAATCTGAGCGTAAAGTGGCGCGGACTTTGTTGTTTAAGCCTGTACGTACTCTTGATGGTGATGAGGCTCCGAGCATTGAGGCTCGCGTCATGGCTGGTCAAAAGATTGCCGATGCCGCCCACGCTGATGCAATTGCCCAGGGTCAAGACCCTACTAAAGCCACAATCAAGCGCAAAGATTATGTTGTTGCCAAGACTATGCTTGACCACAGTGTGCTCTTTGTCATGAGCTCACGCAATGCTGCCAAAGCTGAGACTCGCGCCCAGGAGATTGCCAGAGAAAGAGCCAATGAACCCCTTAAACCGGTGGTGGAGGCTAAGAAAAAAGCCCTGCCTTGCAAATGGGTCTGGGATGAAGGCGATGGTTATTCCAAAGATCGCTTCCGTCACTGCGGCGTCTGTCAGCAAGTGGTTTACGACTTTAAAAATCTGGACAAAGCCGAAGCCGAAGCAATTGTCTACACCAGAGAAAATATCGAAAAGCCGGTGCTTTACAAGCGCACTGACGGTAAATATATGGTCAATAACTGCCCTGTGGCAGTTAAGCATCGCAAAAATATGATTGTGGCCGGTCTGGTTGCCAGCTTTTTTGTCGCTGGTTTAGTAACCATTATGGTGATGATGCCGCCGCCACCTCCGCCACCGCCCAAGCCCGCGGCCTTGCCAACATCTAAAGATCCCTTTGCCGCTATCAATGCTCGCAATAAAAAGCCCCAGGGCACAGTCGGTCCAGATGGTACTTATTACTATCGACCCGGACAGGCGACAACTGCCCAGCCCGGTACTGTGGCGTCCCCTGCTGGCGGCAGTGTCGGCGCTCCCAACACATTTGTGGATACGCCGCCAGTGACCCAGACCGACGAACAATTCTGGCAGTACTCAGGTGATACTGAGTCTGGCTCTCAATATTCGACTATTAATGACAATCCCAAGATGCCAGATCCCGCTGGTGGACCGGTACAACAGTACAGTCAGTCAGCGCCTTCGGCGCCACAACAGCTGCAACGCTGAGCGCTTTGGATTCTGGATTCTGGAGTTTGGGCTCTGGATTTTGTAATTTGGGATAGAGTGCGCGTTTACTGGATGCGGTAAAGGGTGCGGCCCACTTTGATGACGTCGTTAGGGGCGAGCATGCGAGGCTCGGCAATGAGCTGGTCGTTGACCATTGTGCCATTGCTACTCATTGTGTCTTCGACCCACCAGCCCTGGTCAAAGTAAATGCGAGCATGATGGGCTGAAGCGTAACCGTCGTCTGGCAGCACGACATTGCATTCGGGGTCGCGGCCAAGTGTTATGGATGGCTGGTTGAGGACAAAAGTCTCGTTTGTTGTCAGGTTTACCAGGACGGGTAAACGTCCCTGCGGGGCGGTGCCGGAAGCTTCTGAAGGATTAACGCTCATAAATTACCTGGATTTGAGACTGACCAATTGAGAGTACCGCTGAATTTTCCCTTATTAAACTGTATAAGTCGACAGGCCGCATCGTTTTTATTAATTGCTTTGCCAAGCAAGTCCTGAGCGTTTTGGATACTGACAAGTTTATCGGACAGCCATCGACTATATGTCTTTGCGTTGCACAAAATGCGCAATACAATGGTTAGAGTAAAGAAGGGGTGGGAAAATACATAGAAGACAGTCGGGTTGGCGCCTGATTGGCTTTTATCCTGCAATTTGTTCGACCGAGGGAAGCCGTTCCGTGAATTTTCTAAAAAAGAGCGCTGGCACTAACCGCTATCCCACCGATATTATCATCGGGGAATTATTTGTAAAAGCAGGCATCATCTCACAGAAGCAGCTTGATGACACCATCAAAAATGCTGCTACAAAGCATCTCCATGTTGGACAGATGCTGACTATGGCTGGTTATATTAACCATAAAGATTTGCAGTCAGCTGTAGATGCTCAATCGATGTTGCGTGACAAACTTATCGAAATGCCCATGGCGGCTCGCTGTTTGCGTATCGCAGTAAAGACCGGTGCCAATTTTGCCGAGCTGGTCAAAGAGGACACAGCATCAGAAGCCCTTGCTGCTAGTCAAACTAACCGCCTTGGCGAAATGCTATTGGATGCTCAGGTCGTTAATAAGAGTCAATTAGCCCAAGCACTGGGACGCAGCCAGGCTACAGGGCTACCTCTTGGTCGTATTCTCGTACTTAATAATTCTGTGCCTGAGCAATTGTTGCGCCTGGCTCTGGAGATCCAGGTACGTGTGCGCGATGGCATGATGGATCGCGAAGAAGCTCTCGATCTGATGAAACAAGAAGTGGTGAAAGTAGCCGCTCAAGGTGTGCCGAGCAATAGTTTTACATCGCTAGCGGCGCTTGAGCCTTGTCAGCGCAAAAAGATTCGTTTGGGCGAGCTTTTGATCAAAGGCAATTTTATTTCTGATGTGGATGTCTATAGCTGTCTTGAGCTTGGTCTATCCAGTCATAGACCAATCGGCGAGATAATGGTCGACCAGGGTTATATCTCCACTGAGATGCTCGCTGTTGCACTCGCTGTGCAAGAAATGGTCGAAGATACAACCTACACCGAAGAACAAGCTGGTGCAGCGCTAAGACAAATGGCTGAGACCGGACGGATTTTAGCTGCTGTGCAAGAGCGTATCGATGGTACCTATGTCAGACCGGCTCCACCAGCCCCTCCTGTTGATACCAATGCTGGTGGCGCTTTTGCTGTCGCTCCCGATGGTACAACTGAGGCTCCCAGCGGTTCAGAAACAGTCAGTGCTGATATTCCAGCTGGGACAAATCAATCTCCCAGAGCTTCTTCTAGTAAACTAAAAGTTTTGTATGACGGTCCAGAGTTGCATGGTGATTTTAATTCACCAACTCCACAAGAGCTGGCAGCCAAACTCGAAGGCAAGATCAGTAGTGACCATGTCGCCCAGGCTGCTGCCGACGCTCAGGATCTAGCTCTGGAAGCCGCTAACAATCCCGCCCAGCATTATGACGAGGCGCCATCACTAGCTACTTTGATGCGCTCGGTCACTGGTGATTCCAGCTTTGATGAGCCTCAGGCCGAGCAGCCATCGAGTGGACATCTGGAGCCCATGCCAGAGCAATCACTCGAAGCTTTAATGGCTGCCGTAGAAGGCAAACCTGCTCCACCTGCTGATGAAAATCTTACTTTTGAGAGTCTGGTTGCCAGTCTTGATAATGGTAATGGACACGCCCATGAGACTCCCCAGACCTTTGAAGCATTAGCCAGGGCTGCCAGCCCTGAGCCTGGTGCCCAAGATTTTACTGCTGAAGATCCTACTGCTGGATATTTTGTTGGTGAAGCAGAACCATCACAATTTGCTACTCAATCACAAGCCAGTCAGTCGCATCAAGGTATTCCAGCTCAAGCCAGCCACTCTCATCAAAACATGCCAGCTCAGGCGGCGGCGCGCTCACATCAGGGTATGGCTGCTCAATCAGCTGAGATGCATCAAGCGGGTCACTTTGAAGGCATGCTTTTATCAGCCAAGATTGTTACACCTCAGGCTATTGATGCCGCTCTCAAGTCGGTCAGAGAGATGCCCGCGATATTTTTGGATATCCTCACACTCACTGGTCATGTTAGCGATAACGGCAAGCTAGCCATACTCGAATGTCACAGCTTACACAGCGAAGGTGCCATTGATACTGCCACAGCAAGTGAAGTACTGGACTACTGTCTCAACAAAAACAAATTGCGCAATCTGACCTTGCATCAAGCTTTATCTGAGCTGGGTATTGCAGTCCAAAAAGGACGCTCCCAAAATCCTTATGCCGCTTCTCTAGCATCAGCCCTTGAGGCCGAAACCGCAGCGGCTGCCGCTGGCAGTCAGACAAGTGCTGTGAGCGAAGAGGCGAGTGCATCAGAAGTCGCCGCAGATTACGCACAGGCAGAGACTGCCCAGCCAGAGCCTGCCCAGCCAACCACAATGGTGCAACCGCCAGCTCCGCAAGAAGACGACGGTGATTTGCTTAAGTTGTTTGGCTTGGGTGATCAGGAGCAGTCCGATGATACTGCCCATGTGCCAGAAGTAGAGTCGAGAGTTGAACCAATTACAGCTGATAGCTTGCTTGCATCTCTTGCCACCAGTCCATCTGCTGAGGCTGAAGAAGCAGAGAGTGTTGCGGCTCAAGTCAATCCTAGTGCCTTTGAAACAACTGCTGTTTTTAAAGCTACTGCTGCCGAAGAGCTGGAACAAGCTCTGGCAAATGCTGTGGATGATGGACCTTCGATTGGTGATTTGCTAAACAATTTAGATGAGGCAGACACTGCACCATCCCACGGCGCTGATATTGCTCCGGCAACAGCTCAAGAGCCTGCTAAGGCAGGTGCCAGCGAATCGGAGCGTGAGCGCGAAGCGCGTTTGGCTGCCTTGCGTGAGGCCGAGTTGCGCCATCAGACTGCTGATTTTTCTTTGCCAGCTAGCTTACTCTCGCAATCGACTGAGAGCGCCGCTGCCAGTGCTGCCGATGCTTTTGTCAGTCACGATCAATCGCTCGAGCCATCAGTAGCTGATTTGCTTGAAGATGTAGATAGCGATCGCACCAACACTCAAGAGCTAGAGTTGCGCTCACTATTTTCTAGTGGCGTGCAGTCAGCAGTTGCTGCGCCTGCATCCAATCATGCCTTTGATGAAGTGACTACCGCAACATCATCTGTAGAACCAGTTGCCGAGCCTGCCCCTGCGCCAGAGCCAGCTCCAGCTCCAGCTCCAGCACCTGAACCAGCACCGGCTCCTGAGCCAGCACCTGCACCAGCTCCTGCTCCGGCACCAGCCGCTCCTAAGGCCACTAGTAACAGACTGCCCAAAATGCTCGATGCTGATTTGCATGCAGCTAAGGCCGCTCAAATGGCGGCAATGTCATCGCATCTGACTGGTATGGCAGAGATGTACTATGAGCAAGAAAACTTTGTCGAGGCTCAAAGAGCCTATGAAGGCATTTTGTCTTGGAGGCAGAGTGAACTTGGCAGCAATCACCTGGATATCGTTGACGACCTCAACAATCTTGCTGGTGTGATGTGTGTGCAAGGTTTGTTTGCCGAAGCAGAACCATTAATCGCTCGTGCTGTGCAAATACTAGAAATTAGCGAGACCAAAGATCCACTCAAGCTAGCCGAAAACCTCACCAGTCTTGCTGGTTTGCAGTTTCAACAGGGTGTATTTGCCAATGCTGAGCCGCTTTTGCGTAAGGCTCTGGCGTTGCGTGAAGAAGAACTCGGACCAGATAATGTGGAGCTAGCAGATAGCTTGCGCGATTTTGCCAAACTGCTCAAAAAGCTCGGTAAGCTCGAAGAAGCAGAAAAACACTATCAAAGAGCAAAAGTACTGCTGGGTAAAGCCTAGATTTTTGTGCCATTGATTTAGGCAATAAAAAACTCGCTAGACGTCTCTAGCGAGTCCTTTATTACAGTCCTTTGGAAATTCCTCAGGGCTGTCCCACCGTCTCGAGGAAAACTTTTGAGCAGCTAACTTTCAGCGTTATTTGCTGCCTGGCACTTCAGTGCCATAGATGCTGGGCATTTCGGCTTTCTGACCTGGTTTGTCAGCAAAGAACTTGATTGGACCCTTTTCAGTGTCTTGTTGTTGGTCCTTGCCTGGTTTTACGGCTGACTTTTCGCCACCGTCCTTAATTTCCTTGTCGGGCGCAGGAATTAAGCCGCTGTTATCAAGGGATGTATCGTTGCCCCCAAACTTAGACTTATCGCCACCGTCCTTAACTTCCTTGCCAGGCATGGGAGTCAGACCAATGCTGTCACCGGACTGATTGTTGCTATCTTGCAATTTAGACTTTGCGCCACCATCCTTAACTTCTTTGCCAGGCATGGGATTCTCGGCACTGTTCTCTCCGTTTTCGCCTTTGCCCCCAGTATTGGCCTTGTCTTCGATCATATTGCTAGTGGCGGCTTTATCTTTCTTGTTGCCGCGCAAGAAATCTTCCTTGATTGCAGCTTCTTTCTTGATGCTATTGAAGTCATCCTTCACAAGAGAGTTGGGTTTGCTTTCAAACTTTTTGGCTCCATTTTTGTCACCATAGATGTCGGTGCCAAAGTCTAGATTGCCACCAAACTTATCGATCATGACATTTGGTTTAGCCACTTCGTCTGAGCGCATGGCGCATTTGCTACCTTTGCCCCAGGTGTCTTCGAGAGTGTTGGCAAAGGCTTGTTGTGCGCTTTGTCCTTGCTTAAGGCTAGAATCGAATTGATGAATTTGGCTTTCCATGATGAAGTTCCTCTAGTAAGAAAAGTGGTATTTTTTTGTTTTATAGTTACGGCGGTTTGTTTGAGACGTTGTCAATGCCGTCCTCGTGCTTGCTAATCTAAGATTTTGTTGTTACGGGTGCGTGATTGGCCTGTGACTGATTTGTTACCGGGCAAAAGTCTTATAGATTGACCTTGTCCTGGCGCCGTCAGCCTACCCGGTAGTAAAATGAAGCACTCTATATGGTAGGCGTGGATGAATAATTTAAAGTTGCTCGTTGTCGCAGGTTGTCTGGCTGTAGTGCCACTTGTCACTGCTGGTGGTGCTACCGCTGTACTGGCCGATGAGCCTCGCACCAGTATTACTCCTGGCGATGCCCAGACCTTGTTTAAGGCAAGACAACCAGAATTATTTAGAGATAGCTGGACCAATAACAAGCATAGTGATTTTGATGTTTTGATGCCGGTGCCAGAACAGGCAATGACAAATAGTGTTACCGGGACAAGGATTTATCGCTGTAGCAATAAAGGCAATAACTTTATTGTCAGTGTCAGTAATCCCGGTGTGCAAAAAGATAGCTACAAGAGATTTTTACAGGGTATTGAGCAAGGACTAAAGACCCGTGGTGGCAAGATAATTGCTGCCGCCCCAGCCAAGGGTGTGGGCTGGACTGGCACGCTTTTGCAGGCTGAATTTAAAGACAATGCTAAAAACACTACACTGGTAGCCATGGCTGACGGCGTACCCGTTATCTACACTCTGGGTGTAAATCTACCTTTGATGGATACTGATTCGCAAAAATTTATTTACTCCTTAGTGGTGCATCCTGCTCAGGCAGCGCTTTTGCCTGTAAAGCGACCGGAGTCTGATCAGGAGGATAAAGACTCGACCTATGAGATAACCATTGGTAAAGACAAGCTCGATCAATTGTCCAACGAAGACCAGAGTCAAATTGAAAATGATCTTGCACGCGGTGGCTATAGCGGAAGGCGTGGTAAAGGTTTTCTTGATGCTACTAGTATCGCTATAATAATGCCTACTTTTGTTCTGCTTCTTCTTGCGATTCGCTTTGTTAGCAAAATTGGTAAAAAGAAAAAGTCTTAATTGATACCAAAAAAAGAGACAGAAGCGCTCGCGCTCTCTCTCTGTACTCGATGTTACTTGCGGCGCTTGGTCAGCGGTATCTTAAAACTAAACACAGCCCCACCGGCTTTGCTGTTTTGGACTTCTATGGTGCCGCCCATTAGCTCTACCAGTGATTTACAGATGCTCAGTCCCAGCCCTGAGCCAGGGATTGCGCTGTTGCCCTGACCGCGGGTAAAGCGATCAAATATATGGGGCAATAGATCCGGCGCTATGCCATTTCCTTGGTCTTCGATGCTAAATACAGCGCATTCGTTGCCCTGCTTGACACTGACTCTCACTGCTTTGCCACGCGGCGAAAACTTAATTGCGTTAGAGACCAAGTTAATGAGGACTCTATCTAGTTTTTCTTCGTCAGCAAAGACTACGATTGGCGCTGATTTAAATTCAATTTTTATACCGGCTTCTTCAGCCAGACTGCGAGTGGATAGCTCCAGAGCAGACAAACACTCATCGACGGACACCTGACCTAGATCAAGCTCCATCATGCCAGCTTTGATGCGCTCTACATCTAGTAAATCATTGATTAGATTGAGCATGCGCTGGCTGTTGCGATTGGCGCTCTCTACATAGTCCAGTCCTCGGGCATCAAGCTGACCGTGCTTGCCGCTTTTGATAAAGCCCAGGACATTGGTAATAGTATTGAGAGGACTGCGCAGGTCGTGTGTGACCATGGCCATTACCTCTTGTCTCAGTCTCTCGGCTTGCTTAAAGGCGGTCATATCGTGGATGACAAAAAACGTTGATTTTTCCTCATCCGACCAGTGTCCAGCAAACAGCACATCGACGATCTTGCCGCTGGCAGCTTTGAGCCGCAAATCTAGAGGTTCTGTGGATACTAACTTGTGCAACTGTTCGAGATAATCTAGCGCTTTGGGGATATCTTCTGTCACCAAAAGGTCGACAAAGTGCAAACCAAGGAGTGATTCTTGTGGCATCCCCAGTAGTTCTTCAGCGGCAGGATTGGCAGCAATAATTGAGCCACCTGCGTCTATTGAGCCGATAAAGTCTCTGGCGTTTTCCAGGATAGCGCTTTCTTTACGGCTTGCTTCCTGCAATTCGCGCGCCATTTTGTGGAAGGTCTGATCGAGTTTTACGATCTCGTCGTCGCCAGTTAGTGGCGCATTTAGTGGCAAACGGCTGGCCAGTCTGTAGGTGTTGTCGGAGACTTTGTCGAGGCGATTGGAGATGCGGCGGGTGATAAAGACTGCAATTATTATCGTTAAAATCAAGTCGATTATAGCGACTGAGACCATGATAGTCTGAGCCTTTTTACGCAGTTCAGCCTGGATAGCTGGTGTGGTAAAAGTCATTCTTTCTTTTTCGCGACCGATATACATCAGCTCTTGATCGAGAGTCTCATGGATGAGGTTGCGCAGCTTGTGCCACATCGGTTTGCGCTCATCGCGCCCTTCTTTGTCGGTGCGGTCAAAGCTCTCTTTTAAATCTGTGAGGGTTTGGATTGCCTCTCTGGTGGTGCGCTCGGTGGCTTGTATGGCTTGTTTGAGACGGGCATCGTCCTCGCCAAGTTTATTGAGCACAGCAAAGTCGTCGGTAATTTTTTTATAGAGACTCTGGTAGGTGGGATCATTGCGCGCTGGTATGGGCAAACTGCCTTCATCAGAGTAAATTGAGACGATTTCGTAGACATGGTTTGTGAGACGATTGACAGTGTCCGAGACCTGGCGTGCTCGGGTGCTTGCCAATAGCTGCTGCTCAGCTTCATTTTGCAGTTGAGCAAGCCAGGCTATAGAGGCTAGTTGGATAAGCAGGGGCAAAGTAACTAAGACCAAAACCTGCTTAAATATGGAAAATCTTTGCCGCATAATAGTGTTATCCCCGCTGAATTTTACGGCAAAACCTGAGCCCCGGCTGCTTTTAGTATCAAGTATGATTTTATCGGTCACTTATCGCGAGGTGTAACTTGGCAAAGCTCCTACTGGTAGAGGATGACAAGGATCTGGCTCAGACCGTGCTCGATAGTCTGCGTGGCGAGAGATACGACGTCGAGTACGCCAGTGACGGCACGTTGGGGCTGGAAATGCTCAAATATACTCAGTTTGATGTCATTATCCTGGACTGGGAATTGCCGGAGATGACTGGAGTCGATATCCTCAAAAAGTTTCGCATGTCAGGCGGGCAGACTCCAGTTTTAATGTTGACTGGTCGCAGTGCTGTGACCGATAAAGAGACCGGTCTCGATGCTGGTGCCGATGACTATTTGACTAAGCCATTTGACCTGCGTGAGCTTGTTGCACGTATCAGAGCCATGCTCAGACGTCGTACTGTAGCTTCTTCGTCGCTATTGACCTACAAAGACATCGTACTTGATCCGCTCTCTCACAAAGTCACCAGAGCTGGCAAGCCTGTCCATGTGCTACCGCGGGACTTTGCCTTGCTTGAGTTTTTGATGCGACATCCCAATGAGATTTTTGCCGTTGAGAGTTTGCTTGTGCGTGTCTGGGAGAGTGATTCAGAGGCATCGCCAGAGGGGCTGAGGGTGGCTATCAGACGGCTGCGCAAAGCACTGGATACAAGCGAAGAATTGAGTGATTCAATAATCGAGAATGTTTCCCGTGTCGGATACCGCCTCAGGCAATAGGTTTGTCGCTTTTTGCATATCAGCCTGGGCTTTGCTTTTATTGCCGAGCTTGGTATAGCAAGCTGAGCGCAAAATATATAGACGCCCATCGTCATTGCTGGCCGCTATAGCACTATTGAGATCGCTCAGTGCTGCCCTGGCATTGTCTGCTTTTAGCTCTAATTTGGCGCGCTCCATCAGCGCTACTCTATCGGTTTTGTTGATATCCAGAGCGCTGCTAAATTCTTTGAGAGCCTCTTGCCCTTGTTTTGAGCGGGCTAGTGCCATGCCTTTGAGTGTGTGGATGGCTGTGCCATCATAGGTGGTATCTTTGATTTGCTCGATAGTTTTGAGTGCTTCTTCGGTACGGTGCAAATTGAGCAGTGACTCTACTTTGAGTGCCAGGATGGCACCATCAGCCGGTTTGCTTTCCAGGTATTCGTTGGCGACTGAGAGGGCTTGCTCGTTTTTATTGAGCTTGAGCAGTAGTGCTACCTTTTTTTGCAAAGCCTGGGCATTGTCTTGAGAGAGAGCTAGAGCTTTGTCTAGCTCGATTATGGCGCTCAACAAGGTGTCTTTAGTTTGAGGTTTTTTGTCAGCCAGCAAAGTGGCCAGACTGATGTAATTAGCTACAGCCGCTGGATCGTCTTTGAGAGCCAGTCTTAATTTGCTTTCTGAGTCTTCTTTTTGACCGAGCTTGTTGAGAGCTATTGAGATGTTTTTGAGTGATACCGCCGTTGGTTTACCGAGTTTGTGAGCGATGGTGGTGTCAGCGAGCAGACCTTTATAGTCGCCCATAGCACCTCTAGCACTGCCACGGTTGATATAGAGTATTTGCGAGCGCGGATTGTATTTGAGAGCGGTGGTGTAGTCTTTGATGGAGCTTGCGTAGTCCTCCATCATAAATTCGCAGTTGGCTAGCGCTCGATAAGTGTCATGCCATTTGGGATTGGCTAACAGTGCACGTTTGTAGCAGTGGATTGCTTGCTTATAATCACCCTTGGCTTTATAGCATGTGCCCAGATTGACCAGGGCTTCCCAGCGTGTTGGGTCTAGCGCCAAAACCATCGAGCAGTCTGCCAAGCCTTCATCGTATTTATCCAGATAGATATAGGCAATGCCCCTATCCAGGTAGAGGGCAGCGGCATGCGGAGCCAGTGCGATTGCTTGATTGTAGGTGTCGATTGCCTCTTGATACATGGCACAATCGGTCTGGTAAAAGGCTTTAAACTCCAGTAGTTCCAGACTCTTTTGTGTTTGTCTATCGAGCGCTTGCTCCACAACGTGGAGCGCTGCTTTGGGCTTGTTTATCTCGGAGAGAGTCATGGCCTTTGACTTATAGGTGTCAATTGAGCCAGGGGCAAGGAGTAGCGCGTGATCAAAATCAGCCAGTGCCAGGTCGTATTTTTTTAGCGCCTTGTGCATGCGGCCGCGCCAGAGATAGTTCTCGTAATTTTGCGGTTGATGCTCGATGTTTAAGGCAAACTGTTGCTCTGCTTCTTTGTATCTCTTTTGGCGGTAATAAATGATCGCCTTTTGAGTGTCGACTTTGTCGCTGAGATCTTTATCTAGAGAGGCGGCTTTGAGATAGCTCAATGCCTTTGGATAATTGCGCTTTTGCTCATAGTAGGAGCTGAGGCAATAATCGATTTGACTATAAAGCGAGCTGTAACGAGGTATTTTTTTGAGCGAGAGTAAATAATCTGCCTCTTTTGTACTATCAGTCAGCTCAAAGAGATCACTAATGGCATAGAGTGCATGGCGACTGTGAGGATAGAGTTCGAGGGCATTAAAAGCGTCTCTTAGGGCTTGCGCTACCAGTGCATTGTCTTTGAGGAAGTTTGATCTCTCGATTAAATCGCGCTCCTCGGTGAGCGGCATATTGATAAAAGTATCTCTATCTGCGCGGGCTTGTTTTTCTAGTCCCAGTCTTTGATCTAGCTCTGCCAGGCGCAAATAAGTCATAAAGCTGTTTGGTTTTGCTTTTATTAGTTGATTGAGATCTGTTTTTGAGTGCTCATAATCACCGTCTTTAAAATAAATCCCCGCGCGTTTATCGAGGGCTTCCACATTGTCTGGCTGCAATGCTAGCGCCTTGGTCAGGTCAGCAACTGCTTTGTCTTGTTCGTCTAATTCCAGGGCGATTTTTGCTCGCTCAGTGTAGAGAGAGGCTCTCGTTGGTGCGATTTTGATGGCACTGCTGAGTAGCTCGTAGGCCTGGTTTTTGTCGCCAGTATCGGCTAGATAAAGTCCTTTGTACAAAAATCCTGAATGATGATCGGGGAAGTTGGCGATGATTTTGTCAAAACATTTTTCGCCAAGAGTATTTTGATTTAAGCCTAAATAGCTAAAACCAGCTAGCTCAAGCAAAGTGCGATCGTTGTCGTTTTTGTTGAGCAAAAAGTTTAAGTCATCGAGTGCGACTTGATAGTTGCGCAGACAAAAATTGGCAGTACCTCTGAGGCGACGACTGTCATCATCTGATGGATTGCTCTCAATAGCTCTGGTGGCTGCTTTGACTGTATCTTTGTAATTGCCAGCGCCCATGTATATTTTGGCAAGCAGGGCATGTATTGAGCTAGCTTTGGGATTTTTGGCGGCAAATTTTTCGAGGTCATCGATTGATGCTTGATAGTTGCCACGCGTGGCATTGACAGTGCCTCGCACCAGATAGAGCCAGCTGCCATCATAGCCGTGTGCTGTCAGTGTGTTGACGTCTTTAAAGACGCGCTCATTGAGTCCTAATTCTATTAGTGGCAGTAATCTCTCGGCTAGCTGTTCATCAGTTTCTTCGCCTGCCTTTAGACCTTTGTCGTAGTCTTCCAGGCTTTCTTTATACTTCTTTTGTCCCGACAAAAAGCGCGCTCTGGCAAGATAATATTGACTGCCTTCGTCACCGTATTTGACTGCCATATCAAATGCCACTTTTGCTTCGTCAAAGCGGTTGTAAGCCGCCAAACAAGTGGCTCGTAGTAGCTGCGACGGTGCGTCTTCTGGTTTGAGCTGGCAGGCTCTCTCGGCTTTAGCCAGTATCGCATCAAACTGCCCACTGAGAGCCAGTACAGCGGCCTCGCCGCGGAAGACTTTGTAATTATCTGGTGCTAGTTCTTCCAGTATTTTATAGTCTGCCAGGGCTTCGTTATAGCGTTTGAGCTTAAACAACAGCTCTGCTCTAAACAAGCGTAATTTGACAGCTTTTGGCGCGGCATTGACAGCGGCTTCCAGCTCTTTTAAGCCGACTTCGTTTTTATTGGTAGCCAGCTTGCAGATAGCCAAATGATAGAGGGCATCAGCATTACCAGGCTCCAGGGTGAGAGCTTTTTGATAGTAGTTTGCTGCTTCGGCAAATTTTTCTTGATAGGCGGCGCAATTGCCCCGAGCAATCCAGGCTTCGGCTGTGGCTCCTGGTTTTTCGCAAAGTTGGGCTAAGAGTTGTTCGGCTTCTTTAAATCGCTTTAGCTCCCCATAGCTAGCCGCCATCATGAGTGCCAGATTTTGGTCCATGCTATAGCCCAGAGTCAGGGCTTTTTTAGCAACAGTGAGGCATTTGTCATAGGCATCAGTGTGATAGTAGCAAAAGGTCAAAAGCACCAGTGGGAAGCTATCTTGCGGGTAGCCCTCGATAGCTATTTGCAGGTCGTCAATGGCTGCTTTGTATTGTGATTGCTCATAAAGGCAAGCACCGCGGACGAGCGCTACGCGTGGGCTGTCAGGCGAAATCGCCTTGGCCCGGTCAAAATCAGCTAGTGCCAGCTCGTTTTTTTTGAGTTTGGCATAAGCAATACCGCGCCTGACGAGCGCGTCTATGTCTTTGGGATTGGCGCCGAGATATAGAGTTAACAGGTCAATGGACTGCTGGTAATCGCCACGGTCAAAGGCGTCAATTGAGTCTTTAAGTGGGTTGTCGAGACTGGGCACGCTCAAGATGCCAGTAGCTCCTGCTGGCATCCCTGGGGTCAGGGCTGGCGCGAGCAAGCCTAATGCGCATACTAGACTGAGAGTGCGGGCCAGGAGCATATGTACCTGCTTGCAACTATCGACACGATTTGCTACAGGCAAAATTGTCCCACATAATCGCTGGACAAAGCCCAGCCGCAGATTAATCGGTGAGGTCTTTGATGTCTTTTTGGGTGACTGGGGTCATCAGTCCAGTTGCACGTTCATCTGCCATATCGACCAAACCGATAAAGCGTCTGGTATCTCTGGCTGGCGTGTCGTTGCCTTTTGCAGCGGCGGCTTTGTCAGATGATGTGGCTCTATTGCCCTCTGCGTCGCTATTGCCATTTGCGGTGTTGTCCGTGTCTTTTGCCGCAGTATTGTCGAGGGCGTAGACAGGCGCTCCTGAGTAGCCTGGTGTGGCTCTTGTTGTCAAAATGTCCATGACTCTGTTGGGGTCATCTCCAGGCGGCAGCGGATCAGCTCTCAGCTCACGTACTGCTCGTCCTCGGGTGGTTTGACCGCGAGCAGTGCCCTCGGATGTATAAAAGGTGCCTGTACCGTAAGGTTGACCAAAGGTTACTATGGCGTCGTCTGGTTTTAGTTTGTGCTCCTGATCAACTGCCTCAGCTGGTTTGCAAATTTTGTTAGTGTCCTTGCCTGTTTGTATCTCTATTACAGCGAGGTCTTTGGCTGGGTTGGCACGGTACATTTTTGCATCGTATTTGGTGCCGTCCTCGGTCACTACTTTGATGTCATCTATGCCGTATTTACGCATTGTGTCATCGGAGACAACATGATTGTCAGTCATTATTTTGCAGGAGTCCGCCTCCTTTTTGACCATCACGCCGGTCCCACCCCCCAGCTTGTTACCTTTGCTATTTAGCTCAAAGTGCACTGTCGATGGACGCATCTCTTTGTAGAGTGAGAGCACATCGATATTGTTGCCAGAGTCTTTGCCAAAATCTTTATAGCTACAGCCGATGTCCATTTGACCGGCTTCCAGCACCATCAGCTGCTTATTACCTGGCTGCGGCTGGCATTCTCTGCCGCCCAGGTCTCGTGCTTTGTCAGCAACCTGGCGCTCAAGTGTTACTTCGTCTGCAGGCCTGGACCTGCCTGTACTGTTGTCTTGTACTTCTGCCATGACTATCTCTGGTGGTGGGTGGATTGTCGGGGATTGCGCGATGCGACTTTATGGCAATGGGTACCATATGACAGGGTAACAGGCACTGAGCGTGGCGCAAGTGAAATCTCTCAATCAGGGTGGTGGATATACGGTAGAGTGTGAGCAATTGTCGGCGTGATAGATCGGATAAGATAGTCGGTATTAGTGACAGCAAAGCGATAAGTTGGTTAGTGGATGCGCATCAGTCGATTGCAAGTGAGCGGGTACCGCTCGATACGTCATATCGATCTCGATTTAAAACCAGTCAATGTCATTGCCGGTGCCAACGGCACTGGTAAGAGTAATCTGTACAAAGCGCTCTATCTGGTCTGGTGTGCGGCAAATGGTCAGCTGGCGACAGTCATCTCGCAGGAGGGCGGCATGTCATCCGCTCTCTGGGCGGGCAATCGTAGCAAAATTGACGACCCCAGATTTAAAATCGCAATCACACTGGATGATCTCTCATACAGTATCGCTTGTGGGCGGGTGCCATATAGCGATAGGCATTTTAAAAATCCTGACTTTGATTGTAGTGATAGCACTGGCAGACCATGGTTTGCAAATGATCCTGACATCAAACTAGAAGATGTAAGCACTGATTATCGTGGCAAAAAGATTGCTTTGATGAAGCGCAAAAGGGGCAGTATCTCTGCTCGTAATATGGACGGTCGCTCTGTCGAATACCCGCTGGCCGTCTCATCTTGTGAGTCTGTTCTGTCTGGTCTAAGAGAGCCCCATTTGTTTCCTGATTTGTCTGTACTACGTCAAGAAATTTTGACATGGCGGTTTTATCACCACTTCCGCACTGATTTATCATCTCCTTTGAGGCGCGAGCAAATCCCTGTATATACGCCAATTTTGAGTCACGATGGTAGCGATCTGGCCTCGGCTTTAGCGACCATCATTGCCGTGGATGGTCCTGGACCGCTTTCGAGATCTCTTGATCGCGCCTTCCCTGGAGCTAACCTGTCTATCAATATGGAGCCTGAGAGTGTATCGATGGGACTTACTATGCCTGGCTTTTACAGGCAGTTTAGCGGGCGTGAGTTATCCGATGGTACATTGCAGTATCTCTGTTTATTGGCTGCTCTGCTAACACCAAGACCTCCCAATCTAATGGTACTAAACGAGCCTGAGACAAGTATCCATCCCGATCTGTACACGCCACTTGCTGAGCTTATCGTAGAGGCGTCCAAGCGCAGTCAGCTCATCGTCACCACTCACGCGCGGGAGCTTGCTAGCAAAATAGAGACCCTCAGCAATACTAAGATGATTGAGCTGTCAAAAATCGAAGGCGAAACCAGAGTCGTGGGAGCCAAGCTGGTAGAAGATTACGATGATGAAGAAGATGAAGAGTGATTATGCAGATCAATGAAGTTGAAGTGAGTGAGGTTGTAGTCTGTGGCAATCACTGATTTTAAAATCGGCGGCTACAGATCCATCCGTGATGTCTGGCTCAAGCTGCATCCAATAAATGTCATCGTCGGTCCCAACGGCTCCGGCAAAAGTAATATGTACCGAGCTATGTATCTGGTCTCTTGCGCTGCCACTGGGCGATTGGCCACTGCACTAGCTGAGGAGGGCGGCCTCGCCTCTGCTCTCTGGGCAGGTAATTGGAGTAAAGGTGATAAGTATCCGCACTTTGTGTCATTGTCTGTGCGCACAAAGAGCTATGAATACAACTTGGTTTGTGGCATGGCAGGCAAAGAGGTTTTAGGGGAGTTTTTTAAGAGGGATCCGGAGATAAAGCGGGAGCAGATATTTAAGCTCGGCGAAGGCAAAAAGAGTAAGATACTAAGCAGGGGGAGAGGTTCGGTCACCGCCCGTGATGCTCATGGTAAAGAAGTAGTGTATACAGCTCGAGTCTCAGACAACGAGTCTGTGCTGGCTGGACTGCGAGATCCAGTTAATTTTCCCGAATTGTATGCTGTGCGCGAAGAAATACTGGGTTGGCGTTTTTATCATCACTTTCGCACTGATATGCATTCCCCCTTAAGGCTGCCGCAAGTGGGTGTGATGACACCTTATTTGAGTCATGATGCTCACGACCTGGCGGCGACACTGGCAACAATCATCGAGTTTGGCGATGCTGAGATGTTCTTTGGTGCATTAGACGAAGCCTTTCCTGGGGCACGTCTCGAAATCGTACAGACTCGGGCTGGTTTGCGTATAAAATTTACCCAAGAAGGTATCAATCGTCCGCTGGATGGTACGGAGCTATCTGACGGCACTTTGCAGTATCTGTGTCTACTCGCCTCTCTGCTAAGTCTGTCTGCACCGCCGGTGATCGTTTTGAATGAACCTGAGACAAGTTTGCATCCAAACTTGATTAAGCCTCTGGCTCAGCTAATTGCGCGCTGCTCTGCTGATAGTCAAATATGGTTGACCACACACTCCCGTGAGTTAGCTGACGGAATCATGGACTTGAGTGGTTATGAGCCATTTGAGCTGCACAAAGTCAATGGCGAGACGCGGCTTGTTGGCACCGGACTTGGTGGCTACCGCGAGAGTGATGAGGAAGAGGAGGATGTTTGAGTTTGAGTGCTGTAGATAATAGATTCAATAATCTGTCGATTTTATTCAAAGCATTCGCCCAGCTAAATTTAGGAATAGTATAAACGCAGTCATATAGATAACGGGAATGCCTAGTGCGCAAAGTGCAGATTGAGAATCGAGACAAACGAGGGCTGGTGACTCTTCAGATAAAGCTGTCCAACGCCGACGTGTCCTTTGATGATTTACCGGACACTCTTGGATGCATACAGCTCAATCCCGGAGAAACAGTTGAATTGGAGGTCGGTGAATTCAAAGAAATTCTTTACCGGAAGTCATTGCCAAACACTGAAAAACTCATCTTTTCATTGTTTAGGATTGCAATTGATCAGAATGAGGAAATCACAAAGGGCTTCATTTGGCCTTATTAGAGGATGCTGGAGGAGTATTTAAAATTGACGTCTCAGAAGTCTCCACTGAAGCTTTTAAAGGAATTCAGAATCAGGCCAAGTGCTGATACAGAACCAAAGGATGATGGTTCTGTATTTGAGAAACACGGTCTAAGATTTGCACTCTTGCTATCAGAAGAACTTGAGTACGCACTTTGCAAGAGTAACATCATACTGGTCTGGTATGACTTTGACAGAATTGATTCTATGAGTCTCTTTGGCGCCTCTCCTGCTTTGTCGAAGAATCTATACGAAGCAAGACTATCTTTTGACAGGGACAAATTGCAGGCGAATTTCTTTGAGTATTTGTCCAATCGTTTGGCCGAGTTTTTGACTGAGATTGCTCAGAGAGAGAACAATTCAATTGAACCTATTGAGACGGCTCGAAAAAGATTGATCGCAGATGCTGAAATTACAGAAATTTTACTGAAGAGAAAAGTACTTATAACGAAGACGCTGATCATTGAACCTGTTGTAAGGGTAAAAGGTTTCGGTCTTTCCGCACAGCTATTTCTAAAAGTCACTGATTTAGTAAGCGCTAGATCTAAAAAAAGACTGGTTATTCAAGGCTCCATACTAGAGATTCGAGATCTTTGCGACCGAATTTTATACAAAGATGGTTTTATTGTGCTAAAGAGCAAAGTTACTTCCGTAACGGAAGCATATGGCCAGCGTGGGTTTAAGGTTCCAATAGTATTTAGTCTAGAAGATTGGTTTTCCGACCGTCCTTAAGAGAAGCACTGGTTAAAATCATCGCAGATGTTGGCGCAGCTTTTCGGCTAGCCGTAGACTGTCTAAATTTGACTCGTCCAAGGCTTTGCGCACAACTAAATCGTCCGAAAGTAAAACTGCTAGCAGTAAATGATCTGGTTCTACAGTTTCAGAATCAAGGTGGCGAGCCTCGTCCCATGCTGTGATAGAGAGCTTATGCAATGGGTTTGTTAGCGGTGTGGGGTTCGGTGGTGCCTTGACACCCGTTGGCAAATGATTTTGAAGCCAGTCCTTTAAGCGCTCCACATCAATTCCCAGGGTGGATAGAAAATGACCTGGCGATGAGTCGTCAACAGTTAAAAGTCCTAAAAGTAAGTGCGCTATTTCTAGGTCATTTGCGGCTTTGCGGGCGATAGCGCAGGTTTTAAATAAAACCTTGATAGAGCTTTCGCTATAGCGGTGAGGTAGAGCGAGAATCAGAGCATTGGGAAAGTGAGCTTTGAAATTTTCGTATTGCTCACTGAGTCGCCAAATTCCGTCCCAAGATCCGTCGTTATTAGCCCAAATAAAGCTTCTTGGTTGATTTTCACTTTCAAAAGCAAACCGTTCGATCCGCCAGCAAGGAGATTCTTCATCTGGGTATTTGTCATCGAGCGCCTCCGGTGACTTGGCAATTACAAGTGCAGTTTCATTGTCAAATAGTATTTTTAAAGTCTGATCCGCAAGAATCTCTATGGACTTAACACTAACTACTCCTGCCAGCATTGATAGGCGCAGGATGTCGACTCCCTTCGGAAAGGATTCATCATGGTATCTATTCTCGTAAAGTGGCTTTAATGTATGTTCAAGCTCTTCTAGTACCTTGGACCTGCAGCTATCGGCAATATGCCATGTCCCTTCGAACCAGACTCGAGTTGCCTTGTCAAAATCGAGCGTTACTTTGAATGTGCCACAGTTTAAAGCAAAGGAAATTGTCTCCAATAGCGAATCCTCGAGCCAATATTTGGCCATAACGTTCGCTTGCTCTAGTTTGGACAATTCGCGCGCCATAAATGAAATTCTTTCTCCAGGCTGTAAAGCACTATATCGCTTGTGGTGCTGTCTAATACTGTCAGGTTGGCTACTCTGTTTCATTCCAAGTTCATAGAGATGGCGTGTCTCTTAGATGCACGCTAACTACGGTATTGTCTTTTACTCTGAAGATTATATGCATTGTAAATCCAACATTGTATACAAGGAGTTCTTCACCGGGGTAACTCCCACTGATGTAGTCAGGTTTTCCAAGTTCTTTTAGGACTTTCTCTCGGCTCCAAGTTCTTACTTCCTTCATTGCAAAGATCCATATGCCGGCTTGCGTTCTTAATAAGGGTACTTTTTGCCAGAAGAACAAAGGATTGATAGCAGTTATTAAATGGGTGGCGATGTATATGATTAGGGCTGCTTTGACTATTAGATACAGTTTTTTGACTGAGTTTTTCTTGGTTTTGACTTTCTTGGTTTGTGTGGATGAATTGTGTAAAACCTCCAAGCTGGCTTTGACAGCTTCAAGTGCATCATCCACGCGCTTTTGTTTTTCCGGATTAACCGGACCCAGGCGCTCCGGTGTTGGCTCATCTTGAGGATTGGCTCTAAAGTTTTTCAGTACTTCCTCAATATCCACAAAGCCATGAGAGGCAAAATCCACATAACAGAGTGCTCCATAGTCGGTCATAAGTGCCGCTGTTAGAGCTAGGCTGGGAGCCAGTCCTTTGGAGCCGTAGATAAAGTCCAAGCAAATGTCACGTCCATCGATTGTGGGTCTTAGCAGATCGTCGAGAATTTTATTGAAGGAATTTGGGTCTTCAGAATAGCACTCAAAAAACGCTGGACGCCCTTCAACTTGGACCTCAACTTGCAGACGCCCGGAGGTCTCAACTAATCCGTCAGTGAGGATCTTGACTGGCAGATAGAGTTTGTCCAGACTGGCCTGCCAGTCTGCATAAGTTTTTGGCAGCGCCGTTGGAAATACGAGAAGATGTGCACTCATAACAGATTAAGTTTCCCTTTTGCAATTGCTGCACAGAGTATGGGTACCCTTTAGCGCTCAGATAAATAGTGTTTGAATTCAACCTTCATCATCATCTTCTTCGCCTTTTTCGCCCAGCATGTATACAAATTCAGAGAAGCTATTTGCTATAAATAAAAGTTCGTCTGTTCCATCTCCGTCAAATAGAGCGGGGACCGCTTCAATTTTATTTGGCAGTGTGCCTATTTGTAGGAGTAAGAGTTCTCCGCCGCCATTCGTGCCAATTGCTATGTTGTTTGGGAATGCCTCGAAGATCCCATAATCTTGGTTTGCCTGAATTAATTCCTCGATTTCAAAAAGCACGCAACACCACGGCTGCACGGGAAACTCCGCGTAAGCGCCGTTCGAGAAAGAGAAAAAGTCAGTATATTCCGATGGGAGTCGACCTCCAAACCAATCTACGACCTTTTGAATTTGAGTTGGATCAGCCGGTGGATAAGACCCCCACCAGCTCTTACTCTTTTCGCGAAGCCCGGATTCATATTGGTGAATATCTAACTCCTCCCTCGTGCTATTGGCGCATTGGCTGTGACATTGTGAAATCTTCGACCGATTTTGACATTGCTATCAAATCAAATCAGCATCACGTAGTAGCGCCTTTAACTCCCGACGCGCCGCTTTTATATTAGCTATGCGATACGTCGCTTGTTGTTGCTTCTCGCCTTCGATGGCATAGTCCAGAGCTTTTACTTCCGACGCCAGAGAGGCGATGACACGCTCCACTGGTTTGTAATCGCGACAGTATTTGCGGCTGAGGCGTTTTAGCTCTCTAAACACAGCTTTGAGGCTTGTGGTCGTGGGAGCCTCGTCTACCTTTGATGTGCTGCCATGTGTGTTGGTATTTGACCTACTATCTCTGGCGTTACCAGCGGTGCTAGCTTTACTGCTCTCTTCGTTGCTTTTAATGTCCTCGTCGCCAGACGTGCTAGCGTAGGCGCTGCCTCCACTTGCGGTGCTACCTCTCAGTCCTGCTGCCAGGGCTTCGTCCACCATGGCGCTATAGCTTGTCTGGGCGGCTTTACTTTGTTTATCCGTCAGGTAGTTGCGCACCGCCACATCTTTGGGCGCATCTGCCCCCTTTGCTCCTGTGCCTTTTGCGTTAGACCTTGGTCGCTTTAGATGTGCCTTTTGCAGCAGGTCACTCTCCAGAGAGAGTAAGTCGAGGAAGCGGCTGAGATCCCTGGTATTGGTCTCAACAAAGGCCTCAAGCGCGTTATCGAGATAGCCGGTCAATGTCTCTTTGACTTTGCTGCCGCGCTCAACACCATCAGCGAGAGACTGTGCCAGGCTCATACCTGACTCTCTGGCTAGCTCCAGGATGCGCACCAACTCCTTGCTGCTAGCATCTTTTTTGCCAGCAGGCGCCAGTAGTAGCGACCTGGGAAACTCCGAAGGATCGCTTACTACCTGCGCTGCGCTAAAGCTCAACCAGGCAAGACCGACATCGGCAGTACTTGTGGCTTTGTCAAAATCGCCAAAAGCTAGACATTCGATAGCATCTTGCAGCGACTGTGCGGAGTGCTCAAGCTTTTCTAAAGCCAGGTAGCCGACTTCTAGATTGCGGTACTCCACGAGCAATTTAAACTCAGTCAGGGCATCGGACAGGCGCTGGATGTTTTCTCTGGCTGGTCCTGCGACATCAATCAACACTTCGCCTTTGCTTGGCCCATCACTGCTGTTGTGATAATCAGCCAACTCCAGGTGCAACAGCCCACGCTCAGCAAAGTCAAAGGCTTTTTCCAGTTCATCATTTTGAAATGACTCAAGAGCGTGGTCGTAAGCTTTGCCCGCTTTTTCGATGCGCATCTGGACGAGATCTGCATACCGCCCATCGCCTTGTTCGGTAGAGCGCATGGTTAGCTCGGTGGCTAATTTTTTGATTGTATCGCTGGTGATTTTGCGCAGTTTAGCTTCTTCGCGCTCGCTCTCCAGGCGGTCTATAAAGCTCATTACTGGACCCCGCTAGCCGTGTCCAGCCCGTCAAACTTATCTTGCAAAAGTGACTTTAGCTCTGCCATAAGATTGCCAAAGCGGTCTTTGACTGTTTGTCTGGGCGGCACAAAATCTAGGAAGACATCCTCACCCAGCTGATGCTCGGTGTACTCGGCGTCCAGTATGCCGCGGGCAAAGTTAGCGTAAAACCATGCTACAGCGCTCAGTCTCTCTGCCACTTCAAAATCTTCTTGCGCCAGTCTCCTGATAGCCTCTCTCAGAGCCAGCGTGGCATTTTGTTGGGCGGTGTCGACTAGCTCGCTCTGGTGATAGTCCGCGGCTGCCAGCTGGTCTTTTTCGTTTTCGGCCAGTGCTTCTTCCAGGAGCGCAATCATGCTCACCAGGTTTGCTCTTGTTCGATTTTGCTTGTTTGATTTCACTTGTATAAGCAGTCAATCAGTAATAATCGAGAGTTTAGGGCAACAGAGACGTGCCAGGTCTATCGACTGTATTATCGCTTATTGCGCTGCTATTTAAAATTTATTTGTCGTTTTCGGCGCTGGTGCCGCCCACGAGCTGTTTAACTTTGTGTTTGCAGATTGCCAGGATGCTTTCGCCCAAAAATGCCTCAATCAGGTGTTTGACAAAGTTAAGGCTGATGCCGCTGGGATAAACATACATATAATTTGCCTCCCAGGCGCTGGGTTTAAATTTACCCTTAAAAAACTCAAGAGTCTGGAAGTGATAGATAAAAGAGAGCCGCTCATAGGTGACGCGCAAAAGGGTGTTAAGCCAGGGGTGGTTTTCGTCGGTGTCGGGCAGTCCAGCCAGCGGTGCAATTGCCAGCGTAGCCATGCTGTAGCCCTCTGCGGCGAGGCTTTGCATGGTCTGCGTCACCAGTAGCTCCGTGGTGCCGTTTGGCGCGCTCTCGTCGCGGATCAAGTCCTCGACATACCAGCCGTTGCGTCCATAGATGGGTGAGCAAGCGACAAAGCCCATCAACTGGTCTTGGTTGTTGAGAGCGAGGAAGAGTTTTTTTTGTTCTTGCTGGTAAAACGGACGCAGTTGAAACAAAAACTGCAGTGCTGGCAATTCTCGGGTGCTCTGCCATTTATTGCAAAGGTCAAGCACTTGCTCGCGGTAATGCTCGCTAAAGGGCTCAAAGCGCAGTCCCAGCCGCTTTGCCCGGTTGACTGCCAATCTGATTGACTTGCTTACTTTAGGCATATTTTGCAAATCAAATATCGGCTCTTTGCCGATATAGACTGCATCAAAGCCGTTTTTAATACAGATCTCTCGGCAATCAGCGCTAGCTGGGAGCATCGCCAACTTTTTTTGCTTGTCCTCGCTCAGTTGCATCAGACCCTTTATTAGAGCCGCTCTTGACTCTGCTGGACAAATTGGATCGCCAGCCACCAGGAGCATATCTGGACTCTCAACATAAGCCGCATAGCCTTTGACAAAAGGCAGTCTAAAGTGCTTAAAACCCTGATATAGAGTGAGAAAAGATTGAGTATTGGTGGCATATTCACGGATGTCTGCCAGTGCCTGCGCACTGCGATCGTGTGCGTGCACCTGGCGTTCAACTGCCACGGATTCTTCTGGTAACTGGGATGCCGCTGCCATTTGCTGATACTCATTGCAAGAAGTAAAAAATAAAAGTGCCTGGATATTTGGGAGCTTAAGTTACAAATGTGATCGCGATGTGACGATAATGAACCAGAGACGAAGGCAGCCCCTGGGAGTTCCCAAGGGCTGCTCTTAAGACGATTGTATCGTGCAAATGAGGTTTGTCTATTTCATTTCTAAAGGTTTTGTGCCCGGGTTTAGCTCTAATTCAAATAATTGCAATTGGGTTTGAAAAGCCGTTGGAGTGATTGTTACGTCACCTGAAAAGGGATCGTCGTAGGTGGCCAGTAGAAAAATATTGAGGCAAATAACCAGACTGACAATTGCCACCATTACTACCTGCAATTTTAAATTATCCACGTTAAAGAAGTAGGTAAATATGACCGTTGCCAGCCCTCCTACTACCAGTATCGACCACAATACTGGCGGTAAGCCATTGTGTAGAGCGTTGACTCTCAATCGGCGATTTTCTCCAAGAGTAGCCATGCAGGGTAAAATCGCCTGGTGGGCATCAGCTTCTCTCGGCGTCACCGGGTCATATGTCGTACAGCTTTGCCAGAGATCTCGATAGGTATACCAGGTTTCTACGCTGGTTTTTTTCTGAGCAAGGAGAGGCCATTCTACTTCTGATACTTCCTTTGCGTATCTCATGCACAATCCTTGTACTTTTTTCTTCGTCGCATCCGGAAAAGCGTCAGCTAGTCTAAATACATTACCAACGGCCGATGCTTCTTGCTCTACTATCTGTCTTGCCGAACTAAAACGTTGCATGGCATCAGCCACCATAAATCCTAAAAGTACGGCAAACAGCATGCCAACAAATTGCGAGTAGGGATCGGTCACGTCATGGTGAGTGCGTAAGCTGTCAGGAGATAAAAACTTGCGAAATAGCAAAAGTCCGATAATGGAGACAGATACTGTCAAAGTGGTGAGAAAGAGACTGAGTCCAAATGTCACGGGCATGCATTCCTCCGAAGGGCTCAAGAAATAAGCAAAAAAGCTCATCCTTAAGCGATGACAATAGCAGATTCCAGTGGATTTTTGATTGCTGCTAGGATGCCCCCAATTTGAAGCAAGCTGCCACTATTGGTAAAGTTATCTATGGTTCAGCCACTGAAGACATTTTGTTGCAGATGTCTGGTGCTGCTCCAAGATAAGCGAGCATTATTTGAGAGCAATGAAGAGATCAGTGCGAGTAAGAGTGGCGGGAGACCGCCGCAACATTGATCTCTATGATCTTTTGTTTGCTTTTGGGCGCAATTTGCTTTTCTTCCAAAAGATTGAGTCTCATCTAGCCGAAATCGAAGCGAAGTTGCGCTTGGAGCGGGATAAAGATGTCGACAACATTGTCGATGAAGACTTTATGGCGTATCCCCTCGGGCGCAAAATCAAAACTATCAAGCAACTCAGCAAAGACGAGTTTTACGACCAGAGCGCCTGGCGCGAAGTAGTGGATGCTCGCAATTTGCTGGCTCATGCCTTTTTTGCCAGCAATGTCGATGCTCTGCACAAAATCGATGCCCAAAAGGCTCTTATATCCGCTCTTGATTGCTCCCTGAGTGAGCTTGTGCTGCCCCGTCTGGCGCTATTAAATGAGCGACTGGCTGACTATGGCGGCGAGCAAAACAGCCCTTTGCAGGTGAGCTTTTGGGCGCCGGTGGCAGGCTCTCACGAGAGGTCTATGTACATAGTCAACCTCATTGACATTGGCGACATTTTGACGATGACTGGTATTTGTCAATTTGAAGCCGAGCGCATCGAGACTTATCTAACTGTGCTCAAGGATATTCAGGACTTTGTAGGCTCAGTGGAGCCGGCGCGCAATTCTACTCTGGGCAAAGCTGTGCGGGCTCTGGAGCAAGTCATTGGCGAAGAAAACAAAGCCGACACCCCGGGCAAAATTATTCGTGATTTGCGCAATCATTTAAGCCACGCTTACCTGGTCACGGCTCCTGAGCGCTATAACACGATCACTGGCAGGGACGAGAGTATGGACCAGCTCTGTTTGTGGTTGGATGATCGTTTTAGAGTTTATTTGGGCATGCTGCCCGAGGTGGTCCAAAAGGTCAGAGGGCTTTTTGAGCAAACTTTGAGCGAGGAGCTGATTGCCAAAATTGAGCAAAACCAGGTCTGGCTTAAGGACCGTTTGGAAGTACGAATAGTTTAGTAACGCTAAAGCAATTATTATGTCCAATTGCCATAAACATGGCATGATGTTGAACATGAAAAACAAGAAACTTTTACTGGCCGCCACCGCCCTTATTGCCACAGGGGCGTGCGCTATTTTGGCTACCAACTGTGGTTTTTGCAACTCAAAAAAGGATGTGCAAGTGGGCGCAATTTACGATTTTAAGGCTAAAGCTCTTGATGGCAAAGAGATCAGTCTTGGTGACTACAAAGGCGATGTCATGCTCATAGTCAACACCGCCAGCAAATGTGGATTTACGCCACAATACCAGGGACTCGAGGCTTTAAACAAAGAGTATGCTGCCAAAGGGCTCAAGATTATAGGCTTTCCCTGCAATCAGTTTGGCGCTCAGGAGCCTGGTGATAGCTCGGCCATTGCCGAGTTTTGTCAGCGTAATTATGGTGTTGACTTTCAGATGATGGAAAAAATCGAAGTCAATGGCGAAAATGCCCACCCGCTCTATAAGTATTTGACCGAAGCGGCCCCTGGTGCGCTTGGGACAAAGGCCATCAAATGGAATTTCACCAAGTTTTTGGTGGATCGCAAAGGCGAAGTGCTCAAGCGTTATGCGCCCGATGTGAAGCCCGAAGACATTAAGACTGACATCGAAAAAGTGCTTTAATATCCGATCTATCTGTTTAAACAAAAACCCGGGGTATTTGCTACTCCGGGTTTTTGCTTTTAGTCTATTTTGCTTTTTCAGCCTATTTCACTTTTTCGGTCATTGTCGAGAGTGTCTTTTGCGCTGCCGATGAGACATAGATATTGTCATCTTTAGCCAGTTCTTCTAAGAGACGTTGGGGCAAGCTATTGTTTGACGCCAGTCCCATACGGACATCTTCGCTCTGGTCTTTGCTTAACTCTTCCAGCACTGATTCGGGCGCGTTGGGGTTTTCGGAGACACCGAGGCGCACGTCTGAGTTAGGATCGCTGGCTAGTTTAATTAACAGACCGGCTGGTGTGTGTGGGTTTTCGGCTACTCTGATGCGGATTTTTTCGTTGGGATCATCTGCCAGGCGAGTTAATGCCACCGATGCTGTGTGATGGTTGCTGGCCAAGATCAGGCGGATATGGGTCTCGTCATCGGCATAACTGCCAGGAGCATCGGGTTGCTCTTTGTGCAACTGATGTATCGAGTTGAGCAGTGCGCTCAGCTTGGGCGCAGTGATTGGTTTAGCGATGTAATAGTTCATTTTTAGCTTGAGAGCTTCCATCACGTCTTCATCGTTTTCGGATACAGTCAAAAGTACCACTGGTATTGTCCGTAATACCGGATCGTTTTTGATGTCCTGGAGCACTTCGTGCCCGTTTTTGCGAGGCATATTGAGGTCGAGCAAGATTACGTCAGGGAGCGGCTTATCGCCAGCTTCTTTGATTTTGTGGAGGTACTCCATGGCTTCGACGCCGTCATTTACGACATTGAGTTCGTATTTTAGATCCGAGCGTTTTAGTGCTTCCTGAGTGAGGCGCACATCTGATGGCGTATCTTCAACCAGTAAGATTTCGATACCTGTATTCATTTGGATTCTCCTTGCTTTGCGCGCTGCTGGTAATGTAAAAAAGAAGATTGAGCCATCGCCGGGGGTGGATTCTACCCAGATGTTGCCGCCGTGCGATGTGACAATCCGCTTGCAAATTGCCAGCCCCATACCTGTTCCGGGATATTTGCCTTTGCCGTGGAGGCGGGCAAACATATCAAAAATTTTGTGTGAATATTGAGGGTCTATACCAATACCGTTGTCTCTAAACGAAAACAGCCATTGACCAGCGTTTTCTTCGGTGGTGATGGATATCTGTGGTGTTTGCGGACCGCGATATTTGATGGCGTTGCTAATCAGGTTTTGAAATAGTTGCACCACATGCAGTCTCTGCACAGCCACATCTGGCAGCTTGTCTATTTCAAAAGTAGTGCCAGTTTCGCTTATCGAAGTTTTTAAATTAGCCATCACTTCGGTCATGACCGAGCCGCAATTGGTGCAATGGCTGCCGGCTTCGATATTGCTTGACTCACTGTGCAAAAGTACTGCTCTAATCAGGTTTTGCATGCGAGCTGTGCCGTCGAGTATATACTCGATAAATTCTTGTTGGTCTTTATCCAGTTTGCCTTGAGCGCTTTCTGCCAATAGATTGGCAAAACCCTGTACTGCACGCAAGGGCTCCTGCAAATCATGTGAGGCGACTTTGGCAAATTGTTTGAGTTCTTCGTTGGAGCGTGTCAGGCGCTCAGTGCGCTCTTGCACTAGTCGCTCTAGCTCCTGGTGGAATTTTTGCCGCTCTGTGATATCTCTAGCAAAAGCACAGTAAGTAAAGTGCGTGTCTTCTTTGACTTTAAAAAAGCCTATCTCCAGCGGAAACTCGTGCCCGTCGCTATGCACAGCTGTGATTTCACTGGTCAATTTGACTATGGTTGCTTCGTTGTTGGCAAAGGATCTCTCAGTCTCTTTGAGATACTGTCTGCGCAAATGATGGGGGATGATGATAGCCATGCTGCGACCCATCACTTCGCTTTTTTTGCGCCCAAAAATAGATTCTGCCTGTGAATTCCAATCAGTGATTCTAAAGCGTGAATCCATTGAGATAAAGGCGTCATAGGAGTTTTCGAGGACTGTGCGCAGTCGCTCCTCACCTCTGTGCAGCTCCAGCTCCACTTTGTTGCGCTCGACTGCATAACGCAGACAGCGCAAGACCGAGGCATCTGGCACGATATCTTTGACCAGGCAATCTTGCGCACCGTTTTTAACCACGCGCAGAGCCAGGTCTTTGTCTTTTTGGTCAGTAAAAACAATAATAGGCACGCCGACAGCTGTCTCGCGCATCTGCATCAGTGTAAGGATGCCTGAGCTATCGGGCAACACGAGATCAAGCAAAATACCATCAAAGTGTTTTTGCTTTAGTTGGGCGCGGGCTTGCGCCAGTGTGTAAGCACAGGTGACGCCGATGCCGTGCTGCTGCAGGCTGGCGTTTAAAGTGCTTTGTCTTGAAGTTACATCCTCGACCAGGAGTATTTCCATTCAGTCCGTCCTATCTTTGCCTTTAGCAGGCAGTTTTAGAGCAGGCGCGATACGCTTGCTTTAAGTTCCAGGTTGCCTGAAAGATGCCGGCCCGAGATAAACGGGAAAATCGCCATGGTCACCACCAATAAATACGTGCCCCATTTAACGCTCGAATAAGCCGTTTAAAACCGGGATACTTTGGAATTTTTCACAATACAGCCCCCTTTTATCCCGTGAGATAAAGTTAAGGATGGTCGAGTGAACCAATAGTGGACTATGTACGTCCTAACATAAGTGTAAGATCAAGTCGTTTTAGAGTGTTACCATCAGACTCAACTTGACTCAATAGTGTAAGTGTCATTGGTCTCATAGTAGCCCGATTGCGGAATCAATATGGATAAAAGTGTGTTAGACGAATCAGCTGCGCCAGTCTCCAGCCAATCAAGCGAGATAAAAGCTAAGGGGAGTGCTAAGAATTCCTCAGTGCGTATCGGCCTGCTTGTAGCTCTGGTGGCACTCTCTGCTGGTTTGGCTTTTGGTCTGCCGCATTTATTTGGCGGCAAAAAAGATGTTGCCGCATCTGGACGCGGCGAAAAAGGCGCAGCTAATCGCCCTGTGCCTGTCACTACAGCTATTGCCAAGGCTGGCACACTGCCAGTAGAGGTCCGCACCATTGGCAATGTCTTGCCTTATTCGGTGGTCAATGTCACTCCACAGGTGTCCGGTCAATTGCTCCAAGTGATGTTTAAGCAAGGCGACTATGTCAGTAAGGGTGATTTGTTATTTCAAATAGATCCGCGCGCCTATCAGGCTGCTCTGGATCAAGCGCTTGGTAATTTGCAGCGTGACAAAGCTATGCTCAAGCAAGCTCAAGCCAATCTCCAAAAAGACATCGCCCAGCAAGGTCAGGTCCAGGCCACTCTCAAGCGCGATAAAGTGCAAGCCAAGTTTGCCAATATCGAGCAAGACCGTTATCGCATGCTGGAGGAGCAGGGCGTCATCTCCATGGAGCAACGCCAGCAGATGAGCACCAATGCTGTGACGGCAGAAGCAGCTGTGGAAGGCACCAAGAAAGCCATAGAAAATGCGCAGGCTATTTTGGAGGCAGACAAAGCTGCTATCGAGACAGCGCAGGGCACCATTGCTGCCGACAATGCCAGTGTTGAGACTGCTCGCATCCAGCTTGGCTTTACACAGATACGCTCGCCTATAACAGGGCGTACCGGCAGCCTCAATGTCTATCCCGGCAATGTCGTCTCTGTGTCTAGCGGTATGACCGCGACGCCGCTTGTTACCATCGACCAGATTCAGCCTATCTATGTCAACTTTACTGTGCCGGAGGAGTACATCGATGCTCTGCGCCAGGCTCAGGCCAAAGGCACACTCCAGGTCTCTATTCGCATCCAGGGCGACAAAGCGCAGCCACTCAAAGGCCAGGTCACCTTCCTTGAGCACACAGTCAACACCGGCACTGGTACCATCGCTATGCGCGCCGAGTTTGCTAACTCCGACAAAAAACTCTTTCCCGGTCAGTATATAGAGGTTATTCTCTCCATGCCTGCCGACAAGCCCTGTGTGCTTATCCCCACTGCGGCTGTGGAGACCACACAGCAGGGCAGCGCTGTTTACATAGTCAAAGAGGGCGGCACAGTTGACCTGCGTCCAGTCACAGTTTTGCGCAGCAAAGGCGATATCACCGGTGTCACCAGTGGCGTAGCTGTGGGTGACACTGTAGTCACGGATGGCACTATGCAGCTCAGTCCCGGAGCCCGTGTCTCAGTCACCAGCGATAAAGACAGGCCTGCTGGCAGGCGCCCATGAATCTCTCGCAAGGCTTTATCTTGCGGCCAGTAATGACCACACTGGTCATGGCCGCCCTGATACTGTTTGGCGCTATTTCGTACTTTCAGCTGCCAGTCAATGATTTGCCTGCGGTAGACTTCCCCACTATTTCGGTGAGCGCCTCTCTGCCTGGTGCGTCGCCTGAGACTATGGCGACTGCTGTGGCTACACCCCTGGAGAAGCAATTTAGCGGCATTGCTGGCATCGACAATATGACGTCGAGCAGCCAAACTGGCTCGACATCTGTGACCATGCAGTTTGATCTGTCGCGCAGCATTGACGGAGCCGCTGAGGATGTACAAGCAGCCATCGTAGCTTGTAGACCGATTTTGCCCAGCGGCATGCCCAGTATGCCGACCTTTCGCAAGGCCAATCCGGCAGACGCTCCCATCCTATTTATAGCCTTGAGCTCTGATGTCATGCCCATGTACGCTGTCGATGAATACGCCGAAAACATCCTGGCGCCAAGGCTCTCCATGGTCGATGGTGTGGCGCAAGTGCAGGTATTTGGCTCGCAAATATATGCTCCCAGGGTGCAAGTCGACCCACGCAAATTAGCTGCGTATGGCATAGGCATAGATGAAGTCTCACAGGCTGTCAAAAACGCCAATGTCAATTTGCCTACAGGTACGCTACACGGCGATACCAAAGCCTTTAACGTCAAAGTCAATGGACAGCTACTCAATGCTGCTGCCTTTAGACCAATCATTATCACAATCAAAAACGGCGCACCAGTCAGGCTCTCGGATGTGGCCAATGTGATTGACTCGGTGCAGACCGATAAAGTCGCTACCTGGTTTAACAACAAGCGCGCTGTGGTGCTAGCGGTGCAGCGCCAACCTAACAGTAATACCATCGAGATTGTCAAACAGATACGCAAGATGCTGCCGCAGTTTAGCGCTATTTTGCCACCGTCTCTCAAAATGGACATCATGTTTGACCGCTCCAAATCTATCGAGCGCTCAGTGGATGACGTCAAATTTACACTGGTGTTGACGATACTACTGGTGGTGATGGTGATTTATTTGTTTTTGGGCAATATCTCCACCACTTTGATTGCTGCCGCCACCTTGCCTGTATCAGTGATTGGCACTTTTGGCGCGATGAAGCTCATGGGATTTACTATCAATAACATCTCACTGATGGCGCTTACTCTGGCTGTGGGCTTTGTTGTGGATGACGCTATTGTCGTCCTCGAAAACATCTACCGCCACGTCAAAAACGGCGAGCCACTAATGCAAGCCGCCTTGCATGGCTCAAAAGAAGTAAGCTTTACTATTGTCTCCATGACAGTCTCGCTTGTGGCAGTGTTTTTGCCTATTTTGCTTATGGGCGGAGTCATTGGTCGCTTGTTTTTTCAGTTTGGCGCCACGCTCAGTATCGCTATTTTGATCTCGGGCTTTGTGGCACTGTCGCTCACGCCCATGCTTTGCTCGCGCTTTTTAAAACCTGAGACCGAGGCCAACAAAAGCTGGGCTTCGCGTCAATCAGACCGTTTTATTGGTGGGCTATTGTCGCTCTACGAGCGCACTCTCAAATTTGCCTTGCACCACAGGCTCTATGTAGTCATCTCGTTTGTGGGCATGCTCATATTGAGTGGTGTGCTCATTGTGGTCACACCCAAAGGCTTTATGCCGACAGAGGACACCGGGCAGATTAGCGCTACTACCCAGGCCAAAGAGGGCATCGCTTTTGAGGAGATGATCAAGCACCAGGCAAAAGTCTCAGACATTGTGGCGCGCGACCCCAACGTACAATCGATGATGTCCAGTGTGGGCGCTGGTGGTCCTGGTGGTAGCGGTAACCAGGGACGACTGATGGTCGTGCTCAAGCCTCTTGGTGAGCGCAAAATGAAAGCCGACGATATCATCGCCGACCTGCGCAAAAAGACCGGACGCATACCTGGCATCAAGCTCTTTATGCAAAACCCGCCTGCTATCCGCATCGGTGGCGCGCAGAGCAAAGCGATGTATCAGCTCAGTCTCTCTTGCAATGATCTGGATTTGCTCTACAAGTCAGGCGACAAGCTGGAGGAAGCACTTAAAAAAGTGCCAGGGCTGGCTGACGTCAATAGTGATTTGCAGATGAAGAGCCCCGAGCTAAATGTCAAAATCGATAGAGACAAAATTGCCAAGCTGGGGCTCTCTATGTCCAAGGTGCAGGACGCTCTGGGCGCTGCCTACGGGGCTCGGCAGGTATCAGTGATCTATACCGACACCAATCAATACTGGGTCATCCTGGAGGTCGCTCCTGAGTTTTATCGCGACCCCAGTATGCTCAACTGGCTGCGCATCCGCACCCCTACTGGGGATCTTATCCCGCTTGAGACCATCGCCACGATGTATACAGACTCCGGTCCACAGCAGATAAATCACGTCGGGCAGTTTCCTGCCATCATGCTCTCCTTTAACTTACAGCCCGGTGTCTCGCTCTCCGATGGTGTGGAGCGTGTCAAGGCGGTCGCTGCCGAGGTTTTGCCGCCAGAGGTAAGCTTTAGCTTTAGGGGCAATGCCCAGATGTTTGAGAGCTCCACCAGCAGTCTTGGTGTGCTTTTGCTTATCTCCATAATGGTTATCTATATCACCCTGGGTATCCTTTATGAGAGCTACATCCATCCTATAACCATCCTTACAGGATTGCCATCAGCGGCTCTTGGTGGCTTGCTGATACTCTTTATCTTTCACCGAGATCTCGACCTTTATGGCTTTTTAGGATTGATTTTGTTGATTGGCATCGTCAAAAAAAACGCCATCATGATGATTGACTTTGCCGTAGAAAAGCAGCGCCATGACCAGGTCACGGCTGAGGAAGCGATTTTTGAGGCGTGTATTGTGCGCTTTAGACCAATCATGATGACTACATTGGCGGCGATAATGGGCAGTGTACCAATCGCTATAGCCGCTGGTCAGGGTGCTGAGTCCAGGCAGCCTCTCGGTCTTACAATCGTGGGCGGACTATTGGTATCGCAGATAGTGACTCTGTATTTTACGCCTGTATTTTATATCTACCTGGAACAGCTCAAAAATTGGCGCAAGAGTCCAGGTCGGGGTCCAGGTAGTGGCTCACAACCAAAAGCTGTCGAGGTGCAAAGTCAGTAGTGAATATAGGCAGACTCTTTATCACTCGCCCGGTCATGACCACTCTGGTCATGATTGCTATCACGCTCTTTGGTTTGATTGGTTATTTTCAACTGCCCATTAGCAATTTGCCAAACGTGGACTTCCCCACATTGCAAGTCACTGCCGGACTCCCCGGGGCATCGGCTGAGACTATGGCTAGTGCTGTCAGTATCCCTCTGGAGAAGCAATTTGCCACGATCTCGGGATTGAGCGAGATGACCTCGTCGAGCACCATGGGGCAGTCGCAAATCACACTGCAATTTGAAAACTCCCGCAATATGGATGGTGCCTCTCTCGATGTGCAGGCGGCTATCACCGCGGCTAGCAAACAGTTGCCCACGCAGATGCCTCAGCCGCCCACCTTTGCCAAGGTCAACCCGGCCGCTCAACCAATAATCTATCTGGCCGTTAGCAGTCCGACCTTGCCTCTGCATGAGACTGACTATTATGCTGAGACTATCCTTGCGCAGCGTATCTCTCGTATCGCTGGTGTGGCTCAGGTGCAGATTAACGGCTCGCAGCAGTTTGCTGTGCGTGTGCAGGTGGACCCGCGCAGACTCAGCTCCTATGGGCTGGGTATCAATGATGTGGCTACCGCTGTCAATGACGCCAACCAAAACCAACCTACTGGTACGATGTGGGGACGCAGTCAGGCTTATACCATTAAGTCAGACGGGCAGTTGCTCAGTGCACAGGCTTATTCACCGATTGTTATCGCCACCAAATCCGGTGTGCCCATCCGTCTCAATCAAGTCGCCAATGTCATCGACAGTGTGCAAAACGACAAGCTAGAGGGGACATACAACGGACAACCAGCCATCATCCTGGCAGTCCTGAGACAGCCTGGCGCCAATACCATCCAGCTAGTCAACAGTATCAAGGCACTGATGCCGCAGCTCAGCGCAATGCTGCCCAAGAGTGTCAAAGTCGATGTGCTTTATGACCAATCGCAATCTATCCGCGAGTCTGTGGATGATGTGCAGTTTACTTTGGTCCTGACTGTTATCCTGGTGGTGCTTGTCATATTTGTCTTTTTAGGCTCGCTATCGGCGACTATCATCCCCTCACTGGCATTGCCTGTATCTATCATCGGCACATTTGCTGTGATGAAGATGCTGGGATTTAGCCTCAACAACCTCACACTTATGGCGCTGTCACTCTCTGTGGGCTTTGTTGTCGACGATGCCATCGTCATGTTAGAAAACATCGTGCGCCATATGGAGATGGGCAAAACCTCTATGCAGGCTGCTCTAGACGGCGCAAAAGAGATTGGTTTTACAATCATCTCGATGACTATATCGCTGGTGGCGGTGTTTATACCGGTATTGTTTTTGCCGGGTGTGGTAGGTAAGCTCTTTAATGAATTTGCCGTGACTATATCGGCAGCGATTTTGATTTCTGGTGTGATTGCGCTGTCGTTTAGTCCAATGCTCTGTAGCCGTCTGCTCAAGCATAAGCCCGGAGCGCCAGGCTCGGATGGTTATGGTGATAAAGGACCAGTCAAACGCAGTCTCTCGGATCAGTTTTTTGATAAGTTGTCCGATGCTTACAGATGGTCGCTCGACCTGGCTCTCAGTCACAAACCTGTTGTTATGATGGTCTTTGCCGGTATGTTGATTGGCACTGGCATACTGTTTACTATTATCCCCAAAGGCTTTATGCCTGAGGAGGACACCAGCCAAATTGTGGCCATGACCTCAGCGGGCAAAGGTGCGTCCTTTGAGGCTATGCACAAAGCACACGCCAAACTGGTCGACATCGTCCTCAAAGACCCCAATGTGCAGTCGGTTATGTCCAGTATCGGCGTGGGCAATGGCAGCCCCAATATGACCCTCAATCAAGGGCGCCTGCTTATCGTGCTTAAGAGCCGCAAGCAGCGCAAACTCAAGGTCGACGAAGTAATTACTGAGCTAAATGCTAAGCTCGCTAATATCAGAGACATCAATGCTTATCTGCAAAATCCGCCCACAATAACCATCGGCGGCAGACAGACTAAGAGTTTGTATCAGTACACCTTGTCGAGCCCAGATATGAAGGTCCTCTACAAGACCGCTGGCGAAGTCAAAGAACGGATTAGCAAGCTGCCTGGTCTCATCGATATCGCAAGCGATCTAGAAGTCGACAATCCCGAAGTACACGTTAAAATCGACCGCGACCGCATGGCGATGCTGGGGCTCAGCATGCAGCAAGTGGAGGATGCGCTAAACAGTGCTTACTCTGCCAGACAGATTTCGACTATGTACACCAGCACCAATCAAAACTGGGTAATTATTGAGGTCGAACCGCGCTATTACCGCGGACCGCGCGCCCTCAACTCCCTCTATCTGCGCACCACTGCTGGTGTGCTTATCCCTCTCGATACAATTGCCACAATGGACCTCAGTACTGGTCCTTTGTTGGTTAACCACCAGGGGCAATTTCCTTCAGTCACTCTTTCTTTTAACCTCGCTCCCGGTGCCTCTCTGGGTGATGCTGTCGATGCTATCGGCAAAGTCGCCAAAGAGGTCGTGCCAGCATCTGTGTCTGTGGGATTTCAGGGGACAGCGCAGGCATTTGAAGAATCATTTGGCAATATGTGGGTGCTGTTGCTTTTGGCTGTGGTCGTCATCTATATGGTGCTGGGCATACTCTATGAGAGCTTTATCCATCCCATCACTATCCTCTCTGGCTTGCCCTCTGCGGGACTGGGTGCGCTTTTGACTCTGCTTATCACCAATCGCGCTCTTGATGTATACGGCATCCTGGGCTTGATTATGCTTATCGGTATCGTCAAAAAGAACGCCATCATGATGATCGACTTTGCTGTGGAGACTGAGCGTGCCGGTAATCTCACCGCTGAGAAGTCTATTTATCTAGCCTGCATGACTAGATTTAGACCAATTATGATGACCACATTGGCGGCTCTCATGGGTGCCGTGCCCATAGCCATCGGTTTTGGTCCGGGAGCGGAGTCCAGGCAGCCGCTGGGTCTGACTATCGTGGGTGGTCTTTTGGTCTCGCAGCTTGTGACGCTCTATATCACGCCTGTGTTTTACATCTATCTAGATCGTTTTGCCGGACGCAAACATCAAGATGTGCCAGCCGCAATCGAAGTGCCTGGGGGAGTTTAGTCTTCCGGTAGCGGCAGAGCTGTTGCGGTATCTGGGCTTGTCAGGTGCTTGGCGGCGGTGTACACTTAGACTGTACAGTTTTGTGGTGATTGATAATGCCGAATTTGAAGGACATTGAAAAGCAGGCGGCTAAGCTGATGGGACTATCTCAAAAGTCCATTGGTAAGACGCAGGCCCGTAAGGAGTTCTTTCCACTAGTTGATGCCCTAAATGCTTCTGCTTCTTCGGTTGAGATTACTGATCACGATAAACCTGTTGCCGTAATTATGAGTTATCAAAATTATGTTGCTCTTACTGCCAAGCTGTGTATGCTCTCAAAGCGGAGTACTGTTTCTGAAGTTCCAAATCTAATCGGCTCAATCAAAATTAGAACGAATAATCTTGAGGCTGCTAGTCAAAGAGCGTCTGACATCTTTGCTAAATCGCTCAAGGACACTCGCAAGAAGTTATGACAGAGAAACTGTTAGTTACAGATACTCATCCAGTCATTTACTTCTTCTGTGATGGCGGAAGAAGGCTGAGCAAAAAAGCCTTGACTGCTTTTAGGGAAGCTGTATCGGGCACTAAGACTGTTCTTTTTGTCCCTGTCCCGGTGCTCTGGGAGTTGTCTATTTTAGTCGAGAATGGAGATATAGAGCTTGATATGGCCTTTTCGGATTGGATAGATAATCTATTTCGGTATCCTGCCATTAATCCATTGCCTTTTGATGTAGACATAGTAAAGGTTTTTCATGATGTTCGATTTCATAATGATCCTTTTGACCGTGCCCTGGTGGCCACTGCTTTGCAGATGGACCTTCCTCTGATTTCAAACGATCAGAAGATGCATGAACATAAGCCGTGCAAACTTTTTTGGGATTAGGAGTATGAGATTCCGGTGCACATAGCCCGCGTGCGAAGAAATTAACCGGAGTGATAACTTCAGTTATGGCACCGTGGGCTGTTTGATCGTATTGTGGGGGTTTTTCCCATTTAGCCTATTGTCAACTCTTTGTTTTTGATCATAATAGACACATGCAATCGCAGAGCGCGTTGGATTTAAACAAAGAAAACTAGACATTTTGCAGAGACAATCTGACAAAAATAAAAGTCTGGGCATAAGTCCTGAAAGGACGTAAATCATACCGTTTTGCCCTGAGCAAGGCATCCCATTAAAATCAAAACCGAAGACAGATAGAGCCGCTAAGGAGGCGTAACAGCATTGGCAGTCTGTCGGAGCCATGTGCACGTATTTATATCGCGAAATCATATAAGGAGTGACCGCTTATATTGCGTTATTTATTTGAGCTGTCGGAGGCAGCATCTTAGACATTGCACAAATGGCCCCAACCGGTGACCAGCGCTCAGGAGGTGACTCGCGACTGGTCCCAAGGCAACCTTACTAACAATCAAAGTTTTGGCAGCGCTCTTTTACCTATGAGTAGCCAGTAACAGTTACCATAGATGCTGACTCTATGGAGAGATAAAGATCAGTGGTCAGCCGCACAAAAGGTTTTAGTCGCGCCGATTATAGTATCGAGAGAGCTACAGAGTTGCTCGATCAAGTGGCGCAGCAATTGCAGAGCAGTAAGTGGTTTAAGGATGGCTGGTTGACCAGTGTTCATTGCTTCCCTCCGTCTCCTAGTGAGCCGGAGTCAGTGACGTTGCACGTGTATAAAAAGCACTGGTACAACGACGACCATCGCGGCATACATTTTGAGACCAATCTCGGTCCAGAGCAGTTTGCTACTGGGCTTGTGCCTGTGATGTTGCACATCTTGCACACGCCGACTGTGCCAGGCACAAAAATTAAGCGCATAAAAATAGCCCAGCCCTTTGTCGATGAGATCTTTGATACTGTCTCCAGTTGGGATGGTTATGTATTTAGAGTGGGTAAATATGGGACACAGCCCTTTAGCTGCAAGTTGTCTTTTACTCTTGATGATGTGGTGGATAAATTAACGAGCGAGATCGGTCGTATGTGTGAGACTTTGGGACCGACGCTCGACCTTGTGGTGTTGGAGCAGGTTGGTGGGGCTACCAAAAAGGGTAGTAACGATAGGCAATACAGGAGCGGTTTTGAGAGCCATGAAGAGTGATTTCAGATTACTTGCCGAGAAGCTGATTGAAGCTGGCATAGCAAAGCCTGAACATATTCGTGGTTTAAGCCCTGAAGCTATTAGCAGCAATGAGTCACTGTTCAAGATTTCCTTGCCCGATGAATATAAAGAGTTCCTTCTCGTTATGGGCCTCGAACACGGCTGGTTTATGTATGAGGCCACGCTCTATTGGGGCAATAAGTTTTGGTTCAACCAGAGGAGGGCGGCACCGGACCCCAAAGCAAAAGCTTTGCCTGGAGTCAGTGCCAGGAAGCTTCAGGAAGGAGATTTCGTTTTTGCTTATCACCATCATTGGTATTTATTCTTCAATTTAAAGAGCAAAAATCCCCCAATATATAAATACACCAACGGCGATCCGGCACCAGAATTAGTGGCAGAGTCGTTTTTGCAATGGTTATCCGGTGCTGTTGATCAGGCAATGACCGAGTATAACGATTGGAAAGAGCTTCATCGAAAGCCGTTGCCGGAATCATTTCTCAGCGACTATGAAAGGCTCCAGGGGGCGTGGCTGATACGTTATACCAGGAATAGGAAAAACACTGGTTGTCGTAGAAACTGCACGCACTACGTTTTTAAGGGCAACGAACTTTACCTTTATTGTCCATCCAGCGTTGATCCGTGGTGGCTTGATTGTGAATTCAAGCTGGATGAGACATGCGAGCCTAAAAGGATATCGCTTTTCAATGAGCGGAATCAATTAATGGTCTACAGATTGTCTGATGGTACGCTTGAGCTTTGCAACAGCCCCGAAAAAAATAGCTTTCCGCCTGGCTTTGATGTCGAGGCTGACTATTGCGATGAAATCATCATCCTTGAGCGGGACCAGGGTGAGTTACCCCAATCTAAGAGGAAAAGTGATGTATCGCCAATTTTTGATAAAGACTTTGGGCAACTATGCTGGAATGATGATCGTGACTGGTTTGCCGGGAGCGTTTTATTCAAGGGACGGGAAGTGGAGCTTTATCTCCAACCGGAAAGTCCAGCGGATGTTGCTGTGGCGGTGTCACGATTGAAGTCTTATGTCAAAAAACTCAAGGACTATGACCGGCGTGCAAAAGAGTACATCTGTCAGGAGATGTTGGAGCTTAAAAACTCTAACTGGCTCGATGACGGGCAAAAAGCCTATACGCCAAAAGGATTTATGGCAGGTCTTCACCTGGAGTCCATAAGCGTTGACTTCAACGGAGGGATCCAGCTCTCCTATGACGCTGACTATCTGCTCTTTTTCGGGCACGGAATTTTACTGTCTCTAGACGAGCGGGATCAATTCAGCAATGCGCATCTGGCAGGTTGAGCTTGAGAATTAGTAAGCGCCAGATTAGTGTTCTATATGTCGTATTTGTTTTAGCGGCTGGTGGTCTGGTATGTGGTGCGGTGTGCAACCGCGCTACAGTGACGGAGCAATTGACTGACAAAGATGTCCTTGGCTGGAAACTAGAAAAGATGTTTTTTTACTCCGAGTCTTTTAAACCAGATTTTGAGAGTTTCGTTGATCCAGAGGAATCGCGCATCATCGACGATTTGATTGCCGATCTGCTTGCTTGCCGGTTTGACTCTGTCGTGTCTAAAGCTGAGCCGTATATGAGAGAGTCCAATCATAGTTGGAATTTTTACTTTGCTCTTGGTGCCATGATGATTGATTGCAAAAGGTATAAGCTGGCGCAGCAAGCGTTTGCTCTGTCAGAGCGCAAGCTGACTGAGGTGATACCGGATGCTTATCCATCTCAAAACTTCCTCAAACGTGGGCTCAATCTAGATCCGCGTGAGTCTCTGAATGAGGCCTATATACATGAGGTACAGGAATTGGAGAAAGACAAGTCGGCTTCGTTAGTAGCAAGGCAAGCTCTGTACGATAAAGCGATCAAGTATTCACATCCTCATGGATATATTTATAAAATGTACTCTAAGTTTTTGCGCGAGCAGGGTAAGACCAAGCAGGCTGATGAGACTTTGAAGCTCTGGGACTATAGTCCGGCATTTAGAGAATATAAAAGTTTGGATATAAGCTGAGGTTACTTGGAGGAGATTTCCAAACTGTTTGTAGACTTCACTTTGCCGTTCCAAACTTCGCGCGCTTCCAATGGTACTAACTCTTGCGCAATGCTATATGTCGCTGATAACTTCACTGATTTATGATTTTTGCAAAAGTCATTTAGTTTATCTATTGGCCAGCTGTTGTCTGCTAGATTGATTTCTCTGCTAGCTGTCTCGCCATGATTTAGCGTTATTATTACCGGACCGTTCTTTTTCCAATTGCGCTCGTTGCGTGTAAGCAGCACTGACTCATTTCCTGATTTGGCTAAAAATGCGATGTTGCAGTAGCCCCAACTACAATTCTCGCCCCATATTTTTAAGTTTGAGTTGGAGGTGTTTGTAATTTGGACTTTTAGCGTAGGCTCACTCAGCAAAAGGGAGTTTTTGTCGTTTGGACCAGCTATCGTGACTGTGGGAGAGGACTTTGTCGCTGCCGCTGGCTGAAGGGGTAAAAGAAAAGCCGAGATCGTTAGAAGCAAATAGAGAGCAGTCTTTGATTTGAAGGTGACTCGATTTGGGCATTTATATTTCATTTTGGTGACCTTTATGCCGCATTGTGATCGTCCAAGCTTATTTAAAACCCTAAGTTAAACGACCGCCACATGCTGGATTGCGTCGTTGTCCTGGGATAATAAAATGGATTGGTCCCCAGACCTATTTGCGTATTGCCTAATCTGAGATTCACCGCTCCTGGTGGCACGGCAGTGTTGTAGAGCGGATAGCCGCCGTAACCGGGATAGCCCACTCCGTAGCCTGGGACCCCGCCGATGCCACCATATCCAGGATAGCCACCCAAGCCGTAGCCAGGGTATCCAGCATAGCCAGGATATCCATAACCGCCATAGCCACCGTAGCCTGGATAACCACCATAGGCATAATTGTTAGCTGCGTTGGCGGCAAGACCTAGCAGTGTCGGCAGGAGAGCTTTGCCGCTAAATGGATTGCCATAACCAGGATAGCCATAGCCACCGTACCCGGGGTAACCGTATCCACCATAACCGGGATAACCAGGACCACCAATACCAGGATAGCCATAACCATTGAGCCCAGGATAGCCGTAGCCGGGATAGCCGCCATTAATTAGCGGACTGTACCCCGGATAATAACCACGGTTAACTCCACCACTCAGCCCAGGATAAAAGCCAGGTGTCAAGTATCCAGTGCCAGGAAACGGTCCTTGATTGTAAAAGTATGACTGTGGTATCAGCTCGGTATATTGCTGCGTCTGATTGATAAATGGTTTGACGCCTGTCCCCGCCCATGGTGCATTTGGATCATCTTTGGTGGGGACGATATTGCCGCTAGGTGAGACCGATACGCCGACTCGACTCAAATCTATCGGTATCAGCTTTGGTTTTGGCTTGGGCTTGGGTGAGTCGACCTCCTCCATAAAGAGGTTGCCGTTGTCGGTAAAGAGTGCCTGTCCGCCTGTATCTGATTGCTCAGGGGGCAAGGTGTTGGAGATGGGCTTGATGGCATCAGCGTAGGCTGCCGTACTGGTGCTGCCCAAAGCTAATATGACCAACAGTCTGAGCGAGGTTTGCATCGTCACTCCAGCGGTCGCCATTTTGATCATTTGACTATCTCCGACCATTTGAATTGATAAAAGATGGCTCTGGCTCAGGTGGGTCTGCCTGGTTGATTTGATTGACCTGCACATTTGTAGGAGCAGCTGCTCCAGGTGTATTGATTGCTGCTCCCGGCTCGTTAGTGGCGCCAGCATCGAGGTCGATCGATTGGCCTTTGTTTACGACAGGCACCATCACTCCCGGAGTGCTGCTGCCAGTCGACGCACCACCCGTGGGGCTGCCACCGACTGCGGTGACAGTATTGCTGGCTGTGTTATTGCCGTTGCTGCCAGCAGTCGCCACATTGTTAAATGTGCCACCACTTTGTGCGCCGGGTGCAAATGCTGTTTTGACTCTGGTGATGATGCCCATCACTGGCTGATACACATCATCTGGCAATTTGGTGGAGACTGACTGAGTCATGCCGAGTTTGGCACCGGTCACCTCTGCCACTGGTTGGTCGTTGCTGTCACGGCGCAACTTAGATGCGATGACATCCACCCATACTTTTACTTTTGCTTTTAGACCGCTTATATTGTCGATACGTACCATGCCGTCTGGCATTTCGCTAAAGTCAAAAGCGATAACTTTGTCCAGGCTCACTTGCGAGAGTGTGCCAGTACCGATTTGTTTGATAAATTTTTCCACCAGGAGCACTTCTATATGCTGACCCTTTGTGGTTTTTGCCACAGTGATTTTTTGAGCGCCTACTTCCTTGAGGGCTGTAGCGGCTTGCTCGCCGAGGCTGGCTGGATCTATCTCCTGATAGCTTGCGCTGAGATCGCTGTAGGCTTTGTCCAGCTCAGTGTCTGGCGTGCCCAGTTGTACTGTCAGCAGTCGGGCACTCTCCAGATGCCCGCTGGCGGTGCGGTAGTCTGCTTGATTGATGGCGCATTGTGCCAGTGAGCGGTAGGTTTTTTCGAGTTTTGCCTTAGTGGCAGGGTCCATGGCTGTGTCGGCACCGCCATTGTCTTTAGTCAGCTCGGTCAGTAGCTTGGCCCAGTAGTATGCGGACTTTTTGTAGTCTTGCTGGTCGTAGCTGGTCTGGGCTGTAGTCTCCAGTCTGTCTAGCTTACTGTCTTGCGCCAGCACAGGCTGGACGCCCAGCGATAGCGTCAGAGCAGTCAGTAGGGTCAGGTGCAGAAGTGGTCTTTGCTGTGCCCGCTTACGACCAATCTGTCCATAAGTGGAACAACGTTTACCAAAGTGTTGTCTGCCCATACTGGCGCCTCTTTTTACTTGCATAATGGATATCTATACATGTTACCCTACCCTGGGCACGGCATGACATTACAAAGGAGCCTGCTCTGACTTCTCAAGAAGTAATCCCCCAAGAACAGTATGAAGCCACCCAGATGGCGCCCAAGCGCGAGATCTTTGCCTGGGCTATGTTTGATTTTGCCAATTCTAGCTACACGACTGTTGTTACAACGACTATTTTTAACCAGTATTTTGTACATGACATTTGCAAAGGACTGAGCATTGCCGATGCCACTTTTAGGTTGACGCTCTCACTTGCTATTGCTAATGGATTGGTCGTCGTCACCGCTCCATTGGTGGGTGCTTTGGCTGATGCTATCGGTAAAAAGAAATTTTTATTGTTTATCGCCACCTCTATCTGTGTGCTCACTACCGCTGGACTGGCATTTATCCAGCCGGGTGGGGTGATTATGGCGATGGTGTTGTTTATCCTCTCTGGTTTTGGCTTTGGTACTTCTGAGTATTTGATTGCTGCATTTTTGCCAGAGTTGGCACCCAAAGACCGCATGGGTAAAGTATCGTCTCTCGGTTGGACACTGGGCTATATCGGTGGGCTGGTGATATTGGGGCTGTGCCTTGCCTATGTCAGCTGGGCGCAAAAGCAAGGTCAGGCGTCGACACAGTTTGTGCCGGTGACACTTTTATTTGTGGCGGCAATTTTTGCTGCTGCCTCTACTCCGACATTTATCTGGCTCAAAGAGAGAGCCCAGGCACAGTCATTGACTATCGATGCCAGTCTGCCAGCAGCCCTATTTAAAAAAGCCTTTGGGCGCATCCAGGCGACACTCAAGACCACTGGGCGCTACCGTGACCTTTTGACATTTTTGATTGCGCTCTTTTGTTTTAGCTGCGGCACCACCACAGTGGTGGCACTGGCTGCTGTCTATGCCTCAGAGGTGATGCACTTTGCCACCAGTGAGACCATTGCCATGGTCATGCTGGTCCAAGTATCGGCTGCTGCTGGGGCTTTTGGGCTGGGATCTTTGCAAGACAAAATAGGCTCCATCCCTACTCTATCTATGGCGTTGATACTGTGGGTAGTGGCGGTGGCTGTAGCGTATTTTGCGCCCGACAAGCTTGTGTTTTGGATAGCTGCCACACTCATGGGTGCGTCTATGGGCGCGACCGGCTCGGCAGCGCGTGCACTAGTCGGGCAGCTTGCTCCGCGCGGACAGGCGGCAGAGTTTTTTGGACTCTGGGGGCTGACAGTCAAGTTGTCGGCAGTGGTGGGACCGATGACATACGGCGCTATCACGCGCATGACCGGTGGCAATTACCGCACAGCACTCTTGTCGACTATAGGCTTTTTTATCCTGGGATTGATAGTCACGCTCCGAGTCAATCAAGAGCGTGGCGTAAAGCAAGCCAGTCTGGCTGTAGATGCTGCTTGATATCGATTGCTAGTTGCCACAGTGCTAAAATTTGCTCTGGTTAGTGATTGCCACTTTTGTGGTTGTATAGCCAATGAATATTTTGCGCTTTAAGCTCAACAGCAGGTGTTTTGTGCGTCCATATCTATTGACTCTCGCTTTGACTCTCACAGTATCAGTCGCTGTTTATGCGCGCGATGCAGCCACTACTGCTACTACAAAGGGCGCGGTTAAGAGTAACAGTGCTGCAAAGACTAAGTTTGCCGCAACTCCTCAGGCCAGCAAGACAAGCAAAGTCTCGTCCACCAATCCTAAGATAACTTCTGTTGATGCTGTCAGCGGCATACCAATAGCTATCGACAATGATCTGGCAAAACGCGTCGACGCTGTTGTAGACAAAGCCATTGCCAATCAAAAAATCGTAGGCGCTGTGGTGATGGTGGCTAGAGATGGCAAAATCGTCTATCAAAGAGCTGCTGGTTACAACGACCGTGAGTCCAAAGTGCCGATGCGGCAGGATGCTATCTTTAGACTGGCATCGATGTCCAAGCCAATTGTGTCAGAGGCTGCTCTTGCTCTGGTGCAACGCGGTAAGCTCAAGCTCAGCGACCCTGTCACCAAATATTTGCCTGACTTTAGACCCAAGCTAGCCGACGGCACTACGCCCGAGATAACAATTGCGCAGCTCTTAAATCACACATCAGGACTGGGTTATAGCTTTAGTGAAAAAGGCGATGGTCCCTATCACCGCGCTAAAGTCTCCGATGGTATGGACCAGCCAGGGCTCAGTATGGCTGCAAACATGAAACGACTGGCATCTGTGCCGCTTTATTTTAAACCTGGCACCAAATGGCGCTACTCACTATCTATAGATGTGCTCGGTGCTGTATTAGAAAAAGCAGCCGGTAAACCATTGGCGGATGTGGTCGCAGAGATGGTCACTGGTCCTCTGTCGATGAAGGACACAGACTTTAAGGTCGTAGATGTAAAACGGCTCACTGTGCCTTATTACGATGGTAAGCCCAAGCCGCTCAAAATGCAGCCATTCCAGCTAGTGCCAGTTGGTGATGGAGCCTTTGCGTTTGCTCCAGACCGTTGTCTCAATGTAGCTTCGTTTCCATCCGGTGGTGCTGGTCTGGTTGGCACTGCCAATGATTATTTGAAGTTTTTGGAGAGTTTGCGCACCGCAAATGGTGCAGGACTAAAGCCTGAGTTTTATAAACTCATGGCAGAGAGTCAGACCGGTAATATGGATGCTGGCTCTGGTCCTGACTGGGGATTTAGCTATGGCGCTGCTGTGCTTTTGCATCCTGACAAAAAACAAGGTCCCCACAATCTAGGCACCAGGCAATGGGGCGGTGCATACGGTCATCACTGGTTTATCGATCCTGTCGCCAAACTCTCAGTAGTAGAGTTGAGCAACACTACTACCGAGGGCATGGCTGGCGAGTACACTCGTGAGTTGAGCCGGGCAATTTATGGGTCTGCTAAATAGTCCGCAAACAGACTTGTATCGGCTTACCGTTGGTTCTATCCTTAGCTTACTTAATCGGGTGCAGTTTGTATGTCAATGCAATTAGCAAAGTTTTCCAGTCGGTTGTCTTTCTTGTATCTAACTAGATTATCTACGAGCTTATGTATTGGTACGCTACTGCTGATGCCGATTGCAGCGGCGCGACCACAGCTGGTTGATCCAAGTGGGACTGTTGCTGGCGAGACTGGTAGTGCTCAATCTGGTCAAAGTTACGCCACTCCAGGAGGAGTTATTTATCCGGATAAGCCATCTAAGTCTGGTACTAGTGTGCCAAAGGATGCTTTGCCACCCGCGCAGATAACGCCCGCCGAAAAGTCCAGCATAGAGAGACTCAAGTGTGCTGTTGAGCCCCGTGAACAAATCCAGAAGTATTTGAAGACTCTCAAGTTTGTCCCTGAGCGTCAATCTCTCAGTCGTGCCAAGTTGCAGTTTATTGATAGTTTGGCTTTGCAGCAGGCTTTTCCAGATAGTCTCTTTTATGTATTGCGCTTCCCGCAGTGGCCGTTGCCCATTGCGCTGCCGCAGCCTCTCGGTAACAACAATATATTTGTGATTGCAAAGGACAGTAAACTATCCGCTCCGATTACAAGTATTGAGCAGTTAAAGCCGTATCTAGTCAAAAACTCAAAGCCGACTGTCAGTGCAGCCAATTGTCGCACTCTCCTGGAGGGGTCTATGGCTCTCGTGCAAGAGCTGGTGCAAGATGGTATGTATCAGTTTGAAATTGACAAACATACTTTGAGCATTGACCATACAGCACGCGGACGAGTGGCGAGCGGTCAGATCAAAGCACTGCCTAATGGTGGCAATGGCGGAGCAGTCTTTGTCACACTTCAGTTTGGTTTGAAGTCTGAATTAACCGGTCTGGATTGTCAGTCTAAGCTTGTTGATGGGATGAGACCAATTTGTCAGTCTACCAAGCTACTGGACGCTGATCCCATCGTGCGCAAAATGGCTGAGAAAGACCTGCTGATAATGGGTCGGTCGGCTGGTGACTATCTGCAATGGCAAAGAGAGCAAGTCAGTCCAGAGCTAAAGGTCGAAATAGATCGAGTGTGGGCTAGAATTGTCAAAGAAGGTAGATGAGCTTAGCGGCGTGCCCCCTTGCTTTTCTGCCTAAAAGCTCCAACAAGGCTATAATGCATTACCAGCCTTAAAAGAGTGATTCATGTTTCAACAGTACATAGCCGTCGGCGACTCCATGAGTATTGACCAGTACCCGGCTATGGATGCCAAACGTACCGAGGACGGTGTCAGACTCGATATCGGTGCGGCGGCATTGTTGCATCACAATGATGACCTCTTGTTTCCTGAGTTTGCTGGCAACGACGTGTCAGCCATGTTTAGCGGCATCAAGTTTGTCTCCAAAGCTTTTGATGGTGCAACATGTGATGATTTTTTGACTACTACTGCTCAGGCTGCTCTCGGTGAGCTGTCTCATGGTCGTGCCCTGGTTACTCTATCTATTGGTGGCAATGATTTGCTCGATGCGCACAGACGCAGTGCTCGCGGTGATCGACAGACTCTCATGACCCGTTGTACAGAGGCGCAGTCTAATTACGATAGAGTCGTTAGCACCATCCGCGATACCTTGCCTAATTGCGTGCTTGTTCTCACCACGATATATGATCCAACCGATGGCACAGGCGTTTTGCCTACTACTTCGCCATTGTATGACAGCACTTTTCCTATAGATTTACTCTTAGAGTTTAATAGCTTTATCAGAGGTTGCGCTAGCTCCAGGGACATTCTTGTGGCAGATGTGCACAGGCATTTTGTTGGTCATGGAGCTAACTGCGGTTCGGCTGATCAATTCTGGTTTTGGCCACCGAGTCCCATTGAGCCCAGTCACCGCGGTGCTAGCGAGATCCGGCGGGTGTGGTTAGATACTATCAAGGCTTACGTCGCTTTGGGCTGATGGATCTATTGTTGATGTCTCTCACCGCTATCATCTCGCTTTTTTGCGTGCAGTAGTCCATTAAGATTGTATCTTGCTGCCACTTTATTTAAAGCGAGTGCCTGAAAGTCCAGTCTGGACATTTGCCTAAACCCAGGTCTGATCACGGGTTTTAGGGTATTGTCAATTTGGTGTAAAGATGCTAGGATGCAAATATGCAGAAATATGAATATGTGCACGCTGATGTGTTCATTATTGTTTGGAGTGCTTAATGGGCAAAATCTTACCGAACGGTTAGTGTAGCTGTGTGGCGAAGGTGGTTGTTGTCAACCGGGCGGTTGAGGTTGGACTGCCTGGATTACAACTGGAAGTCAATAGGAGTATTGAGATGCAGAAGTTGATTACAGGCGTGCATGATTTTCAAAACAGAGTATTTGATAAGCATCGCGAATTGTTTGAAAGACTCTCGCAGGGACAAAATCCAGAAGCGCTATTTATCACATGCTCGGACTCGCGCATCAATCCCAACATGATCACGCAGACCCAGCCTGGCGACTTGTTTATCTTGCGTAACGCCGGCAACATAGTCCCCCCCTTCGGTGCCACCAATGGTGGAGAGGCCGGTACCATTGAGTTTGCTGTCTCTGCCCTTGGTGTGCGCGATATCATCGTCTGTGGCCACTCGCTGTGCGGAGCTATGAAGGGTATATTGGACCCAGATAGCTTAAAAGACCTGCCCAGTGTTGCTGGGTGGCTCTCTCACGCTCAGTCGACCTCACGCATAATCAAAGAAAATTACTGTGACCTAGGTCTTACTGACGAGCAGTTTTTGAGTGTTGCAATCCAGGAAAACGTCCTTGTCCAAATAGACAATCTCAGGACCCACCCAGCTGTGTCAGCTCGCCTTGCTAGAGGCGCCATCAATCTCCATGCCTGGACTTACAAAATGGAGACAGGCGAAGTCTTTTGCTACAGCCACGAGTGCGGACAATTCTTGCCAATCGAGGAGGTTAGCGTTGCTTTACCAAACACCGAAAAACGATTTGCCTACGCGATTTGACGCGTCTTGGATAGAATTTTGGCGTCAAGCATTTACCTTTCATGGATCGATAACTCCGCACATTTTGCCTAACGTATTTTGTGTGGGTTTGATTTCTTATTTGATTTGTTTGCTTTCAGGCTATGTTAAACAAAACTTTGGACTAGATCTTTCTTTAGAAATAGCTCCGTATGAGCTTACCGGTGCTGCCCTTGGTTTGCTATTGGTACTCAGAACTAACTCTGGATATGAGAGGTGGTGGGAGGCTAGAAAACTCTGGGGAGGAATAGTCAATCAATCCAGAAACTTTGTTATTAACTGTCTGAATCACGGACCTGATGACGATCAATGGCGTTGCCAAATAGTGAGTTGGACAATCACTTTTTGCCATACAGCAAGGCACAACCTTAGATCTGAAAAACCAGGAATTGAGTTGGTTAGTTTGATTGGTCAAAGCGGTCAAGAAGCGCTGTTGACTTGTAATCATATGCCTTCATTTGTGGCAATGACGATGGGCCAGCTGTTAAGGAAGGCGCTGGACAGTGGGCAAATGAGTGAATTCGCTTTTATCCAAGCTGATCGAGAGAGATGTCTTTTGATTGATCATGTAGGCGGGTGCGAGCGTATTCAAAAAACTCCGCTAGCGCTCGCTTATTCGATTAAAATAAGGCGTTTCATTTCCATCTTTCTTTTCACACTACCATTTGCTTTGACCCATCAATTAAATAGTGATTGGCTAGTGCCTCTGGTGGTTATGCTCGTTGCCTATCCTTTATTCTCACTTGACCAGCTTGGTGTGGAGCTGCAAGAGCCATTCTCAATACAAAACCTGGGTCACCTGCCTCTTGGTAGCATATGTGATACCATCGAAGACAATCTTCTGTCTTTGCAAGGAGATTACTTTAAGGTCGAGAATCTTGCCAAAGCCCAGCTGCAATTGTCTTTGCCGAGCTGTCAGATTCGTTGATTTGCGCCAGGCACTCTAAACTGGCGCAGGCGTATCTTGAGACTGAACGAGGCTGCATTGGTGAAACAAATGGTCTAACGCTTAATTCCTTTGCTCTTTCGTTTGCTTTTTATGTTGTGACTGAATACGGAAGTACTGTTTTTTGACTTTTGGAGGAAGCAACTCATTAGCAAGTAAGAAATATGCTGGCTACACCAAACCCGCTAATATCGAGCTTGCTCGCTCCATCGAGAGCTAGTTGTGCCAGGCACTCTCCGATTGCTGGTGAATGCTTAAAGCCATGGCCTGAGCAAGGTGAGGCGATAATCGTATGATTGGAGCCGGGCAACTTGCCCATGACAAAGCGCGAATCGTGGGTGTCTGTATACATGCACACGGCTGTGCGCAAGCAGGTCCTGCCGACACCATCAAAGCATTTGCTTACCTGGGCGTCGTAAATCTCATCGATAGCTGCTTGCGACACTTTTCTGTCGATAGTATCTGGTGTCACTATCTCATTAAACTTAGGGCTGGCCATTTTTAAGCCACCATCAGGACCGTCTATAGCGGGAAAACCATAGCTTGATGCTAAGTCTCCGTAGCCTTCCCAGATAAAGATGGGGAAGTGCCCTGGCTTGAAGTTTTGATAGTGCTCTTTTATGTCAAACCAGTACATCACCTGTCGCACTATTTTGAAGTAGTCACTTAATTTACTCAATCCACTCTGCTTGTTGAGCAGCTCTGGCAGCCACGGACCGGCTGTGATGATGAGTTGCTTCGCTGCGTACTCACCGATTGTGGTTTTGACAATGACGCCGTCGATTGTCTCTTTATAGCTCAGCACTTCCTCGCCGGTATGCACCGCCGCACCCATTGATTTTGCCACGTCAATTTGAGTGCTGATGCACTTCTCTGGATAGAGTATTCCAGCCTCTGGCTCATAGTAGGCATACTCGTGAGCGGCTACCTTAAACGCTGGAAATCTCCTTTTGATGTCGATAGCATCGAGTATTTCATGTTTGATATGGTGCTCGGTTGCCGCCGCCACAGTGGTATCAAAGAAGTTTTGCACATGGTGCACGCCCTGGCTTTGTTTGTTTGAGATCATCAGCCCACCGCAGGCTAGCAGCAGTCTGTGCGCAGTTTTATCCTCTAGCTCTCTGATTATCTCGTATGAGCGCAATGCCAGCGGCGTGTACTCCACCCCCTCGCCGATTGCCTGTCTGGTGATGCGACTATCACCGTGACTGGAGCCCATGGTGTGAGGCGGGTCGTACTTGTCTATGCCGAGGACATTGTCTCCACGCTTTGCCAGTTGGTACAGCGTAGCGCTGCCCATGGCTCCTAGTCCAAGCACGATTGTGTTGTAGCTTTTCGTCACGTGATTATTCTCGCAAGAGGACGCGACCCAATTATAGCTGCATCAATTAGAGAGTTGCTGCGAGCATCAACTATTTGCGGATTTTACCACTGCCTCCACTTTTGCCGTACCAGTACTGCCGTGAGATGTTTTGGCTTTGACTGAGACTACTGGGTCAAAGAGTGCCATAACATCAGCATCGTAGCCACCACTAAAGCTTTGCATTTCGGTAAGCGATAGCGTAGACAGCGGTACTGATTTTTCTCTGGCGTATGCGACCAGCGCTGATACTTCCTCATGTGCTTTGCGAAATGGCACAGATTTATTGACCAGATATTCCACCAGATCAGTTGTAATCATATCGGGATCTGATGCAGCAGCCAGTGTCACTGCGCTATTTACGGTCATGCTCTGTACTGCTACAGCCATGACATTGAGGCAGCCACTCAGCTCTTTGCTCACTTTGATAGCTGGCGGTTTTGTCTCTTGCAAGTCGCGGTTGTACCCTAGTGGCAGTCCCTTGAGAGTAGCTAACACATTGATTAGCTCTCCCATCATGGCTCCGGCTTTGCCGCGCACTATTTCGACTGGATCTGGATTTTTCTTTTGGGGCATGAGACTGGAGGCGGTTGTCACTGCATCACTAAAAGTGATAAAGCCAAACTCGCGAGTAGCCCAGATGACAAAAGTCTCCGCCATCTGGCTCAAATGCACAGCACACATAGACGAGGTAAAGAGATACTCGGCGACAAAGTCGCGGTCACTGACTGCGTCAATAGAGTTATTAAAGCAAGTAGGTAGACCGAGTAACTTGGCGCTCAGGTGCGGATCGATAGGCAAGCCCGTGCCAGCTTGTGCGCCAGCACCCAGAGGCGATACAGCGGTGCGCTTAGCGAGGTCACTAAACCGACTGTAGTCGCGCTCCAGCATCTCCATAAAGGCATGCATAGCGTGGGCAAAGTGCACCGGTTGTGCGCGTTGCAAATGCGTATAGCCGGGCATTACTGCATCGATATTGGACAGAGCACACTGGGCGACGGCGGACTTGAGTGTCTGGATTTGTGCTTGATGCTGAGTGATTTGCTCAAGTACAAACAGTCTCAAATCAAGCGCCACCTGATCGTTTCTACTGCGCGCTGTGTGCAGGCGCAGAGCGTCCTGTCCGATTAGCTGTTCAAGGCGCTTTTCGACATTCATGTGGACGTCTTCAAAGACAGGATTGAGCTTAAACTTGCCCTCTTGATGCTCGACCAATATGGCATTTAGTCCACTCACTATGTTTGCCGCCTGGGCCTCCGTGAGGAGACCCTGCTGGCAAAGCATTGTGGCATGAGCGATGCTGCCTTTGATGTCGACTGCAATGAGTGCCTCGTCAGCATCCACCGAGTTGACAAAAGCAGTGACCGATTGATCAAGCTGTTGGGTGAAGGCTTTTCTTAATACTTGCATTTTTGTTGCTCCAGGCAGAGAGTCTGAGACCATTGATATTGATAAAGCCGCCACTGTCAGCTGGGTTAAAGCTAGACATGTTTTCAAAGCTTGTCATTTTTTCGCTGTAGAGAGACTGCTCTGATTTGCGTGCCACCACCATCGATGTGCCTTTGTACATTTTGATTTTGGCTGTGCCGGTGACGCTTGCTTGCGACTCTTTGATAAAGTTGTGCAGCAGTTGTGTCTCAGGCGCAAACCAAAATCCGTTGTAGGTGAGTTCTGCTATTTTGCTCACCATCGATTGTTTGAGGTGTGCTACTTCTTTGTCGAGAGTGAGCGACTCTACAGCCTGGTGCGCTTGCATCAGGATTGTGACACCAGGTGTCTCGTAGACTCCTCTGGACTTGATACCGATAAAGCGGTTTTCGACGAGGTCGATACGTCCGACACCGTGAGCTGCTGCCATTTCGTTGGCTTTTTCTAGGAGTGCTACTGGTTCCAGTTTTACTCCGTCGATGGCGACAGGCACGCCCTGCTCAAATTGGATCTCGACGTATTGCGGCTTATCTGGCGCTTCTTCTGGGTTTTTGGTCCAGAGATAAATGTTCTCGGGGGCTTCTTGCCACGGGTCTTCGAGGATGCCGCCTTCGTAGCTGATGTGCATCAGGTTGGCGTCCATTGAGTATGGTTTTTCTTTTGTGATAGGCAGTGGGATGCCGTGTTTTTCGGCGTAGGCAAAGAGATCGGTGCGGCTTTGATATTCCCATTCCCGCCAGGGAGCGATGACGCCGAGCTGCGGAGCCAGTGATTTGATTGCTAGCTCAAAGCGTACTTGATCATTGCCTTTGCCGGTAGCTCCATGGGCGATGTAGTCGCAGCCTTCACGCAGGGCTGCTTCCACCATGCCTTGTGCGATACAGGGGCGAGCCAGCGATGTGCCCAATAGGTAGACTGCTTCGTAAACGGCGTTGGCTTGGATAGATGGCCAGATAAAGTCTTTGACAAACTCGGCTTTGAGATCGTCGACGATGCATTTTTCTGCGCCTGTTTTGAGAGCTTTTACTTTTACTGCCTCAAAGTCTTCTTCCTGTCCGACATTGGCACAGTAAGCCACGATTGGCACATTGTATTTTTCTTTGAGCCAGGTCAGGATGCAGGAGGTGTCGAGTCCACCAGAGTAGGCTAAGAGTATTTTTTTCATGTTTGTCTCCGTCGTGTTGTGAGGTCGGTTAGTTAGTTGGTAGGTTAGGTAGGTAAAAGCAAAAAAAATCCCCGGGTGTTTAACCCAGGGATGCTTTAGTCTTGTTGCGCTTATTTAGCTATGCAAGTCGATGCCCCGGGTCATATATTGACTCGCGGCGACGGCGGTTGGCAGCAGTGGTATTAAGGACTGGCATTTTTGTAGATGCATTCCAAAGCGGTAACTTGTTGCAGATTAATCGCGGCAAACTCCTTTGTCAACAAAAACTTGCGCTGGAGTAGCCATATGTTGCGAAATGATTAATATGCAACTTATATAGGCGATTTGCGCCCAAGCCACCCAGTTTGTTGATGTTTACCTTCAGCACCTCCTTCTATAGGATGAGTGCGTAAGTCTCATCTATATAAAAAACTGCCCCTTAGGCTGATACAAAAACTATTTGGTCTTGAGAGCATTTTATGCATGTATCAGTACGTGTTTTATAGGCGGCGTTTGCATGAAAACTTATGACTCAAAGGATTCCCTGCCCGAAGAATACAAAAGCGCATTGCTTGATTTGTTGTCGTTCCAGGCGGACTCGGAGTTTGCTGGTGGTCAACGTGTCGAAGAAAATATGAAGTATGCGACGAGACCTGAAGAAGCCTACCGTCTGGCTAAAAAGGTCATGGAAGAAATGGGGCACGGCTGGTACTGCTGGGAGCTGATGGCAGAGCTGGGTATTGATGTTAATGCCCGTGTGCAGCACCTTGTACAAAACCGCGATAATCCAGATCCTAAAAAAGTCCGCGTTATCAATGGCTTCCGCAAAGAAAACTGGTCACCAATGTTTGAGAGCTGGGCTGACGTGGCGATGTTTAGCACGGCTGTGACACCGGCTGCTGTAGCCTTTCTTGGTCAGTATCGTCACTCATCTTACCTGCCCTGGGCACGTGTCTCTGAGCGCATCTGGGCCGAAGAAAAAGGTCACCTGGCATTTGGTGTGTGGGCTGCTAAGCGTGTTTTGGAGTTTGACGGCGCTGAGGGTCGCAGGCTCTTGCAAGAGGCTGTACCAAAATTTATGCAAATTGGTCTGGGCTTTGCTGGCAGACCATCTGATGATAGTGAGCACTTTGCCCGTTATTTTGAGCTTGGACTCAAGGTCAAGACCGCTCAGCAGATACAAGACGAATACATGGAAATCGTCGAGAAGAGACTCAAAGAAATCGGACTGGATATGCCTGCCGGCGTACAGCCCAACTATGACATGAGAGTTGGCTATGCTAGTGCTACGCCTGAGCCTGCTATCAGCGGCGCAAAATAATGACAGCACAGATACTCAATACTCAGCTTACCGATGAGGATAAGCAACTGATCGAGCGCATCTCCGGTGGTGCGCTCGTGGAGACCTGGGCGGAGACTAGCGGGCGCTTTAAGGAGCTTGCTACCGGCATCATTTTGCAGTTTGCTGATTCTCAGATGGCTGGAGCGGCTGGCTTTGTCCCTTATATCAATAAGGGACCGACCATCCAGGACCGCATCAATCTCAGTCGTATGGTCACCGAAAAGATGAGCATGGCCAAAGACGCCTATGGCATTTTGGCCGGCTTAAACTTTAACGGTCAGCGCTACATGAATGGGCACTGCTTTGATAGTCGTGTGTCGCGTGATTCGTTTTTAGGCTATAGCCGCTCCTCTGCTGACAAACGGCTCAATGCTCTCTTGTATCCGCTGGAGAGTTTTGACGACATGATCGTCTTTACTTATCTCCTGGCTGTGATGGCTAAGCTGATGCTCAAAGAGTTTAGCGAGGCTAGCTTTAAGCCATTGCGTGAGCTTGCGGCAAGCTGTCTTGCTATTGAGTCCTCGCATGGCGACCTGGCGTTAACTGCTCTGGAGCAGCGCATCAAGTTGCCAGCTAGCAAAAAGCAGATTGAGCTGTCTTTGCACTACTGGTACGCGCGCATCGAGACCTCGGCAGGTCCAGCACAGTCTCTCTCCAATGAGTGGCATCGCCGTTTTGGTCTCAAGCGCTCCGATAACGCCGTGCTGCGCGATATGTGGCTCGTCGAGATCATGAGTCAGTTTGGCAAGTTGGATCTCAAATTTGAGCCTCCCACCAGTCGGGACGGCTGAGCGCGATGCAGCAGCATGTCACCGACCCAGAGATTTGTATCGGCTGCTCGGCTTGTGAGCTGGCTTGCCCGGTCAAAGCGATAAAGTCCATCATGGGACGTTATTGCATCGATGCAGCGGTCTGTCAGGGTTGCGCTAAGTGCATTGAGGAGTGTCCTACGGGCGCTGCTGACTGTTTTATCGAGGTGGCGAGCGTCTACACCCAGGATGAGCAATCCAACTGGAGTGCATTGCCCTGAGACCGCGTTCTTTTATCTGCAATTTAAAATGTCACAGGGATTTCATGCCCTATGCCTTATAAGTGTTTTGGAATCCTTCAAAGGGCTTTATGGATGCAAAACGCGCTTAACTGGCAGCATTATGCTGAATATGCCGAGAGTGCCTACAATAAGGGCAGTTTTGAAGTAGCAGACAATCTAATCAGGCTGGCTCTGAGCTGTGCGGCGTCTTTTGCAGACGGCGACTATCGCTATATCTCAACACTCGAGCACCTCGGCGATGTGCTAGTAGCCAGGTCTAAAGCTCACGATGCCTGTGAAAATTACACACGCGCATATAATTTGCTCAAAAAATTTCACGGACTAGCCAGCCTCAACGCCCTGCGCTTGCAAATCAAGTATGGTCGTGTGTTGATTGAGCTGGGCAAACTATCCGAAGCCAAGTCAGTACTGGCGGAGGCTCAAAATACCTGCAGCTCATACCTGGATGTGCCAGTCGAACTCACTGTGTTTATAGAGGCACATCTGCGCCGTGTCAGGTCGCTACAGCAGACAATTCCAAATGCAGTCAAGCTTGTACGCAATGATATTGAGCAGACGCAGCGCAACACATACAGCCGTCTCAAGTCGCCCAAAAGCGCCGTCACTCGCAATTCGCTAACAGAGATCAAAGCTGTGCCCGTCGCCGTGCCTGCAGCTGTATCAGGATTGAACAATCAAACTCCTCTGGCTCTGACTAGTTAAAACACAAAACTCGCTCATTGATTTAGTCCAGGTAAGTTATGTGATTAGTTCTCGTTTAGCGGGGTGTAATGTAGGCAAGTTGGACTGAGGCGCCTGGTAAATGGGACGACATGTTTAAACCGGAGCCACTAGTCGAAGAGGAAACAAAAGCGTCTTTTGTTGTAAAAGAGGCTGTCGACTGTCAGTTGGTTGAGATATCGGCGTTGTCTGCAAATGCTGAAATACCTGCGGCAGTTGAGTTGTCCGATGCCTCTGTCGGACCTGAATTGTCCCCTGCCACCAGGACTTTTGCTTTTAGTCCTCCCGTGCTGGATGAGCGTTACCGGATCATTGACTTTGTCGGGGCAGGCGGTATGGGCACGGTCTGGAAGGCCTTTGACCGGGAGTTGAACGATACTATTGCGATAAAGAGTATGCGCAGTGAATTGCTGGCTGATCAACTAGCTCTCAGTAGATTTAAACGAGAAGCAGAGCTAGCTACAACCCTTGCGCACGTTAATATTGCTGCAGTCTATGGCTCAGGGACTGACGTAAGCGGGCACCCTTACATTGTTATGCAATATGTTGAAGGTGACAGTCTGGCTGAGATTATCTCTAGTGAGGGCAAGCTGCCCGAAGCTCGTGCACTGGACATCTTCAGGCAACTCTGTGAGGCACTAGTGTACGCCCATAGTAGCGGTGTGCTGCACCGGGATATAAAACCTAGCAATGTGATAATAGCAAAATCTGCATCAGGAGAAGATATCGTCAAGCTTGTCGACTTTGGTATCGCCAGTGGTTACTACGATGAGCGCGGTCCGACTCAGGCTTTGACGCAGTCTGTTGGTGTGCTCGGTAGTTTGTTTTATATGAGCCCAGAGCAGCTTTTGGGGCAGGAGGTAACTCCTCGCTCTGACATTTATTCGCTTGGTTGTGTGTTGTATGAGATGCTTGCCGGCAGACCGCCTTTTAACGATAAAAACACTGCCACACTGATCATGAGACAGTTGCAGGATTTACCCGAGTCCGATGGCTTTAGTGCTAGAACTACTGCTATTTTGGGTAAATGTCTTGGCAAAGTGGTTTTCTATAGAGCTGAGTCAGCTGCCACTTTGCTAAAGATGTTGGATGACAAATCGACGACGCCTGCTTTTGAGCTTAATCTAAGCCAACTCGTATGTTATGTAATCGCGTTTGTAAATATCATGGCCACCGCAATCCCTACTGAGATTTCGCTATTTCCATTATGTTTGCTATGGCTTTTGTGGTTCAGTGACTTTGCCATTAACTGCTGGAAACCGCACTGTTCCCGTGAGCAAAGACAAGTTGAGTTTCGCTGGTTCTTTCTGCTCTTTTGTTTTGGTATGGCGGTTGTGCTGCGAGCAATGTTCGGCGCTATTGTTGCACCTTTGGCTTATTGTCTATTGTTGTTACCGATAGTTCTATATTCAATGAGAGCGCAAGAATTCTATCTTTCATTGACTAATAGACTGAATGACCAAAATCGTAAAGCATTTTTTGCCAGGCAGAGACGCGGAAAGAGTAGTCTAGAGTTGACTGATTGTTTGCCGTCAAGTGTCAGGTACTGGCTGCCTTTCTTTTGTGTTATTCAAATGGTAGGCCTTACACTTTTGCCCTTTGATTTAATTTTGCCAAACGCAGTGGATCTTTTGCGTGCTGATCACTTTTCAATGATTTTTTTTGGCGCATTGATATCACTGTTTTTACTCGCAATTGGCTTGTCCTGGTTGAAACCATACTTTCAGGCTGGGCACAAATTGTCAGTGTGGATCAAAGTAATCGCCTTTAATTTACTTTGCTGCATCATGATGCACACAGCGTTTATTTATTTTCCGTTGCAAAGTCTGGTGTTTAAGGTCTTACACAAAAGTCAGTCAGTTGGTGATCAAAGGGCATTTCTTAAAGAAGTTGCGAGCTATCCTGATGATTATTTTGGTCTGGAAGCAAAGTCACTAGCTACGAAATATTTTAATGATGATATCAATAAATCTGCCAAGGTAGAGCTATGCAATCAGATCATCGCCAGCAAGTCTAAGTTTAAGAATTGGTGTCTAGCAGATGCTTATGTTTATAAGTTGAAGAACTCAGATCTAACCAGTGGTGATAGGCAGCAGTGGTTAAATCTGTGGGATATTGCCGATAAGGAAGTGCAGCAAGCCAATGGAGAGCATGGATTTATGTCTTCAGAGAGGAGTGTTAACCTCCAGCGGTACGAGCTATTTCAGCAGGCTTTGCAGTTAAATGCTCTTGATAGAGCCGAAAAAACTCTTGATGCAATCGAAGCAGATCACTATGTATCTGCAAAAACGATCAAAAAGAGCGTTACTGAGCTGATTGCGGCTAAAGCTAAGCAACATGTTTAATTGCAAGTAGTTCTGCTAGTATTGTTGTTCGGTATCGCCGATGCATATACCGGATTTGCGCATTAAAGCCTCTGACGGTGCTATTGTTGGTCTGTTCCCGGATTGTTGCATTTATACAATAATGGTTACTTTGTAGTATTGCAGATGATGCTCGTCACAATGTCTCGCTGTTTGCAAAATGACAGCCCTGGCTGACTATGCTCAGTTTGTTCCCGTCTTGACACTAAAATGACACTGTAACAATGTCAGTTTGTGGTATCACTGGCGATGCGTTTTTAATTGACGGTACGCTCATGCTCGACTATAGTGAAGTTGTGGATGCCCCTTGCGGGGCGTCATTTGTTCTTCCAATTTATTTTCGCTATATGCGACTAGATAACATGTAGGAGGCAGGAATGAAATCGATTTCCTCTGAATATATTAGAGTCGGCAGGTCTGAAGTAAGTGATGACACACTTAATGGGTTTGTTGTCTATGATGATGAGACGGTGCGTCGCCGTATCGCCGAAAACCCCAAGTGCAGCAAAGAGATCCTAGAAAGATTGTCCCGAGATGAGGCTCGCTCTGTCAGGACAGCGGTGGCAGCCAATGCCAATACAGATACGAGAGTGCTTTTGAGTCTGTCCTCAGATAGAGATCCTGACTTGAGATACTCCATGGCCGAAAACCACAATCTACCATTTCAGATTTTGGATCTTTTGACCCATGACGAAAACCCTTATGTCCAAGCGCGGGCGCTGAGTACTCTCAGTCGCAAACAGACTAACTAGAGGGCTTTAGTCGCTCTTGCTGCTATCAAACTTGCCTACGCCTTCGTAGACGATTACTTTAGTGTTAGGCAGTTGTTTTTTGATGTATTTGCCGCTAGTGACATGCATGTCTTGGGGCTCATTGATGATCAATCTGGGCAGCTTACTTAGATGGCTATAGAGTTTTATATCTGCATTATTGGTGCGGCCAAACTTTAATTCCAACTCTTCCAACTGAGTAAGCTTGCCCAGCGCTGTCAGGCTTTCTTCGCTCATTGTGTTGTTGATTAAAACCAGTGATTTTAGGCAATTGATCTTTTGTATTGCGGCGATATCATTTGTAGATACCTGTCCGTTTAGCTCTAGCTTGCGTAATTGTTTACTACTCTTGAGTTTGTCTAGCAAGACGGATAGCGAGCTGTTTACGCTTACTTCCAGGTTGGTCAAGGCTGGCAGTATCTGCAGTTTGGCTAGTTCGGCATTGGCAAGATTGTCTTCATCGATGCGCAGCAGCTTCAGGCTTTTTAGTGAGTTTACCGCTGGTAGTGCCTGGGCTGTCAGTTGCGAGTCGCGTATTGTCAGTATTCTAAGTCCTGAGAGCTTGGTGATTGGCTCTAGTGCTTTGCTAGCTGACAGGTCTATTTTGTCCATGTCTAGCTTGTAAAGATCGTTAGCCCTAAATCCTTTGAGTACAGTGCAGCCGACTGCCATCGGGGTGAGGACAAATTCCAGCGGTGTGCCCTGTCTTAGCAGCAGGCGGCCTTTGGCCGGATAGTGGTTTGATAGCTTTTCGGCTCTTGCATCTGCTACTCGGGTGGGGAATTCTCTAGCTGCCTGCTCATCTGTGCAATAGTCGATGGTGCCAATTTGATCATCATCAGGAAAATCAAACACTGTCATGCCTGGGTACTGTTTTGAGAGTTCATCATCGGCATAGATTTTGCCATTATAGGTGAGGATTTTGCTTGTGGTCTGTGTGGCATTGGGATCGCGCACATATCTATCGATGTGGGCACTTTTGAGTTCTTCTGTTTGAGCTGTCGCGGCCCTATTTATTAGCGCTGCTTGCTTTTTTTGCTTGTCTTGTTCTGTCTCGCCGCCCATAAACAGAGTACAAGTAAATACAGCGATGAGCAGCGCGGCTACGCCTGCGCCTATTGCCAAAAGTACTGTGCCACTGACTTGTTTGATTTCGTTTTTATTTTTATTGCCAGACCATTTTTTGTTTTGATTGTTTTTGTCTGCATGCCCGCTTTTGTTTGCGGATTTGTTGTCACTGCCTTTGCTGCTGCCTTTTTTGTCAGCCTTGCTGCTGCTCTTAAGTCCACTTTTGCTATAGCCACGCACGTCTTCTACTGGCTCTGCCACTGGCTCTTTGCCTTGTTTAATACGCTCCAGATCTAGTGCCAGTTCTTTGGCATTCTGGTAGCGTTTACGAGGCTCTTTAGCCAGGCAACGAGCCACGACACGTTCGATGGCTGGGGCAAAAGCACGCTTACTGTTAAAGCTCAGTGTCGGAGGATCTTCTTCGATATGGAGCATTACTGTATCGAGCGGTGTCTCGCCATCAAAAGGCACCACACCGGTTAATACTTCGTACAGGCTGCAACCAATGGAGTAGATATCGGAGCGCGCATCCACAGCCTCGCCCATGCATTGTTCTGGGCTCATATAAAAGGGACTACCAAATACCTCACCGGTAGCAGTCATAGACTGAGCGTCGCTGCCTGGATCTGTCAGTTTGAGGATGCCAAAATCGAGGATTTTGACTGATAGCTCACCGGAGGGATCATTGCATAAAAATATATTGCCAGGTTTGATGTCCCGGTGGATGATACCGTTGCGGTGAGCATAGCCAAAGCCGTCTAGTGCTTTGACAAAGATATCGATTGTGCGTGTAAGAGATAGCGGACCGCTCTCTCTTATGATTGTCTCAAGGTCTTGACCTTGCAGATAATCCATGGCGTAAAAAGGCAGGCTAGAGTCATGTATACCGAGATCGTATATCTGGATCAAGCAGGGGTGGGTCAGACCTGCCATCACTTTTGCTTCATTTTGAAATCTCTTCCAGTTTTGTGCATTGACAAGCTCAGGAGATAAAACCTTGAGGGCGCAAACGCGGCCCAGAGCTGTTTGTGAGGCTTTGTAGACGACACCCATGCCGCCTCGTCCTATGACCGAGACTATTTTAAATGCGCCACCGACTATAGTGCCTTCTTTTAGCTCTGAGCCAGAGAGCTTGGATTTATCAAGCTTTTTACGATCAAATTTGCGCCCCATCGTGCTGCCACCAGCCCAGACTCGCGAGATGGTCTGGCGGCGATTGTCGTTTAGCTTGATGTCTCTGGCGTTTTTGTCGGTCATTACGTCCATTTTACAGGACTTTGGCAAATGCGTTATGGTGTAAAAAAGGCTGTACTGGCATTGCGCTGGCTGGGCTCGACAATCTTAACAAACTTGATCGTCTTAATTAGCTGCTTTTCCAGGTCCTTATTCCATTTTGGATTGTGCGAGCTTATCGTCAATTCTTCCAAATCGGGGAAGTATTCCTTGAAGATGCTCAAGCAATTGGGTGAGAGATTGGAATCAGAGACACAAAGCTTTTTGATTTTTTTGAGGACACCGAGTTGTACTAACTGGTCGTCACTCAAAGAAGTGCTATTGAGGTCGAGTGATTCTAGATTTTTGAGTGTTTTGATTATGTTCAGTTCATGGTTGCCCAGCGGTTTGTCGCCCACTTTTAGCTCTTCTAGTTCAAGGTCGTCTCTCAGTGCGGGCAGGATATCAAACTGATTAGCAAGCTCCCTTACGTTGAGAGACTTTAGCTGGCGCAGTCTTTTGAGTTTGAGCAGCTGAGCAATGGTAAATCCGGTAGCTTTTACTGTGAGCTTTTTGAGGTGCTTTTGCTGATCAATAAAGCCAAAAGATTTATCGGTGACGTCGCTTGCTGTAAAGTCAACGTCCTTCAAGGATGTGATTCTGGAGAGGTGCTTAATGAGCCCATCTCCGTCTTCGGCGCACTTCTTAAACATGATGGATTTTAGCTCGCCATCTCTAAAGTTGGCGACCATGGCTGGGTCATTGTTGGCTTCGGGTCTAAGCTCCAGCCCTAAGTGGGCTCCTCTGGGTGTATAGACCTCGCCGCTGGCTGGTACTCGACCGGCCGTATATTGTTTGCCATCAGGGGTAGTACCAGGAGACCAAGAGAGGGTGCCAAGCGAATTGTAGCCAGGGAAGATATACAATGTGGCTTGTCTGCCATTTAACATTGTGTCGCCATGATTAAAGTCAATTCCTCTGAAGTTGTTTGACTTTTGGATGTCTTCAAAACCATCCGCGGCAAAGTTTTTTTCGTCAGTCTCATCTACCGGCTCGCGCTCTGCGGACAGCGCTGGCAGTTGACCATTATCCAGGGCGCGTTTAACTTCAGCCTCATCTTGTTTTTTGATTGTGGATTTAAGGCGCGGCTTGCGCGCTTTGTTTTTGACTGGGTCAGTGGTGGTGGTAGCAGATAGAGCGATATTATTTTTGCCAGTTACCGCTGTTGCCTTTTTGTCGGTCATAAAAAACATGGAGGCGCTCACGACAAGCGCCAGAGTCGAGGCCAGTCCTATGCCCATCCACAAAAGTGTTTTGGTGTTCCCCGCTTTGGCTTCGGCTTCATTGATATCTTCTTCGTCTTCATCTAATTCCTGCGCTGCAAGTTCATCGCGCAGGTTTATATATGTAGGATTGAGGTCTTTACCCTGAGCCAGACGCAGCAGGTCGACTTCTATCTCTTTCATCGATTGATAGCGGTCTTCGGGCTTTTTGCGCAAACATTTGGCGATCAAATGTTCCATCGCTGGGCTAAAGCTTTTGCCTGAGACTTCTGACAAAGTCTGGGGCGTATCGCTCTGGTGCATGCATATGGTTTTAAATGCATTCTCGCCTTTAAAAGGTGGCCGACCGGTCAGTGATTCGTAGATTGTGCAACCTAGTGAGTAGATGTCGGAGCGTGCGTCTACCTTAAGACCGAGGCATTGCTCCGGGCTCATATAATAAGGACTGCCAAAAATTTCACCGGGCGCAGTCAGGCTCTGTGCGGCTTTGTTTTCGACTGTAGATAGTTTGGCAATACCAAAATCTAGCAGTTTGACTGTTGGTACGTCGGAGCTTTCTACTATGAGCATGATATTGGCTGGTTTAATATCGCGGTGAATGACACCGTGCCTGTGGGCATAACCGAGTCCGTCGCATACTTGCAAAAATATACTGATAGCGTCTTTTTGCTCTAACGGTCCAAGGCGCGAGATTACGCCATCGAGCGGCTCGCCCTCGAGCAAATCCATGGCATAAAACGGCAGGTCACCGTTATGCAGTCCCAGGTTGTAGACCTTGACTACGTTTTTGTGATCCAGCTTGGAGATTACTTTGGCTTCTGTTTGAAATCTCAACCAGTTGACGTTATTTAGCTCTTGACCAGTCAACACTTTGACTGCAAAATCTTTTTGCAAAACCACATGGCGTGCACGGTAGACATCACCCATACCGCCTTTGCCAATGGGGGTGATGACTTTGTATGCCCCACCAATCATCGTGCCTGCTGGCAGCAAATCTCGGTTGCCCTGGCTGATAGTGCCATGAGTGACCAGCACAGTGGAGTCACTTGCTGGTATCGAGCTTGATATTTGTCCAGAGCTATTTTGAGTTTCCATTTGAGTTCTTTTTGAGATTCCAGACAGGGATGCCAATAGGTCGGGCGAGCACGTCAGATTGGGCAATCTTCAGGAGATCGCCAACAAAATGGACGCAATCGTGGTAATTTGACCAGCGATAATGTCGTTGGTCTGCTAAGTAGTGGTTAGCTACTTATCGCAATAGGTTCATACTATTAGTTACCCGGTTTGAGCGTCTCATAGTATTAAAGATCCATATCCAAACGTTAAATCTAAGAGGTGTCAGACTTTATGCCAGGTAAGCATGCCGCTCCGCGGGCTTTGATAGTGATTGATGTGCAAAAAGGTTTTGATCATCCTGGTTGGGGCAATCGCAACAATCCCAAAGCTGAATCACAAATTAAATCGCTGCTGGCATGTTTTCGCAAATTGCCTGCTAGCAACAAGATCGTGCATGTACGCCATGATTCAGTCGAGGCTGATTCACCGCTGCGTCCCTTGCAGCATGGTCACGATTTTAAAGAGGAGGCTATTCCTCTTGATGGCGAAAGAGTCGAATGCAAAAACGTCAACAGCGCTCTAATCGGCACTGGTCTGGAACAATTTTTGCGCGACAACAATATCAAAGATCTGGTGCTCTGCGGCTTGACCACAGATCATTGTGTCTCCACTACAGCCAGGATGGCTGCCAATCTCGGTTTTAATGTTACTGTTGTCGAAGACGCTACTGCCACATTTAACCGTACCGGTCCTGGCGGCAAAGCGTTTTTGGCTCAAGATGTGCATGAATACGCCCTGGCCAGTCTCAATCACGAATTTGCTCGCATTGCTTCAACGGCACAGGTCATCGAGGAGACACGGCTTTTGGTCTTTGAACCCTTAAGCTAAGCAATCGTGTAATTTGCTATGATTTGCTTTTGCGTAACTGGCGGTGGGTTAAATGCGCAGCAATATTGTCCTTTATATAAATGGTCGTGAGCATAGACCTCACGGTGCTGATGTTTTTATGCCGCTGACTGATTATTTGCGGTATCACCAGTCGATGCTTGGTACTAAGGTCGTATGCGCAGAGGGCGATTGCGGGGCTTGTACTGTGCTTATTGGCCGCATCAAAGATCCGGCAGCCCAAGATCTAGCAATAAAAGATCTAACAACAAAAGATCTGGCAACAAAAGATGCGCCTGGTAGTGTCGGCAAGCTTACCTATGTGCCAGTCAATGGTTGTATACAGTACATCTATCAACTGGATGGCTGTCATGTCATTACTGTAGAGGGGCTGACTGCTGGCTCAAAATGCCACAAAGAGCTTAATCCTGTACAGGAGTCTATGGTCAAAAACAACGGAGCCCAGTGTGGTTATTGCACACCGGGCTTTATTGTTGCGATGTCTGCTGTCGCTTATTGTCCTGAGCTGGTTTATCGAGATACGAGTGCTAGTGCGCAGCCTGGCTGTCATTCGGCTGAGCAAATTAAAGACGCTCTTACTGGTAATCTCTGCCGCTGTACTGGTTATGAGGCTATAGTCAAAGCTGGCTTGGAGAGTCAATTTAGCGAGTTTACTCCGCTTACCTCTTTGTTTGAAGAAGCAAAAATTGCGCAACATCTAGCTCTTTTGAATGCTGATGAAGTCTTTATCGAATGTGATGGACGTAAGTTTTATTTGCCCGCCACAGTCGAGACTTGCTCGCAGTATCTGGCTCAGCATCCCGATAGTACGCTGGTGTCCGGCGGTACTGATGTCTCGGTCAATTGCAACAAACGCGGATTTTGTCCTCCCTCTGTGGTGAGCACTGCCCGGTTGCCGGGACTGGCATCAATCGATACTCTGGTAGAAGACGGTCGCAAGGTATTGCGTGTTGGTGGCAGAGTTACTCTCAGTCAGCTTGAACGCACTATGTATGAGCAAATGCCGCAGCTCAATCATTTGCTATGGACCTTTGGCTCGCCCCAAATAAGATTGGCTGGCACGCTTGCTGGTAATATCGCCAATGGCTCACCAATCGCTGACACCATCCCCTATCTCATGTGTCTAGATGGTGCTGTGGAAGCATCCTCCACTCGCGGTAAACGGCGCATTGCTATGCGTGATTTTTATCTCGGTTACAAGACTCTTGCTCTGGCAAAAGACGAAGTAATAACGGCTATCTATCTGCCTTTGCCTCATGATGATGAAATCGTGCGTTTGTATAAAATCACCAGACGCGAGCATCTCGATATCTCCAGTTTTACAGCTGCAATCAGCCTCAAGCTCTCTGCCACTCAGACAATCGAGCGAGCCAGTGTGGTCTTTGGTGGAGTTGCCGCGACAGTTATGCATATAGATGCAGTCGAAAACTTTTTAGTTGGCAAAGAGCACAGTCTGGCTACTTTTGTCGAAGCTGGTAAATTAGCTAAAGAGAGTATCAAGCCAATCACCGACGTGCGCGGCTCAAAAGATTATCGACTGCAGCTCGCCCAAAACATCATGCGTAAGTTTTACTTTGAGACTATAAACTAAAGCAATATGATTGAAGCTAATAAACCAACTCCCAAAAATATTCCACATGATTCGGCTGTCGGTCATGTTAGCGGCTCATCGGTTTATATCGATGATATGCCCTTTCAGTCCAACGAAGTCCTCGTTGACTATCTGGGCTCTCCTTATGCCAGGGGGCGTGTCCTCTCGCTAGAGCTTGCTGATGCCCTTGCCGTGCCAGGTGTGGTGGGACTTTATACTTATCGTGATTTGCACTCTAATAAATTTGGACCGATACTGCAAGATGAGATTTTGCTGGTAGAAGAAATTGCTGAGTTTATTGGTCAGCCTGTGGTGGTGATTGCAGCACTCAGCCGCGAAGCAATCAAAATAGCTAAGCAAAAAATACAGCTGATTATGGAAGAACTGACTCCGGTCCTCACTGTGGATCAAGCTATAGAGCAAAAGCTCTTTATTGACCGCACATATAAGATAGAGCGGGGTGATGTGGACCATGCCATGGAGCAGGCGCCGCATACAATCAGTGGACGTCTCACCATGGGCGGTGCTGATCATTTTTATCTTGAGTCGCAAGCCTGTCTCGTTTATCCCGGCGAGTACAATCAGCTAGTAGTCCATTCCAGCACCCAAAACCCCTCAGAGGTACAGCACGAAGTAGCACATCTATTGGGACTCAATCTTAATCAAGTAGTCTGTATCACCAAGCGTATGGGTGGAGGCTTTGGTGGCAAGGAGTGTCAGGCTACTCATCCGGCGGTGATGGCAGCTCTTGTGGCGCAAAAGACCGGACGCCCAGCCCGTTTTGTAATGTCCAAAGACGACGACATGATGTATACCGGCAAGCGTCATCCCTTCCAAAACGATTATAAGATTGCTTTTGATGACAATGGCTTGATACTGGCTCTTGATGGGCAGCTTTATGCTGATGGCGGCGCTTATAACGATCTCAGCACCGCTGTCCTCGGTCGCGCTCTTACTCACATCGATAATGCTTATTACATCCCCAATCTGCGTGTTGTCGGTCGCATCGCTAAGACCAACTTCCCGCCTAACACTGCCTTTAGAGGCTTTGGTGGACCGCAGGGGGTACTCACTATCGAGAGCATTATCGAGGAGATTGCTGCTTATCTCAAAAAAGACGCTTTAGATATCAGACGACTCAATTGCTACGGTGTCGATGAGCGCAATGTCACTCATTATGGTCAAACACTTGAGCAAAATACTCTGCCTCAGCTCTTTGATCAATTGACAGCCAGCAGCGATTACAAAGCGCGTCGGGCACAAATAGATGCCTTTAATGCCAGCTCCAAAACCCATCTCAAAGGTCTTGCCCTGACAGCAGTCAAGTTTGGTATATCGTTTACCAACAAATTTCTCAATCAAGCTAATGCTCTAGTCAATGTCTATCAAGACGGTACTATCCAGGTTTCTACTGGCGCTACTGAGATGGGTCAGGGTGTCAATACCAACCTCAAAATCATTGTCTCCGATGAGTTTGGCATTGATGCTGATCAAGTCATTGTTATGGCTACTTCCACCGAAAAGAACAACAATACCTCTGCTACTGCTGCCTCTTCAGCCACAGATCTTAATGGCTCTGCTGCACAAATAGCCTGTCGTAAAATCAAACAGGGCATGGCTATGGTGGCGGCAAAGCACTTTGGCTACACTCAAGAAACCACAGACAATGCCAATATAGTGTTTGCCAATGGCACTGTATATGATGCCAAAGTGCCAACTGATAAGCTGACCTTTAAACAGCTAGTCGGTATGACTTACCGTGAGCGTGTCAGCCTCGGTGAGCGCGGGCACTATGCTACGCCCAGTATCCATTTTGACTGGAATATCGGTCAGGGTAGTCCGTTTTTGTATTTTACAAATGGTGTTGCTGCTGCCGAAGTATTAATTGACAGATTTACCGGTGAGCTGAAGGTAGACCGTGTCGACATCCTTATGGATATTGGTAAGTCACTCAATCCTGGCATCAACCGCGGTCAAATTATTGGAGCGTTTTTTCAGGGGATGGGTTGGCTCACTCTGGAGGATTTGCGTTACTCCACTAAAGGTGCGCTTTTATCGCACTCGCCCACTACTTACAAAGTCCCTGGTGTATATGATCTGCCCCGCGTCTTTAACGTGGATGTAATCGACAACGACAATACGGTCAACGTGCGTGGCACCAAGGCGGTAGGCGAGCCACCGCTGTTGCTCGGTATCTCAGTATGGGCGGCTGTCAAAAACGCACTCTCCTATGTCTCTGGTAGCCGTCTACCAGCGCTTAATACACCCGCCAGTGGCGAAGAAATCCTCTACAGACTGACTATGTTTGAGGAAGCTCCCTCTAAAGATCCGCTCTGGGGCGAAGGTGGTATGGTCTTAATCCGTGGTGTGTCTTATGCCCACGGGGTGAGCAAGAGCGGCAATAGCCCTGCCTTTAGCAGTGGGGACGCAGCTGTGTCCATGATGCATAACCAGGATAGCTAGATGGAGCGAGACTTTTACCGAGTTGCGCAGGAGCTGACGCAGTCTCGCGCTGCTTTTGTGGTGGTCACTATTGTCGACACTGTTGGTAGCGTGCCGCATGGACGCGGTGGCAGAATGATAGTGCAGGGCGGTAGTATCGTTTACGGCACTGTCGGTGGTGGCAAGGTGGAGCAGGCGGCTTTGCGCGAAGCAATAGCCATGCTTGATGGCACTATCAAAGAGCGCAACCATATTGTCAACTGGCAGCTGGACCGCGATATCGGCATGACCTGTGGTGGCTCTGTGCGAGTCTATTTTGAGCTTTGTGATTTGAGTCACTGGCATATTGTTATCTTTGGCGCCGGCCACTGTGCTAGCGCACTGACTAAGCTCCTGGTGGAGCTGGATTGCCAGCTGACGATAGTCGATACGAGAGCCGAGTGGCTGGATAAAATACCGGCTCGGGCTGGCGTTGATAAGATGCTGGTGGCTCAGTACGGTGACTATGTCGAGCGCTTAGGCGAAAAATGCTACGTCTTACTCATGACCATGGGGCACTCTACTGACAGCCCAGTACTGGTCAAGATTTTGCAGCGCTTCCCCGGTAATTTGCCCTATCTTGGTGTAATTGGTAGCAAAGCTAAAGCGGTCCGCCTTAAGGCCGATCTGTTGGCAGCAGGGGTGCATCCATCGATAGCTGAGCAGTTTTATTGTCCAATCGGCCTGCCTCTAGGCGGCAACTCGCCAGCCGAAATAGCGGTGAGCGTAGCGGCCCAGCTCTTGCAAGTGCGCGACAGCTCAGCTAAAGCTTGATTGGTCTACATATTTAAGTCAAATAAGCCAAAAAACTGTGCCTGGTGCCATAATGTGGTTTGATGCTTGTGTGTTTGCTTGGCGTCGATTGAGGATATTGCCTGTGAAAAAATATCTATTTGCTTTAGTGGCTTTTGTACTGTTTTGCTCCCAGCAAGCAGCCATAGCTGGTAAGTGCGGCAATATCTATCTCTACGAGGATTTTAACCAGGGCTTGCAAGCGGCTAACGCCAACCGTAAGTGGTATCTGGTGATATTGAGTGCTAGCTGGTGTGGTCCCTGCCACAGCATGGAGCAAAACGTCATGACCACAGCTCCTGTGCAAAAATTTCTCGCCCAAAACTGTGTTGTCGCTAAGTTGGATATTGATAAGCCGGGCCCGGCCGCCATCAAAAAGCAGTGTGAGGTAGAGGCCATCCCTGCTCTCGTCATCTATTATCCCAACGGTAAAATTAAAGCTGTTCGCGAAGGTGGTCCTGGCGATCCAGATAGCTTTATTCAGGCAGTAACTCAGCTGATTTCAGGTCGCTAGTGTCTAGTCATTACACCAGTCGCTATGTTTTGATTGCTGGCATGCTTTGCCTCAATACTGGTCTGTCCATTGTGTCTGTGGCAGCTCAGCAAGCCAAGCCACCAGATGGTGGTACTGCTGGTAGTGCTGATGCTAACAAGACTGCCGCGCTACAGACTGACAAGGCTATAGCAACGATGCAAAAACAAGCCGCTGCTCTGGTCCAGCAAAAACACTATAAAGAGGCTCGGGACTTGTATTTGCAGGTACTCGGCAGACAAGAGTTTTTGTCAGGCAAAACTTCCAAAGAGCTAATTGGTCCTCTCAATGACATAGTCAAAACTAGCTGTATGGCTGGAGCTTGTTATGATGCGATGCCACAGCTCAAGCGCTTACTTGAGATCAAGCGGGCTACTTACGGTAATAACTATGCTGATCTGCCTTTTAATTTGCAGCTTATGGGCGAAGCCTGCGAAAAGAAAGGTAAGTACGCTGAGGCTCTAAACTATTTCAATCAGGCTGTAGAAGCACAAAAGCGCATCGGTGGTAGCAAAAACAACATTGATATGATGCTTGCTATCAATACAGGCAGAGCACTTGAACATTTAAACCAAAAGCCAGCCGCCAAAAAGCTTTATCTCAACTTGCTCAGTCAGGCTAAGCAGCGTAATCTGCTTGAGGACGATACTGTTTATAAGGCTATTAATGCCCGTATGGCAAAACTAAAGGGATCGACAAAATGAGTGCTTCAAGCAAGCAATTGATGATTACAATGGGTGCTCTAGGCACTTTTATCGTCACCACCGGTGTGGGCTATTACGTAGGCTTTAGTCAGACCTGGAATGCTTTTAAAACACAACCGCTGATAGGCGGAGCGCCCATTGAGCTGCAAGTAGTAAAAGTGCTCAAAGACATACCGGCTTATGGTCGCATTGATGGAGACATAGTAGAAGAAGCCCGCATGTATGTCCCTGGCGTCTACAGTGACTTTTATGGCTTTGTCTCGGACTGTGCTGGCAGGCAAGTCAAATGGACCCTCAAAAAGGGCACCTATGTATCCCGGCATGATTTGATGCCTGTTGCCGCGGAGGTCAAATAATGACTGACCAAAATCTGGAGCCGCAAGCACCACAGGATCCTATCGACATTGACCAGTCTTCGCCCAGACCTGTAGTGGCTGGCAAGAGTGGCAACAATAATAAGCCGTTGTTCTTTTTTGCTTTGCTTTTGCCGTTTCTCTTTAGCTCAGGCTATTTTGCCGGACGAGAAATCGCCAGCGGTGAAATACACCAGCTCAAAGCCGAAGCCGACTCAGTACAAAAGAAGGTTTTGAAGTGCAAACGCGACGTGGCGCCAAATGCAGTTATTACTGCTGAAGATGTCATCGAAGTCGATGTCTTTGGTAATCGCACTGCTGGTGGCGAAGTGCTCAAGGCTGCTGATGCAGTGGGGCACAAAGCGCACTACGGCATGAATAAAGACCAGGTCGTTATGGTCCGCGATCTCGACTAAAACAAAAGCCAGCTTTTGCAAGCTGGCTTTGTAATTGCTTTTGGCGGTCGATTAACGAGAGTAGAACTCGATAACGAGACTTTCTTCGAAGGTCTGGTCGAGTTGGTGTCTCTCGGGGATCATCACGTACTCTATTTCTTGGCGCTCGAGGTCGCAATTTAGCCAATCGGGCTTGAGCCATCCGCGTTGCATTGTCTTGACGAGAGAACGGCTCTTGTCTCTGACAGATACTTTGTCGGTGGGCTTGAGGCGGTAGCTAGCGATGTTGACTGGCTTGCCGTTTACAAGGAAGTGACCATGGTTAATCAGTTGTCTACCTTGAGCGCGGGTGCCAACGAGGCCACTGCGGAAAACTACGTTATCCAGTCTGGATTCGAGAAGTTGCAACAGGATGGTACCGGTTACGCCTTTACGACGGACAGCTTCTTGGAAGGTGTTATAGAACTGTTTTTCAGAAATGTTGTAAGTCCAACGAATCTTCTGTTTTTCCATCAGATGCTTCGCGTAGTCGGACTTTTTCTTTCTGTCGGCGCCGTGTTGACCTGGAGGATGTTGGCGCCTCGAGCCTTTGACTTTACTGCATTCGGTCATGCCAACGGCACGCACACGCTTGCAAATGGACCCGAGATATTTCATTACGCACACTCTCCCTGAGGCACTGGATTCGATAAAGCGTTATAGATTACCGCGAAACACCCCTCTGTATATGTGTTAGCGATAAGCTTTGGTTGTCTAAAATGGCTATATGCCCCTGTGGTGGGCTACTTGGGGCTTGTTACGATTTTTTATATAGAGTCGTCGCTGGCGATCACTTGGCAGGCTGGGTGCTGGATCTGGCGAGTTTGGCTCCATAAGTATGGATGCAGATGAGGTGGGACTCATAAAGTGGCGTCAGATCGGGGCGTCTGGCAAATGGCTGGTATTGCAATTTATTCGGGTACTTCATTTTGCGCTGGCAGCGTTTTGTACATCATTTCTTGCTTGTTGGTTAGCTTGGTTACAACAATAAATGCCAGTACTGCCGCAACAAAGGTCAGTACCTCATTGATTGCCGAAGCCGTAAAGTAAGCGGTATAAGCCGGTATATCTATATGTCCCTGAGCGTCTACCGTTTTGATTTTGTCGCTTATACGCGCGGTGGCATTCATAATGAGCCAAAAGCCCCACCACCAGCTGATTAGGGCAGTGCCGCTGTGACTTTGCCAGCGCTCGCTCAAGCTGGTAAGACTACTTGCTCGCCAAATCTCTTGGATTGCTCTGTAGGGCTTGAAGAGGCAGAGGATTGGAATGGCAAAGCCCCAGGTGCAATGCCAGTTTTTTGTGATTAAGTCGTTTATGCCAAAGTATTGAAGATTGCGTCTCAATCTGCGGATCCATACGAGAAAGAAGACAGCACATGAAAGAAAGGCGATTGCACCAATACCCTCGACTGTGTCAATCAGTAGTTGTGCACCCTCTAAGATTGATGACGAATCAGGCTTTTGGGTATTTGATGGCAAAGTAGCTATGACTCCGCCCAAGTCAAAAAATATAATTAGTACCGACCCTATGCATGTTAGAGCCAGCAAAATCTGAATTGGTATCGCCAGTGGTTTACCGCTTTTATACGCAGGTGTTTCGGGTTTGTTTGGTTTTTCAGGCATTTACGACTCGCTTTATAAGGTCGATTGATTGGACTGGATGCCATTGGTGTTTTAAAGACTGGAGTGACGTAATCATATAACGCCTGGTTGGATTTGCTAAAAATACCTGGGCAAATGGCAATGTTTGACAATCATTGCCATAATGGCTAAAATCGAGATTATTGTCTTGTGGGTAGCACTCTTATGACTATGAATGTATCACTGACGCCTGAGTTAGAAGCATTTGTCAACAACAAGGTCAAAACGGGGCTGTATAACTCCGCCAGCGAAGTTGTAAGAGAGAGTTTGCGGTTGCTTAGACGCCAGGACGAACTCGAAAAGTTGCAGCTAAATGAGCTTAAGCGAGAAATTAAGAGCAGCATCAACCAGATTGAAGCGGGCGAGGGCATCCCGATTGCGGCAGTAAGAGAACGAATCAAGCAAAGACGAGCGAAGAAAGGCAGATAGCATAAGTTTTTTTGTGGTTTGTGATGCAGTTTAGATTTCCCCAATCAGAGCCGCATTGTCGCGTGCTCCGTGCCAAATCCTAAGTATTTCGATCTTGTCGCTATGGATGCGATAGTAAATTACGTACATACCTGAAGTTACCGAGCGCAGGCCGTGGGCTATGTCTTCTCTGGGCTTGCCCGACTTGGGCATGACGGTTAGATCTTCGCAGCGGTCTAGTATTTTATCAACTACTTTGGTCGCCAGGTCTGAGTTCCCATTCTCTGTTATGTAGTCTTCTATCTGCTCCAGATTACTAACTGCATTGGGGGCAAAGCTTAAGCCGAGTTGTAGTTTCTTTTTCTCTGGCATTTTAATTCTTCCACAGCGTTAGATTGCAGGCAATTCTACATTGGTCTCAGTCTCCGGTGGTTATGTGGTTTTGAATTACTCTCAGGCTCTCTAGTGATTCTTTGTAGAGTCCAAAAAGGTTTTGGCTCTGGGCAAAAGTCACAAGCGTCCTCATAATTGCGCCTTCAATCACTGCGCTAGACCAAAATATGTGCAAGTTCTTTCGTTGGCTAATGGTTACATCAGTAAGTCTGCCATTGACTCTGTGAAAGTCTGCATCAGTTATTCCATCTGCAATGTACTCCAGTACTAAGCCGGAGCAATAGTTATCCCCATAGCTTGGGAATGTTAATTTGCCACATGTAGCATAGCTTTTAAGGAACGCATTAGGTTGATAGATATGTTCGTCAAGACCTGTCACTGTGTGTATTTCATGCTCGTCCAGGTGACCCAGATTAAGCAGATGTTGGCGCATTATCTCCCATCCTGAGTCCCTGGCTGGGTCATGACATAGTGGCGATAGGAAGCCTCTGCGTCTCAAATAGTTGTAGGTAAATAGATTGTGCCTCAAGACAATATTGGGCAGCTCGTTGTAGAGCGCTGTATTGGGCTGTATTGCTCCGATACTGTTGTCGATTATTAGCGGATAAATTACTTTGATGCTATCTACTTTGTCGCGGCAAAACTTTATTGCTACTTCTGGCTCGTTGAGATAGTCTTGCTTGCTTTTTGTTGTTGTGCCTTTGGCGGCAAACTTATAGACTAGCGTAACTGTTGTGCCAGTGATCTCACTGACACGCTCTGGATAACCAAATTTGTGCCGCACAGATTTTATATCCTGATTGAGCAAAAACGGCAGCTCATTTAAAAAACGCGCTCTGGCAAGGGCTTTGCTCCCAGGTGCGGATATATAACCCGGTGCGGGCTCCTGGGCTGGGTTGAACAGGTGCATCAGGAGCATCAAGATAATCATAGTGCCGCAGGTGGTGGCGAGGCGCTTGTGGCTCAGTGATAAGTAAGCAAGGGTCACCATTTAAACTGCCTCAATAGCTTTTGCCGGAGCCCCTCGTGAGAGCACCAGAGAATTAGGAATTGAGGATGATCGAAGAATTCTATTTGGCGCAACTCTCTGTTTTGAAATTTGAAGGTTATAAACTGAGCGTACATTGCCTCGTTTGAGATTAGATAGTCGAAAGAGCTGTCGTTTCGGTATATTTCCAGGGGGCTTTTGGTTTCGGTCATGGTGCCAAGTCCAAAATAGAGCATGACTTGTGCTGGATTCATATCTCTTAGTCTCGGCAGACCATTTTTAATAATATTCCAGCGCTGTTCTATCGACCGGCCCCTGATGTGATCAAAGTCCTCTGGTAAAGCATCAAACATAATAAAATTCGCTATGTGGTAGTTGTTGCGCAAGTTAAATAGTCCATCAGCAAAGATATCCGTCGTCTTCAGTTTTTGCCCAAAGCTCCTCTTGGGCAACACAATAGTGAGCTTTGCTACCTTGCCTCGTTTTGTCACTATTGTGATTTGGGCTGCGTCATTCTGTGGTCTATAGCCATGGCCAAAAAATACTGGCGTATGAGATACCGTGGATGAAGAAGAAGAGACAAGCTTGTATTTCAAAGCATTCTCACCCTTATTGTTTACAGTCTGAGCCAGTGGCTTGCCAAATAATTTGATAACCGAGTTTTGTGGCATGCCGAGTACTTCGGCGATATGCAGTTGCAAGTCTGATTCTGAAATGGTGCCCGCTGCGTGCCTAAGCTCCTTTGCTGTGCCACCAATTTTGTAGTCAATATCAGATTCGGTCTTGCTAAAGGCGCATGCAAGTGCCAGGCTAGTAATTAGAAGCGAGACGCAAACTGACTTTGTTGCAAGAAAAGGTAGAAAAATATTGATATTCATGTTCGCGTCTCGGTGTCTAGTTTTGTATTATTAGTCCCGCTTCATGTGGCGTCAATAATTCAGTGGGGCATCTCCCAATCAAGTCCCTGTAGGGTGCTTTGACTTGCACAATCGGGCATGGTGATTTGTTTAAACTGGTTTTGCGTTAAAGTTAAAGCGATTACTTGCGCTAACCACAGCGGGGCTTATTGAGTGCTGACCACATTGCTATATCGCGCAGGCGTAGCTGCCCTTGCCTCCAGCCTGGCGCTCACCCCTGGTAGTGCACTAGCTCGCAATGTGTCAGCCGCCTCAGGCAGTGCTGTATTGTCTAGCGCATGCGGGATGGGGCAATTGTCCACACTGGGTGATGCTGCATTGCCTCGCATAAGCGATACGCAGTCGTCTCCACAAAAACCCTTAGAGGTGGTCTTAAAGATTGATTGTAGAGGTGTAAGTCTCTGTCCAGTGCGACGGGATAATCTGGAGTTTGTCGAGGAGAAGCTTTTGCTCTCTATCGATGGTCAAACTTTTGCTAAATTTAGCGACAAAGAGATCATCGCTTATGTCAGAGAGCACCAGGGCAAGCTTGTCGATATCGAGCTTTTGAATAATGATGGCTCGCACAAAAAAGACAAGCTCAGGCTCACTTATAAATTAAAAAACCAACTTACCGATGGTTATTCTCTGGATTGGCTCAAATCCAACTTAAGAGCAATAGACGGTGCATGTGAAGCTCCGGGCTGGTCTCAAACACTATCTGGTAGTGGCGGTGCGGGAGTCTATCTGGTTGATCAGGCTTTTTGTCGCAGCAATTTATTTGTCGCCCTTAATCATCCGCTGGCTAGTAAGAGAGATGTTTGTAGCATTGCTACTCGAGCCGCAGTTGATAGTTTGACTATCGGTGATTTTGCCTCTGCTACTGGCTATATGTCGTATCTGCTACCGGCACAAGATAGCAGCAGTGTAGATGCCATTGAGCTAAATAGTGAGCTAAACAAACTGCTCTTTATGCTTAGCAGTGCTGGACTTGATGAAGATTTTAGAGACCTGGGCAACGCGATTGAGACGTCCATTGAATTGAACAAGAAGAATGGTGAATTTGATGGAGCCCGCTTTAGCCGCGATGAAGTGATTGATTTTTACAAGATTTATTTGAATAGTTTGATTGCACTACAGGACAAGTCGGCTCTGTCAATTGCTGACAGAGTTTTTGCGGACAAAAAGCTCAATTTTGGTGCCAGCTTAGCCTGGGTCGGTAATGTTTATTTTGACCTTGGACAGTACGATAAAGCTAAGTCCAGCTATCTCGATGAGCTAAAACGCTTAACCAATTTTGAGCAGATTAACATCAAGTCTAGACCTACTTATAGTCTTGATTTGTATTGGATGCGTCAGATAGCTGCATTGCATTGTCGGCTAGGGCTTATTGCCATGCTGACTGGAGATCCAGCAGAGGCGCAAGCTGCATTTGATAGGGCTTTGGCCGTTTATCAATCACGCCTGAGCAAAGAGCAATTGAACTATGTTGCCAAATTATCTGATTTTGACCCAAAGCCGCAGGATATAGCGCTTGCTACTACTTTGCTCAAACTCGGTGGCAAAAAAGCCGACTTACCCGAGGCTGTAACCCTACCGATAGATGAGATGTATGCTCGGTATAAGCTGACTGCGCCGCAACGGCAGTTTATCAAACTCTACAGACAACTGAGGCAATCGATCTGGATCGATGCTGGTAAGCAAGCGCCCGTGCTAGTGCCCGATTTGTTGTCGCTTTACCGAGATCTGGCTTGTTATCTCAATGCCTGGCGCTATCCGTTTAATATGAGTGCTGCATTGCCTGGTCTGGCTTACCAGCTAACAGAGAGACAATCTTATGAGCAATCCAACCAACTATTAGGTGGGTTGAGTAAGACAGGGTCAATTACCAGTGACGTCTCTGGTAGAGAAATATTGCTCGCTGTACAAAAGGCAGTTAATGCCAGGCTTGCAGGGGTGGATGACAAAGTGTTTTGGTCTGAGATTGCTAAGAATTGGAACAAGGAGAAAGCATCTGAAAGTGAGGTTATAAGACAATTTGCAGTTTTGTATGCTCAGGCCGGGCAATTGCGTAATGGCTTCTTGCTCCTGGATGTGGCTAATGAACGCAGTCTCGGTAGTAAAGCAAACTTAGATGACGAAGTATTTACTCGCTCTATGATTTTGCTTGATCGTGCAAATTTAAAAGCCACGTTGTTGCAGTACAAAGACGCCCGGAGCTGCTTTGATCAAGCTTTTGTCGTGCTTAAGTCTCTTAAGTCAAGCGGTTTTAAGGCATCTGATTCTAACCATGCTCAGCTTGTATATAACAAAACAAGGCAGTTGTCGGCGCTTGTTAGGGCAAGTGGAGATCTCAAAAGCGCCACAGAGATGTTGCAACTGGTACTGGATCTGAGTAAAACAGATTGGTCCTTTATCAATCAATTTAGAGAGCGTAGCGACGTATCAAATACTCGGGGCTATGCCGCGGTACAACTTGCGCGATTGTTGATGGAGCAAAAGCAGTATGCGCTAGCCTCTAAATATTTGACTGAGACCGCAAATGACTCTGGGACAAAACCACCTAATATGTTGCTGTTGGTCCGGGCCAGGTGTGCTGAAGCGATGCAGGACTATGCCGCTGCTACCAAAGACTATGCCAGTTTAGCTAGCAATTATTCACCTTTGACTAGTTATACTGATAAAGCTATCAAAAAAGGACAAGAGACATATTTTAGGCTGGCCATCGATAATGCCACAAAGGCAAAGTCTTTTGATCCTGCCACACTGGCAGTGATGAGGACAGCTCTCGATAAAATTATTATTGAACAACCCAGGACACAATCTATTTCCCCCAATGTGCTTTTATCCTCTACGCTAGCAAATGCGAGCACTACTGCCTTAGTATCTGCTGCTAATGATGAAATCCAGGCGGCTAACTATAAAAAAGCCTATGAGTATCTCAAGCAGGCTATAGAGAGCATTACTGTGACTCAAGTTGCAGAAAATATTGGTCTACCAGCAGTTGGTCGGTCAATTGACAAATTTGCTGATACTGGTCATCAGGAACAAGCTGAGGCACTGCATGTGATGCTAGTGCAAAAGATTGAAGCGCTCTATGGTGATAAAAGCATTGAGTGTTGCGCGGCATTACAAAACCTTGTTGTGTTTTACCTTAGACAGTTAAATGAGCCCCGCCTCTGGCCAGTCCTCGAGCGGATGTTAGCCATTGATCAGCGCCGCTGTGAAGCGGGTCAGTACTATGACAGGGTTGCATACAAACCAATCGATGTATTTTTGAGTACAAAGCTAAAACCAGCGCAGTGTAAATTAGCGCTGGCTGCACTGAGTCGTATGCTTGAGGTCAGCAAAAAACTCTATGGTGATGATGGACGAGTTGGCAAAATATATAGTCAAATGGCCACTCTAGAAATCTCTATGGGAGATAACTCTGCTGCCGAAGAGCATCTCAAAAAGGCGCTTGGTATCGAAGATTTGTATGGTGTGGATGGATTTGGTAGCACCTATCGCAAAATGCTTTTTGATCTGTTGCAAAAACAGGGCAGACAAAGAGAGTGCGATTTGCTTAAGGCAGCTTGGATTGAGCGCGATGCCTTGCTGCAAAAGTATCGTGTCAATTTTTATGGTGAGCAAAATCGCGATAATATGCTCACAATCTACGATGTTTTGCAGAGGGAAGCACCATATAGTCCTGGTCTTTGCACTGTGGCTATGGCCTTACTTGGCACTGTCAAAGGTGCAAGTGATGGGGCAAAAGCCATTGCTTATGCGACTGTGGCCCTTAATGCCATCGAGCATAATTCGCTTATGTCTACCGGCGGTTGTATGCCTCTGCCAGCGCCAACGGATCAACGCATTGTTTGTCTCAGGACTCTAATCGAGCGCAATCTCGCTCTCGGCAATAAGCAAGAAGCAAACAAATGGTACCGCCATGCAGTGGCACAACAATCATATAAGCCTGGTATTGCAGAGCTAAAGTTTTTGATCGACATCGAGTCTTTGTGCGGTGATAAGGATAAGGCTATTGGTCTTTGTCGGCAACTTGAGGCGACTATTAGAAGTGTCGATGTCCACGCTTATGATCTCAACACGGTGAGGAGCTTGTATGAAAAACTGGGCGCTAACAGTGACTATCAAAGGCTCAATGAAGAACATGTACGCACTCAAAAGAGCAAAGCAGCAAAAAGTTTTGCTGAGCAGCACGCGGCCGATAAAGCAAGAAAGCTAACAGAGTTGAAGAGAGTACAAGTGGCTAAACATCTTAAGGTCGATGACCGTGCTCTGGCGGTGGCAGTGCTACAGCAGATGGGCTCTGATCACAGTATGAAGTTAGAGTTTGCACCCGTAGAGAGCATCAAGGGGCGTTATAGTTTTGATTATGCCGCCCTGGCTGATCACAGCATGTCCTTGGTATACGACAGCTATATCTGTGTCGATCCTCGCTTGCCAAAGGGGACTGCATATAGTTTTGGCGCTACAAAAATGAGTCTATGTTGTTGCCAGGGTGCGCATGCAGCCGGTGACTTAATAGTTATGTATGATGGTCCGCCAGGCAGTTTGCTATTGTCATCAGATAAAGCCGAGCTGCTCAAACTCGGTGGCAAGCCGTCCCCACTGTTATTTACTGCCCCACCGCCGGATCTTGAGCGTCCCTTTAGACCGGCTCTGTCGCCACCACCAGGTGCCATACCAATAAGTAATGATGGCGGTTTGCTCAAACTAAAAGCTGGTGATTATGTAGCCGATAGGCTCACTGCCAGTAGTATCACAATTGCAGGCGATGGTCGGGTGAGAATATTCATCAAAGACACAGGTGATAGTAAAGAAGAAGCCTTTAAGACTGCCGCAGATGCTCTGGTAAACCGGTCGGCTAGACCGCATGCTGAGCGCCTGGAGATCTGGTACAACGGTAAGTCTCAGATATTGCTTGGGGACCATACTCAATTTGACGGTGTGATATATGCTCCCCATGCCGAGATAAGACTGGGACAGGATGTCAAATTTTGCGGAGCTATGGTCGCGGGCGAGATTTTTGCTAAGAGTGGCTGCAAAATAAGCTATGACACCGCTCTGCGCGGCTGGGTAGAGCCAGTGGGTAAGCATTGAGTCACTAGCTGGCACTGTCAAAAGCAGTCTGGCAAGATGTTATAATTCAGTAGCTTTACTGCACTAATTCGCCTCTAAGGACTGACAGACATTGGTAGCATCCGCTCAAATCAAGTCCAAACGCGGGTGGATTCTTGTCTGGTTGTTGTTGGTACCCTTTATTGCTTTTGGCTCGATCTATAACACAGTCGAAAACGGCAATTACACTATTTATAGCGATGTGCGGCAAGTGCCTAATATGCCTGCTGCTGTAGTCTTTGGCGCTGGTATACAGTCACGTGAGGCTCACGACAGGGTAGTCACAGCTGTATCACTGTACAAGTCTGGCAAAGTCAAAAAGCTCCTTATGACCGGCGATAACGGACACGTCTCTTATAACGAGCCAGAGGCGATGAAGCGTGACGCCATGCAGCTCGGTGTGCCAGCTAGTGACATCGCCTGTGATTATGCGGGTTTTAGGACGTATGACAGTGTCTACCGTGCTATCCAGATATTTGGTCTGGACAAAGCAGTACTTGTCACCCAGCGCTATCATTTGCCTAGAGCAATGTACCTGGCTCGCCATCTTGGTCTTGACGTGGTGGGACTGGATGCCAGTGTGCAGTCATACGGCAAGATCCAGTCCTGGTACGACTTGCGCGAGATTGGCGCAGCTCAAGCTGCCTGGCTCGATGTGGCCATCGGGCGCAAACCTAAGTTTTTAGGCAAAAAAGAGCCTATATTTCCTGAGCAATCGATTGTCCCTGTAACTACTCCCTAAAACCTGGTGCCGTCTGGCTTTACAACAAATTCTTTGCCAGATGCTAGATGCAGCGTATGTGTCTTAGCCTTGCCTTCAAATATCGTGGTGGACATGCCGTTGTACTTGCCAGCACAGTTCTCCTTGACACTACTTATCATTGGTTCAGAAGTCCTGGGATCTAAACGCAGTGTTTCCTGTCTATTGCCTTCAGTTAACTCTAAAAATTGAGGCTTGCCATTGTTTTGCTGCAGCATCGCTTTTGCCCCAGGTATACCCGTTGGCAGTGTTTCTGTGTAAGTGCCCCTGCTCTCCATGTCTTTTGCGGCAGACAGTGATTTTTTGAGCAAGTCTGCACTCATCAATTTGCTTGGATAAGCGTCTTGAAAAACGCGTGATAGAGCTTCCAGCTCTGCATCGCTCGGTTTTTCGGAGATGCCGCGGGTTGCCTGTTCTATCTTTTGGCAGTTGGACATAGGACCTCTCTATTTGTGGGATGGTCTAAATCCTGGGAGGGCGTTTATGGAGTATATGAGCTAGTTGGGGCTTCTCATATGGGAATTGCCCCAAGTAGTTCTAAATAAACTGTTGTTCAAGGCTGTCTTTATCTGTTGTATAAACTATGCTTTTATCTGATTTGAGTAATGTCAGTTGCTCATCTCTTATTTCGCGGGCTTCCTCCAGCTCTTTCAGGACTTCACCTTGAGGCCGGCGGACTAGATCATAGGCTGCCTTACGTTTGGCGTTGCGGTCTTCGATGCGAGCATTGAGGACGGCCAGGACTACATATCTCACTGCTGGTATAAGCAAAAGCACTATCGAGTAAGTCAAAAGTACATCAATTAACGCGGCGACGTTATGGAGTAAGTTGATTGTGGCGATGTGCTTAAAGAGCCACCAGCTGCCGCAAAAGTTAAAGATGGCGAGCATCAAAACATTGGTCAGGACCATAGGAGGAAAGTTTGAAAACTTCCAGCGGTCCTCTTTTAGATAGCTGTCACGATCTGGTAATACGAGTTTGCTAGGTGCTGTGCTCAGATAGTCAGGAAAGATATAGACGATAAAGCCGCTTCTGGTTACTTCTGGGCGACCATTAAACTGTGCCAGGGCGCTCATCACCATGCCACTGTCTGAAGTATCACCATCGAGATAAGGGGCTAGTTGCTCAGCTGAGACAACACCACCATTTGATTGGATTAAGCGCGCAATCTGATGCCAGCGGATCTTTTGCAGATTGGAGTTAGGGGCACCATCGCCAAACAAAAAAGAAAAGCACTCAAGGAAGAAATTGCCTTTAGGATGCTTCTCAATAAAATCTGTGTAGCGGTCCCTTTGCGAGCTAGGCAGACTGTTGTAGTAAGTCGCGTGAGAGGGGCTGTAGTCCCAGCTGAGGATGTCAGTCAAAAAGTGCAGATCAAAAAATCCCGAGCCGCCACCACCACCACCACCACCACCACTATCGCTATGTCCACCACCAAAATCATGGCTGCCACTATGGCCGCCACCACCTTCAAATATTGATGCTAGAGCAATAAAAATGAGCGCGACAAACAGTACGACAATAGTCAATACCGAGAGCACCAGTGCTACGCCAAAGGAGACCCGCACCACCCAGTAAAGTAGTTTAAACAAAAACGCTCCAGCGAGCAAAACTGCTTTGCGTCTGCCTCGCAGTTTATAAATGCCAGCAAAATTTGGCTTAAAGGCATAGTAGACCGTACCGTCTTTAGCGACGTCCAGTCTGGCACCTGTCTCACCAGCGATTTTGTTGAGCCAATAGGTGGCGCTATCTATCGAGAGTCCTGATGTTGTCGCTAACTGTGGTGCGGTTGTGCGCAGATTTACTTTGATGGCATCAAGTGCTTTGCGCTTGTCTGGCATCAAAAGTGAGTATTCTGGATCGTCAGGGTCCAGGCTGTCGGCGGCAAGTTGTGGTGGATTGTAATCTTCTGATGGCAACTAGCTCTTCCCTTTATTAGTGGTAGTTAGCGTCTTGATTTGTCGCTTCTAAAGGGTGCGTTTTGGAAGTTTGCACTATCTGTCTTCTTAGCTTTTTCTCTGTCTTTTTGAGCTAGGTCTTTTTTGCCTTGCTTCTCGTAAATAGTAGCTCTCATGCTAAGTAGATCTGCTCTATTGCCTAGCGTTTGCTCATCAACATTACACAAGGCAATGCATTTATTACAGTCAGCTAGTGCTTTATCCCAATCTTTGAGGGCAACGTAGGCTTTCATTCTTGCTTCAAAAAGACGATTGGCACTGGGCTCACCTTTGATGGCAGTAGTTAGATCAAGTACTGCCATGTTGGGTTTGCCAATGGCAAGATAAGCGTGTGCCCGTCGATACAGCATGCCATCTGAAAGCGAGCCATATTTTGTTTCGATAGTTGTAAGCTCATTGATTGAATCAGTATACCGCTTGAGTCTAAAGAGCAAGTCTGCCTTTTCGCGTCTTGCTGATTTTTCGTGTTTGCGTTCGCCGCTATTTGCTGCGGTGCTAAAGTCAGCAAGTGCTTGTTCTGTTTGACCCAGTGAGATGTGAGCTAGGGCGCGCTCAACGTAGGCTCCATACTGCTTGGGATCGAGTGCGATTGCTTGATTGGCTAGTTTTAGTGCTTCTTCGCTCTCCAGTACTTGATTGTATTGTTTTGCACTCTCCATCAGTGCTCTGGCCTGCTTTGCGTTAGGGCTTGCTACCGCTCTGCCAGCTGTTTGCGCTTTGTTTTGACTGTGTACAGGCGTCAAAGATTCAGAGCCAAGTATCAGTACCACTAGTAGTGGCACCGCGTTAGCCAAAAACTTTGTCTCTTTGATTATCAACCTTCATGTCCTTCAAGGATTGCCTCTGAGCCAGTTTGATTGCTCCTGGCCAAGTCTCGCTAATTAATGCTGTGGCACCGTGACCAATACGGGGCTCCTGGTAAGTAACATAGAACCACAGAGTGGTAAGACTCCAAATAAATATGCCACGTCTATCCTCTATCCAAAAGTCCTGGCTTGAGTGCAGGTATAGCAACTTGTTTCACCCAGAGGAGGAGCTTTGGTCCATAGATGAGGCGATACCTCGGCTATCAAATCCTGGAATTGACTCCGTCGATTTGGGGTGCTGCCAAGATTAAATTAGGTCCACAGTGTCCAGCCTATGTGGCACCTGTATAGACACCACTGGGTATATAAGTCCCAGATGTGCAGGTTTTACTATGTCCACCACAGACAAGCCAGAGGTCAAGGTCGAGCCGCCGCATAAGGCAGCTGAGACTAGCGACAAGAGTGTGCAGCAGCAGGCCGCTACGACCGCTGCAGATGCTTTGCGGCTTGATGCCAACCTTACAGGTAGAACCACAGATACGACTGCTACCACCACTGCCAAAGCTGCCGATAGTGCAGCTGTCGTGACCGATACTGCTGCCAAACCTGTCGATACAACAGTTAGAGGGTTCAATCCCACCAGCGCTGATTTAGTTGGTGCTTCTGTCAACGCTTTGACCAAGGCTCAGGGCACAGAGCAAGTACTGGCTGTTTTGCAGGGCAAAAGTGCCAGTGAGCGCCAGGCTATCCTCGAAGGTTACAAGCAGGTCAATACAACTGATTTGCTCTCCGACCTGGGGCGCAAAGGTGTCAGCGGTGCTGATTACACAAGAGTAGTTACTGCTATCCGTAAGCCCGATGGGGTGACCGATACGGCTGGCTCTCTCGAGCGCAATCTGGCCAGTATCCAGGCCAGTCCCGGTACAGCCGCTCAGACTCAAGCTGAGCGCCAGATGAGGGACAATATCAGTACACTTAGTACAAAAGAGCTGCAAGATTTGGACCGCACGCTCAAAGCCAGCCATAACGGCCAGGGGCTCAAAGAGCTGTTGCTAGACAATCAGACCATCACAGCCGGTACGCGTAAAGCTCTGGAGTTGCAGCTTTATGGACAGAGCCCGGCACCGTCTGAGCGCACATTGCAAGGTAGTGATTACCGCTCAAGTCACCCCGAGGTAGCGCTCGCTCTTGCCGAAAACGCCCTGGCAAACAGAGATCTCAGTCAGTTTCAGGAAGCCATGCGCAATGCTCCAGAAGCTGCCAGGCAGAGCTTTGCCCAGGGCAAAGACGGCAAAACTGGGGAGCAGCGTCTCGCTGAAGTTTTTAAAGATGCTGAACTGAGCCGTGCTACAGATTTTATGTACCGCGGTGGCGTCAAGTTAGAGTCTCTGGTTACAGCCAACGACAAACAGTTTTTGTTTTGGCGCATGCAGGGTGGCATCGATGTAGCACTCAGTAATGCTCGGGTCGAGGATGTAGACTCCTACCGCCGTGGTCAGGCTCTCGCTAATCAAAGCACTGATAAGTCCAATTTGACCCCGGAGCAAAAGCGTGATTTGGATTTTTATGGCAGTCTAAATGCCAGACTCAAACAAGCTTTTACCGAGCCTGGTCAACTAATCGCCAAGGAAGATTTACTACTCAATCACGGCTCATTTATCAGTCAATATGCTGGCGGCAAAAGCCCCAATGAGCGCTTTGCTGCTATCGAGCATATGAGCGAAAGCGAGAGAGTAAGGCTCAATCAAAGTCCTGAAATGCGCGCTCAGTTAGAGCGTGCCATCACACAACTAGCACCAGGCGAAGAAGCTAATCGCGCTAAGCAACTGCTGGAGCGCAGGCTATCGGCACCAAGCGAAGCCGAAGCGCAAAAGGTCGGCCGCACAGTGACAGAGACTTTGCAAGACAATCCGCCCCCGCCCTATCACCACGCTGATGTGCTCAACTCTCTGGCTCGTATGTCTGGAGACGAAGCCAAACGTTATAGAGAGGATGCGCAGTTTAGACGCGAAACCGATGCCAAATTAAAGGAATATCTAGGTGAAAGTGCTCTGCCAGTGATGGGTGCGCCAAACAATTGGACCGATCCGCAATTGCGTCTGGCTGAGCGTATGACCAGTGCCCTTGCTAAAGGTGAAGACCCTACTGGCGATCCCACCAGCCGGGTGATGTTGCAAGCTTTGCGGGCCACCGAGGGGCAGAACAACTCGATAGGCGGTCTCAATATCATCTCGCGCCATCCCGAAGAAGCCCGCGGTATCCATCAGGCTATCGAAAAAATCCTCAAAGACGATCCTGCTTTAGCTGCTCGCATAAAAGCCAACCCTAATTCGCCTGAGGCGCACAATTTTAGTTTTGCTCTACGTGTGGAGTCGGGTGCTGCTAAACCACCATTGCAAGACTATGAGCTTGGTCCGATGCTCGGGCGCTTTTACCGGGATGGTCATCTAAATGTGGCAGACCGGGCGCGGTTTGCTCAAACACCTGAGGATAAGTATCGAGCAGTAGTCGAGACCAGCTCTCCACAAGAGCGTCAGATGCTCTTGCAAAAGGATGCTCAGGGACCAGCGAGTGAGTTGCAGTATGCGGTCTTTGGCAGACTCAGTGCTGAGCACAAAGCTGTTTTGACCAATGGTCTGCAATCAGGTGCGCTAGATGCTGCTGATAAGGCGCGTCTGGCTGTACTCGATAACAATCTCTCTACAGCCAATCTTGGCACAATCCTAAAAGACCAGGATATAAGCCAGGTCAAAGCAGACTATGCGCGCAAGTACGGGCGCGATATGGATGCTGATGTTCTGGAGCGGGCACCCATTGCCAGCCGTCTGGCGGTGCAAGAATTGTTGAGCTCATCGCGCACTACCAGTGGTGACCAGTTTATCGCCAGGCAACCAGCCCTTGATGCTCGTCCGGGCTCGACGTTTTTTAATAGCGATGGTGATGTCGCTAACCTCGAGGCCAGTCGCAACAATATCGTCCAGATGCTGACTCAGGCCAGTGCCGAGCAAAGGCAAGTCAATGACGCTGACTATAAGCGTCGTATCGGTGCCATGGATCAAGCCATTACTCAGTACGATAAGGATCAAAATCGCACTAGAGAGGCACTCGATCAAGCTATTCAGACCACTATTCAGGCAGCTGTATTTGCCAGTGCTGTACTATCTGATGGACTGACTTTACCGATTGCATTGAGCGTTGCCGGAGCGACCTTTCATGCGGCTTTGTCCAACGACACCGACCCCTGGAGTCGCACCAAGACTCTTGCTAAAGGCTTTGTAGACTCGGCTGTCATGGCTATACCAGGCTCACAGCTGGGCGCTATGATGCGTATCTCGGAGAGTGCTGCGCAAGTCACGGCTACTCGCCTGGCAGGCAGCACACTTTTGCGCGAAGGGGCGCAAACTGAGGTGCAGGCGTCTTTGCAGGGGCTGGCCAGCAATGCTATCAAATCTGGTAATACAAAAATTGGCCAGGAAGAGTTTACTAGAGTGGCAGGAACGCTCGCTAAACCTGGAGCCACACCAGAAGAAGTCAGTCGCCTTGCCGCAACACTCCAGACTGAGTACCAGGCGGCAGTTAATAAAGGAGCCGCTGATTACTTTACTACCGCTGTACAACTGAGAGAAGCAGCCAAGATAGGCGGACTGAGTAGCAGTCTTGCTGGTACCGTTAATGGTGTTATTGATTACGACCCACGTCAGTCTGTTGCTGCCAACTTGACTCGTATTGGTGCCAGTGCCTCCCTTGGTGCTATTGAGGGAGCTGGCATGACAGTCGCTTTTGGTTATGGCATCACTGCTATTCGCGGTGTGCTCAGACGCGGAGTCGACGGCAATCTCACTGTGCGAAGTGAGGGAAGTGATACCAAGCAGCTAGAAATTGTCAGCACCGGCCCTGATGGCAGAGAAATAGTCAAGACTGTGCCAAAGGATGTCGACACGCCTATATTGCCCACAGATGTATTGAGAGTAAAAGCCGCTAACGACAACGGTCTTACTCCTACGCCAACGCCTGCAGAAGCCCTACTACCGCCGTTGCAGCTGGTTGTCGGAGTCGATCCTCGCAATGTACCCCGTGCGGCCAACGAAAACCATCCCCGAGCCGATAACGATAATTTGCCTTATCTACAGGAGCCTATGGTGGTCAATGGCAATCAGCCAATTACTGCCGCTGGGCGCGATGAGAACGGTAAAAGACCGACGCTTTCGCTAGTCAAGCGTGACCAACCGCTGAACGATAAACCAATTGCGGATCTCGATAGACCGGGCACTACTGATCGCACCAGTGTAAGACCAACTACTGCAAAACCTGGAGACAAAGCTCCTCTATCAGAAGAAGCCCTGACACGTGCTCTTGGTGCTAATGCCTCCAATATTAAAGCGCTGGAAGCAGATCCCAAATTTAAAGCGCATATAGAGTGGCTCAAGGCTCATTCCGGTGAGACCGATCCTAAGGCTTACAGCGATATGATATTACTCGCCAAGCGCGTCGAGAGTACTGGGACACCGGCTCTACTAGTGCCTCTCGAGCGACTGCAGGATGCCCCGCCAGCAACTTTGCGTTTTATCCGAGATCGTATGGTCGAAGCCGGTAACGCTTTTAACCGACCTGTTGTTGACCATAACGGTGAGCCATACGCGTTCGGTAAGAAATACGAGTACGCAGCCTCTAGATATTTGATGGAGCGCTTTAGTGGCAAAAACAATGAACCAATCAGTATTCCTGATGTAGTCGATGGTCGCACTCATGCCAGTCTCGATGCCAACATGAGAGATTGGGTTTATATTCCAAGTGCGCAGGGATCACCGATGGATCACGCCAAGGTTGACGGTATGTTTATTAATGTCAAAGATGGCAGATTTATTCCGGTAGACATCAAAATGAATCAAAAGGCTGTCGACAAGAAAGAAAATGCAGATAACTTGCTCAATTTGACATTTGATGAAGGCAACGTCAGTCGACCACTCAATGCCACCACCGGGTTTTTTGCTCAAGATCCTCTAGATAGCCAGGTGGTTAGAAGATTTGCCGAGATACTCGATCCCAACAGATCTGCCGGGCTCTCCACCAATGTCAATGTATTTAACGGTGCTGTCACCTATCCTGAACTCAGGGATAGGACCAATCGTGAGATGGCACAAACACTGCGCACATTTATGGATCAAATGGGTAAGCTCGATAATAAGTTTATGACTGATTGGGCGGCACGAGTGCAGAGGTCAGAGACCTTTTATCGCAAACACGAAAAACCTAATGACCGAGCACAAGGCGTGCCTGAGGATATCGCAACTCTGGACCTGGCTGCCACGCCGCAGCAACAGTCCGATGCTGCTGCCGCCAATAAGCTCTTTATGAGATTGCAGCTGTTAGATACCAAACTAAAGCTTAGCGACAGGGAGCAATTAGGGCAGATGCAGCGTGACTTGACTGGCAAAGGTGTGCAAGCCTCAGATAACGAATTGCTCAGTATCTACCGCAGCTCCAGAGATATAGAGGATCCAATCCAGAGAGCCCAGGCGCGCCAGGCCGATGTTGAGACATTTGCTACATTGCGCCTCGAGAATCCCGATATAACACTCAAAGAAATGAACACTTTGGCTCAATATCGCGATGAATTTAAGGAGCGTGTCACTTTGGCTCATATGCGTGAAACCGAAAAGGTACTGGAAGTCTACAAACAACTCGGTCAAACTCCGCCCAGTCGCATGGATGCGTATATCGGAGTATTAGACAATCAAACCGACATGGGTCTGACTAAACCAATCAGAGCCAATATTGACTCCTGGCTCAGCACTCGATCGGCTAGCAGTCAGGCCACTACGGCGCCTGTACTCGACAAGTTTTTTACTCCTGGCGCTAGAATTAGCTCTGAGGATGCCAATCGAGTACAGTTTGCTCTGACTCGCTATTTTGAACAAGAACCTGGTGTAAGTAAGGATGTTGCTGCTGCTCGTGCTGCCATAGTCATGCAAGTCCTTAATCGAGCATTGAGACCTTAGATAAGATGGGCGTCTCAATAATTACTCCCGCTCATTTGCAACTTTTGCTGTCAGACAAAAGACTGGCGCCGTCGGTAGTAGATGCACGCACTCGGAGCGAGTATGACCAGGGACACATCCCTGGCGCTGTGCACATCGGCTGGGAGGACTGGAATGCTAAACCGCCAAAGGGGCTGAGCCTGGATCTCTGGGAGCCCGGTTACTGGGGCTTGCTCGACAATGCTCGGCTGGATGGGTTTGCCGTCAAACTCGGTCAACTGGGCATAAGCAACAGTCGACCAGTGGTAGTTTATGCCGATTGCCTCAAGTCCAAAGGCACCGAGGGTCGTGTTGCCTGGATGTTGCTTTATCTTGGTGTCGAGCAGGTGATGCTCCTTGATGGTGGTTACAGCGGCTGGCTTGGTGCTGGTGGCAGTACTGAGCTGGAGCAGGCTAAACCAGTAAGAGCTGAGTTTGTCCTGCGCTTAGATCAGCGGCGCAGAGTCTCGACTCGCTATCTGGCTAAACAATTGAGTAAAGGGCAGCTGCCCGTATCTATAGATACGCGTAGTCTGGCGGAGTACCAGGGTAATAGTTATGATTACCAGCCGCGCACCGGGCACATGCCTCAGTCCAAACATCTCACTTATGAGAGTCTCTTTAGAGCAGACGGGCGTTTTGTCCAGGCCAAAGAGTTTTTGGCTCTGGTAACAGCGGAGGCCTTTGACTGCCCTACTCTGATGACATATTGCGAGGTAGGTGTGCGGGCGTCGACCTATGCGCTACTGCTCGAGGCTTATACCGGGCGGGTGCTGCCTGTTTATGACGGCTCAGTAATGGAGTGGGGCGCAAATAAAGCTTTGCCATTGCTAAAGAGCGATTGAAGGGTCTTTTACAACTTTTTTACACCTGAGCGCTTAAAGTAAGCTACCCCAAAGTGAGATTACTATGAGTTCAAAAGGCGAAGGCGCTCCTCTAAGAGAGGCAAGCGAGCAACCAGTCAAGGCGGCTGCCCCAGAAAGCCCACTGCAACAGCAGGCTGATGCCTTGCGCTTTGACAATGCCGCAAGCAAAGTGGCGGTACTGGAGCCAACTCGTGATACTCAAAAAATTGGTGACAAGCCGCAGGCTATCGACCCGGTCAATTTTAAAGCCGAAAATCAAGCCATGGAACGCATTGGTGGAGCCATATTTAGAGACTCTGCCGCTCCTCATCTCGCGCGCCTCAAAGAAGCCGATCCAGCTGGCAATGGTGCTATTACCAGTAGTGGTATGAAAAAATATTTGAGCGAAGCTAACGCCTATAGCGGTGCCGATAAAGACAGTCGCTATCCTGGTCAGTTTGTACGCTCTGTTGATGCGCTTGCTAAAGGCTTTGACAGCCCTGCTCTTAAAGAGTTTAAGGATGACAAAGGCAATATCAGTCGAGAATCATTTACAGCAGGTATCCTGGGCCGTCAGGACCGTCTCGCTAAGATGGAGGCAAAGCCAGAAGGACCAGCTAGACCTGAGGCAGTACAGCCCAAGCCTGAAGCTGCTAAGTTTAACGACAAAGTCAAAGAGTTAACTACTGTGCGCGCTGGTGAAGGTCCTTATCAAGCCGCTGCTCGTATGCTCGGTGCCGAAAACGGCAAGGCGTCGCAGGCTGATATCAGGGCTCTGACCAGAGCACTCAAAGAACAATACATCGAAGATCATGGTGGCAAGAAAAATGCACTCAAAAGTCTCAAGCGCGGTGAGTCACTGATTGATAGTCCTGAGCAGATGGCAAAAGTCCTGGCTCGTATAAAAGATCCTGCATTGCAAACCAGACTGAGTGCATTTGGTAAAAAACAGGGCTAATAAAACACTAGTGCCGTAGCGTTGGGTATTATATTCAAAATACTCCAGGCAGCAGTTAGCTGTTGCCAGCGCTGGCAATATGAAACAACTCAGTTATAGCACCCGCACTCTAATCAATCGATTGCAGACTTTGTCTGTGGATCAAAAAGACTGGTTGGGCCGTCTGGACAAGACTGCTATCGAGCAAGCTCTTGTGCTGGTCAAGCAGATAGCACAATCTGGTGAATGGCTGGCGGTAATTTATTTAGTACAGTATCTGGCAGCAAAGTCTGACGAAGTAGCGCGCTCAGCTGTAGATGCTATTGAGCTGCTTTTGCAAGATATAGCACCAGAGCATTTACTGCAGCTTGATGATCGTATACGCAGTGGTGGCTGGTCAGTGCCGGCGCATCTTTGCCTCTGGGATGATCTCAAATTTAGTGCATTGCAAAAGTATTTGATCGATGACAGACACATTGCACTTTTAGGAGTGGCATCCTTCCATCGTAGTGGCTATGAGCGCCAGGATGCGGTAAAGGAGCTGTCCCGGATCAATGATGGCAAAGAGTTGCCTTATCTGTTGATCAGATTGAGCGACTGGGTGCCGGCTGTAAGACGTACAGCTGAGATAGCAGTGCAAGCACGTATCAAAACAGATTACTTACAACACTTTGTGGACAACCTGGCCTTAATCAAGAGAGTCAAGGAGAGACAGCGCTGTGAGCCAGAGAGTCGACGCTTAGAGCTTATTGAGAGCGTGCATGCGCTGCTTAAGGAGCCTGCAAATTTTGATTTGCTGGTTAAAAATCTAAATCATAGAGACCTGACAGTAAGACGAGTTTGTCTCAGTCTTTTACTCGAAGTCCAAGAGCCAGAATTAGCAAAACTTGTGCCGCATATTATTTACAATAGTGATGCCGTGATCCGGCAGCAAGCTGTCGGGCTTGCTCTCAGGCTGGGTATGGCAGAGCAGCAAATGGCTCTGGAGCGACTATTGCGGGACCGGTCTCCATCCATACGCTGTGAGGCTTTGCGTGGTTTGTGCACCACCGGTGGTGAGCTTGTCGCCTGGCGTTTGAGGACTGCATTGCTTGATCCATCCACTAAAGTGCGCCAATACGCTGTCTGGCAGCTTGCTACCTTAGAGCCTGATTTTGACTTTCGAGGATTTTATACACAATGCCTGCAAGACCTGAGAGAGCCTCAGGCTCTGGCTGCGGCTGTTGCCGGTCTGGGTGAGATTGGTATACCGGCAGATGGACAGCAAGTTTTGTCCATGCTGGATCATCCCCGATTGATTGTCCAAAGAGCGGCCATCAAGGCTCTGAGCAAGCTGGATCCAGACCACCATACAGCTTCATTTTTGCGTTTGCTCAAAAGTGAAAGTGCCAGCGTATCTCGGGCTGCACAAAAGGCCCTGGATCGTACAAAAAACATAGTCACAGGCAGCACGCTGTGGCCGATATGCCAAGAGAGCGCATACTGGCATGTAAAACGTAATGCCCTGATGCTTGTCAATCAGCTTGAGAAGTGGGATCGTCTCTGCTATCTCCTGCTTGCTCTGGCTGATAACGATAAGCAGCTAAAGACACTGGCCATTAGTTGTTTGCCCTCCTGGCAGTCTCAGTATAAAACCACATGGGGCTTTACACGTCCCAACAGCAGACAGCAGGAGCTTTTGCGAAGTGCCTTGCGTGATAGTGGTGATGTTATCCCCTGTGACTTGAGCGAGACACTGGAGCAGTGTCTCCGGGCTGTTTAGTTACTCAAAAAGTTTTTTTTGTTGAGCAGTCTTTATTGTCACGTGATTTTCATGTTGGCTCTCTTATTGTGTACACACAAAGAGCGGTTGAGGCAAATCAACCAACCAAATTTGAAAGATTTTTCTCGTGGGGAGGTAGAGTTTCACATCCGACAGTGCTTCGGTGCTGTCGGGTGGGACACTCACATTCTGCGAGTTTTTTGTTTTGTAGTCTAGGTGTCGTGCACCGAGTGTGGTGCTTAATAATTGGTTTTAACTAAATTGCAAAAAGTTTTGACCAGCGATTTTTACTCACGACATTTTCACTCTGGCAAAGTTATCTTGTACACACAAAGAGCGGATGACGCAGACGCTAAATGCAAACGACAACCAGCTCAAATGACAAGTTTTTTTCGTGGGGAGGTAGAGTTTCACATCCGACAGTGCTACGGTGCTGTCGGGTGGGACACTCACATAAGACGCCCTGACCCCCGAGGCAGATTGATTAGATCTAGATGCGACACTATAATCTGAGATCGTCAAATTAACGGTGAATTAAATGCCTCAAGTGACCGTCTACTCCGGTCCATTTTGTCCGTATTGCACTAAAGCCAAGGCGCTGCTCGACAAAAAGGGCGTAGCTTATGTTGAGTACAACGTCAAAGCAGACGATCAAAAGCTCAAAGAGATGCTAGAGCGGTCTGGCGGTCGCCAGACTATTCCGCAGATTTTTATCGATGACCGCCATATTGGCGGCTGTGATGATTTGTATGCTCTAGAACAAGCTGGCTCGCTCGACCAGTTTTTGGCCGCTGAGTGATCTCTACAAATTTGGCTTTACCCATACATACGCACGTTTTTGTCTGACACGCTTTGAGGCCTAAAGGTCGGACCAAAATGAACGCGATGTCATTTAGGCACTTGTTTTGGCTAGCTTTTGACATATTTTTGTGCGATTTAATCAATATCGTGGGGATCCTACGTAGCCCGGCCCCTGTGCTTTTGCGGTCCGTTACCTTATATTCAATGCATCGGAGCGCATGCCAAATAGCTCCCAAATAGCTTCCCGCCAACCCCAGCTATTCTTTGAAGGTACGGAGACAATACAGTGGTAAGTCATAAATCTTCTGAACAAGCAGCCATCACCGCCGCCCCATCTGCCGACCATGTAGCAGACGCAGGCGACAGAGGGCTAGCTAATCCGCATCACACCCGGGCTGCCCTGCAGTCTGATAGCTACACTGGTCGTGAGGCTGTGGTCCGTAGCGCTACTGACAGTACCGCCGGCGCTGCCCTGCAGCCCATGCAAATCTCTGAATCAACTTTGAGCCCTAAAAAATCACTCGATGATTTGTCTAAGGCTGGCGTCATTGCCGACAGACCAAGACCAGTCGAAGCCATGCTGGACACTAGCAAGCCTGAGCCCAGACCAATCACATCCTTTGAAAAGCCAAAAATCGAAGTAGGCTTTGCCGATACACTGGAGCAACAAGGCAAAAAGCCTGACCTTATAGTCAAGGCCGACGGCAGAGTTGAAATGCTCAACGACCCTGAGAAGTTTAGCAATGGCGCCATCACCGTAGGTATGGAACGCGTACCTGGCACCACCACTCCTACTGATGCTCAACAACAATCTGTAACTGCTCTATATAAGTATCTCGATACCCGCCTCAAAGAGCAAAATCCAGCTCTTGCTGACAAAGGCGTCGCCCTCGAAAACCCACAAGGTCTTGTACCAGAAAAAGTAGCTGCCGATCAACGCGGCAACAAACCCGGCAGTAACGTCCCTGACGGTGCTGATAGCGGCGCTGTTCAAAGCGGCAACCGTTTTAGCGGTTCGCGCTCTGGCGGTCACCTCGACTCCAATCAAGTCGGTGATATGTTCCCTGGACGTGACTTTAAGTCACGCAATGGCAAAGTCGACGCCGTCGAACTGACCAAAGACACCGTATCCAGCCTCAATGGCTCCCGTGGTAACCACGAATTTGTCGGCTACCGTCGCGGTAGAGGACATGCAGTTGGCGCCTACGGTATGACTGCTGACCAATTCTCCAACTGGTTGTCTGGTGTAGACATCGCCGACCTGGAAGAAAAAGAAAGAAAAGGCCTCATCCCTGCTGGCACCGCTGCCAAAATGAAGAAGATGAAGGAGCAACTCGCTAAGGGCGAAACTCCAGACGTCCTCAAAAAGATGAAGGACACTGAGCAAGGTAAACTGACCGACACCGACAAAAAAGAAATCACCGATACCTTTGGCAAACAGGTCCAGGAGCTTGCAGCTACTGACTTGATCAACAAATACTCCAAAGATATCTCAGCTCAAAACGGCGGCAAAGAAGTTGACCCTGGTCAACTGGCTCTCGCCATGCACCTGGGCAAAGTGCCAGATGCTACCGATATGGCTGATGCCAGCAACAAAGACTACATGAGCGCTGCTCGCAACAAATTCCAATTAGCTGCCGGTGCTACTGCTAACCGTGGTGAAGGCTTTGACTGGAATGGCGATAGCAATGGTATCGTCGCTGCCTCAAGAGATGCTAATGGTGAGGTTAAGTGGCAAAGATTTGCCGCCAGTGTGCAGGGCGGACGTCTCGGTTGTGCCGCATCGGTATCGCAAGTACTGAGAGAAGCAGGTGTTAACGTCACTCCAGATGCTGGTGCTAACTCACTAGCTCAACAGCTGCTGGCTCGCGGCGGACAAAAAATCAGAATCAGCGAAGCCCGCCCTGGCGACGTCATCTATGGTGGCGCCATCGGAGCAAGAGGCGGCGGTAGCGCTCACATCGGTATCGTCGAGCGCATCAATGGTGGTCAAATGTATGTAGGCGCCAACTCATCGAGCCGTGGCACCTGGAAATCCGACCAGCCTATGATGAATGCCTTCGGTCGCTTCCTCAGATCTGGCAATAGCGAGCTTTATGCTATCCGTCTGCCCGGCGCCAACAATAACGCCTAAGCTTGATTGTTTTAGCTAAATAAAGACCATTAAGAGTTGTGCTTAGATCATATAGCTCAGTGGGCAAAATGTTGGCATGGCCAAAATCCTCCTGGTCGAAGACGATTTAAGCGTAGCTGCTTCTATTTGTGATGTCCTTGAATTAGAAGGGCATCAAGTAGAGACTGTCGCCGATGGTAAAAAAGCTAGCGATATTCTGCAAAGCGCAAGCTATGCAGTGATCATCCTGGATCTAGACTTGCCGCTTAAGTCTGGGCTTGATGTCTGTCGAGAATTTCGCCAATCGGGCGGCAATACACCGGTACTAATGCTCACAGGCAAGTCTCTCACTGCCGACCGCATTGTCGGACTGGACTCAGGTGCTGATGACTATTTGCCCAAGCCATTTGATATGCGTGAGCTGAGTGCCAGGTTGCGTGCACTTTTACGCAGACCGGAGCCGCTAATCGGCGAGGTCTTGCAACTAGGTCACTGGCAAGTGGATTTAGCCAATCGCAAAGTCAGTCAGGGTGGTGTGGAGCTAGAGCTACTGGCTAAGGAGCTTTCGCTTTTGGAGTTTTTGCTACGCCACCGGGGTAAAATCTTTAGCGTAGATCAATTGCTCAATAGTGTCTGGCACTCTGAGTCAGATAGTAGTGAAGACGCAGTCAGGCAATGTGTAGCCAGGCTGAGGCATAAAATCGATCCAGAGGGACAGTGGCTTATCACTGTCAAAGGTGTTGGCTACAAGGTGCGGGAGCAGTAAATGTTGTTGGCTAAAGACAAAAGACTGACTCACCTGGCTCTGGTATCTACTTTGCTTTTGCCTTTGTCTGTGCATTTAGCTGGGGGTGCCCAGGCCAAGCCGGCTAATCCTGCCCCAAATGCACCTGCCTCTAAAGGGGTAGATCAGGCCGGAGTCCCTATTGTAATCAATGACCCGGCGCAACGGGTGGCACCCTATAGTCTCGCTATCATCAGGTCTAGCAATAGTGAAATTAAGGGACCGCAACTGGATAGTTGGCTTACCAGGGCCACACAAAAAGGTGAGCCAGAGCCTTATCTTGTGCTGGCAAAGAGTCGTGTCCTTTGTTTTAATCGGGATTTTAAAGGTGGTCTGAGACTGGCCCAAAAAGCCAATACAATGCGCCCTGGCGATGCCATCTTTTTGATTGGGTTGGGGCGAGCGTATGCCACTCTTGATCAGGAGGATGAGGCTCTGCGCTGTTATCATCAGGCGCTTAATAGTAAGACTCTCAGTGCTTTTAGCGCTGAGATGCTCTCTAATTGTTTTATCGAATTAGACGCTCTGGAAAACGCCTATGAAGCCGGTACTAAGGGGCTCAAGCTAAAAGACCCAAGCAGTTCTCTGCGCTATCGTACCGCTGATGTGGCTAAAAATTTGGGGCGCTTTAAAGAAGCTGAGGTGCATATAAATGAGGTTTTTAAAGGTGGCACAAACAGTATTGAGATCTGGAATCTCTACAGCGAAATCGAGCGAGGGCTAAAAAACTGGAAAGAAGTTATTGTCGCTTGCGATAAGGTGCTGGCTTTTAAGCAGCCCCTTGGTCGCAAAAAGATGATTGAAGCACAAGCTCACAAAGCTGATGCTTACCAGCAAATGGGTGATTACAAAACAGCCGTTAAAGAGTGGACGATAATTATCAATCGTCTGCCACTCAATCAGACTTATCGACGTAATCGTGCTCAGTGTTATAACAAGCTGGGAGACAAAGCCGCTGAAGCTGCCGATCTTGCCGCAATGAAAAAATTTGACCAGTCATTAATTACTGATTAGACCTGATTTTAAATCTAGCGTAAAGTCAATTTAGGATACATGCCCGGAATGACGCGCAATTTGCCCTCTTCTATCAAGGCATCGATTGCTTCCATGATAGATTCTTGCCGCTTGTGAGCAAAAGTGCCGTAAAGCGCATTTTGATCCAGACCTTTTTCTTTTAGTTTTTTGTTTTGGCTGCCGGATAAAATGCCAGCAACTGTGGTGCGACCGACCTGGCCTTTGAGTTGCCCGGTCAAAAGGATAATCGACTGGCTCAGAGCATCCAGTCCAGTGGTGTCGTATCCGGTGCTTTTGTCGACGCCTGGTCCAGCGTAGCTGGCGGGCTTGTTAGAGCCAAACTTGGTGTCTCTATATGTGACGCCGCTGCGACTGGTCGAGCCGGTGTTGGCGGTGCTTGTGCTAGTTGAGCTTGAGCTGGATGCGCCGGTGGAGGTGCGGCTGGTGCGGGCTCTTGGTGTTGGTGTCGGGCTTGTGGTGCTCTTGAGCGGTGCATAAAACGGCTCGATAAATACTTTGTCAGTGTGGCAGATATCACAGCCACTACAGCTGGTGGCTAGCTTTTGTCCAAAGTAGTGGAGCACAGTCTGGCGGCGGCAGCTGTAGCCTGTGGCAAACGAGATCATACGCTCCAGTCTGTCCTCGTCGAGCTGGCGGCGCTGGTTGAGGATAGTCAGGTCGACTTTGGCGGGGCTTGTTTTTACCACTCCTCTGTCACCTGGGCTGCCACTCTCTGCTGCTACTTTGTTGTTGAGCAAAACACCATCTGGTGTCAGTGTCAGTAGTCCCTGCTGGTTAAACAGGTCTAGAGTGCTCGATAGCGCTGTGTCTTTGATTTTGATTTTATCGAGGATGCTTGAGGGGCGTATGGCTGTGTTTTTGTTTTTGTGCAGCAAATCATAGACTTGCTGTACTTGCTCATCAGTGGGGTAATTCATCTTGGTGAGCCAGCGCTGAGTAAAGATGTCTTTGGATTGATAGAGCAGAGTGCAGGTAGCTGGCTCGCCATCTCGTCCGGCGCGGCCGGCTTCTTGATAGTAATTTTCTAGGGAAGGGGGCAAGTTGTAGTGTATGACTCTACGGATGGTGGCTTTGTCTACGCCCATGCCAAAGGCTACTGTGCAGACTATAACTTTTATTTTGTCTTCTTCAAAGCGCTTTTGGGCGGCTTTGCGCATCGCTACAGGTAGACCGGCATGATAGTACGCAGCTTTAAATCCGTTATCGGTGAGGCGTTTTGATAGTGCTTCTGCTTCTTTGCGGCTGCTAACATAGACTATGGTGGAGCCATCGCTTTCCTGGCTCAATTTTTTGAGACGGGCAAAAAGCAGTCTATCTTTGTCTGCGGCGTTTTCGCATTTTTCTACTTCAAGACGTAGATTGGGTCGGTCAAAATCACCCAGCACCACAGTCATAGGTAGACCGAGATTGTCGACAATATCTTTTTGTACTCTGGGAGTGGCTGTGGCTGTTAGTGCCAGTACAGTGGCATCAGGCACTTGCTCAATAACAGCCTTCATGTTGCGGTATTGTGGTCTAAAATCATGACCCCACTGGCTGATACAGTGCGCTTCGTCAATCACTAAAAGAGAGACGTTAATGCTGGCAATGAGAGCGCGAAATCTCGGTGAATCAAGGCGCTCTGGGGCAATATAGACTAGTTTGTAAGCACCAGCACGGATACCTTCGAGGCGCTCTTGCAATTCTTCGGGGGCGACTGAGCTATTCAGTACAGTGGCGTTAGTGATGCCGCGTTTGCGCAGACCATTTATCTGGTCTTCCATTAAGGCAATCAGTGGTGAAATCACAAGAGTGACGCCGGGCAAAAGCTGGCTGGGCAATTGATAGCACAGTGATTTGCCGTAGCCTGTGGGTAAAAGGGCGAGCGAATGCTTGCCTGACATAGTCAGATCTATGGACTGGCGCTGTTTGTCTCTCAACTTTTGAATGCCAAAGACTCCGGTTAACAGGTCTTGTGGTATCAGGTCAGTAGTGATCATTGTGGCGCCTCCGTGCCCATGATACTGCCTGAGTGCCTTTATAAAATGTGCTGATGCACATTTAGTTTTGCCTTTTAACTTTGACTAACTAATTGGCCTACAAGAGATATATCAATCGCCTCTGTTTTTAATAACAAGCTCGTCAAAGCCACTAAGAGCACAGGGCTCGCGACTAAACTCACAGTCACTGGATAAATCGAGAATAACTAGCTCTACTGTTGTGTAAACCATTGAGCCGGGCATAAGATGCCCGCCAGTGGTTTTGCCCGTGCCATCGGAGACACTGATATGGATATGGCAGCCGCTCATAGCGACAACTCCTGTGGCTGAGACTATTTCTAAAGGACCACTCACTATTGTGCTTTTATCGTCCGCGGCAAAGCGCAGACTGGCCTCGGTCACTGAGCCCACCAGTGAGAGCAATACTCCTGCTTTGACGTTGTTATTTTGCAGGAGCTTTTCTATTGAGCTAAAAAGTTCTTCCTGGGGCCTTAGCCTCTGGCACAGCGTACGCATCGGCTACTGGCTCACCTGTGTGCTTTTGGCGACTTTTGTTGCTTCTTTGCTTTCATCGGGAGCGTCTTCTGGAGGCAGAGATAGAGCATGGGTGATATAACCAGCGCGGCTTACTCTGGCTTTGCGCTGTGCCTCACAGGCAAAGCCCACCATTTTTTGCCATTCAAATGTGTCTTGTGGCACACTGGCTATGCCAAAACTATAGTCCCAGTCCGATTGACTATCTTTGAGTTTGCCTAACGAGCGGGCACAAATCTCGACAAAGTTTTTGGCAAACATAGCTGCCAGATTGCTGTCGAGACCAGGCATGATAAAGGCAAATAGATCGTCTTCGAGATGACCAAACCAATCTATAGATCGTTTTGCTTCGCTGATTTGTTTAATCGTGTTTTGTACTGTGGCTTTGTCGGCTGCACTGAGATTGCTGTAGAGGGTGGCGTTTTTGCGGACTTCAAAGACCATAAAGCTGAGCGGCCACATCTGAGTGCGTGCTCTTTCAAATTCTCGCTCCAATAGCCAGACCATAAATTCAAAGCGCAATAGTCCAGAATTACTCTCTGAAAGCGATGTGGTGAAATTTTGTACTTTGTGTTTGTCGTAAGTCCAGGCTGTTTCCAGTCTGTGCGATAGTTCTTCGTCATCGAGACCGTCATTAGAGACATTGACAGTGCCACTTTGTACCAGCTTGTAGAGTGCGTGAATCCAGTTGCGCTTGGGCAAGTCGGCTAGATCGACAGCGTTAGTGACGATAGGGTTTTCGCTTAAAGCGATATAGAGCTCCCACATATCGTTATCGAGTTCGATACCTTTGCGCTCTAATTTTGCCGCTAATTCATCTCTATCAGAGCAAAATCGCTTGGCAAAAAGACCAGAATACATGGTCAATCCCAGTGATTTTAAATATTTGTTTTCGTCAAAGAGTGTAGCTGCATCCAGCAAAAAAGACTCAAAGCGCAGCTTGATACTGACCATCGGTGCGCGTCTTTCTGGTATAAAGCGGAACCAGCCTTCTTCTTGCATGACAAAGTCATAGAGTAAATCCATGCCGCTATCTCTGATTGAGACAGCATGGATTGGCTTACCGGCGTCAAAATAGATTGAGATCAAACCGTCTCTGCCGCTGACCTCAAGTACTCCGGTATTGCCGTTGAGCGAGATAGTCTGCAAGAGACCGAGACTAGGCATCGTTTTGAGATTGCCCTCAAATATCAATGTTTCTCTGTGGCGATTTTCTTCGTTAAAGTCTACATCAGAGCCAAGCAGCATCGGTCTGTCATAAGGGTTGTTTGACTGATTGCCCTGAGCACCACCAGTGGTGTGATTGTTAGGAGAGATGTTTGTATTACTAGTTTTGCTGTCCGGTTTTGGCGTTTTAAATTCGGAGCCGACAGCGTCGTACTCTGATGGATTGGCTCGATATTGCTTGGTGTCCTTGTTAAAGTCTGAGCCCGGTTGATTAAAATCCGAGCGGCCAGTTTTAAATTCTGATCCCAGCGCTTTGTACTCGCCGCCAGCGCTTCCCATATCCTGTGGGCTGGCCTGTAGTGGCGATAGTAAGAGCTGGTCTATTACCAGACCCGAAAACGTACTGGTACCAAAGCCAGTTGGTCTCGATTGCAGAGACTTCCACAGGTCTTTGATATGTCTCAAGACTTCGTGGGCATCTGTGGTTTGCAAATTGATGGTTTTGTTTGGCACGCCAAGACCAGCTGATGGCTCAATAGTAAAAGCCATCTCGCCACTGTCTCTCTGGCACACCACCGATACCATCAAGCTTTGCGATCCCAAAAATCCAAGTGATGTTAGCGAAAAAACTTTATTTGGTTTTGCCGCAGCCCGTTTCATGATTTCCTGGATATGCTCGATACTGGGAAATGCTTTGATTTTATGCTGGGTTGCTTCGGCTCTAGATGCGCTTCTTTGCCGTTTGATTTTTTCGTGTAATAGCTTTTGTTCTTTGGTGAGATTAAATAGCGGCGCTTGATCGATAAACATATCGAGGATTTCGTTGCGCTCTAAGCCCTGATTATTCGCCACTTTTGCATAGGCTTCAAGGGCGCGCACATAGGCCGCTTTGGCATCAGATGATTTGCCTGCCGAATGAGCAAAAAACGAAACTAGAGTGGCGACACGACCGACAAGCAGGCTTTCTGGGTTTTTAAGGTGGAGCATCAATCCTTCCAGCTCTGCCATCAAAACCCGGCAACGAGCCAGCCTGGCTGCGGCTTCTGCCGAGAGACTGGCGTTAGCGCACTGTCTGGCCTTTTGCAGATTGGCAAAAATAGATTCGATGATTAGCTCTGCTGCAACTGGGTCAGCACCAATCAAGCCTTTGCGAATTTTGAGAGCCTGGTCAAACAGCTTATCAAGACGCTGTGAGTTTTCTTGTTTGTTGAGCGGACTAAAGGTCGATTGCTCGATAAACTCATCGGACATGGTAAGAAACAAATGGTCATCGCTTGGGGCAACATGTTTGATGGTTGCCAGTAAGGTCTCGTCCACAGCTTTGTGATTGCCGCTTAAAGCCAGTGCTTTGATTAAAGAACAAATTACTTGCAATGTTTCGGTGTCAAGTTGTCTATCACCGGGTGTGCTGGCTAGTAAACTTGCTACTTGTTTGTGAGCATCGCTCAAGCGGTTGTCTTTTACCAACTGCTTAATGCGCTCAGAATCGTCTTTAGTTGACATCAATCCCCGCGGGCACAAAGGAGCCCATAATAGCGACTATTATTATCTTCCAACTCAGTATCCGCAATTATCAATAAGGTCTAAACTATTTTGCCCGTTTTCAATAGTTCGAAGCCTCCACTTTTGAACTTCATTTTTTGCGCTATAAGTCTGGCCTTACTGGTGCCATTATGCTCTGGTGTGGCTCCTGTCCAGGCTCTGCCCCTTGATGTCGGTGGAGCAACACCTCAAGACGCTTTGCAAGCCGCCCAGAGTGCCATGGACAAAAATAGCAATAGCCGCACTATTGTGGATTTTGCCAGCCTTTGTTTTGCCTATGGCGACCGCAATCTTGCCCGTAAATTATTTCAAAAGGCTGTCAATCTTGACCCTCAGGACTGGCGCGCCCATCTGGGTTTGGGTCAATGTCAGGCCTTTGACTACAGCCTGATTAGCCGGGATAAAGGAGCTGACTATCCTCGCCGTGAGCTTGAGCTGGCCAAAGAGCAGATCAATCTGGCAGCCATCGTCTCCAGTGGTGTGTTGGTGCAGACAAGTGTACGTTACGTGGCAATTGGCGATGCCTATATGGTTTTGCATGATTACAAACAAGCCCTTGCTAATTATCAAATAGCCAAGAGATTTGTGCCGTCAGGCACAGTCACTGCCTGGCTTTTGACTCATCGTATGGTCAAAACACTACTGGCTCTAGGGCGTCTTGAGCAAGCATTGCCTCTTTGTGAGCCGCTTTTGACCGGACCAATTGATGATGACGCGTTATTGAGCGACATATTTAAGCGTCTATTGCCACTCATGCCAGTAAGAGACCTGCGTCAAATCGCTCCTACTTTGACAGAGCATTTAATTCAAGATGCCAGCCACAGCCCTCAGCTGTTTCTGGATCTGGGCTCGACCCTGGAGGCTCTAAAAGTCGACCAATCGGCTCTCATTTGTCTTGAGCAGGCTAACCGTATAGCACCCCGAGATACCGGTTGTGCGCTTGCTCTGGCTCGGTTTTACTATACGCGCGGTCAAAAACAAAAAGCGCTCCAGGTAATCCGCAAAATTGAGCGTCTCAATCTCTCTGGTGAGCCTGGTATCGCGCGCACGCTCAAAGCTAAGCTCTATGTATCCTGTCTGCAGTTGATGCAAGACGCTGGCGGCGATCTGGCCAATCAAGTGCGCACCTTGGTCCGACCAACACCTGTCAGCGCCGCTAGTGGATTGGCTATTAGTACTGCCAACCTGAGCCAGTGGAAATGTACTTGCAAAATGGTCAGTATGCATATGGTCCTGATGCATAAGACCGGTGTTAACTATGCTCACATACAGTTTGCCGATGAAGGAATCGGCTCGGTCATATACGATCCCGCCCTGACTGACCCCAGCAAAATCTGGTCCGGTCTGGAAAGCGAAGTAAAGGTTAAGATCTCACCACAGATAGTAAAAGTCGACAGTTTTGCTGATCTAGCCAGGGCAATCCTGCAGGTAGAAGCAGCGTCATATGAGCCCAGTGTTGGTATCTATAATTTTGACGCGCCGCCTCTATCTGCGGTGCCATTGCTTTGACTGCTAGCTAAAAGCCAGTTTCAGGCTGATTCTTCCACGCACTGCTCGCATTTGCCTACAAAACGAGAATATTTGAGGCGCAGCCCTTGTGCGATATCGTGGATTGCACCAAAGCTCGGTTTGCGTTTGCCCTGCTCGAGATTACTGATAAAGACCCGGTCTACGCCGGATTTTTCGGACAAATCCTTTTGGGACATACCCAGTTGCTTGCGTCTTGAGCTAATCACTTCACCCAAACATTTATACAGATGGTTGTGCTTTTGAGACATACTCCTCCTCCTCTTGAACCGTTGGTTTTTGGACTGATAAATGCCCCACTGGTTCCACCATGTTGCATGTAATAAAACGACTACATTGTTGAGCTGGCTAAATTTGCCCAGATCCTGGTAAATATCTTGGTAAAGGAGCCAAGCAAATAAAATTAAACCTATAGTAAAATTTGGGAACTTGCTGCTCTTTGCTTAGTCAACCGGAAGTATTAGTAGGCCTTATGGGCCGGGATGTACCCCATGGAACCGGAATCTCCAGACAACGAGCGCCAGCGTAAAATTGATGAAGCGATTGAATCTGGTAACCATGAGCTGAGAGAAATGGCTCGGTTGGCCTACAATCGCGGCGATAAAGATCTTGCTCGTAACATCTGGCGCTCGCTTACAGAGTCTCAGAGCCATGAGCCTGAAGCGGCCGATACTGAGCCGTCGGCTAGTGACGCTGTTCCGTCCGCTGTGGTCTTGGACCCTGACCTGGAAGCTGCGCGCAGAGCTGAAGTAGCCTCTCAAAAAGCCAGATTTGGTGATAATCCGCCGGCCGTTTACGCCAGTATTGAGCCTGCCAACGAGCAAGATAGCGGTGAGACCGGTATTGCTGATGCCGTAACAGGCTCAGATGCCGTAACAGGCATAGACTCAATCAGTGGCAGCGAGATAATCAATCCCGCCAAGCCTGGCTCCGATTTGATTTAGCCAGATAATCAGAGCTATTACAAACGATCTCTATATAGATATAAAGCTTATCTGATTTATGCTCTCTTACCAGGCAAAATCGGTAGACTTAGACCGTTAACAGGGCATCTGGCGTACAAAATGTCAGATTGCTCAGTGGGTCAATTTTATCTGAGAGGACATTGTGGGACGCCTTTCAACTTTAAACTTTCAAAAGTGGATTGATGACAATCGCCATCTGCTAAAGCCTCCGGTGGGCAACAAACTTATTTGGGAAGACCGCGAATTTATTGTCATGGTGGTGGGCGGACCCAATAGCCGTACTGACTACCACGTCAATGGCGGTGAAGAGTTCTTTTATCAAGTTGAAGGCAATATGGTCCTCAAGGTCTTTGATGAAGGCAAGCTCCAGGATGTGCCAATCAACCAGGGTGAAATCTTTCTTTTGCCCGCCAATGTGCCACACTCGCCTCAAAGACCGGCTGGCTCAGTTGGTCTTGTTATTGAAAAGAAGCGCGAGGAAGGTGAACTCGATGGTTTTGTCTGGTACTGCCAGAATTGCGGCGAAAAACTCTACGATGAGTTTTTTAAATTGACCAATATCGTTACTGATTTTCCGCCAATATTTGAGCGCTTTTACGCCAGTGAGGCCAATACCACCTGCAAAAAGTGCGGTACACGTATGGTCAAACCGGGCTAGGCTTATTGGCTAAATGCGCAAAATAGACATCCATACTCACATACTGCCTCGCGATCTCCCTGATTGGCAATCCAAATTTGGCTATGGCGGTTTTATCCAGTTAGACCATCACAAGCCTTGTTGCGCGCGTATGATCCGTGACGATGGCAAGTTTTTTAGAGATGTCGAGGCTAATCTCTGGGATGCCGATGCGCGCATTATCGATATCGACGATACCGATGTTAAACAGCAGGTGCTCTCTACTGTACCTGTGATGTTTAGCTACTGGGCTAAGGCCAAAGACTGCTATGACTTGTCACGCTTTTTAAACGACCATATGGCGACAGTGGTGCAAGCGCATCCACACCGCTTTTATGGACTGGGCACAATCCCTATGCAGGACACTGATCTGGCTGTCAAAGAGCTTACGCGCTGTGTTAAAGAGTTGGGTCTGAGTGGTGTGCAGATTGGCTCCCATGTGGAGCAATACAATCTCTCAGATGAGAGGCTCTTCCCCGTATTTGAGGCCGCTCAAGAGCTTGGCGCCGCTATATTTGTCCATCCCTGGTCTATGATGGGTGAAGAAAAAATGTCCAAATACTGGCTGCCATGGCTGGTTGGCATGCCCGCTGAGGTTTCGCTGGCGATTTGTTCGATGATCTTTGGCGGTGTCTTTGAGCGTCTACCGGCCTTACGTGTTGCCTTTGCCCATGGTGGCGGATCTTTTCCCCTCACTCTTGGTCGTATTACTCATGGATATGAGGCCAGACCTGACCTTTGTGCTATCGACAATGCCCACAGTCCAGCTGAATACATCGGCCGCTTTTTTGTCGACAGTCTGGTGCATGATCCGCGTGCCTTCAAATACATTCTTGAGTTGTTTGGTCCTGATCATATCTGTATCGGCAGCGATTATCCCTTTCCACTGGGCGAAGCCAGACCTGGTGCGATGCTAGAGTCTATGCATCTGGCTCAAGATGTAAAACAAAAACTCTTTTACGGTAGTGCCCTCAAATGGCTCGGACTGACCGAAGATGAAGGCACAGTGCTGCAAGTCTCTAGTGGGCAGAGCAAACACAATCAAAATCAAAGCGCTAATCAATTAGATGACCAATTAGATAATCAAGTCGCCGAATCAGTCGAAGATAGAATCTGGAGCAATGAACAATGACCCAAGCCGAAGTCCTGAAGCCGTCATTTAGTTTTGAGTCGAGTCTTGATTTTGCTCGCTCGATGGATGCCAAAGACGAGCTTAGAAGTTTTAGAGACGAATTTATTTTGCCTCGTGATTTAGGTGCTGCTGATGGTCAGGGTTGCGTCTATTTGACTGGTAACAGTCTTGGCTTGCAGCCAGTTAAAGCGCGTGAGTATATCAATGCTGAGCTTGATGACTGGGCCAAACTGGGCGTTGAAGGGCATTTTCATGCAAGGCATCCCTGGTTGCCTTATCACGAATTTCTCACTGATATGTCAGCAAAAGTTGTTGGTGCCTTGCCTTCAGAAGTTGTGGTGATGAATACTCTGACGGTAAACCTGCATCTGATGATGGTTTCGTTTTACAGACCGAGTGGCAAAAGACGCAAAATTGTCATCGAAAAAGGTGCTTTTCCTTCTGACCAGTATGCTGTCGCTTCTCAATTAAAATTTCATGGAGCCAGTCCCGACGAGGATCTCCTGGAGTTTACAGCGCGCCCTGGTGAGGATACTCTCAGACTCGAAGACATGCTTGCCTTGCTCGATAAGCATAAAGACGAGATTGCTTTAGTCGTCCTGGGTAATGTCAACTATCTCACTGGTCAGGCTTTTGATGTGCCAGCGCTTGTGTCTAAGAGCCACGCTATTGGTGCCAAGTTTGGTCTCAATCTAGCTCATGGAGCGGGCAACTTGCTGCTCAAATTGCATGACTGGCAAGTCGACTTTGCTGTCTGGTGCTCTTACAAATATCTCAACGCCGGTCCTGGTGGCCTGGCTGGTTGCTTTGTGCATGAGATGCATGGCAAAGACTTTGAGCTGCCACGCTTTGCTGGCTGGTGGGGTCATAACAAAGAGAGCCGCTTTAAGATGCCGGATCGCTTTGACCCTATGCCCGGTGCCGAAGGCTGGCAGCTATCTAATCCGCCGATTTTTCAACTGGCTGCACTGCGTGCCTCGCTGGAGCTTTTTGAGAGAGCGACTATGGTTAAACTGAGAGCTAAAGGCGACGTTTTGACGAGTTATCTAGAGTATCTTTTGCGTCTTATCAACGAAGAAGTCAAAGCTGATTCGATCTCGATTATTACGCCTGCCAGTCCCTCTGAGCGTGGCTCCCAGCTCAGTCTCAGATTTAAGGGCGGCAAGAGCATCCTTGAGATGTTTAAGGCTCAAGGTGTAGTTTGCGACTTTAGAGAGCCCGATATTATCCGTGCTACTCCTGCACCACTCTATAACTCATACGAAGACGTCTACCGCTTTGCACAAATAGTCAGAGGCTTTGCCGCGGAGGGCAAATAAATGTCAAATCAACTGGATCTAGCCACCACTGGTGGTCTTGTTCAAGAGACCGAAGTGGCTTTAATTGGAGCCGGTCTGGTGGGCTCTCTTCTGGCTGTGCTACTGGCTCAGCGCGGTTTTAAGGTAGATGTTTTTGAGCGTCGTCCGGATATGCGCAAAGAAACCATCTCAGCTGGACGTTCCATCAACCTGGCCATTTCAACTCGAGGCATAAGGGCCCTGGCTAAAGCTGGTCTGGATACTTCTATCCTCTCCCAAGCTGTACAGATGCCAGGGCGGATGATCCACCCCAAAGTCGCTCCAGGCAAAATTGGCGATCTGGTTTTTCAGCCTTATGGTAAGGACGATAGTGAATACATCAACTCTATAAGCCGTGCCACACTCAATAAGATGCTCATGGATAAGGCGGAAGAAACCGGTAAGGTCAATATCCACTTTAAACAAAAAGCAGTTGATTTTGATTTTGCCAATAACTTTATCGACGTCGAAGACGAAAGTCTCAAGCGCAAAACCATTGCTGCCGATATTGTTATTGGTACAGATGGTTCTGCCAGTCATATGCGCGACAAAATGATGGAGCGACCGGGCTATCAATTTAAATCAGAACGACTTATTTACGGCTACAAAGAGTTGCTCATACCTGCTGCCCCAGGTGGTGGCTTTAAGATGCAAAAAAACGCTCTGCATATCTGGCCGCGTGGCAGTTTTATGCTGATTGCTCTGCCCAACTATGAGGGTACTTTTACCTGTACGCTCTTTTTGCCAATGGAAGGTCCAGTCAGTTTTGCTACCCTCAAAGATAGAGAGACCGTAGCTAAGTTTTTTGATGACGAGTTTGCCGATGCTGTGCCTCTCATCGATAATTTGCTTGATACGTTTTTTGATAATCCTACCGGTCATATGGACACTATCAAATGCTATCCCTGGAATATTGAAGGCTCGGCCCTGCTCCTTGGTGATGCCGCTCATGGTATCGTGCCATTTTATGGACAGGGCGCCAATTGCGGTTTTGAGGATTTGACTGTACTGAGTCAGTGCATCGAAGACCACCTCACCCGTGGTGGTAGTCTTTATATTGACCATCGTCAAAATGACAGTTTAAGACCTGATGGTACATCCTCTGGTAATCCTGATGGCAGAGCCGTTGATAGACAACCGCGCCGGCTCAAAGAGGGCTCTAGCAATTGGAAGTCAATCTTTGAGGATCTGGTCAATCGTCGTAAGGTCAATTGCGATGCTATAGCCGATATGGCTGTCGAAAACCTCTATGAGATGAGTGACAAAGTGGCAGACCCTCGATTTTTGATGGCTAAAGCTGTCGAAAAAATCCTGGAGAAGAAGTTTCCCGGTGAATACAAGTCACGTTACTCGCTGGTTACTTTTAGCAATGCGCCCTACAAGCTCGCCATGGATGTGGGCATAGTCTGCGATGGCATCCTCAAAGAGTTGTGTGCCGACTTAAAAACTGCCGAAGACGTGGACCTGGTCAAAGCCAAGTCTCTCATTGATGAGAGGCTGGCGCCGCTGCTTTTGACCATGCCTAGAGACGCCATGGAGACCGTCAAGGTCTGATTGCCGGTCCTTTACAGCCTGTGTGTGCATAAATATACTTGGCAGGGTATATAGCTTGGGCTGGCTATTTTTAGCTGGTAACCAGGTAATTGACAGCATTTCATTTTGTCATGGCTGTTTGGAGGCATTTATGGGTCAACCGGGCGGCGCCAGTGAGCGCTCTGAGGACGATAATAAGCATAAAAGTGTAGTCCCAGTAGGTGAGACTACTTTGTCCAACCCGGGCAAGCCAGAGCAAAACCAGGATGTCTTTGGGCATTTTGTTCAGCAGATTAATTCACCGGATGTTGATTGCAAAAGTATCTATTCCAAGCCTGTCAACGCCAGATCAATTACAGCTCTCGAATTTGACAATTGCTACTACGGTCAAACCACATCCAACGGACGCTCCCGTGAACTAGCTACACCGGTCATGCAGCCTGGTGCAGATGGCGTGCCCCGACCGCAAATGGAGCGCATTACCACTCAGGGGACGACTATGGACAGTCGTCGTCTTGATGTCTTTATGCATGCACTGCCAGCGGTGCGACCTGTGTCTTTTGATACTGCCACTGGACGCAAAAGCGGCACTGCTGTCACCGTCTCTGAAGACGGGCTGATGGTCACCAATAAGCATGTCGTGGACGGTTCAAATGGCACCATCAATGTCACTATGCTGGGTAAAGACGGTAAGGAAGAAACCCGTACAGCTCGTGTAGTCAAAGTCGAAGGCAAGCAAGATCTGGCACTTTTGCAGTTAGATCGCAAACCTGGTGAGACATTTTTGGCCCTGCCGCTGAGTAAAGAGACCAGTTGGCGCCAGCGTGAGCCCCTGGTAGAAATGGGCAATGCCAATGGTGAAGGCAAAATCAGTATGGCCAAATCCAGATACGAGGATATGGTCAGACAAAGTGACATTCCCTTTGACCAGCAGCCGCCTGAAGTGCGGCAGGGTCGCACAATGTTTAAGTTAGAAGCCACAGTGCCACATGGTTATTCGGGCGGCGTTGTATTAAGTGTGCCTGGTTCTGAGCGTCGTAGTGATGGTAAAGTGCACAGATTAGGGACTTCTGCTATTAGAGCGATTACTGATTATAGTGACACCGACCGCACTGCCTATGTGATTCCGGCTGCTCGGGTGCAAGAGTTACTGGATCAATACCGGCGCGATCAAGCCAAAAAGAAGTAGAAGCAGAGTTAGTTGGTGTTTGAGTTCTGAAAGGATTTTTTTTGAGCAGGCAGTTAGTGAAATTGCTCTGGTTACTGGCAGTACCATTGAGCTTTGCATTTCAGTTTGCCAATGCTTCGCCATCATCTGATCAATCATCATTGATACCGGCCCTAAAGTTAAAGCAAAAGCACTATTACTGGGGCGATACGGAGACAACTGTCTCTCTGGATGGTATACGCATAGATAATCGAGGGCGCATGTTCTACAGCCTTGTGGCTAAGAGCCCAAGCTGGGATGTGATTGTTTTTCGTGATGACGATAAGACCTACCTCAGACAAAGTCTCAGTGATTTTGAGTCTACTGGTATGGTCAATAACTTCGTTGTGGAAAAACGTCCGAGGAATTTTGGATTTAAGAAAGAAGAAACTTTAGTCAAGTTTGACGGGATAACAGTTAAGCAGCTTGTGCATGGTCCGCATTTTTATCAATACTTACCTCTAGGTATGGTTGCTGCAAAGCAGGTCGAAAGGATTTTGTACATCGCCTACAAACTGCCGACCAATGGCGGTATCCCCGTAATGATGCGGAAATACACTAAAGGAACGGATTGGTTGACTGGTATCAAGGATCCTGGCCGCCATAAAGCACTTTTAGAGACCAGTAAAATTGAGAATTTGCGTGTGTCAAAGAGTATTTTTGATGCTCCGCTGAACTATAAGTTGAGAGGCTCCATGCAGGAAGTCCTAATGAGTAAAACCAGCCGAGATGCGTCGGGTGACCTGGAAGTACTCATTGGCGATAAGAAGCAGTGAGATTTTTAGCTCTAAAGGGCTGCTATTGCAACGTTTAATGTGCAAGTTATGGTTTTGACATATTCCCAATCTACCTTGCAAGTGTAAGAGCTCGCCAGGTAAATAGAGGAGGAGGAGTCAATCATGTCAAAGACCGGAGACCTTAGAGATGGATTGTTAGACTCGGGTCGTCAATTTACTAAAGTAGATCTGTTTGCACTAAATATACATAGTACTGATGATATGGTGTATCTCACTACAAAAAGCGGACTCACACTCAAAGGTACAAATGACCGCCCTATTGCACCGGGCGAGATTTTTGGTTACCTGCAAAATGATGGTGCTCTTTTGTTAGATGCAGAAGGCTATTTGATTAAACGAGTGGGTGAGGACAAACACCGTCCCGTGCCAAGCCGTACACTGGGTGATCGCGCTCATTTGGCAATAAAGTCTTTGAATGGAATTGCTGATTTTGAGTTTTTGTGGCGCAGGAAGTGGACATCCAATCTCTCTAACGTTAAAAAGGTCAATCAACAGTTTGATTGGGAGCTTTTGGAGTGCGCCAATGTGCGCCAGAGACAAGCTTGTTATGCCGGTTCTGCTGGTGCTCTAGTTTTGAACCGCTGGTAAAGGTCAACGCTTATTTATTTTCTTTTGGAGGTGTAAGTTGAAGCACGTCCTGCCAAGCCCTGCTCAAATGAATGCCATGTGTGAAGACATAAATCCTCTCTGGTTTGTCTTGCAATGTCTTTTGCTATTTGTTTGCTTGTTGGCTCTCACTTGTGTACTCAGTCTCAGTCTGTGTTCTATGGCGCCACTGGTCGCTCTTGTTTGTGGCGACCCCTTCTGGCAAAACGCCACAATTCCTATTGATGACAATTTTGAGCATTCTGTGCGATTCGCTTTCTGGTCATCTTTACTGATTATGGGGGCGTTTATGTACATCAGGTCTTGCCTGCGTGATCGCTTTGGCCGTACCTTTAATGTCTACAATCGCACTTTGGATTTTCCTTTTGCTCAGACAGTTGAGCTAACATGCGCATTTGTCTCAGAAAACGCTATCAATGGCAATTATAGAGTGGACCAACGGAGTAATTGCGTAATCGCTCAAGTAGCAGAGAGCTTTTGGTGCGTTAGTTATCTTGAAGTTGCGGTGGTCATGTCAAAATCTGGAATGACAACTATCTTGGTTAAGTGTACTTCGCAGCCCAAAAATCTATTTATTATCTTTAGCGGTTTCTTTTGCGATTGCGGCATCAGTAGTCGTCAGATTACGCTGATGGACAGTGTCTTTGATTCTTTTATGCTGTTTCGTTCTGAACAAGCTAGAGCGCTGGTGTAGAGGTTTAGAGTGTTGCCATTTTAGAAGAGTGCATCCTTGATTTGTTTGGCGTGCTTTTTACGATCATAGTGTAAGTTTGGTGCGCGTGGAAACTCCAGGCTGTCCTGCTTAAACGGTCCCCGTCTTGGGCCGAATAGCGCTTCTCTACCAAAGTCATAGTGCTCATAATTAAAGTCGATTTTGTGGCCTTTAAATATGTTTTGTGTGGACAATGGCCAGATTTCGTCTGTGTAAAAGTGCTTCAGACCTTTGATCTGGCAGAGAGTAAGAGCAGCTTCTTTAGTCAGTTTGGGACAGCGAAATATACGCAATGTTTGTAGACCTTTTGAGGTCTCAAGTAGCTTTAAATCTCTGTCGGTGATATCTAGCTCTACCAATGTCAGCTCTTTGATATTGCTGTGTTGGGGCATGCTGGAGAGGAGCGGTTGTATCATCGGTACATCCTTGATATAGAGCGCGCTGAGTTTAGAGAGTAGCCGCATATTGGCGATGTCGGAGCCTTTTAGTGGCAAGCCAAACTCTTCCGGGTCATAATCGAGTGCGCTGGCTGGTGGCACTCCCGAGAGTCCCAGTGAATGTAATGCCGTAAGCTTGTCTATCATTGCTAAGTGTTTTACCGATAGAGGCGAGCTAAGATCGCCGCGCAGACCTCTTGCCGTATGAAAAAATGAGAGATGCTCTAGTTTGTTCCAGTCTTTAACCTGGTTGATAACGCGCTCTGGCTGTGTGCTGATAAGCTCCAATCCCTGGATATTGTCTTTACCAAATCGATCGCAGAGATCTGGTAGGTTGGCGCACTCACCGTGCAGGTAGAGGTATATCTTGGCTGCCGCTGGTACATCAATTGTGTTTACTGCCTTTTGCAGCGGATTTTCGTTGGCTCGGATGTAGCCGATATAGTAGGGGAAGTCGAATCGTTTGATGGGAAGTTGATCTTGATCTTTGGTGAGAGTGACAAAACCAGATTGCCCTTGCATCGCTTGCTTGATTAGTGGGGTGGAAGAGGGGCTGTGACTGAGAAAGCGCGTATCATCTTTTTGTAGTTTTGCTTGCAGCGCTTTTTTGTTGGCTTCACTTGCGACATTGTTTGTAGCTAGAGTCGTCGCCAACCAGAAACCACAAGCCAGTGCCACTGTGCCAAAAGCAAAAATCGCCACAATCAATGCCAGTGAATTGTCTTGAATCCTGTTTTGTTTGCTCTTTGGTGATGCTTGGCTGGCGGTGCTTTGCCCTCTCGGTTTGGCATCAGCTTTTATCACTGTCTGTATAACAGCTTTGCCTTCCAGTATGCGAGTGAGATCATGGTTCACCTGTTTCATGTTTTGATAACGCTGATCTGGATTTTTGCAGAGCATTTTGGCTATGGCAGCTTCGATAGATTTTGGGAATTTGCCATCGGGATAGACACTGCTGATAAGCGGCGCTTCTTCAGTCTGGTGCATCATGATGGTCTCCATGGCAGTGCTGCCACATAGTGGTGGAATCCCAGTGAGAGACTCAAATAGAGCGCAACCAAGTGAATAGATGTCGGAGCGGTGATCTAGCGGCTGTCCAGCGCCTTGTTCGGGACTCATATAGTATGGTGTGCCAAATACGGCTCCAGCCATCGTTTGATTCTGGCTTTCTACCTCGGTTTTTAAAATATAGTTGTGACGGCCGGTATTGAGTCTGGCAATACCAAAGTCGACTATTTTGACTCTTTCTTTGCCGCTCTCCTGATAGACCATGACGTTTGATGGTTTGATGTCACGGTGGATGATATCCTGTTGGTGTGCGGCATCCAGAGCGTCCGCTAGCTGGATAAAAATTTTGACAGCCTGATCCACCGGTAAGCGATGCTTTTGCTCAATTATTTGAGCCAATGATTGACCAGAGAGCAAATCCATGACGTAATAGGGACATTGCTGATTGTCTATGCCCATGTTGTGGATGCTCACTACACCAGGGTGGTGCAGCCTGGCCAGTGCTTTTGCTTCTGACTGAAATCTATTCCAGCTATCGAGTGTGATTGAGTCAGCCGCCAGTATTTTTAAGGCATATTCTTTGCCCAGCATTATATGCTGGCAGTGAAAAACGACACCCATGCCACCTGTGCCCAATAGCCAGAGTAGTCTATACGTACCGTCGATGATATCGCCGGTTGAATAGGTCTTGGTGCTGCCCCGGCCCAGAGCGATTGAAGCTGTCTGTCTCTGTTCCGTCATCTTTGTCGAATCCAGTACGAGCGCATGCATTGTGCTCCAGGTCTCTAGTTGATCTGGACCCAATGTCGAATCATTTTGTCGGTCGTCGCTCTGCATAATTGGTCATGTCAGGCAATAGTAAATGGTGGTGCACCTACTATTAAAAGCTACCGACATGTCAAAAAGCGGACAAATCAGGTGGGGATTTATTTGCCTTAGCGCATCGAGATAATGGCTCTAAATCTCACTTTACCTGCTGCTACTTTCTTATAAGCTTCGGCGATGTCTTCAAATTTGAAGACTTCGATCATTGGCTTTACTTTGCCCTTTGCCACAAACTGCAAGGCTTCATAGAGGTGCTCTCTGTTATTTTGTTGGGAGCCCATTACTTTGATGCGCTTAGTGATAAAGTCCATTGGTGAGATGCTAATTGGCTCTGCGTCGGCTCCCATAACGACAAATTTGCCATCAGGACGGAGACCTTTGATAGCATCATTGGCTGCTTTAGAAGAATTGCCACAATGCAAAATTATGTCTGCACCGCCTGCTTGCAGTAGTTCTTCTCCGTCCTTAACGATTAAATCGGCGCCGAGCTTTTTAATCATTTCTGTTTTGTCGCTGGAGCTTGTTATTGCAATTGTCTCAAATCCAGCTGCGTGAGCATATTGCAAAGCTAGATGACCAAGACCACCGATGCCCAGTACAGCTACTCTATCTCCCGGTTGAGGCTCAGCCCGTCTCAGTCCGCTCCATACGGTAAAGCCAGCGCAAAAGATGCAAGCGGCTTCTTCAAACGAGATAGCATCCGGTAAAAGGCAAATACCAACCGATATTGCAACATTGGCTGGATACTAGCGAATGGCAAACCCGGGACTTTGAAGTCGTTGTATATTAGACCGGTCGATTCGTGCCGTCAAGTCACAAGGGATTAGAGGACAATTCTTTCCAAATTTATTTTTGGTGGATTTGTCAGCTCACAAAAATTGCACAAATAATCTGTATATTGTTTTCATTGCCTCACCTCTTTTACCTCCTTTACCATTTTTTCTTAAAACACCTATGGCTACTGCAACAGATAGCTCACGCATTGACGCGCCCCAGGAACACTCCTCAAAAGGAGATGCACCTACTCAGCATATTGATCGCGTTGAGCTATTAAAATCCGATAGACCCGATAGTGCGCAGACTGCTGCCAAGCCAGCCGAAGGCGGGCTTGGACTTAAAGGCAACAGCTCTGAAGGTGTGCTTGATTTTGGCAAAGACGATCCTTTTAGTGGCGACAATTCTGGTGATATGACCCGCGCTGTCAAATCGGGTAAGAAGACCCAGACAAAAGACTCTGGAGTAGAAAAGCCTGCTAAACCCGGAGCCGACGCCAGTGACAAGCCAGTCGAAGCGCCAGTGAAGTTACTCAACGACCCGGAAAAGTTAGATCCCAATAAACCTACTGTTTTGTTTTTGGATGACTTCCGCAAGTCGTCAGCCGGACTGCAAAGTGACGCCAGAGATAAGAGTCTGGTGATTACTCAGGGTACTGAGATTGCACTAAATGAAGTGACAACTAATCAGCGCCCGGGTCTTAAGAAGTCTGAAGAAACTGGCTTTACTCATGGAGAATTTAGTGCTCGCATGGCCGAAGCCAATGGCTATAATGCTATTAGAGCGCAGCTGGGAGACAAGCCCGACAACTCTCTGACTGACTTTTCGAAGCCTCTAAACAGCATTGCAGATCAAATTGATGCCGGTAAACTAAAGTTGGGCAAAGGTGACGTGATTAACGTCAGTATGGGCGGCTTTGATCCATCTTTTGAACAGCTCAATGGACTTTTGAATTCAAATAAAGACAACACCATAACACCCCAAAATATCAATAACCCCGAGACACAAAGAGATGTGCTCGACCGCATTGGTAAGCTCTCGGAAGATCCCAGCCAGAGTGATGTTAAAAGAGAGTGGGGGCGTATTTTGCTCAATACCAATCAAGCCATCCAGAGATTACAAGACAAAGGCATCGAAGTATTACACTCTGCTTCTAACGACGGAAAAGACACTGTCAGTCTGGAATTTTTGAAAGCTAATCGCGAGCTTGCTTCTGTCGATCCTGGTACTGGCAAGCCCGATGCATTTGCCGTTGAGCACTCACGCGTTACCCCAGGCAATGGTGTCTATCCTATTAGATTTCAGCCTGGCACCGAGATGGGCGGCGGACGTGAAGGCAAATACACTGTCGAAGGCACCGGCGTCAAATTTAGAGGCGAAGAATTTGGCAATCTCAACATGCAGCAAACAGTCAGTATCTTTGGTGCCAAGGCTAAATCCGATGAAGGTGTGAAACAAGCTTTTGACAAGATGATCGGCCGAGAGCAACCACCACGCAATAACGAGAATGGTTATCTGGTGGCAGTTGCTGTCGGTAATTCATTTGTCAATATCGACTATTTGCAACGAAACCGTGAACGCTTGCAAGAGCTAAAACGTGGCGCTAATTGAAGATTGGGCTTGCTTGCTACTTAAATTGCGGGTATATAGATTTTGTCTCTTAAAAGAGTGAGATGAATTTTGAAGCCCTTAACAGTTGGTCTGAGCGTGAGCGTAGGTTGCGTTTTGGGCTGCTTTGCAGCAGCCTTTGCCGAGCCTAATCTTTATACGCGTGTTACGGGGGTTACGTCTCCACACGGATTGAAGTATTTTATGAGCGCTTCACAGAAACTTTCTAAAGGTGATAAACGTGGTGCCATTGCTGACTATTCTGAGTTGATCAAGATTGAGCCAGGCAATGGACTGTTTTATGCCAGTAGAGCCTTTTTGTTTGCCGAATTGGATGAGGAGCAAAAAGCAATTGAAGATTGTAAGTCAGCTCTTGCCTGTCCCAATTTAACTGCTGCCATTTACTTTAGAGTGGCTAAGACAAAGGCTCTTCTTGGTGACAGTGAGGGAGCTATCGAAGATTTTAGCCATACAATCGCGCTCAATCCAAAGTTCTTCCAGGTTTATTCTTTCCGTGCCATAGAGTTTGAGCGTCTAGACCGATATCAGTCCGCTCTCGATGACTTCAATACCGAGTTGAGTAAACACCCTGACGATGCCTGGTCATTTAGCGAACGTGCAAAACTCCATGTGCGAATGCGAAACTCAGAAGGGGCTAGATCTGATTTTGCCAGGGTCATTAAACTTGATCCTCAGTTGGGGTACCGTGCTAGAGGCTTTATAAGAGCCGAACTCAGAGATGAGCGAGGCGCTATTGCGGACTTTACTGAGGCTATTAAGTACAGTCCTAAAAATGCTGAGCTTTACCGTAAACGTGGGACTGCAAAATTTACTTCTGGAGATACAAAAGGGGCCATCGCTGATTTTGATATGGCTTTAGCTATTGAGCCAAATCATGCAGGAGCGCTGGCCCGACGTGCTGACGCTAAAGTACGGCTTAACGACAGAGAGGGCGCGCTTAAAGACTTTGATGGTGCCATCAAGCTTGATCCCAAAAATGCCATAACCTATGTTGGTAGAGCTATTGCTCGTGCTGAATTCGAAGACAGGGCTGGAGCCATGGCTGACTTTGAGCAGTCGCTAAAGATCTATGAAAACTCGTCTGTGTACGTATGCCGCGCTGACTATAAGAGTAAGTGGGGTGACACTAGTGGTGCAATCAGTGATTACACGGTGGCCCTTAAATACAGACCTAAAGACGCAAGTACCTACAAGGCTCGTGGCGAGTTAAGGCTGCGCACTGGGGATCTGGCCGGGGCTCAGTCTGATTTTGTGCAAGCTGCTAAGTTTACTATTCACGACAAGGTCCGGTTGCCTGTAGTGTTTTGATTAATCCCTCCCCGATAATTTTTGCTTGCTGGCAGTAATATTGGATATCGGTGATGCGAGATCAAAAATGAGACGTTTGATTGAGACTAGATTGTTTGCCCTGGCCTGCTTGAGCGTCATGGCGGTTTTGCCAGGCTTTACTCAAAATAGCACAGGGCCAGCCTCCGGTGAGAGTAGTGTAGTCATACGCGAAGTCTCCGACTTTAAGTCTTTGCCTTTACTCAAGGCTAAATCTATCCGCATGTCATTTGCTGATCAGTCCTATGAGGATGGCAAACACTTTGCCTATCTTGAGGGTTTGGTCGGTGCCAAGGTTGTCTGGAAGAAGCCGGTATTAATACCGGAAGACCTCAATCTTGCTAAGACCGATGTCACAGCTTCTGGTCATCAAATTACAATTATTTCTCAGTTGCCCTTTAGTGCAGCATATACCAGTCTTACTTATACTTTTGATGGTGATAAGGTCAAACTCATTGCCACCGAGCATGGTGACCCCTCTCGTGAGGTTGTAGATCAACTAAAGAGTTTGGCTACAAGTGGTACTCGCAGTGCCTTTGACCGTTTTGCTAAGGGCGACAACAGTATCATGTACCCCGGTCAGTATGTGCACAGAGATGCCATTGAGACTTTGCTTGCGGCCGGACACAAGGCAGCTCTCAAGGACTTTGAGGCCGGGCGAGTTAAGCAAGCTCTGGAGCGCCTGGAGATTGCTTTTGATGCCAGTTATTATCTGGTCAGCCTCAATGAAGATTTGCCTGGCTGTGATGGTAAATCGCCAGTACGCTGGCTTGAAGCCTGGACCACTAGCGCAATCGCCATGCCTGCAGCAGACTGGGCGCCAAGACTAAACGATTATGGCTATTTTTTGCAAAAGCTAGGCCGTAACAAAGAGGCTATCACTGTATTTGAGACTGTAATAAAAGACTGCCCGGAGCGCACAGCTGCTTATCTAAACTTGGCTGATTCTCTCTATAAAGTGGGGAGTCCTAAATCAGCTAGAGCAAATTACGAGCTTTACTCGACCAAAATGGCCAGAGAAGGCAAGAAGGCGCAGATACCAGCGCGTGTTTTGGAGCGCATCAACTAAGTCAGAGAATTTGGCGTTTGTTGTTCAATGTGGACTTTTATAGTCCACTTAGAAGACTAGGGGCAAGCGCCAAGCCATAACAGGGCTAAGGTTTTCTCTAAATGTTTCGAAGTTTGCGGTATGTTTCGATATTTTCGATTATAATAAGTGGTAACGAAATGACAGGAGGTATTTGCCGTGAGCATGGTACTTGAACCAATCTCAGCCAAAGATGAAGAGGCCGCAGTTGAGGCTTTTGGCAGAGCCCTTCGTGTGGTCCGTCCTCACGCTAAGTTGATTGCCCCAGACGGAAGAGAGATTCCAATTCCAACAGCTATCTACAAGGTTTTGGAGCAAGTTATTCCACTCTTGATTTCTGACAATGCTGTAAGCATAGTGCCTGTAGGCACTCTGCTTACGACTCAGCAGTCCGCCGACTTGCTCAATGTGTCGCGACCGCATTTGGTCAAGCTACTTGAGCAGGGTTCGATACGTTTTGAGCGCTCGAATGAGCCTGGAAGCCACCGGAAAATCAGATTTGTAGATCTAATGGAATACAAGCATAAGATTGACATGGAAAGGCGGGAGCACCTTTGTAAGTTGACTCAGATGAGCCAGGAAGCTGGTTCCTACGAGGAATAGTCTCGGGATGGCAACGTTTCCAATCGTCATCGACGCCTGTGTGTTATTCAATGCCCCGGTAAGAGACACATTGCTTCGGGCTGCCGAACATGGTTTCTGTCGAGTTCATTGGTCTAAGCAAATTCTCGATGAGACAACAAACAATCTTATAGAGCACGCGAAAATGGGGAAAGAGAAAGCTCAGTATTTGGTGGCGGAAATCTCAAAAGCATTTCCTGATGCTCTGGTAGTTGTGCCTGAAGAGCAGATTCAGGCGATGCGCAATGACCCAAAAGATAGGCATGTCGCTGCTTGCGCAGTCTGTGCACCAGCACAAGTTATTGTCACTTTCAATTTGAACGATTTCATGTCGGAGACTCTTGTCGACTGGAATATCGAGGCGCAGCACCCTGATCAACAACTTTGTCATTTGTTCGACCTGTCGCCGGATACGCTGGTTACCATTCTCATTGAACAAGCCGGGGATCTGCGCGATATGACGCTGGACAAACTACTCCGAATTTTAGGCAAGCACGTGCCGTTATTTGTTGAGCGGGTGGAAAAACACATCAAAAGCTAATACTCGGTCTCCTGTCTTTACTGACATGACTTTTGAAAACAACGGTTGCTCGTAAGACAGAGGAACAGTGACCGAAATCGTTGCAGTGTCGACTGGATGCCAATGTTTACTTCGCGGCCGGTATTCAAATTAATGCAATCAAATAGCAAAAGTCGTTAAACTTTTGGCACTCCAAACTGAGGCAATGTCTGTGGCAGATGTCAAAAACTTTTCGCGTCGTACTTTTTTGGCTAAGACAGCCAAGACTATAGGTACGGTCACAAGCTTATTTTATGCCACGGGCATGATCACGGCTCCAGCGGTACAAGCTGCCAATAAGATATTGCCAGTCAAGGATCTCACTGACAAATTTGGATTTAAAGGTCGGGTATTGACTCCTGATCAGCCTGAGTTTAATGAGGCTGCTTTTGGTGGTCTCTGGAATCATCTTCGACCCACTCGCCATCCTCAAATACTCGTGCAAGTAACAGGTGATGACGATGTCATCGCTGCTATCAAGTTTGCTAAAGCCAATCATATCAAGGTTACTGTGCGTGGCGGTGGTCACAACTGGTGCAATCCATCTCTACGCAATAGTGGCATGCTTATAGACCTGACTAATTTGACCAAAGTAATCAGTATCGATGCTGAGAACAAAAAAGCTATTGTTGAACCAATCATCTCCAACCGTGACATCCAAAAAGCACTCAATGCCAAAGGACTGTCATATCCCAGCGGACACTGTCCCGAAGTCAAGCTCTCCGGCTACTTGCTCAGTGGTGGCATGGCCTGGAATCAAGGTGAGTGGGGTCCTGGAGTTGGCAGTGTGGAGGCTATTGAGCTTGTCACCGCCGATGGTGAATTGATTAAGGCCAGTGCTACCCAAAATCAAGATTATTTTTGGGCTGCCCGTGGCTCTGGTTGTAGCTTCTTTGGTGTGGTCTTGCGTTATCATCTCAAGCTCTACGACTTGCCTAAGGCCATTACCAGTAGCGTCTATTACTATCATCATGATGATGTGGTCAAAGTGGCTGAGTGGTTGCAGACAGTCGCGCCACAACTCTCTAACAAAGTCGAATTGAGTTTATTTGTAGTCAAAGCCCCCGCTGATCTAAAAGAACAGGCAAAAAATACTGGTGGGGTAGTGGCTATGGTGACAGGCACTATGTTTGCCAATACTGCTGACGAGGGCAAGGCCGCTCTGGCTTTATTGGATACTTGCCCAGTTATAGGTAAGTGTCTTAAGAAGTCTGTTAACGAGCCTATGACTTTTGAGCAGCTCTTTGATGCCTCGGGTGCGCTCTGGCCAGCAGGCTTGCGCAGCCGTGTTGATGCTATGTTTAGTGACGCTAGTCCTGCCACTATATTTAGTGCTCTTAAAGAGCATAATGAGCATTTCCCGTCTGATACCACTGTGTTTATGTTTGCCATCTTTACTGGCAAAAACGTACCAGCACCACTGCTTACCGATGCTGCTTTTAGCATGAGTGCCAAACTTTATGGCGGTCCATGGACTATGTGGCAGTCTGCCGGCGATGACGCCGCTAACAGCGCCTGGCACGACAAGTGTGTCAAATTGCTTGCGCCGCATGTCTGTGGTCATTATGTATCGGAGTCCAATACTGTATTGCATCCAGAGTTTGCCCGAGGCGCCTTCAAAAAAGCTAATTGGGATAAACTGCAGCGCCTAAAAGCCAAGCACGACCCTCAGGGCTTATTCTTTGACTTTACTGGTGGTTTGACTTAAGTCCAGAGTTCTCAACTGAGCCAAAAATCAAATAGTTTCGACTGTGCGCAAAAGGTCTAGCAATTCTTCGTGCAATAGTTCGATAGTAAATTGGGTGTCAAATAGCATGCGGATGCGCTTGGTCAAAAGCGGTATGTTTTCGCGGTATCTTTTGCCGGCGGGCTGGACAGCTGCCAGCTTTTCCAGGTTTTCTTTGCTTTCGGAGGTAAGATACTTACCCTTTTTCCAGTTAGTAACGAGAGTATCAATGCGCGTTTTTTTGTCGGCACTATTTGGTGGCACAGCATTTAGATAATTTGTGATGATCTCGATGCGATGATCTGGTTTGTCGTTGGCATCTATGTGGAAGACATCAGCCAGTATAGTCGAGCCGCCATCAAGTTTTTTTGTACCACTGCGACTCTCTATTAATGACAAAGTCGAAAATAGTAAGCCAATACTGCTCGCTAAAAGTAGTAGCTCTGTGCCAGTCTTGGCTTGATCACGCAAAAAGTAAGGACCTGACAGTGTGCCAAGTACACCAATTTGCATAAAGTTGGCCGTAAATATCATGTTGAGGTTGCGTTGTCTGCGCGCTTGCAGCATGTCGTGACCGGCGTATGCCCAGGCCAGCTCTCGGTCGATTCGACCTGCTACCATGCGCACTTCCAGTGATCCGCCCAGTACTCTATCGAGAATATCTACCTTTAGTCCTAATTCTTCATCAGTGAGCGTGTTTGCAGATCCATCTGCTTTTGCTCTTTTGATTTCAAGCAATCTCTCTACCTTGGGCAATATGCCGAGTAAAACTGCTGCCTCTCTGGCTTTGGGCGATAGAGTGTAGTTGCCTGTGTTGAGTGAGAGGGTGTCAGCATCAATGCGCTGTGCCTGGGCTGGCAGCATGGGTCCGTACTGAGCAAATAAAAACATGACTGTAAATGCCAGAAGTTGGCATTTTGTTTTATTTGGTTGGCGTCTATTGATCACTGCTAGAGTCTCACTTGATGGATGGTGGATTTTGCCCCGTACTACCGGATGCAATGGTTGTTGCTGTGGTTGATTGATGCAATTCAAAAAGGCAGGCATCAAATTCTTCAATGTGAGTTTTCATGTCTTGCAGTAGCGAGACACGCTGATTTAAAAGTCCGATTGATTCGTTGATATCGTTATCGGGACTATCGGTGACTAGTTTAATTGTCCTGTCGTCTCCGGCTCTGACTCCACCAAAAGATTGCCAGTGTTTTACCAGTATCTCGCGGCGTGTCAACGTCTGCGGTGCACCTGGTACTGGTGAGTTAAAAAATTTCCAGAGGTAGCTGTTTTGTGCGTCGCGCGGTTTGTAGGCTGGATCAAAGATATGAGCCAGCATATTGCCATTGTGGTCTGGTCTTTTGTGATACCAGTAGGGCACTGTTAGATTTATTGTAGAGAGCAAAAGGCTTGTGCTAAACGAGCTAATGGCAATTGTTTGTCTGGCCACTGGATTGTATTTTTTGAGGGCCATTGAGTTTTTAACTACACCACAAATGCCACCCTGGAAAAAGTTTGCTGTATTGAGCATGTTAGAAGTCATGTTCTTTTTGGCAACCAGACCATCGAGGGCAATGTGAGTTTCGGCCAGGTCAAAGTCGATTTGGTTTACTACCCGTCTTACTTCTTCTGAGGCTTCGAGCATGCGCCAGAGTAAAAGCATTCTGGCGTTTTGAGTCGCTTTTGGCAGGGACGCTGTGTCTTGACCACTTTGTTTGGCGATTTTGATTTTTTCGACAATGCTTGAGACGCCAAGCAGCTGCTCCATCTCTCTAGCGTCAGCGCGCAGATAACCTTGAGCTTCGCTGCTGAGATCTCTATCCGGAGTTAGTTTGATATCGAGGAAGTTTTCTTTTGGGGTGGCAAAGGCAGGTAGGGTCAGCGTTTGCACCAGTATGACCGGCACTAATAGCCGGGCTAAGTTAAATAACTTACTTCCAGTTGCGTTCATCTGCCGAGGTTGCTTTTATTGCCATTTTTTACACAATTGTTATCATACTCTATCGATGCGCCATTGCGGGCGCAGTGGGTGTGATTATCGACCCTGCTGACAACTGCGTGGTTTTTGGGCCTGCTTAGCTTATGGATTTTGCTGGCTGCTTTGCTGGTTTGTTTTTGGTATCAGAAATGGTGCCTACTGTGCCTCTCTCTCTCTTGTTCTTCGATCAAGTTCGTGTTGATGAGTTGCTTACTTGATTTTGTTGCTGCCTCAGTCCGTGCATTTCGGCGTACAGTGTATGATAAGACATATAAGTTATTGTACTTTGCTCGCCCTCAAACGACCGTGGGATGGCAATTTTGGGTTGCAAATGGACAAATGTCTTTTAGCGGACAAAATAATTATCTTTATTACTTCGATATCACCTACAATGGCATGAGAAAAGGCCAACGATTGTTATCAGGGCATTCCCCTCTCTCGCTTATAACCTTTGTCTGGTAACCATTCAGACACCAACGGTGGGGCGATGTCCGCTCTAGCTATTGCATTGCTAGAAAATAAAAAAAATGCCAAGCAGGTAACTGCTTGTCTGGCTCAATGTGGCCATGAAACCATTGTTGTTGATAGCTTTGCTAAGGCAAAGGACCTTTTATTGACTCAACCGTGCGGGCTGATCATTAGCGATGTACATCTCGAAAACGGCGGCAGCGTCTTTGACTTTTTGCGCTGGGTCAAAGACTCGCCAGCACCTTTAAACACCATCCCCTTTGTCCTGCTCAGTGTTGAACCCACTAAGAGAGCCAAGTATCTCGGTGAAGGAGTGCGGATGGCGGCGAGACATCTGGGCGCGGCTAAATATATCAGCATGGAAAAATTCGACGTAAACATTCTCAGCGAGCAGCTCTCTGATTTGTTTTTGAAACCCTCAGTCAGTCCAGATCAGATCATCGAAGAAGAAGGAAAATAAAATGTCTGCAAACATCCTCGCTCTACTGGAACATCCAGAGCCCATGAGACTTATAGGCGGTTGCCTTGAGCACTTTGGGCACACTGTACTTAAAGCAAATAACTTTGCTACTGCTATGGATATCCTCAGGCAGCGTGAAGTTGATTTGATCATAGGCGATGTGCACTTGCAAAATGATGGCAGTATTTTTGACTTTATGCGCTGGGTCAAGGGCGACCCGCACATGCATGGTATTCCATTTGTCTGCTTTAGCTCCGAGCCACAGGAAGTAGCCAAATATCTCTCCGACGGAGTGCGCACTGCCGCTCGCAGTCTTGGGGCAGCACGCTACATCACCATGGAAAAATTCGACTCAGTAGTTTTTAGGCAAGAAATAGAATGGCTTTTGCCACATGATAGAGCTGGTAATTATTATTCGGAAGCGCCACCCCTGGTGGTGCAGTCTGGATCTCTTGCGGGTACTCCGATTGGCGTTCAATCTGCCGCTCCACCAGAAAAGTCGACGCTGATGAATATAGCTACGGGCAAAAGCGCGCACGACTCTGGTACAGCTAATAAAAGTACTGAGCTGTTATAGCTCTTGTGTCTAAATCAAGATACTGACTAGTGACTGAGGCATTGCATTAATGCTTGAGTCACTGTGTCATTTGAGTCGCCAAATGATTTAAGTATGCCGGTGTGATCTTTGTGGGCTATCAGTATCAGTTGGCAATTGCCACCACAGTCTTTGTAGGCTTTGATATAGGCAAGAGCCTGGGCGCGGTTTTTAAATTGATCTTTTGACAGAGCCAGTATTAGCTCAGGCATTGTTTGTTTGCTTATATCTACGTTTGTCCGGCTTTGCCTCAGTGTAAGCTGATGCAAAGGTGAAGCACTCAGCCAGTTGGCACGCTCTTTACCAAAGGCATCTGTCAATTGAGAGCTGTTAGTGTAGCCAGAGCGACTCCAGCTGCCCGCCAGATCGAGTGCAGCCGGATCCAGTAACACAGCGGCTTTGATGGCGCTGGACGCGACTGACTTGGCGCTCAGATAGTGTGGGTCGGCAATAAGCAAGGACACTATCTGTCCACCCGCACTGTGACCTACCAGTATCATTTTACTGGCATTGCCACCGTATCTGGCGATGTGTTTATTGAGCCAGGCAATAGCCGAGACCAGGTCCTCTGTCTGGCATGGGTGCTTAGATTGTGGTGCCAGTCTGTAGTTGATACTGACATAGACAAAACGTTTGGCTAAAAACAATCTGGCCCGAGTCAGTGCTACGTCATAGTCACTCTTGTCGCCGCTATGCCAGGCGCCTCCATGCACCATGACTATCACTGGTGCATTGTGCAGACTGTCATCGTGGTAGATGTCTAATTGCTGCAGTCGGCGCACTCTGGAGGCATTGCCGTATTGGTGGCTATCCTTTTTTATGGGCAAAGATTGCGGCGCCTGAGCCCTTGCTGTAGCAAAAAATATCTGCGCAACTGTTAGCGCCGACATCGAGATTATGACGAGTAGCACTTTAGATAGCATTTTTTAGTCGCTTGTTAATCTACAAATTCGACCACAGCACCCTCGCGTATCAGTTCGCCAGTGTGCTGGCCTGGTTGACTGTCTTGGCCTATTGTCTGCTTTTTGCCGACTTCATCGTTTTTAAAGAAGGTGTCTATGTCATCTACTTTGCCAGTCACGCTAAAGTGATCAAAGACATAGGGGATGCCATCTGCTGCCAGCGGGGCTGGTCCATCTGTGAGGTGGAAGTGCAGATGGGGACCTGTGGAGTTACCGCTATTGCCCAAAAGCGCAATGGCGTCTCCGCGTTTTACACGATCGCCTGCTTTGACTTTGGCGCTGTCTTTGAGGATGTGAGCATAAAATGCATAGTAGCCATCATCGTTTTTGATGGTGATGCTGTTGCCGCCTGGATGATAGCGATCTCCTGATGGCACTTGCACAGGCTGACTATCGTACTGGTTGACTACACCAACAACTACGCCATCGGCAACTGAGTGAATGGTTTTTTTGAAGCATGTGGAATTGTCGAGATTTTTGACATCTTGTTTGGTCGAGTAACCATCATCTGATATCTGCACCCAGTCGATGGCAAAGCGTTGGGCGCATTGTAATTTGTTATCCAGTGGGAAAAGTGACCTTCTATGACCAATCATGCTGGCATAGCCACCAGCAGCAAACCAGCCTTTGCCTCTCAGTGGAGAGCTTATCGTGACTGCTTTTTTTGTGGATACTGTCAGTGCTGGAGTGTATTGTGTTTTGCTTGCCTGGTCTTTGCCTGATAGGGCGTGGTAGCGTATCTGGTGCGTCAGGCGCGCTGGTATATCGCTCTCTTTGTCCACATCTATGTTGACAAAGATGATTTTAGATTGTGTTGGACCGACTTTTGTGCCTTTGCCACTGCTACCAATATTGAGTGCTGCGCTCTCTAGTGTTTTGTCACTTAGAGTCGTCACTATTTTGTCTGGGCTATCGGCGTCAGCAATGGCAACACTGTCCAGTGCCACCGTCTCTCTATTAAAGTTGGTCAAAACCAGCTCATAGAGCAAGTGTACTTTGCCTTCACTACCTTTAAAGGGTCTAGGCGTGGTTGTTACTAAGCTGCCGATTAGAGTCCAGTTGGCCGGACCAGTGGCTGTGGGGGATGGATCTATTTGGGCTCTGATCTGGTCTTTTGTAGTGGCATCATCTTGTGCATAAGCGCCTGCCATAAAGGTAGTAGCAAATGTCAGCAAGAGGGCAGCACTCTGAGCTTTAGCAAAAGTACGGTTAGGTCGGACAGACGCTTTTGATTTGAGCATGATATTGATTCCACCAGATAAAACACTGGCAAATGATACCCTCAAATTGCTCTTGGTTACTGGTGGCTACAACGCGTCGGGCTCACAATTGTTTGACAATTATGCTCTGGGCTCGATGGTGTTGAGTACTTGTTTGAGTTCAGCTTTGTGTACCAGGTAAGCTTCTCTGGTTGCGGTAGTAAGAGCTATTTCCATGACCATTGTGCCGCGCTCGCCCTCGTAAGGTACAAAGGCGCCGATAAAATAGCGACTTACCGAGGCATCGGCATTGAGAAATTTGCCCTCTACGAGTATCGACGCTTGACCCTTGATCCAGATCATGGACGAACTCTCGAAGTGAAAAGTGGTTTTGTAGTCAGAAGGATTGCTTACTGTGTACTGATTGCGACCAATTGAAGCACTGCCAAAAAACTCGGAGAGATGTTTGACTTGATCAGCAAAAAGGATGCGGTTGCCTGGACGAAATCTGCCTTCTTCGACAATTTTGACCAGTTTGGTGCGGGTGCTCTCCGAGAGAGCCATGCGGCTCAGTCTCACTGTAATGCGCGAGTTGACATCAGAAGAGAGATCCCACTGAAAGCGGCGATAGATTTTGCCAGCAAATTCGTTTTGCTGCCAGCGTTTGTGCAAAGACAGTGACTTGATTGGTCCAGATGCCAGAGTGTGGCTGACAAAGACTGGCGCTTGAGCCACTTTGTATTGAGACATAAAAGCGCGGGCTGCGTCTACACCACTTGTGGCGACATTATCTTGTGAGTGCTCACAGGGTGGCAGTTGTGCTACTGCTGCTGAGAAATCGCGTACATGATATTGCGAGGGTGGTGGTTGCACCAGCGTTTGATTCATTGTTTGTGACCTGGTAAGTTGGCGGGGTGTTCAAAACAAATAAGCTTGTTTTGATGAGGTCATTGTGCAACAGCAAACGTGAAAATCTCGTTAAAGTGTAAGTGAATTATTTAGGACGGCAGACAGTAATTTCGGCCAGACCGCTGGCATTGCGGAAAAGTCTCTTGAAAGTAGCGCTCTCAAGGTCGGCGGCGCGACCAAGACGCAAGTTTGGTCCCATGTCGTTAACGCGAGCCTGGATTTCCTGACCAGTGCGGGTGTTATGCAAAACTACCTGGAAGGGCTTTTCTTTTTGATTGTTGTAGTGAGGCAGCGCAATAGTGGCTAGACCGGGTCTGAGACGCTCTCCAGAAGCTGTCTTACGTCCATAGAGTCCGTCATCCTTGCCGTAGTGCGAGGCTGTGCCCTTGATACATTCACCGGGAGCTAGAGAGTGCCCATCTTTGGGTGTGTGCTTGCTAAAAGGCTTAGCTTTGCTTGGATCTGGATGTTCTGGTTCTTTGACTACAGGTTTGGTTGGTTTGGGTTGTTCGGCTCTCGGTGCAGGAGTTGGTATGGGAATCACTGGCGCGACTTTGGGTTGTTCAGCTTTTGGCTGTTCTACTTTGGGTTGTTCGGCTCTCGGTGCTGGTGTTGGTATCGGCACATCTGGAGCGACTTTTGGTGTTTCGGGCACTTGAATGCGAGGTGTGCCATCTTTAGGCGGCGCAAGATTGAGGCTCTGACCATTTTCTTGCGATCTGGGTTTAGCCTGGTCTTTTTTGCCGTCAAACAAATCAATCTGAGGTGTGGGATAGCCCTGGATTTTTTGTTCGCCTGGAGGAGCAAAGTCTTTTTGCGGACTGGCGGGGTTTGGTGTTTGCGGGTCGCCTACATTTCTTGCGCCAGTGTCATTGACAGGTGGCTTGGCTGAGTCATACCCTTCTTTGAAGAGCATCTTGTTAGCTACCTGGAAATCTTTTTCCTCAGGTTGAGCTACTTCATTGAAATTAAATGTACGTGCTTCAGCCATGCACTGACTCCAGAAGAAGAGTACATCGTTGCTTTTATTTGGTAAAAGGGCAGACGGTTGATGGCGGTATCAACAATGCTATTTTGCATGTGGCATGTAATCGAATTGTAAAAGCGAACTAATGAAGCAAAAGAATCAGCCCGCAAATTGACTTTGCGGGCCTATCAAAAATTATGGAAGCTTGGCTCTCTAGCGAGTTATCGCTCCTCTTATATGCCACTTGCCGTAAGTTTTAAAACTCAGCGACTGACAAATACCTTAAATTTGGGTGGTACAGCAGCTGTTTGCTGAGCGTAACCGGGCTGTCCGTATGGTTGTGGTGCGTAAGCTTGCTGTGCGCCATAGCCCTGCTGCTGAGGGTATGCCTGTGGGGCGTACTGTGGAGCATAGGCTTGTTGTTGCTGTGCATATCCCTGAGGTTGGATGTAGATGTGCGCTGGTTGCGCGTAACTCTGTCCTGGCATTTGACCTGCCATAGGTTGCGCCATGCCCTGTCCTTGCATTGCCTGCCCATACTGCTGTGCTTGCGCTTGTTGCGCTTGCAGTTGCGCCTGACCATAACCGCCCATCTGTCCTGGTGCCTGCATCACCGCCTGTTGCAGCGCCTGGATATGGGCGTCTTGACCGGCGGCTGTGCCCGGCAAAGCTGACCCATAGGCTCTCTGATTTGCTTCCTCCGCTTTCCTATTTTCTTCTTCGCGACCAGGTTCGATGTCAGTCCAATTGATAACGTAAGGTATCGCCAAAACCACAAAGACACCCAGTGCCACAATCACCGGTAAAAGCGTTTGCTTTGGCATATTTTGTAGAGTGAGAGGCTTCCCCTTCAGCTTCTCACCAATTGATGATACTGCTGTATTCCAGGATGGTGACTGGTCTGGATGACCACCCATCTGCCCTTGATGCCCGCCATGATGCGCGCCGCCGCCGTGACTGCCACCGCCGCCGTGACTGCCAACGCCGCCGCCTGTACTATGACTCATATGTGTGCCTCCCCGCCATGGCGTCATAGTAGACGCTAGACACGGCCATGGGAAGTTTTTAAGTGGGGATCTTCCCAAAAATCGGCGCACTAATGTTGGCTTGCAACATCAAACAGTAAGTTTGGGAAATTGAATAATGCGGCAGGCATTGACTTTGCTGGCATCAATCAGTCTGGCATTAGGTAAGTCAGTGCTGTCTACTTTTGCTTTGGCACCTTCTTTTGTTTTACCGCCTTGCATATGCCGCTCAATTAGTCTTGGCTCGATTGTGCTCACATCGCAATCGATGTACCAGATCTGATCGAGTATGTGCCGCACTTTGTCCCAGGGCGTTTTGTCCAATAGCAGATAGTTGCCCTCGACAATGACAATCTGATGACCTGGCTCGATAAAAGTACCGTCGATGGTGGGCTCCTCAATGGCACGGTCAAATGTTGGCCATCCAGTGCGCTCGCCTGGTAGCTCTCTCAGTCTGGTTAAATAGCTAACAAACAGCTCACTGTCAAAGCTGTCTGGTACTCCCTTTAGCTCTCTTAAGTTGAGTGCGACAAGCTCTGCGTTAAATCTATGGAAGCCGTCCATGGGCGCAACGACAGCTATTGTGCCAAGTCCATTGCTTTTGGCAAGGTCGTTAATCTCTCGCACAAGAGCGTCTGCAGCTGTACTTTTGCCCGCGCCTGGCGGGCCAGCTATGCCCAGCATAAAGCGGTCGTCGCTATGCCCCGACGTGACGCGCTCAAATAGATACGCAGTCAGCTCGGACAAACTGGGATGGTCGACGGTCTTAGCCAATAGGTATCAAAAAACTCTCACCGGGGCTCGTGCGCAGGAGCTGATGCAGTGGTTTTTGATTGTAGGCAGCGACATCGACTGCAAACAAAGCAAAATGTTGACCAGTGCCTGCGCGACCATTTTGCATTTCATACATGACTTGCAGCATGGACAAAACAGTCACGCCGATTTTAACAGTTATAGATAGATTTGGAGCCATAGTAATTCTCACTTTGGAGGTGTTCAATTTGAGAAATGGCAACGGGAAGTTGCATTGGGTGAAATTATTATTGGACAGTGGGCGTGAAATTTGCATGAAACTCAAAATGTTTATATTCGATGAAAAAAAGGGGGCGTCCAAGAACGCCCCTCAAAGTTGAAAAATAAATTGGTAGCCCCGGCCTAACTACTTGCTACCTTTTTTGCAGGTAATCTCTGTGTGGTGTAATGAAGCTGTTTAATCCCTGGGTGCTGTCTACGTAAAAGCCCCACTCAACTGCCATGTGGGGTCGTATCTCTGATTGATGTTTTTAATCTGATGAGCTTGTGCCATGATTGGTTTATAAGTTAACTGGATGCGCCACTATGAAAAAAGCAAATCGCAATAAGCAAAAGCACAAGAGCTGGGAAGTCGTTGAGGCTGAACCCCCTCTCAGTGCTGGCGCGCTGGCTGTATCTAAACCGGCAAGGAGGGCGTATCGACCTACTGGCATTGGTGGTTGGATTTTTAGTATTTGTTTCTTTGTTACCCTTAGCGGTTTTGTCTTGCTTGGTGTCTGGCACAGCACAATGAATCTAGCTTCTGACCTTTTGGGTACTAATACTTCAGGCACAGTTATTCAAAAACATTCATCCGAAGATTCAGAGAACCAAACTAAGTATTCGGCTGATTTTAGTTTTAAGGTGGGTAATGTTACTGAAAAAGCTGCTTGCGATCTTGATTCTGCAAGCCACAGCAAAATTCGAGAGGGCGGTACCGTGCCTGTGCGTTATTGGAGCGGACTTCCAGCTTGTAGCGCATATATAAATCTCCCCGGGTTTTTGCATCTAAATCCAGGACTGATACTGGCGACTTTGTTGGGGTTAACTTTATGGCTCTTTTGTGCGTTTTATTTGACTGCTGACCTGGTTACTCAATTAGTGGGCTGGTATAGAGCCTTATTTAAAAGAGATTGAGTTTTAGCTAGATGAGGATGAGAGCTCGTCTGCGGTTTTGTGACTGTCCAATCGGATTGAAAATTTGTCTCCTCTGGGTACATAGAACATAACCTTACTGGGAGGCTTAGATTTGAGCCCGGTCCTATTGCCAGTAAAAAACAAAAAGGTGTTTATAGAACGCACAGAGTACAAACCTCTGATCGGTGGTCCTGACTCGGGCATTCCGCCTTTGTTTGAGGTCGGCAGTGGACTGCACTCGCACGCTGTGCTTGGTATCGATATCGGCAACGAGTCAGCCCGCATGGCTACTCTGCGCAGCGGTGCTTTGATCCAGGTCGGTCGCACCACACCGTCTGTTATGGAAGAGAAGAAGCCGGAGCGGGTCACCTATGAGGGGTTAGACTGTGTCAAAGAGGGTGAAATTGGCTTTGCCCGTGCCATTAAATCAAAGATAGGCAGCGACTGGAGTTTTATTACTGCTGGTGAGTCTTATTCGGCTGAATTACTATATTCACTTTTATTGGAGTCATTAAAAGACACTGCTCAAGAACAACTGCAAGAAGTCGTCTCTAAGTGTGTATTGACTGTGCCTCTAGGTTTTAGCAGTGCACAGCGCGCTCTAGTCAAACGTGCCGCTGAGGACGCTGGTTTGCAGGTGTTGCAGCTACTCAACGAGCCTTCGGCGGCGGCATTGCAGTACTGCTGTAACAATTATCAGAGCAGTGGCAAATTTTTGATTGTCAGTGCTGGTGCCTCTAGCCTAGGTGTTATGGCATTTGAGTATTACCGCGGCATTATTGAGGTTAAGTCGGCAAGCGGTGATAGTCGTTTTGGCGCCGATGATTTTGACAATGCAATTGCGGAGTTACTGGTCGAGCGCGCTGACGAACAAAACGAGATGAATGTCAGGTTGGATGGAGTTACTCTAGAGAGGTTGCGCCGTGCGGCAGTGGGGGTGCGTAATGACTTGTTTGGCGGTCAGTACAAAGGCCAAGTCGTGCTTGAAAATTACCATTATGACCATGGGCAAAGCGAGCTGTTAAGAAATCATTTGTCCAGTCGCGTAAGCATCGATGGACTGCAACATCTGCAATCAGGTTATCGTAATTTTGTCACTGGTCCAACATTTAGACTGGAGACTTTGATCAATACAAAAGATTATCTAGCCAGGACACAGACCCTTAGACAAAAGTTGGCGCTGCACATAGAGGACTGTATCGCTGAGTCTGGATTTGCCCTGGATGACTTTGATGAGATTCTCTTGCATGGCGGTTTTACAAACAATCATCTGGTACAGCAAGCTCTTACGGATATTTTAGGCACATGTGCCAGTCGCACGTATCTTGATAATGAGTCTGCTGCTGTTTATGGTGCGGCTATTCAAGCCAATCTCATAACTTATGGTCTGCACAATATGGTGGTCTGGGATGTGCTCTCAAGTCCTATCGGTGTCGAGCGTGAGGACGGCAGTTTTAAAGAAATCGTTGCTCGCAATACACCACTGCCGGTGCGTGCATTTCACCAGGTGCCAGTGATGGGAGCCACGGCTCTGGCTCATTTTGTCCAGGGAGATAGTCATAGAGCGAGTGATAACGCCTCCCTTGCCGAAGTCACTGTGAACAATTGCCCGCCTGCTAGAGAGGGGGCTTTAGCTGTGGAAATTGGTGTGCTGGTAAGCGGTGATGGCCTGGTGGATTTTACTGCCCGACACTGTGAGTTAATGAGTAGTCTGCCAATCAGTGTGAGAGAGGGTGAGCGGCGCACTTTTGTCAGTCATATCGAAGATTTGAAACAAATGAGGACGCTGACACGCGAGGCATCGACTGAGAGAGCAGAGCGTCTGGCTCGTAAGCTCAATCTCGATAGAGATTTGATACCTAAGACTTTGCGAGACCTTGGTTACTCGCCAGCTAGTATAAAAAGCGGCTATGCCATTGAGCATTTGCTCGCCCGTATGAGTCGCAGGCGCAGTCGTCGGCTCACACTTGCCCAAGACCCTGAGACTCGGGTATCCTGAGTAAGTTATCTGGTGGCATACTGTGGACCTGCAAAAACTAGCTCGCTACAAAGAGCTCCTGCTCAATCGCAAAAAGACCAGTGAGCCCGCAGAGGGCTATGATTCTGCTGTCAGACCTAAGGGGCAATCTGAGCAGGGCGGCGGTCCTGAGGCTGTTATTGGCATCGATATCGGCAATCAGTCTGGCTGTGCCGCACTATTTAAAAACGGCAATGTCAATCAACTTGGTCCGCGCTTTAGCGTGGAGCTGCAGGGTGAGCCTGCGGTGAGAGCTGTCAAGTCCAGGATAGATGCTAATCTCCGATTTAGTGTTGATGGCTGCAATTACAACCCATCTGGTATTTACCAGATGCTTTTGGAGCGTCTCAAAAAGGATCTTGGCGAGTCTCTAGACTCTCAAGCCTATAAGTGTGTTTTGACTGTGCCCCTTGCCTATGACGCCAATCAGAGGCGCTTGGCCAAAAAGGCCGCAGAAAAAGCTGGCTTTAACGTTTTGCAATTGATCAATGAGCCCACTGCTATTGCTTTTTATTATTGCTATAACACCAGTAAAAATGGACGCTATTTGGTAGTGTCGGCTGGCTCCGCTACTTTTGGTGTGATTGCTTTTGAGTTTGCTAGTGGTGCTGTGCGTGTGATTTGCGGTAGTGGCGAGGGCAATTTTGGCGCTGATGATTACGATGTCTGTCTGGCCCAGTCGCTCCAATCTGATATTGCCAAGCCAGCACGTCAGGCTCCTAAAGTGGTTCTGCCGGAGCCTATGCGTCAAGCCTGCGAGCAAGTCAGGTTGCAGCTGGAGCGACAAGCCGAAGTCTCTAGCGAAATAGTATCGATTAGTAAGCAGCAGTATTTGCAATGTACAAAACGTCTCAACACCAGACTTAAGATGCACATTACCGATGTACTGACACAGTCAAAACTTGATACCAGCAGTTTTGATGCTGTACTTATCGCCGGTGGCTTTGCTCAGAGTTTTCTTGTGCGGGCTGTGATTGATGAGGCTCTGCCAGAGTCGCTCAAGCGAGTTACTTTGCCTCTAGAGAGTGCTGCTTATGGTGCCGCTGTGCAGGCACATTTATTGTCTAAGCAATAGCGCGTTGCAGCTTGAGGTCTAGCGATTTAATTAGCATTGTTTTGGATTGACGTCCGTTGTAGCGGGTATGCTGGCAAAAGCTAGCCAAAAGGTAATATCCGTATTGGTCTATAATAGTCTACTGATTTATTAGAGTGGCAAGTCACTGGAGTGTTTTGCTAGACATAAAGTATATTGGTGGAGCTTGTCTGGCGCTTACATTGAGTGTCACAGGCTGGCATGCAGCCTATTGTCAGGTTGATACTTTGACTGGTGGTGGAGCTAGTGCTGCCAGTGCGAGTAATTCGAGCCCTGCAAGTGCTGCCAGCTCCAATAAGTCCGGCAGTGCGGTCGCGCCTCAGACAGCAGCACAGCTCTATCAGCAGGCCTCGACAGCCTTTAAGGTCGGCAACATCCTGCGTGCCATCGAGCTGCAAAAAGAGTCGCTCAAGCTGGCCGAAGAAACCAACGATGTAAAACAGATATTTAGCTGTTTGGATGATCTGGATTTGTGCTACGTAGGAGAGCCAGAAAAACGAGCAGCGAATTTTAGTCGTATGGTAGCTCTTGCCGAAAAGACACCGTCTTTGGACGGGGGGATGTGCCGGACATATATACGCAAAGCAGGGGAGTGCTATCTCAAAGACGAGGTATCCGCTGCCGAAAATTATTTACTAAAGAGTCGACGCCTTGCTTATAAAATGCCGACGGTGGCCAATAAGCAATTCGATGTTGAAACCATGCAGACTGCGGTAGATTTACTCGTTCATATGGGCAAATACGAGCAGGCTCTGGCTGAGTGCAAGAGAGGTTTGGAAGAGTGTCAGAGCCATAAGTTGCATGTTATATCTAGTGCACGACTTTTGCGTGTAAAAGGGCAATGTCTGGCTGCTCAGGAAAAGTATAGCGAAGCTGATAACTGTTACCAGGAAGCACTTCTAAAGCTGGAAGCAGCAAGTTGTACTAACAATACCTTGTATGGATCGATCCTGTTTTTTCGCAGTTTGCTGCATGTACAAGTTGATGATCTCGATTTGGCTCGGGTCGAATTTGAAAAAGCCGAGTCTATACTCGACAAAGCGCCCAACATTGGCAATGTTGATATGCAGTTTCGTAGTATTTATAGTCCAGAATTACTGATGCGCTTTGGCCGTTTGGAAGAAGCAAAGCGAGTCGCTGACCGTCTATATGAATTCCGTCGTTTTCGATTTCCGCTAGATGGCAATTTGATGGCCGAGACAAAATTACTTTGTGCCTGGACTCAGGCTGCCCTCGGACAAAAGGAAGCGGCACTGCTCCTCGCCGATCCGTCTATGTACGTGTTGCAGTCAAAACTGCCAGCGGACGATGATCGCAATGGCAAGATGCAGTGGCGCATGGCTGAGATACAAAATATTTGTGGTCGAACAAAATCAGCTAGAGAATACTACGAAAAAAGCGCTGCCATAATGAAGTCCAAATTTGGCGCATCGTGCCATCTCTACAAGGATTGTCAGGCAAAGTTAAGTGCACTGAATGGCGGTACGCCCTATAAGATGGTGATGCTTACGCCGGTGCCAAATGTTAACCGCTCTGTGGAACCCGCTGTAAGTAGCACTGCTCCTAGGGTTGGCACAGAAACTCCAGTGACTGTTGTGGCGACGATGTCTGGTCCGGCTACTGCCGCTGCCATTGCCAGTGGTGGCGGACAATTTAGCGGTAAAATTGGTGACAAGTGGGCTTTGCTTGTTGGTATCAGTAAATTTCAGGATGCTAGACTCAATTTGAAGTTCCCTTCTAAAGACGCAAGCGATCTCTATCATGTCTTGATTGATAAACTCAACTTCGCTCCCGATCATGTTGCCTTGCTTACCAATCAATATGCCACCAGAGAAAACATACTCTCTATGCTTGGTGACAAGTGGTTGCCCAGGGTTGCTGCGCCTGAGGATCTGGTCTTGATATTTTTGTCTACCCATGGCAGTCCATCGGATCTCGATGTGGGTGGTATCAATTATTTGCTGGCTTACAACACAGATCCACATAGTTTGTATGCCACAGGCATACCACTGCAAGATCTGGTCAATATGGTCAAAAAGCGCGTACATTCTAAGCGAGTGCTGATTGTACTTGATGCCTGTCATAGCGGCTCTGCTCAAGTAGAGTCAAAGGGTATGGTGGTTAATCGTGCTGTGGATGCCGATGCTGTAGCTCAGGGTACTGGTCAGATGGTGATTTGCTCCAGCTCACCGCAAGAGTTGTCCTGGGAATCAAAACAGTACCCTAATGGTGTTTTTACTCATCATTTCATTCAAACTCTCAGTCAGTCCGGTGGCATGAAGCCGTTTAATTCAATCTTCCAAACTCTATCTGAGGCCACGCGCAATGAAGTGATGCGCGATCGATCTGTGATGCAAACTCCAGTATTGCGCTCTGCCTGGTCTGGAGATGAACTGTTTTTGGGTGCAAAGGCAACCAACCCCAGACCTGGCCTTGGCATAAGAATTTATCAGAGTGATTTGCCTGTCAGTGCTGGAAGCGCCACTGCGCAGAGTAAAAAAGCACGATGACTATGCTGTTAGACAATCCTATTTGGAGTGCACTCAGTGGTCCTCATGCCGCGCTCTCTCTGGGCGATGAGCGAGCCAGGCGTTATGACCCAGACTTTACCAGTCTGGCTGCTGTGGCACCAGGTGCTGATCTTAGTGCCCTTGATGCTATAGCCAGTCTGGGCACCATTGGCATTTGTACTACCTCTGAGCCGCATATACCAGTTGGATGGCAGGTTCTTGAGCAATTTGCCGTGGCTCAAATGGTCTGCGATAAGTTAATAGACAGGGAATTGCCCTCATATGTGATCCTTGCCGATGCCGATGTACCCGAGATGACAGAGCTGGTTAAGCTCACCAGACCCGGTCCTTTTGCCAGGCGGACACGTGAGTTTGGTACTTTTATCGGTATTAGGGACCAGGGTAGACTCGTTGCCATGGCTGGAGAACGTATGAAAATTGATGGTCATGATGAAGTCAGCGCTGTATGCACACATCCTGATTATCAGGGGCGTGGGTATGCTCGCGGTCTTGTCTCGGCCGTTGCCAGAGAGATAGTCAATCGCGGTCGCAAACCGTTTTTGCATGTCAGATCAGCCAACCTGGCCGGAATTAGGAGCTACCAATCAGTAGGTTTTGCTTTGCGCACAGAGTTTTGTTTTACTGTTTTGAAGCATCTTGGTCCGGTGGCAAAACCTTGAGCTTTGTCTGTGAGATGCGCTGAGTCATTTGCGCCAGGCGTTGTTTGCCATCGTCAAGCTCCTCTCCGTAACGTCTTCTCTGGACTACTGGAGTACTAGTTGTTTCCAATATTCTGAGGTTGCCTATTGTTATTCTTGATGCTTTGATGCGCTGTAGTCTTTGCTGTTCTTCTTCTTCCCAGGCGTCAGTGGCCCAGAGCATTTCGCAGAGTTTTTCTGCCCGCTTCATTTCTCTCAGATATGGTGCAATCAGGTCTAAGCGAGTTAAGACTGATAGCGGTGCTAGAGTCTCAAAGATCTTTCTGACAATTTTTAGTCTTTCTGCAAATCTTTTTGTCCGACTCAGTTCTGCGGCACGACATGCAGATGGCTTGTCCATCAGTTCGATCATTTCTCTTGTTGTGCTTTCTGTAATATTTGTCAGCTCATCTATTTCAGCTTCGCCAAGTAAGTTCATCGTCGTATCCCCAGTGACTCTACTGATCTTAGTATCGGTGCGCCAGTGCTATATCAATATCAGCATAGTGACCGATTTATGCTATCGGTCATATGACGTCGCAGTCGTCTCTGAGCCACTTGAGGCGATATTTGTGATGATTTCTTGATTGATAGCTTTGGGCTCAGTGCGCCACCAAGCTGGTTCCTTGTTTGTAACCAGGATGACCATTCGGCAAGCATGTTTGAGTGGTGGCAATGAGAATTTATCTTTCGCACTATAGATAGAACCGTTGCTGTGACTGCATTTTGCGGCATTGGCGTTCACGCAGTGTTCACATAGGATTTTGAATTGGTGTGTTTGGGGCACTAAGCATGGTGCAAAAGCAAATCGGCTTGCCCGGGTGGACAAGCCGATTTGGATATCGTCAGTAAAAAAAACTTTTAGTGTACGATTTGGCTTTCGAGCTTTTTCAGCTCTTCGTTTTGCGGGCTGAATGCTGGTTGCACTGTAGCATGAGCCTCTTTGTAGTTTTTGATCTCGTTGCGTGTTTGTTTTTGGATTACATCAAGCATCCAGATTGCCTACGAAGCTTCGTTAGCAGTGGCACCTTGCGCTACACCCTTAAACACTTTGTATGGATTGCGGTTGTAGCGATAGCCGCCGCGAGCTATGCAAGTGCCGAAGGCGATTTGCGGGCCGCCTCTGGCAGCATAGGAGACAAAGCTCTCAATCATTTCTCTCTTTTGCGCTTTCTTGTCCTTTTCCATGTACTCGGTACGATCGTTTATCAGTTTACCCATTGTTTGATAGGTATCTGTACGAGCCTGGAGCGGTGTTGTGCGGTTGTTTGCCATGGCCTCAGTGAGGAGTTTGGTATCAGCCGTGAGTTTTTCGGTTGTTTTGCAGCTGACTTCACCAATTTGTTTGGAGAGTCTGGCTTGCGCTACTTTACCGGTCAAGGCGGCACCGCCATGGATAAGTACAGGGGCGGCAGTCAGCGTGGCACCAGAGATTAAAAATCCAACGCCACCGCCACCGATTTGTTTGGTGTTAACAGCTTTGATACCTTGCAGTACGCTGAGGGCGCCAGGGAAGGCCCCTGTGGCACAAACTGCCAGTGTACCGATTGTTGTGATGTCACGAGCCGAGTGACGTTTGCGTGAATCAACATAGATTTTGCTGAATTCGAGAATACTCAAATCGCGGAAATCTTTGAGGACGTTTTCTTCGGCAGTGAGATATTGTCTCTCGCTGGAGTCCAGGTCACCCATCTGTGATACTGCACTGCTGCGTTCGGCTAGCAGTTTGTCGATTTCGTCTCTTAGTGCCACTACGCGCTCGCGCATTGTTTTAGCATCAAAGTGCTTTTTCTTACCTTTGTAGTCGGTAATTAAGTCACCAGCACCTTCTGCTGCATAGAGTGTGCCCAGTAGTGAATAAGCTACGAGTACAGTAATTACACCGGATTCGAGGTGACCTCTATCGGCTAGACCGTCTCCTGGACGTTTTTGATATCTCCAGAACTGACTCATCAATGTGATGTTGCCAGCATTAGCTACAGCGCCAGCAGCAAAGTCGTAAAATTTCATGCGACGCTGTTTGTTTTTATCTCTGGCTGTGTAGTGTGTACGGAAGTCACTATTTAGTTTTAGTAGTTCGATTTCTTTGCTGGCAATTTGTTTGTCTAATTGCTCGACTGCATCGAATTTATTAGCCTGGTAACTTGCGGAGCCGGCCATAGCCAGATCGACTTGGGCAAATGAGGGCAAGGCGCATTGTAAGGACAAAGCGCCCGTTAGTACGAGACAGGATATTCTCCTGGTAGTTGCTTTTAACATTTTAGATACCTGACGCCTGACGATAATAAAAAATCGAATCCAGTGTGCGCCTCGCGAGGGTATTTGTTTATCCCTCCAAAGAATGATGGCAAGCTGGTGCCATAGGTGGTGCCTTCTGGTTATTATCGCGCTTGAAAACGGTAAATAAAATTTACCGTGGCTCCCAAAATATAGTTATTGCCGATTTGTCGAGTTGGCTCTGACAGATAATCTTGATGGCAAGGATTTGGCCTGGACTGCTTGCGATATTTATGCCGGAGGCAAAAGATTGTTTGTTTGACTTAGCTGTTACATAGGCCTAGATGTGCTTTGTCAGGTCATCTCCAACCTTAATTACCTGGACGAGTAATAGGCACCAAATTGTAACTACTAAAGTTATGCCTCTCGCCATTGTTAGAATGCAACTATTGGAATTTGCAGGTGATGGCTTATGTGGCTGTTTTTGGGTGTATTTTTGTTGGCGTATGTCTATCACGGTGTAGGCATAACGATGGGTTACCACCGACTTTTGTCGCACCGATCCTATAAGGTACCGCGGTGGCTAGAGTATTTAATTGTCTCTGGGGGCTATCTCTGTTTAGAGGGTTCACCAATCTTTTGGGTCACTACACATAGATTGCACCACCGCTACTCGGATAAACCAGGCGATCCCCATAGTCCACTGGATGGTCAATGGCATGCATTTCTAGGTTGGATGTATCGTCCTAAAGTTTTGATTTCAAAAGAAGAAAGCAAGATTTTGGCACCAGATTTATACCGTGATCCCCTTTACCGGTTTTTGCATGTTAACCACACACATAAGGATGGCATTCTTTGTCTCGTTATATCGATACTCTATAGAGTGGCTATCTATGCTCTTTTTGGACCAGTAGTCGTTTGTGCTGAGATTCTCGGTAGTATTCTTGCCTTTATGGCACCACTGATAGTTAACCTGTATTGTCATAAACCAGCACTTGGTTATGAGAGCTATCCTTGTGGTGATCAAAGCCGTAATGTCTGGTGGGTGGCCTTATTATCCTTTGGCGAAGGTTGGCACAACAATCATCATGCCTTGCCTCAGTCTGCGCGCTTTGGCTTGCACAAAGGAGAATTTGACTTCACCTGGCAAACACTTAGCTTTTTAAAAGTCTTTGGTCTTGTTACTGATATAAGATTGCCAAAGACACCAAAGGTCGAAGCCGAAGGGCGAGTACCGATAGAAGTTAGTTAGTTAGTTAGTTAGTTAGTTAGTCGATTTGACTAAAATATTCAAAAGGAGGATGTGTGTAAGTGCATCCTCCTTTTGTACTTAGATCCTGTTGCTATTGAGCAAAATTGCCGTACCAATATCGTGAGCCATTTTCTGCCACTCTGGGTAAGAGATTGATGTCTACACGGTTTTTGGGCACGCCTCTGTAGTTGACTGAGACATGATTACTGCTCATCAACTTATCGGCGTCAGAGAGTACTTTTAGCTCCTGGGCTGAGGCGTTCTCACTAGTGCGCTTTTGCGTCCAGGCTCTAAGCTCGGAGATATTGAGGATGCCATCTGCACCAGCCATATTGTCAAAATTCGTTTTGATATAGTTTCTGGCAGTGTACTGCTCTTCAAATGATTTTTCTTGTCTTGGATAAGCCTCTAGATCTGCTCTGGTTGCCCCGGATGTTTCTCTGCCCCATTCGTCATTAGATGACTTTTGGATGCGTCCTAGATGTGATGCAGCACTGGTGAGCCAGCGTTTATCGTCTTCGGAGAGATTGGTGTTGCTCTTAAGATAATTGTTCAGGGCTGTAGCATCGACATATGCAGGATCGGCTTTGCCTGGTATTTGATCAAAATGTCTCAATAGCGTTTCAGCTTCTTTCGCGGCAACTTCAGCACCGACAGTAGGATTTTCTTTACTGCCGTTTGGTGGTGTAAAGTTTTCGACTGGTGCTTGTACTGGTGTTTCTACCGGCTTAGGTTTTTCTACTTCAGTCGCATTTGGATTTACTTCAGGCTGCTTAGCTGGTTCTTGCGGAGTTTCAGCGGGCTTAGCTGGTACCTGCGGCGTTTCGAGCACAGGTGTCTGCGGAGTTTCTGCTGGCTTAGCAGGCACTTGTGGTGTCTCGGCCGGCTTAGCTGGCACCTGCGGAGTTTCTGCTGGCTTAGCTGGTACTTGTGGTGTCTCGGCTGGCTTAGCAGGCTCTTGAGGTGTCTCGGCTGGCTTAGGCGCTTCTGGCGCACCAAAGCCCGGTATGGTCAAATGTTGGTTGGGATATATCCGGTCTCTGTTTTTGATCTGGTCCTTGCCATTACCTTTATTGGCTTCAAAAATCTTGCCCACCAGATCATTTATTTCTCTTGGTGTGACTGGTTTGTTGGCATCAGTGCCGGTGGCAGTTTTTCTTTGCTCACTTAAATAGCGATTGGCAATGTTCCACAGATTGTCACCAGGTTTGACTGTATAAACTGCATCGCGCCCACTGACTATACTCAAGTCTGGTACTGGCGCAGGACGTGTTTGATCTGTATTAACAGGTTTTTCGATGGGAGCAGTTTGTTCTGCTTTAACAGGATTTTGTGTCGCAGGTGCTCGCTCAGGTCCTTCGGTGTTGGCTACCTGTGGGGCACGATCTCCATTGGCCGGATCTGATGTATCTACTGTCTGGTTTTTGCGCGGCTCGACTTTGTCGATGCTAGTATTTGTCACACGTGGTTGTGTCTGGTCGCCTTGAGGCGATTTGGGCGGTGCTAAGTCCGGTCCACCATTGCGGTAGTCCTGAAATACATCAAAAGGATCTTGCTTGCTGGGTAAAGTAGTATCGGCAATCCGGTCTCTGGGCGCGGGCGCCGTAATGTTATCTGCAGCCATAAACACCTTCCAAGAAAAGAGGTAGAGGTATCTAGAGCATCATGCCGGTGGGCCGGGTGGGGATATGCTGCTCTAATTGGGGTGTTATGTGAGGTTAAACAACTATACTTACCGAGATATAACTGATTTGTTAATTGCTAGATTATTTTGCAACTCAGTGCAGCTTTTAATATTTATTATGGTCCAGCCAGTGGATTAAACATGGGCTTAGTAACGTGACTTTTGCGATTGTTGTGACTGGAGCCAGCTGGCAGATTGATGTGTTTGCTGGTTTTGACAGATTTGTTTTGAGTGGCAGAGCGCTTGGTGTTTGCCGATTGCTTTTTGGTTTTCATTTTGGCTCCTTTACTAAATGTAGCTGCCATCATTAGAGCAGGCTAAGAGTAAAGGGCGCGTCATCAAGAGGGCGCGCACTGTCAATAAAACATCAAAAGTGTTTACTACTCTGGAGTGGTCTCTGCGCGCTTGCCTTTATTTGCCAGACGCTCGTCTATAAGAGGCATTACCAGTCCCAAAAACTCGGCAGGTGTGAGGCGGTTGGAGACAACTTTGCTGGCGCCATCACGGATAGCTGTAAACTCGGCACTGGTCTCTGGCAATTCTTCAATGCAAAAGACAAAAGGTATATGACATAGCTCATCGTCGCGCTGTACTTCAGACAAAAAGGTCTGACCGTCGCCATCAAGCATTTCGTAAGGGCAAATAATAAGCTCCGGCAGATTTTTATGTGCCAAAAAAAGTGCTACAGACATAGGCTGCGCTGTGATGATCTGGTATCCAAGCGGTTCAAATGCGTCTCTAGCCAGTGCTACTGTTTTTGGTGAGGTGCCTGCTACCAGGACTTTAGGCGTTTCCATGGGGTAATGCTCAATTTATATGTAGATAGATCATTGTATTGCTAAAGCTCACTATCCAGGTTGCTCAGTTAATGCAATATGAAGGTCCTCACAAACGCCAGACTTGTTTACTATTATCCATTTTGACGATAGCAATATCAAAGTCGAAAAGCATATCGACGAAGTGATCAGAATACTTAAAGGCTAAATTGAGCCTATCACTTACATTTAATGCAATCTTGACTCCCAGGCGTTAGTCTCACAGGCAAACAAAGGCTGTGAGGTTGACAATGGAAAAGCGAGTCCTGGGCAAAACAGGGATGAATGTCAGTGTACTTGGCTTTGGCGGCGCTGAAATCGGATTTGAGGGTGCCAGTCAAGGCATTGTCGACAAAATGCTTGTGGAAGCTCTGGAGCAGGGCCTAAATGCCATTGATACAGCTGAATGCTATGTGAATAGCGAAGAGCTAATTGGTGAGACTCTCGGTAAGCGTCGCAAAGAGTTTTTTCTCTTTACCAAGTGTGGTCATTCGGGCAGTGACTTTAAGCCAGCCTGGAGTAAGGCGGAGATCGCTAACAGTATTGAGCGCAGCCTTAAAAATCTCAAGACTGACTATGTTGACCTGTTGCAACTGCACAGCTGTAGCGCTGACATATTGCATAAGGGTGAAGTAGTAGAAGCTCTGGAAGCTGCTAAAAAAGCTGGCAAGACCAGGTTTATTGGTTATAGCGGTGATAGCACAGATGCGCTGGCGGCTATTGAGCTTGGTGTCTTTGATACTCTGCAAACCTCTATATCGATTTTTGACCAGGAATGTCTGGATCTTACTTTGCCCAAGGCCATCGAAAAAAATATGGGTGTGATTGCTAAAAGACCGATTGGCAATGCCGTCTGGCGTCACAAGTCAAAACCAGACAACAGTTATGTGCTGGACTACTGGGAGCGTATGAAGGCGCTCAAGTATGAGTTTATGGACGGTGATGCCACTATGGCTGGTGAAATCGCCTTGCGCTTTACTTACTCTCAGCCTGGCGTACACACAATGATAGTGGGCACCAAAACCCCGGGACGCTGGCGAGCCAACGCTGATCTGCTGGCTAAAGGTCCGCTCAGTAGTGTGGAGATTGACAATATCCGCGCACTCTGGCATAAGGTCAGTAAAGCTGATTGGGTGGGGCAGGTCTAGGAGGGGCGGTGGAGCAAGCTGAGCACCGTTATCGACTGGTTAGGCTGATGCAATTGGCTTACAGCGGCGAAAAAGCAGCTGCTTATGCTTACGCCGGACATTGGCGCTCACTGAGGAGTGGTGTCGAGTGTGATACCATCAAAAAGATTGAAAAAGAAGAAGTTGAGCACCGTCTTGCAGTCGGTCGTATACTTGAGCAGCTGGGCGCAAAACCAGCCTGGTGGCGTGAAGTATTAATGGGTACAATTGGCAGTCTGGCTTGTGTGGGCTGTTTTTTTACTGGCTGGTTTTTGCCAATGTATTTTGCTGGCAAGCTAGAGCACGAAAATGTACGTGAGTACGATGTCGCAGCCAGCCACGCTCACGCACTTGGACTTGATGAGCTATTGCCGCTACTATCAGAAATGTCTGCCACTGAGTCAGAGCACGAACTGTTTTTTAGCAGTCAATGTCTTGGGCACTGGATGCTAAAGCCAGCAGTGGCAATGTTTGGATGGGATCCAGTGCCAGTTATAGAACAATATAAGAGCAACTCAATAGATGCTTGATTTGTCGTAGTCGATAAATTCGCAAGCAGGTAGGGATTTTTTAGCTGCCTCTTTTAGTTTGTCCGGCCATTGGCAGCTCAGTGAGATACTTTTGAGATTGTGCATCTTATTGAGGTGGTGTAAGCAGCCTGGTGTAAGGGAGCAATGATAAAGCTTGAGGCGCTCGATATTGGGATTGTTAGATAGTATCTCGATGTCGCGATCTGTCGTGCTGGCACTAATCAGCCAGAGTTCTTTGATATTGGGATAATGAGGCAGAGCCTCAAGCAATATCCTTTGCTTACTGATATTTTTTAGCTTCAAGCAGTCTATCTCTTTAAGCAGCTGCAATCGCAAAATTGCTTCACCAGTTACTTTGGTATCGCACAGCCCGAGTGATTTCAGACCTTTTAGCTGATCTAGCTTTAAGACATCTTCATTGGTAAGGATTGATTCATCAAAGCCCTCTTTATGGATCAGGCTATTAAAAAAACTAAAATGCTTGAGTGCAGTCCAGTCTTTTAGATAGGATATGACTTCGGCTGGATGTTCGGTGATAATCTCCAGGTCGTTGACATTGTCGTTACCCAGCTTTTTGCAAATCACAGGAAACGGTGTGCATACTCCCTGTAAGTGCAGGCTGACCTTTCTGTCCAGAGCAGCTTCAATGACACCCATAGCTTGAAACGGCTCGCCATCATTTAGCTGCATATAGCCCAAGTAATGATTATCCGGAAAAGTAAATATTCTGACTTCTTTGCCCAAAATATCTTTACCCACCTTGCAGATGTAGTCGTTGTTTTTAAGTAGTTTTGCTACTACTTGAAATTCTGATTCTTCGTCACCAGCTGGATCCAAGCTTGTGGCTTGCTGTTGTTGTTTGTGACCGGTGTAGTCAATAAAACTGATTACTGCCAGACCGGCCAGGACGAGAAAAATACATACTCCTGCTGCGATCAATATATTTTTTAGTAGATCTTCTTTTTGCTCTTCTGGTGCCTTTGTCACTATCTGCGGTGGCGTGTAGTGCAGCGGAATTGTCAGTGAAGATTTGGTTATTGAGTCTTGATGAGTACTATTACTTTTGGCGTCTTGGCTTTGTTCGGCATCGAGATCTTCTTGACTGGATGCCGTTAAAGGCTTAATGGCGGTAGTGCTCAGTCCGCTACTTAAAATCGATTTGCCTTTGAGTATACGTGTCAAATCCACGCCTACTTGCGACATACTCTGATAACGGTCGGCTGGATTTTTAGCCAGCATCTTCTGAATCAGGCTCTCCAGTGATTCGTTAAAATGTCCGTTGGGTGCCAGGCTAGCGAGAGTAGGGGGTGTCAGTGTCTGGTGTTTGAGTATGGTGGCAAAAGCGCTATCACCCTTAAAGGGTGGAAAAGCTGTCAATGCCTCCACAAGTGAGCAGCCCAGGCTGTAGATATCGGAGCGCTGATCGACGTGTTTGCCAGTGCTCTGTTCAGGGCTCATATATATCGGTGTACCAAAAATTAGACCAGAGGCAGTTTGATGTTGATCGCTGTAAGTGGACCCTGACTTGGGGGAAAGCCGTGCGATGCCAAAGTCCACCAGTTTGGCTGTGGTGGAATTATTGCGCAGGTCTTTTACGAGTATGACGTTGGCCGGTTTGAGGTCACGGTGAATGATTCCGACAGTGTGCGCTTGATCGAGAGCGCTTGCTAGCTGGACAAAGAGCTGCAAAGCTTCGTTTACTGGCAACCGCCCATTGCGCTTGAGCACTGTTTCAAGTGTTTCACCATCAATCAGATCCATGACATAGTAAGGATACTCGCCTTGATCAACTCCCATATTGTGGATGCCGACTATGCTGGGGTGGTGCAATCTGGCAAGGGCCTTGGCTTCCAGTTGGAAACGTTTCCAGTTTTCTTGCGATACTGAAGCGTCGGCAAGGATTTTCATGGCATATTGTTGTTTTATCTCGATATGCTCACAGGCAAAAACTACACCCATGCCGCCACTGCCCAGTGGTTTGCCTAGCTTAAAGACCTTATCGACTATATCGCCCTGTTTGTATTTTTTAGGTGTTTTTACTGGCATACGCCAGTCTGTTTTGTCGGGGCTGGATTTGGTTGCACTGGCGATGTCGCTGTCCTTGGGCGCATTGCTGGCTGCGTCAGCAGCATCGACCTGGGCTTCTTGCTCGGGATTCAGCGGTTTGGCTGGTGTTTGAGATTGATTGTCGCTGCTTAAATCTGGCATTGGCTAATTATCCACTGCAATTGCTGTAGATATGCCCATTGCCTACATTTTTAAGGAGTATCTAGTGAAAGCCACGGCAGCGCAGTTCGGCGTTTTTCATGATCTGGGCGCATTTTTCGTCAGCTTCTTTCATGATTTCACGTTCACGTTCATCCGAGATATCCAGGCCACGATGCCCGTCACCATATTTAAAAACCTGATTGGACGAACTTTTTTCGTTTTCAATCTGTTCTTTTGCTGCATTGCGAATTTTGGCCGTTTCTTTGCGGGCTTCTTCCATGACCTGGGTTTTTTGTCTCTCTATAGCGGCTTTTGCCGGGCTCAGGTTGGCCTCCTCGTCGTCATCGTCGTCGTCTGCCTTAGCTGGAGCTTTTGTGCTAGAGCTTGAGGCAGAAGTGGCTGGAGCAGTGGTCTTAGCCTGGGAAAATTTTTCGATACTATCAATGCCTGCCTGACACTGTGCTTGAGTGCCAGGATCTTTGCAATAGTGCATGCAGACCTGATAGCAATACTTTGCCTGGGGCCATTGACCCAGAGCAAGGCAAGTATTGGCCATGTAGTACTGAGCCTGCCAGGAGCTTGGATTGGCTTTGATGAACTTCTCAAAGGCTAATCTCGCCGCCTGATAATTTTTGGCTTGGTAGAGCTTTATGCCTTCATCTAGATCGGACTTTACTGGAGCTGCAGTGGCGCTGACTTGAGTGAGGCAAGCAAGGACCAGTGCTATCGACGTTAGCCTGGTAAAGAAGCTGGACATTTGCACTCCTTATAGGTTTTTAGTGGTAACCGCGACACCGAGCTTCTGCATCGTTCATTATTTTTGTGCATTTTTCCTCAGCTTCGGCATTGATGGCGTCGACGCGCTGATAAGGGATATCGAGTGCTTTGTGACCATCGGGATACTTGCAGATTGTGTTCGAGTTTTCGCTCTCAAACTGTATTTGCTCTTGAGCTGCTTTGTGTATTTTACTTACTTCAGCTCTAGCCCGCTGCATTATCTCGTCTTTTGCCTTTTCGGCTTTTGCTTGAGGCGAATTGGGATCTAAGACTTCTTCCTCATCTTCGTCCTTGGAAGACTTGCTGGCAATAGCTACGGATGTGCTGGTACCGGTCTTATGTATCTGAGTTTTGTATTTGTCTATATTGTCCAGACCGGCCTGACATTGAGCTTTGACTGAGGGGTGCAAACTGTGGTGCATTGCCATCTGGTAAGCATAGCGGGCTTGAGGCATTTGACCTAAGGCGTAACAACAATGACCGAGATAATACTGTGCTTGCCAGTCGCCTGGATTAGCCCTGGTCACGCGCTCAAAGGCGAGACGTGCGGCATTGTAGTCTCTTGCATTGTATAAGGCGATACCTTGCTCCGACTCAGATGCAGCAAAAGCTGGCATATGAGCTGACGATAAAACCACTAAAGCGGCAATTATGTTTATGTGATGAGCTGATTTAATTGCCATGTACTGCCTCGTTTGCTCCCATAATAACCGGTGAAGTGTATTTGAGAATACTCTTTGGATTTATATCATGAGCCTAACGTATCATTTCGATTTTGGCTGTTTCTCAGGCAACATTAATCAATTGGAGCATAAAGGTTAAAAACGCCTTGCCTCTATAACTCTGCTCCTGGGCTCTTAAAAACCTTTGTGGGAACTAAAATCCTTACCACCTGTCCTACTAGTGGCGGCAAGCAAGGCTTCAGCCGATAGTTTTTTGAGGACAGGATAATGATTTACACATTGATTTCACTGCTCGTATTTTTCTGGTTTGTAGGACTGATTTCGCATATCGGTGGCAGTTTTGTGCATACACTTTTGGTTTTAGCACTCGGCATCTTTTTGTTCGATGTTATTACCGGACGCCGTTCATCTGTATAAAAAATCAATCAGTGCAACTTGCCTGCACTCATTGGTATAGCGGTCTGACGCAGCTATAACTGCGTCAGACCTTACTATTTGTTAGTTGCTGTGCTCTGCGGATCTTTTTTGCATCGATTCACTTGCACGTTTGACATATTTGACATTTGTTTCCCATGGCTTGGGTAAGAAGCCTACTACTCTTATTAAATGTGACTTGGCTTTTTGTGCTCTTTCGTCACCTGAAAACATTCCAGCGCCAAGGCCTACACCTTTAAATGTGACACCTTTTTCTTCGCCGATTTCACCGCGATACATCCGTGTCCACTCCAAAACGCAGCGTTCATAACTTTTGCTGTCGACGTGGTGTAGTTTATGCATGCGCTCTTCTAGCGCGATAGCAAGTAGCTCGTGGACATCAGGATCTTTGGGGTCCTTTTGCATGGCGTTGTTGAGATGGCGAATGGCTCTAGCATAAGCCCCCTGTCTCATACATTGTTCAGCTTTGAGGCAAAGAGTACGGGCGTTTTCGTAGTCATCCGAGGCGATATCATCGTACTCTTTTGCCGCAGGCGGTTTAGCTTTTGTTTGGACAGTCTGGACTTCCGGAGAGCTTGGTATTTTGTTGGTCTCGGTGTCAGGCTCTTGCCATAGCTCTTGGGTCTGTTCCTGGGCTAGCGCTGGCACAGGCAGGCTGTAGTCCAGCGCAAACAGCAATATCATCATTGCCAACCATAAGCGTCTTGAATTTATAGGGGACACTTACTTTGCCTCTCAATTTGACCAGTTTAAAAATTGTACGTCTACTATGTCACCTTCGGCTCTATATTCTAATTCTTGTTCAAAGTGTATTAAAGCGTTGGCGGTGGTTAGTCCTGTGAGCATGTGACTATCTTGACCGGTGGTGGGTTTAGCTTGCACCTGTCCGTCTTTGTTACGTGAAACTATGGCTCTGACAAAATCCAGGCGTCCTGCTTTTTTCTTGAGTGAGTTTGACAATCTGGCTGTTACTACTTCTGGTGCGGCATCACTGGTGGTGCCCTGCAAGAGCATCAGCGCTGGTTTGACAAACAAATGAAAAGTGACTAGTGCCGATACTGGATTACCTGGTAGTCCAAAGATAACCTTTTGGTCTGACATTGTGCCAAAGTAAATTGGTTTTCCAGGCTTGATAGAGGCCTTCCAAAAAACTGTGCGGACGTCCATTTGTTCTAGAGTGGATTTGACATAGTCGCGATCACCAACTGATACTCCGCCCAGTGTTATAAGCACATCGCAATTGGCAAGGGCTTGACTGAGCGTGACTTTGACTGATTCTTCAGTATCAAGGCAGTGATAGCGAGTGATGCTCTCCTGGTTGATATGTAGACCAGTAAGGGCGGCACTTAGTGCGTAGCTATTGCTGTTATAAATTTGTGATGGCAATAGACTCTGACCTGGTTCAATTAATTCATCACCAGTGGAGACCAGGGCAATGCGCGGTTGTCTGTAGCATTTGACTCGACTGGCTCCCACTGTCGCTGCCAGACCAATTGCTGGTGGTGTCAGTCTTGTACCAGGGGCGAGCACGACTCGGCCTTCTTCCAGTTCTTCACCAGTCAATCTGATGTTTTCGCCTATTCTAGTTGTGCATGTGACTATTACCTGGCCATCTGTTTCCTGGCAGTATTCACGCATTATTACTGCTTCGACAGTCTCTGGTACAGGAGCACCGGTGAGGATTTTGACACAGGAGCCCGCTGGCAATGCTGCTTCCCCTGTGATGCCACTGGCTCCCGCCTCTGTGCCCGCTGCTACCGTGGCCATCAAAGAGAGTGTAACCGGGTTGGCTTGTGAGGCTGATAACAGGTCAGAGACATTGACACCAAAGCCGTCTACTGCTGAGTTGTTAAATCTGGGCAGATCAAAAGGAGCTTTTAGATCTTCGGCTAAGACCCTAAAAGCGGCGTTACTCAAGTCAACTGTCTCGACTGCCGGGCTTATGCGTGAGCATACGTCCAGTACTTTAGCTAAGGCCTGGTCATAAGTTAGCATAATGATCAGGTAAGCGAGCCGCGGATGATTTCGCCCGATGGTCGGCTCAATTGTTTGCCGTGATGACCATGGTGACCGTGTCCTTCCAGCATTTTAAAGGCGTGGCGGATAGCGGGAAACAGCACTTTGAGCCCGTCTTCGACGGCGGAGGTAGAGCCAGGTAAGCTCACTATGATTGTTTTTTGTCTGACGCCACTGACACCTCTGCTGAGCATGGAGTGGATATTGCGCTCCTGTCCGTAGGTGCGAATTGCTTCAGCGATGCCGGGGAGTTCTAGCTCTATCAGGCGGTTGAGGGCTTCTGGTGTGTTGTCTCGGGGGCTAATTCCAGTACCGCCGGTGGTGATCAGGAGGTCTACCTTTAGCTCATCGCAGATACGTCTTACAGCCGGTACGATTTCTGATTCATCATCGGGCAATATTGTGTATTCGCTGATTTCAAAGTTTTCTGATTCTAAAAATTCGACTAGATGTTTGCCTGATACGTCTTTGTTTTTGCCTTTAGCTACGCTATCTGATAGCACCAGGACTGCTGCCTTGAGTGGCTTGCCAGCGGGATCTGTCAGGGCAAAATCACTTTTGCCACCGGTTTTGGATACGAGCAAAATTGACTCTATCTGCATCAGATCATCAACCATTTTGGCCATATCGTAAATGGTTAGAGCGGCTACTGTGGCGGCAGTCAGCGCTTCCATTTCAACACCAGTCTTATAGATTGCTTTGACTGTGGTTTCGATTTCGATGGCGTCTTCGTCCATATGAAACTCAATACCGACAAAATCTACTGGCAGTGGATGGCAATAAGGAATGATCAAACTTGTGTTTTTGGCCGCTTGCACTGCTGCTACCCGAGCTACGTCTAGCGGGTTGCCTTTAGGCAGTGTGTTATTGCGAATTTGTTCGATTGTGCTGGGGCTGACTCTTATGATTGCTTTGGCGACGGCTGTGCGCAAAGTGCTCACCTTTTGTGAAATGTCGCGCATGCTAATTGTTAGCCTCCAATTTCGATCATAGTGCGATTTTCGCTTGCGGCAATTTCGTGGGCGGGTGGATGCGCCTTTGGTTTTGCCTCAAGACAGCTTAAAATCATACCTTTAAGTGTCTCTTCCGATGAGTTTTGGCGCAAAGCATCGCGAAGATTTATTTCAGCAGGGAAAAATAAGCAGCTCTTCATCGAACCATCGCTGGTCAAGCGTAAGCGGTTGCAGGTGCCACAAAAGCTCTCCGACATTGATGTAATAAAGCTGACAGAGCCTGCTTTGTCGAGTTTAAAGTCTTTTGCCACTGCTGATGCTTCGGTCAATTGTGGTGTGAGTACAAAGTGCTTTTGCAGACGCTCTTTAATTTGGGCAAAGGTGACCACCTTGTCTAATTGCCAGTGATTGTCTTTAAATGGCATAAATTCAATAAAGCGTACATTGACGTCGTTGTCCTGGGCAAACTGAGCAAAATCAAGCACTTCGTCGTCATTGACGCCGCTCATTACCACCATGTTAATTTTGAGTGAGTCAAAGCCAGTTTGCAGAGCGCTGTCGATACCCTGCATCACTTCATCAAAGCAATCGAGTCTGGTTATATCGTTAAAACGCTGGCGCTTAAAGCTATCGAGACTGATATTGAGCGCATTCATACCGGCCTCTTTGAGGGCCCGAGCCTGTCTTGCCAATAGCGTGGCATTGGTGGTCATGGCCAGGGTCTCGATGCCTGGTATGGCTTTGAGCTTGGTCACCAGCTTGACCAGTTCCTGGCGCATTAAAGGCTCGCCGCCAGTGAGGCGGACTTTGTTTATGCCCATGGCGGACAAAATCTTTGTGAGCTTTTCAATCTCTTCAAAGCTCAGCAGTTCGTCTTTTTGTTTCCATTTCAAACCATCCAGAGGCATACAATAGCGGCAACGCAGATTACAGCGGTCTGTAACTGAGATGCGCAGGTAGGTATGTACTCTGCCAAAGCTATCGATGAGCTGGTTTGGCATCAGTCACCTGTGGGATGGCACAAAAGACGATGGAAATGGTTTGAGCCGGTCAAAGTAGCGCTCAGTCACTGTTTTATGAATAATTGACGCTGTTTTTGACATTCTCAAGCCTTGCTTTTAATTTTGTAAGCGTTGCCCAAATTATATACTGTGTGGAATAGAGGCTAAAGTAAACAACTTCACAGTACTCTGAATTTTTTAGCGGTATCCCTAAAGCCCCACAGAAAGACAAAATACCGTGCCAGAGCAAGCAACAAAACATACTGAAGTGGCTCAATATGGAGCCTGGCACTCGCCTATCACAGCTAGTCAGGTGGCCAGTGGCGCTGTCAAGCTCAGCCAGGTCTCTTATGGTCCGGACGGAGAGGCGCTCTATTGGCTGGAAGGACGTCCTGAAGAAGGTGGACGACAAGTGCTGGTGAGACGGGCAAAGCCTGGTCAAAAGCCGATTGATCTCACGCCCGCTCCTTTTAATGTGCGCAGCCTGGCCCACGAATACGGCGGCGGTGCCTTTGGTGTAGGCGTCTTTGGCCAAAGCGAAAAGGTCTTCTTTAGTAACTTTAGCGATCAACAAATCTACCAACTTGACCTCTCTAAGCCTGAGCAGGCGCCATGTGCTGTTACAGCTCCAGGGCTGATGCGCTATGCCGATTATCTAGTGGATGGACCTAAAAACAGACTTTTGGCTGTTGTTGAGGACCATTCGGGCAGCGAAATCGACGGGCAGGTCATTGCTGGGGTAGAGCCCATCAACTATCTGGCTAGCATAGAGTTTGGTGGCGGCAGTGCTGCCGAACCTATGATGCTTACCTGTGGCTATGACTTTTTTGCCTTCCCCAGGCTCAGTCCTGATGGCAAAAGGCTTTGTTATATGGCCTGGAAGCATCCCAATATGCCCTGGGACGAGAGTGTTTTATTTGTCGCAGAAGTAGGCTCGGATGGCAGTCTGGCCAATCATCGCAAAGTGGCTGGTGGGCCTGATTGCTCTATTTTTGAGCCGGGGTGGAGTATTGACGGTACTCTCATTTATGTCTCTGATGAGAGCGGTTACTGGCAATTAAGAGCCATTAAAGACTTTTATACGCTGGAGTCTGTGCCGCTTATTGCCCCTGAGCAATATCCTCAATACAGCGAGTGCGAATTTGGTCTGCCTATGTGGGTTTTTGCTCAATCTACCTGGGCTTTTATTGGTCCAGGCGAGATCATCTGCAGTATCAATAACAAGGGGCTGTGGAGCCTGGCTCGGATCAAATACAGTTTTGAGGGTGAAGACGGTATTGGCTACCAGTGCCAGTCAACAGTTACTCTTGTGGAGAGTCCATATACAGAGTTTGGTTATATCACTGCCGGCAATGGGCGAGTGGCTATGCTGGCTGGCTCTGCCAGTATGGCAAACAGCGTAGTTGAGCTGGATTTGAGCACCAATGAGTTTGCCGTGCTCAAGTCTTGTGCTACTGACCTGCCTGACAGTGGCTATTTGTCTAAACCAGAGGTAATCGAATACCCGACAACGCATGACCGCACTGCTTTTGCTTTTTATTACCCGCCTCAAAACCGGGATTACAAGGCTGATGGCGGCGCACCGCCTCTGCTCGTTAAGTGTCATGGCGGACCGACAGGGGCCGCTAGTACTTTGCTATCACTGGGTTTGCAGTACTGGACTTCGCGTGGTTTTGCCGTTGTTGACGTCAACTATAGCGGCAGTACTGGCTTTGGCCGTGCCTATCGCAAAAGACTCAATGGTAACTGGGGTATTGTGGATGTTGAGGACTGCTGCAAAGTCGTTGAATACCTCGCCCAAAAGGGGCTAGCTGACCCCAAGCGTGTTGCCATTTCTGGTGGTAGCGCTGGTGGTTACACAGTGCTTTCGGCTCTTACTTTTACCGATACCTTTAGTGTCGGTGCCAGTCACTATGGCATTGGCGACTTAGAAGCCCTGGTACGTGATACACATAAGTTTGAGTCTCGCTATTTGGATAATCTGGTTGGACCCTATCCTTTTGGCAAGCAAATATATCAAGCGCGCTCTCCGCTCAATCATGTGGAGCGTCTATCCTGTCCTGTGATATTTTTCCAGGGGCTGGAAGACAAAGTGGTGCCGCCCAATCAAGCTGAGGCGATGGTGGCAGCACTCAAAGCCAAAAAGATACCTACTGTATATGTGGCTTATCCCGGTGAGCAGCATGGCTTTCGCAAGGCGCAAAATATCATCACCACCCTGGAGTCTGAGCTGTCATTTTTTCTAAAAGTTTTTGGCATCGTCCATAACCACGACCTGCCTGCCTTGACCGTACAAAATCTCGACTGAATTACCTAGATTTTAAATGTCAATATAAAACAAACTATTGCCCTTCTCGTGGACCTGGCTAGAATGTCTCAAGGTAACCCATATGAAAATACAGGCTTTTGATGGCAGGGCGAGCTTTAAAAGAAAAGACCAAGCTGTATGTTTGCACCGAAGGCAAGCATTGCTCAGCCAGAGATGCTGACGATGTCCTCAAGGTCCTTCGCAAAACAATCGAAAAATGTGAGCTTGATAAGGTACTGAAGGCTAAAAAGTCCGACTGTCTTGGACTTTGCAAGCATGGTCCAGTGGTCAGTGTGGATAGTCACGGTGTTTGTTATGGTGGTGTCACTGAGTCTGATTGCCTCAAAATCATTGAGCGTCATGTCTCCCGGCGCAAGCCCATTAAGCGTCTGGCTATCAAGAAGCATAAAAAGCGCAAATGAGCTACAGGCTCTTATTAAATCGCCTTCGATGAGGTAAATTAAAAGAGTGGTCAAGTTAAAAGGTTGATATGGCAAACGAGCCAGCAGTTGGCAGTAATTCTGGTAGCAATATGAGTGGAGAGCCTCTATTTACAAGAGTGTTGTCTGACTTGAGACAGCACAGACCTCAGTTAGCCGAGCGTTTGCAAGCCAATAGTGCGGTGCTCGAGCGTGTACGCGACTACGAAAAGCAAACCGCCCTGGTGATTCAGCAAGTTAGCCTCTCTGCTGCTAAAGGTGAAGACATCGAAAGGCTGGCGCTACTCGATCCTGTTACTGAGCTATATAACCACCGCGCCTTTATCAAAGAACTCAAAGCTGAACTGGCTCGAGCCAGACGTTATAAGCATCCTGCCTCGCTGGTCCTGGTGTCCATCGATGGTTTTGACGAGCTCAGTCGGCAGTTTGGACCACTTACCTGCGATGCCCTGCAAAAGATTGTCTCCCATGCCTTGCGCGGTGCTCTGCGCGAAGTAGATGTGGCTGCTAAGTATAACGATGCAAATTACGCTGTGATTTTGCCTCAGACCAATGCCGCTGGAGCTGCTCTGGTGGGCGAGCGCATGCGGCAACGCATCGGCAATCAAGCGATTGTCCATAACTGGCATAATTTTTCTGTGACAGCTAGTGTCGGTGTGGCTACATTTCCTGATCATGCCGCCGAGTACGATGTTTTGATTGCCAGTGCCATCGAAGCTCTGGACACAGCACTCGTGCGTGGCGGAGATCGAGTAGTATCGGTTTAAATAGGTAAGATAACGCAAGGTCTTTTGGGATTTAATTGTGTCATCTAAAAGCAACTTACAAAGTAAACATGGAGATCGAGCACAGATGGCTCGTAGACTGCCTTTGCTTATTTTGGCGATGACCTTGCTCGTGGCTGTAAGCAGTATGCAAGGTTGCTCGCTTCTCCTCAAAAAATGGATCCATCCACCCGAAGACCTCGGTCCAGTAGAAATCCCCTCAAAAGAGCTATTAGAAAAAGTAAGGTTGGAAGAGCGCAACCACTTTGTACTCTTTGAAGACAAAGGCGGTACCTACTTTAAGGGCAAGGTGCGCAGTCTATTCGCCCTCGATGGACAAAATTATGCCATTCTGTCTACCGGCGGCACTGCTCATGACACCTCGTATTTACCTGTCCTTGTGGAGGAGCCGCGACCAGATATTTTGTTTTTTACGGTCCTCAAAACCAGGGAGCAGTTTGATAAGGTCTCGGCATTTTTATTGCATCATCGCAGCCTGGTCAAAGGCAATCTGGCTAAATATCCTGAGCCAGAGCCAGTTAAAGCACGACCTACTTATGTACTAAACATCGATAGTTTTACTGTCGACAACAAAACAAAGTATCTCTCGACTATTTGCTCTAGCGTATACCGCGGTCATCCCTTAAAAATCAAGATCAGCGTCAAGCTGGGCATGCCGCCTGGTTTACATAAAGATGGATCGTTTAACCCAAACTGCTTGATGCAATTTAAGGCTGTGCAAATAGAAAACCTCGGTAACGATAGTGATTTGTTTGTACCGGCTCTGGGTGAGCGTTTTCAGAAGCTAGTCTTTTCACCGGTGATGAATGCTAAAACTAATTTTGGTGTTTTACCACAGATGACACATCCCTTTGATGTGCTCAAGGAAGAAACCAAGCTGCGTGTCCTCTTTATTGAGCCGGAGCGAGGTTCCGATTATTGTGATATTCGCTTGATTGTCGATTTGAAGCACAAAAAGATGACGTTTCTGATTGAAGATCCGGACTTTCAAACCAACTTTATCAACGCGGTCAGTCGTGAGCTAAAGTGAGCCGTGAGCTTGTTTTGCCTCCGGCTAGCTTAAAGTTTGCCACCGGTTAATTCGTTGAGCATGTCGGTTTGACCCTCAGTAAAGAACATTGTTTTTGTGATAGGTACCTTTTTGTAGTTGGCCGGTGGCAAAAGCTGAGCATCTTTAAAAACAAATTTGCGGCCGACTATTTTGCAATTGAGCAGTGCGCTACTGCCTTTGTTTGGCAGCTCATTGGAAGCCGCTATGGGAAAACCTTTGTGATAGGGCAAATTGTAGATGCGACAAATTATTTGTGCTGTTTGCGGCGCAAAACCATTGTCAAACGTAATCAGCTCCGGATACATTTTTTCGCCAGACATGACATCGTTGCCGTCCTTGCGATCTGACATAAATATGCCTGAGCCGCTCACTGCCTCTACTGCGGGGAAGTGATAAACAAGGAGCTTGTCCACACCCTTGGTGCTACTGGTGGTGCGGGTTGGAATGCGGCAATCAGCCAGATAGCTAATACGATTGTTGACCAGCAAGTCGCCCTTCATAAAGTCGCCAAAAGACATTTGACCAAATTGTTTGCGGTCATCACGCCAGACCTGGACCATCCACTTAGGACCCTGGGCCGCTACCACGTAGCCATTGGAGCGTGACTTGATTTTGATGGCATCGGGTGAGGCCCATACATCATAAATGCCACTGGCCTCGGTCTCTTGCACTAGATTTAGACCGATATGATCCGCTGCTATGGCTGGCACTTGCGCCAGGCCCAGTGTCAAAACAAGCAGAGAGAGAAGTCTTTTCATTGTTAGTTGGATGCTTTGCTGGGGAGCCTTAGATTTGTACATTGAGTTAAGTGTCAATATCTTTGTTATTGTTCCTCAAATCACTCAATGCATCCGTCGCATCTGGATGATTATTGATCTGGGCTCTTTTTAACCAGAGCTCTGCCTGGTCGAGAGCACCTAGCTTTTTGTAGTAGAGACCGAGCTCATATTGAGCGGCATCGATTTCATCTAAAGCAGCCGCCTCCATCAGTTTTAGTCCTTCCTGTTCGTCTTGTTTGACACCATATCCATCCAGATAGAGTCTGGCTAGCTCATACATGGCGAGAGTATAGCCGGTCTCGACCGACTGTTTAAACCAGTGAGCGGCTGTTTTGGCGTCTTTTACTACACCCATGCCATTTAGATAGTATTTGCCCAGACCATGCATGGCTGGGCCGACATCGGCTTGAGCCGCCCGGCGCAGTAGCTTGAGCGAGCGTGCATAATCAACTGGCAAACCATGTTGCCCAAATGTATACCAGTTAGAGAGGTAAAGATCAGCCCATTCATGGCCATTGGAGCTGGCTTCGTTCATCCACTGGATAGCTAGTGGAATGTCTATCTCGGTGCCCTGGCCAAACTCGTACATGTAAGCAATTGAGCACTGCGCTGCTGCCAGTCCTTGCTCTGCGGCTAGTTTGTACCACTTAAATGCTTTGGCGTGATTTAAGTCAACTCCATTGCCATGCTCGTAGCACATACCAATTTGATATTGCGATTCACCATGACCTTGTTGAGCGGCCATCTCAAACCATTTCGCCGCCTCTTCCGCGTCTTCTTCTTCGCCCTGACCCAGGATGTAAAGGAGACCAAGAGCAAATTGTGCTTTTTCGTTGCACTCCATTGCCGCTTTTTTGTACCATTCGATAGACTGCTCGATATCGGGCTCAGGGCCGCTCTCGCTATGATAAAAACCGAGACCATGCATAGCGCCAGCGTGACCAGACAAAGCTGCTTTTTTGTACCAGTAGGCAGATTTTGCTGGCTCTACCTCGGTACCAATGCCCAGTTTAAAATAGTCACCAAGCTGTGCCTGGGCTTCAGTAAGTCCCTGACTGGCTGCCTTGAGGCACCAGTTAAATGCTTCTTCTAGATCTTTGCCGACTGCTATACCATCCTCGTAGAGGCATGCCAAATCGAGCTGGGCTGGCGCAAAGCCGCCTCTGGCTAGCTCAAGAGTTTGCACAAAATTGTGATCTTGGGTGTTGTCTATAACCGGGGAGTACTGGGCTAAATTGCCTTGTGGTGAGCTTTTTGCTCCTTTGATAAGGTCGTTTAAACAGTGCTCCAGATTTTGTCTAAACTCGGTCATATTGTTATAGCGGTCAGCCGGCTTTTTGTTGAGCGCTCTAAAAATGACACTCTGCATGGATTTATATGGTGCATTGGCGGCAAAAGGTTGAGGTTGTTCGTTAACCTGTCTAAAAATGATATTGAGAAAGTTGTCACCCCTAAATGGTGAACTACCTGTCAGGCACTCATAGAGCACGCAGGCAAGTGAATAAATATCAGAGCGATTGTCGATATTTTGGCCCATGCACTGCTCTGGACTCATATAGAGAGGCGAGCCAAAGACTTGTCCAGTCTCGGTCAATCGTAAACTGACCTCACCCGGCTCGCTAAATATTTTGGCAATGCCAAAGTCCAAAAGAATAGTTTTAAAATTGTTGTCGATATCGCCGCAGATCATTATATTGCTTGGTTTTATGTCTCTATGAATGACACGGCGATTGTGGGCGTGAGCCAGAGCGGTACAGATATCTATAGCTATAGTCACAGCCTTGATGCTATCAATCTGCCCGGCTTCAAGTAATTGGCTTAAACACTGACCATCGATATAGTCCATCACCATAAAAGGTAATCCGTCTTTGCTAAAAGCAAAGTCTCTAACTTTGACTATATTGCTATGGTTGAGTGAGCTTGCTGCTTTTGCTTCTGCCAAAAAGCGACTGCGCATGGTCTCGTTGTGTCGAGCGTCTGTCGCTAAAATCTTTAGAGCTACAAGCTCAGTAGCTCCCGGGCTGGTTAAATCTCTAGCCAGGTAGATGATACCCATACCGCCGCGGCCAAGCTCACGCTCAATCTGGTAGCGCTCAGCGATAGTCTGGCCAGTCAAAGTTAGACTGAGAACAATTTCTTGATTGTACTGGTCTTCTTTGTGCGGGCAGGTCACATCCTGGCCCGGATAAAGTTCCTGGCAAATCTGGCATTGTTTTTGTGATTGAGAAGTCATTTTGACTCGTGCTCGCACCTGTGCTGCCAGTCTAAATTTTTATACCGAGACCGTGAAAATAACTGGTCAACTCAGCGCGGGAAATCCCATCGAAATTGCCCGGCAGGATATCGCGTTGCTTGGCAGTGATTTCGTCCACTCTCCCTTTTAAAAACTCCAGGTAGCCCTTTTCTTTAGGGCTCAAGCCCTCTACAAGCAGGGCTTCTTCAAGCTCGTCTTTGCTCAAAAAACCGTCGCCATCGAGATCGAGCCGGTCAAAAGCCTGCTCTACATATTTGCTCAGCTCTCTCAGTAGTGCCAGGGCGTTGGGTCCAGCATCGGGATTGTCGGTTTTGTTGACTGGTGTTTGCAAAGCTTCTCTCCCTCTTACTCAATTTTTGTACCCTGATTGGCTGCAATATTAGTGGGTTGAATGAATTTTATATTGGGCAGAGAATGGTTAGGATGGTGCAGGTATGTTTAATCGAAAATCTGCTGCTGAAGCATCGGGACCACGCTATTTAGAGCCATTGACCCGCGTACCCAATCTCGGCGAGCTACAAAAACAATGTGAAACGGCGCAGGTGGTCAGGCAGCGAGAACTCTTGCAAGCCTGGTATCTATCCACTGGTAAAGATGAGGAGCTGCCGCCCTCTTATGCCATCGGCGTAATGATGCCGCGTGAGCCTTACAATGCACAGCCGGTCTGGTCATTTTATGAGGTCTTGCCTAAGGAGTTGCGCACTCACTGGAGCTACGAGACTGCCGATGTCTCTTTAATCCACAATATGATTTTGTGCGCTCTGCCTGAGCAGGCTCTCGCCCCCGAAGTGGATAACTCATATGCATTTACAAGTACTCTCGCTAGAGGAGAGGCTGAGTCTGCCAGTGCGCTGTCGCCGGTGCAAGGTGTCAGCAGTGAGCCACAAGTAATCGCAGTCGAGCCCAGTACATATGGTGCAGCCATTGACAGTATCAAAGACCCTGGCGCACTAAAAGTAGATCGCAGCTATGAACGAGACGATGGTCTGGCTTTGACACCGCCTAGCGATCAACCATCTGTCATTGGGACAGCTATTAAAGCCACTGGTGCGGTGGACAGCACTAACTTGACTCAGTCTGTCAAAGAGGCAGCTACAGCGTCTGTACCCGCTGATAAACCAGCTCCGGCAGCACCTCAGTCTCAGTCTGTGGAGCCCTTTGCTGTAAGTGCAAGCTCGGAGTTGCAAAAGGAGTTTGGTTATTTAGTCGCGCCTCAAAAAATTGGCGCTCTCGAATCACTACTCTATAATCCGGTTACTGGCTTATTGTCTGCGGCAGCTTTTGCCCATCATTTGAGCAGCGAATTTACACGACGTCGGGTTTGTGGTGGTAGTTTTACTCTGGTAGTGATGCGTTTGCGCACCGCCTCTGGTGTAAATGTAGATCTTGATAAAGCAGCTGAGCGTATCAGTCTTATCCGGTCTATAGTGAGACCCTGTGACATGCTTTATCAGATTGACAATTATGGCTTTATTTTGATTTTGCCAGATATTGACACACAAGTTGCCAGGCAGTATTGCAGCGACTTTTTGCGTCAGATTGTCGCTAAAAAGAGAGCTAATAATCTAGATCGAGTCTTTATCAAAGTCGGAGTAGCCACCGCACCGGCTGATGGTTTGACTTCAGCTCAGGTATTTGAGTCTGCCATGTCAAAAGAGAATAGCTCAATCACCGCTCTTTGAGCCGTAGCCACCACCTCCCGGTGTGGATATGACGACAGAGTCACCGCTTTTAAGCTCTCTACTATCCAAGTAGTCTAAAACCTCTACGGTGCCATCCTTGCGCCATACTTCAGTCTTGCCGCTCATTGCTGCGCCACCACCTTTGATGCCCTGGGGTTGCGTATTGCGGCGGTTGCTGAGGATACTTGCTTGCATCGCTTCTAAAAAACGAATTTGTCTGACCGTGCCTGCCCCGCCCTGGTAAAGACCCGTACCGCCAGAGCCATGGCGCAGGCTAAATTGTTCTAGCAAGACCGGGTAGCGGCTCTCCAATATCTCTGGATCGGTCAGCCGAGAATTGGTCATATGGGTTTGCACCGCGCTTGCCCCGTCAAAACCATTGCCCGCTCCAGCTCCGCCGCAAATAGTCTCGTAGTATTGATAGTGTTCATTGCCAAAAGTAAAATTGTTCATGGTGCCTTGTGAATCAGCAAGCTTACCCAGGCAGCGGTAGAGCGCATCTACTATTGCTTGAGAGGTCTCGACATTGCCCGCAACGACAGCTCGCGGATAATCTGGTGATAGCAGTGAATGTGGCGGAATAATGATGTTTAATGGCTCAACACAGCCATCGTTAAGTGGGATATCGCGTTTTGTCAGTGTGCGAAATACATACAGGACTGCTGCTCGCACTACTGCTCTGGGCGTATTGAAGTTGTTATTGGTCGGTCCACTTGTACCGGTAAAGTCTATCGTGGCAGATTGCTTGTCCTGGCTGATGGTAATACTGACGGATATTATGCTGCCATCATCCATGGTGCTTTGTGCTTGACCATCTGTGAGATCACCGAGGATTTCGAGTACAGCTATGCGGGCGTTTGCTCTGGCAAAATCCATGTATGACTTTACTTCGCTCAGTCCTCTTTGCGCTGCTAGACTGGACAGGGCGGCAATGCCTTTGTGGTTGGCTGCTATCTGTGCCTTGATATCGCTTATGGTTTGCTCGATATTGCGAGCTGGATATGGATTATCTAAAAATAGTTGTCGCACCCGAGCATCTAATAGTTGCCCATGCTCCATCACCATAACATTATCTAGCATAGTGCCCTCTTGTTCGATAGAGGTGCTCAAAGGAGGCATCGAGCCTGGAGTGATGCCGCCAATGTCGGCATGGTGTCCTCGCGATGCTACAAAAAATACAGGCTCGGATTGACCGGCCAAAAAGACCGGACTGATTGCCGTGATATCTGGCAGGTGAGTACCGCCGTTGTATGGATTGTTAGATAAATAGACATCACCAGATTTGATACCGCAGGATGCTGGCTGGTTGTCTTTACTCTGGCAGGCTTTAATAAGGCTAACCACTGCCTCACCCATCGAACCCAGATGTACAGGCATATGCGGAGCATTGGCAATCAGTCTGCCCTGTCCATCAAAAATCGCACAGCTAAAATCGAGACGCTCTTTGATGTTGACCGAGTGACTTACTTGCTGCAAAGTTAGTCCCATTTCTTCGGCGATGGCCATAAATATATTGTTGTACAGCTCCAGCTTGACTGGGTCGCAGACAGGCTTTGTCTCTGTCGTATCTTCTATTTTGATTGCTTGATTTGATGCACTGTTTTTGCTCACTACCTCGGTCAATTGCAAGCTGCCATCTATCAGTACTTCTGCCTGCCAGCCTGGCTCAATTACTGTGGCATTGGTGGCGTCGGCAAGCAGAGCAGGACCAGTGATAATTTGATCGACTATGAGATCTTTGCGTGTCAGGGGCTGGACTTTATGCCAGCTACCGGCAGCGTATATGTCCTGACTGGTCTTTAAAGTCTCGTCTTGATAGGTGATGAAGTGATAGCTTGTGTGTTCGTCCAGGCTAGTAGCTGCAATCAGCTCCAGCTCAATATCGCTTACTGTCACTGTCTTTTGGTTGTCAAAAAAGCCAAAAAGGCGCGTGTGATTGTGCTCAAACTTTTGCAAGAGAGTGCTCTCGTTATCACCGCTAAGATAGTCTACGACTATGCTTGTATCGGCACCGTCATAACGCAAAAACAGTCTTCTGTGCTCGACAACGGTGCTACCATCGTCTGCTTTGAGAGTGCTAAGTAGTTTTTTGTGCATTGATTTAAAGGTTGGTTGCATGGCTAAAAGCTCACTGTCGGAGAGCTTTTGCTGCCAGGTACATAGGTCTGTACGGGACTGTGGTGCCTGTCCTATGCCATAGGCAGAGAGTACGCCAGCTAGCGGGCTTATCAATACTCTTTTGATATTTAGTCGTTTGGCAATCATGCAAGCATGCTGTCCGCCTGCGCCACCAAAGGCTACAAGCGTTGCTTCGCTGATGTCATGCCCGCGCTCAGTAGAGACCTTGAGTAGTGCCCTGGACATTTTTTCGGTGGCTACTTCGAGATAGCCATAGGCCAATCTCGCTATGTCTTGATACTCTGAGAGTCCGGTTTTGTTTGAGATCTTTTGACCAAGCTCAGTAAATAAAGCGGTCGCTCGCTCTTTGTTGAGGGGCTCTTTGAGACTCTTACCAAATGTCTGAGGGAAGTTGGCAGCGCAGATACGACCAAGCACTAAATTGGCATCGGTTACAGTCAGTGGTCCCCCGTGTCCATAGCAAGCCGGTCCCGGATAGGCGCCAGCTGACTGTGGTCCAACCAAGAGTCGTGCTCCGTCAAAGTCTAATATTGACCCACCGCCGCTAGCTACGGTATGGACTGCTAACATCGGTGTGCGCACTCTGACACCGGATATGGTGGTCTCATAAAGACGGTCAAATTGGCCATCATAGTAACTTACATCAGTAGATGTGCCGCCCATATCAAAGCCCAATATCGGTCCTAAGTAGTGGCGCTTAGCTGAGCTTACTGCTCCCACTACACCACCGGCTGGTCCTGATAAGAGTGCGTCTTTGCCTCTAAAGCTAGTGGCATCAGTGAGCCCGCCATCTGATTTGATAAATTGCAAGTCTGAGTTACTTAGCTCTTTAGCAAGATTGGCTGTGTATTCTGTTAATACAGGTGTGAGGTAAGCATCCACACAGGTGGTATCGCCTCTGCCGACAAATTTGATTTGCTGGCTGATTTGATGCGACAGTGAGACTTGCTTAAAGCCTACCTCCCTGGCGATTTCACCCAGGCTTTTTTCGTCATCAGGGTATTTATAACTGTGCATCAAAGCAATAGCCAGAGCGGCATCGGGTCTGCGTTTAAAAATCTCGGCTAGTTGTATTTTTGCTTGAGTGCTATCGAGTGCTTGTATTTGATTGCCTTTTACATCGACACGGCAATCTATCTCTAAAGTCTCGCTGTAGAGTGCCTGGGCTTTGTGGATATCCAGTGCAAAGATGTCTGGCCGGGCCTGATAGCCAATCTGGAGCGAGTCTTTAAAGCCTTTATTGGTGACAAAGACTAGATAGGTGCCCTGGCGAGTCAAAAGAGCGTTTGTCGCTACGGTTGTACCTACCCTGACTGCATCTATGGCTAAAAGCTCTTCCGGGTATAGTCGATGGGCTCGAGCGTATTGCAAAATCTCGTGGATGCCACGCACTGTGGCATCTGATTGATTGGACGCGCCAGGCAAAACAGAGAGCAGTTTGTGAACAAAAGTGCCGCCATCGGGTGCCACGGCGATTATGTCTGTGAAGGTCCCGCCCCTATCTACATAGAAGCGAAAAGCCGGTTGTTTCATGGTCTAGGATGCGTTATTGGCCGCATCTGAGAGGCTGTCGAGTTGCTTGGCTGTTGCATGGTAGGCCTGTGAGATTGCAGGACCCACTTTACCTGTTGTAAATGAAAAAGCCAGAGCTACCAGGACTGAAACAAAGGCAATTAATGTGGCGTATTCGGTTAAAGCTTGCCCTCTCGAGCGTCTCCTTAAAGAGCCCCGAGCCAGGCTGGCGCAGTGATACATAGTAAAAGAAACCTCCACAAATATTATACCCCTTGTCAAGGGGATCGTGTGGTATTGGTGGCTCAATATTGGGCATTAGTGTATGCGTTTAGCCTTTGATCTGGATGCCGCGGGCTGTCAGTGCTGACTTTAGTTGTATTACAGATGCTTGATAGTTCTCTTCTTGGAAGTAACTGGCATATTTTGTCAGCAGAATTGGTTTGGTATTGACCTCTGGCCAGTGCATCTGATCAATCCATGCTGAACGCACATAGGGTGCTAAAAAGCCGGCTAAACGCTCCGGTTGATGTGGCAAAAGTGGTGCAATAGAGGCAAATACCTCGATATTGTTGTCTCTCAGCGTCTTGATTAGCTCCAGTCGCCTGGCAAAGGCTGGTGCTTTTGGCTCAAACTCGCGCACCACATCCTCGTCGTCACTGGTGACGCTCACTCCAACCCTCAATACATCGCCAAATTGCTTGAGTAAATCAAGATCCTCAAGCAGTAAATGAGACCTGGTGTGCATGGTCAGTCTGGCTGGTTTGTATTTTAAAAGCTCTTGCAAGCATGCTCTGGTCAATCTGTATTTAAGCTCCAGATACTGATAAGGGTCAGTGGCTGAGCTAAAAAATATGCGTGAGCCAAAAACCAGGGCCCGATCTTTGCGTATCAGCTCAGGCGCGTTTACCTTTACCTCCACCCATTTGCCCCAGTCAAAGCTGGCATGCTTGGCAGAGGGAAACTTAGGCACATAACAATATGAGCAGGAAAAGGCGCAGCCTGCATATGGGTTTAGCGAAAAATCATACCCTCCTGCCAGTGAGCCGAACTTTTGTGGAGTCAGGATGGACCTGGCTTTTACCTCTGTGACCTGGGGCTGTGTGGATGACATATCTATAAGATACATACAAATGTATGTTGATGCAAGTAATTTTTTGCCTGGCGAGATGCTAAAGTAGACCCCTGAGCCAATCTAATGCAGGACTTATATGGACGCCAAAATGTCATCTAGTACCACTTTGCCTGAGCGTCAGGAGCTTAAAGCTAACTGGCTAAAATATAGCGACGAAGGTCATAAGGCTTTTGAGAGCAAACGCTATGCCTTTAGCGAGATCAAGTTTTTGGCAGCACTTAAGGCCGCTGAGACTCTGGCTGATGGACTTAAAAGCGGCGAAGTGGCCAAACTGGCTAAAGACAGTGAGCAAAGAGAAGACCTGGAAAGACTCAGCAAGACCCTCAACAATCTCGCTGCCATCTACCATTTGCAGGGTAAGTATCAGCTCGCCGAAGAAGCCCATGAGCGCTGTCTGGATGTGAGGCTGGATCTCTTTGGTGAAGAACACCTCGACACTGCCGTGACCCTCTTTAACCTAGCTGTGCTGCACTGTGCCAAGCGCCGCTGGGAAAAGGCCGAAATCCTCTACAAGCGTGTGCTGGAGATTCGCGAAAAGCTACTCGGTCAAAACGATAAACAGCTTGTACCTGTGCTCAAAAACTACGCAACTATGCTGCAAAAAGTGGAACGCAAGGACGAGGCTGATGCTATGGAAGGGCGTGCCAAAGAAATTGCCAGTTTGAATATCGCTTAATATGCAAACTTTTTTGTATACCTATGTGTCATAATCGCACCGAACTCTTAGACCGTATTGAACTTGCAAAAACAAACTCGAACCAATGATTGTTCCCGCATCCTAAGTCAGGGTGCGGCTTTTTACATTTAAAACAGGACCTTTTCCAATGCAAAGCAAACTATTTGTCAGAAACCTTTCTTTTAAAACCACCGAAGATGAACTCCATGAGCTTTTTGGCACCCATGGCGAAGTTAAATCAGCAAAGATCATCACCGACCGTGAAACTGGCAGACCACGTGGTTTTGCTTTTGTGGAAATGACCTCACAGCAAGATGCTGAATCAGCAATTCGCGCTCTCGATAGCAGAGAGTTTGGCGGCAGACAGTTGTATGTAGCATTCAGCGAGCCTCGTGAAGGCAAGCCCAGTCGCGCATACGGCGGACGTAACTAAGCAATTCGCTTAATTTAAAACAAAAAATCCTCCAATCAGTCATTTGACGGATAGGAGGATTTTTGTTTGCGTCCTATGTTGGTAATGTGACCAAACAAAAGGAATCATGAAATGGCAAGAAGCTTGAAAGATATTTTGAAAGGTCTCTGGATGACGATGCTCAAACAGGGCGATGAATCAATCAATGACCGCATTGATCAAGCCAGACTGACCACTACTAAACTAAAAGCAGTAACTGGTCAATATCCCAAGCTTGAACTGCCGATAGCAGTGCCCAAAAATATCGATGCCAACGATGAGCGCAAAATCACTGGTGAGCTGCCCGCTTTTAGCGATTTTAAAGAGGTCCTGGGCATCGACCCTGTTGTGCCTCAAACCGCTACTGGTACTCACCGTGTCTCCCATGTCAGCCAGTACAGGTTGACTGCTTTTGTCGCCAACCTGCCAGAGAGCGCTCGTAAAGCCGCTCTTGGTACCACCGGCACTCATACGCTGCCCAGTACATAAGGCACGACCAATCGCTTTTGTGGCAGAGGCAAGTCTTTAGCAAGTCTCTGACGTATTCTCAAACACTATACAACGACTAATGCGCTCGTTTGTCCTCGTGGCACACCTCACGATGACAGGCATAGATAAGCACATCTTCAAATGGCGGGTCTATTAAAAGAGCGCTGGCACCATATGAGGTGCCGAGCATGGCTAACTGGTTTTAAAACGCCAGTGTGTGCATACTGCTGCCACAGCCATGTATACAACAAAAATAAAGGGCAGCAAATTATAGGGCGGAGGAGGTGCTGGGTATAGGGAACCAATTAAAGAAGCAAGCAACACAGCGACAGAACTGACAATAGAGAGCATCTTACCCGTAGTTAGCTGCTTGATACTGTGCAACAGTTTTGCCGCTGATATGCTTGTCAAAACATAGGCAAAAATAAAACCAAATGTAGCCAGTGTGCCAAGCCAACCTACAATCTCCAAAAGTGGACAACCAAGCGCGGCTAGTGTGAGAGCTATCAGCAAGCTGATTGTTGACGCCAGTGCTGCTGCATTGTGAGGTGTTTGATTGGTTTTGTGAGTATCACTAAAGATACGATGAAAAAATCCATCTTCACTCATCTTATGCAGCATGCGAGCTGCTGCATTGAGATTAGCCAGTCCTGCTGCAAAAAAACTGAGCATGATACCAGCATCGATAAAATGTCCTAATACTGGCATACCAATTAAGCTTGAAAGCGCCAGAAGTGGAGTGCTGCATTGAGCCAGACCGGGCACTTGACCGCGCAGACAGAACACCATGACGTATGAGACAAAGACAAAAAAGCCACCACTGAGCATGACACTCATAAGCAGCGCTCTTGGTACTGACTTGAGCGGATCGGCTGCTTCAAAGCCAAGTGACGCAGCGCTCTCAAAGGCAACAAAACCAAAAATAGCCAGAGTCAATCCCATGCGCACGTTTTCAAAATTGACAGTTGAGAGTTTGAGCTGTTGCAGATCCATTGCCGTATCTTGTTTGCCCAGTGCAATTACGACCACAAGCAAAATCAGACTGATAGAGAGTAGCTCCAGCCAGAGCATCAAGCTTGCTGACAGCTTGATGTTTTTGATGGCGATATAGCCTGTGATAAGAGTCGATGCCAGCATCATCAGATAGCCATTGACGGATAGATGTAAAAAGTCATGGGTGAGCGAAATAGCAAATAGCGCAAACTCAGTAACACAGACTGCCCCGCAAAAAATATAAGCAAAAAGCATGGCCCAGCCTGTATAAATACCAGCTTTGGCACCCAGTCCCTGGCTGACAAAAGTATAAAGTGAGCCGTGGCAAGCCTGACGAGAGGCAAATACATTGATGCACTGGGCGGTAAAAAGCATGCCGATGGTAGCAAGCAGATAAGCCAGCCATGTGCCGTTACCAGCAAAGCCAAAAACAATTGGTATGAGCATACCAGGCGTGGCGCTGGGTGCAATGCCCGCTATAGACTGCGCCAGGGTTTCAAGCGGAGTGAGGACGCCGCGTTTGAATGACACTATTGCTCTTGCAGAGGACCGTGGAGCAGTGGCGCTGCTTCTTTGATGGCGTCTTGCTCAGTCCAGCTAGCACTCTGGCTGGTGGTGGGCATGGTCGCTTGTGGTGCTACATATGGTGCGCTGCCTGGAGCGTAAGTCGATGTGGCGGCTGGTCCGCTACCCGGTAGACCTTGTAGCGGTGCTACTGGCGTAATCGCTTTGGGTTCATAACCGAGTACATGACCTACGACAGCTCCTTTGCTATCGAGCATCTGACCCTGACTGTTTATTGACACCGACAATGATCTGCCCGCCATGCTGACTGCGTCTCCATTGATGTCAGTGGAGACTTCGGCAACGCGGCCAACAAGATTGCCGGTGCTGTCGATGATATTACCGGCATGGTCAATTTTGATTGTTTGTGTGGTGCCAAGCAAGCTAGCAGGTTTGGGAGCAGTTGTATTTACTGCGGTAGCTGCCGACGCTGTGCCATTTGCCGCAGCTGTCGCTGCATGATTGCCGCCGCCTGTGACCGCGCTGGCCGCTCCACTCATTGCTCTACCGGTGGCGCCCACTGCAGCTTCAGTACCGTGGACTGTGCCTCTTACAAGTGCTCCAGCACCCTTTGCTGCACCGCCTGCAGCCATTTCAGTGCCTTTAGCTACGTCTTTGACTACCACTTCGGTGCCATGGGCAGCGCCTTTGACCACTACTTCTGTGCCGTGAGCAGCACCTTTGACCACCGCCTCAGTGCCGTGAGCAGCGCCTTTGACTACAGCCTCTGTGCCGTGGAGGGTGGCCTTGGCTGCGTTTTCAGTGCCGTGTACTACGCCTTTGACCATGTTAGTCAGTATATTGTCTGCCAGTACAGGACCAGTGCCTGCTGCTACGAGCAGAGATACAGCCAAAAATGTCGCGTATGTTTTCATTGATTTGCTTGCCCTGTAACCGTTTGCCATATTTTACCCTTTTAATTGCTGCCTTTGTATGACAACAGGGCTCGACCTTTACAGCCTTTGGATTAAAGAGTGTTCAAATATGGGGCTAAGCGCGCTTCTTTAGATTGTCCAAGTTTTGACATACTGGCTTTTTATTATGTATGCAACCAATCTTTTGCTGTTGTTTGGTTGGTTTTTTCTTAAAAGGACCTCTTGACCAATGGCCAGCCAATTGGAACAGCACGAAAAGCCCGCTGAGACTCAAGCTAGAGAGTCTCAAGGTGGAGAGCATTTGGCTAATGAAGCTGCTGCATCATTTAAGCCTCAGGCAAAAACTGAAAATCAAGCAAACAAGGTCGAACCTGAGCATTTGAGCTTTGATAAAACAGATATCTACGGTGCCGACAAAAAGCCGCAAGAGCCAGCTAAGCAGCCAGAGCAAGAGAAGGCTGATAGCACTTATGAAATCGTCAAAGGTGACAATCTTACTAAGATTGCTAAGCGGCAACTTGGTGAGGGCGCCAGTGCTCATGATGTGCAAGTCTATATTGATGACATCGCTAAGCAAAACCATATCAAGGACAAAAACTTGATTTATGCTGGCGCTACCATAGAGCTGCATGCCCTTAAAGTAGTTGACAGTGAACAACCTAAGGCGGCAGACGTTAAACCCCAATCAAACGAGCCTGGTGCGACGCGCCCTGAGCAACCGCAAGCCGCTGGCGAAAAGCCTGCCGAAAAGCCCGCGGAGTCTGGTGCCACACAGCCTGTAACGCAAGAAAACCCAGTAGCAGGCGGTGATAAATCAGCCCCTGCGACTGAAATCCCCGCGGCCACTGGAGAGAAGCCACCAGAGGCGCAGGAAAAACCAGTTGAAGCAGGAGTGGCACAGCCTGTCGTGCCGCCAGGAGCCGCAGATAAAGCAGAACCTAAAGCTGGCACTGTCACTGAAGGCGGCGACAAGCCGGTCGAAAACGGCGAAAAATCAGCCGATAAAAGCGAAATCGATCTCAGTAAAGAGCACGACAATCTAGTCCAAATTGCCCAGGACAAAATGTCTCCTAAAGAGTACAAAGACTTTGTCCACAACATGTCTAAACTAGAATCACGCACAGGTAAACTGGAAGAGCTGTTTACTAAACAAGGCATGTCTTCTGAGCAGGCAACACTAAAGGCGCAAGAGCAGATTGGTAAAACCTATCAGGAAGTCTCTGCTCTCCTTGAAGCTAAGGACAATCCAGCTGTACCAATTGATGCTACTGGTCGCAGTCGCCTGGCACAGGAAATTATGAGTAATGCCGCCGACCCTACTACAATCAGACAGGGCAATCATAAAACTTGTAATGTCACGACTCTCGAGACCCGCCTCTATACCAGGGAGCCAGCCGCTGCCGCAAGAATGGTTGTTGATATGGCAACTACCGGTCAGTATGTCGACGGTGACGGTACCAAAGTTGGTCTAGATCAACAGAGCCTCAAGCCTGATCAAAACGCTGAATTAAAAGACAGTGTGAGCAACCGCAATTATGCCAGTCAGTTGTTTCAAATTACAGCCGTTAATTTGCATTACGCCAAATCCGATCCCAGTATCCACTATGAGCAGCATAAAGTAGATCCCACTCTTATTCCCCCGGATACTGGTGAGAGATTGGTGGACTATTCTACTAATCCACCCAAAGATGTAAGTCATGGATGGTTTAGTAAAAATGTCCTTGGTAATGATGATCTAGAGTTTCACAACCCTGATCTGGACTCTGATGACCTCGTGCAAATCAATGATGCCATTACTGGTAAGCGAGAGAGTGGTGTGATTTTTAATGCCATTGATAATTGTAGCGATCAAGTGGTTAAACCGACATCTGCAAAGGACCTTGAAGAAAAGCTGTTGGAAGCAAAAGAGTCCGGTAAATTGCCTGTGACTGTTGTGGTCCATACTGGTAATGAGCCCTTCCTTACTGATTCGGGTAATGGTACCGCCGGTGGTTCTGGCGGCTGGCATGTAGTCAGCGTAACTGACATCGAGCCTGGCTCACCAGCTAAAATAGCAATCGATAATCAATGGACTAATACTGACGATCATTTAGGTAATAACAAACTGACATCTAGAGAATTGTTTGGTGCTATGAAGATCGCCGGCGATGCTGAGACCATCAAGGATCTCACTAATGAAGTCAGCGAAAATCGTAAGTCAGGCAAGATTGATGATTTAAAAGAGTTAGATCTGTTACGTCTGCAAAAAATGACTGGCAAAATTTCTGAAGAGCAATATAATCAGGCTTTCTTGGATCATCTAAAAGAGTCACAAACAAGATGGCACGAGACCTTAAGTAAGGGTACTAATGATTCGTCCCTTCTGAAAAATATGTCAGATGCAGGTAGCAAGCAGACAGACATACTGGCAGGATTGCCTGCAGATAAACGTGCCGAAGCTATCAAAATTGAGGCAGAAGCTGGATATCAGGTTACGTCGGTAATCGACAATCATTTGGGCTATAGCATTGCCAAAACAAGACGAGACTTTGAAGCTGATAGAGATAATGCTACTGAACCTATGACGGCTGAAAAGCAGCAAATGTACCGTGTCGCTATGCATAACATGGTTGAGATGCTCGATACCATGTCACCAGAGAGGCAGGAGCTAGTTAGAAAGAAAGTCCAGGAATATAGTGCCGAGGACAATAAGGCGCGAGCAGCTAAGCAGAATAAGACAGCCGTTGCAAAAGCAGCATAAGGAAAAGCTAAAATGACCGCACTCGATAATGCTGCCAAGCTCAATGAGCTTTCTAATCAAGGTCCTAATGGCATTGATGCCTTGAGAGCAGAATTTTTTGCCAATATGGAAAAACCATCGTCCGTTAAAAGTGCCACTAATAGTGGTGCTGCGATAGAGGGTGTTGGTCAAGTCAAACAAATTGAATTACCGGCCAATTGGGCTCCGGTAGAAACTGCACCGGCTCAAGGTGGGAGCACTTTTAAGGCTCTGGCAGACAAGGAACATCCTGAGGCAAAGCTTTGTTTTTATTATCGTGGCATGCGGGTAGATGCTCAGAGTGCCGAAAAGTTTAATGACCTTTTGAAGCAGCCCGATCATCAATTGAGTAAGGCTGAATTGCAAGCGTTGTCTCCAATAACGCGAGACAAGTACGACCCTCAGGATTTTGCACTCTTTGGCGCTGCCACCAGCACTATCAATGGTAAGCGTGTCCTGGAAGTGGAAGGGCGCTATGGTGCAAAGCAAATTGATACCAGAGCATTGTACTTTGATGCTGATGGTAAGGGTGCCGTGCAAGAAATTTACTATCAAGGACCTAAAGACGAGATTGGATCTATGGCCCAAGCAAGAAAAGCACTCAAAAATGTACAATGGCGCTAGAGTTGTGCTGCACCAATAGTGCGTAGTAAAAAAGGGCGAATTAAAATCCGCCCTTTTTTTGTTGTTAGTTACTTAGTTATCTGGTTACTTAGTTACTTGACTGGTGTTTCGGCTGGAGCCTTTGCTTCTTTGGCTTCTTTAGCTTTCAGTCTTTCTTCGCGCTTGGCTTTTCTGTCAGTAACTTTTTTCTCGATAGCTTCTTTGCGGGCGGCTTTTTCGCTATCGGATAGCTTGCCGTCTTTATCAGCGTCCCACTTCTCGAGTGATTTTTCCTTAGCCTTTTCGTGCACTTCTTTGCGAGTAGCTTTTTCGCTGTCGGATAGTTTGCCGTCTTTGTCAGCATCAAACTTTTGAATCACTTTTGCGCGCTTTGCTTTCTGTTCTTCAGTTAGTTCACGCTTGGGCTTCTTATCGGCTTTTTCTTCTACTTTTGCAGTTGTCGCCGGTTCTGTCTTGGTCTCTTCAGCGTAAGCGGCTGTGCCAGCAAACAATAGGGACAAAGTGAGAATTGAAAGAAGGGTTTTCATTTTTATGGTTGCCTCTTGGTAGAAATTGTACCCTGGTATCTTTCCGGGAAGTACCTCGAAATACGTTGAATAATTTTAGCAAATATAGCCAGCGGTCTAGAGGCTGTTGGCGCTTTGTTTTAGACTATGTTTGCCTGAGCGTCACTCATGCTGCGCGTCCACGAGGGCACAGACTATCTATCAAATTTCGAATGTCTTGATTGTTTCAGCTCTCAGCTCTTCGATGTTATGACCAAAATGAAGCAAGGTATCAATAAGTGCCTTCCTGGTTGCGCTCAATCAGTTACTTACTGGGCATGCCAACAATAGAGACACCGGTTGGTCCATCGACACTACGTTTTAAGTCAATTTCAAATACAACTTTGTCTGTACCAGGGCTGGGGAAGTCCGGTATCTCAAAAAATCCGATGTGGTTGACTATCTGTACGGCAGTCTCTCTAAACTGAGTCTCCATCGGTATATCGCGTGCCATATCAGGTGCGGCTGTGTAGTCCAGTACACGAGCCGAGATATTGTGATCGGCCATAACAGTTACTTCCATTTTGGCTGCACCAGGGCAGACATTGGCTGTCTGCCAGCGAGTATAGATTGTTTTGCCGACTTCGCGATACCACTGCGGCCAGTCGGTACATAGCCGCGTCGGTTGGGCTTGGGTAAATACTGTGCCCCTGCCGCTCTCGGTGATAGGAGTAATGCGAGTAAAAGTCTTGGGTAATTGTAAGACACCAGGTACAGCGCTCAGTCCGCGAGGTATTGGTGGGTTTGTCGACCACCGTCCACCGAGTGTTTCTTGTGTCATACCGGGTGGAGTAATCGTTACTTCAAAACCAGGAGCAGTCGTTATACCGTGGCTTGTTTTGTAGCTGCTCTCCTGGTGCGTGCGCCAATCTGAGTGCACGCTGGCAAGAGTATTGGTGCCAGGTGTGATCATCTGTACGGGAGTAGCCTGGAGCATCTCTGGTGTGCCTTTTAGACCGGGCCAGATGCCGCTAGATAATAGCCCTACCGATGGTGGCAGAGGTTGAGTCGATACTGCCAGATCTGGATTTAAAACTGTGATGCCGCGACCGACTGTCTTGTACTGACTCACTCCCGATTGAGTGCCGGCCGAGCCGCCAGCTGATGTTGATGTGATGTCCATCCCCGGGATGTAATTGATCACACCAGTAGCTGGGGTGCGGTGATAAGTGCTAATCGGCGGGATAACACCGGATTGACCACCAGGACTGCCAGCGGCACGCCCACCTAAAAACATCGCTGGTCCGTCGTCTAAACCGCCATTGAGTGAGCCCCCTGTGTGCACGCTGCCCCTGATTTGCTCTGGCACGTACGTGTCGACACTGGGCTTTTGCATCTGTCCATAGTTATTCTGGCTGCCAGCTCTACCCTGTAAGGCTGGTATGACCCTGAGCGAGGGGTTAATCATAGTCTCGCTCTTGATACCACCCTGCAATGGGGCAGTCTGGCTTACCGAGGAGGAGAGGGGCTTAGCTGGTTCGTCAGTGTCAAAGTAACTACGCACATTGTTACCACCAAAGGCAGGCGCGCTGGCTCCCAGGAGGGCTCCAGTGATGATTACGATGTAGATAGTTTTGCTTGGCATCAATATGGTTTGGAGCGATTGTGCAAAGGCTCAGATTAAAGCCTCACTACTCTTTACCCAACTTTAGCCCTAGCGAGCGTCCTTTTTGGCTTTTGCGTTTTTGCCGATCTCAAATAATTCGACCATATCACCGGAGGCGTTACGGTTGGCGTCACTGACCATAACTTCCTGGACGGTCTTACGCACTCTATAGCCTGTCGGTGCATCAAAATATGTCTTAGGCACTTTTGCTGACTCTATTTTCTTTGTAGAGAAATAAACACTGGCCTCGTTAGTTGCCGGAATACTGGTAAGCCAGTCGATTTTGCGGCGTGTACGGATGAATTTGAGCGGTATTCCATTATTAGTTGGTATTTTGTACACCGCATACAGGATTCGCTCGACCTCGGGGCTAGCCACTTTATCTATAGGGAGATAAGCAATGTATTCGGATTTCCCCGACACTTGCTTGACCTTAAAGTTGTTGACGATGATTTCTCCGGGTTTTTGGTCCTGGTATTTAGCGTGGTCTTGTCGGTGCATCACATAGTCATTCATTAAGCCGTTAACTTCGAGGCTGTGTATTGTCTCGACAAAACAACTTTTGTCATCATCCCTAAAAACTGTAACTGTCCATTTAGGAGCTTTAGCCACCACGCTAAAGTGCATTGGGCCGAGGTTATCGATGCGCACGGCGTCTGGCCGGCAAAACGTATTGGTGTCACCAAAAAAGAAGTGGGTCTGGGTTAGTTTTGTGGCAGGCATCAAGCCCGGCTTTGCTTTGTCTGTTTCTATACTTTTGCACTGGCTTGATTGGCTCTGAAAGCCGCTAAGCAATGCAGTAAAAAGGACTAGTCTTTTGATTTGCTTAATGGCGTCTATTTGGCTAGGCAATTGGTCAAACCTTTTAATTCTTGTACAGAGTCATTCGGAAGCTTCCATTTGCTTTCCAGGCTTGTATTTATTGTACAGCTGATGATTGCTGACAAGGAGCACAAAATCTCAATCTTTCTCTCTGTCTCTGTCTCTGTCTCTGTCTCTGTCTCTGTCTCTTTGGCTCTCTCTCTCCCTCTCTCTCTTTAGAATAAGGGTTGTATGAGAAATTGGCCGAGTTTTTCTCATGCAACCCAGTTTGCTAAAAGAGACCACCAGATAGCCTGCCATTTTAACTAGAGCCAATAATCTGAGCTTTTAGTTTAGTGGCAGAGTAAAGTAAGTGACTGTGCCGCGACCTGCTTCACTCTCTGCCCAGATAGCACCGCCCATGCGCTCCACATTATTGCGAGCGAGGTACATGGAGAGTCTGGGTCCGTATGTGTCTTGACTGTGCTTGCCTTCGATAAAACCGACAAACATATCAGCGATTTCGACTTCAGGCAGAGCCGGTCCAGAGCTAGATATACCGATGCGCATATCAGCCCCTTTGAGTTGGCTTTCGACTCTTACTCTGCCACCAGCAGCGGTGATCAAGATCATGCGCTCCAGTACCTGTCTGAGGATGCCCATAATCGCTTCTTTGCTGCTATTGATTGTGGGCAAGCCGGTCACTGTCTTGTAATCGAGAGTTAGTTGTCTTTCGCGAGCCAGTGGAGTTACTTCTTCAAGAGCTGCTGCCACCAGTCGTGTGATTGCAATTTGTTCTCTGGGGGCAATTGGTTGCGGCACTGTGCCGCCATACATCATGAGCAGACTGTCTACCAGCCCAATTAACTGTTCATAGTTGCCGTGTAATTCGGCCAGAGACTGGCCTACGGCTGGATGCATATTATTGCGAGCGTTATTAAGGATGGCTGACCAACCGGCTTCAGCAGAGGTCAGTGGTGTGCGGATATTGTCGCGCAGCATGCTCACGATTTCTTGACGCAGGAGCTGGTTTTCGCTACGCAGTGACTTGTCTCGCAGCACCATGATATAGCCATTGACGTGACCATCATCGGAGGAGAGTGGCTGCAGGTGCGCCAGTACTTCGATTTTTTTACCGCTGGTTTTGTGATAGACCACTGCTTCTGGATAAAACTGTTCAATCAATGCCATGGCATTGCCGCCGTGTTGGGCAAACGCTTGCGCCTCACTCTGGGCGGCCTCGCCTGGTTTGCGCACCAGATCAAAACAGAGTCGACCAGCGATCTCGCTGTTACTGGTACCAGACCAGTTTAAAAAGACTGGATTAGAGTGCAAAATATTGCCGTATTGATCCAGCACCAGATAGCCCTCGGTACTGCTTTGCAAAACCGCATCGAGCTGCTGTTGTACGAGGATTGCTTGTTTATTGGACTGGTTGATTGTGCGTGAGTACTCAGCTATTTGCTTGGCTTGTATCGTAATTTGATTATTCAGTACATCTACTTGTTGGGTCGATTGTTCGGCTTGTTCTTTGCGTTCTTCGACTTGCTGCATCTGCTTGGTCAGCTGAGTTTTGAGGTTTTGAGTGGTGGAGCGCATAGACAGTACAGCAGTGTCAATCAACTCACCCAGCTCATACCATTCGCCGGATAGGTTTTCTAGAGGCGGAATTACTTGTTTGTTATTAGCAATAAGGCGTGTGCGTTTTACCAAAAACTTCATGGGCTCGTTTACTGCTGCGGCAATGCGTGTCGCTAAAAACATGCCAACAACAGTGCCCAGTGCGCCTACAATTACTGCCAAAAACAGGTTTTCCATGACAGTGCTCATGATGTTTGGCACTGGCTTGGCTAAAAAAATCACACCAATAAAATCAGTCGGATCTTGATTGTCTTTGCCACCCTCCCAGATACACTGGGTGTTAAACCAGCCGTCTCTGCGTTCAAATCCGCTGACAGGCACAATCAGATTATCTATAAAGTCAACGCCGGTTAACTTGGCAATCTTTTTTTCGGGAAACCCTTTAGGAAAGCCCGATTTGTTTATTTCTTCTAGATATGGAAAACAGGTCTGAGAGGGGAAATCCTGAGACCAGCCCACTATTTTGCTAAATTTGCGTGAATAAATTGCCAGCTGAGCGCCCTGTGTCTCAGGCTCTTCGATATTGGTGCGGGCAACAACACCAGAAAGAAATTCCTGGTTAATCGGTTGATTGACAGCCAGGATGCCCTTGGGCACTGGCACAACCGTGCTGCGATAAATTAGACCGGTTTTGCTGCTTGAGGTAAAGCCATCGAAGGATCTGTTAGATGCTGCCGCGTCGACAGCTTTGCAATCCTGTCGCATGGAATAGTTTGACTCTTTTGATGAGGGCGTGTCATTGCTATATATGACCTGTCCATTTTCATCTAGTATCCAGACTGTCCCGTTAAAGATGTCTTTTTCGCTGATAGCACTTACAACTGATGCCAGTGTTGCTTTATCGCGACTGGCAACTGCTGGCTTAAAACGGCTATCTTTTAAAATGTCTTTGCTGACTAGATTGGTAAGAGCACGGGTATTTTCAAAACTGCCACTGAGTTTTTGCAATACGCTGCGAGGATCTTGTTGTTTGGCTCCGGGATCGCCGAGTATTTTGCCCGCCCGGGTACGCGTGTTGCGATACTCGAAGTAAGTCGAGCAGGTGACGCAGCCAAGGACGACCACGAGTACTACTGACAGGAGAGCGAAAGTAAGTCTGGTGCTTAGATTCAAAGCGCTCGTACCAAATCATAAAAAGGCGACACAAATAGAAGTTTACCCCGACCGAGGCTATCTTCGCTTGCCAATTTACTTACTGGTGCTAGCTTTACGGTACTCTGCTTGTACCTGGATTGCGCGAATCAACTGATTTGGACCGCAATAGCCCAGTTCTAAAAGGATTTGTCCCAATGGCTTGGGTTCTCTTCCGCTTTCTTTATCTTCTCTCTGGATACGCAGCGACTCATCTAATTGATAGATGGTGATGTAGTCAAGCTCAACCAGAATTTGCCCTAAAAGGGTGCGGCTTGCATCCTGGCTGTCGTTGTTATCCTTAGAACGATTAGGCATCTTTATTTGATTCGCAAAAGAGAAGGGGAAATAGGCTTTTAAAAAGCAGACCGCTGGATCGCACCCGCAAGTTCAACTTATGGCTGCTGGGTTTCCCCCCTGACCAGGTTCGTCGGCCTGCGCCGCGCCCAGCGATCTGAGATAGCTATTATAGAGCACGCGAGCTATTAAAAGGGTGATTGTTGTTAATAGATTGTTTGACAATTGAGAGGAAATTTCCCTAAGCTGCACGTGACCGCGGAGTTGGTAAATGAAGATCGAGAAATCTGCCGAAATAATTGCGCCAGTAGCTCCTGAAATTATCACCAATATACTGGCTGGCAACTGGGCTATCGAGATAATCAAGAGCGCTTTAGAGCTGGGCTTTTTTGAAGCACTGAAAGAGCGCGCAGCCAGCGCCAGTGAAGTGGCAACTATGCTTGGATACCCTCTCAAAGGAGTGGTGCTCACACTTGACAGTCTGGTCGGTATGAAGCTCCTTGACCGTCTCGATTTGCTGGACGGCGCTACTTACTCTCAAGCCACTTATGCCTTAAACGAGACATCGGGGACTTACTTACTTAAAGATAGTGCTTTGTTTATGGGGCTTTATCTCAAGCAGCACGATGAACTAAGCAAGATGTGGCGCAATTTAAGAGAGACAATAAAGACCGGCCGCCCTGTCATGGAAGTCAATCAGGATGCAAAGGCAGCGGAGATTTTTCCTCAGCTAGCAGAGTCGATAATTCCTCTTAACTACGCCATTGCTGTTGATGCCGTCAAGGTTGTCAAAGATAAACTCGGTCCCGGTCCATATAAGGTACTGGACGTTGCCGCCGGTAGTGCCGTCTGGAGTATCCCTTTTGCCCAGACAAGTGCCAGGACCCAGGTCACCGCTCTGGATTTTGCTCCGGTACTGGCAGTGACCGAGCGCATCACAAAACGCTTTGAAGTAGATAGTCAGTATCAATTTTTAAGTGGCAACTGGCGAGATATACAACTAACCTCAGGCAGCTTTGATGTGATTATACTGGGGCATATTTTGCACTCAGAAGGCATGGATTTGTCGAGACAACTACTCAAGTACTGTGCTGACGCCTTAAGACCAGGTGGTATGCTGGTTATCGCTGAATTTTTTACCAATAAACAAAAGAGTGGGCCTTTGCATCCGCTGATGTTTGGACTAAATATGTATCTTGCCACCACTGATGGTTGTGTCTTTAGTGTCGACGAGTTAACTGCTCTTTGCACAGCCACTGGCTTTAATCAGGTGCTCAAGCATTCTTCCTCTCAGTATGTGACACCGCTACTCTTTGCGGTTAAATAGCAGATGATTTCTACTTTTTTATGGGTCACTTATACACCAGAAGAAGTCAATGAAGGCTACTGGGCAGTCTATAAGCGGCTGGTTTTGCCAGGCCGCATGCTCGCTGTGTTTTTTATTGGTTTTCTTGTGGCGCAGGGATATGTGTATACGACCAACGGCCTCGTAGATTATTTTATCGATCCGGCCACCCTCGAACAACTGCGCGAATGGCAGCTTGTTGGCTCTCTACTAATCGCCGGTCTGGGTATTCCCACAATACTTTGTATGCTCACCTGGATATTTTTTCGTGGACGAGTGGCTCATTCATATGAGTCGAGACCAAATTTTCATTTTCCGATTGTCTATGTATTACAAGATAGTGGGCTGAGCATGAGCTTTGTCAGTGGTCAAGGTACGCTGGACTGGTCGCATCTAAGAGCCTGTGTGGAGACCGCAAAATATTTTTGTCTGGCATCTACTCCCACTGATGTTTTTGTTTTGCCCAAGCGCTGTCTGTCATCAGATAGTGAGGTGGAGAGCGTCAGACGGCTTTTGGTAGCAAAAGTGCGGACATACTTAAGGCATGGTGGTAAAGACCTGCCCATAACATACGAAAAAGTCGGTATCGAGCTGGTCTATGTCGATGGCATGCCAGTGGTGCAGACTATTGCAGCACCGGGTGGAGATGAGGGTAGCAAGAGCCAGATTTTGAGTGGCGGTCAAAGCGTAGTTGCGCCGCCACCACCAGTTAAAGCTGGGGAGCAAGTCGTAAGTGGCTCTCGCACTACTTTGAGCGGCGCCGATGCTGTTGAGCAAAGTGGTATCACTATCGCCATTGACTATAAATCAGGCGAAGTGCAGAACGCTGAAAAAATCTATTTTTTTAGAAAGCGACTGCCCATGCTCTCTTTGCTTTATCTTTCGGCATTGGGTTGGATTTTGCCGAGTGCTCTTGTTGTATCTTATATATGGGGACAGGAAGAACTCTTATTTGAAGTCTTCCAGAACTACGGTTGGCTGATGATTTTTACTTTGCCAGTTTTTGCCAGCCACGCTCTGTATGTTTATCTACTCACTCTTGGTAGAGCCAGACTTAGTGAAGTAAATGCTCAGGATTTTGTTTTTCAGCTAACCGAGGAAGGCTGTGGCGTGCGCTCTGGCGATCGCTATGCGGTACTCTCCTGGTGGCATTTTGAAGAAGTCTGGGAGACCAAAGATGCATTGATGTTGCTCTTTGGCCGCAAGGGGCGTGCTATGTATGTAATACCCCGCCGCGCTTTTGAAGATCGCAAAGGGCAAGCCTATGCGCAGGATTTGTTGCACCGCAAAGTCTCTAAAATACTCGTACTTGAATAGTCGAGTCTGGCACCGGGGATGGTATCGGCTCTCTTAAGAATGCCCAGCTATATAGATGTAGCAGTGCCGCCGGGCGTAGGCCGCACGACGATGATTTTGCTGGCGATAAATGAGCGCTACAAAAACTAGTCTTGAGTGCCTGTAGCAAAGTCTGTGCCGTCAGTATCTGTATCGCTATCAGTGTCGCCTTCGCCTTCTAGCTCAGCGTCTTGAGAGGCGTTGAGTCTGAGTAGTTCGCGGCGCCATTCTAAATCAGCTTGAGCTTCTTTGATTAGACTGGCCAGACCCTGATAATCAGCAAAAGACAGATCGATGGCAATGCCTATTTCAAAGGTGAGTTTGACTCTTTCCCAGTTATAGGCACAAGACATGCAGACCATGTGGTCTGGACCGCAGACTTCGATGATTTCGTTTTCGTCGCACTGCAATGGGTCTTTTTGCCAGTTGAGATACTCGATAAACTGTTCGTCTTCGAGACTTTGCTGGACCAGGAGCACAAGCGCCTGATATTGAGTGTTGGTCAGGTAGATTGTTACTTCCTGCCGTCTAAAATCGAGAGCAAATTCGCCGTTTTCTTTGTCTAGATAGAGATCTGCAAATGCATTGGCGAAACTAATTTGTAATGCGGAGCTAGTCTTCATTTTAATCCTAACTACTTAAGCCACTGAGCGACGTCTTTAGCGTGATAAGTGATAATCAAATCCGCTCCGGCTCTGACGATACCGGTCAAACACTCCAATACCACTCGCCTTTCGTCAATCCAACCGTTAGCGGCGGCGGCTTTGACCATAGAGTACTCCCCAGAAACATTATAGGCTGCAATCGGTAATTTGGTCATGTAGCGGGCTTCTGATATCAGGTCGAGGTAAGGTAGGGCGGGCTTGACCATGACCATATCAGCGCCTTCGGCGATGTCTTGCTCGATTTCGCGCATCGCTTCTCTTGCGTTGGCTGAGTCCATCTGATAGCTAGTGCGGTCGCCAAACTGTGGGGCGGATTCGGCTGCTTCTCTAAATGGGCCATAAAGCGCTGAGGCAAACTTGGCGCTGTAAGCCATAATTGGGATGTTCTCGTAGCCGTTAGCATCAAGAGCGGCTCTAATAGCGGCGATACGACCATCCATCATGTCCGAAGGGGCGATGATATCGGCACCGGCTTCGGCCTGTGCTACAGCGGCACGAGCCAGGATTTCCAGGCTGGGATCGTTTAAAACCTGTCCTTGATGCACAATACCGCAGTGTCCGTGGTCCATATATTCACAAAGACAGGTATCGGCGACGACTACTAGATCGGGGAAATTGCTTTTGAGAGCACGTATAGCTTGCTGCACAATGCCCTGAGAATGCCAGGCTTGTGTCGCTTGTGAGTCTTTTTGATTGGGAATACCAAAGAGCAAAACTGACTTAAGTCCCAGTGCTACAGCTTCCTGGGCTTCTTTGAGCATTTCATCTATGCTTTGTTGATAGATGCCAGGCATAGATGAGATCGGCTTGCGTATGCCCGAGCCCTCTACAATAAAAAATGGATAGATCAGCTGTTCGACTCTCAGATGGGTCTCTCTGACCATGGCACGCAGGGGAGCTGTCGCTCTCATCCGGCGCATGCGGAAGTCGGGAGTGACGCGGGGGATGACATACTGCATCGACTTGTCTTGTACCGCGGTCTGTCCGTCAGCTGAGGTCTCTTTCATGGGTGTTGCCTTACCTGAATTGAATGGCGTGAAATAGAACCCCAAAGTATAAACGATAAATATACTGTTTGCCTGTATTGTGCCGCTTCTTAAGCGTTCTCAAACAGCTTTCTTGGGGAATTTTAATACTGTCAGGATGGCTTGTAGCATGCCCTGAGTGCTGTGCTCGCTGGCTACAACGGCCTCGTGACCCAGCTCCACAAGGGCGGTTTGAGCAGTTACGGGTCCAATGGCAATCACTCTTGTCTTTGACATCAGCTCGACAAGCTCAGTCTCTGGGGCTTTTGCTCCTGCTTTTGATAAGTCATTTTTTAGCAGCATCGCCAAATTGCGGACTGATTGGGAGCTTGCGACAGTGATGAAGTCTATGGCGCCTTGTTGCAACAGGTCCATAACTGTTTTGACCTGAGATAAGTCATCGCCATCGTCTTTGGGCAGGGTCGTTTTGTAGGCCACTACGCTATCAACTTGGGCGCCAGCCTCAGACAGGGTACGCTCCAGGACATCTCTGCCGATATCAGCACGCGGCAGTATGACGCGCTTGTCTGCCATGTTGTATTTGTCGATGAGCTCACTAGCAAGGGTCTGCGCGATAAAGTTAGTGGGCTCAAAATCAACCTTGATACCCAGGCTGGCAAGCAGTTTGGAGGTGGCTGCACCAATTGATGCCACTTTTGTATTGTCAAAAAAGGTCTGGCAATTTAAGTGATGCAGTCTTTGCAGAGTCGCTGTGACAGCGTTTTGGCTGGCAAAGATAACCCAGTCATAGGGCTGGCCTGCTGACTTGCCGATAGAGGCATCAAAAGCGCTCCAGTCGTCTGGCTCTGTTATGGCAATTACAGGTAACTCCACTACATTGGCGCCGGCATCAGTCAGGCTCAAACAAAACCCTCTGGCTTGCTCTTGTGCTCTTGTGACCAGCACAGTGACACCAGCAAGTGGCTTTGAGTCCTCGTCGGCATCAAAAGTGTTTATGGCGGTGATACCGTATTTGGTGTGGATTGTCTGAGGTCTTCCAGTATTTTCTCGGCGCCATCTTCCTGGAGTTGATTGGCGAGAGCTTTGCCCAGAGCGTGGGCATCGGACGCAGCACCCGAGAGCGAGGCTCTAAAGACAGCACTGCCGTCCAGAGCCGCTACTGTGCCAGTGATTGTGATTTGATTGTCTTTGTAGATACAGAGTGCCCCAGCAGGTACTGAGCAACCGCCGCCCAGTTCGTCCAAAAAAGCGCGCTCAGCTGTAATTTCAAAACGAGTGCCCGGGTTTTCGATGTTTTTGAGCATCTCGATTATGTCTTTGTCTTTGCTGCGGCATTCTACAGCGAGAGCACCCTGACCAGCAGCTGGTGTCATCACATCCAGCTCAAAATATTGTTTGATATGTGCTTGTAGTCCCAGTCTATGCAATCCTGCTGCTGCCAGGATCATGGCGTCGCATTGACCCTCCTGGAGCTTGCGTACTCTAGTTGGGATATTGCCTCTCATGTCGACAAAACGCAAATCTTGACGCAGTGCCAGGAGCTGAGCAGCACGGCGGCGGCTACTTGTGGCTACTGTAGAGCCCGGCTTGAGGCTGGCAAAACTGTCAGCTTTGTCACTTAAAAAGACGTCGCGAGGATCGTCTCGGTTAAGCACACAAGCTAGAGTCAGTCCGCTAGGCATATCTGTGGGCAGATCTTTGAGGCTATGCACGACTAAATCTACAGTACCTTCAAAGAGGGCTTCTTCCAGCTCTTTGACAAAAACTCCGCGTCCGCCCAGTTGGGCAATTGGTCTGTCCAGTACTTTGTCACCGTGGGTGGTGACATGATGGATTTTTAGCTCCAGCTCTGGATAATGCTTTTTAAGTGCCTCAACAATTTGATCTGTCTGGAGGCAAGCCAGGCGGCTTTCTCTGGTACCTACAGTGAGGGTGCTTGGAGTCACTTCAACTTACCTGGGCTCTTGAGTCTCTAAAGCCAGTGTTTCCTGCCATGTGGTGACGCCTGTACTCTCTTGCACTAACGCACCGCTCAATATAGCGGCTTGACGCCGGGCTTGTTCTCTTGTTTCACGGTTGTTTCTCGATGAGCTGCCAAAGCTGGAGCTACCGTGAGACGAGCCGACTGCCAGTGGGTCGAGGTGAAACAATGTATGCAATGCCTCAGCTTGCTGCTTGAGGATCTCATAGTCTTTAGTGGCTTTGAGCTGGACTGTGGGATGATGCAAAATTTGATTGACGATAGCGCGACTAATTGTCTCCAGCTCAAAGCGGCTGCTCTCTTGATTGGGGCAGCCAGAGCTAGTGGTTTTAGCCATCTGCTCCAGTCTTATCGCTTCGATTTTTTCTCTCAGTACAGCGATTGTGGGCACTACCAGCTGAGAGCGTTGCCAGTTGTGGTAACTCTCTAACTGATCAAAAACTATTTGTTCGGCTTCGCTAACAAGAGACTCACGCTCAGCCAAATTGCGACTGACTATCTCAGCGAGATCGTCTGCGGTAGCCAGGCTAACACCTGGCAGAGTGGCTACTTCGGTATCCACATTGCGCGGTACTGAGATGTCGACTATTAACTGTTCGGGTGATTTATCGTGACGATGGCGCGCCAGAGCTGCTTTTGTCAGCACTGGTGAAGTGGCGCTTGTACTGACGATAATCAAATCAGATTGGGCGGCAATTGACGCACTTTCTTCAAAGGCAAAACCAGATTTGATTTTTTCTCTATTGTTGAGTTTGTTCTTGAGGAAGTTTTCGATGCGCTCGCTATTGCGATTGAGCAAAATGACCGAGCCATCACCGCCTTCGGCAAGTAATGTTTTGACGCAAATTTGACCCATTTTGCCCATACCAATGATTGATACGGCTTTGTCTTTGAGTGGACCAAGTGTTGTTCGGGCAAGCTCTATGGCAGCACTGCTAACCGAAACAGCTCTACGACCCATAGATGTCTCAGAGCGTACTTTTTTGCCGCAGCTCAGGGCTAGTTTAAAAATAAAGTCTAAAGTCAGTCCGGCGGTGTGTCTTTCTACGGCGTTTTGATGAGCGGCTTTGACCTGGGACATGATCTGGCCTTCACCAAGGACCATGCTATCGAGACCGGAGGCGACGCGCAAAAGGTGTAAAACAACGTCATCGCGCAGCAGTTTAAAGTTTGGTTTAAGAGCATCGTGGTCGCCTACTCTCTGTACCGAGGCAAAAAAGGATTCGATATCGCGCATACCCGCTTTGACGTCATCTACTACGGCGTAGACTTCTGTACGGTTGCACGTTGACAAGATGGCTGATTCTTTAATGTGCGGAAATCTCTTAAGCGCTTCCAGAGCATGCCCAATGCAAGAATCTGGAATACAGAATTGCTCTCTGATAGCCAGAGATGCAAAGTGATAATTGATGCCGCAAACTACTAGATGATTCATGATTCCTGCGCGTGGCGCCCTTTGGGACCAATTGTATGCCACTGGAGCATATCTCTGGATCCACCATTGTGATTATAGCCAGCGGGTCTATCGATCAGCCTGAAGGAGAAATTAGAGTAAATAAAAAGTATTATTGGATGTGTTTGTCCGGAATAAGGCAAAGCGGGCGTTTGGCTTATTTCAGTAACCCTATTTTGCGCCCATTTTTGGCGATAAATAAGTAATTGCTCAGGATAATTCCGTAATGTAAGTGGTCATTTTGGCAGCTCATTCCAAAGGATGATTTGTGCAGGCGTTGGGTCAGGGCATGGATGGAATCGTCCACTTTTGTTGCCAATCTTTTATCTGCTCTTTGAGCTCAGGATGGATTTTGCCTGTCAGCCAGGCCATGCCGGTTAAAAGCCGGAGAGTCGGCCTGGCCATCATGTCGTTTTTGGCTGAAGGCAAGTAAAAGACTCGGTTTTGTTTAACGGCTTTGAGGCTTGACCAGGGTGCTTTTTTGATAAAAGACTGATTTTTAGCTTCGTAAGGCATGATTATTAAGTCTGGATTGGTCAGTACAAGTTTTTCCAGGCTGTAAGTAGGGTAGGCCTGAGAGATATCTCCGGCGATATTGGTGCCACCGCATACGGTGATGACGTCGTTTAAAAAACTGGCTTTGCCGGCAGTCATCAGGGGGCTTGGCCAGACGCAGTAAAAGACGCGACATTTGGCTTTGCTGGATTTGATAATGGTATCAAGAGCGGTGCAACTCTCTTGCATGCGCTGGCTCAGGGCGGCGGCTTTTTGCTGCTTGCCTGTAATCTGTCCCAATTGTTTGAGATTTTTGGCTATATCGCTGATTTTGTTGTTGTTCAATACGATAGTGTCAAAATGGCTATGTGTGAGCTTGGCCGCTAGCTGCTCCTGGCCTGAGACGAGTAGCACATGATCTGGCTTAAGTCTGGTCAGGCGCTCCATATCGGCTGAGATAAAGCTGCCGGCCCGGGCAATTGTGCGTACTTTGTCGGGATAGTCGCAGTAAGTGGAGACACCGATAAGCTCATCAGTAGCGTCAAGTGCGGCCACTAGCTCTGTGTTGCTAGGTGCCAGTGAGACCAGTCTGGGCTTGGGCGCGCTCCCCAATACCGCGGTAGAGGCGCTAAATAAGAGGGCTAAGGCGATGCACAGTACGGTGTAAGAGCGAGTAGAGTGGCTTATTTTGCCGACTAGCCAGCGGTTTTTGTCTTTATCCAATCTAGGGCTTCCTTTACTCGCTCATCATGTGCGACGCTTTTTATAGTTAAAGTGGAAGACAACAAGTCCCACTCAAAAAGAGTCATTCTGGTAAGTCTATCAATTTGCTTTTGATAGTCTAAATCAGTCCATCTAAAACCGTCCTCTTGAGGAGCAAAAGATGGTGGCAAATAAAGTATATGAGTATATTTTTCAGCTTGACTGCGTGCGCTCTCGTAAAGCCTTTCGCTGTCATAAGTCATGGCCTGACAAATGTTCCAGCGCTGCCATAGTACCCAGGCGTCCAGTGTGGAGCGGTCTGAGATAAAGCTTGTGAGCTTTTCTTCTTCGCTTATTTGTCTTTCTAAGACGGCAAATTTAAATTCTTCCTGCCGTGCTTGCGGGATGTCGCCGATGCGCTCAAAGCCCCATTCGCTGCAAACAACGCGGGCTAGCTCGGGAATCACAGTCAGACCAAGAAGCGGAGCCAGCGCTGCCACCAGGGTGGTTTTGCCGACTCCGCTTGCTCCTACAACAATTATCCTTTGTTTGTCTTGCATCGCCTCGTCTATCAGGTGTCTATCAGTTGGCGTCCGGTTTTACAGCTGTTGCTGTAACAGTGATTGGTTTGGCACCATCAGCTGGCTTTTCGGGGGGAGCGCCGTTTGAGTGACTGATATTTTTCCTGAGTGATTCGGTCAGGTCGACTCCGGTAAGTCCTTTGATCATGCTAAAGCTCTGAGCTGCTACGCCCATTACTTCAGATGAGATTTTAGTGATACCGGTGTCACCGCTACCAGTGGAAAGCAGAGTGATATTGCCAATCTTGGACAGAGGTGAAGCAGCAGCTTGTACTAGCTCTGGCAGCTTGTCGACAATCATGTTGGCGATAGCAGCATCGTTGTACTGTTTGTAGGCTTCAGCTTTTTTAGCCATGGCATCGGCTTCTGCTTGACCTTTGGCGGCTGTTACTTGTGCTTCAGAGAGACCTTTAGCTCTTTCTGATTCGGCATGGGCGATACCCATCAGGCGTACTGATTCGGATTCGGACATGGCTCTCAGTTTTGTTGCTTCTGCTTGACCTTGAGCTGCCAGTTTGACAGAGAGCGCGTCGGCTTCCGCCATCATCTTTCTCTTCTCTTGCTCGGCCTGCGCCATCAAGCGGATTCTCGATTGTTCGGCTTCGGCTGGTTTTGTGATTTCGGCTTCAAGAGCGACCTGACGCTTAGTTACTTCGACCTGTTGCAGTTCAACTTCTTTTTGCGCTTCGATGATTTTGATCTTCTGTGTTTCTTCGATTAGCTTTTGTTGACTCTGCGCTTTGACGATGTCATACATCATGTCGGAAGCAGCTTTGGTTCTCGATACTTCAGCTTGATACTGAGCTTGGCTGACCTGGAAGTTTTTGGAAGACTCAGCTACACGGGTATCGGCTGCCAGCTTGGCTTTAGCGCCTTCTTCGGCGGCATTGGCTTGAGCAATTTGCGAGTTGCGTTGAGCGTTTGCTCTAGCAATCTCGGTTTCCATATTGGCTTCAGCTTCACCGATAGAGGCGTTTCTCTTAGCTTCGGCTGTTTGCTTTTTGCCGAGAGCTTCGAGATAACCGACAGTGTCTCTGATTTCTTTGATCGTAAAGGAGTCTACTGTCAGACCCATTTTAGCGAGGTCAGCGACTGACACTTCCTGTACTTTGCAGGCAAAGGAGTCAAAGCTCTGGATAAGCTCTTCTACTGTCATTGTACCGAGGATTGCTCGCAAGTGACCGACGAGGGTTTCGTGGGCTACAGTGGCGATTTCTTCCTGGTTCTTATTGAGAAATCTCTCAGCCGCTGTGGCAATGGCTTCTTCGTCACCACGCACTTTGACTTGAGCGACACCGTCTACATAAATCGGGATACCGTTTTTTGTGATCATCGGAGCCTGTGAATGCACTTCGATTGTCATCACTTCCAGAGAGAGGATGTGTTTTTGGTGAATTAGTGGCACGACGATGCGTCCGCCGCCTCTCACCACTTGGATGCCACCCGGTGTATAACCGGTAATCAGCATCGCTTCGTTTGGTCCGCATTTCTGATAGAGATTTGCAAAGAAGTAGCATATAAATATGATGGCTACAAAAGCCAATCCTATGCCACCCCAAAGTACTGGATCCATTTGATAATCCTCCTGTCGACACACCGGTCGACCGAATTAACATGTATTGATACCTATATTCCCTGCTTGACGGGATAAACAGTATTAGTCTGATATTGTCGTTTTGTCTGTTTCAGTCTTTATTTGTGCTTCGATCCTATACCGGATGTGGTGGCGTGACTGCCTTTCGCACTATTTCCTTTATAATCTTGACAACCGTTGTATCTTGGCAATATTCACGGTTATCGGACGCTGACCATGGCTACCTGGACCGATTTAATGATCAATCTTCTACGTAAGGCTGGACGTAAACCAGATGTCCTTCTTTTTCGATGATCACTACTTTGCTGCCCTTCTTGATAGCGGCAGCACCCTCCTGGCATTTAGCCGCGGAGTTAAAGCGAGTTGTGCCTATTACATAAGTGACTTCACCTGTCTGACCCACCTGTATCGGTGCGCTTACTTCGGCTATGTGTCCTATAGCGTCATTGCCTTTGATAGTGTTTGAGACATTGAGTTTAGCTGTGACGTAAGCAAAGACATTGCGCATCACTTGCACTGCAACAAAGCCCACTACAATAGCCGGAATAAAGCTCAAATAAGCCATCCCGGGCAAAAACGCCATCTCTATCAGACCGGTCAGTCCAAAAAAGCCGATAAACACTGATATAGATGTAGGGTTGAGCACTCCCATCAAACGGAAGTACGCTGTGGTCCTTTGCGATGCTGCCAGGACATTAGCCCCGGTGCGTGCATCGTCGCCGTGGTCTTGTCCGTGATTATGTCCGTCGCCATTGCCATTGCCGTGTCCGTGTATCTGACCCTGCCCGGCTACATGACTGTGACCAGCACCGCTGTGTCCGGCCACATGACCGGGCTCGATGCCATGGACATGACCGTGGTCCATACTGTGCATATGAGATGGTCCGTGATCACAACTGTCGTGATGCTCTCCAAAGCCGCCCATAAAAAAGGAGACTATGATAAAACCCCAGCCAAACACAGTGGTGGCCAGGTAAATCTGTGAGATAGTGTCGAAGGGAAACATGGTCTGTACCGCTTGCTGTATTGAGTTGACTGGAACAGACAAACAAAACTGAGACAAAGACTGTGTATGTGAAATACCCCAAAGCTGGGCTATATAAACACCCTGGCGCCTTTCAAAACTAAATAATAGACTAAGCTTTTAAGCTTGCTTGTGCGAAGGTACAATGTAGCGAGAGGAAGACCCGTTGGAATTAGCGCTCTCACATAGCAATATGGATTTTGATAGTTTGTCTGCGCAATATGCGCTGACCAAGCTCTATCCGTCTTGTCTGATGGTGTTGGGCAAACAGCTCACCGGCAACGTCAAAAGCTTTGTCACTCTCAATCGTAATCTTTTACCTATCGCTCAAATCAAATACGTCGATCTCGATAAAGTGACGCGTTTTTTTATGGTGGACTGTCAGCAGCTAGAGCGGCTAGATGAAAGCGTCAAAGCTATAGTGGCGCCCATGGTGTCACGAGGTCGTCCAGGTCAATCTTATCTTAGCCGTGCTATCACTATATTTGATCATCATGCCATGGACCCCAACGGACTTTTTGGTATCGCTACCTCAGATAGCATGCTGGAGCCAGTGGGCGCTGCCACTACCTTACTGGTGGAGCGTATCATTAAAGAAAAAATCAAACTCTCGGCATTTGATGCCACAGTGATGGCTATCGGTATTTACGAAGACACTGGCTGTCTTACCTACCAGGGCACGACCAGTCGCGATGCTGATTGTCTTGCTTATCTATTGCATCAGGGCGCTGATCTCTCTGTCATCCAGGAGTTTATCAAGCCTCGCCTGGAGCCGGATCAGCTGGAGTTATTTGAAATACTACTGGGTAAGTCAATGACTTTAGAAGTAGAAGGGCAACGTTATGTCATTGCCTGTCATGAAATACCGATCTTTGTCGACGGTCTCGCCACCATTACCAGACAATTACTTGATCTCGAAGGCTGCCAGGGCGCTTTTACCATAGTCGGTATGCGTAACCGTGTGCACATAGTCGGTCGTTGTGATGCACGCGCTATCAGTGCCCGTGATTTAATTCGTCATTTTGGCGGCGATGGGCATCCTGGTGCGGCATCTGCTGTGGTCAAAAATGGCGATGTTGATGCTATCCGCTTGCAAGTGGTGGAGCTTATACGTACAGGCACAGTACCGCAGCCGGTGGCGCGAGATATTATGGTCAGTCCGGTGAGGACAGTCAAACCAGATATCACAATGGAAGAAGCCGGACGCATCATGCTGCGCTATGACCTCGATGGTCTCATTGTTGCTCAAGAGGGCGAGCCTGTCGGGGTAGTATCTCGTCGTGATATCGATCAAAGTGCGCACCACAAACTCGGTCACGCTCGAGTCTCTGGCTTTATGAGCCAGCCTGTCATCTCTGTTAGTGAAGAGACAACACTGAGCCAGATGCAGCAGATAATGGTAGCCGAAGATATCGGACGACTGCCAGTGGTAGATGACACTGGCACTATGGTCGGACTTATTTCCAGGCGAGATGTTTTGAGTAGTCTCTTTGGGTCTCAATATAGTGATAGCGCTAAAAATGCCATCGCCGATGAGCCAGACGGTTTTAGTCTGGTAAAAAAGAGCACAGAAGAAAATATTCAAGACAAAAGTGCAAGCAGCAAAAAGAATCGCTCACGTAAATTGGGCGGACTGAGTGCTCGCTGGCAAAAGCTGCCAAAAGAGACGCTCAAGCTCTCCTCCATGGTCGGAGAAGTAGCTGCTCAAAGTGGCAAGACTGCTTATGCCGTCGGTGGCTTTGTGCGTGACTTGTTACTTGGTGTGCCTAACTATGATCTCGATTATGTTATCGAGGGCTCGGCTATTGATCTAGCTAGCAGGCTCTGTGAGCGTTATGCTGCCTTTACCATAGTGGCTACTCATGAGCGTTTTGGTACTGCCACATTGCGTTACTCGGACAATGACTATGCTCGCGATGTGGATTTGTCCACAGCGCGCACTGAGTTTTATCAGTTTCCAGCTGCCCTACCTGAGGTCGAGCCCTCACGTCTGGAGCAGGACCTCTTGCGCCGTGATTTTACTATCAACGCCATGGCGCTCTGCATCAATCCAGATCGATTTTTAGAGCTAGTTGATCACTTTGATGGACTCAAAGATCTTGAGCATAAAGTGATTCGCATTTTGCATCCCTTTAGCTTTATCGAAGACCCTACCCGTATTATTCGTGCTGCCAAATTTGCCGGTCGACTTAACTTCCATCTTGAGCCCAAAAGCAAGGAGCAAGCGCGCAGGGCACTGAGCATGGGCATCTTTGATAATCTCGGTGGTGTGCGCATCAAAGAAGAACTCAAAGACATCCTGCAATCAAAGCATAGGCTCAAGAGTCTCAATCTACTTGGTGAGCTTGGTGGCAATCTTTGTTATCTCGATAAAAATCTACTCTGGCACGAGAGTCTCAGACGCGCTATGCGCCGCGCTGAGAGGCTAGTGGAGCGCTATCCTGTTGATGATGAGTGGATTGTTTATCTTGGTGCGCTTTTGTCAGAGCTTAGTCCAGATGAGGTATCAAACGTACTATTGCGTTTGCATCTGACCAATAGACAAAAAGACTCGATTGAGAGTGGGCTGGATTTGCACCGTCATATGCCCCTGGAGTTTGGCTCTCTCAAGCGTTCTGATCTTTATGGATTGTTTCACGGACGGACGCGTGAGGCTCTGGCCATAGCGGCATCTATTGCTCAGGTGGGTAGTTATCTCAGACGCGCTCTCAAGCTATATCTCCAGGAGCTGGCCGAAGTAAAACTAGAAATCACTGGTAAAGATTTGCTGGAGCGAGGCTTTGCTCCAGGTCCAGCTCTGGGAGTGGTTTTGGAGCAAGTGCTTTGTGCCCGTCTCGATAAGCAGGTCGATGATTTTGACAGTGAGCTAAAGCTAGCTACAAAGCTTCTTGCTCTTGGGCAATAAGCACCCGCACTGCTGATGGTGCTATTTTGATATCGATTGGTGTTGTGCCCCAGGCGTCGCCATCTATCATCGCTTTTAATTTGTCGCTAGTTACAGGGCTCTGCTTTTTGCCGCCAAGAGCGCTTTTGATTTTGGATATCCCGGCCTCAAGTAGACCGAGCGGCTTGATTCGCTTGACTGCCTGGATTTTGACTGACTTTACTTTGCGCACATAGTAGGGCGCCTTGCCACCGGTCATGGCATTGATGGGAGTGGCAAAGTGGAAGCCGTAATTGACATAATCACCAAACTCTCTGGGGGAGAGGATGCAGAGGTCGAGCAGTCCGTCATGCATCGATGCCGTATCTGATAGCGTACCCACGCCCAGGTCGGCGATATTAGTGACAAAGATACCAGTGGCTGGCACTCTAAATGATTCACCATCGGCGGTGATATCAAATAAGACTGGGCTTTCGGTCAATGTTTGCATCATCGAGCTGGCATAGGCAAGCATCTTCCAGGTTTCTTTGTCGCGTCTATCGGGAGCGATGATGGCGTCACTTAAGGGACCGACTCCGGCGGCAGCAGCAAAATATTGACCGTTCATGATGCCCAGATCGATGGACTGGGGCTTGCCTTTGAGGATGATATTAATCGAACGGTCGAGCTGGTCAATGAGTATATTGTCCTCATATATTTTGAGGTTGCGCGCTAAGAGGTTGCCTGTGCCCATCGGCACGATGCCGATAGGTATTTGCAGATTGTGGCTGGCCACGGCATGCAGCAGCATGCGCACTGTGCCATCACCGCCGGCGGCCACTATCAAATCTAAATTTTCGACTTTGTTTATCAGACTGGCACTGTCACCATCTGAGGTGCTCTCGACCTGATAGACACTGTGGAGAATATTATCAGCTGTGGTTTGGCGAGTGGTGCTGCTAACAAGTACGTTATAACCGCCCGTGGTGCTGAGTTTGTGCACGAGAGCCCCGAGCCACAGCTCAGGTCCGCTAGCTGAGCCGGAAGTCGGATTATAAACTAGTAGTGCATTTTTCATTTTTGTAGATAAAATCTTAACCGATCCTGAAAAAATGACATTTTGTCACGCATATTTAACACTTTGCACTTCTGGAGACAGCGCCCTGGTCGGCTTCTTGCTTGATTTCCATTTCTCTTAAAGCAATCTCTCTTGTGGTAGTAGTCAGGAGGTAGTAGTATTTTTCAGCCGTTGGGAACATTTCCCCGTATTTGGCGTTTACAGACTCTGAGAGTCAACTTTATATGCTCTTTGCTTACTTTCGACAAAGGCGCTCATGTGATACCGTTTCGGATGACTAAAGTTGACAATTAATTGCTTTTCAGTATTGTATTCGACACAGCGTGAAATCTTGTTCGTAATCTCCTTCGCTTGATTTAAGTCTCGCGACAGAAAAGGTAGGAATCTGGTGGTCAATTTGAAAAGAACGTTTGCTGCAATTACGCTAGCAGCATCCGTCACTTCTGTACTAGCGACTTGTTTGAGCGTAAGTGTATTTACAGCTCCTGCGGTAGTTGCTAAGAGCAGCACGCAAGACTGCACCGAAGAACTGATCAACGGTAAAACTTATACCGTCACCAAAATATCGGTTAAAAGCCCACCCGAAAAGGTCTGGCAAATTCTCACTGACTACGACAATGCTCCTAAAGTCTTTGCCCAAATGAAAAAATGCAAATTGATGCAGGACCATGGACATACAAAAGTCGTTAAGCACACGATCAATCCTTCCGGTCTTTGTACTTATGAGTACACCGTGGAAGTGAAAGAGCAAGCTCCTCACTCTCTCGAATGGCACCGTATTTCTGGTGCCTTCAAGCAAGTAGACGGCTATTGGAAGCTCGAGCCTCTGGATAACGGTCGTACGACGCTCGTTACCTATGCTAGCCACGTAGATGGCGGTATGTTCTTGCCCCAACCACTGGTCAAGCGCCAGTGCCGCATTGACATGCCCGCTGTGTTGCATACACTCAAAGCGCAAGCTGAGAGCAGCTCTACCGTCCACATCGCTGGACGTCCTCAGGGTAGCAATCAGTAAGCGCAAACGTAAGCCAGTCACTGGTTATCGCTTGAGGCTTAGCTAAATCAATCAAAAGAGCGTCCGTTGTAAAGCGGGCGCTCTTTTATTCCCACCAAAAATTCCAGGTGTGATTGCCCAGCAGCTGGGCTGCATACGGGGCAAGCTGTCCAGGACCTTGCTCAATCGGGCAGCGACTGTAGGCAAAGTGCTCTCGAGCTAATTTGAGCGCCTCGTCCCGATTTTGCGGAGGTCTGGCTACGTCACACTGCAAATAGTCTGAGCCAATCGCCATCAGGCGTGCCTCGTGGGCGTCTAGCCAGTGCTTAAGCACAGTCGGGTGCTGGTAGGGCTGGGGGCAGTCGCCAAAGCCGCCAAAGAGCAACCAGACTGGCAATTCGTAGGATGGCATGGCTGTAGTCTTGCTCTTGTCTATCAATCCTATATAGATTTCTTTTTCACTCTCAAATACCCCTTTGCCGCGATGCTCTTTGCCCGCGCTGGCAGCGCCTGGGTCCAATACCTGTGGGCTTTTGGCAGGATCAAAGGCATTGTCAGAGTCGGGCCATTCGCCTTGCTCATAGACAAAGTCTTCCAGCCTGGCAGCGATAAGGTCAGCAAAGTCGATTTCGCGTGATTCTTCTAAAATCTCGGCAACACTTAGATCTGGCTCGTCATAGGCCAGTCCCAGAGTCTCTAAATGGGCTTCAAAGCTCTCCGCACCGCCCAGGATTAAAGGGGTAAGCTCAGTTTGCTCCTCGATCTGTGTAAGCTGGCGCCAGACTGCCTCGGCACTTTGACCATCGACAATAAATGTAGCCATAGAGCGGTCCTCTTTGAGATCGATCTCAATTAAGGCTTGATAGCTTACGTCCAGCCGCTCTAGCAGCGCTTTTACTTTGTCGAGCATGGTCTACCTGGTGGGGATTTGTAAGCAAGTCTTATAGCTTGATTTGCCCCAGTCGGCAATACATGGATTTACTGTTAAAATGCTTTCTTGCTAATGAGGAGAGGTACCGAAGCGGTCATAACGGCGCCGCCTCGAAAGCGGATGGGTGCAAGCCACGCGGGTTCGAATCCCGCCCTCTCCGATTTTTCATTACAGTGGGCGCGGCTTTTGCAGCTGCGCCCATTTGTTTTGCACTGTATGTGGTGCTGCCAGTGGTGGCGTGTAAAAGATACTTTCTCGTAATACTAAATTAGCTGACCGTCTCATTAATTGCTAATGTGCAAAAAAGTATTTACTATACCGTTACCGGCCTGTGCATTTAGGTAATAAATCAACTACAGGGCACACGGCAAAATATAGGAAATATCATGGCAAAAATCCTTTTTGTAGGAAGCGGGCCGGATGTGGCGGATGTAGTGAAGGACCGACTCGAAGAAGATCTCCATTTTGTGGAGGTCTTAAATGATGGCGCCAGCGCACTTGGAGCGTTAGGCAATAGCCAGTTTGATCTGGTTATTTTGGACCAGGGTACTGATCAGGCAACGGGTACGTCCTTTTGTCAGCAGTACAGGCAGGCTGGAGGTGCCGCTCCGGTCTTGATGTTAACTGATCAGGATAAGACCCAGATTGCTGAGTTTTGTCCGCAGGAAGGCGCGGATGCCTATCTGACCAAGCCTTTTGAGTGGTCAGAGCTGCATGCTCGCATCCAACCCCTACTGTCTCGTGAATCGCAGTCTATTGCCGAATTTGCTGCCGGAGAGCTGGTGCTCGATCGCAGCAGCTGTAAGGTGATGAAGTCAGGCGTGGACCTGCATCTATTGCCCAAGGAATTTATGATGCTGGAATGTCTGATGCGCAATGACCGCAAGGTTGTCAGCGTGGATAAGCTTATGGATGATGTCTGGGGCTCGTCTACAGCCATCACTGCCGAGACAGTGCGGAGTTACATCAAAACTTTGCGCAAAAAAATCGACACCCCTGGCAAAAACTCACTGATCAAAAACATTTACGGCATGGGCTATAAGCTCGACGCCACCGAATGTCTCAGGATGCCCGGTCCTAATGGCGAGCACGGCGCGCAATAACTGATTCTCCCAGCTTGCCCAGGCCAAGAGCCAGCAGGCAGGATAGAGTGACATCTACTGGCCACTCCTCTTGCAAAGTCTTACCAAAGGCTTCGTTGGCGGATTCTTGTATTAGTGTCTGGTTGGTCACTTTGACTAGCGCTGACGGTCCTCCTGCACTTGTCAGGACGGACTCTCTTGCCGCAAATGCCCGCACCAGGATGGATACCACGCCAAGGGTAACGCCAATAGAAAGATACAAAAAGAATCGCCGCATATGCTTTAGAGGACAATCGATGCCAGCGTGTACAATAACATGAGCACTTCTGGAGAGTTTTTATGCGGTTGTTGTTTGGGCTCGCTCTTTCGATACTTTTACTAGGTTCAGTTACTGGTTGCAGCAAAGGCGATACTGATTCTGCTGTCAAAACTACCGAGACCAGCACTGAAGCAGCTAATGCCGTGCCAAGCAGTCCACACCGTGTGATGGTCTCTCTGCTTGACCCTTCTAAGCAGACCCGCGAGCAGCAAGAATACTTGCTGCAACTGCAAAATATCATCCTAAAAGCCTGGACACCGGGCAAATCTGATAAGCAGTACAGTGTCTCTTGCGAATTTTCGCTGACACATCCTGGTTATCTAGCCGAAATCCACCCCACCAGCTCCTCTGGCAATCAGCGCCGCATTGAGCAAGCTCTCGACACCATTCGTAAGCTCGCTCCCTTCCCGCGTGTGCCAGCCATATTCGAAGAAACGCCAGTTAACTTCCGCTGTGATTTTGTCTATAACACCGGCAAATAAATGCAGTCCTCCCGACGCGAGGCTGACTATATAGCCGTCAAACTCTGGGAACTGTTCTTTTACTGCACATCTTTTAGCGTACTTGGTTTAGCCCTTGTGCAGGTGATTTTTTGCCTGACTCACCCGATGCTAGCCCAATCTGATCAGTCCATGTATCTATCCATGGCTGATTTACTTTTGCGCGGGCGAGTACCCTATGTGGATTGTTTTGATAACAATCCGCCCCTGATTATCTATCTCAACGTGATACCGGTGATAGTGGCGTCATGGTTTAAGGTGCCAATCAGTCTGGCTTTTAGCCTTTGTATTACTGCCTTGAGTGTTAGCGGTAGTCTATTGTCGCTCTTGCTTTGCCGACCTCTCAAAGGACGTCTGGATGGACTGCTAGTCATGGCAGCCATACTTGGCTATGCTTTTTTTAACCACGGCCAGGAGCTGGATTTGGGACAAAGAGAGCATCTCTTTGTGATCAGTATGCTGCCCTTTTTACTTACTCGCTACCTACGTTATCGTGACCTGGTGCCGCCGCGCTGGCTCAGTATTGCCGCTGGTCTTTTAGCTGGTGTAGGTATTGCGCTTAAGCACTATTTTTTGCTTATTGCTCTGGGCTGTGAGTTTGCTTGGCTGGCTCGCAAAGGCAGTCTGCGCATTTTATTTACTGGCGAAAATTATGCTTGCTTTGCCACCATAGCTCTTTATTTATTGCATTTTGCATTTTTGCCAAAAGCCATGGTCAGCGGCTATTTTGATTTTGTGGTGCCAATCTATCAGGTGGGATATAGCTATTACACCAATTCTTTTGTCTTTAACGTTGCTACGTTTTGGCGCACCGACTTTATCTATCTGGCGCTAGTAACATTTGTAGGCTTTGTGTTGGCTCCCCTGGCTTGTGATGCAGGTCTACTGCTTATGGGGCTGATTGTCTTTGGCTGGTTGTCTACGTCTGTATTTGTTTTTGCTGGACAGTCCTGGCAGTACCATCTCGTGCCGATACGCATGGCTACCACTGCCGCGCTTTTTGTTGAGATTGCTATTGCTCTTATACTGCTTGCGCGCATACCAAGACCACGTCTTAAACGTGCCCTTATGCCTCTTTTGGCTCTTGTCCCGCTTGCTCCTCTGATCGATGAGGGAGAGGCTCTTTATCTAAGATTGGAAGAAGAAGAACGTGTCCAGGAACACTTTGATTTGGGATTTTTGGGCTACAAAGGCACTTGTTTTGAGTATGAACTTAGCCCGGCAGTAAAGACTATCCTGGCAAATACTACTAAAGACGATACTGTGCTCTTTATCTCCAGTGGTATGGCGCCTGGCTATCCATCTATGATCCAGAGCGAGAGGCGTCCTGCCAGCCGTCTCATCCATGGCATGCTTTTTACTGTTTTGGATTATGATTTGAGTCTCAAAAAACTGCCCGAGAGACCGCGCTTTGAGGCATATCACAAACAAGTACTGGATTGGTATGTTGAGGATATTGCCAAAAATAAGCCAGTATTGATTTTTATCCAACTTGCTCCTATGGGGGATATCCTCAATCGTCTGCATTTTGTCGATAAATACATGAATGATTATGAGCTGATTGGCACAGACTATGGCATGCAAATCTATCGCCGCAAAGGTGGTAGCCGATGAAAAAGTTGGCATGGCTGATACCAGCGCTTTTGGTATTTTTGCATCAATTGATTTTTGCCAGATATTTGAGTCCGACTATTGCCTATGAGTTAATTGCCGCGCAAAGAGTGTGGCAGGGTCAGATGCCCTTTAGGGATTTTTATTTTGATGACTTGCCTTTGCTTGCTTGTTTGAGGGTGCCAGAAGTACTCTTAGGGCAGATTTTGCAAATGTCACCACTGGATAGTTTGTCCTCCTGGCTGGCTGCCTCTCATGGCAGTATGCTCGGGGCATTGCCCTGTGCAACCGGTATAGTACTGGCACATTTACTATGTACCTGGCTTGTGCAGTTTTTAAGTTTGACCTTTTGCTTTGTTTTGATTGAGCAAAGTAAGCTAACGAGTCGCGCTCTTACTGCTTGCCGGGTGTTACTGGTGGCATTGACTGTAGCTCAGCTAGCGGCTGGATTTAGTAGTGGCTGTCTGCAGCATCTGGCGTTTTTGCTGATGCAGCCATTTTTGTGTCTTATTGCCATTGATTGCGCAGAGGGCGTAGCTGTAGATAGCGTGCGGAGCAAGCAGCGCTGGCTTGCAGCTCTGCTCTGTGGCATCGCGGGAGCTTTGAGTATCAAGTTTTTGGCACTGCCTCTGGTGCTCTATCTGGCGCGAGCGCTGCTACTGCAAAAGTGGTCAGCTCTGCAAAATAGACCAGCGCTAGTCAGTGCGCTGTTGCCGTTTTTGGCTCTGACCAGTTTGTTTGTGCTAGACAGTGCGGCCTGGCACGAGCTTACTAGTTGGATTATTACGCTTAAATTAACCAATGTGCATTTTGAAAACATGATGACCTTTGGTAATAACACAAGTCCAGATAGACGCGAAGTGATCTATGCTCTTACTGTGGTTGTTATGTTGGCTGCCGCTATGCAGCGGCACCGTGCCACGCTTGTGCCACTGATAGTCGTGTCGATGTATGGCTTTGTCTTGTTTATCTGCTCGGTGCAATTACTCAGCGATCAGTGTGGTCTTTTGACCTTTTCCTGTGTGACTGCTCTTTTTTATCAAATAGCATTTGCCTTTTATAGTTTTGGCGATCATTATCCCCGGTTGCTTTTGGGTAGAGCTAAGTGGGTCAAGAGCGCAGCTATCTGTATTGCACTGGTGCTATTTTGTCCATTTTTGTTTGCTAAAGAATTTTTTGAGATAGCAAGGATTAAGACAGCTATTAAGATTGCTCCTACTCTGGGTTTTGTAGCCAGAGAGGATTTGCGGGCAGCGATACTGCGCTTTAGTAATGCCGGCGACTCAATTATTGTACAGAGTGGTCGACTAACTCCTGGCTGTAGTGAGTCGCTTTTGACTGGTCGCAGACTGGCTGGCTACTTTATCAGTTATGAGGCTTTTGGTGCTTTGAATAATCTGCTTGGCCGGCACGCTGATGGCACCTGGTTAGGTCAACCCAAAGAGTATCTCAGTGATCTGGACGTCAAATTGTCTGAACGTTTGATGGCAGATGTGGCAAAGTATCAGCCTGCATTTTTTATGCTGGAGGGCGGCGAGATGGAGATGCTGTCCAAAAATGAACAGATTTATGCTCGCATACTCGATAGCTATTATCAGGGCGAGGTGGCGCAGTATTTTTCGACTTGCGAAGGACCGCGCGAGTACTCTGATTGGAACTACGATTTTTATGTAATGCGCCGCTAGACAAAGAGCACAGCTGGGGGAAGCCGTGCTCTTTGTCTTTATGGTTATTCGTTTGAGTTGGATTGGTTTTTTGATTGTATTTTTGATTGGTTGTTTGTTTTGGTACTACTTACGTGGTTTTTCCTCTAGGTCGATGAAGTTTTCCTTTTGCGGCTCGGTGCACTTCCTTCTGTCAAGTAGGTCGTCTTTTGGTTTTTCGGGATTTAGTTCATCGTAAAGTGTAAATCCGGGTTTTTTGATTGTGTCTGAGGGGCGTTCGATTCCTACGATTGGACCGCATGCAATAAAACCGTCTTTGTCTACGATGCAGGCGTTTTGTGGTCTAAAGATGTGTGCCTGAGCACCTCCCTTGTCACCATAAACTTCCTTTATCGCGCTATTCATTGTGGCTGTTGCAGCTGTGCTTTCTTCGGCTTGTCTTTCTGCAGCTTCGGCTGTCATTTTCATTGTTTATTCTCCATTTTGAATTAGTGACCGAGTTGTTGCAGGGGTTGACTGTAACTTAACAAGGCAAAGTTACTGAGTCGTGATTAAGAATTTGCCTGTGGAGTTATCTCTTGCCGATTTGTGAAAGCTAGATGCGGCTCGCTACATTTGATTTACCGATTGGCAAGTATTGTCCTGATAGTTGCTAAACTGGATCATGGATAGCAAAGTCCAGCAATTGACAAAAAGGAAGCCCCATAGTCCATGCAGCAAGTAGAGATAATCGTTGCACTGCTTACTGTCATTGGCATAGTTGGTGCGTTGTCGCAAAAGATAAAAATTGCTCTGCCGATATTGCTTGCAGTCACAGGCATGATCATCTCGCTGGTGCCATTTATCCCCACTGTGCATCTTGAGCCAGACGTCGTATTTTTTATATTTTTGCCACCACTGCTTTATCTTGATGCTTTTAACACCAGCTGGAAAGAGCTTAAGAACGTTGCAGAGATAGTGACATTGCAGGCAGTTGGACTTGTGCTTGTCACAGTCGCTGCCGTAGCCGCAGCGATCCATGCCGTGGTGCCAGATATGCCATGGGCAGTTGCAATTACTCTTGGTGCTATTGTTTCACCGACAGATGCTGTCGCAGCCTCTGCTATATCAAAGGAAGTGCAACTACCCAAACGTCTGATGGATATCATCAAAGGCGAGAGTCTGATCAACGATGCCACCGGCCTTGTGGCATATCAAATGGCAGTAGCTGCCACTTTGACTGGCGCCTTTAGCTGGGCCAGTGCACCCAATAGATTTTTATATGTTGGCTTTGGCGGTATTGTTTTGGGTCTGGTGCTTGGTGTGTTTTTGTCTCGTATCCGCACCAAGCTTGAGCACAGACCAGTTGAGATTATTACTTCACTGCTATCTCCTTTTGTGGTTTACATTGCTGCCGAACACTTGCATGTATCAAGTGTGTTGGCTGTGGTTGTGGCCGGGGTTTATCTGGGGTGGCGCGGACCGCTTATGCATTCGTCTAAAACTCGGCTGCAGGCGGTGGCTACCTGGGAGACTATCGCTTATGTACTCAATGGTTTTTCGTTTTTGCTAATGGGATTGCAGCTGCGTCCTATCCTTGAGACAGTCAAATCCTATCCACCTCTGGATTTGTTTGTCTGGACTCTGACAGCAGCTCTTGCTCCCATTGCTATCCGCTTTATATGGTCATATACAGTGACGCCTCTTTATATAGGGATGCGCCGCACTAGCAATAAAAAACCAAATTGGAAGCATCTCTTTGTTTTCTCATGGTCCGGTATGCGAGGCGTGTTGTCGCTGGCTGCTGCTCTCGCTTTGCCTTTAACTTGCGCAGACGGGCAGCCATTTCCCTTTCGCAATCTGCTTATCTTTTTGACAGTTACTGTGATTGCTTCGACTTTACTTTTGCAGGGCTTAACCTTGCCAGCCATTGTTAAAAAGTTTGGTTTTGAGCCAGATGCAGATAATCCAGATGAGGCCGCATATAGAGCAAGGCTCTCTTTGGCCCGCGAAGCGGTACGGCGTATTGATGAATTGTCCAGGGCAGAAGGCGTTGATAGTGATGATCCCAACTTGCAAAAACTGCTCAATCATTATCTTGAACGAGCTATTGCTCACGTTGAGAGCGCCGGTCTGAGCGATGAGCGAGCTGACTATTTTCACCGCCTCTATAACGAAGCAATCACAGCGCAAAGACGTCTTTTAATCGCAATGCGCGAGAGTGACCAGATCAATGAGGATACTTTTCGTGTTTTGCAAAATGAGCTGGACCTGGAAGAAAGCCAGATACCGGAATGAATATCTGTTTTCTGTCTGTGCGCGCGCCTGCCCTCTCTCTTTTGAGAACGTGCATGGAATGAGAAAAAGGCCGAAAATTCCTCATTCAATGCATGTTTTATTTTGTGCCACCCCCCTCGAAGTAGCAAGATGTGTAAGCGCAGCTAGAAACTATTGTTCAACTGTTGCTCTAAATCTTGGATTTGAGTGGGAATTACCGGTTTGCTTGATGCGCGAGAGGCGCATATGCTGGCAGTATGAAGAAACTGTTTTTGCTAGCTGCTGTATTATTTGCTCTCGCGGCTCCTGCTCAGGCTCAGGGTCTGATTGGTGCGCCTTCGTGTTGCCATAGTGGCCGTGGCGAGGCAATTGAAAGTCAATATGAGCAGCTCCGGCTGCTTTTAAGGGCAGTCACTACCGCCGTGGCTCTAGCATCGACTGCATTTTTGCTCAAATCTAGTGCAAAGAGGGCATTGAAAGGTGCGATGGTTGGTGCCAGTGTGAATTGTGGCAATACAGGTATTGCGCTGCTGATTTTTTTTGGCGCTCCAATAATCACTCATCTAGTTGGTGTCTTTCTCATTAATCACTATCTTTTCGATAGACTGGTATTGCCTGCTCAGCAACAGCATTTTGCAGTCGCTTTTGATTAAATGCCATTACCCAATCGCCTGAGTAGAGTGAGGCTTAGTTATCGCTTTCCCATGTGGCACCGGTGGCGGTGTCCATGACGTTTATGCCTATTTCGGTTAATTGCTTGCGGATAGCATCAGCAGTGGCAAAGTCTTTTTTGCTCTTTGCCTCTTTGCGCAAATCCAAAAGCAAGTCCACAAGTTTGCCGCCAGTAGCTGTATCCACAGATTTGCGGGTATCAGCTAGGGTCAGACCAAGGATGCCAGCGTATTCGGTAAGGAAGCTTGCCAGATAGGTTTTGTCGTCTTGCTCAGTGGGCTTAAGGGCGAGGATTTGATCGCTCAATTGAAACAACAGCGAGATGGCAACGGCTGTGTTGAAGTCGTTGTTCATCGCTTGAGTGAAGTCATCGCTGAACTTCCTGGCAATATTCTGGGCGTTTTCGCTCGGTGCATGGGCGGTAGCTTCATCATGGACCTGGCCATTGCCGTTGCTTGACCCAGTTAGACCAGCTGCACGAGCGCGCACAAGTCTATTGAGACCAGTTTTTACTGCTGCCAGACTCTCAGGTGTAAAGTCGATGGGATTGCGGTAATGGGTCTGCAAAACAAATATGCGGATAGTGTCCGAGCTATAGGTTTGCAACAAGTCCTGAATGGTTTTGAAGTTACCCAGCGACTTTGCCATCTTCTCTGCACTGACCTGGATAAAGCCATTGTGCATCCAGTACTTAGCCAGAGGCTTTTCCTGCAGCGCTTCTGATTGAGCGATTTCGTTTTCGTGGTGGGGAAAGACCAGGTCTTCGCCACCAGAGTGGATGTCGATTGTTTCGCCAAGGATGTGTTGCACCATGGTGGAGCACTCCAGGTGCCAGCCCGGACGACCGCGTCCCCAGGGGCTAGGCCAACCCAGTTCGTCTTCATCTGCACTCTTCCAGAGGGCAAAGTCCACAGGTGATTTTTTGAGATGAGCCAGAGCGTCTTGAGCAATTACTTGTTCGCGCGCTCCGGATTGCAACTCTTCTAGATTTTGCTTACCTAGTTTGCCGTATTCTTTAAATGATGCCACGTCAAAATAGACATCACCTTTGGCTTCGTAGGCGTGTCCTTTAGCGATGAGACCCTGGACAAACTTGATCATCTGAGGGATAAACTCAGTGGCTCGGGGCTCATAGTCCGGTGCCTGCACGTTGAGAGCGGCCATGTCGCGCCAGAAGGCATAGGTGTATTCCCTTGCCAATCTGTCGGGGCTGATACCGCGTTCGGTGGCGCGCTTGATGATTTTGTCGTCGACATCTGTGATGTTGCGCACATAGATGACGTCGTATCCAGCAAAGCGTAGATAGCGCTGGACTGTGTCCCAGACTATTTCTTTGCGGGCATGACCGAGGTGGCTGGAGTCATAGACTGTTGGACCGCAAGCGTAGATTTTGACTGTGTTGCCACTAAGCGGCACAAAGTCTTCTTTGCGCCCGGATAAGGTGTTAAATACTTGTATTTTGTTCATATCGATACTTCTTCTGTCCATGCACGCTGTGCACGAATAACTGATTTACTTTCTATTTGGCGCAAGCAGCACTCAAGGCTGCTTCCAGACGTGATTGCACACGGTTTTGGCCAAGGATAGTGATGATTGCACCGAGATCGGGACCGTGTGTGGTGCCGGAGAGCGCAACTCTGATTGGCCAGTACAGCTCTTTGCCTTTACAGCCAAGCTCTTTGCCGAGTGCGTCTACGGCCTTTTTACAGCTAGCCGCATCATCCCAGGGCAGATTGCTCAGTGAGGCTTGTAGTTTTTTGAGGACATTGTGAGCAGTATCTGTGCCCAGTACTGATGTATAAAGCTCGGGCTCGATGGTGAGCTTGTCATCGAGATAAAACTTGGCAGCAGCTGCAATCTCGGAGAGTGTGGTTAGACCTTCTCTGAGAGATGCCACGATGCGAGTCAGATGCTCGTCGTCATAACCGGCAGCTTGGTAGCCAGCGAGATAAGGCTTGGCGCGCTCTACAATAAGCTCAAGAGGTAGCGAGCGGATGTAATGGCTGTTAAACCAGTTTAGACGCGGTACATCAAAGACAGCAGGGCTCTTCGATACTTTGTCGAGATCAAACAGCTGGGCTGCTTCTTCGAGAGTGTAGATTTCTTTGCCTTCGGGATGAGTCCAGCTCATCTGGGCTAGATAGTTGAGGATAGCCTCAGGCATGTAGCCTTGCTTGCGGTAATAGTCGATGTGCACTGTCTCGCCATGCTTGCGCTTGGAGAGTTTTTGACGGTCGATATCAAACATCAGAGGTGCATGAGCAAACTCTGGTGTGTCCATGCCCAGTGCTTCGTAAATGAGCAGCTGTTTGGCTGTGTTGTGGATGTGATCTTCGCCGCGGATTACATGAGTAATCTTCATGTCGATGTCGTCTATTACAACAGCAAAGTTGTAAATCGCTACACCATTGGATTTGACAATAACCATGTCACCGCCCAGATCTGCGGTGTCAATTGCTATCTCGCCTTTGATCTGATCATGCCACGATACTACCCGTGGTTCTTCCACGATAAAGCGCACCGATGGTATGCGACCGTCGGCTTCGTATTTTGTGCGAGCTTCGTCTGTCAAATCGCGACCGCGATTGTCATAACGTGAAGCACTGCCAGTGGCTTTTTGCTCTTCTTTGAGAGCGGCCAGTTCTTCAGTAGTGGCGTAGCACAGATATGATTTGCTGTTATGGATTAGCTTGTTGGCAAATGTCGAATAATGATCGATTTTTTCGGTTTGTTTGTAAGGTGCATAGGGACCGCCTATGTCTGGACCTTCGTCCCAGGATAGACCGAGCCATTTAAGACCGTCGATTATGTCTTGTGTGTATTCTTCTTTAGAGCGCTCTTCATCAGTGTCTTCGAGGCGCAGGATAAAAGTGCCGTTATGACGTTTGGCGTAGAGATAGTTGTAGAGCGCAGTGCGGGCAGTACCTACGTGCAGATGCCCAGTCGGACTCGGGGCGATACGGACTCGCACCTTTTGATCTGCATTGTTTTTGCTTGCTGCACTCACGATAACACCTGGCAAATTGCCTCAGACACGCTGTGTCATTTTAACAGGGCTATAGCCGGCGTCCACTAGCTGAGCATTAGCCGCTTCACATAAACCCCATCAGTGGGCGTTTATGGGCATTGCGTGCTTTACAAGAGTGAGCCTAAATGAGACCTGTCCCATCTGCATTCAATGTGCTATCCAGGGTGCCATTCAAGGTGCTATCCAGGGCAGTCATTGCAAGCATTTTGGTTTGACTTGGCCAATATTGCTTAGGCTTTTATTTTTGATTTTCTAAAACCATCACGTCTACTGTGGCAACGCCAGAGGAGATCATGTTGAGTTTTTGAGCAGCACCGCGACTGAGGTCGATGATGCGATCGCCGCTATATGGTCCACGGTCATTGACCTGTACAACACAGCTATCGCCAGTGCGTCTGTTCATCACCAGTAGCTTGGTGCCAAAAGGCAAAGTGCGGTGAGCAGCAGTAAAGCCGTCTTGATTAAAGACATCACCATTGGAGGTGCGGCGTCCGTGAAACTTACCGCCATACCATGAGGCTTGTCCGCTAAAGTCAGCGTTGAAGTTATCTGGTGTTGGTGTAGCGCCTGTGCGTGAGAGCGCTATGTAAGCTTGATCGGCACCTTGACTCTCAGCCATCTTGAGGAAGGACTGAGGAATTGGTCCAATGCCCATTACATTTCTGATGTTGTTGATTAGCTTGTAGCTCTCGTTGAGCGGCTGACCATCAGCAGTTGCTGGAGCAAACTTGAGTACGGTGTTGCCGTCGACATGGACTGCGGCCATATTGCCTTCGACTGCTGGCACCAATTTAAATGGGTCAAACTTCTCGTCTTTGACCAGGTCCTGGAGCTTGTCGGCCAGCTCTTCGGCGAGGTCTTCGACAGAATCATCACTATTGGGATTAGCGCCCTTAAAAGCGATTATTTCTTTGCCGTTGAGAGTGACTGAAGAACATTCTTGATTGTTCTCTTCCCAGACAGCAGATTCTACTTCTGGGTGGCTATCACTGGCATAGGCGGAGGCTGCCATAGAGATGGACAGACTGAGTGCAACAACGAGTGCTTGTGCCGCTTTATTCAGTTTTAAAACTTGCTTGTTCATTCGGTTTTGGCTCTCCTCCCGTTCAACCCTCTAGATCGGGTCTGCAGTAGATTTGAGTTTTTCTCCTTCTAGTGAGGGTTTTCGCGGCAGTTCATTGATAAAAGAATGAACTTGCGGATTACCTCTCGATGGCTTGTCCGAAGCAGGCGGTAAGGTAACAGACCAAATGGCAATGCGTCAAAAAAACTATGACAAGTCGAGTTTTGAGGCACTCGTCATGGATTTGGGTTTTGTGGCAGGATTTTAAGGAAATAGTGATTGACAAATCGAAAGCAGTGATCCTGGATCCGAAAAAAGAATTTGGATCGTGCGGGCTGCATGATCAGGGATGATGAGTCACCTTTAACAAAACGGAAAATACATAGATGTCAATATGTTCCCGTAACGCTCTGTAAAACCTTTGTAAGACGCCGCCTATTTATTAGTATGAGATCCGTAAAAGGAAGTTTACCCTCATGCTCAAAAGGTAGTCAGCATGCTGTTTTTGCTGTGTATATAAGGGCTATATCGAGGCTCTTATTTTGTTTACACTTCGTCATCAAAAGGTTGTTATATCGGACGCACTTTGCTGGATTAAATCTGCAGTCAAGCACCATAAATGACACTATTTAATTGAGATATTCGGACATCCAGCCTTGATCCATCTCAAAATTTGCAAAGACATTTTGTACGTCTTCGAGGCTCTCTAGATTGTCTAAAAGCTTGAGCAGGAGCTTGGCTGTCTCCTTGCTGGTAATCTCAACAGTATTGAGTGGATTTAGTGAGACTTCAGCAGAAATGGCTTTGTGTCCCGCTTTTGCTAGAGCGCTCTGCACTGCTTCTACCTTGTCTGGCTGACAGAGCACCAGGATCTGGTCTTCGCCAGTAGTATCGACATCGTCTGCTCCAGCTTCCAGGGCTTCCAATAAAAATGAGTCTTCATCAAATTTGGCGTCTTTGGGCAGGACGATTTCGCCGCGCTCCTTAAACATCCAGTTGACGCATCCGGTCTCGCCAAGGTTGCCGCCAAATTTAGAAAAGTAAGAGCGGACATCGCCGGCGGTGCGATTGCGATTGTCAGTGGTGCACTTGACCATAATGGCAACGCCACCTGGGCCATAACCTTCGTAGACAAGTTCTTCAAAGTTATCGAGAGCGCCAGCACCAGTGCCCTTTTCGATGGCGCGAGCAATGTTGTCGTTGGGCACGCCTTCGGATTTGGCGCGGTCGATAGCCTGTCTCAGTCTAAAGTTTGCCGCAGGATCACCGCCGCCGAGCTTGGCCGCAACAATTATCTCGCGCGACATTTTGGCGTAGACTGCGCCTCGTTTGGCGTCTACAACTGCTTTTGTGCGTTTGATGGTGGCCCATTTGGAGTGACCTGACACTGACTTATCTCCCTATATTATGTATGCATTTTGTCGCCGGTAATCAAGAGCGACAAATCGAAAAGACTTCCTTATATGTAGAAGTCGAAAGCAAAAGACAATTTCATTTGCTTTGAATACAAGTATACGTTGCTACAATTTGCCTCAATGCAAAATGAAGTGCATTTTGAGCTGGGGCTTTTCAAGTGATGAAGATTAGGTTTGCATAGACAGCTTTATACCTATCCTTAATAGACAACTTTGAAAAACATCTATATAGATGTATGCAGCAAAAATTACTATCTGAGATGGAGAGATTTATGACCGGTCAAAATATGAAAAGCGGAAGTGGTGTTGGAGTCACAAAGTCACCTTTCAGACTAATGCCTCTTGCTCTGGCCTCGACCTTTGTTCTGAGTGCCAACGCTTTTTTACCTTTAGCTTCCCTGGCAGTTGAGTCAGGCCGCGCAATTGCTGCCAAACCATTTCAAGTAAGGATCACTCGCGAAGTTGTCCGCGCAGACCAACTCATGTTGCAAGGCAAATTTACCGAAGCTGCTGATCTTTATAAAACTGAAATGGGTCGCTCACCTAAGAGTGTCGCTGCCACTGTTGGTTATGGTATGGCTCTTGCCAAACAATACAAGCTGGATGCTGCCGAAGAGCATTTCAACAAAGTCTTGCAACTCGATCCTACAAACGCTATGGCTCACGCTGGTAAAGCGATGATCACCCTGGGTCGTTTGACTTCTTCTTCTAATACTGTGATCAAAAACAGAGATGCTCTATTGCGCAACGCCGAAGCTGAGTGCAAACAAGCTCTCTCAATCGATCCTGCTATGCCCGAAGGTCATGTCACCCTCGGTAACATATATAAGGAGCAAGGACGTACTGACGAAGCTATCAATGAATACAAAGAAGCAATCAGACTTGATCCCAAATATTCAGAAGGCTTCTCACAACTCGGTCTCGCTCAACTCAACAAAGAGCAATATGCCGACGCTGTAGCTGCTTTTAAGACTGCTATTTCGCTCAGCTCTGGCAACAGTACTGCCCACTATGGTCTTGGTCGTGCTTATTACAAGCAAGGTCTCTATGACGAAGCTCTCAAAGAGCTCAATACCTCGCTTTATCAATTCCGCAACTCTGCTCCTGTGCACCAGACTCTCGGTGATGTTTACACTGCTCAGGGTAATACCGTAGCCGGTATCAAAGAGTACCAGGAGTCAATCCGCATCAAACCCGAAAACCCCGATGCTTACATGCGCATTGCTGATGTGCGTGAAGGTCGTGGTGACTTGGAGATGTCTATTGCCGAATTGCGCTCTGGTCTGGAGATGATGCCTAACAACGCCGACCTGCATATGCGCGTTGCTGATCAAAGTCTCAAGCTCGAAAAACTCGATGACGCCATCAAAGAATACCGTACAGTGATGGATAACAATCCACAAAACTCAGCTGCGGCAAAAGGTCTGACACGGGCCTACTATCTCAAGGCCAACAAAGAAGCGACAGGCGCATTTTTTGTCTCCAACGAATTTGAATCAGCACAGCGCATGATCGATCAGGCTGTGCGTATGAATCCAAACGACATGGAACTCAGACTGGCTCAAGCTAAGCTGCGCTCAATGGCGGGCACACCAGTGGATCTCTCTACTGTTGGTACACCTACCAATGATGGTGAGCGTATTGCCTATGCCGAGGCCCTTCTTGCTCAAAACAACTTCAAAGACGAAGACGTGCAGATGAATACAGTCATCGCCAACGCTACTGATGCTAAGCAAGCCTTTGCTGTTGCTGACCTGGCTTTGATGATCAAAGACGTCAAAAACGCCGAAGCTGCCTACAAAAAAGCATCCAGCTATCCTGGTGCTGAAGAAAGAGCTAAGCGCGGTCTAAATATGGTTGCTAAAGCAAAAGATGGCGCCAGACAAGATGACACACTAGCTGACGATCTCGCTCGCAAAAATCAACTTGCCAGTGCTATCGATAAGTACCATGCTTCGATATACGAAAACCCCAAAGTAGCCGATACTCGCCTGGGCATCGGTAAAACTCTGGAGCGCCTCAAGCCCGAATCTTCTAAAGATCTCAAAGAAGCTGTCGTGCAATACAAGGCGTACATGGCACTCAGCCCCGATCTGCCACCTAAAGAAGTGGAAAAGATGAACAAGAAAATTGAAAGTCTTTCCAATAAGGCATATAAGGTCGAACAGAAAGAGAAAGAGCGCGCATCGAGGTAATTAACCCAATCGTCTACTTTTCAGCCTGCCTCTTCCTGTTACAATTTGGCAGTGACAGACTGGAAAAATAAACGAGTAAGTATCCTTGGTATAGGCAAAAGCGGCGTGGCCGCGGCTGCATATCTAAGCGCGCGCGGTGCTAAGGTCCTTATCACCGAGTCCCAGGTCAAAGACAAAGTAAAGCCGGAGTGGCTACAAAAGCTCGCAACTATGCCTGTCGAATGTGAATTCGGCGGGCATAGTGAGCGTAGTATCACCTGGCCTGAAATAATTATCACAAGCCCGGGCATACCGCCTCGCGCCGATGTAATCATGCGTGCCCGCGCTCTCAACAAAGAACTGATTTCTGATATCGAACTAGCCTACCGTGAGAGCAATGCGGAAGGACTGCCTGCTGTCCCGATTATTGCTATCACCGGCACAAACGGTAAGTCGACCACCACCGCTCTTGTTTCTTTTATGCTTGAGTTTGCCGGGCGCAATGCTCCAGCTTGCGGCAATATCGGCGTACCTGTGATGAGCTGCTTAGAGTCCACCCGTCCGGACTTCCTGGTTATGGAAGTGAGCTCATATCAGTTGGAATACGCTCCTACTTTTGCACCCTTTATAGGGGCCTGGCTCAATCTGACGCCAGACCATGTGGACTGGCACGGTAGTCTCGATGCATATATCGACGCCAAACGTTCGATGTTTAAACATCAGGCACTTACTGATTATGCAGTTTTAAACATGGACGATCCGGTTGTCGCCAGCACCATTGGCTCCGGTGAGTTTTATCCTTTTTCTGTTACCGGCGAATGCGAAAATGCCTTGCAGGGCGCTTTTATGCAAGATGATTTCCTTTGCTATAGCTATCAGGGCCGGACCCGGATGGTCTGCCACAAAAATGATCTGCGTATCATCGGTCGCCACAATCAAGAAAACGCTCTGGCGGCAATTGCTATCTGCAGTCTGGCAGGGCTCACTGATAAAGAAATCAAAGCTGGTTTGACTACTTTTGTAGCGCTTGAGCACAGGCTGGAGTTTGTTGCCACTGTTGACGGTGTGGAATATTTCAACGACTCCAAAGCCACCAATACTGACTCTACAATCAAGGCGCTGGAGTCTTTTCCCGATCGTAAAGTTGTACTTATTGCTGGCGGCAAAGACAAAGGTACTTCTCTCAATGAGTTTGTACAGATTGTCAAAAAGCATGTTTCCAGCGTAATCTTGATTGGTGAAGCCAAAGATAGATTTGATCGAGCGCTAAAGAGCGCGGGTTTTAACGAAGTATATCCAGTAGCTAGCTTGGAGGAAGCCGTCGAACTGGGAGGCAAACTGAAACGAGGACCGGTACTTTTATCACCGGCCTGTGCCAGTTTTGATATGTTTAGAGACTTTGAGGATAGAGGACGTGCCTTCAAGGAACTTGTCCACACCAGAGCCAAGCAGATGGCAGCGTCGCCGTAAAGGCGCACCGCCAGCTCCTCCCACCCAGCCCTCCGCCAAAGAATTTCGCGGAGGGATTGACCGTACTCTGGTAGCCATCACTCTCAGCCTTTGTGGTTTTGGCTTAATGGCAGTTTATTCAGCCTCAGCTCCCGAAGCTCAAAATAGCTTCCAGGACAGCACCACACTTTTGCGCAAGCAATCAATCGCTTTTGTGCTTGGTCTGTTTACGATGTTTAGCGTCAGTCGTTATGACTATCGTCGACTCAAAAAGCTCGCCTGGCCAATCGCCATTGGCTCGCTCTTTTTGCTCTGTCTCACTCTTGTGCCAGGTCTTTCAATCACCACCATGGGTTCCAGCCGCTGGCTGGCTGTTGGTCCTTTGCAGTTTCAGCCATCTGAGATGTGCAAAATAGCTACGATTATTTTGCTGGCCTCTGGTCTCTCCAAATATTTCTGGTGGCATCGTCAGATTTTTTGCCGTATCGCTGTAATCCTGATGATGGCTGCCATTGTCGTCAAACAGCCTGACCTTGGTACAGCCAGTATGATCATGGCCAGCCTATTGGCTCTCATTTTTGCCAGCGGCACCAATTCCTTTTTGATCCTTGCTTCACTGGCTGGCGGTGCCTCCTTTGCCTGGCACCACATCCAAAAGACGCCCTATCAGATGGCTCGTATCGAGACCTGGCTCAATCCTTACCTCCATCCCCAGGCCGAAGGCTGGAACATCATCCAGGCGCAGTATGCGATAGGCTCCGGTGGACTGTGGGGACAGGGCTTTGGCCGCAGTTTGCAAAAGCTGAGCTATTTGCCAGTACAACACGCTGACTTTATTTTTGCTGTCATCGCCGAAGAATTTGGCTTGATTGGCTGCACTCTCATCATCGGCTTGTTTGGTCTCTTTGGTGTCTATGGCTTCAAAACCGCTCTGGCTGCCAAAACACTCTTTGGTCGCTTCCTCGCTATCGGTATCACCAGCGCTGTCTGTACTCAGGCTATCGTCAATATGATGGTCACCACCGGACTTTTGCCTGTTACTGGTATCACACTGCCCTTTATCAGCTATGGCGGTACTTCACTGGTTATCACCATGGCCATGGTCGGCGTGCTCTTGTCAGTGTCACGTGACCGCGGCACAATTCAGGACGATGAAGACGAAGAAGACGATGACTCTGATTTGAGCCATAGTGCTGGTAAGACTCCCGTGGCAATACTCTAGGCAAAAACGATGTCTCCCTCAGGTCACAGAATAGTTTTAACGGGTGGCGGCACTGGTGGACATATATATCCAGCGCTGTCAGTGGCTGAGCAACTGATGGGCGATCATGATGTCGAAGCCATCTTATATATAGGTGCATCTAAACATCCGGAAGAGCGTCTGGCTCGTGAGTGCGGTCTCGATTTTGTGGGCTTAACTGTTTCTGGTCTGCCGCGTAGTCTGTCGCCACGCCTTTTGACCTGGCCGGGAGAAATGTTTGGCGCTATCTACAAAGCCCGCCAGATATTGCAAAAATTCAGACCTACTGTGGTTTTGGGCACTGGTGGCTATGCTTCTGCTCCACCTTTGGCTGCTGCTAACAGTCTTGGTATTCCCACTGTGGTCCATGAGCCGGATGCGCACCCCGGGCTAGTTAATAGATTGATGGGTCAAAAGGCCGAATTGATCTCGCTGGGGATGCAGGGTGCAGCCGGGCGCATGCACAGTAAATCGGGACGTCTGGCGTTTAATGGCAATCCAGTGCGCATGAGCTTTTTGGGCGAGCGTAAACGTGATGCTGGTTGCGCTGTGCTCGGTCTCAGATCTGATTTAAAAAATGTCCTCATCACAGGCGGCTCACAGGGCGCTAAAGCCCTTAATGATGCTGTTGCTGGTTGTCTGGCAAAACTGCTTGATATAGAGCCTCATTTGCAGGTGATACACCAGTGTGGCGATAAAAATCTCAACGACCTCAAAGAGCAATTGCCTCCCGGTCTGGCTCAGAGTCCTCGCTATCACTTGCGTCCATATTTTGATGACCTCTCCATGGCTTATGCTGTTTCAGATCTGGCAGTGACAAGAGCTGGCGCCATGACCGTAGCCGAATTAGCCGTAACTGGCACACCGGCTATTTTTGTGCCCTATCCCTATGCCGCTCAGGATCATCAAACCCATAACGCCCGCTATGTAGAGTCGCAAAAAGCTGCCCGTGTACTGCCGCAAGAGGGGCTGACCGCCGCTACGCTCTATGATCAAATTTATCAACTAATCACTGATGATGCGCTTTTAAACGATATGCGCAAGCATATGAAGGACCTGGGTAAACCAGAGGCCGCAAGATTGCTCGCTGATCAACTTAAAGAAATCAGCAGTCGCTATGTCGCCGGTCATGCCGGCAAATCGTACAGCGTCGCTAAATAGCTAGCGAGGTTAAACCAGTTATTATCGGCATCCCACGTTCTTCGGGGATGTCGTTTTGAGCCAGTGATTTTTCTTCGATGCAGTTGATAGTCGCCTCTAAATTGGCGATTATCGTGCCAGTCTCGACGGCAGAGATGCCGCTAGCCTGGAAGCGGCTCAATATCTCTCTCAAATCGGTCAGGGCGGATTTGACAGTGGAGCAAGATGGCGAATTCATATGTTATTTACTCTCGTCGGTGCGACGGGTGACCAGGTAACGGGGAAGTTGCCATTAACATGGCGAGTGTAACACGAGCTTGAAAAGATGCAGCTGCTACTTAACACCCTTTGACCTTAATTTTAGTTGTCATTAGATCTCTATTCATATTTGTCTTGCTGTGACTTGCTCGATATATGAATAATATTCAAGGCCGGGGTATCATCAAAGTGGTTCTTTAAAGCTTTCGCCCCACCTTCCTTTTATCAAACTTGTTTCCACAGCTTGCACTAGCCGCCATTCTCTTTACGCTTTTCCTGGCATTTTCATTTTTTGCCATGATTGTCTTTTTTATATGGCGCTTTATCCATCAGCGCAAAAAGAGACGCAAGCTCAGATTGGCTAGTTATCACAAACGCCTCAAAATTATTGTGGCTGAGCTTTTTACTCAAGGTAACGAACTCGACACTGTGAGTAAGTATGTTGGTCTCGATAAAGACGTTAAGTGGGCTAAGTCTTATCAAGACTCGCTAACAAAGCTGCTTTTGGCATCCGAAAACCTGAATAACTGCAATACACTTTTGTCCTCTAATGAGCTGCAATCAGCCCAGGAGAGTTTGCTGCTTGTATCGAGAGCGGCCTTGCAAGTGCACAGACAGTTTAAACATATACAGCCAGAAGAAAATTTTGATAGTCTGCACGTTATGGTTGAGCAAGAAGTGCATATCGAGACAACTATTAGCCAAAGTGAAGCACTACATCCCTCTGTTTATGTCGATGGTGAAGCTGTGCAAAGTGGCAGCAGTCCTCAAGATCATGCACAGTCTCCAACTGAAGTAGATAGTGGACACGTAATTAAGTTTAAGAAGAAAGAGCCAAAGAGGCATGGTGACTAGGTTTGATTCTTGGTGGCGCATGAAATGCTGTAGCCTAGCCAATTTAGTTCCCGCTATAAAGTTAACTCTGCAATTTTTGTTGTCTGCAATACCTAAAAACCGGTTGATCTGGCGCCACCATAAACGGTGCTCAGTTGCCGGTGAAATTTAACAAAAAATCTTTTGACAACCTATACATATATGCTGAAAAATCTGTAAGAATAGAAGTGTAGGTTTCACACGCGCATTACTCGATCGCCGGGGCGATACTGCAGCATCCACCATAAGATGTTGGGTTCGGTTCGCGCTCAAATGATGCTCAAACTAAATCTTAGTGCGATCAGGCGCTAGGGCTAAATCCTTGCGCTCAACTTTTGAGAAACGCTTAAAATCTGATTTTAAGCCCTCTTTGCCGTGGCTCTCAACTTTGAGACGGGCCTGGTATTGCTTCGCAATTGAGATGCCGTCTGGATCCTATGGTTAGTGACAAAATCGAGGAGGAATTAGCTATGGCAAAGAAGAAGCACCACAAACACCAGGAAGCACCTAAAGCAGCCGTCGTCCAGGAGAATACAGAAGTGATTGAAGAAGAGAAAAAAGACGAAGCAGCTGAGTGTGCAGATACCGCGCCAGCTTGCGAAGACAAAAAAGAGTGCGATGAAGCGCCTTGCGTAGAAGCTGAGCACAAAGAAGAATGCACAGAAGAAGCGAAAGAAGAAGAAAAAGAAGAGGAAGCCCCAGCGGAAGTAGCAGCTGAAGCCGAAGAAGCGAAAGAAGAAGAGAAAGAAGAGGAAGCCCCAGCAGAAGTAGCAGCTGAAGCCGAAGAAGCGAAAGAAGAAGAAAAAGAAGAGGAAGCCCCAGCGGAAGTAGCAGCTGAAGCCGAAGAAGCGAAAGAAGAAGAAAAAGAAGAGGAAGCCCCAGTAGAAGTAGCAGCTGAAGCTGAAGAAGCAAAAGAAGAAGAAAAAGAAGAGGAAGCCCCAGCAGAAGTAGCAGCTGAAGCTGAAGAAGCGAAAGAAGAAGAAAAAGAAGAGGAAGCCCCAGCAGAAGTAGCAGCTGAAGCTGAGGAAGCGAAAGAAGAAGAAAAAGAAGAGGAAGCCCCAGCGGAAGTAGCAGCTGAAGCCGAAGAAGCGAAAGAAGAAGCCGAAGAAGAAAGCAAAGAAGACGAAGCAGAAGAAGTAGCTGCCGAGTCGGAAGAAGCAGAAGCCGAAGAAGAAAGCAAAGAAGATGAAGCAGAAGAAGTAGCTGCCGAGTCGGAAGAAGCTGAGGCGGCTGAAGCAGAAGAAGACAAAAAAGCCGATGACGATAATATCAGTCAGGCTGCATAAATCAGCATAAATAATTGCTGGCTGGGAGGAGGGGTCCGCAAGGGTCCCTCTTCCGCTGGCCAAATTTAATGCCCCGCAAAGTGCCATTTGTTGGGCTTTTTTGACTGCCTGATAATCTGGCTGGATAAAAGTGACAAACGACTGGGTAAATTGCTAAGGATTGCGACTATGAGGATTTACTATGTCTGGATTTGAAAAAGGGGATGCGGCTGTTAAAAAGCCCGATGAGGTTGTGCAAAAGAATGACAGCCCACCACAGTTTGAAGGTACCGATAGTAGGCAGGCTGCTCAGGCTAATTTGCGCAATGATTTGCTCGATAAAGGCATTATGCCTGCTCTTAACGCAAAAGATGTACCAGCAACTGCCGCCCAGGCTGCTGAGGCGATGGCCAACCGCGATCTTGGTTTTCCCAGTGACGGTAACAAGTCTTCCGGTACAGCTGTCAGTCGGCTCTTGCAGGCTAGCGGTTTAGATATCCGTGTCACTCCAGCTATTCCAGATCTAAAACACCAACTCGAAGAAAAAGGCTTTAAAGCATCAGAACTGCAACCTGGTGAAAAACCCAAACCCGGTGACGTCATTTTTACGAGTATGGACCCTGTTGGGCGCAATGTCGGCATAGTGGGCGATGACGGTAAAATCTATTCGCACAATTTTGGCCGCAAAGAGTTTGTGGGGCAAGAAAAATGGACCAGCAAATTCACTACAGTGATGCGTCCGGGTGATAGTTAGTAGTACCACTCGTGGTAGCAGACTAATTTTTGTTGGTTGGTTGTTCAGGGCAGTTTGCTAAAAGCAAACTGCCTTTGACTTTTGCATAACTGGCCAAGCAAAGACCAGTTTAATCATCCTTTGAATGTGATGAATGCGAGGAATTGGCTCCCGGGTGGTATCTTTGTCCTTTGATATAGCTCGGAGATTTGAGGAAATGGCCACAACCACCTTGAGAGAAACACCCCTTGCCAATGCCCACCGCAAACTGGCGGCGCGTATGGTGGATTTTGCTGGCTGGAATATGCCGGTGCAATACAAGTCCATAGTCTCTGAGCACATGGCAACCAGAGAGAAAATTGGACTATTTGATGTCTCTCATATGGGTGAGTTTCTTGTCACCGGGGCCAAGTCCTTTGATTTTATTCAGTACGTCATTGCCAATGATTTGCTCAAGCTAACTGAGCCCAACCGAGCGCTCTATTCTCAGCTTTGCTATCCAGATGGTGGCACGGTGGATGACTTGATTGTTTATCGCCGCCAGGACGACTTTATGCTGGTGGTCAATGCCTCCAATATCGACAAAGACCTGGAGTGGCTCAAGAGTCATGCCAGCAAATTTGGCGTAACCCTTACCGATATCAGTGACGAGACTGGTTTGCTAGCGCTACAAGGTCCACAAGCTGTACCACTTTTAGCTGAAATCGCCGGAGATTTTGTCAGCAGTATGCCATCTTTTAGTTATGGCGAAGCCACTGTAGATGGTGTCAAATTTAGCTTTGGTCGTACTGGCTATACTGGCGAAGACGGTTTTGAAATCTTTGTCCCCGCCAACAAAGTAGAATGGCTCTGGCAGACCCTGCTCGAGCGCGGCGCCAGTCGCGGTATCGAGCCCTGTGGTCTGGGTGCTCGCGATACTTTGCGTCTGGAGGCTGGCTTGCCTCTCTATGGGCATGAATTAGAAAAAGATATCAGCCCAATCGAGGCTGGACTGGGCTGGAGCGTCAAACCAGACAAGTGTGATTTTATCGGTAGAGAAGTCTTGACCCATCACAAAAATGGTGGACTAAGCAGACAGGTAGTCTGTCTCAAGTCAGATGGCAAAGCTCTGCCTCGTCAAGGTTATGCAGTATTTTGTGGCGATGATGAAGTCGGCTACGTCACCAGCGGCTCACAAGGTATTTTTGTTGGTTATCCAATTGCCTTTGCCATGTTGCCAAAAGCTCACAAAACCAGCTCTGGCACTGTTGACTGCACTAAGGTCGGCACCGAGCTGTCGATTGCCATTAGAGACGCCAAAGTGTCTGCCAAAGTGGTCACCAGACCCTGGTACAAACGCAAAAAATAAGGGTTAAATCCATTGGCGGCTCCAGGTATCAGTGAAATCCTCGCATATGGGCTCGGCGCAATCTGCATAGCCATGATTGTCGTCGGGCCTACTATTGTGCGCAAAGTGGTGGGCGGCGGTACACGTCATCGCAGTCAGGACAACATCCCGGCTGCAGAAATGTATTTTGTCAGCTCCGGCGAGGCAATGAATACCGTACGCAAAGTGCTGACCGACCAGGCTTTTCTCAATTGCAAGTTTCGCATCACCTATGACCGCATGGACGAGGGTCGCATCCAAGCCCGGCTCTATGGCAAGCCCAAAAGTGATGATCCTGCTCTAGTGGAGCCCGGTAGCGACCCAGCTATGGTGGATATCCTGCTCAATATGCTCTTCCACCGCCATGAAGCTAAAAAGACTGAAGTGGAATGGAGCTATGTAGTCATGAGCAAAGACAACGCTCATTCTGGCATTATTGTTTCGCAGACCAACGCCGCCTTTAGAGAGGCGTTAGGCGCTCTGCAAAACGGCTAGCAATGTTAAGTTACATTCAGCTCACACTAATACACTTGGCTATCCTGGTGGATTAATCTAATCCTCGATAGATTCGCGTCACGGAGTTAATTGCATGTCCACTCAAGCGCTCAGCCATCCAGACGACCTCAAATACGTCAAATCCCATGAATACGTCAAAGTAGACGGGGATGTTGCCTCTATCGGCATCACAGCTTTTGCAGCGGACCAGCTCGGCGACGTTACTTTTGTGGAAATGCCAAAAGTAGGCGAGAAGTTTAAAGTCGGTCAAAAGTTTGGCGTTATCGAATCAGTCAAATCAGTGTCAGACCTCTACATGCCAGTTGCTGGCGAAGTAATCGAAATCAACGATAAGCTCAATGGTGAGCCCGAGTTGGTCAACCTTGATTGCTACACATCTGGTTGGATGGTCAAAGTAAAACTCGAAGATAAGAGCAATCTCGATGCTTTGATGAATGCTGCTGACTATAAAAAGTTTATAGTCGAGTAACACCTGCTATCGTTCAAAAGCCCAATTAGTGCTGCTTTACGGCGGATTGTGTAAATACCGCTTGTAAAGTAAGTATTAATTTACGCCCCTCCTTGGAAACCTTGGTATATTATCTGGCTGTCTTTACTGACTACAGTTGGATAGTAGTTTCAAATGCTCGGACGAGATATTCCGGCATGGGGGTTGTTATGAATCGCTCGGCAAAAAACAAAATAGTGCTGGCAGCATTTTGTCTAACACCATGTTTGGTCGCAACTGGTTTGTCTCCAGTGGCAGCTAAAGCAGAAGCGGTCAAAGCACCAGCCAAAGTGGTCAAAAATAGTCCTGTCGTCCAGGAGTCAGCTTGCGACCTGGTAGCACCTGGTGGTGATCTGGGTGTGCGTCCAGACGGCTCGGTCTATCTCAAGTCTAGTAATCCTTTTAGGGGCAATGCAGATCCTTGCTTGCCCGAGGTAATCATGACCGATCGTGGCGGTCAGGCTACATTGCAAACTATCGCCGGTAGACCGGGTCCTCGTGCCACTAGTATCGGTTATGTCAAACCCGATGTCTTGCAACAGTACAAGCAAATCAACAAAGAATTGCCTGGTGTGCACAGCGCACGCACTGGTCTTGCCGGACTATCGCGCAACTGGCAATAGTACTGACTGACGCAGTTTTTAGTGTATTTCTATTGGCACTGGCGCTTCGCGCTTCTTTTGTTTGAGCAGCTCTAGCTCAGCTTGAGCATCATCATAATAACGGCTCTGGGGCGAGACTTTGGCTAGCTCCTGAGGAGCTGATGGATCGTTTCTGTCGTTGTCGAGTTTTTCGATGGCGTCGAGATAAAGGGCTTGATTGAGCAGTTCTTCGCTGTTTTCGGCTCCGGCTCCACCAAAGACATCAGGTACCGGCGCACCTTTGATTATTTGTATGGCAGCCTTAAAGTTGCCTTGCATGATACTGGTTTTGGCAGAATGAGCGATGTATGAGCGCACAAAGCTTATGGTCAGCGCTCCCATGGCAAACAATAGACCAAAGGCAATAGCCAGATCGATGATCATCGGATGCTTGTAGGTTTCGTTGCGGGATTTTTTAGTGACTTCGCCTTGATTGGCAAAACCGCCCGCTAAAAACTTATCGGCAATGGCATCCATCTCGCTTTGCGCGCAGGATGTTTGATTTGGTTTTTCAGCGCCAGCCTCAGTATCCATTGCTACTCTTTTGGTGTTTGCAATTTTCTACAACTACCTTACATCGCTTTGCCTGATTTGTGTCAGCACAAAGGACATTGCTTCAGGACTTTAAGCTATCCGCAAAGTCTTTGATTTTTTTGCTCTTATTGCCATTGCGTTCTGCCGTCAATATCACAGCAAGTGCGCTCTCCACCTCGGCTTTTAGTCCCAGATTATGGATTGCACGCAGGGCGTCAAAAGCTTTGCGACTGATTGCTGTTTCGCCAGCTTGAGTGAGTTTGGCTAGAGGCTCAACTAGCTCGGCTTTTTTGATTGTGCCGCTGGCTTCCATGGCAGTTTGTTTGACCTGCATTGATGGGTCATTCAGTGCTTTTACCAGAGCGCCAATTACCTCTTCGCTTTTAGCTAGCTTGCCACCATCGGCTAGATAGATACTGGTGGCAGCAGTAAGGGCTGCCTCTCTTTTATCTGGAGCACTGTCATTTGTAGCTTTGAGCACAAAGTCGAGGGCTTCTTGAGTTGGCATTTTGCCTAGGGCATGCAAAATATGCCAGTAAATATCTGCGCTTATGCGATCTTCTTCGTCGATGGGCTGAGCACTGGGAGTGCTACTTGTACGTTCTTCGACATCAACGAGGCTCTGAGCCATTTTAATTAATGGGGAGACTGCTTCAATTGCTTTTAGCTCACCCAGGCTTTCGGCCAATTCGCCTGTGGCTTGAGGATAGCTCTCCAATAGGGCAATCAAGGCTGGTGTTGCTGTGCTTATCTGGAGCTGGCCAGCCAGTTTGATGGCGTAGCGGTGAGCGCTGGCCAGTGTTTGCTTTTGACCACCCTCAGGTTTGATTGTCTGGAGATAGTTTGTCAGTTTGCTTGCTATTTGCTCGTCGCCGAGGCGGGCTCTGGCTTCAGGCAAGTGGGCTTCAGCGCTCTCATCATCGGTAAGGTTTTGAGCCCACTGCAAAAGACTGTGAATAGCAAATAGCTCCACTGGGCTAAACTCAGTGTTTTTGCGCTGTCCCAGTAGCTTGAGGCAATGCAATAGTTCAAAGTCTTCGATGATACTTTGATTAGCAAAAGTCGATTGCATTGCTTCAATTGTGCCGGTAATGATTTCGCAAGCCAGGTCTACCGACTCTTGTGTGCCGATCTCGATAAAGTCAGCTGGGCTGTGCTTTTTGGCAACGGCTACAGCTTGATAGTCAAAAAACTTGTGATGCTCACTAAAAGACTTTTGTAGTGTTTGACCGATTTGATCGATTGGCCAGCTAGCCAGCGCGCTCACTGCATCTACTCTCAGCCAGGGCTCTGCGCTGGTGCTGTAGCGAGTCAATGCCTCTCTAGACTGATGCGTAGGCATATGGGCTAGCGCTCTTGTGATATGACAAAAGGCTGGGTTGATACCGCCGGCAGTGCTATCGAGAGCGGCGATGAGTCTGTCCTGGGCTTGAGTGGCTCCCAGATAAGCGAGGAGCATGGCGGCATTGGCTTGCACATGCCAGTCCAGGTAGCTGAGCGGATCCCAGGTGCTTTGTTCGTAGACATCTGAGGCATCTGGCAAAAGCGTTTTTATTAAAGCTTCCTTTTCTTTGCCTTCAAATTCTGCGGCAATTTTTTGTAGCTTGTCTTCCCATTGCAAAGGCGGCAATTTGAGGCAGATACAGAGATTGTGAGAGTTGCCACGGTTGACAGCCGAGATAAAGTCGGCGCGCACATCCTTAAAGGCGCGACTGCCCTCGGGGCTCGTGCCCACCAGTCCATGGTAGACCAGTACATGCTCAAGGCTCCAATCATCAGCCTTTAGTACGACTTTGTGGGACTGTGTCAGGAGGCTTGTCGCTCTTCTGATCCACTTTGCAAGCGTGGTCATTTTATCTATCCGATTCATCACATGGTAGTGCTATGATCTGGAGCTTATCAGGCTTTCGATGCCAATATCCTAGTATGAATCTGTGGGGTTTTCCGTGAACACCTTCTTAAGCACAAGCCAAAAGGCGCTACAAGAACAGTATATAAAGTTTGTCGAGGGCGTAATAACGCCACAGGCTCAGGACCTTGATAACGGCAAGGCTTGTCTCAAAGAAGTAATGAGCAAGTTTGCCCAGGCAGGTTATCTAGGTATAACCATTCCCAAAGAATTTGGTGGCCAGGGCGGTACGCTCTTGGATCTGGTACTGCTCAGTGAGGCTGTGGCCGAGCAAGCAGCTGGACTCTCTGTGGCTTTAGCGAGCCATTACAGTGTTGTCGCCACTTTGCTCAAAGCTGGTAGCGATAGTCAAAAATCCCGTTATTTGCCTCTTCTTGCCCGCGGCGAGATGTTTGGCGCTCAGGCTTTTAGCGAAGAAAACGCTGGCTCTGATTTGAATGCAGTTGAGACCACTTTTACTGCTGATGGCAGCGCTTTTAAACTCTCTGGTGTCAAGACCTGGGTAGTTAACGCTGGTTTGCCCGCACTCTTTGCCGTGCTCGGTCATGACAAAGACAATAAGCTCGTCTGTTTTATCGTTGATAACTCAGAAGCCTCTGCTATTCATGTCTCTGAGCGCAAGGCAATTATGGGCTTCCATTCTGCCAGTATTGCTGACGTCACTTTTAAAGACTTTGCCGTGCCAGCCGACAATCAATTGGTTTGCGACTGTGCCCTCGACCTGGTCAATAGCGCTCTCGATGTCTCTAAGACCGTAGTGGCTGGAGCGGCCATCGGTCTTGCCCAAAAAGCGCTTTTGCTATCGGCTGACAGAGCCAATGGTCGCGTGCAGTTTGGCGCACCGATTGCCAAAAATCAGGGTGTGCAATGGAAGCTCGCGGATTTGTCCACCGAATCCAGCGCTGCCAGACTATTGACCTACCGTGCGGCCTGGGCTCAAACTGCGGAAGCCGATAAGTTTGCTCAGTTTGCTGCTATGGCTAAGTTGTTTGCTAGCCGCGTCGCTAGATTTCATAGTGGCGAAGCTGTGCAGATATTCGGTATGCTGGGAGCATCAAGTGAGTCCCCAATCGAGCGGATTTATCGCGATGCCAAACTAACCGAACTCTTTGAAGGTACCAGTGATCTGCAAAAGGTCATCATCAAAGAAAAACTCGGCGTTTAGTCATACAAAAGGAGAGCGCAATGCATCGGAGCAAAGGTACTAAGTATTTTGTGCGTCGCAACAAGTCGCTTCTTACACTTTGCCTCAGTCTGTTGCTTGCAAGTGCTGCTGCACCAGCTTTTGCGGATGCTTACGCTGACGGAGTTAACCAACTCAATTCGCGTAAGTTTCCGCAAGCTATTGTCAGCTTCCAAAGTGCTCTTAAAGCTAATCCCAAAAATTCCATGGCTCAGTACTATCTAGCACTGGCTATGCATTACAAAGGTGATACCCAGGGCGCGCTTACTGCTTATTCCAAGGTCCTGACGACTTTTCCCGGCTCTAATGCCAGTCAACTAGCAGTGCGCGGTATGGCTAGTATTGATCCAAGTATCTTGCAAAAACTTGGATTGGCCAGTCCTCAAGCGCAGCCTGCGAGTAGGGCTGCATCTAGCGGCTCTAGAGGCGTGAGTAACTACGGTGGCGGCGGTCCAATTGGTGGCACTGCTGCCAGTAACCCCGGCGATTACATACCAGACGAGTGTCGCGTTTACTGCACGCGTGAGTCCAACTGTCTCGTGCTCGATGCTCGTATCAGTAACCGACCTATTAAGATGATTTTTGATACTGGTGCCGAGAGCACGGTGCTTGGTAAAAATCATCTGGCAGAGCTTGGATTGCCTGCTCCCACAGGTAATCCCATCGGCACCACCATGGGTGTTGGTGAGGGCGGCGGACAGAGATGTTGGCAGTCAAATTTGGAAATTACCGTTGGTAATATCACCCGTAAAAACTTTCCTATCGTAGTGCAAGAGCACATGCCTACACCGCCTCTCTTGGGGCAGAGTTTTTTCAATCAGATGCGTTATACCATCGACAATAACAGCATCCATTTTGTCAAAAAGACTACTGGCGGCGGTGGTTCGATTTATTCACGTGGCTCCAATAATCCCAACGCCGTGCCTTTTACAAAAGAAGGCAACGAAATGGTTGTGATGGTTGAAGTAAATGGCACCAAAATCCCTATGTATTTTGACACAGGCGCTTCTGGTGTTGCCCTTGCCCCGCAACACTTGCGGCAGCTTGGTTTGACTATACCTGATGACGCCAGGACTACGGTCAGTACTGGTATCGCTGGTAATACTATGGGTAAGGCCTTTCCTGTGCGCACAATCAAGCTTGGTCCAATCGAAAAGCGTGATTTTGAAATTGATGTTGTAGCCTCGTCCAATATGCCACACCCATTGCTTGGTCAGACTTTCTTTGGCGATTATCAATACACAATCGACTACGACAATAAGCTGATTCATTTCGTCAGACGCTAACTGTGAGTCGAGTGGCACCTACAGTATCGCTAGTGATTGTCGCTAAAAACGAGGAGCGCACTATCGGTAGTGTCATAGATGCTGCGCGTCCGCTCGTCGATGAGATTTTAGTCGTTGATTCTGGTTCGACTGACAGTACAATCGCCTTGTGCGAGGAGCGCGGAGCTAGAGTGATACATCAAGATTGGCTTGGTTATGCCAGGCAAAAAAACTTTGCTCTGGAGCTTGCCACCAAAGACTGGATTCTCAGTCTTGATGCTGATGAGATCCTTACGCCAGCCCTTGTGCAAGAGATAACGCAACTAAAGCAGTCTCCGCTTTTTGAAAAGTTTGATGGCTATAAACTACCGAGAGTTTTGTACATCGGTGATACTCCAGTTAAACATGGTGGCTTTTATCCTGACGCCCAGCTTCGTCTATTTAAGCGCGGTAAAGGACACTGGGGAGAGCGTCTTGTGCATGAAGCAATAAAAATGGATGGACCTGTCACTGTCCTCAAAAACCACATGGACCATTACTCATATAAGACAGTTGATGACTTTGCCAATGCCATGGATAAATACGCCAGGTTGTCAGCACAGGAGTTTTATAACCGCGGGGACGCAAAAGTACGCAGTAGCCTGGTCAAGGAGTTATTCAGTCCGACCTGGTCTTTTATCTATCGCTATGTTGGTCGAGCTGGATTTATGGATGGGGCTCTGGGGCTTAAGCTCGCTACAATTTATGCAGACTATGTGCGCAATAAAGTGCGGTATTTAAGAGAGCTGGTAAAGTCACGCTAAGTACTTAAGGCAGGCACCACTGATAGTGCTGTCAATGACAGCCTATCCCTCTTGTCCCAGGATATCGCGCATCAGTGAGCGGTATCGCGCCAGGTTTGTGCCGTAGTCATCAGATGATCCCGAATTTTCTGTGACTACAGGGCCACTATTATTTTCGGATGATTTGACCTGACTGGCAGTTTCGCTACTTTGAAACAACCATGGAGCATGCTCTTTTAGTGCTTCTTCGCTGACCCAGCGGCGGGCGAGCAGCACTTCGTCTAGAGACATACTCATGTTTTGACTATCTTGCTGCGCAAGATCGGCTTGAGCCTGAGAAATAATCTGAGCGGCCAGGAGTGCTTTGAGCAGCTCTTGGCCGGAATCTGAATTGGTTTGAGTCAAAAGAAGTCTCCTAAACTAAATCAGGAGACTTCGATATCTACTCTTTTGCCGTAGCGGCTGGCGGCTGCTCTGATGAGCGAGCGCAGTGCCGTGATGGTGCGACCGTCTTTACCAATCAAACGACCGGTGACGAGTGGATCGCAAGTGACGGAGACCCGGCTGCGACCCGGGTTTAATTGTTGTCTTTCAAACTGCAAGGCGTCAGGATCTTTGGCGAGTACCTTAAGTATGTACTCTGCCAAATCTTCTGGAGCGGTCGTATCAATGACCGGCTGTCTTACGCGCCCGCTGCTTGGGCCGAAGCGCCTTGGTCCCTTTTTAAAAGGCTTGCTACCGTATCGCTTGCTTGAGCCCCGACCTTCATCCATTTCTCTACCGCTTCCCTATTGACGTTGAGTTCTTTACTACGGGGATTGTAGTAGCCTAATTCTTCAATAGGCATGCCATCCCGTCTCATACGAGAATCAACAGCAACTATACGGTAATGAGGGGCTTTTTTGGCGCCGACTCGTTTGAGTCTGAGTTTAACCACTGGACTTGTAATCTCCAATAAAAAGTCTGCAAACCGGTATTTTAACAGGATCTTGTGTAAGTCCGTATGTCTGGACTGTATATGTTGTTAACCTAGCGCAATAGGACCGGATAGCCCGCGCTGGTGGACCTTACTTCTTTTTCTTCTTCTTCTTATTAAAGAATGCTCCGCCGGAATAGCCAGGTTTGCCCGCAGCTGGTTTGCTAAAGCCAGGAGGCATGGCTGGTCCAGATCCTGGTTTGGCGCCGGGTCCACCCATACCTGGGAAGCCGCCCATACCGGGAAAACCACCCATGCCAGGGAAGCCACCGGGCATTCCACCAGGCATTCCGCCGGGCATGCCTGGGAAGCCTCCGCCCATCATGCCGCGCAATTGACGGAAGACGTCACGCATTTTTTGAAACTCATTTAACATTTTGCCAATCTCATTATCTTTGAGACCGGAGCCTTTGGAGATACGACGTCTTCTCTTGAAATCTATCAAATCTGGATTGCGTCTTTCTTCCATTGTCATGGAGCTGATGGCAATTTGATAACGGCTCATCATCGCTTCGCCTTCTGTGGCGATTTGTTTTTGTTGCTCGGTACTGATACCAAACATGCCGCCAAAGCCAAACATTTTCATGATGTCGCCCATGTTGCCCAGGCCGCTCATCATTTTTTGCATTTTGACAAAAGACTCAAAATTGAGATCTTTGCTAAACATCTCCATCATGGTCTCGGTGGCTTCTTTTTCGTCGATGCTCTTTTGTGCTTTTTCGACTAGTGAGAGCACGTCGCCCATATCGAGGATACGGCCTGCCATGCGGTCTGGATAAAAGGTTTCGAGGTTGTCGAGTTTTTCACCTGTAGAGATAAACTTAACTGGCTTGCCCACTGCTTCTCTGACTGAGAGAGCGGCACCGCCTCTGGCATCGCCATCTACTTTGGTGAGCAAAAGACCAGTGAGATCGAGCTGGGTGTTAAAAGTCTCAGCTACGTTGACTGCTTCTTGACCGGTCATGGAGTCGACCACGAGCAGTTTTTCTTGGGGCTTGAGGAATCTATCGAGAATCAGTAGCTCCGCCATAAGTGCGGTGTCTACTTGCAGACGACCGGCGGTATCGAGGATAACTGGGCTCAGTCCTTCGGCTTTGGCGCGAGCAATGGCTTGATCGGCTATCTCTTGTACGTCCTGGCTACCGGCGATGGTAAATACAGGGACATCGATTTGCTTACCGAGAGTCTCTAACTGGGTGATGGCAGCCGGTCTTTGTACGTCGCAAGCGACTAGTAGAGGCTTTTCGCCTTCGGCTTTGAGTTTAAAAGCAAGCTTGCCGCAGGCAGTGGTCTTACCAGCACCCTGGAGACCGACCATCATGATGATAGCTGGTTTGCCCGTGATATCGAGTGGGCTATACTCGCCACCGAGGATGGTGACTAGCTCGTCATGGACGATTTTGATAAATTGCTGAGCGGGACTGACTGACTCTAGTACGTCGGCACCGAGAGCCTTTTGGCGCACATTGGAGATAAAGATTTTGACGACCTTTAAGCTGACGTCGGCTTCGAGCAGTGACTTGCGCACCTCACGGATAGCTTCTTCGATATTGTCCGCTGTCAGTTTGTCTGTACCAGCCAGTGTGCGGAAGGCCCCGTTTAGTTTGTCTGTGAGATTGTCGAACATTGCTTTGGTCCTGTGATTTGTCTTTGTCTTGAACTGTTTTTACGTGGTTAGTGTGGTTTTGCAAAAGTGAGAGCAGGCTCTTTTATCGCCATGATTTTTTCTGTTGCTTCTTGCGGATAAACGAGCCAGTAGGACTCATAGTTGCCTCTTACGAGGGCTTCTATCGGGAGAGATAGCTGTGAGAGTTCTTTTAGTTCACCAGATTCGGTGCGCACCACTATGTTGGTCTGAGGATGCTCAGCTTCTGGACGGTAATAGTCGTAAGGTCTAAAGCCAGTTGATTCAACACCGACATAATAGTCAGGGTCGAGTCCTACAGCGGCTACAGCTTTTTTTGCTAGCTCTTCGATTTTATTGATTTCGGCAGCATCGCGGCTATTGATGCGACTTGCTCTAAAGATGCGGCGATTGAGGAAGCGAAAGGCGAGATTGCTCAAAATCTGATCTTTGTCATCAAGCCAGCGTTTGATGTGATAAAAGAATTGCACATCATCGAGTTTGAGATAGTCACTTACTTCTAGTTTTTCGCCTCTGAGCCAGAGCGATGTTGGCTCATCGATAAAGCTGATTTGACCGGGCTTTTGGCTCAGTACATATTGTGCACGCTTGACCAGTTTGCCGAGCATGGCACGAGCAGCCAGGTTTTTGCGGTGATAGTAGACTTGCGCGTACATCGAGTAGCGAGCAAAGAGATAGTCTTCTACCGCTATTTGTCCCTTTTCGCCTACCACAATCATGCGATCGTTTTCTTCGTCTACTTCTATTGAGCGCAAGATGCGCTTCATAGCAAAATGTCCGTAGGCAGTGCCGGTCATATAACTATCGCGCAATAGATAATCCATACGATCACAGTCGAGCTGACTGGAGACCACATGGGATACATAATGCGGCGTGTAAGTTTTTTTGAGGACCTGGGCGACTTTGTCGGCTATGCCCGGCAACTCTTTATATGAGTCCAAGATTGAACGTATCTCAGTGTCGCCCGAGATGATTTTGCAGGACCAGTCTTCGTGGTCATAGTTGAGGATTTTTTCGGTGACATGGCTAAATGGTCCGTGACCAACATCGTGCAATAGTGCTGATGCCAGTATTACCGCTCTTTGCTCTTCGGCTTGTGGCAAGCTCGAGACAAGGATGTCACAGAGCCTGGCCGCCACATGCATAACGCCTACAGAGTGGGTAAAGCGCGAGCCTTCAGCGCCTTGAAAAGTGAAATAGGAGACACCCAGTTGATGGATGCGGCGCAGTCGTTGAAATTCAACTGCGTCAATCAAATCCACTACAAGCCTTTCAGCGGGCTTGTCTCGGTCCAGCACAATATCCTGGTGGATAGGATCGAGGTAAGTCCTTTTGTTTGCTGCTCTTGGCATGGTGTCCCGGTTAATATTGCTAGAAGATATTATACTGGCTCACGATATCTCTTCTATCTGGCTTTGTGCGTACTTGACACAAATTGAGCTATTACCCAATCAAACTCTCTCACTGGGTGACCTTGTGGGCCTGGCCTTCAGGCTGATGCGGTCGCACTGGCGCGAGGTTATCAGGGCTATGCTAGTGCCATCGATACTTTGCAGTTTAGGCTCCAATCTCAGTTATTACAGTTTTGAAGGCTGGGTTAAAATCGCTGCCGAGTCAAAACTGGCCGTGGGGCCATTTGCTATGCATATGTCGCTTTGCTTTTGCGGCATCGCCCTCTGGCTCTATGCTGCCTGGCGTCTATTTTTTTGCAGCCGGGTATTGGCTCGACGGGTTTATTTTGGATACTCAGACAGTACTCAGGCTGCTAGCGAGCTTAAGCCCAAGCGTTGGACTCTCTTTGGCGTTTACAACCTGACAATTGTACCCATCAGTGTTGTTTTGCTTTTTTGGCTACTGCTTGCACTGGCTTGTATTGGTCTTGTGCCCAAGCAGGAGCCTGCCAAGTTTTGGGTTGGCGGTGTAATTTACGCCATTATGGGGTTTTGGTTTACAGTATCAATTGCTATGACCTCACTCTACGCCGCTCTGGTGGAGTCTGCCTGTGTCATTGATTTGCACAATGTCGGCGCCGCTCTTGCGCGCGGCTGGTATTTATTTGGTTTGAGACCACTGCGTGGCGGTTCTTATGAGTGTCTCAAATGGTTTACCTTGATTTTATTGGGCTTTGCTATCGAGACACCGGCCATTGTGGCATCGACAATCGCTGAGATTGTCGACAAAAGTCATACACCGCCAGCCCTCATTGCCTTTAATGCGATATTTGATGTGATACTAAATATGGTGTACGCCAGTTTTGCTGCCGTGGCCAATATGCTCTTTTATCGTGACCTCAAGCTACGCCTGGAGGGCGTGGATCTGGTCAAGCGACTGGAGAGCATACAGGCAGTGCAGTCTGCATCAAAAGTCCAGGACTAACTAACAATTTAGGCAGATTAGTCTGGACCATCTCCAGCCCACTGTGTGTTGGCTGGTAGTTTGGTTAGATTAAAGTGAATAACAGCGGGCAAATCAGGATTGCAGTTGCGAGCAGCGACGATATCTGCATCCATTAAGACGGCACGTCCAAGTTGATAGTAGAGCGATGCTCTGCCTATGTAGTACTTAGCTTGTTGTGGGTCTTGCAAAATAGCATGGTTAAAATCACCCATTGCTTCATTGACTTTGCCAAGCTTTTGCCAGGCTTTGGCCCGCTTGTAAAAATACTCAGCATTGCTGACGTCCATTTTAAGACCCTGGCTAAAGTCATAAATAGCCTGTTTAGCATCACCCTGAAACTCACCAGATCCTGGTACCAGACCAAATTGTCCACGATCTGGGTCTTGATCTAGATTGGGCGTAAAGCGCTCGTTGCGAGACTTGGCGATGATATCGCTGCTCTCCAAGTCGGCATTGTTTTGACTGTCCTTAAATATGTAAGGCAATCTTGTTTTGGTTGTAGACGCTTCCTTTTTTAGACCGACAGCATTGTCACCGTTTGCTTCTTGATCGGCCTGAGCTGGTGTGAGATTTTTTTTGATTTTGCCTTGACCGGTAAAATCGCCAGCGTGAGTACCGGCATTGCCACCATTGCCACCAAATTTGTATTCGCCACTAGGTCCGTCGGCTTTGCCAGTGCCCTGATTGGCGGTCTGAGCTGCTCCCTGAGCGGCGTTATTACCATCATTGATATTGACTGGCGCTGTGGCTGTAGGTTTTGAGTAGCCATTGGGATAAAGTGAGCTCATCGCTTCTTGATAGTCCTTGATGGCGTGGACGTTGAGACCCGAGCTATTATCTTGATCGGCGTCTATTGCATTGTCACTGGCCATGGGATTGCCGTTATTGTCGGGTACAGCACCGTCAGTCAACTTTTCTAATTTTTTGAGGGCTGGTACGCCACCACCAGTAGTGTGGTTAAAAAAGGCTTCGGCCAGTTTGGGATCTAGCTTGATAGCATTTTGGAAGTCCAAAATAGCCATGCCGTCTTTGCCCAGATTGCTATGGCAGATGCCGCGGATCAAATAAGCGCGGATGTTGTTTGGTGCATACTGGATAGCAGTGGTGCAATCTTGAATAGCGAAGGCGTAATTGCCCATTTTGTAAAAACATTCGCCGCGTAAAACCAGCGAGCGAGGATCGTTGGGATTTAGACCGAGAGACTCGCCAAAGCACTCTGCTGCTCCGTCATAGTCGGCTGCTTTCATTTTGATTAGACCTTGATCAAAGGCCGGATCGACATAGCTCATCGCCGCTGGAGCAAAAAGCACCAGTGAGAGGCTCAGGGCAAAAAGCAAACCTTTTATATGTTTAGAGCGAGAGCGCATTTTTTCTCCTTGTCGGTGTGGCAGTAGCAGTCTGTCTTTATCAATCTACTTGCTTGGGCAGAGCCAGGACTGGTATCACAAGTGAAGCCAGGGCAAAAACTATGGTGGTGCTAAAAATCAAGCGCGAGGTCTCGTGCATTTTGTCAAATTGGGCCTTAGCATCGGGATTAGTCTTGAGTGAAGGTAGCAATTCTTTCATTGGTGGCACGATGGCAAAAGCAAATATAAATGTAGCCACGGCGCAAATGACGCTGGCAAAATAACGAGCCATGGGCCATCTCTTTTTCTTTTCCAGGTTTTTGAGGTCGCCTTTGATTTCAACTGCTTCTGCTACCACCAGGGTAAAGGCAAAGACAGCGGCTACTTTGGCAAACTCTATAAAGATGGGGGCGTTAGCTGCTGCTGCTTCGTTGCGAGGTACGCCATTGGCTACCGCTACGTGCACCAGTGTAATCACAGCAAAGACAATGGCAGCGCCGCCGCCGAAGAGCATCGCCAGTGATATCAACCTGAGTATGCGAGCTAATTTGATCATTATTATGCCTTGTGTCGGTGGGTGCAAATTTTGAGAGACGTAGAGGTTAAACTCAAGGCCTAGAGCGCTAAATAAGTGCTAACATGCTACTGCTCTTCAAGGTCAGATTCTATCTCCTTGGCAACAAGAGCCTGGTTGCCAGCCTCTAGCGAGGGGATTGGCGTAGCCAACCGGTTTTTCCGGGGGATACGGTCCAAAGTGCACCTGTATGGATACAAAGAGGATTTCCGTCCTAATAGTAACGGAAATTTGTCCCAAGAGAGGCTAAAGCGTTGAAACCTATTCGCACAGTTGAAGTTACTCCCTTTTTGCCTCCTGAGTTGGAGTGCCTGCGGGAGCTGGCTTATAACCTAAAATGGACCTGGGACCACGAGACGATCAAATTATTCCGCCGTCTGGATAGAGATCTCTGGGATTCCACCGGACACAATCCAGTACTTTTGCTTGGCACCATTAGTCAAGAGCGCCTCAATGAAGCAGCTAGCGACGAAGGCTTTGTTAATCAAGCCAACCGTATCTGCCAGAAGCACTACGAATACATGAAGGCTGAAGGCACCTGGTACGACAAGACCTTTAAAAAGCCAAAGTCAGAAGCTGGCACTGTAGCCTATTTCTCAGCTGAGTTTGGTCTCTCTGACGCATTGCCGATTTACTCTGGTGGTCTCGGCATCCTCGCCGGCGACCACGTCAAAGCCGCTTCCGAGCTAGGTTTGCCCCTGGTCGGTGTCGGTATCGTCTATCAGCAAGGTTATTTCCGTCAGTACCTCAATGCTGATGGCTGGCAACAAGAACGCTATCCTATTAATGATTTTTACAATCTGCCGATTATTCCTGTAAAAGAAAAAGACGGCAGCCCGGTCCTGGTTTCAGTGGATTTTCCGGGTCGTAAACTATTTTTGCGTATCTGGAAGGCTCAAGTAGGTCGCGTGCCTCTATATCTACTTGATACCAATATCCCCGAAAACTCCAAAGTTGATGAAGACATCACCGATGCTCTTTATAAAGCTGATAGAGAAATACGTATCCAGCAAGAAATCATCCTGGGCATAGGTGGTATGCGCGCCCTCAAAGCAGTCGGCATCGAGCCTACTGTCTGCCACATGAATGAAGGACACAGTGCCTTCCTAGGTCTGGAGCGCATCCGTATATTAATGGAAGAGCAAAAACTTACTTTTGCTGAAGCAAAAGAAGTGGCTGCTGCCGGTCAAATATTCACTACACACACTGCTGTGCCAGCTGGTATCGACAAGTTTGCACCAGAGTTAGTCGACAAATATATGGCTGACTACTACCGCAGTGTCGGTCTGTCCCGCCGTGACTTTTTTGCCCTGGGTCGTATCAATCCTGATGATGAGACTGAGTTGTTTAGCATGGCCAATCTGGCTATCAATCTCTCCTCTCGCACCAATGCCGTGAGTAAGTTGCACGGTGTGGTATCACGCGAATTGTTTAAAGACAATTGGAAGAATGTCCCCGAGCATGAAGTGCCAATCAGCCACATCACAAATGGCGTGCACACTCGCTCATGGATCTCCAAAGAAATGGCTGATCTATTTGATCGCTATCTTGGACCCAAATGGTCAGAAGACATCTCGGATCAAAACATCTGGAACCGCGTTGCTGATATCCCTGATAACGAGCTGTGGCGTATCCATGAGATGCGTCGTCAGAGACTGGTCAATTTTTGCCGCAAGAGACTGGCAAAACAAATGGAAGACCGCGGCGCTACATTGAGCGAACTCGATGAAGCCGCCTCAGTCCTCGATCCAGAAGTATTGACCATCGGCTTTGCTCGTCGTATGGCGACATACAAACGAGCCACCTTGCTGCTCAAAGACCCTGAGCGTCTCGCTAAGATTTTGACCAACAAGCATCGTCCAGTGCAAATTATCATGGCTGGTAAAGCACACCCTGAGGATCAGCCTGCTAAAGAGCTTATCCGTCAGGTCATGCATTTCTGCCGTCGTGAAGACGTGCGCGCTCATTTTGTCTTCCTCGAAGATTACGATATGAACGTCGCTCGCTGGATGGTAGAAGGCGTGGATGTATGGCTCAATACACCGGTACGCTTTGCTGAAGCCTCTGGTACCAGCGGTATGAAAGTAGCGTTTAACGGTGGACTCAACCTCTCTATCCTTGATGGATGGTGGGACGAAGCCTACGAGCCACACCTCGGTTGGGCTATTGGCCGCGGCGAAGTATACGATGACACTGACTATCAAGCTGAAGTCGAATCCAACGCTTTGTATGATTTGCTTGAAAAAGAAATCGTGCCAGCCTTTTATACTCGCGACCAGGACCGTCCACCAAAAGCTTGGCTCAGCCGCATGAAAAAATCCATGCTCTCGCTCTGCCCAGTCTTTAACATCAACCGCATGGTGCGTGAATATACAACTCAAATGTATATCCCATCACTGAAGCGCTATGGTGAATTTTTGGCAGGCGGCGCAGCTAAAGCTAAGCAAATGTCCCACTGGAAGCAAGACCTCAAACAGAAGTGGTCAGGTCTGCGTATCGGTGCGGTAGAAGAGAGCACCGGCGATAGTATCAAGGTCGGCGATGATATGACTATCAAAGCCTGGATTGATTTGGGTGAGCTCACTGCCGAAGATGTCGTTGTCCAGATTTATCATGGACCAATCGACAACTGCGGCGATATCGCTGACGGTGTCGTTATTGCTATGAAGCCACAAGCTGATAAGCAAGGCACACAGAGACTCTTTACCGGTCATGTGAGCTATAGCACCAGTGGTAGACACGGTTATACAGTGCGCATACTGCCTCATCACAAAGACACAGTATCGCCCTTTGATACACCGCTCATACTCTGGGCCAACCAGCCTCAAGGCGTTAAGGTCTAAGGGTCAACGACTAGCGCTAAAGCGATTACAAACAAAAATCCTCAGCAGCGATGTTGAGGATTTTTGTTAGTCAATTATCGGTGCAAATAATTTATTGGTTCAGAAAACTATTCGGTTTTGTCTGGAAATGGAGGCACATCTTTGACCTCACCAGGTTTAAGACCGCCCAGGTGTTTTAAGATTTTGGCATAGTCGCGATCGTTTGTTTTGTAAGTAAACATAGCGCTAATGGGATCACCATAGGCATCGCTACGCAGGCTGAGAGTGATACCACCATCTTTTTCTAGCCAGGCCTCTCCAATAGATTGGACTTTTGTCTTGTCGCTATTTATATTGCCATTATTCATATTGCCACTATTAATTTTGTCACCCCTGTCTCCACTCATGGTGTAACTTTCCTCTTGCAGTCTCAACTCACTTAGATGCATTGATTTGATGGGCACTACCTGGGCTAGCTCTTTTTGTTCAACCGAAAAGTCCATTATATTCGCCTCTTTGACATTTTTATCGCTATCGTATTTGAGTGGCTATTTGTTTGTTTGGGATCTATACAGTGTCTCTGACTTGGTTTAGCTGCGCCTTACCTGGGCCAGTCTGCGTCTCATCAGTGCTGCCGTTGCCGGGAAGTCTCTCAGTATTTCTTCTGTATGATGCGGATTGGCGGATGCACCTTGCAGGGCGGCGTAAACTTCGGCAGCGGTTTCTTGCCGACCAGCGTTGTTTGATTGCAGTAAGTAGCGATGTTCGCGTCTTTGTGCTTCGTTAAAGCGGTCGGTGTCTTCTTTGTATGCTCTTTTAAATTCATCGCTACTGGAGAAGCGGTCAAGAGCCCAGTCCATGGCGTGACCGGCTTCGTGACGGACTACTCCGTCGATGCGTTCAGATGGTCCAGATCTGGTGCTTTCTGCCACCACAATTTGTTTGGTCCCGGACATATAGGCACCGTCTGCATCGTCCCATGTCCGACCCTCCGGCCAGCCGCGCGGTTGCACGTCTCTGAGAGATGGATCGACGTCCGATACCCTGCCGCCCAGGGCAAATCGATTGCCTTGAGTGGCGAGTAGTTGGCGATGAGCTTCGGGTAGTTTTCTGATTTGATCCCATGCGCGTTGTTGAAACTCCTGCGAGCCACCAAATACTTCAGCTTTTAGTCCAACAGAATCAGTAAAGACAATTTTGCCTTCAGCACTGACATCGCGACTATAGTTTTGCGTGCCATCAGCAAAGCGGTAGCGCTCGCCGTAGGCACCACTCTCACCTTGAGTGCGAGTGTAGCCGACGCCATCTTGTCTTTGATAGTTGATATTGCCGCGGCCATCATCTGTGCGTGTGTACTGTTGTTCTGCTCTTGGTCCCTGACCGACTTCAGAGTAGCCGCCATTCTGGTCATATTGTCTCTGTACTCTGACTTCACCTTGTGGCGTTGTTTCGACTCTTGATTCGCTGACTATGCGTCCGTCTCTGGTGGTGGTTTCCTGTCTGTGATTTTGATCGCGCTGGACAAAGTCTGTGCGTGAGCCATCCTGGTTTATCGACCAGCCGTTGGCTGAGCCGTCGTTGTTTTGTCTTTCGTGGGAGCGTTGTCTGCCTTGAGGGTCAAATTTATCTGTAGTGGTGCCAGTTTGATCGCGGTTTTTGTCGGTGACATTGCCCTGTGCGTCTCTTGCACGGCTGCGCTCGCCTGTGACGCGGCCTTCTCTATCAAAGCTTGATTCGTTAAAGTTGCCTTGCGCATCGGTTTCACGACGAGCTGTGGTGCGCCCTTCGCTTCTTGTGGTCTCGGTATAGCTGCCTGGTGCAGTGCGACTGTTTTGACGGATTGATACTGAGCCGTCTGGGTTGAGACTAAATTGATCGCCCTGTCTATAGGATCCTTGACCAGACTCTCGGTTGATACGGCGAGCGTTGCGAGCAGCCTCTTCGTGATCCATGCCCATACGGCGCAAAGCTTGATAGGGACCTTCGCCGCGCTGTAGTCCGGGTGCGTAGTTGCGGCTGGTTTCACCAGCACCAGGTCTGCCGGCCGGTCCCGACTCTGGTCTAGTCTCAGCCTGAGGTATGGTCATATCGGGATTGAGCCTGGTGATTGGCTCGGGGCGTCTGGGCTCGCGGACTTCTGTGCGGCTGGCTACGTTTGATAGTCTTTGTGCATCTTGAGTAAGAGCCCGCTCGCTTTTTTGCGGACCAAAGTCGATATTTACTTCTTGCAGATGCTCACTAGAGCCCGCTTTTACAAAGCCAGACCAGTAGCTGCGCTCTTTGGCAATGTCTTTTGACGATTCTGGTTGCGCGGATTGCAAGAGATTTTCGGCAGCCTGCCTCGATTGAGACTCAGGCTTGTCGGTGAGGGCACGCCCATCTGTGGGTGCCTGAATATTTGTTGCCTCTGGTTGAGCCATGGGTTAAACCTCCAGAGCTGTCATTGCAGGGGGGGGAGCAATGGGCTCTCAATAAGAAAATGGAGTCAGACTGTGCGGTGGTGAGTAACGAGCGACATTACAACCAAGTTGTTACTAATCTGTAACTGCCATTTTTTGCAGCAAAAAAAGGGTAGCCACTGGCTACCCTCTCTAAATAGATGCTTTTGTTGTTAGCTGACTGGTCTTGCTCTTAACCCAGAGCCTGCCAGATATGCACACAGAGATTGAGGAAGGCAAAACTATCCAGTACTGAGCAGCAGTGGTTATCTGCGCTTTCTTTTTCACTTGCGCTCAGGCTTTGATTTTGACCGTCGTCCTGGACTAGATCAAAACTGCTTTTCATCACGACCTTATTAGTGGATGTGATTCTGACTTCGCATGACAGTGCGCTATCAGCGCAAACGCGGCTAAATATCAGCTCTCCGCGCCAGAAGCTAATTTTGATATCGACTTCTTTGATAAGAGTGGAGAGGGCTTCAGCCACTTCAACTTTTTCTTCCGGCAAAAAGTAAGTGAGCAGTTCGGCGATATATTCTGCCTTGGGATTTTTTTCGGTCATTTCCATGACGATTGCTTCCAGCGCTAGCTGGATATGCTCGACATGATTCATTGCGTCCAGTCTCTCAGTGAGGATCTGGCGGGTCTTGTTACGTGCCTCGGATGCCTTACGGTCACGCACTACCCGGCGCACATCTACTCCAGAGATGCGCGGCACCTGTTTGACTATTTGGGTGGTAGCCTCATCGACCGGTGCGCTAAAGTCACTCTGCAAAGCGTCAACAAATTGCGACGCCTCTAGCGGCTGGACAGACTGGACAGACTCTACTACTGCCGGAGTATTTGTTGCGGCAGTGGTCGCCAGATCGTTTGACATAAGTTTGCTCTCCAGTGCCTACAGTGCTAAATACCGGCCGGCACAATGTTACCAACGCTTTTTAAGGATAGCCAATCAAATGTAATGGACTTGTGAAATTGCCCTCGTCCGAATATGTGATTGCTCTCAGAAAAGCGCTTGACTACTCGACCTTGAGCTTTCCGGCACCTATCGATGTGACCAGTTTGGGTGGCTCCTGGCTCATTCCATCGAGGAAGTTGATTTTTCTCTTGGTGTCAGGGTCCATCAAGCTGAAATAAACTGAATATTCGCCAGGCTTGAGTGACTTGGTTGGTTTCAGTTCGCCTTCCCAGGTGATGGGCTTGCCTGAGGTCCATTTATTGGTGGGTACACCAGGTGTGTGCCAAAAAGCCAGAGCGGTTTTGCCATTGGCATTTTTTAGCTCCACCATGAGGCGGTAGCTCGACGCTACATCTTTATCAAGCTCGCGCACCGGACGCATAGCAGTTGCAGCACCGATATTGGCAAAAGTAAAAGATACCTTGATTGGTTCACCGGCTTTGATGCCTTCTGGCAAAGTCACCTTTTGCGAGATCAATTGATAGCCTAAATGCTCTCTGAGATCTTTGATTGCCAGTTTGACTGCTTCGTCCTGACTATCAAAAAACTGAGATGGTATCTCGATAAAGCTAGCACCATCATCAAAGGCGATTTTGCCGATTTTGGTCAGCTCAGCGGCTTGCATCTTGTCTGTCAGTTTATAACCAGTCAGTGTGTCGGGTTTAAATTTGAGCATGACGCGATATTGATCAAAGCCGTGTTTGGCGTCGTTCACATTCATGCGAGAGAGATAGACGCGTTGACCATAGCGGTAAACCAGATAGTCTGAGATCTCGTCGAGACTGTCTTGTCCAGCCCGGTTTGGTGTGGGCGGGTCGATATTAAAATTGAGTCTCTGGGTGGGAAATGCTTTGGGAAATAGTTCAGCAACGTACTTCCAGTGCTCCACCAGTTGTCTCTGACTCATGCCATGATCTTTGGTCAGTGTGGTTTCGAGCGCCTTGTAGTTTTCTTTGTTGATGGGCACGTTCAATTCTGGTACCACCAGAGTGCCGCCCTCTACGCCACCACCGGTGATGCCGATGCTATGGATGGCTGGGTTTTTGTCGTAGCGAGCACCGAGATCCTGGACAAAGTTGGACCACTTAGCCAGATAGGTAGAGTCCCAAAAGATGGGCATTTTGTGGTCTTTGCCAGCCGGGTCTTTAAAGCTCAAAGTTTTGACATCAGACTCGATTACCCAGTCGGGTGTATCCGACATGCTCTCTAAATCTGAACCAGCTGTGGAGATGCGCAGTATGACGCTCTTGTCATGCTCTTTAGCCAGTTTGAGCAGATTGTCAATTTTGGACCATTCATATTTGTCTTCCTGGGGGTTGACATCTTTCCAGGTAAAAGTAGCGGAGATGCCGTTCACTTCTTGTTTGTCAAGGAGCTTGGAGACCAGCTCGGTGTTGTCAAAATCTTTGCGACTGACTGTTGCAAATAGACCGATTTCTCTGTTGGCGACTGCTTTGGCACCTTCAACAACAACTTTTTTAAAGCCTTTCTTTTTGATTGCTCTATCTTGATTTTTGTTGAGGGTGTAATTTTTTTGTGGCAGGGGGTTCAAATACTTAACCCATTCTTTGGGTTGCGGCTTAGCCAGCACAGGGCTTGCCCCGTGGCAGATGCCAACAACAAAAGAGATTGCCAAGACACCTGAAAGATAACTTACTGGTCGTTTCATCGTGATTGAACCTGAGCCCGGGTGTGGATAATAAGTAGGCATTGATTGTACTAGTCGTTGGCGAAGCGGAGAAGAGCGTTTTGAATCTTACCTTCTTGGGACATAGCGCCTTTCAAATTGAAATTGGCGATTTGTGTATTTACACAGATCCTTACTTACAGCCCCCAGTGGACATTTCACGCCTGCCCAAAGCTGATCTGGTTTTGTACAGTGTGGGTCATTTTGACCATGGTGCATTGATGGCAAAAGACCTTTACGAAAGATGGAATTGCCATTTTGCCGGTCCCAAAGCTTTGATGCAGTGGATGCATAAGCGCCGCAAAATCCCACTGAGCCATTTGCATCCCATTGGTCACAACGAGACAATAAATTTTAAAGGGCTAGAAATCACCGCAATACCAGCACATCGCCCTCTAAGCCGTCTTGGCAAGACAATTATGACTTTGTTCTCGCGCAGCCGGGCGCCGGGCAAGCCAGTCAATGGCTATTATTTTGCCGGTTTTTATCATGGCGGCGCCACCAAATACAGTCCTGTAATCGCCCAGGCTCTGCGCGGTAAGCCGGTCCACACTGCACTTTTGCCCATTGGTGGCAAATATGCCACTGCCAGTCCTCAAGAAGCTCTACAAATTGCCGAGGAACTCTCGGCGCGCCGCCTGGTGCCGATGCACTGGCAACCGCTCAAAGAGCAGGTGTTTTTTCGCTACCAGTCGTCAGATTTAGTCAAACTGGCTAAGTCCTCTGGCTCAAAAGTGGACATCAAAGCACTTGCCATCGGAGAGCTATTGGAGCCTGAGCAAGTAGTTTGATGGCAAGTGCTCTAGAATTTTTTGGGAGCGGGTAAATAGAAATAGAAGTGGCCTGTTAAGACCGCTGGCCCTTGTTGAGGATTTTAGAGTACAGGATGCTGCAAAACCGCCGACAGGAAGAACGTGGCTTTAACAGATTGCCCAAGCAGTCTGGATTGCCGACGCTCAAGCAGTTGCAAAGCATGCTTGCTGAGACTCTCAAAAACATGGGTAAGACGACCCAACTGCCTTTTGGCGACCCACCCGAAGACTATGCCCTGGCGGTCTTTAAAGATAGGGGCAAGGGCGAGTTGCACTGGGCTCTTTATCGGGGCGATGGCCCTACATCTATGCTTGTATGGGACCAGGCCAGTATGGACCCTGGTCATATCCATCAGTTGATTACAGCTCAATTTCCTGGGTTTGACCTCAAGCCTGTAGCACTGCGCACCCAGAGCCAACAACCAAATCAGGCTGCCAGTGGCAATCAGAGCATTTGGGATGGTTTTGACAACCAGTCCATGTCCCTAAAAATGAAGGGTAAGCCTACATTAGAAGGCGATTTGAAAAATCTGCAGATACCTAACGTGTTGCAGTCTATAGGTATGAGTAAAGGCACCGGCCGCCTGGAAGTGACCTGCAAAGATGAAAACGGCGTTGTCTATTTTTCGGATGGCGCCCCGGTGCACTGCGTGCTCGGTAGCTTTGAAGGCTCCATCGCGCTAGTGGAGCTGGTGGGCTGGGATGAAGGTGAGTTTCGCTTTTATCCAGAGACCAAAATTGAGCACCACACCATTAAAAAACGGCTCGATACCCTGCTTATGGAGGGTGCTGCTCTTGATGACCAGTACAAAGCAATCAGAGCGCGTGGTATCAAAGACGAGAGCTTTTTGATCCGCAACCATCCCAGTATTACCGAACAAATGTTTGAAAAACTGTTGGAAAGCGGCACTGGTGCCGACATGGTTTTGCAAAAGCAGTTTTATCAACAGATTGATAATAAGTGCCGGCTGAGTGACATCCTGCGTAAATTCCAGGTCAACAAGCTGGATTGGGTGCCAATCATATTTAACTTTGCCACTTGCAATCTGGTCACCTTTGTCGACCAGCTGCCGGAGAGTCGCGACAATCAATTTGAAGTCGACATCGACTGGACCCAAAGTCTCTCTATAGATAGGATGTTGACCCGGCAGGATACTGGGCTTTATACCTATCCCGCTTTTCTCTGGATGCTCGAGCGCGAGTTTAACCGCTGGGAGCGCTTTAGCAGGCCACTCTCTGTGGTCTTGCTGGATATCACCACCAGACCCCAGGAGCAAGGACAGATGCCTGAGCCTCTGCCCATTGCCGGGGTAAGAGAAATCGCCGAACGTCTCAAAAAATTTAAGCGCAAAACTGACATCCTGGCGCATTATGAGACTTTTGGATTTGCTTTAATCTTGCCTGAGACCGAACAAGTCTCAGCGCGCAACCTTGCTGACAGGCTGGTGGAGAGCCTTGTCGCCAACCCCTTGCAAGGTGCTCTCAATTCCACATCTCTCTTGGCATCGGCTGGCGTTGCCAGTATTCCAGAGGATTGTATTTCGCTCAGTGCATTACTAGGTAGGGCTCGTGCTCGTAAGTCGGGTCAATCATGACAATTGCAGTTGTGGAGGGCATTAAAAGCAGCGATTGAAATATAAACGTTTGTATAAGTTTGGTGATACCTTAAATGGCGATTGTCATCATGGAATAATGTGTAAGACGTTGCCTTACGGAAACCTTTGATACACTCAACAGAAGTCAACGGTCAAATCTCCAAATTTTGTTCAGAGCTTAAGAGGCTATCCCCGGTATAATTTCTGGGTGTCTCCAGCCTTAGCTTTCTAAGTAGGTCCGAAGGGAGTTTCAAAGTAATAATATGGGTAAGTCAGTAGGCATTGATTTGGGAACCACCAACTCCGTCGTTGCGGTGATGGAAGGCGGACAGCCGACGGTGGTATCCAATGCCGAAGGTGGTAGAACCACACCTTCCGTTGTCGCGTTCACCAAATCCGGTGAGCGTCTAGTCGGTCAGTTGGCTCGTCGTCAAGCAGTTCTCAACCCCGAAAACACCGTTTATTCAATCAAGCGTTTCGTCGGTAGACGTTTCTCTGAAGTTGATTCGGAAAAGAAAATTGTTTCGTACAAGGTCAAAGAAGGCTCTGATGGCGGCTGTAAAGTGGCTATCCAGGGCAAAGAATACTCGCCGGAGGAAATCTCGGCGATGATCTTGCGCAAGCTCAAAGAAGATGCTGAAAAGTATCTCGGCGAAAAGGTCACATCAGCTGTAATCACAGTTCCAGCTTATTTTAATGACTCTCAGCGTCAATCCACCAAAAACGCCGGCACCATCGCTGGTCTGGAAGTTTTGCGGATTATCAACGAGCCTACGGCTGCTGCTCTTGCTTATGGTCTGGATAAGACCGAGAACGAAACCATCCTGGTATTTGACTTGGGCGGCGGTACATTCGACGTATCCATCCTGGAAGTAGGCGACGGCGTATTTGAAGTTAAGTCCACCTCTGGTGACACCCACCTCGGTGGTGATGACTTCGACCATTGCATCGTTACTTTCGTTGCTGACGAGTTCACCAACCTTGAAGGCATCGACCTGCGCAAAGACAGGCAAGCCTTGCAGCGTCTTACAGAAGCTGCCGAAAAAGCCAAAATCGAACTTTCATCGGTAACTGAGACCAATATCTCATTGCCCTTCATCACAGCTGATGCCTCTGGTCCTAAGCACCTTGAGATGAAGCTCTCACGCGCTCGCTTTAACGACCTCACCAGACACCTGGTAGAGCGTTGCCGCCAGCCTATGGAGCAAGCTCTCAAAGACGCCAAGCTCACCTACGACAACCTCGACGAAGTAGTACTCGTCGGTGGTAGTACCCGTATCCCTGCTGTACAGGAGCTTGTCAAACAAGTTACTGGCGGTAAGGAGCCCAACCAGACCGTTAACCCTGACGAAGTAGTTGCCGTAGGCGCTGCTATCCAGGCTGGCGTACTGGGCGGCGAAGTGAAGGGTCTCGTACTCCTCGACGTTACCCCACTGTCTCTCGGTATCGAGACCATGGGCGGCGTTATGACCAAACTGGTCGATCGCAACACCACAATTCCCACCCGTAAAACAGAAGTATTCTCCACCGCTGCTGATAACCAGACAGCTGTAGATATCTATGTTTTCCAGGGCGAGCGCCCAATGGCTCGCGACAACAAACTCCTGGGTAACTTCAGACTTGATGGCATCCCGTCAGCAACTCGTGGCGTACCTAAGGTTGAAGTAACTTTTGACATCGACGCCAACGGCATCATGAACGTCACTGCCCGTGACCAGTCCACTGGTAAAGAGCAGCGCATCACGATTACTGCGTCCACCAACATGTCTAAAGACGACATCGAAAAAGCTATCCGCGAAGCCGAATCTTATGCTGGCGATGACCGCAAGCGCAAAGAAGAAGCAGACGTCAGAAACGAAGCAGACAGCATCTGCTACGCAGTCGAGCGTCAAATCAAGGAACTCGGCGATAAGGTCACCCCTGGTGAAAAGTCTCGCTGCGAAATGCTCGTCACCGATCTCAGAGGCAAGCTCAAAGAAGAAGCCGACCTCGAGACCGTCAAGACAATCATGAACGAACTCCGCGGCGCCCTCGTACTCTTGCAACAAGCTGCCTACCAACGTGGCGGTGAAGGCGGAGCTGCTGATGGCGGTGACGAATACGGTTATGAAGGCGGCGGCGGCAACGGCGGCGCTACCAATGGCGGCGGCGACTACTCCGGCGGTGGATTCACATCGTCTGGTACCGGCGACGATGTTGTGGATGCCGAATTCAGAGCTTCCGAAGACTAAGTAAAAAATCGAAAAAATCTAAGAGCCCACTGCCGCCAGGTAGTGGGCTCTTATTTTGGCTTTCTGTTATGCTGAAAAGAGGTCACCTATGCTGTAAATGTCAGGATTAACGGAATGTCTATGATGTTGCATAAATCAGATGAAATCAAAAAGTCAGTCTTTGCTTGCTTGATTATTTGTCTGGGGACTACAGCTCAAGCACTTGCTATCAACCCTCCAGACAAAGCTCTTACCAAAACCCAAAGTGCTCCCGTGAGCGATCAGGCTATAGACAAAGAGCTGACCGTTTTAGAAAACCGCTTCTTCTTCCATCACTATGGTCATGACCCAGTGGCGAAGCGACTGGAGCGTGTCGAGCTATTGATCCTTGGTGCCAGTCAAAGTGGTGCACCGGCAGCCAGACTGGATAGCCTCAAAAAGGCAGTAGTAGTAAAAGACAAAGAAGCCGCTCAAGTCATGCGTGAGCAAAGCAAAGCCCAGGCAGGTGCCCAGGGTATAGGCCAGAGCAATGCTCCAGGCAAAGGATCGGGTGGCAGTGCTGGCGCCTCGGGCAAAGCCGCTTCTTATCCACAAGTGGCCACTCTTGAGTGGAAAATCCTCAAAAAAACCTATCCTCAAGAAGCTCTCGATCAAAGACTCAATCGCCTTGAAGAACAACTCTTTGGCGTACCGTCCACGGCTATGTCTTATCTAGATCGCATCGAGCGTCTTAAAAAAACTACCGGTGTCGATGTCGCTCTGGCACCATCAGATACAGGCGTTAAGGTGCCAGGCAAAAGGCAACCACAATTTGGTCCATTGCCCCGGGCTTACTCTGGCGGCAGTGGTCTAAATCCATTTGGTGGCAATGGTCTCAGCCCATTTGGTGGCAGCGGCGCCAGTCCTTTTGGTGCCTCTCCGTTTTTTGAGTCAATGCCATTTAGTGATAAAGCGCAGGTAGAAGAAGGCACCGATGGTAGTGGTGGTCACTACCGCACCTTTAGAGACGGCAATACTTTTGGCTGGTCTTATAGCACCAAAAATCTACCGATGCCGCACACTATGCCCGGTCAGTCGCCGCGCCCTTTAGGCGATATGTTTGATGATATGAACCGGCAGATGAATGAGATGATGCGCCAGTTTAATGGCGTTGAAGAAATGCCTTTTCCTATTAGTCCCTATGGCAATTTTGGTAGCGGTGGTGGAAGTAATGGTGGCGGTAGTGGTGGCAAAAATCCACGCATCTACACACCTAAACCATTTAGCAAAGTGACACCACTGACTCCTCGGACTATGCCAGGTCTCGTGCCGCAAATCGAGGGGCGCAGCCAACCTGCACAAAAAGATGAGTTGCCGCCCTATAGCGATCCTAATTCGATATAAGTGCTGGCTCTATAAAATACTTGGGTTAGTTAACAGTCACTGACATGATTTTGTCGCCGATGGCGATGCTGTTAACTACTTCCATGCCCTGCACTACGCCACCAAATACGGTGTACTGGTTATCGAGCTGTGACTTGGCGCCGAGCGTAATGTAAAACTGGCAACTAGCTGTATTGACGTTGCCGGGCGTGCGCGCCATCGCCACCACACCAGGTGCGTTGTGGCGCAGGTAGGGCGAGACCTCTAAAGGCAAAAAGCGAGGCTGGCTGGAGCCTGGTGGGATAAAGTTACCTGTGCCATTGCCATTAGGGCAGCCGCCCTGGACGACAAAGCCTTTTTCTACCCGGTGAAAGTTAAGACCATTGTAAAAGCCGCTTTGAGCCATTTCGCTAAAGGCTTTGACTGTAATTGGCGCGTACTTTTTAAAGAGTCTGATGACGATGCGACCTTTACTGGTCTCAATTACTGCTACGGGGTCGCCATCTGTTTGTCCCGCTGGACTGGGATTGGCTGCTTGCTGATTGAGCTGTTGTAGTGAGGTCCCGGCTGGCGGCGGCGTGGCTCCCGAGCCTGCTGGAGGAGTACCGTACATGCTGGCCTGACCCGGCATATTGGGATTGCTGCCTTTGGTGGGAAAGCTCGTACCAGGCGGCTTACGCAACATATCGGCTGGTTTTTGAGCAAAAGGATTGGGCTGTCCTGGCTGCGGACTAAAACCGCCCATGCTGGCAAAACCAGATGCACCATTGCCTTGATTGGCTTGGCCGGGGGCTGGCTGACTGCCATAGCCCTGGGTGGCAGCAGTGCTCGTAGCCGCAGAGACTGCCGCAGGGGCCGCGGCGTAAGGCAAAATCACCTCAGGCGGCACTAGCTCTGAGTCCAGTCGGTCGCAAAAGCCCGGGCTGGCGATGCCTGTGCCCAGAGAGGCAATAAGCAGCGCCGACGCCAATTTGACTGTACTTCTGAAGTCTTTGAGCCGGAGTTTTGACTGCTGGCTTTTGGTCTGCATGCAAATGCCTCTAATTAATGGTCTGGTTTAAATAATACAATTTTTGTCGCAAGCCCGCCTCAATTGGCAGTACTTAGCATAAAGCCAAAGTCGGTAATTACCGAGAGGGTCCGGTGCTTTTGTAATAGCGAGGCTGGTACTTCGTTTGTCACCGGTCCTCTAAAGGCACTCTCGACAATGCCGCGCTTTTTTTCGCCACTGGCTATGAGTGTGATTGAGCGGCTCTCCATAATGGTTTTGATGCCCATGGTGATACCGCGATCTGGCACCTTTTGGCTGCCAAAAGCATCTTGATTGGCTAGTTTAGTGGAGCTAGTCAAAAATGAGCAATGAGTCCAGCTCTGCAAGCAAGTGCCAGGCTCGTTAAAGGCGATATGACCATTGGCGCCGATACCGAGGATAGTCAAATCCAGTCCACCATTTGCCTCTATTAGCCCATCATAGTTATCCACCATGGTGGGGTTAAAGAGGTTTTGGCTGGAGACATTTACTTTGTCGTACAAATTGCTCTGCAAAAAATTTTGAAATGAAAAACTGGCATCTACCTCCAGGTAATCATCAAGGGCAAAACAACGCACCCTGGACCAGTCCACCTGGCCGCCCGCGCTTTGCTGAGCGAGCGACTGGTAAGTGCCAATCGGTGTATGACCGGTCGGTAAGCCCAGGCAGCAGTCCGGCTTTTGCCTGATTTGAGCGATAATTTTATCGGCGACCAGCGCGCTCAACTGCTGATAGGTTTGGATGTCCATGGTTTATTGGTAAGTTGATTTATAAAATAGTGGGATTAATGCTTTTAAGGCTTAAAACTACCATTTTATACTTTAGATTGGCTAATAGAAACAATTATTAGGGGTCAGGCGTCAGGCTTATCTATGAAACAAAGCAAAAGCAGGCTGTCAAACAAAACAAGAGGGGCACTTGCCCTCTTTACTCTTTGCTTTGCTTTTGCGCTGCCTCTTAACCTCGATTGCCGCGCTGCCAAAGCTCAGCAAAGACGGCTTGTACCAGCTACTTTTCAGAGTCATTCGTCAGGAGCTGGTGTGCCTTTGCAGCGCTCTACTGGACTGCATTTGACAGAGGGTCAGGACCGGGCGCCAGGCACGAGAGGGCAGGTTTATCCACCAGGTGAGCCATCACTCAATATGGCACTTTGCCGCTGGGAAAACCGCAAAATGCCGCTCAAAATCTGGATCGCGCCGGGCTATCAGCTACCGGAGATGTCTTTTAGTGAGCTGCAAAAAGTACGACCAGATCAAGTATTTGAAATGCTCAGACAGCCAGGCGAACCTTTTGCCGGGCTAAATGTCGCTCGTGAATGGACTGAAGATACAAACTTCCAGGTGGCGGCAGGTATTGAGCAGTGGCGCCAGTTTGAAAAAGAAGGACTCTTTAGTTACGGCTTTACTGATGACCCCAGACAAGCGCAAGTGCTGGTCTTTTTTGTTGATAGTTTTAAAGACTCGACCAGTCCCGGTGGTATCATGGTCGGTGGCAACACTTGTGCTCAGCTTTATCCATATGAGCAAGCTCAGCGTATTAATATCGCCCAAAAACCAGTGGTGATTGAGATGTCCACGCTGGTCAATCAAGCTCCCGAAAAAATGATCGCTGCTTCAGCTCATGAGTTTGGACATGCTCTCGGTATCAAAGCGCATAGCCCGTATCGTGACGATATAATGCACGAAAATCGCATTGTAACTTCACTCTCTGAAGCCGATAAAGCGACTATCCGTGCGCTTTACCGGTCCAAGCCAGCCTTTGTGATGTAATACAAGTAGCACGTTGGCTCATATTGGGGTACAATTTTTGCTTACCCTGTTTTTTGGTTGAAGTATGAGATTTGGTGCAGCTTTGAGAGGTTTTGGGGTGGCGCTTTTGCTAACCCTGTTAAGCAACTCGTCGGCCTCAGCCGCTCTAGAGACAATTAAGTACAAGAGTGCTGTGGACGGCTCTATGCAAGAGTGCTGGCTATCGCCGCCGTCACTTATGGAAGCCCAGATTCCGCCCACTTTGATTGTCTATTCCCATGGTATGACATCAAGCTACAAGGAGCCTTTTGGCGCTATTGGTGCCGCTGTCGCCTCCGAATTCCCCACTTTTGGCATACTTTCGCTTGGTACTCCCAATGCCTGGGCTAGCGACGCTGTCCTCAAAGACACAACCGTGGTATTGCGCGAAGTCTTGAAAAAATTCCCCGTTAAGCGCGTCATCCTCATGGGCTCATCTATGGGCGGCTGCACCAGTCTGGTCTACGCCGAAAAAGCCCCTGAAGACATCAAAGAAAAAGTCCTGGCAGTGCTAGCCATTTATCCTGCTGGGGATCTCTACAAGCTCGAAAAACTGACCAAATCAAAAGATGTGCGTGAGTCGCTATTAAACGCTACACAAGGCAGCAAAGAAGACTATCGCCACAGAAGTTTTATCCCTCAAATTAGTGAGATGCCAAAGCACATCAAAGTTTGTGTCATCTCAGCCAAAAAAGATATTTTTGTACCTCCCGTTTTGCAAAAAGACATTATCAAAGCCTGCGAAAAAAACGGCATACCAAACAAATTGATTGAAGTACCCGGTGACCACGGTAGTATCCCGGCGCAAAGGCGCATCGTGTCTGCTATAGATTATTGCTCACACAAAAATCTAAAGTAATTGCTGGATCTTCTCAGGAGCAATTTTTGCCTTCTCATCTGGATTTTAAGCTGGTCTTGCCTGAGCTGCAATGTACTGGTGGAGCGGTAAGTTTTAAACTTGGCACCGCCAGTGAGGCGGCTAATTTGCCTGACCCATTTTTTGCTACTGATGAGGGCGACCCTCTTACAGAGCACGAGAGCGAGGTGATGAGGCGCTTCCTGGCCTATCAGGTGGAGCAAGGCTCGCTACTTATACTGGCGCAAAAACAAGAGTCCACCGTGGGCATGAGTTTTGTGGATATTAAAGCCAGACAAGCACCCGATACTGTTATTAAAACCAGTCAGCCTGCCGGTATTGTCGAGCGCGTGCGCTCACTAATAGAGCATCAAGGCATCGGTCAGGCACTTTTGACTAATGCTGAGGACTTGATTTTGCAAGCGGACTTGCTGGTCTCCGAAGTCGGCGTCAGTGCCAAAAATCTACGCGCCAGACGGATTTACGAGCGCGCTGGTTATGTGCCCAGAGTGTTTGATGCCGAAGAGAGACTGCCTGATTTTGAGGGCTTTCCTATTTACCGCTACTGGCGTCCCAACTGCATACTCTTTAAAGAGCTTTATTGAGCTTTTAAAGCTCGGCTGATTTGTATTGGCTCGCTTCGTTTTTGCGTGATCTATTTTTGTGAGATTGGCACAGTCAGGTGCAAGTCAGAGAGATTGGCATTGGCGATATTTTGTCCGGGGATAAAGATATCGGCACTGGGATCCAGGCTCGCTCCTGGCACTGTTATGGTGCCGCTGACGCTGCCGCCTACACTGAGATTGCGTGAGCCAAAGCTGACTTTGATGGACTGATCGGCTTTGCCGTTTGAGCGCAAAACACCGTCAGTGGTGCCAGGCAATTTGATAGCGGTAGCGCCGTCATTGCGCAGCAGTACTTTGAGCTGGACATCGTTTTTACCGGCTTTGACCCCGGCTAGATAGAGTCTGGCACTGGTTTGTGGTATGGGCAGTGCAGGTTTGAGGGCTAGCGGTGCTGCGCTTGCACTCGGGGGTAGATTGGTCGCCACTGCTTGCTCGCCAGGAGTGTTTTCATTTAAGTACTTTTGCGGCGCAGCCTGACGCATTGACTGGATCATTTGATCGCCTTGATTGGCTTGCGATTGAGTCGCTCCAAAAGGACTGCTTGGGTTATTGATTGCGCTTTGATTATTGTCGTACAGTCCGTTTTGTGGCGTTGCCTGTGGCATTGACTGTGTCATCGCCTGGGGCGCACTCTGCTGTATCAGCGGTGCTACTTGCGGTGACAGAGCATTGACTGCTGGCACAGTAGGCATGGTCGCCTGTGGATTAAAGGCAACCGCCTGCGGTGCGGCAAAGCTACTATTTTGCTGGGCAATATAAGCTCCACTGGGAGCCGGATAACTTGCTACTGGAGCTGGATACGCGGCGCTCGGAGCTGGATAGGCACCGCTGGGAGCTGGGTAAGCACCGAGGGCAGTCTGCTCACCGCTAGTAGGAGCTTGGGTAAATCGATTGCCGGCCTTTTGCAATATATTGGATACGTCAGACTGATTGATCATTTTAAAGCGGCCAGTACTTAGCGCGGGCATTGTAGTGCTGCCATAATTCATCATATTGCCGAGAGTCGACCCGCCGCCGCTTGTGGCAGCATCTCTGGCTCCCATAGCTAGACCAGTCAGTGACATCGGTGTCGTCGCCTGGGCTGCTGGAGTCGCCGCGGCAATACCGCCAGTGGTGTTGGCTAGTGCTTGCGTAGCACTTGCTAGAGCTTCGTCGGCGGTGGCAGCAGTGGCTGTGGCCGTTGTCGTAGTGGTGCTAGATGCGGTTGCCTCGATAGCCGGTACAGCACCACCGGTACCAAGACTCTTTAGAGCTTCTCGAGTAGCTTTGGAGGCAGTATCGATTTGATTTTGCTGTTGCACTGTAAAGTCGCGCATGGTCGACAAAAAGTTTGATATCGATGACACTTGAGTATCTGTATTCATCGGTCGATAGCCGTTCTCGCCAGCAAATTGTGCTTGCTGAGCGGCTGGCGTTTGAGCCAGTCCTAGATTTTGGGCAGTGGGCAGGCTGGCTTGTGGCGGTTGCTCCCCTGGTTGAGCCAGAGCAGCTAGCTGAGCTGCTGCCTCAGGACTAAGAGGCGGAGGAGCAGCAGGTATACCCTGCGCTCTGATTTTTTCGCCGAGTGTCTCCCAGTAGGCTTTGTAATTTTTGTCTGATGGATAAAGACCAACTGCATCACTGGCTTTTTGATAGGCAGCGGATAGAGCCCCTTCTTTTTCTAGTGATTGGGCTAGATCGTAAGCCTTTTTAGCTTCTTGTTTGGCTAGTGCCAGTTTAAAAGATTGTCTTGCCGCTGGTAGATGCGGGTGGCTGGGATTGAGCTGCACCACTGTTTTGTACTCAGCTTGGGCAGCAGTGAGATCGCCTGCTACTTGCAGCGCGCGGGCTAGCCCCAGGTGACTATTGGGATCGCTAGGACGGCTTGCCACCTGCTCTCGCCATAGTCCGATTAGTGCGTTAGCCGCTACTTTGTCTGACTGATCGAGTATCAGCGCTCGAGTAAGATCGGCGCTGGCGCCAGTGTAGTCGCGCAGTTTGAGGCGAGTCATGCCCAATTGTCTCAGGGCACTCGATGAGTCGGGGTTGAGTTCAAGGGCTTCTTGGTAGGCTGCTTTTGCTTCCATGTGTTGGCCACTCATGGCGGCGGCGTTGCCGACACTGACATGGTTGGCAACACTGGGAGAGAGTTTTGCTGCCGCCTGGTATTCCACTAGAGCTTCGCTGTGACGATTTTGAGCGCTCAACTTATCGCCGAGGACTTTGCGCTGCTCTGCGTTTTTGGGGTTGACGCCGAGTTTGGCGATGCTGGAGTGGAGTGTGCTCTCAGCACTGGCACCTATCTCTGGCGCAGCTTTGGCGTTGGCTACGGCTAGTCTGGCGTGTTTGGCTGCGAGGGCATGATCACCAGCTTTGCTGTAATTTTTGGCTCTGGCTAGATTGATTTTGGCTAGTTCGGTCTTGAGTGCGACATCCTGCGGATACTCGCGGCTGTATTTTTCTAGTAGTGCCTGAGCTTCGTGCAGCTTGCCTTTTTTAGCCAGCAAATTAGCATCGTTTTTTATTTGATTGATGCGATTAGCTGAGAGCGGCACATGGACATTGGTGCGACTGGGCGGATCTATTGAGCGCGCTGTAGCGCTCTGAGCGACTGCCCCGGTATCTGTAGATGTAGTCAGGCTGCGCGGCAAGAGATTGGACTGTGCTGGCGGAGGCGGCGGCACGATGCCATTGCGATTAGCTCTCGGTAAAGATGAGCTACCCGGTACTAGATTGCTCTGACCAGCGCCAGCGCTCAGTCCGCCGTCATCTGTACCGACACTGCGATACTGCGATTGACCATTAGCCTGAGCGGCACTGTCAAAATTTTGCTGTCCATAGGACGGTCTGTACTTAGGCAAAAGCAAAGTGTCTCTTGTGCCCAGTGACTGATAATCAATTCTTCTCGGTATCTCTGCCCCGGTGGGCGCCACAATCACTCTTTTGCGATAGCGCATATCCTTGGCTGGGCGCTGCTTCTCCTGAGTGACAGTCTCGGCAAGGGCTGGCCCCGGCATCACCAGAGCGCTCAACAGCACAAGCGAAAAGGCACTCAGTGGCAGTCTCTGTCCATCTCTATGCCTTCTGTCCTGCGCCCAAAAATCAAATGTCATGCCTAAGCCGCCCTGAATAATCGTTAAAAGTGACACTGAGTCAATCCCAGTGTATGGCCTATTCTAAGATCTCTATCTTGACATGCAAGGGGATTTACCATATCTCTACCCGCCAATTAGCGTAAATTCCCCACCCTGCCTGGTCCTGGGGCACAATTAGACAAGTTAGATTATTTTAGGTGTTGCAAAAGTCTATATTCTATATAGGAAAACTATTTACACTTGATAATTACCGTATAGTGGCCAACTTGGAAATTTTGCAATGACAGTGATAACACAGGCTCAAGAGCAAATGCTCGTCGACAAGGCGAACTCGCTGACGCGTCAGGCGCGCCTGGCGGCGGCGGTATTTAGCCAGTACTCGCAAGAGCAAGTGGACCGCATTGTCAAAGCGATGACCACCTGTGCCATCAACAATGCTGCACTGCTGGCCAAAATGGCCCACGAAGAAACCCGCATGGGTGTCACCGAAGACAAAATTTTAAAAAACCTTGTGGCATCAGAGTTTTTGTATGCTCAAATCAAAGACGCAAAGACTGTCGGCGTTATAAAAGAGCTGCCTGAGCTAAACATGGTAGAAGTGGCCGAGCCCATCGGTGTCATCCTCGGTCTGGCTCCTGTGACCAATCCTACCTCTACTGTCATTTTTAAAAGTATTTGCTGTGCTAAGACACGCAACTCTATTATCTTTAGCTCGCACTTGATGGCCGCTGAGTCCTCTAACCTCGCCGCCAAGCTCGTCTACGAAGCCGCTCTAGAAGCTGGCGCCCCCAAGGGCTTTATCACCTGGGTGGACAAATCATCGAGACTGAGACGCCTTAGCGAAATCATGTTTACCCACCCAGAGGTGGATTTGATTTTTGCCACAGGCGGTACTGCCATGGTCAAAGCCGCTTATAGCTCAGGCAAACCAGCTCTGGGTGTGGGCGCAGGCAACACTCCTGTCTATGTGCACAAGAGCGCCAATGTGCCCTCTGCTGCCATGGAAATCATCATCTCCAAGACTTTTGATAATGGCACAGAGTGCCCCTCCGAGCAGACTCTGATAATTGACAATGAGATTTTGCCAGAAATAATCTCTGAGTTTGAGCGCCTTGGTTGCTACATCTGCAACGACCAGGAAGTCGAGCAAATCGCTGATGCCGTCATCGATGCGCGCACAGGCGGCATGAACTACAGACTGGTAGGTCAGCCAGCTAATTTGATTGCTGAAAAAGCCGGCATCAAAGTCGACCATCACATCAAAATGATCCTCTGTCCTTTGCGCGGCGAGCTGCGCAATCACAGACTGGCAGTCGAAAAACTCATGCCAGTATTAGGTTATGTGGGCGTTGACTCAGTCAACGACGGCATCAACCGCGCTCTCGATATCAATTATGGTGGCGGTACCGGTCACACTGCCGGTATCTTTTGCGAAGACGATGCCATCATCGAGCGCTTTGCTGATGCTATCAATGCTGGTCGTATCATCGTTAACTCACCATCGAGTATCGGTGGATTGGGTGGAGTTTACAACCACCTCAACACTACTCTCAGCTTTGGCTGCGGTACTGGCGGTGGCAACATCACCACAGACAATGTGGGCATCAAAAACCTGATCAACTACAAGCGTGTGCCCAGACGCAAAAACTATCTAATAACATTTCAGACCACCAAAAACATCTACAGTAACCCTGGCTCTATCGAGCACCTCAAGAGTCTCAAGTTTAAGAGCGCTTTTGTTATTACATCGAGAGCCGCTGCCAAACGCGGTCACCTCGGTATGCTTAAAGAAGCCCTACCAGCAGGCTGCCACGTCGATGTCTTTACTGATATCGGAGTCGAGCCAGACTTTAGCACCATCCAAAAAGCTGTCGCCGCTATGCGCCTCAGCCAGCCCGATGCGGTTATCGCTCTGGGCGGAGGCTCGGTCCTCGATGCCGCCAAAATCATCCGTCTCTTTTACGATTATCCTGAGCTTAAAGTCGAAGAGCTCGCCGTTAACTTCCTTGATTTTCACCACCGTATGGTGGAATTTCCCAAGACAATGCGCACCCAGCTCGTGGCTATACCCACGACATCGGGCACAGGCTCTGAGGTTACACCGTTTGCCGTGCTCAAAGACGGCTATCGCAAAGTCAGCATGATCGATGAGTGCATGATCCCTGATGTGGCGATAATCGATGCGCAATTGACCAAGAGTCTGCCCAAAGAGATTACTTGTGATACCGCATTTGATGCCCTGACTCACGCTCTAGAGGCGCTCGTATCGACCTTTAGCTCAGACTACACCGATGGTCTAGCACTAGAAGCACTACGCTTGATATTTGAAGCATTGCCAGAAACTCTCAAAAATCCCAACAGTATTGTCTATCGCCACAAGCTGCATAATGCCGCCACACTAGCTGGTATGGCTATCGGTAACGCCAGCGTCGGTGTCAACCACGCCCTCGCTCACGCGCTAGGTGCTCGCTTTGACATAGCGCACGGTAGAGCCAACGCTGCATTTTTGCTCTCTACTATTGAGTACAACTCACAGATACCATCTAAGTTTGTCTCAATCCCCTGCTATCCACTCTGGGTCGCCGACCGCAAATACGCCCGCGCCGCTCAGTTTATTGGTCTCAAAGACGATGCTCCCGCCACTGGCGAGACACCTGCTATCGCCGACGCCACCACAGCTAGAGGTCTTGCCACAATCAATGCAGGACTGGTGCACTCACTGCGCCGCGCTGTTTATGACCTCGGCAGACTCGCTGGTCAGCCCCTCTCAGTCAGTGAGCTGGGCATACCGCTAGAGGCCTATCAAGCTGCCTTGCCTGAGCTGGTAGAGACTGCTCTCAATGACATGAGTGTGCGCTCCAATCCACGTTATACCCTGGTACCGGAAGTACTGGAATTATTCCAGAGTGCTTATCCCCCGAGACAAAAACCGTAGGACATGATGACTAAAGATAATGGTAAAGCCTCAGTAGCAACTGCTGAAACAATACACATCATGGGCTCTTTAGACAAAGGGCTGGATAGTGTCGACAAGGCACTGGGTGCTGGTAAGGGTCAACTGGTACTGGATTTTACAGCTTGCACTTTTATCAGTGTGGACGGACTAGAGTGGCTTGAGGAGCTGTTGCTCAGAGCCAACTCTGGTAAGCGCCCGGTACGTTTTGTAAATGTGCCACCACCGATTTATAAAGTCTTTAAAGTAAGCCACATCGAGAGTCTGATAGAGGCTGCTGGCGGAGCCGGTAGAGCTAGTAACGGCCCTGTGTGCTAAACCCCTAAGATGAACCCCTCTACCGTCAGCACTGCCAGCCTGCGCACCGAAAACCTGACCAAGCGCTTTGGTAAGAGAAGCTCGGTGGACAATCTCAATCTGTCTATTTATCCCGGTGAGCTTTACGCACTGCTGGGCGATAACGGTGCTGGCAAAACCACCACAATCGGTATGCTGACTACGCTACTGGCACCCACTAGCGGCACCTTTTATATCTGCGGCTACAACGGTCTTACTCAAGCGCGGCAGATACGCGGACTCTTTGGTGTAGTATCGCAAGACGTCTCTATCTACAATGAGCTGACAGTATTTGAAAATTTGAAATTTTTGGCTGAGCTCTATGGGCTAAAAAAGACTGAAATAGAGTCTCGCATAGTGGAATTGCTCAATTACGCTGGTCTGATGGAGCGCGTCAATGACCGTGCTTGCGACCTCTCTGGTGGTATGCAAAGACGCCTGGCGATAGCCTGTGCCATGGTCAATAGACCCAAAGTACTATTTATGGACGAGCCCACAGTGGGACTGGACCCCGCCAGTCGCAGACAAATATGGGCTGCTCTCAAAGGGCTCAAAAAGATGGGTGTGACTATACTGCTCACCACTCACTATCTGGAAGAAGCCGAACTGTTAGCCGACCGTATCGGTATCATCCGTGATGGCAAGCTACTAGTAGAGGGCACTGTGCAAGAACTGGCTAAAAAAATCCAGGGTATGCGCGGACTCTCAATAAGATTGACTGACGAAGCCAGTGTGGATGACCCTGGCTTTAAAGAAAAAGTGGAGCGCTTTACCGCTCGCTTTGGTACAACCTATCGTATCGACAGTCTGCGCAATACGCTCTACATGAGCCAGCCGGACTCAGTCAAAATGGAAGAATTTTTGCGTATGGTATTAGACTTTATGAGTCGCGAAGAGATACCGTTTAATAAGTTTGCCAGTGGTGAACCAAACCTCGAAGATGTATTTTTGGCAGTATCAAAAGAGGAAGGTCGCGAACCTCTCGCCACTCCCGGGAGCCTGAATGTTTAAGGCTATCATCGCTATCATGAGCAAAGACATCCTGGCTTGGACCCGCCGGCCCTTATATTTCTTTGCTAGCGTACTGATGGCTGTGCTTATCCTGGTCTGTGTCGGTAATACTATATCTGGTGTCAATGAGATGCCCTTTGGTCTGTATGACCCAGCTGGTATCAGTGAGCTGAGTAAGCATCTGACCGAGACCGGACGCTTTAAGGTGCAGGTATTTGACGATCTCGATAAGGGCAAACACGAGCTAGCCAATGAGAACATCGTTGCACTCGCCAATGTCTCGCAAGACCCGCTAGAGGACTCTGTGCAGATCTTGACCGCTGGCAATAACCCCCTGGTGGACGATCAAATCAGTATGGGCTTGCTGTCAGTCCTGACCCAGCGAGCCAAAGAGCTGAGCATACCGCTGCATAGCGCCGCGCTGTATCAAGTCAATTTTGGTCTGCGTGACTATATCATCGCCGGTCTGACGGCTTATCTTTGCTATGTACTAGCCTCAATGAATCTCGGCTTTAGCTGGATCTATGAATGGATGGAAAAGACCTATCGCCAGATTGTGCTGGCTCCAATGGGGCTTGATGCCGCTATCATCGCCAAGACTATAACAGTCACCATGGAGGCTTCCACGGTGCTCTGGCTGGCGCTTTCGCTTACATCACCTCTAGCTGGATTTAAAATCGGCAACAACTTCCTCGGACTAGTCGGTGCCACACTGCTATCAGTCTTTACTTTTAGCTGTATCGCCCTTGTTTTTGCCTGTTTTTTGCGGACAATCCGCGTTTACACAATGACGATTTCGATTTTGGGTGTGGCCCTTATGTTTGTCTCAGGCATCATCACGCCCATTAAAGCCATGCCATATTGGGAGCAACAATTAGCCAGCTCGATGCCCCTCTACTATGCCAGCGACCTGACCAAAGCCGCCATGCTGGGCATCCCTTGCGACTACGGCAGGGACATAGTAGTACTGTTGAGCTTTGCTTTTGGCTCACTTATATTGTCGAGATTTGTACTTGCTAGGAGTAAGGCTTCGTTGTAGGCTTGGTAAACCTTGAGGTAGCCTTGCAAAATACTTACCCCCTAGCCAACATTGCATCAAAAGTCAGTCTCGCTTTGCTGACGTTTTGCTTTGCCATGCCGCAAGCGCAAGCTGGTGCTGGCTGGAGCTGTGTAGATCAGCTCGTTAAGACTTTTGGCGCCGACAAGAGCACTGCCGCTACCAATCTGATTGATTATCACGAGATGTCTTTGCGTGCCCTTGGTAAAAAAGATTGGGAGCGCATGAGCCCTGCTCAAAAACAAGAATTTACCACCAGTCTCAAAGCATTGGTAGAGAAGCGCTACTACCCCCGCTGGCAAAAAATATTTGGCAAGGGCAAAGTAGCGCTCATCGATGAGTCCAATACTCAAGGCGACATCATCGTCAAAACCAAGCTTGTGCTGGGCAAAAAGACCGAGGCAATCGCCTGGCGTCTCAGCGACAAAAATGGCGCAGCAAAAATCGTCAGTCTATCAGTAGATGATAAAGACCTGCTCGACAAAATCAAACATCGCATCAATAGCCGCCGCAAAAAAGGCACCATGGATATCGACTCGCTCTTAGCCTGGATCCACAAAGGTGAGGGCAAAGGCGTTAGTCTAGAGGGCGCATCACTGGCGCAGAGCAGCGATAGCCGCTCGGCAGTGGCTGCTGACTAAAAGTGCTTGTCGGTCCGCTTGTTGAGGCCACTCTGATTAAGCGCTACAAGCGCTTCCTCTGTGATGTGCGCTTTGCCGATGGTACAGAGGTGACTGCACACTGTCCTAATCCGGGCAGCATGCTCGGTGTGGCTGAGCATGGGTCGAGGATTTTTTTGTCTGAGTCTAAGGCAAAAAATCGTAAGCTCGCCTGGACCTGGCGCTTTGTCGAGGTGCCCGGCTCGCTGGTGTGTGTCGATACGATGCTGGCAAATAAGCTATTTAGAGAGGCTTTTGAGAGCGGTGTGCTGACTGAGCTGGCGCATTATGATCAGATAAAGAGCGAGTATACCTATGAGGATTGTCGCTTTGACTTTTATCTCAGTGGTACTGCTGGTGATGCGCTGGTGGAGGTAAAGTCGACGACGCTGGTGGGGGATGTGGTGGGTGGTGAGTCCGGTCCGCACCGTCGAGCGCTGTTTCCTGATGCGCGGACAGAGCGAGGGCTAAAGCATCTGACGACTCTCAGCCGAGCGCTGGCAAATCATAATGGCGAGCGGGCTCTGGAGTCTGTGCAGTTTTATCTGATAGCTAGATCAGATACTCATAGCTTTGCGCCAGCTGATGCCATTGACCCTAAATATGGTGCGGGGCTAAGGGCGGCTCTGAGTGCTGGGGTGAGAGTGCTGACGAGAGAGCTTGTGTTTGAGCTGAAACCGTCGGAGATTGGTGGGTCGATGTATGACCTGGAGATTGGCTTTGGTAGAGGGTTGCCGGTGGTGGTGGTGTAGGAACTAGGGGCGGACTGCTCGCGAACAGTGCGGATTGGCCGGGACCGCTTAGATCTATTTCTATCGGTTTTCGAATAGACTGATGAAAGCAATTATGTTTGCAGACCTTCCGGCGCCAAAATATTGCAATACCAGATATTATGAAAAGCCATGGTGGAGCAAACTTGCTTTTCAAAAGTGTGGATATAAGGTGCGAAATTTCTGCTGACTTGGCTCTAAGGGCAGTTTTAGCCAATCCTTTTTCTTCTGCCAATTCTCTAAACTTCCTAAAAGTACACCGTAACTAACTGCTTTTGCAGCTGGCCTATAGGGATGTCTCTGACTTTCCAAAATGATCAGAGTCAAAATTAGAGATGTGGTCACCACGAGCGGTAGCGGAAAAAAATATGCTCAGAATCACCGGACTCAAAGAGATGAATGCGATATACTCAAATATCCAAATCCACCCAAATCTTAGAGAGCAGCTCGCCTTCTGTAAAGATGTGCTCGATAGTTAGGACCAAGACGACCCAACTAAATTACCTAGCCGTCACACGTTCCGTGCACCGCACCTATTCTAACCAAAATGTCCCGCGCCGATATCCCGCTTGGCACCATTCGAGAAATCTATGTTCACTTAACCCTAGGCCAGCACTAAGGATACTTAGCGGTCTATCCCGCTGACATTCACCGGGCTATAATAAGCTTGAAGTACCAACAATAGTTTTAACTCAAACCTTATCAACGGTGGACAAATGGTTAATAAAGTAAATTTGGACGCCTTGGTCCAAAGAGAGGATTTCTCAGTAAGAGACGAAGAAACTCCGGCTCAGTTAACCACAACAATTCAGATTCGAGATCTAGAAAGTGAATCATTTTTTTACGGATCTATCAGGAAGCCGGACTTTCAAAGAGAAACCAATGAGTGGTCAATTGAGCAAGTTTCTCAATTTGTTCAAAGCTTCGTATATGGTGATTTAATTCCATCAATAATTCTCTGGAAATCCGGAAATTATGTTTTCGTTATTGACGGTTCCCATAGGTTAAGCGCCCTTATATCTTGGGTTCAAGACGATTACGGGGATGGCTTTAGATCAAGACAATTTTACGAACATTTGCTCCCGGCCGATCAAATTTCAGTGGCAGAGAAAACCAGAAAATTGATAAATAGCAAAATTGGATCCTACAAAGACCATAAAACTGCAATTCAGCAACCTGATAAAGCGCATCCAGAACTTTTAAGGAGAGCACAAAATTTGGGATCCCTAGCTCTTCAATTGCAATGGGTGAAGGGAGACGCCAATAGGGCCGAGGCATCGTTCTTCAAGATAAATCAGCAAGCTGCCCCCATTAACAAAACTGAACTCAGACTTCTACAAAGCAGAAAGAAAGCGAATGCATTGGCCGCAAGAGCAATTGTACGCTCAGGAACAGGACACAAATATTGGTCGGTCTTTCAACCCGATATTCAAGATGAAATTGAAAAAGTATCTCGAGAAATCTACGATGCACTTTTCAATCCACAACTAGAAACACCTATCAAGACCCTAGATTTGCCATTGGCAGGCAAGGGCTATTCTTCTGAGTCCTTACCGATAGTTTTTGATTTTGTCAATTTGGTGGGACAATTTATTGAAAAAGACCCGGTTGAAAATGACTCTGATGGGCAGAAAACCATCAAATTACTGACTGACTGTCGACGTGTTGCGCGAAGGATGTCGGGCTTACACCCTTCATCGCTGGGATTGCATCCCGCCATCTATTTTTATGGTCCATCAGGCAGATACCAACCAACAGCTTTCTTTGCTATGGTTAGATTGATTCAGGCACTCGAGAATACCCAAAGTGGTTTTTCAGTATTTTCCAAAGCCAGACCGCAATTTGAGAAGTTTTTGCTTTCGCACAAATATTTGGCGGGGCAAATAACTTACAAACTTAGCAGTAAACTTCGTGGTGGTCCCCTCAGGTTATTTGAACTTTACAGGCAGGCGATAAACAGTATCAATGCGGGTCAGGATGAGAGCACGTTCCTAGAGGCTTTATTAAAAGACGAAAAATTTTCATTTTTGCGAGTTGATGAAACCTTTGCAAGTAGTGAAAATGCCAAGTTCTCAACGGAAACGAAATCAGCGGTTTTCTTGAAGGCGGCATTGGACTCATTATTATTGTGCGAAATTTGCAAAGGAGCAATTCATGTTAATTCAATTTCAGTCGATCACATCATTCGTAAGGCGGATGGTGGACTTGGAGTGCTTGAAAATGCCCAGCTTTCTCATCCCTACTGCAATACAACACTAAAGAACTAAAGTTTGGGATGGTGAGAGAAAAGTAGTGGCAGATCTAAGCACATCAAAACCCTCCCATGCTTTGAACGTATTTAAGTCATTACCGCAGACATGTTGGCGATTGCACCGGATCAGAGGACCACTAAGTGCCAAGAAAAGCCGGACGATTTAAAAAACTGAAACCAAATCAGTATAAAAGAATTTGCAAACGATTGGACCGAGCCATTCGATCTGAGAGTGCATTGCGTTTGCCACGCGATCTAGCCGTGAAGACGCTGCTAACATACTGCGAGGTGGTCAAAGGCAAGAATTTGAAAGACCGGCGAGAGGGAAAGGATCACCTTCAAAACTACTCTGACGCACTCCAGTTTGCACAATACTATTGCCACAAATATTGTGCCTTATCGCATGGAGCAAGCATCACAAGCGAAGACATTTCCCGTGCATGGGTTCAGTGTGGTCGCCTTTTTGAGACAATGAATCAATACGTGCTCCTTTGGGACTTTCTGCTAATGGGTATTAGCGGGCAGGCGGATGTGAAGTTTGTGCGGCAAAAAAAGCTAGAGTTTAGATATTCCCAAAAAGTGCAAAAGGAAAATGCAGCAGCCTCACGTTATTGGGGATCGCCAGAGACACCGTTCGACTTGGTCCTAGCACCGGAGTCTAAGTATACGGGTCAAGAACTGTTTGATGCTTGTGATTGTTCGACCGAAGGTGGTGTATTAAGTTACAAAATAACCGACGAAGTCTTTGAAGATAAAATGCGAGTTGCAGACCTTGCATTGCAGAGGTACTGGTCCTTCGAAAAGGACTGGGACTTGGGTGGCTATACGGTAGAAGAATTCAGATGTGTATGGAAATGCCTATTATCATTGTCGTCTATCCATCGACATCTTGCGAGCCATGCCGGAAACGTAAACCCGAAATATTCAGAAGCATTCATTGACCAGTTCACGAGGACGCAGCGTTATGATGTGTGGGCAGTGGAAATCTCTGAAAAGCTACCTTCGATATCGAGAAAAAATGTCGAGCTTATAATAGATGATTTGATTTTTGACGTGAGTTTGTTAAATCGTCCTGATGAAACAATAGCACAACCGTTTTTTCGGTATTCGAACGGAGATTTGGGCCTTTCGTATTATCAGTTACTTGTTTCGCATCCAGAAGAAACAATATTCAGAGTCATACAGCTCAAAAGGAAAACACTACATTCAAAACTAGTGAATATGAGGGAGAAAACTCAGACTTTGCGAGTTGCAAACTTGGTGTCAGGAATCGTAGAGCATTTTGATGACTTCAAAGTGAGACATGATGGCAAAAATAGTAATTTGGATCTACTGTTAGTGGATCGTACCGCGAAGTTTGCGCTGAGTTGTGAACTTAAATGGACGATGGGCCCGCGATGGTATAGAAATTTGGATACAGTACGCGGAACTTTAGGTAAAGGGGTTTCACAGTCCGAATTGTGCGTTGATTGGGTCAAAACTGGTCCTCAAAGCATTGCCCAACGAACGGGAATCTCCTCTTCGGATCTGCGAACTTTTCGTGTTGAGGGAATAGTTATCTCGCAACGCTCCTTAAGTGGAGTCCAATTGCCAAAGCCTCAGATTCCGGTGGTTAATGAACTAATAATTGAAGTATTACAAGCGAAATTGCCGAGCAAAAATCTGCTATGTGCTCTGTGGACCACCTGCAAGATAGGAGGCTATTTGCCGAAGGAAGGGGTTCACTACTCATTGGTTGATCGTCAAGCAAAAAGTGTATTGGGATATTCATTCATGGGAAGGAAAACGGATGCGATTCACAAACTAAGCTTCACGAGGGATGACCTGGAGGTTTTTCCCTGTATTTAGAGGTTTCTTAATGAAGTCAGAGTATCTGAATCGATCAACGCAGAGGCTTGCTGAATAGCGTTAAATTCCGGGACATCTTTCTAAATTTGAATCAGATGATAATACTCACCAGGGTTGGATTTCGTAATGTGTGTTAGGGCATTTGCGCACTTTGTTTGATTGGGCAAGCAATCATCGTTTCGTAAGATTGGCATAGGTGGCGGATTAGGATTTCATGCAGCCCTTTTAGATCTTCGATTTCAGGGTTCATCTGGAGTCGTTCATAGCAAGCTTTGAGAGATGTCTGCATGGATTCTGAAGCTTTGTGCGAGGCAATGACATGTAGGTCATAGAGGACAAACAATGGGCTTATTGTAGTGACTGGAATTTCCACCATTGCTGTCTCTAAGACCTTCTGCAAAAGCTTCAAGCCTTTCAAATTTTTAGTATCGAAATCCGGCTCGTATTTTTTGATCAACTTTTTCAAACCATCGACGTTAAGCGATTGGAGATGATATTGGAACATACAACTCAAGCTCGAGTAGAAATAAATGGAATCGGTGTATTCCATGCAGACTGTAGAACCAGCAGAAGAAGCTCAAACGGGTTGCGGGAAGCCTGGCTGGAGTGTTTCAACATACCTGCAGCTGAAATTCAAATTGCAAATGTTGCATTTGAAAAGGGCGATGTTGTTTGCAGAGTTGAGTGTGTTAAGTCGGGTAGGTTGCTTGCTAATTTTTCAGCACTTGTTAAAAAGATAAATGGAAATCACTTGAGTCTGTGTTTTGCAGGCGCACCTGAGTTTTTAGATCCATCTCTATAGCTACACTTAGCTCGAGCTGCCGTTAATTCTGCTTTACTACACCAAGTCAAAGGTTGGCGCAAATGAAAACTCTGCTGATTGATTCGGGAATGTTGGCGTCCAATCTGACTACAAAGTATACAAGTGTTCAAACTCTAATTGGTCGTATTTGATTTTCATCAAATCAAAGGGATTTTTCTCTAGAGATAATTCCAGAACTTGGGGGGGGAATCCATCGCCATAAAGGGTAACCTGAATTTTTTGTTTGCATACTTCGTCCTGTTTTTCTGCATTGAATTCGGCTACCAGGCAAGACACTCTAGCAACCAGTTGTTTTCTGCCTGGCAAAAGCGGTGGCAACGAATCTGTCTGATTTGGTGGAAACTGAAAAACACTCACTGCTTGTGATTGCGGGTTGTGGAGAATTCTTCCTGTCTGATTGCTTGAATGAACAATTGGTTTAGGAATTTCAACATGTATCTCATACCTATTGACCGTGGTAAGTTGGTTGTTTGTAGCATAGATATTGAAAGTGCATTCTCTCTGGAGTGTCGACGAACTGAATTCTGCTTTTGAGTATTGAAAACTTCCTTCGAGTAAGATCGGTTTGAGGGGCAAGCTAGCTACCGTGCTGTTCGTAGCTCCAATTGGCGTTTGAGTGTGCCTTGATAAATATTCCGACGCAACGTCATTAATATGTCTACTTAATTTCTCCCGAAACTCGTTTATATCTCTGTATGATTCATAAAGCCCAGCACTGCGGCGGGTCGCTTTGAATACATTCAAAGCCCTAAGTTGCTTCGAGTCAGTTTTGGAAGGAGGTATAGGGCGATCTGAGAAATAGAGCAAAACAGGTTTTCCAGCTTTCTCAAATTCCATGATTTCTTCGACAGTTCCAGAACTTGTTACTCCAGTTGAGCTTCCCAATTTAGTCCAAAAGACCGCAATTACAAAATCGCAGTTATCGACAAGCTGCTTGTTAATGATGGACTGTGGTCTATCGCCTTGTAATGGAGTAGAGTGACTTTCCCACTTCACTGGCTCAATAAGTACAGCTTTGTCTCTTGAATGTGTCGCGTTCCATACCGCAATCACTTCTGGTATGGCTAAACGTTCCTCATCCAAGTCGCTTGGAGAGGCGATGAGAGCGCGAATAGCTAATACAGGCTGTGGCATGTCAAACTTGAGGAGGCAGGAGAAATTCCTTAATCATAACTCTCTTGAGGAAATTATCCAGTAGACTTGTCAATAGCGTCTTGGGCGTCCGCTTTAAAGAAAGGGACAAGCAAGGTATATATGGCTAGCGCTGCAGCGTTCATAAGTTGGTATTAGTGTGGGGATTTGTCCATGGATTCATCAGCCTTCTAGCATGGGAATTTCTTGTTTGAAAGATGGGCAAGGTTGAACTGGATTTCACAGATCGGGTTCCTCTGCAATATCTAACAATGCCCAGAGCCCATTGCTAGTCATTGCGGATTTGTTATTTAGGGTCACTAACCCCCCAACGCCCCCAACTCCTTCCTCATCTCCCGCGCCGTCTCATACCTTCCCGCAAGCTTCGGAGACGTAGCCTTCGCTATCACCGCATCTATCGCCGGTGACAACGCACCCCGTATACTCCTCGGACGACTCGCCGTAATCGGCTCAGGATCACAACCAGTCAGTAGATAATGCATGGTGCCACCAAGCGCATAGAGGTCGCTTGCGGGCACGGGCTTGCCTCTAAATTGTTCTGGTGGCAGATAGCAATGCTTGCCCACCACCGTCGCTGTAGCGTTGCCCTCAAGCTGGTGTGCGACGTTAAAGTCCACTAGTTTGATCTCACCAGATAGCTCGCGCAAGATATTGTCTGGAGTGATGTCGCGGTGGATGATTGGCGGGTCGCAGCTATGGAGATAGTCGAGTATGTCGCAGCATTTGATGCCTATTTCCACGACCTGCTCCTCGGTGAGTGGTCCCAGGGTGGTGACCATCTCCTTGAGTGATTCTCCGTCGATGTACTCCAGGATGACATAGCCGCGGTAGTCCTCGACAAAGTACCCGAGACATTTGACGATGCTCGGATGGTCGAGTCGCTGCAGCAGCTCGACCTCCTTTTTGAGCTTATCTAGAGTGACCTCCATTATCGCCGTCCCTTTGTGGACCGGCAGCACATACTCCTTGAGCACCACTTCATGATGCGTCTGCCCGTCATCGACTAGAGCGAGATAGGCTGTGCCCTGTCCACCGCTGCCCAGTCGACCGACTACTTTGTATTTGCCATCGAGGACAAGTCCATCAGTGAGATCTGTGATGCGCTCGCGCTTGCTTGGCGTAGAAAAATACTGCAGCCACAACTGTGTATATGAGGCTGAGTCGTCAACTCCATTGCCGGGGACGTCTAGAGATGTTTTTGCATTTGGTGCTAGCAGGCGAGCTGCATTGGCAAATGCTCCCAGCGAGACACTATTCATCAGATCGGAGTGATTGAGTTCGATTCTTACTCCGTCAATGTCTTCGATACCTATGATGTCTTCCAGTCCCAGCCATCCCTGTCGCTTTTCACTACAGATTGATTTCAATTTCCACCAGGGGATGAGTTGGCTTGATACTTCGCCATTGGCCAGTCTGTGTGCGATGGTGATTTGCTCGTTATCAAAGCTGATGGTGGAGCGCTCACGCTGGCGTGCATTTAAGACCATCATCGCGATGGTTAGGCAACCGCAGATGGCTAATATCTTGGGGACGGCCTCGGAGATGTTGCTCCAGTCGCCGTTAAATGTGTCTTTGCCAAAGAGAAACATGCCAGCTACCCAGCAAGTGAGACCAACGGACATCAGAAACATTTTTCTTCTTTTGAGATTGTCGATAAATCGCACGAGAGCATAAGACGAGTCATCATCGATAGGCTCTGGTAAGTCCCTATCAAAGTTATTCATGGTTGCCAGACCTGGCGCTGCTGTCTATCAGCTGCCGCAAAGATTTTGCTAACACTTTGGCATCGACTATCCTCAGTTCATTCTCCTCGGTGGTGCAAGAGGCGACAATCCGATCGAGTTGGGTCGATACTGCTGGATTTACTGAGCGCGGGCTGGACTCTGATAATGGCTCTGGATCTTGTCCTGTCAGCAAAAAATGCAGCGTGCATCCCAGCGAGTATAGGTCGCTTGATGTTTGCGCTTTGCCTCTAAATTGTTCTGGGCTTATGTATGATTGTTTGCCTATGAGCGTGCCTGTGGCCGTGCCGACAAATTCATTTGCCGCACCAAAATCTATCAGAGTGATGTGACCGTCATTTGCCAGGACGAGATTGTCTGGTGTCACATCGCGGTGCACTATCGGTGGTGACTGTGAGTGCAGATAGTCTAGTATGTCGGCGATCTCTGCTCCCCATCGCAGTACAAATGCCTCTGGCTGCGGACCGGCATCACGCACCAGGCGGCGGAGATCGGTGCCATCGATGTGCTCCAGTAAGAGATAGTGTCGACCGCCCTCTACAAAGTGGTCGTATACCTTTGCAATGCGCTCATGCTTTAGCGCGATGAGTAATGTCGCCTCTCTGTCAAACATAGATAAGGCTTTGTCGCAGGTCTCTTTATCTGTGTTGGCAGGCACAACTGCTTCTTTGAGGACGACCCTCGTGGAGTCTCTGCGCCTGGCTAGATAGATGGCTGATAAGCCACCAAAGGCTATTTGTCCAATTACGACGATGGCACCATTTTGCAGTATGCTACCTGGCTCAAGCGGCACAAAGGCGGTGGAGGTGAAGCGGCTGTTAAGCTCGCTCTCCCAGAGTTTGGTAAATGATGTTGATTTTGTGCCCGTGAGGCTCGGCATGCTGAGCGCGACTTTTGCACGTGGTGGCACATACTCTACGTCGGGCGCATACGCATCGAGAGTCATGATCAGCTCGCGCAAATCACGCTCCTCCAGTCCGGCAAGCTCCAGTAAAAGTGGGTCAGTATCTTTAAATCTAAATACGATGTAGTTGGGGTTTATGGAGGGTCCGCCTATGTCTGTAAAATCGATTTGTTGGAGGCTTTGCCACTGTCGGCTCAGTTTGCCTTTTAGCTGCAAGTAAAATCGAAATGGAAATGTTATCCCCTCGTGTGAGTAGCGGATTTTGTTGTCCAGGCATGCATGGATGCCGGTGATGCCAATAACAGGTAGATGCAGAAATAAAACGGCAAGGACGAACAAATCTAAGTAGTCCGATAGTCCGCCCTGGAGCACTCCGCGCAATAGCCAGCAGGCGACGTACACAGCCCAGACACCCCAAACGGGCAACAGGCTAATAAACACAACCAAACCAACGCGTGATGCGGCACTCTTGTATGGGGCAACAATCTCTGGTTGCTCGTCTACTTTTAGTACTTCAGTTTGAGTTGTCATCCATCACCTGGAGTGAGATCAAAAAAGGCTTCAGTCATGATCATTCCCGTTTCCGTCATGACGCAAAGCCTGAACGATCCAGCCGGGCATCAGCGGAGCCGTGGCCATAAAGGTTACAAATCCGAGATGGCGAAGGTTACTTAGGCTACTAGTCGAACAAGCTAAGGCTTTGGCGCACTTGCCGGAATCCCCAGGATGTGATACGTTGTATATACAAAAGCGATACAATGGAGCGGTTGTGACCGACAGCAAAATTAAGTTGCAGATGAGTGATGCAATACGCCAAAAGCTGAAGGAGAAGCATGACATTTCCGAAGAGCAAGTCCAAGCTTGCTTTTTGAACAGAGAAAGAGGTTATCTGTTCGACGATCGCGAGGAGCACAAAACTGAGCCCCCAACACGTTGGTTTATCGCCGAAGATGACACCGGAAAACTTATAAAAGTCTGTTTTATCTACTTTCCCGAAGACCGGGCTTTTGAGATAAAAACAGCCTATCCGCCAAATGAAACAGAAATCGAAATTTACAAGATTGCACCACAGAGGGCATCACCGTGAAAAAACAACCAGAAACCAATAAATGGGAAACGGGCGAACTAGGCAATTCAGCTGCTCATGCCAAAGCAGTACCTGAGGAGCTGGAATTGGAAATGGATGAAGCCTTAGGTCTACAGCTGGTGTCAGTGCGGTTGCAAAAATCGCTCATAAAGGATCTAAAGGAATTGGCGGTTAAGGAAGGTCTGGGATACCAACCTTACTTGCGTCAAATTCTCACGAAGCATGTCTCCAGCAAGAAAACAGCAGTTTAGTGTTATTGACAAACTTGTGACCAAAAACCATTCTCAATTTGAGAATGGTTTTTAGTATTTCGTGGGCATTCAACGCCGACCCCTTGCAAAAGCCAGCAGTCGATTTATACAAATGCTGCCATTCTCCGGCTTCTTACTTTTGAGCTTGCCGCTTTTGCTAGATTGGTGGTAGCAATTTGTTTGTGAATCTACTGTCAAGTTCTTTCTCCAATGTCAAAATCTGATTTTGGGTGGCTTCCGGGTGTTCATCGAAGAATTTTATCCACGGTGCTCTAAGCTCTTGGATCGTTTGGGCTGAAATATATTGAAGTGGCAGTCTTCTCTGGTGTGCAGTCGCTACAAGCTCGTCATAGGTAAAAACACCTGGATACTTAATCAGTACTTCATCTCAACACCGCCATAGCATAACTAAGCACCGCCACTTCCAACAAAAACAAACCCACCAAAATCATGGTGCCCTTTCTTTCTAATAGTGCCAGTTTGGCTTCTTCTGCCGCGGCAGGCATGAGCCACCAGGTAAATTGCTTGACCAAATACGGCATACATACAAAAGAGACCAGACCGACCGAGCACAATGTGGTGATTGCTACAGTCAGCGCCGGATTTAAACCACTGAGCAAAGGCAGCAGATAGTGCCGCTGTATCACCAGGAGCGGATAGAGACCTAGTATCACTAGACCGGCAGTTTTCCAGGCGGGAGTGACAGGTTTACCAGAGATAGTCGGCTCCCACCCCGGAAAAGTTGACCCAATAACCTGTATCCTGGTGGCTGCACCAAGTATTTTGTTTTCTTCTACCAGAGCCAATCTCTGAGGTGATTGCAGCCAGTACTCCAGGTCCTCCGCACCAGCGAAGCGGACGATACTACTCCAGTAGTTGGCGCGGCCTGGCACTGGAGCTTGCAGATAACTGCCTCTGTAACCGGGAAATACTGACTGAGCTGCCTCAAGTTTGCGCTTCCATTGACAGTAGCTCTCTTCTTTGCCGGGAGCTACGTATGTCTCAATCGCTACGATAGAGCTGCCACGCTCAAAGAGAGAGGCGCTGGCAGTTAGTTCTCTTACTTGCTTATCAAATTTTGCCTCAAGTGCTTCTATCTGTGCTTTTCTTCCTTGGGAATCCAACCAGGTAGAGCATGTCTCGTCACTATCAAAACGATGTATGACAGTCCACACCGGATACGTGTTTTTGTCTTCGGCGATTTCGGGGGCAATGATTTCGGAGCTAAAAAAACCTTTGAGAGCCAGGGCACTGTAGGCAAAATCGGTGAGCCACTGACCAAAATCCGCGCTATTTAGATTGGCACCAGGTGTGATTTCAAACCTGGTAGCGATGCTTTTGATCATGATTGAGTTGGTTAAATCTTTGTGCCGGGGCTTTCCTTGCTATATAAAAATAGCACGTCACCACGCGGGCGGCCAGACTTGTCTTTTAACTCAATGCTGCCTACAAACTCGGGCGCTACCTGACCGGTTTTGTTGTATTGTTCGATAATTTGTTTAGTTAGAGCTGGATCGTTTTTCATTTCAACTTTAAATTCGCCGCCAAGATTTTTGTTGACAGCATCAAGTAGCTTTTGTACGCCCGCCGCACCTTCTTTGCCGTAGGCTTGAAACGCCATCAGGAACATCAGTTGACCTTCCTGTGATTCCATATCCATGCGACCCTTATCGAGGATCAAGCCAGCCATCGCTTTACCGGCGCGCTCAAGCATTTGCGGATCAAGCACATCAGCTTTTTGTTGCTGCGCGGGAGTGAGGCTCTCGCTAACTCTATTTGCGTAGTCCCCATACTGATTGGCCATGTGCAAACTGGCGTTTTCGGCTTTGACTGGGTAGACTTCAGATTGGACAAAACGTGATAGTTGGGCGTCACCATGGTCTGTGGACTCGGTACCGGCGCGATGACTCTCAAGAGCGTTGTTGGGTGGGTCGGCAAGCTTTTGCATAGTAAACACCTGGAAATGATGGTTTAGAAAAGGTGGTTGGAACCAGTGCTGATTGTCTATACCGACCCGGGGATTTTTTGACAGCAATTTTTGAGGGAAGTGGTTTATTAAATGCGGTTGTGCCGCATCGGGCTATAATTGACCGCAGATATTAATCTACAGGGCTCACTTTTATCTTGCTGTCCGAATCCATTGACTTGAATGAAGCAAATTGGTCAGCCATGGTGCATTTGATCTATCAGATACTCGATGGCAAAATCGGCTTGATGGAGGGATGTAGCCAATTATGGAAGCAAGCCGATGACTACAACTTGCTCTCAATGTCATGCTTTGAATGGTTTGTGCAGCAGGATTTAGAGTTTGACAAGTCTTTAGATGGTGTTGCTGCTGCTGAATTGCCCGCTCGACGCAACACTTTTGAAGAGAGAAAGCGAGAGGAGATAATAGCAAAGCTGAAGCTCCTCTTGCTTCAATTGCAGGAGCCTGTTTTTACTTTTCAGTATGCAGCAGAGGCTTTTCTCAAAGGCGATTGGACTGCTCAGCAGGCAGTTATGGCGATGCGTCGTCCGATCGTCGACCTTGGACTCGATGAAGAGCAGCCATATGACTCATTGTATGGTCAAGCCGATTGGGCGTTGCGTCGTCCTATCGCAGATCCGGGACTCGACCAAACGCCGCCGTATGTTTCATTGTATCGTCTCGCCGATGACTTCTGTGAGATACCTTCGGGCGATGCAAGGCAGCTATGGCATCCAGATTTGATAAGACAAAAGGAGCAGGACAATGCAGATATCTGCAACATGATTGCGGAGAGAGTAAAAGAAGCCTGCCAGTATATATTGGCGCACCCAATTAGTCGGAGGTAAACTGCCATTACTAAACATCGCATCTACACAATGAGCTTTGCTCGTGTCTATCCTCTGTATGTCGCTAAAGTTGAGAGGAAGGGGCGGACAAAGGCAGAGGTTGATCAAATCATTTGTTGGTTCACTGGATATAGTGAGCAAGCTCTAGCCGAGCATTTGAGTAAGCAAACAGATTTTGAGACGTTTTTGGCAGATGCGCCTCAGCTCAATCCTGCGAGAGTATTGATCAAAGGTGTGATTTGCGGTGTGCGCATCGAAGAAATCGAAGAAGAGACTATGCGCGAGATTCGCTATCTGGATAAGTTAATTGATGAATTGGCAAAAGGCAAAACAATGGACAAAATTTTGCGTAAGTAAGGGTCTGCAAGCATTTGCGCCGTCCGACATTGCAAATCTTGATCCTTGTCAATGTGTTGTGATGCCGTCCATCATCTTATAAAATGGCGAGATGAAAAAACAAAATATCCTCCCCAGTCTTCTTGGATTGGCACTACTAGCCTCCACCTCTGCTGCCTTTGCTGATGTCTCCCCTGATGCTGCGCTCAAGGCTCTCAAAGAGGGCAACACTCGCTATATAAATGGCAAGAGCAATCATCCGCGCATCGATGCCGAGCGACGCAGAGCCACCGCTCTTGAGGGGCAAACACCGATAGCAGCTATCCTCGGATGTGCTGATTCGCGGGTACCTCCAGAGATTATTTTTGATCAGGGATTTGCCGATTTGTTTGTCGTGCGAGTGGCTGGCAATGTCTGCGCCATGCCTGAGCTAGCCTCAATCGAATACTCTGTGGTGGCGCTAAAAGTACCTCTAATAGTTGTAGTTGGTCATACCAAATGCGGTGCCGTTGATGCTGCCATCAAAAACAAACCTTTGCCTGGTAGTCTGCCTGATCTAGTTAAAATGATCAGACCTGCTGTAGAAGAAGCCGAAAAAGAAAAGGGCGCAGCCGACGACCTGTTGGCGCGTGCCACCGAGCGCAACGTGGCTAGAAGTATAGAGGATCTCAAAAAGAGCCCTGTCATCAAAGCTGCAATCGATGCTAAGCAACTCAAAATCGTTGGTGCTATCCGTCACATCAAAGACGGTCATGTCTCCTGGTTAAAATAACCGCTGAGATTTCAACCTGAATAACCGCTGTGCTCCCGGCCTAAATAAACGCTGCGCTCCAAATCTGTCATGATGGTGGTGGAGTATCCACCATGCAAATATCAGGACAATTTAAAAGTGTATTGATAGTGATTGCGACCTGGTGCGCGGCCTCGCCAGCACTGGCAGACGGAGGCGCCACTTATACTCCGGGCACTAATCAACACCTGGATTTGCAGCATCAGATCGGGGCTAAGATTTATACTGACTGCGGCAATTCTGCCGATGCTGAGTTGCGTGTGCCCGCTAACGGCACAGTCTGGGAGCCATCCAAAGAGATACGTGCCTTAATTGGCACTCCAGCGCCAGAGTTTGCCAGAGACCTGCAGTGGGTCAATTGCCCGGCAATGACTATGGCGCAGCTGCGCGGACATCCTGTGTTTGTCAGATTTTGGTATCGCAATTGCAAGATGTGCGATGTGAGCGCGCCCATGATGAATGAATTGCAAGACAAATACGCTAAAGACGGTCTGGTCGTTATCGGCATCCATCACTCAAAGACTGTGGGCGGTGATAGGACTGAGGCTGTGGCAAAGGCGGCTTTGGATCTAGGCTATAAATTTCCAGTCGCCATGGATAATTCATGGAACACTATCGGCAAGTTCTGGATTCATGGGACCCAACGGGCATACTCCTCAGCATCGTTTTTGATTGACAAAAATGGCACTATTGTCTGGGGTCATGATTTGGGTCGACTGGAGTCAGGTAGCCCCGCAGCTCTCTCGTTAGAGAGCGCAATCAATAAACTCCTCGCTAAAGACGGTAAGTAAGCAGCTAACACTCACGCGATTTTCACGATGTGAGCGATAGATTGGCACTCCCGAGGAGATTTTCTTTATGGAATACCCAACTTACGATAGCAAGCCTGCCTCGCATAACCCTATTTTTGATGGCGCTAAGGAATTAGCTGAATATGACCGCAACCTGAGAATGCGTGGGGTTGGTCCCTCACAGGGCAAAGAGCTGGATGCTCCCAATGTTGCGGAGCCGGGTGTTAAGTCGATTGATGGTGGTGCAACTGATTTTAGACCTGGTCCAAAGGATCCTCTTAAGGCATATAACGACAGGATTGAGCAGGAGATCGAAACCCGCTTCATCGAGTCGGGGGAGCGCAGCAAGCGCTATTCTGAAGAGCTAAAGGCGCAAGTGCTTAGGAATGATGAACTGTTTCAATCGTGGAGATCCCCAAGTGAGTTTGGGGCTAGATTAGAAATGGCTGAGCAGATTCGCAAGCAAGAACAGCAAGAGCGTAAAGAGCATAAAAGGGGCTGGTTCAAATACATGCCCTGGTAAATACAAACCGATTTGTACAAGCTGACTTTTGCTCCGCTTGACCCATTTTCTACCTTAGCAAACAAATATTACTATGGCTGACGAAGTCCAAAATGACAAACCGGAGAGAGCTCCTGAACGGGCACCAGAGCGTGCTCAGGCAGAGACCCAGGATCAAGCTGCCGACAAGATGCGGCAGGATTCTACTCTGGATAAAGGTGGACTGAACGCCATTAATGCCATGGAGCAGGGCCGCAACAGCCCTAACCAAGGCGGGATTGATGCAAGCACTAGTCTCGACCGCAAAAATATCCAGGATGGCTACCTGGATATGAGCACCGGCAAGTTTGAGCCCAAAGTAGCGGACGCAAATGGAGCGGAGTCAAGGGCAGCGGATGCAAAGTCGGATAGAGAAAAGCCCGGGGAGGAAAAACCCGGCGCTAATGGTAAACCTGCTACCGAAGCCGATGACATAGCATCTAAACGCACTGCTAAGGGCTCGACCAGTCAGACAGAATCTGGCACTACCACTGCTGGTACTGATGCTGGCGGTGCGGCCAATCCTGGCGGCGAATCACCCCGTGGCGGTAAGTCACATGGTGAAGCTGGACCAAAATCAGGCGATGACCTGGGCAAACCAGGCGATAAACCAGGCGATAAATCCGGCGATAAACCCGGTGAAAAGCCAGGTGAAAAACAAGGCGCTCAGCCCGGTGAAAAAAACGGCGACCAACCCGGTGACAAACCAAAGGCAGTTGAGCAGAGCGGTCCGGTCAAGACGGATAAAGACGGGCGTGTCACCGAAGTGCAGTATCCCGACGGCAGCAACAGAAAGTTTGAATATGACCAGAGCGGCAAATTAAACCGTATCACCCAGCCTGATGGCAGGGTCTTTGAATCAAACAACGGAGAATTCCGTCAACCTGGTAGCTCCTCAGGACAAACACCGCCTGGTTTGTTCCAGCCTGACGTGCTCACTAATCCTCGTGTTGAGAGCGATGGCACACTTACCTACAACGAAAACGGACTCGCCACCAAGGTGAGACCGGACGGCACTAGTGAAGTAAAAGTAGATGGTGCCACAGTACAAAGAGATGCACAGGACCGAGCCACAAAGATAGAATACAAAGACGGTAACGTCAGAGAATTTGAATATGATGGCACCAAACTGAGTGGCATTACCGAAAACGGAAACAAGTTTAGCGTCTATAACGAAGAACTCTATAACCCAAGAGGCGAGAACACTGGCAGAAAGAACATTTATGTAGGGCGTAATGGGCATTTAAGTTACACTGAGTCAAATGGTGACTATAAGTCGTTTAGCACGGACGGATCTCAATCTACGTCCAAAGTCAATGGCTCATATGTTGACCAAAATCCAGATGGAAAGATTGTACGGATTGGCTCAGGTGTTGGTAACCAGACCAATCTAGAGTACGATCAGAGCGGTCAGCTTAAGAGCCTGAACACCCCAGACGGCAAAAGCTATGACTTGCATACCAGCACTGACGCCAGCGGAGCCGAAAAGAAAGAGTATCGCGCAGCAGATGGATCGGTGATGCGCGACCTGCAGGTGGGACATGACGGCACCCTGCGGTATCAGGACAAAGACGGTAAATTACATACTCGATTTAGCAATGGCAATCACCTCGCTACTACCAAAACAAAAGATGAATTAGATCAGAGAGCCAAGGAAATCAACCAGGGTAATGGTACTTTTAGCAGCGGCAGTCATCTGCAAAAGTCTATGGAAGATCTCAATGCTGCCGATCGTCTAGCTTTGAATGAAAGCTATAGACAGCAGTTTGGTACCACCCTTAAGGATGAACTAAAGGCAGAGTCATGGAACCCCATTAGAGGCAATAACTATAAAGATGCCTTGGGCTCTCTGCATGAAGCGGAACTACTGGCCGGTATCAACGATAGGCTGAAAGATCCAGATGCTACCAAAGCCTCAAAGATGCTTAGTGACTTTACCAGCAGCGCCAAGGCCGGAGGAGTTGGGTCCGACAGCATCAACTCGACCCTGACAAAAGCCAACTCAGATCTTCAAAAGAGCGGCTCACCAGAAGAATTATTAAAAGGTCTGGAAAAAAACTTTGGCGAGACCGTACCGAGCCATGAAACTCTCAGCACCAGATATGGTGTTAAATCTGAGCAAACCACAAATCCTGACGGTACTAACGGTCGCAAGTATTACGTCGAATCCAATGGCGAAAAACTGCCGGTATTGGAGTCCAAAAGCGACAACCCAGTTGAAATTGAGAAGCAGCTAAAGGAGTGGCAATCTAAAAAGGTTACGGAGCTGGAAGAGAAGTTTAATATCGAGCTGTCTAAAGATGGACAAAAGTCAGCATTTCTAGGTAAGCCCTTTGATATGCGCACACCTCGTATTGACGAGCTGATGGGTTTAGAAAAAGGCTTGACTCACTCCCAACCAAGCAATAGAACTGCCAATGATAAGCCAGTACTTGTTCAATTCCCAGAAAAGCAAGTGCGCAATGGTAACGTTGAAGGCTGGGCTCAAGATTTTGGAGAGAGGCAAAGAGTCGTATTTGAGCCCAAAAATCGTGACGTGGAAGGCATGCACAGGCTGACTCTCCATGAGTTTGGTCACGTGGCCGAAAACAATGCATCACGGAGAGATGCCAAAGGACTGGAGAAATACTACAACGATCTTGGCTACAGACAAGTTACATACAACGATAGTAAGGGCGAGCAGAAAAGCCAGTGGCAGTTTAGAGACCGTGATGGAAATCACTATGCACAACAAGCTGGTGAAGCTCCTTATGGCAAGTGGACCCGGGTCAATGAACAAGGGCAGCCACTCAAAGCCGATGGTACAGTTGCAAAATCATACTTTGCACCAGATGCAGTGCGCTACTCCAATTCGGAAATGCGCAACATTGCGGCTGTTAAGCCTACGAGCACTTATTTCCCTACGCCCCGTGAGCAAGTGGCAGAGTCCTTGACCGAGTTTCGCGACAATGCCGAAAAGCGCGCCGGCCTGCACGGTAGCTCGGCAGGTGTATATCAGGCTACCAAAGAATTTGATCAAAGAGAGATTGACTCTGTGCACGGTAAAAATAGAGACGGCTCCTCCAAATTAATCCGCTTACCAGATGCAACACTGGCAGCTAACAACGATGCCAATCGCAAGACGGTCTCTGACTTTGAAAAGGGACTTGAGGCCAATCGTCCTGCGTCGACTGTGCCGTCAAGTGAATTTTCTCCGGGGGGACAACACCCACATCGCGGCTTCAACGAACCGTCACCATTTATGAGGCGTGTTTTGAGCGGCTCTGGTGCAGTGCCGCACTGGTAAGTGATATCCGAGCTTATAGGGAGTTTTAGCAATGGACCGAGAAAGTTTTTCCGATTATGCCAGGGATGATGCACATCCTTCGGTCTTGGAATTTTCTGGGGTGTTTGTTGCTTCAGACCGGTCCAACCTAGTTGATACATCCAAACTGGTTGATACCGTCAAGCTAGTTGATACAAGTGTGCCTACCGATTGCTTCCCAGGTCTGCCCGGTATCAGGGAGATACCAATTAGAGAAGCAGGCCAAAAGCACGCGCAAGAGTCCCTGGACTACACCAGGTTGACCTCGACTGGTGACGGTAGGCCGTCCAAAATAGGTCCTTTTGAATTAACACCGGGCCAGATTAAAGATTGGGGCAGGGCTACCACAAAAGACGATTTAACAGCGATGGTTGCCGGTGGCAAGCTGACAGACACCACTGCCAATATGCTCCTTGAAGGAAAACACCATCAAGTAGTATTGGAAATGCTGCAGTACGGTCAAAAAATAACCCCGGATTTGCTGCAAAGATTTGTGCCTGGCGATTTGCAGCAAGCAGTAAAAGCCTATGTCGATAAGAAATGAGCTGCTAGTATAGGATAGTCACTAGCCGAGAGGTGTCTATATGGACCAGTCGAGGCGTCGAGTACTTAAATTTATTGCGGCCGCGCCGATGACTCTCACCTTTGCCTTTTTAGGTGATGGGCTTTTGCGTTATATAAAACCGACAATGAAGCCGTTTGGTGTTTTTGATCCTGCCGATATGCCTGCGGGGACGGGGCGGGAAGTTTTTAGCACAAGTGATTTTCCCGCACCATGGACCTGTATCCCTTTTATTTTTCGCCAAGAGCACGTTGAGTTCAATTCCGAAAAGCAAGTGATTAAGGAGATTCCTGCTTTTGCTATCCGCCTGGCAAGAGACGAGATTGTTGCCTATAGTCGGCGCTGTCCGCTCCGGGGTTGTATCCTCAACTTCCGATCAAATCCTCGCAATTGTGGCTGTCATCCTGAGCGAGTTAGATGTTGTGAGTGTGCTGTTGAAGCCGACAATCCGATATTATTTTGTCCCTGTGACCTCAGTGTTTTTGACTTGACTCAAGGTGGTCGCGTGATTCAAGGACCGGCACCTAGACCTCCGCGCAAGTTTCAGCTGCACCGGCAGGGTGATTTGATTGCAATCGGCAATCTGGAGTGTGGTTACATTTCGTGAGTGCTTGATGCCTGGCATTTAAACCGCCCGTGCTCGGGCGTTAACAACCCAGAGATTGTTTTGTATCGTCAGTCTCAGGCTATCATCGATTTTATAGTGCTCAAAAATTAGCTCATCTATTTGTTGTTGCAAGTCTGATTCTTGCTGTCTAACTTGTGTTATTGCATCACTATTGGCGCTACACTCTTTGACCAACTCCACACAGCTTTTTGCCAGAGAGGCGACCCTAGACTCTAGCTCCTCGTCAGGCGCTTTAAAAGGCAATCTACGTAAGTCACCAATTTGAAAATTGACCGTTGGATTGAGAATAGATAGAAGATAAATCACCAAAGACGAATTAAGCCAACCGAGTATGTAGTGCGCATCGATAGTGCTGCTAAATATCGCAGAGCTGGCAATATCAAATATTGAGCCCGGGCTTAGTAGCCTGGCGCTAAAGCCGCTGGTGCCGATGTACGAATAAGTCACACCTGGTTTAAAGTAAAAGCGCTCGCCAGGTAGTGCGCGTGCTTGTCCTCTCTCCGCTCGGTACTCTCTGATGTGTTTGCCGTCCTCGCCCCAGTTTAGTCTGAGGCTGGTCTGGTGATACCATTTTTTGCCACCGCCTTTGTCGTAGGGCACATAGAGATGTGACTCACTCGGTGAGACTAGCGATACATCTTTGACAAAGAGTTTGTTGTTGCAGGTAAATAACCCGTTGACTATATCGATGCCCGGTATTTGAGCAAGTTGCGGGGCATCACTAAAGATTTGAGCTAGCTCGATAGGCGCATCAAAGACTATGGGATTGCCTGGTATTGAGTGGCAAAGATTGGAGATTTTGTTCGCTAGTGGTTTGGTCTTCTTTTGCAAAGTAAAAACAATGCTGTTTACTTTTTCGCCTGGACAAAAATAGAACACACCCGGTCCAAGTATCTCGTAATGGATAAACTCTGCCCGCTCAAGTAAATCTAGTCTAAATTGTCGATAGCGACTGATGCTCAAAAAACTCTGCTGGGTGATTGCCGACAATGTACCGCCGTCTTTGAGCAGGCGCAGGGCAAGCTCAATAAATGCGGTATAGAGATCTCCTGAGGCATTAGTGTAATGAGTTTTGATATAGTCACTGGTGGCACTGTCTATGGTGCGTGTGCTTTGATAAGGTGGATTCATCACGATGTGATCTACTTTGAGCCTGGTCTCTTTTTGTGCGGTACCAGTCGAGTCTCCTGGTGCTAGTGACAGGCTGCCGGATGGACCTGGTAGTACTTTGATATTGGGCGTGGGTAGCTCGGCTCTGGTCACCTGGCGGGCCGCGAGATAGAGGCTAAATCCACAGATATCCACGAGACTCTGATCGATGTCGTAACCATATAACTGTTGCTCAAAAATTTGCCTGGCACTACTGGCGGTGTCGGTGGCGCCTGCCAGCTCGTGTTGTTTTAAGCACTCAAAAAACACAGGCACCAGTAGATGTCCTCCACCACAAGCTGGATCGAGGATAGTCTCACCTGGGCGGCAGGGGGTCTCTCTGGCGATTTTGTTGGCGACACTAGTGGGTGTAAAAAACTGCGTGGGCAAAAGGGGTGAGTCGATTGTGTGACGTGACTTTTGGGCGGCAGTGCCGGTCTCTACAATCGCCTCTCGCAATGACGCAACAAATAGTGGGTCCCTAAAGACCTCCAGGTCGCACCCGCGTGCCATGGCTCTGGCAAGTTTGACTAGCCCCCCAATCTGGCTGTCTGTTATTTGCTCCAGTGCCAGTGGAGCTGTGAGCGCTCTGGCAAACTCTGAGTGGTCCAGTGCGCCTGCCAGTCTGTCTTCGACCCAATTGGCGTAAGTGGCGCTACCAAATACTGTCCATAGCTCATTGAGTGCGCGCTTGTCGAGAGGCAAGCTTGTGATTGGTTGGATACCATTTGCCGCAAGTGCCAGGTGAGCTGCCAGCCGTAAAATCGTTTTTTGATCGTGGTCCGCGATGATAGCCAGCTCCCGAGCCAACTTCTTTAATAAAGCGGGACCAGTTTTTTTGACTTTGGGGCTGGCGGTGGTGGTTTTCAAGGGTGGCACTATGAAGATAAGTCTATTATTTGTCCGAAATTCGATGTCATTTGGTGTATAAAAACTTCATCTGTACTTAGTTTGGGGACCAGGTCATGAGTAAGGCTGGGCTTGAGGATATAGTAGCCGCGTCGTCGTCCATCTGTGATGTTGACGGCACCAATGGGCGGCTAGTTTACTGCGGATACGACATTCACGATCTGGCGGAGCATTCCACCTTTGAAGAAGTCGTCTATCTGTTGTGGTATGGGCGTCTGCCTACAAAGACCGAGTTAGAGACTCTCACAAAGGGTTTGCAGACCAATCGTCGCATACCTGCTGATGTTGTCAAAGCCATGAAGCAATATCCTAAAAAGGCATTGCCAATGGAAGTCTTGAGAACAGCCGTCTCGATGCTATCGATGTATGACGCTGAAGCTGAAGACAAAGGTCGCGAACCTAATGTCAGAAAAGCAATTCGTCTCACTGCCCAAATCCCCACAGTAGTCGCCTACTGGGATTTGATCAGAAATGACAAAGAAGTCGTTGAGCCCAAAGAGACTGGATCTCTGGCATACAACTTCCTTTATATGTTGTCCGGCGGCAAAGAGCCTGATGAAGTCAGCGTCAAATCGCTCGACATCGCTTTGATCTTGCATGCTGACCACGAGCTAAACGCCAGCACCTTTGCTGCTCGCGTCGCTGCTGCTACCGAGACCGATATCTACAGTGCTGTAGTCGCTGCTATCGGCGCTCTCAAAGGACCTTTGCACGGTGGAGCCAACCAGGAAGTAATCAAAATGCTTCTTGAGATAGGCTCTCTTGACAAAGTTGATGAGCACTTAGCCAAAATGTTTGCCAATCACCAAAAAGTGATGGGTTTTGGACACCGCGTCTACAAGACCGAGGACCCAAGAGCTTCGCACTTGCGCAAGATGTCCGAAGAATTGGGACAACGTCTCAAAGAAACCAAATGGTTTGATATGTCGCGCAAAATTGAGCTGCACGTCAACGCCGACAAAGGCCTGAACGCCAACGTCGACTTTTACTCAGCTAGCGTGTACTACATGCTGGGCATCAAGCCCGACCTGTACACACCAATTTTTGCCATGAGCCGCATGTCTGGCTGGGCTGCCCACATCCTGGAGCAGTATGCCAACAACCGCTTGATCCGTCCTCGCGCCGAATACACCGGCGAGAAGAATCTCAAGTATGTTGATATGGACAAGCGCTAAGCTAACCTGCAATAGATAACGCAAAAGCGGCGGAGCAATCCGCTGCTCTTTTGTTTGTAGAGCTGATTTTTGCTGCGCTTGCTGTCGCTCTGCAATTTCAGTCCATTGGACTGCTTATTCTGCGGCTCTTGCCTTATAGCTGCTATAGATGGCTTCCAGATAGTCTTCGTCGGCTTCGTACTTGCCGTCTTGGCGGTCTAGGTCTGGTGTCTGCATTTTGCTTTGGAAATGGTCTGAGAGTTGTCTAGCCACCACAGGGCGGGACTGCTTGGTAAGTGACTTGCGACGCTTGAGATAGTCGGCCAAAAGGTCATACTCCATGGGGCTGACCAGACCCACGTCCATTGCCGCTAGCTCTGGCTTGTTGGCGACGCGGGGGGTTATCTTTATGGCGCTATCGGTCATATCGGGCTTGCGCTCTCTAATCACCAGAGTGCCGGCGGCGAGATCGCCAAGGCGTCTCTCTTTGTTGTCGATTAGCATGACAACCATGCCCACCACCAGGAAGTTATCGGCGTAACGCAAGAGGTTGCGAAAGAGCGAGGCGGACCAGCCAATCGGTTGTCCGTTTTGCTCAATAACACGGATTTCGGCCATCTTTTTGCCGGGAGTCTGACCTTTCCAGGCGCCTTCTAATATGATGAAGTAAGCTCCCTGCATAAAGAAGAGCAAAAGTATGACGACCAGTGCAATTACAGAGTAAGCTAAGTTTTTGGCATTGCTATCGAGCCCCATGGCAAATACAATGCAGGCAGCCGCCAGAGCGGCAATGACAACGAGCAATCCGACCGCCAGTTGCACCAGAGCATCTAGCAGTTGCGCCAGGAGTCTGTTGCCAATACCCGCCAACTCCAGGTGTAAGTCGACATTTTCGGGGGTAGAGATAGAATAATCTGGCTGTTGCATTTGCTTTGATCTTTTAGCGAAGGGCTATTAATGAATGTAGAGCGCTGGCTCAAAACCAGACGGGTGTCCTGGCAAAAACTGGAAGACTTGCTCAAACGAGTAGAAAGTCGGGGACTTGGCAGTCTCGATCGCCAGGGTCTCAACGAGCTGGGTCGGCTTTATCGCGCCTCCTCTGGGGATTTGTCGCGGGCGCGGGCTCTTAAGCTTAATGCAGATTTGCAAATCTACCTCAATAATCTGGTGGTGCGAGCGCATAACCAAGTCTATCAGACCCGCCAGAGTAGACTTTCGGATGTCATTCAATTCCTTTTGCATGGTTTTCCTGCCGTAGTGCAAAAAAACATGGTCTATGTGGTTGTGGCCTTTCTTTTGTTTGTTTTGCCCGGTCTTGGATGTTACCGGGAGGCTGTCTATGACGTCAATTTTGCTCAAAAAGAAATTTTGCCAGGCTATCCCATTGTGGGAGAGCAAATGTGGAGCTATATCGAGAGCAAAAAGATGTGGACCGACTCGGTGCAGGATAATGCGCCAGCTATCGGCGGTTTGATTGCTACTAACAATATAAAAGTATCGGTTTTGGCTTTTGCCCTTGGTATTTCCTTTGGTATCGGTACAATCTGGATACTGGTCCTCAATGGCATGCTTAATGGCACTGTATTTGGTGTTTGCCATGATTATGGTATGGCCCACAGACTTATGGCATTTGTTTGCGGCCACGGCGTAATCGAGCTTAGCTGTATCTTTATAAGTGGTGGCGCGGGACTGTTGATTGGTTATGCCATGTTGTTTCCCGGACCATACAAGCGTCTGGATGCTCTCAAAGCCGCTATCAATCCTGCCATGAAAATGTTTGCTGGTTGTGTGCCTTTGCTCCTGGTGGCTGGTAGCATAGAGGGTTTGATATCACCACGCACCGACATCCCTGTAGAGACAAAGTATGCCGTCAGTCTGGCTACTACTGCTTTTATGATGCTCTATCTGTTAGTACCCCGGCGCGACAAAAAGCCCCAGCTCTTACCTGTAGACCCTGAAAGGAAGCCTTAGCAAAAATGGATGAAGTCACTTTTTGGTATCTCATAGAACAGTCTATCGAAGCTGCCTCCGCCGGTGATGGCGAAGACCTGGGACCGCAGGTGATAGCACTCAAGCGCCTGCTCACTCAAATTGAGGATGTAGAGGAGCTTATAGTCTTCCAGCAGATCCTGGATCAATTGATGGACCAGGCTTATAACTGGGCTCTCTGGGGTGCTGCTTATTTGATGATGGGCGGGCTCAATGACGATGAGTTTGAGTATTTTAGAGCCGGTCTGATTATGAAGGGCAAAGAAGCCTATGAGACCAGTTTGAGAGAGCCTGATGAGCTGGCTGAGTTTGGTCTGGTGGTGCCCTGCGAAGAATTGCTCTATCTGGCTTGTGAAGTCTATGAGGAGCGCAGTGATGATGGCGCTATATACGACAGAAATACAGAAAAGGTCAATTTTGAGCCTAGCGGCGATAGTTTTGATGAGCATGATGTCGATTACTTTAAAGAGCAATACCCCAGGCTGTGGGATTTGTACGGGCAAGAATAGGTACTTTAGAGTTCTATCGATTTATTAAATCCGCTGGTTGCCTTGATTACCTCCTTTACTTGCAGCTGTTGTAAGATAAAATAACGGTGGCGTCCCTGGTATCACCTTTAATTTTGTCGCAGATATTACTGTGTAGTTAGAGGGATTGATGTCGACAGGCGTCGATTGATATACGCGATATAGATAAGGCAAGCAGTGCAAACATCACCTATAGCTCCAGTAGAAGTAACCGAAGTGGCGGAGGCAGTGCCTGCGCAGCCGCTTTATACTGTCAAAAAATCTAGCAAGTTTAAGAGGTTTCGTCCGACACCTCCTGGACCGAGACTGGTGCGTGCTACAGCTCTTGCCACAGCACTGATGGCGGTGCAGAGCTTTTTTATTCCGCTAGGTCCCTTTCAAAACCAAAAAGCCGGAGCCGCTTCGCTTGTGCCTTTGGCAGCACCGTTTAATCTCTCCTATGAGCTGAGCGATTTGCGCCGCCAGATAGAGACATCATGTCAGGTCAAAAAACTCAGTCCTGGAGTATTTGTAGTTGACCCCAAGACTGGTGCCTACGTCGACTTTAACGGTAATAATAGTTTTGCTGCCGCCAGTATGATTAAGGTCCCCGTCCTTGTCGCACTCTTTAGCGCCATCGATCGCGGTGACATAGATCCCAACAAAGTCCTGACCATACGCCAAGATCTTGTTGCTGGCGGCTCAGGCTATCTACAGTACCGACCAGTCGGTACCAAACTGCCTCTGATGCAGGTGGCAGAGCTGATGATTATCATCTCTGACAATACCGCCACCAATATGATTATCGACCTATTGGGTGGCAAGCAAGCGGTCAACAAACGCTTTGTCGCCTGGGGTCTCAAAAATACAGTGATAAACAACTGGTTGGCAGATCTGACCGGCACCAACCGGACCAGCCCTTACGACCTTGTCTATCTGCTTGCCAGAGTAGAAAAAGGCGAGTTGATGTCCAATCCCTGGCGCACCAAGATGCGCAACATCATGTACCGCACTAAGACCAAGACTCTACTCAATCAGGGCTTGCCACCTGGTGCTAAGTTGGCGCACAAGACTGGTGACATCGGCTCTATGGTTGGTGACACTGGCGTAGTGACCACCGCTGACGGACGGCAGTACATTGTCGCTGTACAAGTGCAGAGACCTCATAACGATAGACGCGCCAATGAGCTTATCCGTAAATTGTCTGGCATCATCTACACTGCCTATGTCTCGCAGCCCAAACCGCTTGATAGTGAGACTAAGGATAGATTGCTCAATCCCAGAGTGATCACCACTCCAGCAGATGCAGTCAACATAATTCAAAATCAAAATACTGATGTTGAGGCTGTACCGCAAGCGCCAGTCAACAACTAGGTAAATTCATTTGGCGCTGCTTGGTGCCATTGAGCAAATGGTACCTCTGCTCAGCTGACAAATTCTCAGCTGATGATATTTTCGCGTAGCGCTTTAACAGCCGCTTGTGTGCGATCTGAGACTGCTAGCTTGGACATGATGTGTGTCATGTGAGTCTTAACTGTCTCGACACTCAAGGATAGCTTTTGAGCGATTTCGATATTGCCGTTGCCCTGTACGAGCAAATCGAGCACGTCGTACTCGCGGCGAGACAGGCAGTAGCTGTTGTTGTTGTGATTAAAATTGGAATCGCTGGCTTGTTTGTTGGCACCACTTGTACTCAGCGTGCCACTCGTGCTGATCTCGTCAGCGTTTTTTACAACTGATGATTTGAGCACCATTTTTGCAATTTGTGGATCGAGCCAACAGGCTCCAGCCGCCACAGAGTGTATGGCCAGGCTGAGATCGTCTACTGTACTGTCTTTTGTGATGTAACCATCGGCGCCAGCGGAGAGCGCGGCAAAGACGTCGGCGGTGCAGTCGTTTGAGGTAAATATCAAAACCCGCTTCTGCGGATAGAGAGATTTGATTTGCCTTGTTGCTTCGATGCCATTTAAAACTGGCATTCTTATGTCTATCAAAACAACGTCAGGGTCACATTCTTGCACTTTGGTGAGAGCCATAGCTCCATCAAAAGCTTCTCCAACGAGTGCAAATTCAGGCACTTGTTGGAGAGCCATTTGCAGGCCCACTCTAAAGATGTGATGATCATCTACGACCAGCAATTTTATTTGCTTGTCAGGCAAGTGACCGTCCCCCAGCTAAGACAACATCTTTGTAGTATATCCTTCGCTGATGGGTTTTAGTGGCATATTAAGCCAAGGTGAGCTATATGGTTAATATTGACTCAAGTGAGGGAATGGCGGCGCTCAAGTGAGGCGCCAAAAGATCTCGCGCGGGGGAATAGGCATCCTCACCTGAGGTTTGCTTGTCTCTAGGCTGGCGCATCGATATGCAAGCAACCGATTATCTCGCACCACTCTGATGCTGTGCCGCCCTGAGTGACATATTGATTGATCATCCACATGTTCCTTGAGTTGTAGTCAGGGTCACGCCAGATTGTTGAATAGTCTCCCCAGCGGGCAAAGTCTTGTTGGGGGCGAGGCAGAAAGTTATTTGCCAGACCGCTCTGCACTGGCACTATCGTAGGCTGGGAGCCGTCCTCGCGAATGATTGCGGCATAGGCTCCGATATTGCCACACTTTGGATTATTTGGATCTGTCGGTGTCGTTGCGTCACCCGATCTCGTAAAACATATGACTGTGTAGTCGTCTTTGCCAAATGAAGCAATAGATGAATTGTAGTAGTCGTAATGTCTGTCTTTGTCGTAAAGCTCTCCCCAATTGGCCAGGCTTAAGTCACGTGTGACTGGATCGATAGCGAGCCTGTACCAACGCACCGCCAGGCAGTCATTCTTTTTGATTGTGTGAGTGAGCCAAACATTAAAGCCGTCGCTCTGCGGAGCTGCTGCTATATCAGAGACATAGTAAGTCACTCTATCTGCTGCAGAGCCGGCTGGTTGCTTGCCTCTCGTAAAGGGCATTATTTCTACTGGTTCGATAGGTATGTTTTGATGGTTGACCAAAACTCGCTGTGGCACCATCATTTTGGCGTAAGTCAGATGTCTGCGCGTGATGTTGTTGACGCAGATAAAATTTGCAAATTCCCATGCTGAGCCAGTCATGTCTGCTACAGGATAAAGACCACTGCCATATACGTCCGGGTTGAGTGGGTCAAATATCTTGAGTCCGCTGTCTGGTCCTACTTGTGGGGGAAACGCCAGGATGCTTGCCTGGGGCATAAAGACAAACTGCGACCAACGTCCAAAGGCGCCTTCTTCTGCTTTGCTTTGATGGGCAATTGTCTGCTTATCTTCGACCGTCTGCGTATCTGCATCTGTTTTTGACTCTGCGTCTGGCTTGTCGGCTTGAGACATACTCTTTTGTACTGTCAGGTAGATGCCGGTGCCGTCAAATCCCACCTGAGTAAAATCGTTGCCAGGCAAGTCAAATTGCGCTGCCCGCCATTGTCCGGGCAGTGGACTGGGGTATTTAAATTTTGGATCTGTGCATGCAATGTACACAGAGTGTCCCATACCAAGTTGCACCACAAGCCATTGTCCGTGTCCATATTTGCCAGCTTTTGGTACAAAGACAACTCTGGGATCTACTAAAAACCTGGGGTCGGAGATGCCAGCTTGGGTCCAAAATTCATGGTCGGTTAATTGAGCCAGTTTTACATGCGTAAACTTGTCGTATACGGTAAATACTCCGTTCAAAAATTCGACATAGTGTTCATAACTTACTGCACCACCTGAGTCCGGTGGCATTGTGTCATTGGCAAATTGGCTGTTTGTACCGTTAAATTTGTTGAGAGTAAAACTGGGGGGCTGACTTTGCTCTGCTGTCATGATGCGCTCCATATTGGCACCAAATATGATGCCGGGCAATTTGATAAAGGGCTATGTTTTAAAATTTGGTATTTGAACTTTGGGATCGAAGAGTATAGCGCTTTGAGTTATTTTGCGACGACTTAGTTTTTGGGGGAGAGATAAATTGTCGTCATTTGGTTTATGCTGTCGATAAGATGGCAAAATGGGGAAAGATTGTCGAAGGCGGGAGGGCAATCACTGCTATTGCCGCTTGACCAGTCCCATAAATGTGTTTTTTTTAGCTCAGGTAAAGAGTGTAAATGCGCCACTTATTTGTCCCCAGTCTGTTGTCATTGTTTCTTTTGTCCAGTCTCATCTGTGCCCCATCTGCTCTGGCTCAGGGGATGAATGACGGCATCAAAAAATTTAGCGCTAAAGACTATGACGGCGCTATTAAGGTCTTTACCAGCTACGTCAAGAGCAATCCACAGAGTGCTGATGCATATTATTACTTGGCTGCCAGTTATCATCGCCAAAATCGCAATGCCGATGCCCTCAAGCTCTATGAATACGTCAGCAAAAATTTTCCCGGATCGCAGGCTGCCACCTACTCTCAAACATCTATAAAGAGTATGCAGTCGCCTGGCGCTGGTGCTGCTAGCAAGCCCTCCAGCACTGCTAGTAAAAGTAGCGACGATGACGATGATATCGGACCGCTAATTGGTCCTGATGAAGATCGTGTGCCGCTGCATCGAGGACTAGGTCATCATCTGATGATGAATACTGTGATTAACGGAAAAAATATTGAGATGGCATTTGATACCGGGGCGTCTGCCACCGTATTGAGCCTGGATGCCTGGAAGAGACTTGGTAATAAGGTTCCTACTGGCAAACCGGTTGGTTTTGCTCAGGGAGTTGGCGGTGATGTGCCCATGTGGCAAGCACCTGCCACTGTAGGGCTGGGCAAGTTTTCGCGCAAGTTGACTGTCGGTTTGACTGAGTCCATGTTTGGTAATGGGCTAATTGGTCAGGACTTCTTCAATGACTTGCAATATAACCTGAGCGGCGGCAGCGATTATATTCATATGTTTAGACGCAATGCTAGCGGTGCTTCTCGTTCAGTGCCATTCAATACTATCGACGTACCGTTTCGCCTGACCAATAACGAGATGCTTGTTACTGCTTTGGTCAATGGTCATCCTGTTGAAATGGTATTTGATACTGGGGCTTCCAGTATTGTTTTGGACATGAGTGTAGCCGCCATGGTGATGCCTGCTCCTCAGCAAGCACGGATGGCTGCTTTTGGTGGGGTTGGAGGTAGCAAGCCAGCACTTGTAGTCAATCTCGAATCTCTCAAACTCGGTGATTTAGAAAAACGCAACATTGAGATCATCGTCGGTCAAATCGGGACATCACTTCTTGGTCAGCCATTTTTTAAGGACCAGCGTTATGTCATCGATAATGACAAAAAGATGATTCGCTTCTTCCGCTAGATCACTTTCACTATACCGCTGGGTTTTCTGTTGCATCAGCGTTAGTGGACGCACTTGCCAGTCCTGCTTCTTTGGCTGCCTGACGCATGGCTATATAACTCCAGCCGTAGAGCGCCAGTGAGACCAGGAGCAGGTTGTTTATACCTATGTAGGTGGATAGATACTCAAGCAAGCCACCGAGCACACTGCCCAGGAGGTTAAAGGCAAAGGAGCGCGAAGGATTGACTGCCACCTTAAAGGCGGTGGCAAAAATAAGTCCGACCACAAATATAGGCGACAGAGTGATAAGCGTACAGAGCCACATGCCTGCCCCGGGGATCTGCGAGAGGATGGTCGAGACTGGTAACACATAGCTTGCGACAATAGTGCCAAATAAGACCCAGTAGAGTATGTCCTGGCTAAATGGCTTTTTGCTTTTGATGATAATAAAGTTGGCGGCAAGGATCATAAGTAAAACACCATTGATGACAACGGATGATGTTACCCAGGTAGCGCCAAAGATAAGTGACAGTCTCGATATTGCTTGCAGCTCAAGCAAGATAAAAGCCGCACCCAGACCAAACAATTGCACATCGACTGAGCTTTTGGGACCAAATATTACTGAGCGGCCGACATAGAGAGTGATAGCTGTAATTAGTGTCAACACAAAGAGATAGGGGATATCCAGCGATTTTTCGCGTACATACAAAAACGGCCAGTCATCGCCCAGTACTATGCCCTGTACTTCTTTTGCCATGGTGATGGCGCTAAAGCCATCGGGATTAACAGGTGCCGTTAATAGACCATCTTTGACTGGTTTGCCTGTGATAAAAAAGTAGGCAGGCCATTTGTATTTGGCGTCTTCATCAGACATCACTAGTGGTGGATAGCCAGTCACATGCTCAAGAGTTTTGTAGATGCGATCCCTGAGCCACTGCGAGTTACCGCCTACTGATGCGCCAAAGCTGAGCACCAGTACGCCGTCATCTTTGAGGTGTTTGACACAATCAGCATAGCTCTCTGCCGTGTGGATATAACAGTCAGTGCGTACCGATGATCCATTACCTGATACTGCTCTGGAGTCCAGGCAGGCCAGGATCACCATGTCGTATTTTTTGTCTGTGGTAGTGAGAAATTTACGACCGTCATCGAGGTGATAATGCACTTGCGGCGCAAAATAATTGGCGTTGTATTTCTTAGCTAGATTGCGTACACCCCTGTCGATTTCGACTGCATCGATCCAGGTCGCTCCCTGTTTTACTGCCTCGGCTATATCTGAGCCGCTGCCAGCACCCAGGATAAGTACTTCTTTGGGCTTTTTAAATTTGTAGGGTAGCTCATAGTAATTTTTGCGCACAGTCAAAAAATCTTTGAGCAGACGTGCTGGCTCGGTCTTTTGTCCCAGCTCTGATAATTGCAGGTCATTATTGTTAGTGTATGACTGCGAAAAACCATGATTGGTATTAATAGTGATACCAAGCTTTTGTGCCTTACCATCAGCGCTGAGTGAGGCAGGTAGCTCTACTTCTTGCACATCGAGGCGATAGTAAGGAGTCCAGCTGGTGCCAGGCGGATTAAATATCGGCAAAAGAGCAATCACTGTAGTCACTCCAAGCACTGCCAATCTGGGCAGTGACGAGCGTGATACAGCAAACAAAAGTATGGCCATCATCACTGCGACGATGACAACTTCCATGTTGGGAGAAAAGGAGAGAAAAGAAAGCAAGGCAAAGATGATACTACCGACGATGGCGCCGCCAATGTCTACGCAATAAGCTTTGAGCGGCTTGAGGCGATTGAAAAAATAACCAATCAAAGTGCCGACGGTAAACATCACAGCAAATGGGCCCATCAAAAGCAAAATAACTAGCAAGGTCATTTTTAGGACTTCGACAACCATGCCAGTGCGAGTCAAACTATCCCATTGATAAAGAGAGAGGGATGGAAATGTGAGATCGCCATAACCTGCCAGGCTGGTGCTGAGGATTGTCACAACAGTGACTAATAATGCAAAAGGCGCTAGTTGGAAATATTTGTGGTCGGCCCGCGCCACCCCGGTACCCAGTCCGACAAAACAGGCAATCAGCGGAAAAGTTTTAAAAACGCCAAAACTAGAAAAGTCGGAAGTGAGCCAGCGTATGACCAATAGCTCAAAAAAGAGCGATAAAAAGCTGGCTGAAAATAGTCCAACTGCTAAAGACACTCGCGATATTGGCGCATCTGCATCAGCAGACGCGGCATTTGGTAAATTGCCGTCTTGTGTCACAAATTATCTTTCGTTTTGGTAGTAAGGGGGCATTACTTAGCCTTGCCCGGTAACCGGTTGAATATATCCAATAAAAACAAAAAGCTCCGGATAACCGGAGCCTTTGTTTTTAGCTTGAGATTTACTTCTAGTCAAATTTGCTTGATAGCAAAGGTGAATTAAGTCCAGAAGTAAGAGCCTGTGGATTGCCACCCATCGGGCTTATGCCTACAGGTAGTGAAGAAGCAGCAACTGCTCCGACACCATGGCGTTTGACTTGACCGAGCAGTCTTTGACCATTTCTGACAATCTGTTGAGATTCGGTAACACGTTGAGCCAGACCTTGCAGGTCATTTTCCATGCGAGTTAGTACTTGCTCGGCATAATGATCGGCGCCTTCTCTGATTTTGGCTGCATCTTCGTCAGCTTCCAATCTGATTCTTTCGGCCTCGGCAATGGCTTCGCGGCGCATTTGCTCGACTTCTTGTACCACTTGCTTGCGGATACGCTCTACTTCGGCTTGTACGGCCTTTAGCAGTTCGGATTCATGCAGCATGGTCTCAGCCTGACGGCGAGCCGTGGTGATGATTTGTTCACTACGCCTTTGTGATTCGGCGATGATTTCGTCTCTCTGGACGAGGACGTCGGCAGCCTCTCTTAACTCTTCAGGTAAGCGGGCTCTAGCTTTGTCCAATACATCGAGGAAGTCATCAGCGTTGATGAACTTAAACTTGTGCACGCCTGCGGCGTCATCAATAAGATGCTCCAGCAAATCTAGATGCTTATAGATCGTAGTTTGCTTGAAGGTGTTGGATGCTTGTACTGTTGGTGCAGTAATCATGGTCATTTTCTACTTGGTGCCTCTGCTGAAATGCTCTTTCAAATAGTCATTCACCGGATGCGGTACGAATTGGGAAACGTCGCCGCCCAGACGGGCGATTTCCTTTACAGTGGAGGAGCTGATAAAAGAATACTCGGCTTTTGTCATGAGAAAAATAGTTTCTAGTTCAGGAAAGAGTTGCTTGTTCGCCTGAGCCATCCCCAGTTCGGCTTCGAAATCTGAAATCGCTCTCAGGCCCCGAATCAATACAGTGGTATTGCTCTGACGCGCATAATCAACGGTCAAACCTTGAAACTCGTCTACTTTCACTCCTTTCAAGTCTTTTACGACTTCTTCTATAAGGTTCTTTCTTATATCCATTGGCAATAAAGGTGATTTACCTGGATTGCCGACCACCGCCATTATTACTTCGTCAAAGAGCGCGTGAGCGCGACGAACTATATCGAGGTGGCCCAGAGTTAATGGGTCGAATGAGCCGGGATAGACTGCTCTAGCCATGAACTCCTAACAAAAACGGATATCCCCGAGGACGCCAGTCCAAAGAGACCTTGTCAACGGAGAAATAATAACACGAGGGAGCTTGAAAACTGAATGCGCTAAAGGATAAGTTGCTAATGTTCAGGGGATTTACCGGGGGGAGCCTGGCGGATAAGCGGCGCATAGTGGTCGCATATCGGATGGATTTATGGGTGAGTTTTATGGCCGTGAGATTATCAGCCATATCGAGGCTTTCAAGCGGAAATAGCGGCTTTTTGAAGGTCGGCAATAAAAGGGTCTGAGTCAACTGCCAGCGCAAGCGGTCCAGAGGATTACAGAGCCCGCTCTTAAGCCTGTAGAGGCTCTTGTGAATGCTTCTCGCTCTTACCGACACCCTCAGGAGAGAAGTCGTCGGTCTCCTGGGATTTAGGCAGGGCTGGCAGATAGAAGCTAAAAGTAGAGCCTTCACCCAGAGCACTGGCCACCGTAATGCGACCGTGGTGTTTTTCAATAATTTTTTTGACGATTGTTAAGCCAAGACCGGTGCCTTTGATCGTATGCACTTTCTTTTCGACGCGATAAAAGCGGTCAAAGATATGCTCCATGGCATCATCAGGTATACCGATACCGGTGTCTTTGACGTGGACAGCTACTTCATTATTGGCGTTTTCGACGCGTACTGTGATTTTGCCGCCCTCAGGTGTGTATTTGATGCCATTGTTGAGCAGGTTTATCACCACACGTTCAATTGACTCTTGATTGATAAGAGCCATTGGCACTTCGTCGCCCTGGTCGTAAGCCAGCTCGATGCCACGGTCACGGGCCATGAGATTGAGCGAGCGTATGGCTGCTTCACAGGCGCGGTGTATATCCAGAGGTAGCATCTCAAAGTCTTTTTCAGCTTCTTCGATGCGGCTCAACTCCAGCACATCGTTGACCAGGTGGATGAGACGGTCGGCTTCGTTGTCGATGATTTGCAAAAATTCGCGGTGTATATCTGGATCGAGTTTTTCGCCATGATTGACGAGAGTATCTACATAGCTCTTGATAGATGTGATTGGTGTGCGCAATTCATGCGAGACATTAGCCATAAACTCGTTTTTCATTTTTTCGAGTTCGGTTTGTTTGGTGATGTCTTGCATGATCATTACTGAGCCCAGCACTTCTTTATTGAGAAAGATTGGGGCAGTGTGCAAGCGCACGGTCAGATCATTTAGTTGTATCTGTTGCACAATGGGCTCTAGTGAGCCTGGCGATACATTGATATCAGTAAATTGTTGGACAACCTGACAGATTTGCGGCTGGTCTGGTCCTTCGGTGCATACTACAAGTGGCTTGCCGAGCAGGTCTTTGGCTTCTTTGTCAAAAATCTCGGTGGCGGCACGGTTGACTATCTGTACTTTGTTGTCGCGGTCACACACCATAACGCCGTCGGCAATCGACATCAGTACTAGCTCTAGCTTGTTGCGCTCAGAGATAAATTTGTTGCGCTCGGCCATCAAACTATCTACGTTTTGTTTGTCATAGAGCTGCAAGCGGCTCGACATGTAGTTAAAGGCATTGACCAGCTGGTCTATCTCTTTGCCGGCGCGCTGTACTTTGATCTGGTGACCAAAGTGTCCAGTGGCTATTTGACTGGCTCCCTGCGATAGTGTCCGCAGTGGTGAGTTAATCAAAGTATAGTTGGCCCATACTCCCAGAGCGCCCAAAACCCCTACCAGACAAAAGATCGTTATAAGGAAGTTTGTCGTCTCTTGTTGTGTCCCCAGGATGGTAAACACATCGTTATACAGTCCAACCCAGCAAAGACCAAGGTCCTGACCATTTTTGTGCATGCGCACAACAATATTGGTGACCGAGCGGTAGCCTTCGGGTGACGGATAGATACCAGGCACGGCAAAGTTTTCGGGGTTTTCTTTATATAGTTTGTAGACTGGATAGATTGTCTTGAGGTCTTTTTTTGAGTTGGGATCTAGCAAGATGTTGCCGGCATTGTCCTCAAAGACGATATAAGCAATCGTTTTGACTTTGCCTCTCTGACTCAATATGTAGTAGCGCAAGCTCTCCAGGTCGCCGCTATTGCTCAACGCCTCAGCGCCACCGCGAGCAAGAGCTTCGGCAAAGCCTTGACCAAACAATTTGACCGAATCATTTATAGATGCTTGAGCGCGAGTCACCCAGACCCACGATGTAAATGTGACAAGAGCCGCCACACAACCGAGTCCCAAATAAAGCATCTGCTTTTGGGCCGGTACTCTGGACCAGAGCACTCTCAGTCGGGTAAAAGTTTTGGTGGCTTTTTTCACGTTTATTCTCTAGACAATCTCATTTTAATGTCTTGATGCTCTGCCGCGTCAGTCTGCTTTGTTATTTCTCCACAGACTGTTAAATGTACGGTTTGAAATGGACTTGTCAAGGGAAGAAAAGTGTAGGGGCTTGGTGTGGGGCTCAGGGTCTAACAACGCTACTGGGAGTACTGACCTTGGCTAGAAAAAATCACACCGCAAGTGAAGTTTTGTTGAGCGACGCACCATGCGTCGCCGTTGCTGCTGTAGTCGATCCTGACTACGGTGCAGGGGCGAATGTGGCAGTGCTGGAGGGTGCTGACACCGATGTTGCGTCTGCTGCGGAGGCTTTATCGCCTTACCTCGAAAAGGAGCAGGACGAAATACCCGCCATGGGTCTCAGTGTGCTTGGTGGTGATGCATCATTGATTGTGCGTCAGCATATGCCACTGGTCCGTCAAATTGCTCGCAAATACAGTCAGTATGCGCCTGATAGCTTTGAGGACCTGGCCCAGGTTGGCTCAATCGGGCTGCTCAAGGCAATCCGTTATTACGATCCCACCAGGGCTCGTTCGGCGAGCTTCCGCACTCTGGCTACCTGTTATATACGCGGCGAAATCCGCCATTATCTGCGTGACCATTGCTCTATTGTGCAGGTGCCCAGGCGACTGACTGAGATGAATAGTCAGCTCAGCCAACTGGAAGAGAAGCTCACCAAAGCTCTTGACCGCACCCCTACAGTGCAAGAACTGGCGCAGCACAGCGGCTTTAGCGTGCCGGACATACTCGAGGCTCAGCAGTCCTGGGAAGTGCGTATCCACTACGAGTCTCTGGATGGAGCTGGTGATGAGGATGAGCGCGATGACCGTCGCATGCTCTCTGATGTGGTGCCCGATAAGCGCTATCAGGATTTGTTTGCCGCATCTGAAGACCGCGAATTATTGAGTCAGGCGCTCAAGCGCTTGGGCGAGCGCACCAAGCAGATTGTCGAGTTTGTTTTCTTTTATGACCTGTCACAAAAGGAAACAGCATATGTCCTTGGTCTATCTGAGATGGGTGTATCAAGAGCTGTACATAGCGCTCTCAAGAAGCTTCGCGAGATAATTGCTCAAGACGTCAGAGCCTGATTAATTACCGCTTGATTAATTCATTGCGTATTGCCGGTAAGTCTGTTGACAATCGGTTAATCTCTGCTAACATTCTCCACTTGTGGCTTTTGCCCTAGTTTTGAATCAGTTGAGGTTACTCCTCATGCCGCTATTACCAGATGAACAGCCCATATCTTTAGACAAGCTCGATGATCGCCTCAAGGCTATCTTGAAGATAAAGATTCGCGAATTTGTCCACCTCAACCCAATCTTTAACTGCATACCGTCTATTGATGTAAGTAGTTATTGTACGGATATGTCTAAGGGCGCTGCTAAACAAAGCGCTCATGGTGAGATACCGCAGATTTTGCGTCAGGAAGTAACAAGAGAAACTATTCAGTCGATGCCAGACAAGCTGGTACAGGCTGCGGCAGCACAGTTTGCCGAGACTCCCTATGTTGCTCCCGAAATAGCACCAAAGACAATCGAAAAAGAAGCTGGGCAAAAAGCGCAAAGCGATCTCACCAGTTATCTAGATGGATTGGAAGCTGCCGCTAATAACGCAAACAGTCATATGCACCGCGGCGACAAAGCAAAGGAAGCCAGTGGTGAATTGACTCTGCAACCACGCACATTTTTTGCTGGTTACGATGAAGAATGTCCTAACCGCTACAAGCCAGCTCCGCCAAGAAGGCGTTATGCTCGTCGGGTCTTTAATTAGTCGATTGAATTGATTGAATTGATTTGAAATAGAATGTCTGCTTTTATAAGGCAGACATTTTTTTGTAGATTGCAGTGTCGCAGGAAGTTTAATGCCTGAAGTTATTTCAAAATCATTGCTTGATAGAGTAAATCAGGCTCTGCAAGACGGTGAAAAGCTGCTCTGGACAGGACAACCAGATCCAGGCGTGATGGTGCGTAAAGAGCGTCCTGCCATATTTGTTTGTTTGTTCGTTACACTTGGTATGGTGCCAATATCCATAAAGCTGTTTTTTAAACACTTTGAGCAAGACGAGTTAGTTGTAAAAGCCATTGCTGTAGCTATTGTCTTGGTGCCGCTCTTTCTTACTTATTGTGTCGTCTTTTGGGCGCGGATGGCTGCCTTAGCCACTGTTTATGCTGTTACCAATAAACGTGCTTTGATTTTTGAACCCAATAAACTTGTGGAGTTTAACGTCATCACTTCGCTCGATGTCACCAGTGCTGGTGCGGGTAAGGCTGATTTGGTCTTTGAAAATTTGCAACTGCAAGGTCGAAGTGGTTATTACAATAAACCGATTGGCTTTTTTGGTGTAAATGATGGTGACAATGTTGAGGCTATTTTGGCCAAGACTTTTGAGCCTGCCAGAGTCAGGCATAGTCCCGCAAGAGAGTCCGATACCTGGAATTTAAACTGACCTTGTTTAAAATCAGACTTTAGTTTGCTAGATTAGAGTGCTTTGTGGTGATGGATTTAGATATAAACATTGAATCTTGTAAGTGTAAGGCATCGTACTGTTAAGGTCGCCGCTCCAGTTTTACTACTAGTCTCGCTTTTTGTAGCAATGCTTTTGCTCATAGGTCTGAGCGGTAACTTCCCTCTTAACGATGACTGGTCTTATGGCGAGGGCGTCAGGCACCTCTTGCGAGGACATGGGTTAGTCATGCCCACCGTATGCGCTCCGGGCATTGCTCATGTAGCGTTGGGATTGATTGCCTCCAAAATATTTGGATATTCATATACAAGTCTCAGACTGTGCTCTTTTGTTATTACTTTTATTGGTGCCCTGGCATTATTTGATGCTGCTGCATCATTGCGGATACCCAGGCGTGATGCCGCATTTATCGCTCTGGTTTATGCGGCCAATCCAGTTTTGATAAACGTCGCTTTTAGCTTTATGAGTGACTCCACTGGACTTGCTCTCAACATGATTTTTCTTGCCTGTCTGCTCCGGGCTCAGGCTCAAAAGTCAGTCAAGATGGCACTTCTGGCTTTTTTCTTTTTGCTTTTGGCGATATCGGTAAGACAATCGGCTTTGATATTTTTGGCGCTGGCACCGTTTTGTCTTAGCTCCAATCTGGCTAGCACAAAAAATCGGCACCTTATCCTGGCTGCTCTATTTGCTTTGCCACTAGTCTCTGCCTGGTGTTGCGATTACTGGTTGACTCACAGACCGAGCGCACTGGGCTTTGTCAATCATGACTATCAGATGGTGCGGCAGTCCCATGCAGCTGTAGTAAATAAACTGCTTACTGCTCCTCATCAGATGATTTTGCCGACAGTGAGCGCAATGGGGCAGTTACTCTGCTATCTGGCTTTGTACACGCTACCTGCACTCGTCGCTTTTTTGTGGTTGGTAAAGCAGGCGGGTAAGTGGTCCGCCACTACTATAAAGATCGCTGTGGTTGTGGTTTTGATCCTGTTGAGTAGTGCGCTATTGACTGTGGTCTATTATCATCAGACTATGCCCTTTGCCGAGAATATCTGGCGTGTCACCACAATTGGTGCTCAAGGTTTGCTCGGTATTATCCGTAAGCCGGTGCCGGAGCGCAGGCGCATGCTGCTTAGCATTTTTAGTTTTGTTATGACTGTGCCTCTGACCTTGACGATAGTGTCGATGTTTAGAGGAGTCTTTAAAAAGCCTCTCAACTGGCGGCTTGCTGCTATAAGTTCCTGTCTGCTTGCGGCTTTTGCCTTCCTCACAATAGAGACTCTGGTGCGTTGTACTGACCGTTATTATCTGATTGCACTGGCTCCGATGCTACTTTGTCTGGGGCTTATGGCAAGGCGTTACCGCATCAGTCTGGTCAATCCGCTCTCAGTCTTGCTTTTGGTATTGCTTGCCGCTTACTCAATTGCTGGCAATCAGGAGTATTTAAGCTCCAACCGTGCTCGCTGGCTCGCTATAGAGTGGCTCGAGTCGCGTGGTGTTGAGCATGAGGAGCTAGACGGCGGCTGTGAATACAACGTACTGAGGGACCTGTCTGTCTACAACAGCAAATACCGCGGTGAGCCGCCTCGTGACAGTTGGCGCTGGTGGCCTATCAAAGGCGAGAATTATTTGATCTCATACTCACCTGTGCCTGGCTACAAAATGGTGCACCAGGAGCCGTATTACAGCCTGCTCGACCGCAAAAAGCACAATATCGAAGTGCTTGAAAAAGAGTCGGATTGAATTATCCAATGACTCGAAGAGCTTCAGTGGTCTGAGAGCTGGATAGTCCATGATAATCCTCTGCTATCTTCGCAAGGCATTTAATAACAAGCAAAATGGGTGAACCCGTGTTGCTGTGTTTGGCAAGCCTGCTTATCGTTTGACTTGAGGCGCTTTTACCGTTAGCTAAGTTTTAGTGTCCGTAGCCTTATGCGACTTGCTGTTGTACGGCAGCCGTAAAGATTAAATCTTGCTGTGCGGCGTACATTGTATTACTTTTGTCGGTCTTTGCTACTTGTTGTCTGAAAGGGGAAGCATTAAGATGGAATACATAATGACGCCGAAGATAGTTGAGAAACTTCGGAGTAGAAGCATCTCCATCGAGGACTGTCATGAATGCTTTGCAAATATCACTGGCAAGTTTTTAAGAGATACAAGAGAGAGAAATCAGACTACTCCCCCAACTCTCTGGTTCATTTCTCAAACAAATACTGGAAGAGTATTGAAATTATGCTTCATATACTTTGCCGAGACCAAAGAGATTTATATCAAAACCGCTTACGAGCCAAATGCAGTTGAAATAGCGCTATATGCGAAAACGGCCTATTAGGGCGTTGCGCCACTAGAGAACTAAGTTTCCTGCTGCTTTACAGAGGACAAGAACTATGACAAAACACAGATTAGATGACGATAGCGACAGATGGGAAAGTGGCGAAGTTGGGCAGGATCCAAAGTTTGCTCAGGTCGTATCCGAAAAAGAGCAACAAGAATTAGAGAACGCATTGGAACTGGTGCCAATTACATTGAGATTGCAAAAGAAGTTAGTTGAGGATTTGAAGAGGCTTTCCGCTTCTGACGGGCTTGGCTATCAGCCATTTGTCAGGCAAATCTTGACTCAGTATGTGCGTGAGCACTCCATGCCAAAAGTTTCACGATAGTGGCTTTGAGTAGGCTGTTTGCCTTGGTGGTCACCGGTAGTGGTGGCTTTTGTGCGCCCTGCAATCGCTGACTTCCTGTATCGTTTGATTAGCTACCTGGCCGTTTTCGGAACTAGAGGTTGGATGTCTCTATAGTCTTGTAAGGTCAGCTGTGAGTTTCAAATCTATGAATTTTATATCTACCCATTGGACAGTGGTTCTCAGAACAACTTGCGTGTAGCCTTAATACAGTTTGTCTTTGCTCAACTTCTCGGTGACCAAGAAGGCTAGAAATTCGCTTCCCATGTTTGAGAGCTTGATCTTCTTTGACACTACGAGTAAAAAGCCGCTTTTGTCTAAAAACTCAAACCAGTCTTCATATGAAAGTCTTGACTCATCGGCATGCTTCACATAGAACTCTTTTACCTGCAATTCGGATATGCCTGCGGGCTGTAAGTTCAACTGCTCCATAAAGATAATTTGGCTTCCATATATATTCGCATAAGCGTGATAAAGGAGGTATCGGCATGTCGTGCGAATCAACTTGTCTTTCAAAACCGCTACTATGTCTGCTTCATTCTCTAATATCTCATCTAAAACGCTGGCGACAATTTCCTCAGTGGGTCCTAGTTTTTTTTCTTGCTCTGTTTTGACAATCTTTTGAAGGCTATCTGCCACTGGAACGGTTTCTAGAGATTCAACTTTGGGATCTTCCTTCCGTTCAGTTATAAGAGCCTCAGCAGGTAGGTTGGCTGCTTCAATAATTTGTACAGGAGTTGCAATCTGTTGCCCAGGCCTTTCGAATGAAACATCTTTGAGAGTGATTTTAGTGACCTCTTTCAAGTAAGCTTTGATGGGCTCATCATAGTGCTTTACTCCCCAGATGAGTGCCCCGGGCCATGCCACAGCCTCTAAAAGTTTGATACCTTCTTGAATTATTGCGCTTAGTTCGTGATGCATCAACAACCTCATCTTCTAGACAGATTACATATACCCCTTTGCGGCACTTAAACCAGCTCAAAATAAAACCTCCCTAGGACGCATCGTGGAGCGGCGTGGGAGGTCTTACTGGGCAGGAGTTTATGGTCTTGGTCTCCTAGAGAAAGTGAACATACTGAGGTCCATGACCATTGTCATAGTCCTTCTTACTCATAATGGTGAGTTTCTTGTCTGTGTGGCTTGGAACAAACCAACCAGTTGCTGCGAGTTTCTCTATGACGCGCTCTTTGATTTTTGAGGGCGCCACGCAATTTACTTCGCAATAACTTTCAGGTTCCCAAAGCTCGGACATTTCATTTTGAATGTTCGTGACTATTGTGTTAGCGATCCTATCCAAATTGCTGTTGGCGGTTTTGGCCATTTCTTCCGGTGTCATCATGAGTTTGCTCCTTGCGCTTCGGAAATTCTCCTTTGAATCTCGGCGAAGCTGGTTTCGGTGTGGTATTCCCGTTTGCCTTTGCTGGTTTTTACGGTATCTTCTTCGGTGCCATCAATCGAGGCGATTGTCTTGGTGAGAATTGTTATTTTCTTGCCTTCTCTGTCTTCTAACCATATCGTGCTCATTTGTACATCTACCTCCTTTGTGTTCAAACAGTAATCGCGTGGCAAACGCGAAGCTTTCGGGCTTTGGTTCATAACCATTTTGGAAGATTTCGAGTGTTGGACCAGTCGTTACTATCTGATGAACGCCATCAACGTCACCGCAACTTCTAATCTCATTTTGCCTTAGAAGCTTAACTTCTCCATCAGCGATATCTCTAACGAATATATCTGTCATGATTACCTTTCCGAGATCTGGTCTCGTTGTTAACTACTCTTCAATTTTGCATTGGTGTATGTAATTTGCAAGACGAAATATACAGAATCATTATTTATAGATCGTGCAATTAACATTGGCACCGACTTTGATACCAGTTGTGTTATTTTTTTGGTGCTTTTGAGTGCACTGGATATGGTGCTGCATGTCCGCTTTATTTAAGGCTCGCTGTAACTGTTTCTGTGATTTTTAAATAGGCTGTGTTTTTCGGCTCGCAAACCCACAGGGCGTCAGTAGCAGATCCTTAGTATCAGATATCACAAGAAGTGGCGCCTCTTTAGTAACCTTTGTGCTTCAGCTAAGCCACGACTCAGATAAGCACTTGGATTACCTCGGGGGCTATTAACTACATACCATCTATCCCTTGCTCATTACTTGAGGCACACTTAGTCTGTGACCCTTCGTTCGCAGTATGTAGATTTCGAAAACGGGGTGCTGGAAATATCTATTGCTAAGTATGGCGAGTTACCTATCCTACCAATTGACCGCAATGGAAAACGATTATTCGACGAGTAACAGGTGGCAATTTTGAGTTCTCTTCACTGAACAATTCGGCTGGTCTGCTAAAAAGCTTGGTACAAAATCCGCCGCTAGATGAAGATTAAGCACGCCGTATACCGCCCTTAGGTGCCAAGCGGCGTAATTCTCTCTTTGCCTGGTTTCGTTCGAATCTGGTGGTAGTAAGTTCAAGGATAGAGGACAGGTTTGTTAGGAAGAGTAATGGATTTAGGCTCTGCCGAAGTGATGGTGATTTGCATGGGGGCTGCTAGGGACCTTGAGCCAAACACCACTACCAGGGTTGAATACTTTGCACAATCGCGAAAGCTCTCAGTTTTATCGTGTTAGCTAAACCCCAAGATTAGCTCCTGAAGGTGCTCAAAAGGCATTTGACCGGAGTCTTTACCCTTGTATTGCGGGTGGTAAAACCTGAAAGCGATAACTACCCTCTTGAGCAAATGGTTGACTCGAGAGAGTGTAATTTGTGTACTCCCTTTTCAAGTCGAGGGGCCTTGGACTAATGAATCAAATGGTGGGTCCGGCCAATGGTGTAAGCGTCAGGAGAAAGGCTTTTGGAATGACAATCATTAAGAATGGTTAATAAGTTGGACTTGTAGTTAATTGTGGGGGTGATTGTATGGGCGATTATGGTATTCGGTATAGGTCGATATAGTGGCGATGTATATGCGGTGTGGATCTACAATACGGGGTACACCATAAATATAGTTGCTGAAAGGTCTTGGATTGTGTTAAAAAACTAATATTAGGTGTTCCACGGTGTTACACCTCCAGAAAAAGTGGTAGGATGACCGTATAGTCTTAAAAAAGGGAGAAATCCCTCACATTTCCCAATCACCCCGCAAGGCGCTCAAGTCTTGCGGGGCTTTTGGGATCTCAGGTATAATCATTAGTGAAATGTGAGAGTTTATTCTCTCTTTGACAATCCAATAGCTTTGCCAAGTACCGTTGAGGGAAAGGCATCCCGCACCACCAGCCTACACCTATGTGTCAGTGTCTGAAGTGGCACGGAGGTAGACAATGTCTACTGAAAGCAAGGCTGGAGAGCCTAACAAAAACTCAAAGTCAGAGCGTGGCTTTAAAAAGCGCTCATCGACACCTTCTAAGAAAGGGACCAAGGCGAAATTCTCCAAAGGTGATAAGCCTAAAAGGGACAAGCCTGTCGATACCTCGGTCACTCCTAAAAAGAGCGGCAAAAATAAAAACCCCGAGAAGGGCGAATTCTCAGGGAAAGAGGTTGTAATTCATGGTGAAACATGGGTGCTTAAATTCTGGACGTGTAAACCCAGTTGCACTTGCGTTAAGCGTATACACTGCGCTTACTTTCCCTTGAATTGTTAGTCCAAGTAATCTAGTCCGTTTGAGCTGGTAATTCTGACGGACAAGCTTACAACAAGGGGCGGTTAATCCTTGGCTGGGTTGACCGTCCTTTGTTTTTTAACTCTAACATACAACCTGCCGTTAGTTTTTTAAATTGTTTGTCAAGATACCTGTAATTACTAATTAAGTCGGCTGGATAACAAATTTGGTTCCAAGATTTATGGGACAGTCATGCGTTTGATGGGTGTCCGATCTGGACTTGCTTAAGCTCGGTCATGCGGTTCTCAGTTTAGAACAGAAGATATGGACTAAACTCTGGGCCGATTGTATTGCAACTCTATAGTCGGTCTGGGGATTCCCTGACATCAAGGTGATCACACCACAAATTCATCTAAAACATTTGGAACACTGGTAGATTCTGTCCGCGGTATCAGCGTTGATGGCGCTACGTCTTTAGTTGCTAGACGATGGTTTCATTGCGAGTTAAAAGGAGAATCAAACTTTCTTTTGTGATTTTAGGAACTGCTCTCTATTTATAAGCAATTGCCCAAATTAACGATTTGTGGACTTTCCCCACCATCCGGTTGAGTCTAAGTCAAAACGCTCTTCGTTGGCGTGAGTGAGTTTGTCAACATCTTGAAAGTCGTTCACTCTCATTCTCATCATTTATGGTGCCAAGACTGAGCACGCTTGCGCGCCTGCTTTGCAGGCATTTGAATAACTGTCTCTGCAGAGACTTTTTATTTTTTGTGCAGCGTTTTTTAATACAACAGCTTTGCCAGCATCTGAGCTTGGCGTCTCTCCTTCTGACCTTCGGAATATGTGAGAGCTGTCTGAGTATGATCCTGAAATTCGTGAGCTAAAGGCTCGTTCATTTCTAATTGCGCCACCGTGTGGATTTCGAAAAAGGGTGACTTCAAGATGGAATAGAACTTATGGTTCAGGAATACTCGAAGAGTCAGTTCAGTGAATATTTACTGCCACAATTATTTGAGTGATATGTGGTGCTACATATGGTGTCGTGCCGAAATAATGAGGCGGTCGTTAAACAACGATCTTTTGTCGCTAGGTATGACTTCTTCGATATTTGTAAGACAACGCAGTTCGTCTGCAGACTAGCTTCGGTGCACTTCAATTGAATAGCAAAAGGGCTCATCTAAAAGATAAGCCCTAAAGTCTATTTGTTTAATATATCGGGACGAGAGGAATCGAACCTCCGGCCTCACCCACCCCAAAGGTGCGCGCTACCCCTGCGCTACGTCCCGGTCGCCTTGGCTCTAAAGCCATGCATTGATGATTATACAGTATGTATTTGGCAGTTAGGCGATGTAACCACGCCTGTCTGGCGCCTTTATCTGTTGAAAACCCGGCTTTTGACCTAGTTGGCCAGCATCCCCCGGTTTTTAGAATGGATGTTCATACCCTTTTATATTATGAATACTGGTAAAATTGTCTCTTGGCAGTCATTGCCAAATTTGGCAAGTTTACCAAGACCCCGGCAGGCCAATGCCCCGCTTACCTAGCTATCCCATAAGGATCAGGAAACATTTGGATGTTCTGTGCAAGTTGATGTAGCCTCACTTTTTCCCTTTCCGCTGGATGACTTCCAGCTAGAGGCGATTAATCACTTAGAGAGCGGTAAAAGTGTTGTAGTTTGCGCCCCGACGGGTGCTGGCAAAACAGTCATTGCTGAGTACGCAGTTGAGATGGCGCTAATGTCTAATAGCCGCTGTTTTTACACTACGCCACTTAAAGCCCTGTCCAATCAAAAGCTCTTTGACCTGCGCAAAAAGTACGGAGAGGATAAAGTCGGTCTCCTCACTGGTGACCAGTCACTTAACCGTGATGCGCAGATAGTTGTGATGACCACCGAGGTCTTCCGCAATATGCTTTATGGCACCATCCTTGGTGACGTCAAACGCAACTTGCAAAATGTATCCAGTGTTGTCCTCGACGAATGTCATTATATGAATGACGCCGATAGAGGCACAGTCTGGGAAGAGTCCATCATCTATGCGCCTAAAAATATTCAGCTTGTCGCTTTGTCGGCAACAGTAGCTAATGCCCGTGAGCTAACCACCTGGATTGATGAGACCCATGGACCGACCGAGCTGGTCCTGTCTGATTTTAGACCGGTGCCGCTGCGCTTCCATTATTTTGGTGAGAGACGGATATATCCACTTCTAGCACCTGGCGGAGCAGTCAATTCTTTTCTCAAGACTAGATTTGGCAAAAAACGTTTTGTCGACAAACAAGAAAAACGTCGCCGTCCTCCAGGCGGTCTCTATACACATCCTGGCGATGTTTTGGCCAATTTGTCGGGACGCAATATGCTCCCTGCAATTTACTTTTTGTTTAGCAGACGCGGCTGTGAAGAAGCGATGAAAATGGCTCGCGGTAGACCGCTAGTCTCGCAGGATGAACAGCGCGAACTAAAAAGACGTGTCGCTGAATTTACCAAAGACAATCCCAATCTAGCCAGTCACCCGCATCTGCCTTATCTATTAGAAGGGCTCTCTGTGCACCATGCCGGTATGCTGCCGAGCTGGAAAGGCATGGTCGAAAAGTTATTCCAGGAAGGTCTACTCAAAGTAGTCTTTGCCACTGAGACTCTTGCTGCCGGTATCAATATGCCTGCTCGCTCGACAGTGATTAGCTCTATCTACAAGCGCTCCGATGAAGGTCATAGACCACTGATGGCGTCAGAGTTTTTGCAGATGTCTGGACGGGCTGGTCGTCGCGGTATGGACGAAGTCGGTCATGTGGTGATTTTGCATAATCCCTTTGAGCCAGTGGATGAAGCTGCCAGGTTAGCAACTGCCAAAGCTGATCCGCTTTCAAGCCGCTTTACACCATCTTATGGCATGGTGCTTAACTTGCTTGAGCGTCACACCATTGATGATGCTCGCGATTTGATTGAGCGCAGCTTTGGTCAGTTTTTGATAAACAATCAACTCGCACCTTTGTTTGAGCAAAAGATCTCTTGGGAGTCTGAGCTTATCAAACTAGCATCACCACTGTGTCCTAAAGAGCCCGGTGATTTGCCGCTCTATGCCAAGCGCCTCGAAAACGTTAGAGCCAAACACAAAGCGCTCAAGCAAATGGAAAAAGGCATAAAGACTACTGCAAAGGTAGCTAAAGACGAAGCCTTGATTGCCTATAACGATGTGCGCACATCAATACAGGATTTGGTCAAAGAAGCTTACTCCATGCCCTGTCACGGCTGCCCTGTGCAAAAGCCATGCAGCAAACAAACTGAGCGCATCCAGCAACTAGAAAAACGTATCCGTGATCTCGATAAGCGCGTCAAGCGCGAGACCACTTATTACTGGCGTACTTTTGAAGCCCTGGTCGATATCCTGCGCAAACAGGAATTTATCTTTGGCAACAGACCGACCGAGTTGGGGCGCACCGCTGCTGGTATCAGAGGGCAAAACGAGCTGTTCTTAACCGAGATGGCCATGAGTGGCATTTTTGAGACTCTTGAGCCTGCTGAGTTGGCTCCTATCCTCACTGCCCTTGTCGGTGATGACTCGCGGGCAAAGGACAATATGCGTGTGCGAGTCAGTCCACAAGTAGAGATGGCTCTTATCGAAGTGCAAAAGCTACAACGCAAAATCTTGCGCCTGCAAAAAGATCATGATGTCGAAATCCCCATAACCATTGGGGTCAGCCTCTGTGGTCTGACTGAGATGTGGGCTCAGGGTGCGACCTGGGAAACAATCAGACGCTCTACTCCCTATGATGAGGGTGATGTGGTGCGCAGCATGAGACGCACACTGGACCTGGCCAGGCAGTATGTAAGAGCCAACGGTATCCCCGACAAAGTACAGGATCTCTGTCAGCGGGTGGAGTTACTACTCAACCGCGATGAAGTATCCGAGGACTTTTAAGGGTCCTTTTTGGCAATAGCAATTGCAGCGCTTGCTTTTGCAGTACTTGATCGGTAATTGACTTGTGTCAGTTAGCTCTCGGCGTTGCTAGCCAGTGTGCCCCACTCGAAGTGGTGACCCTGACTGTCTGTGGGTAGCCAATTGACATAAAATCCAATGGGATTTTTTTTGATGCTGCCGAGCTCTCTGTCGCTGGCATAAAAGGTCTGTTTATGACCATCGGGGAATTCGACAGCCACTAGTTTGACCCAGGGATAAACCTCAATAGTGCCGCCGGCTTTGGGTTTGATGCTAACGAGACTGCCATCGGGCGAGACTGTCATGACGCCTTCTTTGCCTTTAATCACCTTTTGGGCGTTGGCTAAAAGTGCAATTTCTCTGGTCTCACGACCAAGCTTGAGTGTGGCGTACTTGGCTCCACTGGCTGTCTCTTTGATGATGGCTGAGCGCTTGCCGAGATTGCGCTTATAGAGTAGTGAGCCGTCGGCGTCCACTGTAAGCTCGGAGAGGCGCACGCCTGGTGCCATAGAGTCTGTGTAGAGCGGGGCGCTAGTGGTGCCAGTGGCCAGGGCAATAGTGCGACCGGTGCTAAAGCTGAGCTGTATTGGCTGACCAGACCTGTCGGTCTTAACTGTCAGCTGGATGCCACCAGCGTAGTCATATGTTTGGGTCAAAGGTGGTCTGGCTGTCTCGTAGAGACGGGCATCGATAACTTTTGGCTGCTTAGGCTTTTGTTGTTTGGCCTTTGTCAGCATCTCTTGCAGACCCTCTACCTCAACCTCGGCACTGGCCATAGGCGCAGTGGGCTGAGCGGCAGGTTTTTTAGCTGTTTTAGTCAGAGATCTGGCCATGATAAATACCTGTTAGTAAAGGTCGCCGGCTAAAGGTGGTCGATAGGATACGTAGTGGATGTTATAGCTTGTTAAGAATATCGCTTTGTATATAGGTCTGTCGAGTCATAATTTTATATGCCACATTGAGCAAAGATTAACTCGTGGTCGTCTCGGCTGATTTTAAGCCGACCAAAGATTAAATCAAATTGTCAAGAGGTGGGTGGTGCTCAGGGAGTGGCCACTGGCGTTGGCGCCTGGACTCGATTTTTAATCACTGCAATTGTTCCGGCAAAATTGCGATCAAAGGTAGTCCCGCTTGTGGAGCCGCCTTCGCTACTGGCTATGCCTTCGGCAAAGGTTTCTTCCGGTCCGCTTTTGCCACTCTGTAAAAAGTACGAGAGTGTCTTTGCGTCGGTTGCTGAGATTTTGGCTTTGTCATCGTCATAGGCTTTGCCAAATTCTGGCGATGAGGAGAAGTAGTTTAGCGCCGCATCTGCAGCGTGTCCGGCTTCGTGTCTGGTGATGTCGGCTGTGCGATTGCTCTTTTGCCATTGACCATTTGGTTGTTCCACGTCTTCAGCTACGACTATAAGCTTTTTGCCCGGGCTAAAGGCACCGTCCACTGCGTCCCAGGTCGACCCTGGCGGCCAGCCTCTGGGCTTTTCGCCTTTTAGCTCAGGTAGTGCATCAGTGAGACGTCTGGCCGGCACTAATTTGGCACCATCTTTTTCGATGATGTCCCTGACTGGCTTGGACATGGCGTTATAGGTGTTATTGACTGTATCCAAAAACTGTTGACTGGGTGGCAGGTGTTGCTCTGGCACCACTGGCGGTGTCTTGTCTGTCGGTACGGTGCTGTCACCTGGTTTGCCTACACCGTTACCTATGCCAGTGCCAGTGTCTGGTGTATTGGTTTTGCTACCATCGCCAGCTGGTGTTTTGCCAGGCTCCAGAGTTGGTGCTTTATCCAGAGATTTATCCGGTGCTTTTTCTGGAATTTTTTCTGGACCTTTATCTGGACCTTTGTCCGGTGCTTGATCCGGCGCTTTGTCCTGAGGCAATTGTGGTGCGATGTCAGTTTTGCCCCGGGGTTGTTCGTCAACCTTGGGGGGTTCTTTTGGCTTGTCTAAGTTTGGTTTTTCGCTCTGGGGATCTTTTGTGCCATCTTTAGGCTGCGGCGTTTGCTCAGCTTTGGGCTCCTTCGCTGCTGGGTCGTCAAATGGGCTAACCAGTTTGATTTCGCCGCGATTTAAGCCGGAGAGGTGACGCAGTATGTTTTGATAGTTTTTGTCGCGGGGCTTATAGATTAGCTCGCCTTCGCCCTCTATGCCTGCTTTGCCGCGCGCTTTGAGGTTTAAGACGATGGACTCGTCATCAAGCATGCGGGCAGTCCCTATGGTGGGCTGCCTGGGGGTAGCTGGCTTTTCGGGCAGTATTTTGCGCGTGGGCACACCCCTGTCTTCAAACAGGATGTCTGCTCCGTTTAATTTACTTGTGGGAGCGGCAGCTTCTTTGGTTTTATCGCCATGTGAGTCCATGGACACCGTAGCCTTTTAAGGCATTTCAAAGTGGGAGTACATGGACTATATATACAGACCACAGTTTTGACGTTGGGATAGTTACGTAGACGGACTAAATTTAAGCTTGGCTCGCTTGAGTTTTAACTGACAAGCTCAAAAGCTCAGCCACCACCTGCTCAATTGTCAGCTCGTCGGTGTTTAGCTCGATGGCATCATCTGCCATAGTGAGGGGTGAGACCTCGCGTGTACGGTCTTTGTGGTCGCGGTCTTTGATTGCTGCCAAAAGTTCTTCAAATGCAGGGTGCTCGCCCTGACCACTCAACTCTTTGAGGCGGCGTCTGGCGCGTACCTCTGGTGATGCGGTGAGGAAGATTTTGAGTTTGGCCTGGGGCAATACCACAGTGCCAATGTCGCGTCCGTCGAGGACGGCACTGCCTTTGTCGGCTAGCTCTTTTTGTTTTTCTACCAGGACTTGTCTTACTTCCTTAAGGGCTGCCACCGGTATGGTTTGCTCCGACATCTTTTGAGTGCGGATTTCATGGGTGACTTCGCTATCTCCCACAAAGACTCTGATTTTGCCATCTGAAGTAGCATCGGCTGGCTTTAAGACAATACTGGTGGAAGCGGCCAGTTTTGCTATGCCCGGTCCATCGTTAAGAGATAGACCGTGCTGCAAAGCCAACCAGGTGGTAGCGCGGTACATGGCACCTGTATCTATATAAAGGTAACCGAGTTTGTCGGCGAGCTGTCTGGCTACCGTGGACTTACCAGCTCCTGCTGGTCCATCTATGGCAATCTGCAAAGTCCTGGTTTTTGCGCTCATTATCAAGTTGTTTACTTCTCTGATGGTGATCTGAAGAGGCCAAAGATCCACTCCAGTACACCACTGGCTGGCGGTCCGGCAATTGCCTGGGCTTCTTCAAGGGTAAGTCCGTCGTTTAATCCCTGCACTATTTTTACCACTTCACCTTCTTCGGGGAAGCGGCCAGTGGCTGCTTTAGAAAAAATGACGCGACCTTTGTCTTCAACATCGAAGTTGCCATCAGCACCGGGCTGAATCTGACAATCAGCTTTGAGTTGGGTCTCCAGTTCGGTGGCAAGAGCATCAGCTCTATCGCGATAACCGCACTCTGTGCAGTAAGTGATCTTGAAGCGCTTATCGGTCGATTCAGTTGCCATGCTTTCGTTATCTCCCAGAGAAAGAATAGACTTCCCTTAGCTTACTACGATGGGTTCTTAACAAACAGTCTCTTCCACCATGGCAGTGCAAGAAACTCGTTGTAGACCCTCTTGTGTTCTCTCAGAGCCGTTTGAGCGAGGACGAGATCGTCTTTTAATTCTCTTGTTTCTCTTGAGTTCACTTCAAGCAGACGTATCGATGATTGCAGCTCATTCATCATGCGCATTTCTTCCAGGCGCGCTCTTCTTTCGTCGGCTAGTTCTCTGTGGCAATCAGCCAGTTCGCGCAATAATTTTTCGACTTCGTCAGAGCGGTCGATGACAATAGTTGTGGCTTCCAGGTCTTCGTAGTTTTTATCGACCTTATCGCGTTTGCTTCTTACTGCCAGACCAAAAGAGGCAAGCTCTTTTTCTACGACTTGAGATGCTGATTGCAAAAGCTTTTCGAGTGTAAAAGGGTCTTCCGCTTTGCGGTTTTTATAGACCATATCATTTCCCTCGTTGCTGTCAGGCTGCCCGCTTTGTGGTGCGGGGCTTTCTTTAGTTACCAGGTCTTCAATGGCAGTGCAGTCAAAAGCGTTATCTACTTCTTCTGCTATATCAGCCTGCTCAGCGCCTTGTGGCTCGTTGGTCTCTTTTGTGCTGTAAGCTTTGCGGCTGTGTTTTACTCTAAAGCCAGGCGGTGGCACGACTCTCCACTCGTCTTGACCATCAATGCGTACTTTGCGTCCAGTCCAGCCCTCGGGCAGTTTATTGCCCCAGCGTCCCAGGATGGAGCGCTCCACGGCTCGAGGAGAGCGGCCCAGCATTCTTGCTGCTTCAGCAATGGAGAGCCAGGGGCGAGGGGTCTCGTAGGACCAGTCGCTGTATTCGCCGTATTCAAATTGCGTTTCTTGCTCTTCGCCTGTTTCTTCTTTGGTGCTCAGGTCTCTATCCTGGCTGGTTTCGACAAATTCTTGCATGGCCGGATGTTCGTTCGATATGTTGCTTTGGGTGGTTTGGTTTGCTTGTGGCAGTTCTGCTTTTGCTTCTACTGTGACTTCAGTTTGTTTTACTGTTGTCTGGCTGTCAGCCCTCTTTTCGGATGGTGAATCAGCATAGGCAGCCAGTTCTCTTTCAAAAATGTCATTGAGCACTTTGTCTAACAAGCTTCTTTCAGAATTCTTTGTCAGAGCGCTTTTAGGTTTGCCGGTTTTACTTTGATTCACTTAAATTTTCTCGTTTCAGGCTTTTGCACATGGATGCCAGTGATGCCTTTTTTGGACGTTACTAGTTTAGCGTTTTCAAGTGGCTGGGTCTTGAATTGTTGCTTAGTTGGCGGCGCAAATTGGGGCTTTTGATATTCATTCTTTCTAACAAAGATGTAAGCGTGCAAGCCAGAAGCAAAAGAGAGCAACCTCTTGAGGCTGCTCTCTTTTAAAATCTAGATTCAAGACTTACTTGATCAGTCTGGACTCTACTTTGGCCCAATCTACGTTGGCGTAGAAGGCTTCGATGTACTTGGGTCTGTCAGCTGGTTTGTAATCGAGCAACCAGGCATGTTCCCAGACGTCCATCACGAGAAGTGGCTTGAAGCCAGCGATGTTGCCTTCTTCGTGCAAAGTGATCCAGTGGTTGGAAAGCACTTTGGTTTCGGGATCTTGGAACAAGATAGCCCAGCCCACACCGCGCATAGCGCCGACTTTGAAGAAATCATTTTTCCAGGTTTCGATTGAACCATAGGTATCGATGATTGCTTTGCCGATTTCGCTGCTTTCTTTGAGTTCGCTGCCGCCAACTTTGAGGTTGCCAAAATAGTATTCGTGCAATCTCATGCCGTTGTACTCAAAACCATAACGGCGCTTGAGTTCAGCATACTCAGGAGTACCGCTCTTACCGGCTTCGGTCAGTTCGATGACTTTTTGGTTGAGTGTGTTGGTGTTGGCTACGTAGCCAGCATAAAGTTTGAAGTGGATCTCAAGGGTGTTGTCTGAGATACCGGTCAAGCCCAGAAGATGTTTGAAATCTTGCTCGACGTAGGGTTTGTAGGCGATTTTATTTTGAAGCATTTAAAACTCCTGTGCAAAGAAGTACTGGGGGGACATCCGCTACTAATTAGCAACGGCTCCAAATATTTCTGTTTGCGGATTGGTTGCTAACTTTTACCATAAAATCAGCTCACAAGCCCGTACTTGACGCCTAAATTCAGTCGTTCTTTAGTCTTTTTGCAGCTTTGCCCTTGGCAATAGCAAAAAAGCGATTTGGTATAGACCACTGCCAGTGGTGCTAGTTCCCCACGGGGCAAAAGTTTTGACTAACCCATGTTCTTGATTTGGGGGATTAGATCAGAGAGTTTTTTCTTACGTAGAGCGCCAGCCGCTCCTGTCGATTGTGTGATCGCGGAGTGCTCACCAGATGTGGTGGCGTGCTCGCCGGTAGTGCGTCCATAATCTCCAGTAGCGGCGCTGGATTCGGTATGATCGCCAGTGACTACAGTAGAGCCAGCTGTAACGGCCTGACTGCTGCCTGTGACAGCTTGATCCTTGGCTGATGCTGGACTTGAGTCGTGCTTGACTGGATGGACTACTGGGTTTTCGCCTGTGTCGTGACCGGTAACCAGTTGATTGAGGGATGGCTGCCCGGGTCTAGCCATAGCAGGCAGGGCGGCGGCAGTGGCATCGCTACGTCTTTTGTTGGCGTCAACCTGGGTGAGAGCTGGTAGAGCAGCGGCGGTGGCGTCGGCTCCGCGACCTTTTTGTAGGGCTTGAGCCAGTGGTGATTGGTGTGTGCCACTTTGCTGGTGTGATGTGGGCGTAAACTGAGCAGCGGCGCCAGTTGGACCGACTGGCTTTTGACCGGGGCTGTGTTGACTGGGAAATGCTGCCGCAATAATGGCGGGACTCCAGCCCAGTTGTTTAAAAGCTTCTTCCAGACTGGCTTTGGTCTTCCAGCAAATGCCCAGGGCAATCACTGCCTGCTCTGCTTTGAGTATGCCCTGAGCCATTAGCTCACTGCATTTGAGAGCAATCGAGAGCAAGTTTTGATCTACTGCTCCGGTGAGCATGAGCATCTGACCCATTAGCTGCGCATTGCGAGAGCCAGCTTTGAGCGCTTCTTCTATGTCTTTTGGACCGATGACGCCAGCTAATTGCAAAAACTGATAAAGAGGCAAGTTATTGCTGATTTGCTGCTTTTCGGGTTGTACTTTTTCGAGGGCAGCTTCAATGGAGATGCCTTCTTTTTGGATTAACTCCAGGACCTGACCGGAGAGATTGCGTCTCAATTTGCCGGATGAAACATAATTTTGGACTGACAGTGCTTGTTGCAAGATTGAGTCTGTGACATGACCGTTTTCGACCAGGACCTGACCTATGGGCTGCTCTCTCACCAGTCCCATTTCAACTGATTGCATCAGTTGCTCTTCGTTTATAAGTTTGGCCATGACCAATAGTTCGCCCAAACGTATGGTTTCGTTTGAGGGGACATTGATGCCGGTTTCTTCCAGTGTTTGCTCGATAGGTACCTGGCGATCTCTGGCAGCTTTGAGGCTGCTTATGGCCTGGTCTCTATCGACACGTCTATCGCGGATAAGGATTTGGGCATTGAGCACACTGGCCAGCATTTGCTCGGTGATCACACCGGTTACGACTAGCACTCGACCCAGTGGTAGACCGCTGGTCTTGCCGTGGGTGAGACTGGCTTCTAGTTGTTCATTTGTGACAAGACCGGCTTCGATAAGTAACTCGCCCAATTTGTTGGTCACTTGACCAGCTTGTTTGACGCCGAGTTTGGTCAGGGCTTCATCGAGAGTGCAGTTTTCGCGGGCGATAGTGCGCAGCGCTGAGACTGCTGAGTCGATATTGATAACGTTATCTTTGAGCAGCGATTGGCATTGCACAGCTGCTTGCAAATGCACTTCTGTCATAAAGCCAGACATAATAATGACGCGACCCACAGGCAAGCCCTGGCTCTTGGCTATTAACATAGCCTGGCGCAACTCCTCGGCTTTCAAGAGACCGGCGCTGGTGAGCAAATCGCCCAATCGGACCGGGTTTGATTGACCTTGTGGAGGGGGTGTTTGTGCTTGCTTCGCTGGGTCGCCTGCCGTCATATCTGCCTTGTGCTGATTGTCTGTTGTTGGCTCTCTCGAGCCTTGTCGCTAAGTAAAACCTGCTCTGGTTTTATTTAAGCCAATTTTTGCTGTATTTACTCGATAAAAAGCCAAGCATTACCAAATATAGATCTTATCGCAACTAGCTTTAAACCGGTCACACTGTTTGCAGTTTTTCCAGGGTTTTTGATGATTTTGAGAGATTGTCTTGTTTGCTCTTGTAAGCCCTCCTGCGATCTGCTTTTTTGTCTATTCTTTCTTGCCACTGGATATGGTGGCACAAATAAAAACCGGGCGACAGGCGCCCGGCTCTAAGACATTCGTCATTTGATATGTAACCACCTAGAGGTGGCGTGACCTATTACGGGTAAAGTAGACAGTCAAGATTGTGGACTGATGGGGCTCTAACTGAATTCCTCCGCTAGAACTTTGCCTACAAGGTTTATCTTCCCGGTGTAATACGTCCTATAACTTGTTAACCAATGAAAAATCAAATTTAAATTGTAGAGTGTAAGCCAGCCAACACTTTTGCCATTTAACCTTTAAATAGACGCGCAAATGCCCAGACAATCACCGTTGCAATGGGAAAAGCCGTATGTACTATTAATCTTTCTGGGTGTAGACTTCGGTCAATTGGTGGAGTACCGCCAGGGTTTTCCAGGTTTTGATTCAATTGGACAAATTCCTGCTGTCAATTAAAAAGCGCTTCCTTGTACCGGCTATCGTCCTGTCCGGCATAGGTGTCTGGCTTTCGATTTGTCATGTGCACTATCAAAGTTACTGGCTTGGCACGATTTACCGCGTGCAGACAGCCGACTTTAATATGCTCCACCACACTATGCCAGCCGTGCTCTCTGACATGATTCTGGCCGATCGTGATGACCTGGTGCAGCGTACTCTGGATTCTACATATGGATTGTTTGGGCTGGTTATAACTGACCCCAGTGGCGAGAATATCTTGTTCCGTACAGACAAGGTCTACCACCGCAACTCCTGGCAAGACAGAGTGCAGCCCGACATGCTCCTCAAAGAGAGCGAACCCTACGATCTTTTGACCGACCCACCCCAGCTAGAGCCACTCTTTGAACATAAAACACCGCGCTCAGATGCGGCTATCAAAGTAGCTTCACCGGCCAAAGGCGCCAAAGTACTGGGACGTCTCTATTATCTGCGCAGCTCGCCACCTGGCTTTTCGCAAGATATAGGCAATTTTTTAGTGACTGGTCCCTGGGAGATGTCTGGCTCCAAGCGCGGCTATTTTTACATCACCCTATCTTGTGTGGGCTTTTCGCTCGCTCTACTTCTACTTATATATTTGCGCAAGCGTGGTCTTGAGCTTAAGCAAGTGGAGCTCGAGCATGTCAGTCGTGAGCTTGAGATCCGCAAAAAAGCCCTCGAAAACCTGGGCAATGAGCTAGCTACTCAAAAAGCCCGTAAGGTCTGGCTGGAGCGTGAAGCCGACCAGGCTTACAAGCGTGCTATCAATCTCAAGCAGTCTCTGGAGCGATTGAGAGAGTCCCTTGTGGGTGCCATGCCCGCTCAGAGCGTGCAGACTAATCGTACTTTTGCTGAGATGCAGGGTGATTTGAGTGGACAAAATAATTTTGCGCCAGCCGCTCCGATGGACTTAGATCCGCAATCTGTCCAGTTTACTCCGGTCAATCCGCCCACTCAGGGACGGCCCAGTCAATTTAAGATACGTCCGCCAGTAGCGCCGCCAGGCTCTATCCTGGAAGAAATCGAAGGGCTTTTGCCGGCCCTCTCCGAAAACGCTAAGAACTTGCGCTCGCAAGCAGATGTATTGCAGGACTACTGTGCCGCTCTTGAAGAGCGTCAAGTTGAGATGCGCAAGATCGTTGACAACGCCTTTGTCAAATCAAACGCACTTTTGACGGCAGTGGATACACGCATCATTAATCCACAAGAAAACAGCCCCCCGGCTACAGATTACATGGATATGAGTCCGCGTTAATCAGTCTCTTTGGGGCTGGCATCGGGACCAATATTTCAGAAGGGCGCGAGTCGTGCTAAGCTTATGCAACTGGTTAGGCTTCCGGTGAGAAGCTTCTGTCTACCGCCCACGGCGGTAAGCTGCTTTATTGAGCCAGTAGTCGCTCAAACCCAAGTGTACCGGCTATAAAGCCTCCTTGAATGAAGCAAGCATCCGGCAAGAAAACTGCGCTAACTTTAACTGCTGTCCAAGAAGCGAGCAGTGAACCCGTTTATCGCCGTGGAGTGCAATATTATCGGCGCAAAAAGGTCCTCAAATATACAGAGGACGAAGGTGTCTCAAATATTGAGGCTCTTGTAATCGGCTCAGAGCCACAACCCTACAAAGTGGTTGTCACTATCGACAGTCCTGAAGTTTTTAAGGCAGAGTGCTCTTGCCCTTATTTTGAAGAAGTCTGCAAACACTCAGTGGCAGTCTTGCTCACCCATATTGCCCGGCACAATCCCGGCATCCGCTTTGATCTAAACGAAGGCACCGAGCGTCGTGACGTAGCAGTGGAGCGGGCGCCAAAAGCCAAAGAGTTGTTAGACGATCCTCGTGACGAAGGTATCGTGCCTGATGCGCGCGAGTTTGAGCTTGGTCTACTTGTCCTCGAAAAACCGCTGGCAATGATTGTCGGTCAGGTGCCCACCGAGCCTCAGGGCAAGGTCAATATTTTAAAAGTGCCACCAGAGACACTAAACTTTTTCCCCGAAGAAACACGCATATGGCGTCTGGCTAAATATCTCACCTCTTTGCCACAGACTACTAAAGGCACTGCTGGTGGTCACCGCATCCCGCGCGGCGAAGAAGGTATCGTCATAGGCCACCTCAGTCTATGTGCCAGGTTGCTCAATACTGGCACCGAGAACAACGCCGAAATCACTTTTAGTGAAAAGTCACTAAAACCACGGGCGGTGCTATCCGAGACCGAAAACGGCGAACTTTTGCTCAAAATCGAAGGTGTTACCGAAGAAGGCGTGCCCGTTGAGCACCCTGTCTTTTTTATGGGTACCTCAAGCTGGATTCTCTCCGAAAACGTCTTTTACCCCATTGATTTGAGTGGCTTCCGCAATACACAGTATTACGATAGCTTTGGCTGTATGAATATCAAACTTGAGCATGTGCCCAAGTTTTTGTCGGTTGATTTGCCACTCTTATTAAAGCGCATGCCGGTCATCTTTGATGAGACTTCTGCGCCTTTTCCTGTAGCCATAACTGAGCCACCACAGGTAGTGATCAAACTATCAGAGAGACGTCAGCTCGGCAGTAGCTCTAGTACTGTTATTTCGTCCTCTAGTGCCGCCAATAGCAAAGAGCGCTCAGTCAGTGAGTCCACATCCCTTGAGGTCACTCTCGGCTTTAGATACGGCGATCTTGTGATGCAGTCTCGCGATGAGACCAGTGCTGTGGAGTCCGAAAAATTTACCAGAACTATATCTGAGAGCGGTCAGAGTGTCTGGGTCGAAAGACAGTGGGAACTAGAAAACCAGGTCCGTCGCATCCTCACCAATATGCAGCCGACTCGCACCATTGCTGATAGATTTAGCTTTGTCGATGAGCCTGCTTGCGAAGTGCTTTATCAGCTCCAGGCTGAGCAAGTGCAAGACTGGGAGATAGGTGGTTTTGAGCAGCTCAAGACTCTCAAAGTACGTAAAGAACAGCTATCTCTCAAAGCTGCTCTGTCGCTTAAAAAAGAATCCTACAAGTTTGATTTTGATCTGGTCTGCCTATCGGACAACGAAGAAGTACCATTTCCGTCGGTTATCGAAGTCTTATTCCGCAACCGCAACTTCCTCAAATTGCCCAGTGGTGATTTTGTCCGTATCCCCACCACCACACTACTCTCCTTGCTCAAGTCGATAGGTCAGAGCAAAGACAGTGCTCGTCCGCTTTATCAAGCTCTTGGTATTTTGCACGCTCTTGAGACCCACGAGATTACCGTGGATTCTGACAAGGGCTTCAAAGAATTCATCCATAAAATCCATAACTTCCGCGAATTGCCACCGCTGGAATTGCCACCTGAATTTAAAGGTGAGCTGCGCGAATATCAAAAAGAAGGTTGCAACTGGCTGATGTTCCTCAGGGAATACGGACTGGCTGGTATCCTTGCCGATGATATGGGTTTGGGTAAAACAATCCAGGCGCTCTCACTTTTGCTCAAGCACTATAAGAGTGGCAAAGACCGTGCGCCGTCCCTGGTTGTGGCGCCGACATCGGTGGTCTACAACTGGCTATCCGAAGCTTCTAAATTTACGCCAACCCTCAAAACAGCGCTGTTTTTAGGTCGCGACCGTGGCGAGCTACTGGCTAAATTATCCAAAGAAGGCGGCGCTAAGCCTCAGGTGATATTCACCACATACGGTATTATCCGCCGCGACTACGAACAACTCAAAAATATCCAGTTTGAGTTTCTCATCCTGGACGAAGCGCAAAATATCAAAAACCCAGAGTCAGTAGGGGCTGTTGCCGCCAAGAGTCTCAAAGCTTTTCACCGCCTGGCATTGTCTGGTACTCCAGTCGAAAACCGCCTCAAAGAACTCTGGTCTCTGTTTGACTTCCTAATGCCAGAGTTTTTGGGAGCCTACAAAGACTTTAACGAAGTATTTGAAAGACCCATCGAAGCTGGACTGGAAGGCGCTGGTCAGAAGCTGCGCAAGATTGTCAATCCATTTATATTGCGTCGTCTCAAAAGTCAGGTCGAAAAAGAACTACCAGCTCGTACCGATATCATCCAGCTTTGTGAGCTTGATGACGAACAGCGCTCGCTCTATCTCGATGTACTCGATGAGTGCCGCGCTAAGGTCTTTAATGAGATTGCCTCCAAAGGTATTAAACGCTCCAACTTTAGTGTACTGGCGGCTCTATTGCGCTTGAGACAAGTTTGCTGCGACCCACGACTGCTCAAAAATCCTGGCGACAAGGTGACCGAAAAATCGGCCAAGCTCGACGCCTTTATCAATATGATTGGCGAAATCGTCGAAGAAGGACACAAAATCCTGGTATTCAGTCAGTTTGTCGGAATGCTTACTTTAATCCGTCAACAACTAGAAAAAATCGGTTATACCTACGAGTATCTTGACGGACAGACTCCTGCCAAAGAACGTCTTGAGCGTGTCGATAAATTTAACGAATCGCCAGAGATACCGATATTTTTGATCAGCTTAAAAGCTGGTGGCACTGGTCTAAACCTCACTGGCGCGGACTATGTCATACACTATGACCCCTGGTGGAACCCTGCTGTAGAAAATCAAGCCACAGACCGGGCACACCGTATTGGTCAGAAGCGTCATGTCTTTAACTACAAACTGATTACGCGCGGCACTGTCGAAGAAAAGATTTTGGCATTGCAAGAGAAGAAAAAAGAGCTGGCTGAATTGGTCATTGGCGGAGACGACAATGTGGCAAAAGAATTGACCCAGGAAGATCTGGAATTCTTGTTCTCCTTTTAATTGTGGGCATAAATTGCATATCAAAGTCCCCGAACTAGCTTTAGTCGTCGTCACAGGCACCCCGGAGTCTGCCCGCCTGGATTTTTGTGCTCGCAATTTTAAAGAGTCAGAGCTCTTGGATGATATCCACAATTTAAGCAGTCGCCTGGAAGCAGGCGGATTGACTGTCTATAGTCAATCTGAGTTGGCTGCCACTGAGCGTATCGAATTACTCAAACGGGCCAGCGAAAACGATGTTGATTGTGTCGCTATCTTGCTTGATACTCAAAAGCGCACGGTGAGCCAGCGCGCCAGACAACACAGCACTCTCAAGGACGATGGCTTTAGACATGCTTATGTACTGACCTCGTTAGAGCAAATTGGTCAGACCGATATCGAGCGTTTGCCTTTGAGCTGCAACCTCGGTGAGCAAACCGGTCCTTTTGATATTATCGGCGATGTGCACGGCTGCATTGATGAGCTAGACATGCTCTTGCAAAAGCTCGGCTATGATATCTGCCCCGAGAGTGGTTATCGCATCATCCATCCAGATGGACGCCAGATTGTCTTTTTAGGTGATCTGGTGGACCGTGGACCCGATGCACCAGCTGTGCTGCGTCTGGTTATGGCAGCAGTAACTAGCGGTCGGGGATTTTGTGTGCCTGGCAATCACGATGCCAAACTATTGCGTCACTTAAATGGACACAAAGTCAGTATCACCCATGGCCTAAAAGAGACTCTAGAGCAATTTGAGGTGCAACCCACCGAGTTTAAACTCGCTGTACAGGACTTTCTTGATCCCTTGCCGTCGCATTTGATTTTGGATGGTGGCAAGTTAGTGGTGGCCCACGCTGGCATTAAAGAGAGCTACCAGGGTCGCAGCTCTGGTCGCATCAGAGCCTTTTGTCATTATGGTGATACCAACGGTGAGACTGACTCTTTTGGTCTACCGGTGCGCTATAACTGGGCTCTCGATTATAGCGGCGAGGCCATGGTGGTCTATGGCCACACACCAGTGCAAAATGCTAGCTGGCTCAATAAGACTATCTGCATCGACACTGGCTGTGTATTTGGTGGCAAGCTCACAGCTTTGCGCTATCCATCCAAAGAAGTAGTCTCAGTACCGGCCAATAAAACGTATTACGATACACCGCGCCCATTTTTAAACAGTCCAGCCTGGGGCAGCGCTAATCCGCGCAACCCTCGCTAGTCAAACTGCACTGACAAGGTTGCCAGCCACTGGCATATGGGGCAGTATGTACTGGGCTAACTGAGCGCGACTGGCGTCTTTTAGTGTGCTTAAGTCGACAGCTCTGGCTCTGTCTTTTGGCAAAAATTGAGCCAGTTTGCTGGCAATTGATTTAAGCTCATCTTTGCTGTAATTGCCCTCGGGATTAAAGCTCAATTGCTCCTGGTCATAAGGCAAAATATCAAGCAGAGTCAATATCTGTATAGCGCTAAAAGCTGGATGCTCAGGGGTTATGTCGTCAAACCACATGAGTGGGGCGCCCAGGGACAGGAGCTTGCATTGTAAGGTCAATATATGATGATGCAAGTGATTGAGGGCGACATTGTACTCTCTAGCTACCGCTACTGCTGCACCACAGGCAGTGCCGATGCCCCACTCTATGGGGTGTAATCTGTAGGCACCATTTGTGATATGGGTCACTCCAATATTTTTGCAACCGGCCATGAGATTGGCTGTGCTACTACTTACCAGGGCACCATAAGGTATCTGAAACGGCTTTGTCTCTTGGGCAGTATCTGGTACTTCTTGCAGTCCGTGGATATCGACAGGATAATGGCCGATACCTATGCTGTCACTAAATTGGCAAGCTCTTGCTTGCGGATTTTTGCCTGCTACGATTTCTTCTTCTTTGACGATTTTGCAAGCATCGAGTCGGCGCGCTTCGCGGATATAGGGATAGAGTGAGAGTCCGTCTCTAGAGCCCATCAAGTCATAGTCCAGTTTTAGCTCAGGGTAACCTTTGCCACCATCGTCGCGTGGAGCTGCTGTTTGCAGCCAGTATATAAAGCCCATACTGACTTGTTTGGCCAGTTGCAATGCTCTGGATGCTGCACTGGCTGTGACATCGATGATGTTGTGTCCGCGCAGGTCGTTAGCATCCCAGTTGATCATCGATAAATCTAGGCTAAATTGCCCGTCAAAAAGCTCTGCCGCAATCAGTCGCCGGTAGGTCCAAAAGGGCAGGAAGTGCTTGGCTTTGCCAGTGACAGGGCAGGTGCCATCATATTCTTCGAACATTTTAAAGCCAAAGAGCGAAAACTTACCAGCATTATTAAACTGGTCATAGCCAGCTGGTTTGGCGATGGTGTGATTTTGTCCAGTCTCAAAAGTAAGGACAAAGGGATAAGTAAAATCCTGGACATTGTCACTATCGCCCTGTACTGGCGCATGGGCCTCTTGCGTCCGACTTTTGTCATCTGAGCCTGTAAAGTATGGGGTTTTAGTCAAGGCAAGTAAGTCACCAAGCTCGGTGGCATCGATTGTGTACTCGGGATGATATTCACTAAACTGACCATCGTCGAGATTGACATAAAGCACGCTCTCCACCAGCTGTCCGCTGGCAATGACTCTGGTTTTGGCGTCAATTGGTTTTAAACGGGTGAGTATTTGGAGGCGTCCCTGGCTCACATATGGTGCCAGCATATCCTCCAGTACTTTAAGACCTAGACGCGGCTCAAAGGACAATCTGGTCACCCAGTTGAGGCCAGGATTGAGCCTGGGGTCTGCTTTGGCGGCAGCTTTGATGTTGGGCAGATTTTGATAATGCGCTCTAATTGTCTGGCGCATTTTGAGATAACTACTGGCTGCACCAGTTGTTTCGACCCATTTGTTCTCGTCCAGGGCTGAAACTCCCTGGCTGGTCATTTGACCACCAATCCAGCTGGTTTCTTCGGTCAATATTACTTTTATTTTTGTATCTGCTTGTAAGGCACTGAGAGCTGCTGCCACTCCGCCCATGCCAGCGCCACTGATGAGCAAGTCGGTGGTCTCAGCTAGTGGCGGGGCACTGAGGTTAAATGTCTTGACGGCTAAACTTGGGTCGCCATCAATAGTAACGGCCTCGACATCAAGCACTTGATAGCTCTTAGTGCTATCGGCATTGTAAAAGTACGATTTGCCAGCTGCCCCTGTTGTCACTTTGCTCTCCTTAAGTGAGCAGTAATTTTAGCTCAGTTTATTTGATATGGGTTATTATTTGGCGGTCCATGGCAAGCAAAGGTGGCAAGAGTGCAAGTATCAGCAGCGGTCAAAGCTAAAGCATCGGGCATCAAACTGGTTTTGATGGATGTAGACGGAGTTTTGACTGACGGCAAACTTTACTATATCCCCGGACCAGATGGTAAACCAGCCGAGTTTAAAGGGTTCAATTCACAGGACGGTGCTGGTTTACATTTCCTCAACTGGAGTGGTATCAAATCCGGTGTGATAAGCGGACGTGAGTCGATAGCTGTGACTGAGCGTGCTCGTATCCTCAATATGACTTATGTCTATCAGGGCTTTCTTGATAAAGTAGCTTCATACGAGGAAATTTTGGCAAAAGAAGGTCTGACCGATGAGAGTGTCGCTTTTATTGGTGATGACTTCCCTGACTATCCTCTTTTAAAGCGTTGTGGCTTTAGTGTCGCTGTTGGCGATGCCCGAGATGAGCTTAAAAGCCGCGTTGACTATGTCACCAGAGCCAACGGCGGACAGGGCGCCGTCAGAGAAGTGGCAGAGATAATCTTGCAGTCTCAGGGACTGTGGCAAAAGATGCTCGATAAATACGGTATAGCTTAAGCAGCCATAGTGCGGTTGCCGTTTAGATTGTTTTTGCCGGCCATTGATTGAGCTTGACCGAGTGATTCGCTGACCATACCTTTTGTCATCATTACTCTCAGCATTGCCGATGGGTCGACTTCGCTGGCGAGCATTTTGATGCTTGCTTCCAGTCCACCAAGTGTGGCGCTCAAAGCAGCGATGTCACTGCCAGTTACTCTGCCTGAGCTGGCTTTGCCGAGGATTTCGGCAGCCATTGATTGGGCATTGGCTACAGCACTGAGTGCTTTTGCTTCTTGACCGGCTGATTCTGTTTTGCGATTAAAAGCGACATTGGCGTCATAGCTGGTATGACCAACAGTGCCATATTTATCGATGGTGACGCCATCTCCAAATTGGGTCGTATTGGTTTTGCTATTGTAGACAGTGCCATCATTTGTGCGGATAGTATCGTTACCAATTACAGTACCGTTGCGCAGATCGGTGATATTACCGTCTCTTTTGATGTCAAATTTGGGAGTTTGCAAGCCGTCTTTGGTCAGCTTTGCATCAAAACCTTTGCCTTTGATAGTAGTATCAGAAGTGCCGGGTTTTGTGGTGCGTACTACTCCATCGGGAGTGGTTGTGGTGCGTGTACCATCTGGTCCTACCTCGGTGGTGGCGCCGTTCATAGCGGCGGTCAACGTTACTGACGCTGGATTGTTGGTATCTTGAGTTACTGTGATTGAATCACCGCCAAGAGTGTATGTCCTTTTGAATTTATTGAGACTATCAATGTCTTCGCCGCATTCTTCTTTGAGCTTGAGCCATTGTTCTCTTGTTAAAGATCTATCAGGGCTGCCATCAAGTGAGCGTTCGACCCAGCGTCTGTCTTTGCCAAAAAAGTAATGACCATCATCTCTCGATCTGATCACTTCACCATTTTTGCCAACTACCAGGATTTGTATCTTGCCGTCTTCGCCCTTCTTGACCATGGCAATGCCGTTTTCGAAGGTGACGATACCGGACTTTTCTTTGCCTAAGGCAAGGAGATCTTGATAGGCTTTGTCTGGATTATTAAAGTCTATTTTGCCGGGCATGGCAATAATGCGGGCATCTTTCATCTCGGTGATTACTTCGCCCTTATCGTTTACAGTGTCCGAGATGATTTGATTTTTGCCATCAACAATATAAACAGAATTTGTATCGATGTTGTATCTCAGTGCTGAGCCGTTTTCACCGGGGATATCGACTATATTGTGGTCATCGTAGCGGCGTAGTTCTAATTTGCCGTCAGGACCGATTACATCTTTGGTGCCTTTAGATGAGTCGCTGACATATTTTCTGCCGTCTACTGTCAAAGTGGTGACACTACCTTCCTGACGGAATACTTCTTTGCCTTGAGCATCGCGTCTGACAATGGCATTGCCTTCGTGACTTATTTTCCATTCAGGATGTTTTTTTAGCAAGTCATCATTCATTGAGCTAAAGATTTTGTCAGAGCTGGCGCTGCTTTCTCTGATTTTCAGATTGTCTTGCTTTAATTCTTCAGCTGTACGCTGTTTGACCGTGTTTTCTTGCATTACTGATTGCTCGACGTCAGTGGCAACCTGGATTTTCATTTCCTTACCAGCGATTTGGTTCAGACTCTTATTGGCGTCTGCTTGTGTTTTGGCATCAACTTCATTGGCTTTTTCTTTTACTTCGGGTAGACCCAGTGACTTACGGAAGTCTCCAAAGCTACCACTGGCAGTATTATCTTTGCAGACTTTGGCGTTTATCATTTCATTGGCATAAGCATTGTCGAGAGCCAGGCTCAGTTTGCTTGTGCCCTTAAGATTGTCGGCGATTGACTTAAACTCATCTTCGCTATAAGCACGGCTGCCTTTTTGTGTATGGCTAGAGGCTTGTACTTCCTGAAGCATTTTGGCTGCAGCAAAAGCCTTGTTTTGCTCAGGATTTAGGATGTCTATTTGTTTTTCAAAGGGATTGCGCACGCCGCTGTTTTCGGCAGTGGTGGTAGCTGCGTCAGCTTTCTTTTCTGGTTTTGGCTCAGCTGCTTCGGGGCTAGACACTTTAGTTACCTTTGAGAATAAAAATTGTGGATCAATTGTTGCTCGCCCATGTCTATATGCAGTTGGCGGCAAAATTGGAAAACTTCTTTTGCGATTTAATCTTTTATCGGCAAAATACCAGAATGTGCCAGGGGGCGCCCCTGAGCATTGGCTATACTAAAAATAGACGGAACTTACCGGCTTTTGGTCGAGGCAAAACAAGTTGAATACCAGGCGCGTCCATGACGAGCAGGACAAGTATCTAATTGATGGCGGCTATTATCATGTCCAGCCTGAGACCGGGGCTCTGGCTTGTGATTTGTGTCCGCGTGCCTGTGTCCTCAAAGAGGGGGACAGGGGTTTTTGTTTTGTCAGACAAAATCTGGGCGGCAAAATGAAGCTGACCACCTATGGTCGCAGCACCGGCTTTTGTGTCGATCCTATAGAAAAGAAACCGCTCAATCATTTTTATCCAGGTGAAAGTGTGCTCTCCTTTGGCACAGCAGGCTGCAATCTGGGCTGTCAGTTTTGTCAAAACTGGTCTATCAGTAAGTCTCGCGAGATTGAGCTTTTGAGTGAGAGCGCTATGCCTGAGGATATCGCTCTGGCTGCCGGCCGGCTCGATTGTCGGGCTGTGGCTTTTACCTATAATGATCCGGTGATTTGGGCTGAATACGCCATCGACACAGCCATTGCCTGCCATGAGCGCGACATAAAAACCATAGCTGTTACCGCTGGTTATATTACGGACTTAGCCAGGGGCGACTTTTACGAGCATATTGATGCTGCCAATGTGGACCTTAAGGCTTTTTCGGAGGCTTTTTATAGTCGGGTCACACTATCGCATCTCGCTCCTGTGCTGGATACACTGGTCTGGCTCAAAAATGAGAGTGATGTCTGGTTTGAGGTCACCAATCTGATTATTCCTGGCGAAAATGACTCAGATAAAGAGTTTGAATCAATGTGTGCCTGGTTTGCCGAAAACCTGGGTGTGGACGTACCCCTGCATTTTACGGCGTTTCATCCAGACTTTAGGATGCGCGACAGAAGTGCTACACCCCAGTCCACTCTCAACAAAGCCTATGATATTGCCCAAAAACACGGACTGCGCTATGTCTATGTCGGCAATGTAGACGACGAGCGGCGCCAGAGTACTTATTGTGGCGAGTGTCACAAGCTTTTAATCGAGCGCAACTGGTATGAGATTGGCAAGTACAATATCCAGGATGGCAAATGTCGGCTTTGTCATGCCAATGTCCCCGGGGTCTTTGGCAAGAGCAAAGGACGCTTTGGCCGTCGGCGCATCCCGGTCAGTCTAGAAGGACTAGGTACTTGAAATTTAGCTGGCATCCCTCTGTACCGCTCCTTTTGTCAAAAAGCTTTGCCCATCAATTGCTTGCTCTGACGCTTATATTGAGCGCTTTTACTGGCGGTAATGGGGCAGTTGCCGGACCAGAGCTGCCTATTGATGACTTACAAAAACAAGCCGCCAGTGTTGCTCCCCATCTCAGCAATTTGAGCCTGGTCCAGGGTCTGGGCCGGCGCCGCAAAGCCAATCCCCTGCCCTATCAGCCGATGCAGCAGTACGACGCTCCCCGCACCAATGAGTTAGGGCAGCACGAAGCTTTTTTGAGATTGCTCTTGACCGCGGTGGGTTTTGCAGGAATATTAATAGCTATACTTACCTTGCGCTCACTGCCCCCACGTCGGACTGGCAGCTAACAAGGACCCGGAAGTCTCTAACATGGACCTTTTGGAAAGAATCTTGCTGTTCATAATCGGTCTCATTTTTATGGGCGGCGGCGGCATTTTGACCAAACAGGGCTTTGATGATGCCAAAAACGTATTTGAAACTCTTGTTTTTGGCATGCTAGTCATGACAATGGGCTTTATGCTCTGTATCTGGACTTTTGCCGGTCCTCCGGACTAAAGGCTTCTTATAAACAAAAATGAGGCATGTAGTACACTTTTTGTGTCCTCATCAAAGGTAAATAAGTAATGTCCAATATCAAGGCAGGCAAGACAGGTCAACTCAATTGCGCACTTTGCGTAGCCACAGTTATTTCACTCACATTCAGTGCTTTTGTCTCAAGTCAGCCAGGGCATGCTAAATCAGCCAAGCAAGATAGCGCTAGCGAATCATCTAAAGAAGATGCCAAAGCCGGTCGCGCTGGTAGCTGGCGGACCAATACTCAGGGTGCACCGTCGGTAGAGGCATGCCGCAAGAGAGTAGCCGCCAAGCCCGATGATGCTATTGCTCATAATGACCTGGGCTGGGCTCTGCGTCAAAATGGTGACGCCAAAGCTGGTGTGGAAGAACTCAAAAAAGCTATTGCTCTTAATGACAAAATGCCCGAAGCTCACACCAACTTGAGTGTCTGCTTGATTGACCTGGGCAAAGTCGATGAGGCGCTGGTCGAAGCTCGCAAAGCTGTCGATCTGGACCAATCTAAGCCAGTCTTTCACGTCAATCTCGGTAATGCTCTCTCTGCCACTGGCGATAACAAAGCTGCTGTAGAGGAGTACAAACTCGCTATCCAGCAAAAGCCTGAATACGAAAACGCTCACTACAATCTCGGTCGCGTGCTCGATTTGATGGGCGATAGCAATGAAGCTGGTAAGGCACTGAGCCAGGCTCTCAGACTCGATCCTGAAGACAGTCGAGTACTCAAAATCCTGGACCATATCGTTAAGTAATTTGCTGCGCATCTATCTTATCGTCGCCTCGATTTTTCTTGGTCTGACTCTGCCTATTGGCGTTGTCGCTTTGTTTCAGGCTGGCGATTTGATGGTCAATAGCAATAGCCAAAATAAGCTCTTTTTGCAGACAGCATTTTGCTCCATTGTCAGCTATCCCTTTGCTGTAATGATGGCGCTCTTTGCCTCCTGGTGGGCTTACAAAAAAGGCGAAACTGCAAAGCTAATAGTGGCTTATACTTTGATGCCTTTTTTAAACATACTGGTGCTATTTGTTATTGCTTCTTTTGCAAAATAGCTTTTGGTAATTCCCAAAATAAAAGGAGAGCCTTTTGGGCTCTCCTTTCTATCACTTTGACTGCTCTTACTTCAGGTCCGGTGCAAGCAAGATAGACAAAATGAAATCCAACAAACTGAGTGACTCAATCTTGTCTGGGGCGATAAATATCTGGCGAGACTTACCGCTCTCATTTTTGTCTTTAAACTCAGCTCCGAGTGCTTTGAGTTTGGCTAGTTGAGCCTTTGTCAGTGTCTCGTTATTGAGTTTAATTGTGACCAGGATTTTGTTACCGCGTTTGCTAACTTTGGCAGTGCCGTTATTAGTGATGTAGGCTTTGAGTTGAGGAGCAACTTTGTCTCTGGTTGACTTTCCGCCTTCTTCTTTGGCTTTTTCGGCATCGCCTGGCTTTTTGCTGTTGACTGCCTCCTTCCAGTCCACTAAAGCGTCTACTTCAGATTTTGTAGCGGGGCTGCTTAGATCCTTGCCGCCTATCTGATTTTGTAGTGATTGTTTTTTGACTTCAGCCATTTTAGGTCTGGGCATTGGTGCTGGAGAGGCCATGGGCGCACCGCTACCACCGCTACTGCCCCTCGAGACGCTTGGTGAGGGATACGGCATGCTAGCCATGGGCGCTGCCATAAATGACGAGCTATCGGCGCTGCCGGCAAAGCCATATCCAGGCGCACCACTACCGCCGCTGCCTCCTGCCATGGGAGAGCCACCCTGAGCGATTTGATATTGGCGTTGACCTTTAGCTGCCCTCTGCATAGCGTGGCGTCTTGGTGGGGTGTGCATTTGGCGCATATTAGTGATAACGGGTACATCACCTTTGTTGCCAAATACTCCCTGTTCACTTACACCATCAGGCATTTCAATTGGCACGTCAGTTTTGGTGGCTTTGTCGCCATCAGTCTTGCGTGAGTTGTCCACAGCCACAAAGGATGTGTATTGAGTCATGATGTGGTGCTTGAGAGCAGTGGCTACTATTTCGTCTTTGATTTCTTTATTGACCGTACCTTGTTGTGCGCCAAACCAGTCCTCGGACATCAGTCTATCTACTTTGGCTCTAGCCCAGAGAGATGGTATGCCCGGGTTGTTTAGATTTTGGTTGGCAAAGTCTACTTTTATAGTTTGCTTGTATGGTTTGCCCTGGGCAAAGCCAGTAAGAGTGACAGTGCCTGCCTTTGGCGCTGTGTACTTGCCTTTAAAATAGAGCGGTCTTTCGGCCCAGACATCTGAGACTTCTTTGGGATAGACCTCATTTACATCGACTCCATCAAATGCCAGTTTGACATCGGTCAGCACCGGGCTTGAGATGCGGTCATAAAATTTCTTACCGGCTTCCTCGGCTGATGAGTTGAGCAGTACATACTCTGCTTCGCCTCCTCCTTCTTTGGAGATACCATCAATAAGTGTACGGTTGACACTATTGCCGGTGCCAAAAGGAAACCACCGTGATGCCCCTCTGTATTTTTTGACCATGCCGAGGATTTCGTAGTCGTTGCCGACATAGCCATCGGTCATAAATGTGACGATGCGCAAACGGTGGCTGTCGTTTTGCATGGCGCAGGCTTTTTCGACTGCTGGTGCCATCCATGTGCCGCCCTGGGCTTGGATACTATTGATAAAAGCTTTGGCTTTCTTTTTCATCTCGTTACTGGAGACTTCTGGTTTGTCGGCAAAAGTCTGGACATTGTTGTTAAAGGTGATTATCTGAAAGGTATCATTGTCATTCATATGATCAAGGATATAGAGCATCGTCTCTTTTGCTTTATCGAGCGGTGCTCCGCTTTGTGAGCCCGAGCAGTCAATGACAAAGATCATTTCTTTTGGTTGTACATTGTCTTTTGTCACACGCTTTGGTGGCATCAACATCAAAGTAAAAAAGCCTTCTTTTTCTGCTGCTTCTTTGTAGGTAAGATAACCACTCTTGAGGCTATCTTGAGCGACCTGCCAGGTGAGGACAAAGTCTTTGTTGGGGATGGTCTCTTTGTTGGTGAGGCTTATATCCATTTTGTTGGCGTCGATTGTTTTGGTATCAATCTGGTGCAACGCTGATTTGACATCGGATACTGCCATGCCACCATTGAGATGGACGTCGATTGAGATATTGTGTCCCGCTCTATTGCCACCGAGTGTGGGCATTGGTGTAATCAAAGAGGCATCAGGTACTTGATTGGTATTATTGCTAAAGCCACTGCCCTGGGGTCCTCCTGTCACTGCCTGACCTGGTACAAAGCGCGGACCCACCACTGTGGGGAAGGCAAATGTATATTTGCCACTCTCATAGGGCAGAGTCTCGATATATTTGATTGTTATTTCTATCTCTTTGCCAGGCTCGATATTGGCCACTGACTGTGTAAATATATTGGTGCGCTCTTGGTCCAGTAGTGATGCTACATAGCCATCATTGCGGGCTTGTTCGTAGATTGCTCTGGCTTCTTCACGTTTTTTGATGGTACCGCTAATGGTGCGGTCGCCAATTTTCATGGTCATTTCGTCTACTGCGCTGTTTTCGCTTAAGGGAAATGTATAGACCGCCTCAATTTTGCTATTGCTTGGATTGACAAACTTTTGTTTGACAGTGACCCTGGCTACATAACCAGAGATATCGGCGGTTACTTTTGTGTCTTTGAGCGGGCAGACAATTGTTTTTTTTGTCCCTGCTACCATCGCTGTGAGAGTACCGCTGCCGTCATTGCCAAAGCGATTGACCTCAGTCTGGGAGCTGCTTTTAGAGCTTGTTGTGGCGGGGGTATTGGCTGCCACCAAACTGCGCGCTTGCAGTGGCAGTGGGCTAGTGGAGAGCGCCAGGCTAAAGACTGTGCCTGCTAAAAGCAGCTTACGCAGGGGATTTGACCTGCTTTTGGCGGCGCTGTAATTAAAAAATGTATGCATGAATTGCCTCGCAAATATTGCCAGTTAACAGTGATAATCTGTTTGCCTCTATCAGAGTAGCTAATTGCTCAAGATAGATAGCTGGGATTTTGCCTAGTAACTGATCAGGAGCAGTCAGGGACTTTTTGTGGCATTTACCGCCCGAAGTGCCCCAGTGCTGCTCTGTAGCCTTGTTCGCTCTTTAGGGGTTGACCATCTATGGATAACCCCAGCACACAAAAACGATTATTGGGTCCGGTCAATATATAGATCGTGCCGGGGGTTGTGTCGTTTCTCTCGATATAGGGCAGACTGGCTTCGATAGCTGCTTCTGGTTTTTGCCAATCGAGCTGAGCAGCGCGCAAAAGATAGACTCTGCTTTGCTCGCTGTCTTGTCCTGCATGCATACTCTTATATTGATTGCGGGCCCGCTCTAATTCGCCCTTTAGTTCTGCGGCTTGATCATAGGGATTGGCTCCCAGGTACCGGGACAGTTTGAGGTGCAGTTGCTTTGCGTCTGTGGCACTAAAGTCATCACTAAAATAGGCGGCACTTAAAGGCAAAAGCACCGGCAGAGATTTTGCCAGTGCTTCAATATTTTGGTCTAGCCTTAGATCAGCTTTGCGGCAAGCGTTGCTTGCGAGCATCAGCTCTTTGGCCAGCATCTGTCTTTGCATTTTGCTATTGCCCATTACTTTTGGCTTGGGCAAAGGCATAGCGCCAGTGGAGCTAGCCTGACATAGCAGGATCAGGAGCCCTGACGCCGCTCTCCATGCTCGTCTTGTATTTCGTTTAGCCAAGTATCGGGCACCTCTACTGTAGAGCGTTTTTCGAGCAGGGCTTTTTCTTTGAGGTCCCAGAGACTGTCAAACTCTGGGCTGTGAGCCAAAAGGTGGCGGCTCTTATAAACCTGATTGAGTCTGTCTCTTAGTGTACTTGTCTCAATAGTTACCAGACTATCTGATTTTGCCTTTTTGGACGCGTCCATATGCTCTCTCCAGTAAGCGGCGTTATTACTTACACCCTTGGGGTGTGCATCTGCCTGTGCTTTTTTTATGCCCCTGGAGTCTGGCGCCTAAACGACAAATCGGTTCCAATTAAGTTGTCATGCGCTTCTTCTAATAAAAATTGCAAAGACCCCATGCCATGGTTTAACCAGGACATGAGGTCTAATTTGCAGCGCTCGATGTGAGCGCTCAAAAGATAATCTTAGGAGCGGCGCTTTCTGGCGGCTTCAGCTTTGCGCTTTCTCTTTACGCTGGGCTTCTCATAGCGCTCTCTGCGCTTGATCTCGGACAAAATGCCGGCCTTTTGTATTTTCTTCTTGAAACGCTTAAGTGCTGCTTCGATGCTTTCGCCTTCGGCTACTCTAACCTCTGACAAGGTTCTCCCCCTAATTTAGAACGACGTGGAACTTTACTCTGCCTGCCGATGGCAACAGATGATATGCAAGAGATAGATCCTAGCATCTTTGCGCCCACACTCAAGCGCTAAAAAGCCCCAAGGCACACTACTTAACTAAATAGAGGCTAAGGAAAGCGAAAAGAGCCCCCAGTTGGAAGCTCTTTGCAAGGTTTTGGGTTAATTGCTGGGGCTAATCAAGTGTGCCCTGGCTTTTATTGTCCCTTTGAGTGTTTGACCATGGCGCCGTCGATATTGCGCTCCTGGTCGGGGATCATCTTGTCGAGCTTGCGTCCGAGGATGTCTTTGTCTTCCGAAATGCGGGTTTCAAAGAGTTGCTTGTAAAGCTTGCCGCCGGATCTTTGCAGGATTGGAAATCTATAACTTATGCGTTGCTCGTCAAAGGTTACGGCATCTGGTTTGCTCGGATTGCCACCGTTGAGAGCATAATTCAAACCTTTTGTACCGCCCCAACCCATCAAGTCGGCGCCGCCACAAAGGCATAGTACGCAGCAGATCAAAAATGACGGACCTATAAATACGTGGGCAAGCATCCCGTCTTTGCGCTTGATTAGTGAGCGCTTGGATGGTGGCAAATGCACCAGCCATGGGGAAATCATGGTGATTGGCAAGAGACCGGACCAATAGTAAAACCGACCAAGCACGCAGGCATTCCAGGCTTTGTAGCCAAAAGAAATACCAATTACAAAGATAAGGAAACCGACTATTAACCTTGGAATTGGCTCTGAAAGAAAGCTCATTTTTTATTACCGATAAATTGATTGACCACTTGAGAAGAGGCGATTAGTGAAAAACTATCTAATCCCTTCTTTTAGCATACAAGATCTTTGCGATTTGACTACTTCCTTTCGTAACAGGACATAAGTCAAAGCGGGCGCTTTGTGGGTCTTGTCAGCTAAAATTGGTTTTTCATCTCAGCTCCGGGGGCGGTAATTGTGAGCCTTAAGCTTCGTCGCGATCATCTTTGTGGACAGGTCGGTATCGATCAGGTTGGACAGACTGTATGTTTGTCTGGTTGGGTCAATGTCGTGCGTGACCTGGGTGGTCTGGTCTTTATTGAATTGCGTGACAGCAGTGGTCGAGTCCAAATTGTTAGCGACCCTAATAAAAATAAAGAAGCACATGAAGCTTTTGTCGGCCTCAAAAATGAGTATGTAATCTCTATCAAAGGTCCAGTCACAGCCCGTCCTGAAGGCACTGGCAAGACCGATACAATAAGCGGCGCCATCGAAATTTATCCCACCGAAGTAGAACTACTTAATACAGCTAAGCCTCTGCCGTTTCAGCTGGATCAAGGCGACAAAGTGGACGAAGCCCTGCGCCTGCGCTACCGCTATCTCGATTTGAGAAGACCGGAGATGGCCAAAAACCTGGTCATGCGTCACCAAATAACTCAGGCTGTGCGCCGTTATCTTGATACTGAAGGCTTTATCGAAGTAGAAACACCGATCCTCTGTAAGGCAACTCCAGAAGGCGCTCGCGACTTTTTGGTGCCAAGCCGCATGAATCATGGCAGCTGGTATGCTCTGCCCCAATCCCCACAGCTGTTTAAGCAAACACTGATGGTAAGTGGCGTTAATCGTTACTATCAAGTTGCTCGTTGTTTTAGAGACGAAGACTTGCGCGCTGATAGACAGCCCGAGTTTACACAGATAGATATGGAGTTTAGCTTTGTCGATGAAGACGAAGTGCAACGCGTTACCGAAGGTGTTATCAAAGATAGCTTTGCCTGTGCTGGCATCAATGTGCAAACACCTTTTCGCAAACTGAGCTACGCCGATGCCATGGGTCTTTACGGCAGCGACAAACCAGACCTGAGATTTGGTTTGGAGTTTAAAGACCTCACTGCTTTTGGTAAGAAGTGCGCTTTCAAGCCTTTTGCCGACACTGCCGCAAGTGGTGGCCATGTCAAAGCCATTGTCCTCACCGGTAAAGCCGAAGGTGTTTCGCGCAAGCAAATCGACACCTGGGGCGATTATGTTAAGTCAGTGGGTGGCAAAGGGCTCGCCTGGATTGCTTATGGCAAAGAGGGCACCCGCTCTTCTGGCCTCGAAAAACATCTGAGCAAAGAAGAAATCGAAGAAATGCGCCTCGCCGCTAAGGCTGAGCAGGGCGACATGGTCTTGATTGTGGCCGATAAGCCCAAAGCTGTAGCCAATGTACTTGGTCGCTTCCGCCTCAAACTCGGTGAAGAGCTTGGTTTGATTGACGAAAACGCTCATGAACTGCTCTGGGTCGTGGACTTCCCGCTCTTTGAATACGATGAAGAGCAAGGTCGTCTGATGGCCGTCCACCATCCTTTTACAAGCCCCCATGCAGAAGATATCGACAAGCTCGATAACCTCGAAGCCGAAGGCGAAAACGTCCGCGCTAGAGCCTATGACATCGTCTATAACGGTGTTGAAATCGGTGGTGGCTCTATCCGTATCCACAACCAGGAATTACAGTCGAGAGCCTTTGCTGCCATCGGTCTAGATAGAGAAACAGCTCAAGAAAAATTCGGCTTTTTGTTGGAAGCACTTGAGTCTGGCGCACCTCCCCACGGCGGTATTGCTCTTGGTCTGGACCGTATGGTGATGTTGCTTTGCGGCTGCAAGTCCATCAGAGACGTCATTGCCTTTCCCAAGACTCAATCTGGCGCTTGCCCGATGACCGGCGCACCATCGGCGGCATCAAAAGAGCAGCTCGATGAGCTGGCGGTACTCAATAAGCCTGTACCTGTCAAAGAAGACAAAACTGCCGCTAAGGCCGTCACCCCGGCTTGATTGCGAGCTTGCAGGGCTGGCGTGTTAAAATGCCAGTACTTGCCAGTGGTTTAAGTATGTCGGACCGGTCAGCATTGTTAAAAGGTAAAGAGCACACCAGCTCCTCTGGTCGTGCTGGATGCTTTTTGTCAGGCATTTTGAGGGCAAGACCTCTTTTGTCCACACTTGCTGTGGTCACCATTGGTGCCGGCACTCTGCTTTTGAGTGGCTGTGCAGTTATGCATAGACCGGCCAGCACATATCTGATTAACGGCAATGAGTATTTTAAAAGAGGCGACTACACCAAAGCCGAAAAAGAATATAGAGAAGCTCTAGTTAGCGATCCCAAAAACCCGACAGCCAAAAATAATCTTGGTGTCATCCTCAATGAGCAGGGCCGTTATGACGAAGCTATTACAGTTTTGACCGAAGCCATTGCTCTCGATAACAAAAACTCGATTGCTCACTATGTGCTGAGCGAAGCCCTATCTAAAAAGTCTCGCTTTGATGATGCCTTTAAAGAGGCTAAGGCTGCCACCGAATATGATGCTACTGAGCCGCGTGCATTTTGTGCACTGGCTGAGGCAGCTCTTGGTAAAGGTGACATTGCCACCGCCATTGATGCCTACCAAAACGCTTGCCGCATCGAGTCCACTAATGATCAATTTCACCATAAGTTAGCGATGGTACTGGGTCTGGCCGATAGACTCGATGAGCAAATTGCTGAGGAGCGTGAGGCTATCGATTTGGAGCCTGACAATCTTGATGCTCGTATTGGACTGGCTAGTGCCTTACATAAAAAAGGGCAAAAAGAAGAAGCAATCAAAGAATTGCAAGTGGTCTTAAAAAAAGAACCAGGCAATACTGAAGCCAAAGCGATACTGGTGCGCATTAAATAGACTGCTGGTTTGGTTTGAGTTGGTTCGATTTGATTTGACCGCTTGTTTTGACTTGACTTGACTTGACTTGACTTGGTTTGGTTTGGTTTGGTTTGAACTTTTTTAGTGGGGCGGACGTTTAACTAACTACCTGATGATGGAGGTAGTGATGTTTGCATGTGTCTATAGTGGCGCGCTCTCTGGAGTAGACGCCAGTCCTATTGAAGTAGAGGTAGACTGCCTGGGCGGGCTTGGTCAAATAACCATCGTCGGTCTGCCTGATGCTGCCATACGTGAGGCCTGCGAGAGGGTACGCTCTGCCATCAAGTCCTGCTCGTTTTTGATGCCTCCCGGTAAGAAGTGGGTAGTCAATCTCGCTCCCTGTGATGTACGCAAGGAGGGCTCAGCCTACGACTTGCCGATTGCTACAGGCATACTTGTCTCCACTGGTCTTATCCCGGCTGAGCAAATCGCTACTCTCTGGTTTGTCGGAGAGTTGTCCTTGAGTGGGGCTGTGCGTCCGGTCTCTGGCATCTTACCAATTGCCCTTGCTTGTCGTGAGGCCGGTGCTAGTGGCATCGTAGTGCCTGAGGGCAATGCTGAGGAGGCGGCCCTTGTGGATGGACTCAAGGTTTATCCTGTATCGCATTTGATGCAGGTGATGCAGCTTGCTCAAAACTTAAATAGCGGCACCGTATTTGAGGGCAAGCGGCGAGAGCATTATCTGTCAGCGTCACTATTTAGAGCCAATGGTCTCGATTTAAAAGAGGTCAAGGGTCAGGCTCATGCCAAGCGTGCTATGGAGATAGCGGCTGCCGGTAGGCATAATCTTTTGATGGTGGGCTCCCCTGGCTCTGGTAAGTCGATGCTGGCTGAGCGTTTGCCCGGTATTTTGCCACCGCTTTCGTATGATGAGGCTATTGAGCTGACCAAATTATTTAGTGTCGCTGGTTTGCTTGGACAAAAATCCTCGATAGTTACCGATAGACCATTTCGCAGTCCGCACCATTCAGCTAGTGTGGTCGGACTGGTGGGTGGAGGCTCGGTGCCCAAGCCTGGAGAGATCTCGCTGAGTCATCTTGGTGTCTTATTTTTAGATGAGTTGACTGAGTTTCCCCGCACTCACCTCGACAACTTGCGTCAACCACTTGAGACGCAAAAGGTGACTATTTCTAGAGCCGGCCAGACCCTTACTTATCCTGCTTCTTTTATCCTGGTGGCTGCTTGTAATCCCTGCCCCTGCGGTTATTTAGGCGATCCGGTCAAGTCCTGCGTCTGCGCGCCATCACAATCACTGCGCTACTGGTCGAGGTTGTCAGGTCCGCTTCTGGATCGTATCGATCTCAAAGTGGAGGTCGCCCGTCTGTCAGAGACCGAGATGGCTGGTCTTACCGAGGAGGAGAGTTCGGCGGCTATTCGCCAGCGTGTCCTTAAGGCTGTGGAGAGGCAGTCTTATCGCAATCTCGATAGGTCGAGTACCGATCAATTCGTCTTCAATGGTCTTTTGGGCAGTCGTGCTCTTGCTCTGCATTGTCCACTTTGTCTGGAGGGACGCAAGCTCCTGGCCAAAGCCGTCAACCAATATGGACTATCGGCTCGGGCCCATGACCGCATATTGCGTATCGCTCGTACCATAGCGGATCTTGAGGGCGAGGAGGATATCAGTCTGGCTCATCTGGCGGAGGCACTTAGATACCGACTGCCGCCTCGATTGGGTCGCTAAAAATGTCAGTTATAGAGATTAAGCAATGCTATGCTTAAGGGTGTCGACTATTATTTATAAGAGGGTTTACTAAAGCCTGTGTCTTCCATTCTCAAGCGGTCAATATCCAGTACCAGACTTGGCGATCTCCTGGTCCAGGCAGGCATCCTCACCCAGATGCAATTATCAGAAGCAATGCGCTCAGCTCAGGGCAAGCGTATGCAGATTGGTCAAGTGCTGGTGATGAATGGTCTGATTTCACCTCGCGACTTGCAATCAGCTCTGGAAGCACAGTCAATGCTGCGCGACAAATCTGTCGAACTGACTGAAGCCTTGCGTTGTCTCAAAATTGCCTATAAAGTCGGCGCACCGTTTAAGGATATCCTCTACGAATACGCCAGTCCCAAGCGCACTCAGTCTAGCAAGCTTGGTGAATTGCTCGTGGAGTCAGGGCTAGTCTCATATGAAGTGCTTGCTCGCGCTGTGGAGCAGAGCAATATTACTGGTCTGCCCCTCGGTCGCATGCTGGTTTTGCATCAAACAATTAGCAACGAAACACTCAACCTTGTACTCGATTTACAAGTAAGAGTGCGCGACGAAATGAGTACTCGTGAAGAAGCTATTGCCGCACTCCGTGCTCAAGCAGGACTGAGTCCCATTGTGGGCGGGTCTGCTGCCGCCAGTGAAACCGAAAAGCCCAAGGCACCATCTCGCAAAAAAGGTCTCAGACTGGGCGAGCTGATGGTCATGGCCGGTGTGCTCACAGAGACCGATGTGATGAACGCTCTCGAATGGGGACTGGTCAACCAGCAAACAATCGGTAAAGTCTTAATCAGCCAGATGCTGGTCAGTCAGGGCATCCTTGATGCTGCTCTCGAGTTGCAAAAGCTTGTCGATAAAGGAGAGCTCACTCCCACAAGAGCGAGCGAATGTCTAGCTCGTGTACACGCTGGTGGTGCCACTCTCGAAGAAGCCGTTAAAGATGTGCGTGAGGAGCAACAAGCTTCTGCCAGTCTATCTTTTGAGTCATTGCTTACTCTCGCCAATGTTCTTTCCGAAGAAGAACTCGACGATGCCTTTGATACTTCTACAAAAAGTGCTGCGGTTATCGGTAAGTTTTTGGTGCTCACAGGTCACCTGGATGTACCGACTCTGCAAGCCACTTTGCGCTGCTACCAGCTTGTAGGCAAAGGATTAATTGCCCAGGACGATGCAGTAGTTACTCTCGATTATTGTCTGCACCAGAGTCCAGATGGACCAATAAAATTTGACGATGCGCTCAAACAACTGGGCTGGACCAAAGAGAACGGACTCAGACTAACCGGCGAAAAAGGCGAAGACAAAGCGGCTGTAGCGGCCCAAGCCTCGGCTCTGGCTAATGTCGATGATGTTGTTGCCAATGTCGCCGGGGCAATTGCTCTGGAGTCAGCTAGTATCGCTGCCACCCCAATACTGGATGCAGGCAGTGCAAAAGGTGCCGCTGTGGTGCCATCTGATACTGCTGGTAGTGCTAATGCTGATGCCGCTGCGGCTGCTGCTAGTGACAGTGCTAAAGTGGGTGCTGCTGGTGCTGCGGGGCAAGACAAAGACGCCTCTAAGTCTGATAGTGCTGCTGCCTGGGCTGCTGCTGCAGCTGCCGCCGCGACGGCTAATGCAATTACCTCTGATGCTACTACGGGCAATGCCGCTGCCACGACTGGTGCTACGACCAGTAATGCTGAGACCAGCTCTGCTGCCGACTCTGCTTCTACTGCTGCTTCTACTGCTGCTTCAGATTCTTCTGCCGCTACAGGTGAGTCTGACTCGGCTGACAAACCACGCAAACATACCACTACTATTCAGCCTTCTGATGCTCGTGCTACCAGACTGGCTCCCTTGCTTAAAAACGAAGGCGAAGGTGGTGGCGATTTGATGAAGGGCTTTGATCCCTCTTCTGATCCACCCAGCGCTTTACACCGTGTATTTGAGCGCCTTGCTCACAGCTATTTCCGTCAGGGCAACTTCCCTCAGGCTCAAGTTATCTATGAGAGAGTGCTAGTACATAGACTCAATCAATTTGGACCCAAGGACGTCGCTTTGATTGGTGACTTGACCAATCTTGCTGGTACTCTTTTGGCGCAAGACAAATACGAGCAAGCCGAGCCTTTTGTCCGCCGTGCCATCAGTATCACTGAGCACAACAAAAAAGATGATCCGCTCAAATTGGCTGAGTTGCTCAATATTCTCTCCAACTTATATATGAAGCAAGATAGATTGGACGAGGCTGAGCCACTAATCCGCCGCTGCTATGAGATCCGCAAGTCCAAACTATTACAAGATCATCCAGACCAGGCGCAGACTCTATCTGACTACGCCAAGCTATTGCGCAAGATGCACCGAGATGCCGAAGCCGAAGAGATGTACAAACAGTCTCTGGCCATTATGGCTCGCATCGAAGACGCTGCCTTAGTAGCGCACGGCGAAGATGGCGATGTGCAAGAAGAGCATAAAGATCTAGCCTGAGACGAATGCTCACTGCGCTAGTCCGGCTTTGGTTAGTTAGTTAGTTAGTTAGTTAGTTAGTTAGCTATCTAGTTAGTTAGCGGTACGCTAGTGCAAAGTGGGCTTGCTGCTTCGTCCACTAACTCTGCTAGATTTGATTGAGCAAATGCTAACTCAACCTGATGGGCGGCAGCAGAGAGTCGCTTGTGCAGCGGGCAGAGATTGAGTCCGTGCGATTTGATATCGAGTGGGCAAGTGGTGATGCGCTCTATCGGGTCGACGGCATTGACTACATCAAGGATGGAAATCTCAGCAGGTTTGCGCGATAGCACAAAGCCACCGCCGATGCCGCGCTGCGAATTGACCAGTTTGCTTTTGACTAACTGTTGCATCAGTTTGCTCAAATAACCGGGCGGCACTTTGGTGGTAGCGGCAATATCCTGACTTGTCACAGCCGATTTTTGCATAGCTAAAAACACCATTGCTCTGAGTGCATACTCGGCTGTTTGGGAAATCACGACCTGGTCTCCTGCGAACTATGAAAGGTTTATAAACAATAGTACCTTTATATACAGAATACCACAGTACGGGCGTTTGAGCCCTTGACGCGGGCCGACTTAGTGCTATTATGGATAAAAAGGTCCGATTAACCATAATACCCAAATGGATTAAGTGGACGGCAAGAAAGTCCTCCACAAAAGGACGGTCCGATTTAAAAGGACGGTAGAAAAATGATTATCACGCAAGAGACTACAGTTAAAAACATCCTCGACACATACCCGGGTGCTGTAGCAATTTTTGAAAACCACGGAGTCAATGTACCGGTCGAATGCGACGAGTGCATCCTTGACTCTGAATTGTCTGTTTGTGACAGCATGTGCCACATAGACGACCTCGATGCGCTAATGCGCGACCTACAAGATTTTGTAACTAATCAAGGAGATTGATCATGGCACTCGATGTCGCCCTTTTAAAGTCTACATTTGAAAGAGCTAAAAACGAAAACGGCGGAGCAACAGCGCTCGGTATGAGCTTTTATCACAGACTGTTTGAGAAGTACCCGGGAGTGAGACCACTCTTTAGTACTCCGCCCGAAGAACAACACAAAAAACTCATGGCGTCACTGGGTGCCATCGTATCTGGTGTACAGTCACCTGAGCGCTTGATGCCTTATCTGCATGCTATGGGTGTCAGACACCTTAAATACAAAACCGAAAACGCTCATTATGGCGCTGTCGGCGAAAACTTACTTGCTGTGCTTGCTGAGCACTTGAGCAAAGAAGGTGAATGGACCGAAGCGATGCAAGAGACCTGGGAAGCGGCTATTGCGGTTGTCGCCAAAGTGATGATTGAAGCAGCCGACAATCCAGAAGCTTACAAGGCAGAAATGCTAGAGGCTGGCTATGAAGCTGACGGCTTTAGGAAAAACGATCCTAAGCCATGGTTGGAATTGGCTACTGCAAAATAGTCACTTGCGAAATTGGCAGGTGCGAACTAGACAGGCTCGAAAAAGCTAAGCTCAACAGTGCTTTGTGATTTGTGCAAGTGTGCAGATGCTGACGCCGCATCTGCACACCTGTGCAAATTGCAAATGTCACAGTAACTGCGCGCGGATCTGCTAGCATTGCATTCTTAACCTACTGACCACTATGGGGATTGCTTATGTCTTGGCGGTGGAAGTTATCAGTACTTTTTGTACTGATAGCAGGTTTTTCAACACTTATTTTTATGGGGCATGAGACAACAACTCAAGCTCCACCTGTCCCGGACAAGGTTGTCGATACTGCTGGCAATGTGATTTTTCGCGGTAGCGATATCATGGCTGGACAAGCGGTGTTTCAAAAGTACGGACTGATGGATGTCGGCTCGTTTTTTGGACATGGCGCCTACAACGGCCCAGATTTTACTGCTGAGTATCTGCACCGCTCAGGAGAGATCGCTCTTGAGCAGATGTCGCAAGCGAAGTTTAATAAGCCCTATGCTGAGCTTACCGCCGGTGATAAGGGTGAGCTGAGTGCCACACTACAGCAAGAGTTTAAGCAAAATCGCTATGACCCGACGAGTCAGACTCTAACCTGGACCAAATGGCAAGTAGACTCCTACCAAAAACTCGCTCCCTACTATGATACCGAATTTGGTGTAGGGCATAATTTGCCTCTGCCAACCAACTATATCGGCGACGCTACGGAGCGTCTACAGTTGAGCCGCTTCTTTGCCTGGGGAGCCTGGGTCTGCTCCACCAATAGGCCAGGTAAAGACTACACTTTTACAAACAACTGGCCGCCCGACAGTCTTGTGGGCAATGGACCAAACTGGCAAATATTCTTTTGGAGTGCCATGAGCTTGATAATGCTCGTCGGTGGCATTGGTTTGACTCAGTTTTTGCTCAGTGCATTCCCAGGTCTAGGCTGGCTGCCGGACGGTCGGGGCATGACAGACAATGTCAAAAGCTATGTGCCTTACCGCTCACAAACATCGCTATATCCATACTTTGTCGCTGTGGTTTTGTTGTTTTTGGTACAAGTAGTATTTGGTGTAGTCACCGCTCACTACATTGTTGAGCAAGGCTTTTATGGCTTTGATATTCGCAATATCTTCCCCTATAGCATCACGCGCAGCTGGCACTTGCAACTGTCTATCCTCTGGATTGCCACTGCCTGGCTTGCTGCTGGCATGTTTATGGCACCCATGCTCTCGCACAACGAGCCTAAGGGTCAGCACTGGCTGGTCAAAATACTCTTTGTCGCTATCCTGATAGTGGCAGTGGGCAGTATCGCTGGTGAGTGGCTTGGCATCAAAAACATGCTCGGCAGTCTCTGGTTTTGGTTTGGACATCAAGGCTGGGAATACCTTGAGCTTGGTAGATTTTGGCAAGCTCTACTGACTATCGGTATGGTGTTATGGGCAGTGATAATCTTTAGGAGCATCAGCCCGCTCTTAAAGGGTAAAGACCATGGCAGCTTGCCTTATATGCTGCTCTACGGCGTCATGGCGATACCGCTATTTTTTAGCTTTGGCATGCTTTATCATCCCGGTACAAACTTTGCTGTCGCTGACTTTTGGCGCTGGTGGGTGGTGCACCTGTGGGTCGAGGGCATCTTTGAGCTATACACGACCATCATTGTTGCTTATTTCTTTTGCAGTCTGGGCATGGTCAGCGAAAAATCCGCCCTCTCTGTAATCTATGTCGACATCATCCTCTATCTTGGTAGTGGTATCGTCGGCATCGGGCACCACTATTACTGGACAGCGCAACCAGCCATCAATATGGCTCTGGGCTCAATGATCTCGGCTCTTGAGGTGGTGCCTTTGACACTACTCACCATGGAGGCATGGAAGTTTGTCGACCTGGCAAAAGTCGAAGGCTCTATAAAGAATTTCTCTCATTACTGGGCAATGATGTTTTTGATTGCTGTGGGATTTTGGAACTTCCTCGGGGCGGGCGTCTTTGGCTTTTTGATTAACACGCCTATCGTGAGCTATTACGAGCACGCTACCTATCTCACCTCCAATCATGGGCACGCCGCCCTCATGGGCGTGTATGGCAACCTCGCTGTGGCAGCGATACTATTTTGTACTCGCTATCTGATGCGACCCAGTGCCTGGAGTGACAAGCTTGCTGCTATCTCGTTTTGGGGACTGAATGTTGGCATGATGCTCATGCTTGTGCTCAATATTTTTCCCGCTGGTGTCATACAGATGATTGCCAGTTACCGTCATGGATTTTGGTATGCTCGCAGCTATGAGTTTATTCATTCGCATTTGTTTCAGATGTTTACCTGGATGCGTGTGGGTGGAGATTTGATCTTTGTAGTCGTGGGCGTGTTGCCGCTGGTGCTACTGGTGGTGCGTGGTCTGTGGTATCTGCGACCGGCTGTGGATAAGCAGGGTGTTATCGGGGTGGATTAAATCTTGCTGTTCAATTAATTTTGCTGGATCACAGTCTTACACGATTTGGGTTGACGATTATCTTTGACCTGGCTCTGGGTATTGAGGGTGTGGAGGTACAGTAAATTGACTAAAAAGACAGCAGCTGAATTGCTACCACCCGGATGGATCCGAGCTGGCTCGCATCCTAATCAATACGAGATGGGCGTCGACCCCAACGAAAAGCATAGCGGCAGCCGAAGTGGCTATATGAAGTGCATTACTCCAAAGCCTGGTGGATTTGGAACGCTGATGCAGATGTTTGAAGCAGGCGAAATGAAGGATAAGCGTTATCGCCTGACCGGCTGGACTAAAGCCGCGGGTGTGTCCGGTTGGGCTGGTATGTGGATGCGCGTGGACGGACCAGCTAAGGGTAAATCTTTGGCATTTGATAATATGCGTGATCGACCAATACAGGGTACTGAGGACTGGACCAAACATGAGATCGTCCTGGACGTGCCAGAGAGCGCTACCCATGTGGCTTTTGGTGTCTTGTTAAATGGCGATGGGCAAATATGGATGGACGACTTTGAATTTGAGGAAGTGGAAAAAGGCGTCTCCACAACTGGTGATGGGGGCGGAGTAGGTCGTTATCCCAAAACCTATAGCAATATGAGTTTTGAGGATTAGGATTGCCACTGTGAATTCATGTGATTTCAGTCTTGGAGTCAGGGTTTTGACTATTGTGAGGCTTTAGTTGCGTCCTGGATTTTCTTCATCCACAAAATCTGATTTTGTAAGTCATCTACTTCATAGCTTTTGTCTTTGAATCGTTTCAATAGATCCAGTGCCTTTTCCGCTCTTTGAACATCTATTCTGCGCAGGGAGATACTGCCAATCGTATTTGCATGTATATAAATGGGCATCTCTCCGTCTCTCGTTTCGCTGAGGGGTGCTTCAAAGAGCTTTTGTGGTAGTTTTTCGAGTGCATTTAGGGCATTGTCGATGTCCACAGCAGTAGCAGTCTTGTCAGTGTCCTTGGCCACAAGCTTCACTAGATAGGCTGTAGAGATGACCTGAGGCTCTAACTTGCACTTGCTCGCTAATATCTGATCAGCTAACTGGTTTGCGAGTGCTTTATCCCCAATCTGATTATTTATCTTCCTTGCCGCTTGCAGTTTTGCTAAATTGCCATTGACAGTATCTGGATAATTTAAAGCTTCAGTCGCCAGCGCAATAATTGTCTTGCCGTCAAAAAGTCTTACTCTCTGGCGTGTGAGTAAGGCTTGTCCTGTCTGAGACTCGTAGAACGAAAAAGGCAAGGCTGCTATTCCTGTAGCGAGGAATGTTAATAGCATTTTGGGTATTTGTTTTTTTAGCAGTTCAGTACCACGTCTAGGTCCGCTGCCTATTTTGTCGGGGTGCAAAAATAGCATTGCAAACATCATCAAAAGCAGTGCAAACGTGAATTGCACAAAAGTCCCAGAGTCAAAATACGCAGAGCCCCAGAGACTATAGAGCGTATTGAAGCCTGCGAACGAAAGGAATGCTGCAGTTGTCCAAGTAAGGTAACCTGCCGCAGTAGCTGCGAGTTTTGCTCGATGCGTAAGATGTAGAGGTTGGGTAATCCATAGCTGATTGCAGAGTCTCTCGTAGCAAAGTCTAAATCTCGGTTCAATGCTGCACCAGAGTGCAAGAGCGGGCAATACTGGAAACGCCAAAAAGTATCTTATTGGCGCTGGTAATGCAAAAGCCGGTATTGATGCAATTGATAAAAGCGTGATTATAAAAAGGTTGTATTCAAGTCGTTTGTGCGCGTTGCTATTTGCTGCTGTGGATCGATTGGTTATGAATACAAAAGTCCAAATCAAAAACATCAGCATAGATGCTGGTGAAAATGCCGGAATTATATAGAACGAGGCAACGAAAGTGGAAAGATAGACAGGAAAAACTGTTGCGACAAGATCTGTGTTTGGATAAGGTACCTTTTGCGCCAATAAGCTGTGACTGCTGTAGATTAGATCATCAATAGAAACAGCTCTTAGTTTTTTGTCTTTGCCAAGGCAACGTGAAAGCAAGTTCTTACAGCCTGCCGGCACCTTAGAAAGGTCTGGCGGCTCACTCAAATGCTTTAGCACAAGCTTCACTGGATTTTCATCGGTAAAAGGTGGAGTGCCGGTGAGCATTTCGTAGAGGACACAGCCGAGTGAGTAGATGTCTGATTGTGCGGTGATTTCTTCACCGAGAAACTGCTCAGGACTCATGTACATGGGACTGCCAAAGATGTCGACAGCTTTGGTCAGTGCTTGTGTTTTAGTCACTTCTTCGTAGATATAGCGAGCAATACCAAAGTCGACGATCTGCACGAGATCGCCGCCGGACTCGGTTTTGGAGATGATGATATTGCTTGGTTTGATATCGCGGTGGATGATGCCTTTCATGTGAGAGTGCGATAGCGCTTCGCAGATTTGTTTGAAGATATCGAGTGCACGCTCCTCTGAGAGCTTGCCTTCGCGTTTTAGTATGTCAGCAAGACTCTCACCATCGACATAGCGCATGATGATGTAGGGGCGACCGTGGGTGTCTGTGCCCGGTCCAAATATTGCGGCGATGTTAGCGTGAGTCAGCTCGGACGCAAGTTTGGCTTCTTTTTGAAATCTCTTGTTGGCTGTCTCATCAGCAACTAAATCGGGATTGAGGACTTTGATGGCAAAGGTTTCGTTTAGTTCTTTGTCAAAGACCTTCCATACAGTGCCCATGCCACCGCTGCCGACCAGACCCAGGACCTGATAGCGCTCGCCCAGTTGAGGTGGGGTTTCGGTGGATTCGATTGGTTTGTCTTTAGGATTGTCTATTGGGGCTTCTAATGATTGTGTAAGAGGCTGTGCGTCGGCCTGTGCAAGTGTGTCTTGATTTTGTGCAGGTTGTTGCTGCTCCACTCCTACTGCATCGTCGTCCTGCGCGACAAGCTCTGTCAGCTTTGGCGTCGCTAGTTTTTCTGCTGGCTTCCACATTTTTGAGCAATCTCGCTGCTTACTCTTTGTTTGTACCCTCTTTTACACTGAAAGATCTGGGTAAATCACCCGTAAAGTGGCAATATCCCCACTGATCTGGAAGTATTCGGGGTCGTCACATACAATCGAGCAAATAGTGATTGGTAAGTTTATGCAGCTCGATATCCCTGCAAAGGTGCGCAAAAACGCTGGCTGGTTCATTGCATACGGCGTGTGCATGGCAGCTCAACTAATTCCTCTATGGGCATTTTATTTTTGGACTGTGGACAATTTGTATAAAGAGCGGGCAAAGTCTCAAAAGACTGCCACTGCAAAGGAGGATCAGTCTAAAGCGGCTCGGCGGGAGTTTTTGTCTTACATCGCAAAGGAGCAACGCGCTCTTTTGCAAGTCCAGAGCGTCCATGACCCAGTCTATACAACAGCTGCGTCGCTCCTCAAAAAGGTCAATCCGGACATACTCTTGATGCTTGGAGCGACGCACGACAACATGCGTGACGTCATGCTCACTACGAGGCAGTGTGACCGTGGTGGGGCTTGCGTGCAATGCCTGCTCTTGTTGATAGATAGCGAGCCATTGCATAGTGTGCAACTGGGTTTGGGTCCTCATCCACATTATGAAAAAGTCGAGTTTGGCACTTACTACGGCAATAATCATCCCCATACACTCAAGCCTCAGGAAGTGCGCTATCTGATCCAAAAGTCCGGTGGAGAATGCAAAATCACTTTGTTTGATGACTTGCTTTTAGACGAGGACACATGGCGTCAGGGGTTTTCTGATTTTGAGCTGCATTACAAGCCATCTGACGCTTTGCTCGATAAGATCCTGGGTGAATATTTGCGCGGACAAATGCGTAATGTTTGCATTAAGAGTGTGCAAGATCCAGATTATGTCAAGGCAAAGCATTGCATGCCAGCGGATGCCATGCGCGCTGATGTTGCAAAAGCACTGGGTGTGCCGACAAAGCTGCCACTTGTCTCGACTAAGACTTATGTGATCCACACTAAAGCAGATATTGAGCGCGAGAGTAGGCGCTTTGAAAGCGGGTGGTACAACGACCAGTGCCAGTACAGTTTTTACATCAACAAATACAAAAAGGAGGTGCAACAGTGAGTGGTACCGCCAAATCGTCTATATCAAAGGCTGGAACAAAATTTAGCTACTTTGTCGCAGCTGTTTGGATTTCGTGGATTGGTGCCGGACTTGCTTATTTGGGATTTGTGTTACCAGGATTACTCTGGTGCTCCAATTTTGTGAGCAATGAGTCTATATCTCTGATGTTTGTGTTTATTGTTGGATGTGTTGGCGTTGCTGTATGGGGCGCTGGTTTGGGTGTGCTGTGCTTGATTATGACGGTTGAGTAGATTGAGGCGCTTGCTGCCTTTGACCAATGCGAATCACTTTATGCCTGTGATCAAGGATTGCCATAAGAGCGTTAAGTCCGCTCTCGTTAACATGCAAGTTTGTTGTGGCGCCAATTTCAATGCGGTTACGTAATCACAGAGAGCCGGCCAGTAGGCTCCAATAGCTGAGTGACACTTGCTGCGTAGATAGTAGAGTTGTTGGATGTTAATGTTGTTCCTTTCGCGTTTGATAGCCTTTGTCAAATCGGTGCATGCTTCTGCGTATCGATAAGTGCACATAAAGGCGAGCGCCCGCAAATAGTGTGTCCAAGCCGTCGGATGTTTGGCATTGATGATATCAAAGTCTTCAATCATTCCAGCATAGTCGTCAAGGTTGAGGCGGGTAAAGCCTCTGCTGTAGCGTGCCTCCAGATTGTCCGGCCTCGCATCTACTGCTTTATCGTATTCTACTAGAGCACCGGCAAAGTCAAGTTCGTGTTCTTTTATGCGCCCACCCAAGAGGTGAGCGGTAAAGCTGTCCTTGTTTAGCGCTATAGCGCTGTCGTAGTCTGATTTGGCTCCCGCTTTATCCGAGAGGTTTAACCTGGCGTGTCCTCTCATGATGAAGTATTTGGGTGCGTTTGGATTTAGCTGTATAGCTTGCCCTAGATCTGCTATGACTCCGGCATCATCCGCACTTTTATAGTGTGACGACGCACTCTGGTAAAAGCCTTCCGCTAATTTTTGATTCTGGATTGATGCTTTAGGGGTAATTGCGAGAGTTTTAGAATTCTCTACTCTTGGATTGGTTGCGTTGACAGTTTGCGTCACAAAGTAAGAATAGGATATTACTGTAACTATGACTATGGGCAGAAGTGCTGATGATCTCATGACTTAAAAATATCTGAGCCGCTAGCTTGGTGGAAATTGTGAATACTAGATGTGAATCGGGACCAAATTCTTTTGAGGCACGAGCTAAGATGCATTGCTACAAGTGACGGATCTTTGCTTGTGCCGATTAGGTAGTCAGAAACTGTTCCAGGGGTATCTCCTAATTGAGTTTTACACTCTGCCCGCAAGAAGTAGCTAAATGCATCGCTATTATCCAAGGCGAGCGCGGCATTGCAGTCTGTTATTGCTTCTGACCATCGCAGCAATTTCATCTTGCAGCGGCCTCTCAAGTAATAGATATACGTGCTTGGTCTCAATCGAGCGACAACATCAAACTTACTAATCGCTTCAGCGAAGTGTCCAGAGCGAAGCATTTCGCAACCCAGGGCAAAATTGCAGCCTAGATCGTCTGGTGCTATAGCGAGACCAGCTTCAAAGTCTTTAACTGCGCCGTTGCGGTCATATGAATTTAGGCGCAGGTACCCTCTTCTATCATAAGCTGCAGCATCCTTGGGGTTGACCTTTATGGCCATTGAGCAATCGGTAATCGCACCGGTCATGTCACCAAGCTTTGTCTTAAGGTCAGCTCTGGTCAGATAGTACGACGAGTCTTTTGGCTCATACTTTATGGCTTGGTTTATATCAGATAGAGCTGCTCTGTATTTTTTGTTTTTTGATTGGCAGCATGCTCTCCAGTAATAACTATAGCTATTTGTTTTATCCAAACTAATTGCGGTGGTTGCTTCTTTTATTGCCATCTCACTATTTGCAGCTATAAACCAGTAACGGCTTCGCTCTAAATATACATTGGCGCACTTCGGGTTTAGTTTTAATGCAGTATCTAAATCTTTGAATGCTTGTTGATGCTGGTCTTGGTCAATGTTGACCGATGCTCGATCCAGGTAACCTTGGACGTTGTTTGGGTCCAGTTGGATCACTCTTTCGTAGTCACTAAGTGCGCCAACGGGATCGCCAGTAAGTCTTCTCGCCCAGCCTCGTAAGCTATATGCTTCACTGCATTTGCTCTCCAGTGCCAGGGCTTTGTCGCAGCGCTCAATAACTGCTTTTAGATTGTCTGCCTCTGCGTACTTGCGAGCCGCGCGGAGAGCTTCACTAACTGCTTTGTTTGATGTTTGCTGAGCCAAGGCGGGCCTGTTAACCACAAAGGCGGTCAGGCTGACTAGAGCTAGGAGTGTGGCCTTTAGTCTCATATTGACCAATGTACACCGTGGCGAGGTGCACGCCTATGGTGATTGCCGCAAACCCTATCGTTTTGGCAAGGTTGCGTTGTGGGGAGTTGAGAGCCTACAGTTCTGCTAAAACAAATCCAGCGCACAGAGGTGGTGGTACATGCTGTCTTTTGTCTCAGCACTCCATTGTGGATATCTTGCTGCCATTTCTCCCCAAGCGCTGATTAGCATCGATGATGCCTGCCGACCCTCTGGTATCTGCATAATGGTATTACCATCGGTGCCAGCTTCTGCTGCCTTGGTTGCTTTGCTAAAAAAGTTTACTTGTGTAGTTATCGCTGTCATCACCTGATTGCGGAAGCTTTCCAGCCCAGCTGGTGTAGGCTCATTGCGGATAGTCTCAAGTGCTTTGTAGGTTTCGGCGTAGTATCGTGTGTAAGCGCTATTCGCTTCTCCACGTTTGAGTTTGGAGAGCATGATTGTCTTTGCTTGCACACATTTTAAAAGCATGGAGTAGACGTGATTGATGTAGTTGCGATCACCTGCCGGAATACCCGACAGAGCTGCGGGAAGCGGTGTGAGGGCACAGGGATAGTTAAGTCCTTGTGGCAAGGCTATTGATGACGGATACCAATTGACAAACTGTCCGTTGTTAGGGCGAGCAGCTGGAGCAGTGGCTTTGGCGGCTGTGGCGTTGCTGGTATTTGCTTTGGCTGCATTGCTTGTCGGATTGGCATGGCCGTGCGACTGCGCTGTCAGGCAGAGTGCCGATATTGTCAGGACCGAGCATAGTATTGACTTTAGATTCATATTGACCTGCTGGCAAAGACATAAGTGTACAGGGGCGCTTGTGCCTGTGCAATTGCTTTACCTTGTAGAAACTTACGCTAATAAGTCAATACTTTGTCCAAGGTATAATAGTCTCGCAAATTAGAGTACCTGGTCTAAATACATCGCCAGGAATCGATATCTGGTGGTGCCAATACAGCGAGACGTACGGCACGACAGCTCCTGATAAAGTCGTGGTGGAGTGATGGTGAGTGGGCTGCTAGTTTTTCTCTTGAGTCGTTTGCTGCACATTGCGAGATTTGATTAGCCGTTGCTGTCCTTCTTCTCGGTCTATCCCGACTTCGATTCTTTATTGTATTAGTGTTATTCGTTGTCTGGCACCGGGGCGCCTTCTGGGAGCGTTGGCGATGTTTTTTGACGTCGCTCGGAGCGACCATGGTCGAGTCCTCCACCATCTATAAAAGTGGGTTCCACCGATTTGTAATGCTCAGATTTGTACTTAGCAAGCCGCTCTAGCACTTCATTTGCTTTTACTGGTTTGTCATTGACTTTGAAAAAGTCAGCGTATCTTTGATAGACCAACTCTACAAATTTTGGGTCATGGTTGCCTTGCTCAAGGGCTGCGATTGCCCGTGTGAAAAGTTGATCCGCCTCATCCTTTTTCTTCTCATTTTGGGCTATTTTTGCTTGGTTAAACAAATCCATCGCGGATCTGTCTGCTCCAGTTGCGGATTTCTTCGCGTTTTGCAGGGTTTGCAGCTTTTTAATACTCTCAAAGTCTGGCAACTGCCCCACGACGTCTATTGAATCGACCGAAGGTGGTGGAGCTTGCTCCTCGCTCTTTTGCTGCACGGTTTGTGCCCACGAGCTAGTTACAGTCAATGCACATGCCCATATCGAAGCCGCTACTTTTGCCACACGCTGCCAGGCGTCTCGCACGCGGCGCAGCCCAACTGGACAGTCCTCGGTAAGCATTGTGCCATCGGCTCTGCGATATATGCGCAGGCATGGGGCCTTGCCCTCGACTGCGAGCAGTTCTTTGATTTCTGCTTTAGTCATGCGGCTTGTGTTGTAGACATTTTTGTCGCAGCCCGCGCACAGTCGCACGCGGTCGTCTCCGACCATATTGTCCCAGCCGATG